>Ga0256408_1000004_pt1 | contig 748502 bp, 648 predicted proteins | sample PhyAR1_FD_185998 | JGI IMG/M metagenome (GOLD analysis project Ga0256408, IMG submission 185998) | Leaf surface microbial communities from alfalfa plants in UC Gill Tract Community Farm, Albany, California, United States - DLSL A.R1 | ecosystem: Host-associated > Plants > Phyllosphere >... | reverse complement strand
GTAAGCCGGTGCATTAATCCGGTGGTTACAGAAGTCTTCGGTGGAGCGGTAGTTCAGTCGGTTAGAATACCTGCCTGTCACGCAGGGGGTCGCGGGTTCGAGTCCCGTCCGTTCCGCCACTTATTAAAAGCCCTGAGCTAACGCTCAGGGCTTTTTTCTTGCCTGCAATACAATTATTGCTAAATTAGCAAAAATCCTCTGCTTTTTAAGCCCTTTTTCTTCATAACCGTACCCGCGATAATCTTCCTCAGTTTACGAACATAATGATTAACGAGGAATAATATGACGATCCCTGCATTTGGTCTGGGTACTTTCCGCCTGAAAGACGACGTTGTAATTGCATCTGTAAAAACCGCACTGGAACTGGGCTATCGTGCCGTTGATACAGCGCAAATCTATGAAAACGAAGCTGCGGTTGGCCAGGCAATCGAAGAGAGCGGCGTGCCGCGTAGCGAACTTTTTATCACCACTAAAATCTGGATTGAGAATCTCAGCAAAGACAAGCTCATCCCAAGCCTGAAAGAGAGCCTCAAAAAGCTGCGTACCGATTACGTTGATCTGACGTTGATCCACTGGCCATCGCCAAACGATGCTGTTTCAGTGGAAGAGTTCATGCAGGCGCTGCTCGAAGCGAAGAAAGAGGGTTTAACACGAGAAATTGGTATTTCCAACTTCACGATCCCTCTGATGGAAAGAGCGATTGCTTCTGTTGGTGCAGACAACATCGCGACCAACCAGATCGAGCTGTCTCCGTACCTGCAGAACAGCAAGGTGGTGGACTGGGCAAAACAGCACGGTATCCACATTACCTCTTACATGACGCTGGCTTACGGTAAGGCGTTGAAAGATGACGTTATTGCACGCATTGCAGAGAAACATAACGCCACTGCTGCGCAGGTGATTCTGGCATGGGCGATCGGTGAAGGTTACGCTGTGATCCCTTCCTCAACCAAGCGTGAAAATCTGGCAAGCAACCTGCTCGCGTTGGATCTCCAGCTGGACGAAGAAGACAAAAAAGCGATCGTTGCACTGGATTGCAACGATCGTCTGGTGAGCCCGGAAGGGTTAGCGCCAGACTGGGATTAATCTTTACCCACCCCTTGTGCCTTAAACCCTCATACAGCTCCTTCGGGAGCTGTTTTTATATGCTCGCTCAGGAAGTCGATAAAAGCACGTATACGTGTACTTACCGCTCTGTCACTGTAATAGACCGCACTAAAAGGCATCTCAACCGGCAGGCGCTTATCGGCCATCAGCTCCACAAGCTCACCGCGCGCGATCTCTTTATCGATCATGTAATCCGACAGGCAGGCAATGCCATTCCCGGTGAGGCAAAGCTGCTTTAGCGTTTCCCCGCTGTTGGATGATATCCCGCACGTGATTTCATGAAGCTGCCCATCATGGCAGGCAACGGGCCAGGTGTTCAGTGAGACAGGTTCCGTGAAGCCCAGGCACATATGCTGCTTCAATTCTTCCACCGTCTCGGGTCTTCCATGCTCAGAAATATACCGTGGTGATGCAATGATTTTACGATAGCTGGTAAAGAGGGGGCGGGCGCGCAAGCTTGAATCCGTTAAGGTTCCTGCTCGGATCGCGACATCGACCTTTCGTTCGATGAGGTTGATAAACGTTTCGGATGAGACTAAAGATAACGTCATCTCCGGATAGCGTTCGCGGAAGGGTTTTATCAGAGGCATCAGAAAGTGCAGCACGACAGGCGTTGCAGCATCGATGCGCAACAGCCCGCGCGGCGTGCTGCGTGTCTCCATAATCTCCGTTTCGGCAGCAGCCATCTCCTGCAGGACAGACTGCACGCGTCTAAAATAGCGCTCTCCTTCCTCCGTCAGGCTTAGCTGGCGGGTCGTGCGGTTAAGCAGGCTCACCCCAAGCTTCATCTCCAGCTTTTTCACCGAGCGGCTGACGGCCGAATTAGCCTGCCCCAGCTGTTCTGCTGCGCGGCTAAAGCTGCCGCTTTCGACGACGGCGACAAAGATAGTCAGCTCTTCTGACGTTGCTTTCATTGTTGCACCACTTGCAAAATTCAATTGTTATTTTGACCATTTTTGTTATTTAAGCACTGGCGCATACTCCTTGTCATCTTAATACTGAAGAGACGGAGTATTTTATGCCACTGGCGCTACTTGCCCTGACGATCAGTGCCTTTGCAATTGGCACGACCGAATTTGTTATCGTAGGACTGGTTCCTACCATCGCTAACCAACTTGCTATTTCCCTGCCTTCTGCCGGATTGCTGGTCTCTATCTACGCCCTGGGTGTTGCTGTCGGCGCGCCTGTACTGACGGCGCTGACCGGGCGATTCCCGCGTAAGCAGCTTCTGGTTGCTCTGATGGTGCTGTTCACCGCAGGCAATATTCTGGCCTGGCAGGCACCGGACTACACCACGCTGGTGATCGCCCGCCTGCTGACCGGCCTTGCGCACGGCGTGTTTTTCTCGATCGGCTCTACGATAGCAACCAGCCTGGTGCCTAAAGAGAAAGCAGCATCGGCCATCGCACTTATGTTCGGTGGGCTGACCGTTGCGCTGGTCACCGGCGTGCCGTTAGGGACGTTTATTGGTCAACATTTCGGCTGGCGCGAAACCTTCCTGGCCGTGTCGTTGCTGGGCGTTATCGCTCTGGTGGGCAGCGTGCTGTTGGTGCCTTCAAACATCCCTGGCCGTGCGAGTGCCAGCCTGAGCGATCAGCTGAAAGTGCTCACTCATCCACGTTTGCTGCTTATCTACGCCGTCACAGCGCTGGGCTACGGAGGCGTGTTCACTGCTTTCACCTTCCTGGCGCCAATGATGCAGGATCTTGCGGGCTTTTCCCCGAGTGCAGTGAGCTGGATTTTGTTGGGCTACGGCATCTCCGTGGCGATAGGCAATATCTGGGGCGGCAAGCTGGCTGATAAGCACGGTGCAGTGCCGGCTTTGAAATTCATTTTTGCCGCGCTGGTTGTTCTGCTCATGGTGTTCCAGTTCACCGCGTCGATGCAATATGCTGCGCTGGTCACGGTGCTGGTTATGGGGATCTTCGCCTTCGGTAATGTCCCCGGGCTGCAGGTATATGTTGTGCAAAAAGCTGAACTCTATACGCCAAACGCAGTGGACGTAGCCTCTGGTCTGAACATCGCCGCGTTTAATATCGGTATCGCCCTTGGTTCTGTCATTGGTGGCCAGACGGTAGAACATTTTGGCCTGACGCAAACGCCGTGGATTGGGGCAGCGATTGTTCTCGTCGCTTTCCTGCTGATTGGCGTCAGCGGGCGCCTTGATAAACCGGCCCGAGTGGCGCTGGGATAATTATCAGTAAGCGCTTGCTTACAAAACTGGAAAGCGCTTTCTGAGAAATAGCGTTGAAAGTATGACCTAAAGTCCCTATAACATTAGAACCAGTCCGTTTTCCGGGCTGGTTCACGTTATAGAGGTTGTTTCCAAAAGTGCGAAAGAATACCTATGCCATGCGTTATGTTGCTGGAATGCCTGCGGAGAGAATTATGCCTCCGGGGTCATTTGCGAGCATCAGCCAGGCATTGCCCGCCGGTACACCGTTAAGCAGCGATGAAAAAATTCGGGTGCTGGTGTGGAACATCTTTAAACAACAGCGCGCGGAGTGGTTATCCGTGCTCAAGAATTTTGGCAAAGATGCCCATCTGGTTCTGCTGCAGGAGGCGCAAACGACGCCGGAGCTGGTTCGGTTTGCAACGACTAACTATCTTGCCGCCGATCAGGTGCCTGCGTTTGTCTTACCGCAGCATCCCTCGGGGGTGATGACTCTGTCAGCCGCGCATCCGGTCTACTGCTGCCCGCTGCGCGAGCGCGAGCCTATTCTGCGCCTTGCTAAGTCGGCGCTGGTAACCGTCTATCCCTTGCCGGATACCCGAATGCTGATGGTCGTTAATATCCACGCGGTGAACTTCAGCCTGGGTGTGGATGTGTATAGTAAGCAGTTACTTCCGATTGGCGATCAGATTGCGCATCACAGCGGGCCTATCATCATGGCCGGTGACTTCAATGCCTGGAGTCGCCCGCGTATGAATGCGTTGTACCGCTTTGCGCGCGAAATGTCGCTGCGCGAAGTCCGTTTTAGCGATGACCAGCGCAAGAAAGCCTTTGGTCGCCCTCTCGATTTCGTCTTCTATCGTGGTTTGAGCGTGCACGATGCCTCCGTTCTGGTGACGCGCGCCTCCGATCACAATCCTCTACTAGTAGAATTCAGTCCCGGCAAACCTGATAAATAATGGTGTGTCAGGCCTGCCGTGGGGCAGGCCTGTGCAGGTGCTGCCCTTTATTTTTCATCAATAAAAGGACAGCAAAATGACAACAACAACACACTCCCATCATGACAACGTCGAAAAACAGTTTGGCTCACAGGCCAGTGCGTATCTCAGCAGCGCCGTGCATGCTTCTGGCCGCGATCTGATAAGGCTCGGTGACCGCCTGGCGGCCTTCCCGGAGGCACAGGTGCTGGATTTAGGCTGCGGAGCAGGGCACGCCAGCTTTACTGCCGCACAGCAGGTAGCACACGTCACCGCGTACGATCTCTCCAGCCAGATGCTGGAGGTAGTGGCAGAGGCTGCAAAAGCCAAAGGGTTGAACAACGTTGCTACGCGCCAGGGTTATGCCGAGTCGTTACCCTTCCAGGATGAGTCGTTTGACGTTGTCATTAGCCGCTACTCCGCACACCACTGGCATGATGTCGGGCAGGCGTTGCGTGAAGTCAAACGCGTGCTTAAGCCGGGCGGGGTCTTCATTATTATGGACGTGATGTCACCGGGTCATCCGGTTCGGGATATCTGGCTGCAAACGGTTGAAGCCCTGCGCGATACATCCCACGTGCAAAATTACTCCAGCGGACAGTGGTTATCATTGATTACCGAGGCTGGTTTAATTTCACGCTCATTGATAACCGATCGCTTACCGCTGGAGTTCAGCTCATGGATCGCGCGTATGCGTACGCCAGAAGCGTTAAGTCAGGCCATTCGAATGTATCAGGACAGTGCATCAGGGGAAGTGAAGGCTTACTTTGAATTGCAGGATGACGGTTCATTTACCAGCGATACCATCATGGCTGAAGCACATAAAGCAGGCTAAAACAAAAAAGGCACCGGGGGAATCGGTGCCTTTTTATCAGAGATCGTGTAATCAGGAGTCTGGCGTTGCGCTGTTTTTAACAAACAGCGTGAGCTGGTCGCCTGGCTGCAGATTGTCAGTACCATCATTCCAGCGCATGACATCTTTGATGTTCACGCCGTGACGTTTGGCAATACTGGACAGCGAATCACCCTTACGTACGCGATAGGTAATGCTATCGCTGTTTTTGGCCAGTCGCTGTGCGCTGCTACCCGCACCCACCGTCAGTGTTTGACCCACCTTCAGACCAGAACTGCGCAGATTATTCCACTGCTGCAGCTCTTTCGCATTCACGCCTAAACGTGAAGCAATGCCCGAGAGCGTATCACCCGAACGGACTTTATAACTGCGGCTGCTTACCGGCGAAGTATCTGCGATCAGCGTTGACTGAACGGCAGCAATTTCACCCGAAGCCAAAGACTCACGTAACTGTTCTGCATGCTTCTGCGGAACCATCACATACCGTGGGCCAGTTGCTCCCAGGGTTGAGCCTTTAACGCCAGCATTAAAGGTTTTCAGTTTACTTACCGACATACCCGTCATATCGGCAACCTGTTGAATATCAACCGGGCTGCTGAGGCGAACGCGCGCCAGTGCACGACTTTCGTCTGGTGTTGGCAGTTGTACACCGTAACGCTTGCTGTTCTTGAGAATATCACTCAGTGCCAGCATCTTCGGTACGTAAATCTTCGTTTCCTGAGGCAGTGACAGCGACCAGAAATCGGTGGACTTTCCACGCGCTTTGTTCGCTTTCATTGCCTTCATTACACGACCTTCACCGCTATTATACGCAGCGACCGTTAACAACCAGTCACCGTCAAACATCTTATTCAGACGTTGCATCATGTCGAGAGCGGCTGTCGTTGAAGCGACAACATCACGACGCGCATCGTAGCTGCGGGTCTGTTTCAAACCATAATTGCGCCCTGTGCTCGGAATGATCTGCCAAATGCCTGCGGCATTGGCGCCAGACGTTGCGTGTGGGTCAAAAGCGCTCTCCACTATGGGTAGGAGTACCAGCTCCATAGGCATGTTACGTTTCTTAACTTGCCCGGCTATCCAGTACATATACGGCTCTGCCCGTAACGTTACATCGTGGAGATAGCTCTTATTTCTCAAATACTTCTGCTTCTGTTCGCGAATCCGGGTATTTTCCGGAATTCCCATCTTTAGCTCGTCGCCAATAGAGGCCCACAAGTCTTGTTCCTGCGCGAAAGATGTCCCATCGTCCAACCATCGCGCCTGACTTGTAAACTTCCCTGCTTCCCCTTGACCAGCTGCAGAAAGGCTCTGTGCGTGCTGTTGTACGTTGCTGCCGTTTTGCGACTGGCAACCTACAAGCAGGACAGAGGCGAGTAATATCGCTTTTGCCTTCATGTGTGTGTCAATAGTTGCTTAAAAGACGAGCGATGATAACGGCGAAATTTTGAAAAGGCAACCCGCAATTATCTGAAGTTATCTTTCTTTGACCTTAACCATGCAAAACGCGCGTCTGGTTGTTGCAAATTTGTTTCTTGGTTAATTTTATTAATTAAATCAATATCATTGGTTCTGAGAAATACATTTATTTTACGCTCATTTTTCAGAATTACGGGGAGTGTATTTTGGTTTTTTGCACGTAACTCCTTCACTTTCAGGTAATAATCCTGAATGGCGCGATCGTCAGGTAAAATGCTCGCAGAAAACTTCATATTCCCTAATGTATACTCATGCGCGCAACATATGAGCGTATCGTCAGGTAATGCGTTAATCTTTTGTAAAGATTGATACATCTGGGCTGGAGTACCTTCAAAAAGCCTTCCGCAGCCGCCAGAAAACAGCGTGTCGCCGCAAAAAAGATAAGGTTTGCTGTAGTAACAAATATGTCCGGAAGTGTGACCTGGTGTGGCAAATACGGAAAATTCGTATCCCCGTATGAGGACATTTTCGCCCTCTTCGACTACTTGCGTCGTGCCCTTATCCTGTGTCTCTGCCGGACCGTAAACCGCCAGATGCGGAAACTGTGCGAGCAGGTCAGGCACGCCGCCTACATGATCGTGATGGTGATGGGTGAGGAGTATCGCTTCAGGCTGCCAGTGATTTTCCTTTATAGCCTGCAAAACCGGGGCGGATTCGCCCGGATCGACGATGATACAGCGGCGATCGTCGTCAACTAAAACCCAGATGTAATTGTCCTCAAAGGCAGGAATACTGATAAGATTCATACATTACCTCTTACAGCGTGGCGGATGTGTTGATGAAACCGGCAAGGATACCTCAGACTGTCGCAGCACCGGAACGTTGGGCAGAATTGCCCTGGGGTGAATACTATCGCGAGGCATTAGAACTACAGCTTAAGCCCTGGCTCGCAAAAATGTATGGTTTTCACCTGCTTAAGATTGGCAATCTCAGCGCGGAAATCAATACCGAAAGCTGCGCTATCTCTCATCAGGTCAATGTTTCTCTCGATGGATCGCCCGTGCAGGTCAAAGCGGACCCGCTGCATTTGCCGTTTGCCGAGAAATCTGTTGATGCCTGCCTGCTTGCGCATACCTTACCCTGGTGTAGCGATCCCCATCGCCTGTTACGCGAAGCCGATCGCGTCCTGATTGATGACGGCTGGCTGATACTGAGCGGCTTCAATCCGCTGAGCTTAATGGGGATGCGTAAGCTGGTGCCGGTATTACGCCGAACGCCACCCTATAACAGCCGCATGTTTACCATGATGCGTCAGCTGGACTGGCTTTCGCTGCTAAATTTCGAAGTGCTCAGCTACGGTGGCTTTCAGGTGCTGCCCTGGGCGCGGAAGGGGGGCGTCGTGTTGAGCACGCATTTACCGGCCCTGGGCTGTATGCAGTTTATTGTGGCGCGTAAGCGAACAATCCCGCTTACGCTCAATCCGATGAAGCAGAGTAAATCGAAAACGCAGATTCGTCAGACCGTCGGCGCCACGCGACAGTACAGAAAACCCTGATCAGGATTCAGGCTGGTAGCCTGTATCCTCATGGGCCGGATTGGACGCAGCCGCACGCGCCAGCTCGTCGCAGCGTTCGTTTTCCGGATGGCCCGCATGACCCTTGACCCATTCCCATTTGATTTGGTGCTGGCCTAGTGCCGCATCCAGACGCTTCCAGAGATCAACATTCTTAACCGGCTTTTTATCTGCCGTTTTCCAGCCGCGTTTTTTCCAGTTGTGTATCCACTGGGTGATGCCCTGGCGTACGTACTGGCTATCGGTACTCAGCACAACGTCACAGTGTTCCTTTAAGGCTTCCAGCGCGACGATGGCCGCCATCAGCTCCATGCGGTTGTTTGTCGTCAGGAAATAGCCTTCGCTAAAGGTTTTTTCGTGCTCGCGGTAGCGCATAATGGCGCCATAGCCGCCTGGCCCCGGGTTGCCGAGACAAGATCCATCGGTGAAAATTTCTACCTGTTTACGCATCTCTGGTAGACTTCCTGTATTCGAAACGTTCAGTAAAACGATAAGTCTGACATAAATGACCGCTATGAGCACTGCAATTACTCGCCAGATTGTTCTTGATACCGAAACCACCGGTATGAACCAGATCGGCGCGCACTACGAAGGGCATAAGATCATCGAGATCGGTGCCGTTGAGGTGGTGAACCGTCGTCTGACGGGGAACAATTTCCACGTTTACCTCAAGCCCGACCGGCTGGTGGACCCGGAAGCGTTCGGTGTTCACGGGATTGCCGATGAGTTTTTGCTGGATAAACCCACCTTTGCCGATGTCGCGGACGAATTCCTCGAGTACATCAAAGGGGCTGAGCTCGTCATTCATAACGCATCGTTCGATATCGGCTTTATGGATTATGAATTCAGCAAGCTGAACCGCGATATTCCGAAGACCAACACCTTCTGTAAAGTGACCGATAGCCTGGCGCTGGCCAGGAAGATGTTCCCCGGCAAGCGTAACAGCCTCGATGCGCTCTGCTCGCGCTATGAGATAGACAACACCAAGCGTACGCTGCACGGCGCATTGCTCGATGCCCAGATTCTGGCGGATGTCTATCTGACGATGACCGGCGGCCAGACGTCGATGAAATTCAGCACGGAAAATGATTCCCAGCAGATGCAGGGTGAAGCGGGCATTCAGCGCGTTGTGCGTCAGGCGAGCCGGCTGCGGGTTGTTTTAGCCAGCGATGAAGAGCTGCTTAACCATGAATCTCGCCTCGATCTCGTGCAGAAGAAGGGCGGAAGCTGTATGTGGCGTGCATAACCGCGCGCCAGAATGCGTGTAAAATCACCGTTTGGGTGATTTTTGCAGCAAACAATTCAAAAGCTAAGAAAAAGCGTTGACGAGTTGGGAGGCAGACCGTAATATTCGCCTCGTTCCCCAAACGGGAACAGTGGAGCGGTAGTTCAGTCGGTTAGAATACCTGCCTGTCACGCAGGGGGTCGCGGGTTCGAGTCCCGTCCGTTCCGCCACTATTCAGAAGGCCTGAATCAGAAATGATTCAGGCCTTCGTCGTTTCATGCCCCCGAAAATTCCTTATCTTCCATCAATCCGCTACTGCGACATCTGCAGAAGCGCGACATGCCATACCTGGCGTAAATGCATATATTATTTAATCAGGCGTTTATTAAATATTTTTAATATATTACTTCCAATTTCTTTTTAATCTGGTGTAACTTAATAAAAATAAATTCTCTCTCCGGCTATTACTTCATATTCCCCCGATAATATCTTCCCTGGTGTTAACTATTCCTAATGCTGCGTAGATTGCCGCGTGGTTTTTTCCTAAGCATATAAAGAAACCAGACATGATATTTTTAAGCATCATGTCGATGAACCTTTTAGGCATGAATTATGTAAGGAACACATAAGAGCAAAGCAGTAAAGGATGTAATCACAGAAGTGCTTATATGTCCTTAATTTAGCGAGTGAAATTCACCAAGGACTTTCAATATGACGGAAAGTAAAGTCATTTTAGCAGTGAACAGCGGAGACGGAAAAACTCGGTTGTTGACAGCAGATGCAGGCCGGACGGTTAAGATAAAACTGGTCGCCGGAAATAAATATTTGCTGAAGAATGTCAACGACGACTTCGCACCAGAAAATATTACCCTTCAACGTGTAGGTAAAGCCTTACATATTATTCAGGAAGGGGACACACAGCCTAGCATCATCATTGAAGATTACTTCGATGGTGATAAAAATAACCCGACGCTGATGGGCATGGCAGAAGATGGTCTGCTGTACGCCTATATTCCTCTGTCAGGCGAAAGCTACGATACCGGCTATCTGATGGCGGACGGCAACATGTCTCCGGTTGCCCTGGGCGGTGAACCGTTAGGCGCTGCTGGCCCGATTCTGACGGCTCCAGATGACGATAACGATATGCTGTTTGGCATGTTGGGATGGTTTGCGCTTGCGGCGGCAGGCGTTGGGGCTGCTTTTGCGCTGTCCGATCTCGATAACGACGATGGTGACAAAAATGTTACTCCCGAAAAGCCAAGTATCGGCAAAGCGGTGGATGATGAAGGTACCATTACCGGCCCGTTGAAATCAGGTGATGTGACCGATGACTCAACGCCTTCGCTGATCGGTAAAGGGAAGCCGGGCGATACCATCCATATCATCGATAATGATAAGGAAATCGGCTCTGTCATCGTCGACGACGAAGGCGAGTGGAGCTATACGCCAGACAAACCGCTGGGCGACGGTGAACATGACCTTTCCGTTGTGGTGGAAGATCCTGATGGCAACAAAAGCCCACCTTCTGACCCGATCACCATCGTTGTCGATACCGTTGCGCCAGATGCGCCAACGATTGAACACATCATGGATAAAGTGGGTAAAGTCACCGGCGAAATCCTTGAAGACGCCTATACCGACGATCCAAAACCGGAAATGAGCGGTACCGGTGAGGCGGGTGCGACGATCGTCATTTACGATAACGGCAAAAAGATCGGCGAAACCACGGTTAACGACGACGGTCGCTGGTATTTCAAACCTACCGAAAACCTGGCGGACGGAAACCACAGCATCACGGTCAGCCAGACGGATAAAGCAGGCAACGTCAGCGAGCCTTCAGATGAACGTGAATTTATTGTTCTGACCGAACCTCCTGGGAAAGCGGAAACGCCGGACGTTATTGATAACACCGGTCCGGTAACGGGTCCGCTTAAGCCGGGCGACGTGACTGATGACAGCAAACCTTCCTTCAGTGGCGAAGGCACGCCGGGCAATACCATCGTTATCAAAGATAACGATAAAGAGATCGGCTCGGTTATCGTCGACGACGAAGGGAAGTGGACTTACACGCCTGAGAAAGATCTCAGCGAGGGTGAGCACAATGTTGAGGTGATTGAGGAAGATCCGCTGGGTAATGTCGGCGAGCCTTCCGATCCGATCCAGATCATTGTTGACACTACGCCGCCAGCAAAACCGGATAGGGTTGATGCTGAAGACAATACCGGTCCGATTACCGGCGAACTGAAGGGCGGCGACGTCACTGACGAAACGCGTCCGGTATTCAGCGGTAAAGGTGAGCCGGGCGACACCGTGACCATTTATGATGGTGACGAGGTTCTGGGCTCTACCGTTATTGACGATGAAGGTAACTGGACGCTGAAGCCTGAGAAACCGCTGGGCGAAGGCGATCACAGCATCACCGTCACGCAAACGGATAAGGCGGGCAACACCAGCGATCCCTCGGAAGCGCTGGAGTTTGAAGTTGACACTACCGCGCCTGATGCTTCAGCAGATGTTCTGAAAATTACCGCAGTCGCGGATGACGTGGGCGATCGTCAGGGCAACGTTGCCAGCGGTGAAATCACCGATGACAGCAAGCCGCTCATTAGCGGTATTGGCGAAGCAGGCAACACCGTATTCGTCTACACCACCGACTCCTCAGGTAAACACCTGATTGGTTCAGCGGTTGTGGGCAGCGATGGTACCTGGAGCCTGACGCCTTCAACGCCGCTGACGGAAGGCCTGAACAAGCTGACCCTGGAGACGCAGGATCCGGCGGGTAACCGCGCTGCGGGCGATGCGCCGTCTTACGACATCAATCTGTTGATCCCGGTCAGCACCAATCCGTCCATCAACAGCGTGGTGGATAACTCAGAGCCGCACGTTGGCCCGCTGCAGAAAGGCGACTCCACCAACGACACCACCCCAACCCTGAGCGGCAGCGCCGCGCCGGGCGACACCGTAACGATCCTCGACAACGGTAAAGCAATCGGCACCGTCACCGCGGACAGCAACGGCAAGTGGACGTTCACACCGGACACCGCGCTGGCTGACGGCAAGCACACCTTTACCGTTACCGCGACCGACGCGGCAGGCAACGCGCGCACCAGCGGCAGCTTCCCGATTGTTATCGACACCACGGCGCCTGCGCCTGCGGACAATATCATCCTTGATGATAACGTGGGCGACAAGCAGGGGCCGGTAGGCGAAGGCGACACCACCGACGACCAGTCTCCAACCCTGAGCGGCGAAGCCGAACCGGGCAGCGTGGTGGATATCTACGACAACGACGAGAAAATTGGCTCCGTTATCGTTGATGACGAAGGCAAGTGGTCTTATACGCCGGACAAACCGCTGGATAAAGGTGACCACGAGCTCACCACCACGGTCACCGATCCGTCAGGCAACACCAGTGAGCCTTCACCGGGGATCTCCTTCACCGTCGATCCGGATCCAAACCAGGTCACCGTAGGCGAAGTGGTGGACGATCAGGGGCCGATCGTGGGTAACCTGAAGCCGGGCAACGTGACGGATGATGTGCGTCCGGAACTGGGCGGTAAAGGCAAGCCGGGCAGCACCGTGACCATCAAGGATGGCGACGACGTTCTGGGCTCTACCGTTGTCGATCCGGATGGCAACTGGACGTTTACCCCAGAGCAGGATCTGGCTGATGGCGATCACAGCCTGACCGTGGTGTCCAAAGACCCGGCGGGTAACGAGGTAACCTCACCGTCCTTCGATATCACCGTCGATGCGACCGCACCGGAAAAACCTGTGCTGGGATCTGCAACGGATGACGTGGGCACTATCCGCGGCGATCTGAGCAATGGCAGCACCACCGACGACGCAAACCCAACCTTCAACGGTTCCGCAGAGCCGGGCAGCCGTGTCGATATTTACGACAACGGTGAGCATATCGGTTCGACGGTTGCTGATGATAAAGGCGCATGGCAGTTTACGCCGACCACGCCGCTGCCGGAGGGTGAGCACCATATCACCACCACCGCAACGGATGAGGCGGGCAACACCAGCCCTGAGTCTGATGATTTTGTGCTGGTGACGGACTATACGCCACCTGCGGCAACCAGCGATGTACTGAACATTACCTCGGTAATGGATGACGTCGGCGGCCGTCAGGGTAATATCGCCAGCGGCGAGGTGACCGACGACAGCAAGCCTGTCATTAACGGTATCGGCGAAGCGGGTAGCACCGTATTCGTCTACAGCACGGATGCGAACGGCAAACACCTGCTGGGCTCAGCCGTGGTCGATAGCGACGGTAACTGGACGCTGGCGCTTGATAAGCCGCTGGTGGAAGGGTTGAATCAGCTGACGCTCGAAACCCAGGATGCCGTAGGCAACCGCGTTGCGGGTGAAGCACCGCCTTACAACATTACCGTTCTGATCCCGGTCAGCGCCGAGCCGTCCATCAACAGCGTGGTGGATAACTCAGAGCCGCACGTTGGCCCGCTGCAGAAAGGCGAATCCACCAACGACACCACCCCAACCCTGAGCGGCAGCGCCGCGCCGGGCGACACCGTGTCTATTCTCGACAACGGTAAAGTGATTGGCTCCGTCACCGCGGACAGCAACGGCAAGTGGACGTTCACGCCGGACACCGCGCTGGCTGACGGCAAGCACACCTTCACCGTCACCGCGACCGACGCGGCAGGCAACGCGCGCACCAGCGGCAGCTTCCCGATTGTTATCGACACCACGGCACCGGCTCCGGCGGACAATATCATCCTTGATGATAACGTGGGCGACAAGCAGGGCCCGGTAGGCGAGGGCGACACCACCGACGACCAGTCTCCAACCCTGAGCGGCGAAGCCGAGCCGGGCAGCGTGGTTGATATCTACGACAACGACGAGAAGATTGGCTCCGTTATCGTTGATGACGAAGGCAAGTGGTCTTATACGCCGGACAAACCGCTGGATAAAGGTGACCACGAGCTCACCACCACGGTCACCGATCCGTCAGGCAACACCAGTGAACCTTCACCGGGGATCTCCTTCACCGTCGATCCGGATCCAAACCAGGTCACCGTAGGCGAAGTGGTGGACGATCAGGGGCCGATCGTGGGTAACCTGAAGCCAGGCACCGTGACGGATGATGCGCGTCCGGAACTGGGCGGTAAAGGCAAGCCGGGCAGCACCGTGACCATCAAGGATGGCGACGACGTTCTGGGCTCTACCGTTGTCGATCCGGATGGCAACTGGACGTTCACGCCAGATCAGGATCTGTCTGAGGGCGATCACAGCCTGACCGTAGTGTCGAAAGACCCGGCGGGTAACGACGTTACGTCTCCAGCCTTTGATATTACGGTAGATACCGTGGCACCGGAAAAACCGGTCGTGGGCCTTGCGACAGATGACGTGGGCTCCAGCCGCGGCGATCTCAGCAGCGGTAGCACCACCGATGACGCCAACCCAACCTTCAAAGGTTCCGCAGAGCCGGGTAGCCGTGTTGATATTTATGACAATGGCGAACTGATTGGCTCCACCGTGGTAGATGATAACGGCGGCTGGCAGTTCACGCCAACTACCGCGCTGCCGGAAGGTGAGCACCATATCACCACTACCGCAACCGATGAGGCGGGTAACACCAGTCCGGAATCAGACGACTTTGTGCTGATCACCGACTATACCGCGCCTGACGCCAGCAAAGTGGTTATCACCGAAGTCTATGACGACGTGAAGGCAACCGGCGTGGTGGCTTCCGGCGGGGAAACCGACGACAGCCGTCCGCTGATCAAGGGTACCGGCGCAGAAGCAGGCAACACCATCACCGTGTACAACGGCGATAAAGTCATTGGTACGGCCACCGTACAGGCAGACGGCACCTGGTCCCTCGAACCGACCACCCCGCTGCCGGACGGCAAATACACCCTGACGGCGAAAGAGACCGACGGCGTGGGCAACGTCTCCGGCCCGTCCGCGGAATACGTCATCAACGTGGCCACCGTGCCGCCGCAGGCGCCGACGCTGGACACCGTGTATGACGACGTGGCACCGCACGCCGACTACCTGCAGAAGGGCGACGTCACCAACGACACCACCCCGACCCTGAGCGGCAGCAGCGGCGTGATCGGCGGCACCATCAGCATCTACGACAACGGCCGCCTGATCGGCACCGCCACCGTGGGCAGCAACGGCAGCTGGAGCTTCACGCCGGATACGGCGCTGGCTGACGGCAACCACAGCTTCACCGCCACCGTCACCGACGGCGTGGGACGCACCAGTGAGCCAACCGGCGGCTTCGGTATCGTGGTTGATACAAAAGCCCCGGACGCGGCCTCCGACCTGCTGGTCACCGACAACGTCGGCGCCTACCAGGGCCCGGTTGCGAGCGGCGACACCACCGATGACAACACCCCGACCCTGAGCGGCAAGGCCGAGCCGGGCAGCACGGTGAACATCATCGACAACGGCCAGGTTATCGGCTCCACGAAGGTGAACCCGGACGGTACATGGAGCTTCACCCCGGATCAGGCGCTCTCCAACGGCGAGCACGACCTGACCACCACCGTGACCGATCCGTCAGGCAACACCGGACCGGAAGGGTCGCACGTGGTCATCACCGTTGACGTGGTCCCGGGCAAGGTGGAAATCACCGGCGTGACCGACGACGTCGGCAGCGTGACCGGCAGCCTGTCCCAGAACGCGGTCACCGACGACACCCGTCCGCAAATCAGCGGCACGGCGAAGGCGGGCAGCACCGTGACCATCATGGACGGCAGCAACGTGCTGGGCACCACCACCGCGGGCGCGGACGGCACCTGGAGCTTCACGCCGAGCGTGGATCTGGGTCGCGGCGAGCACAGCTTCACCGCCACGGCGAAGGATCCGATGGGCAACGAGTCGAGCAGCAGCAGCTGGACCGTGACCATCGATACCGATGCGCCGGTGAAACCGACCATCGACGCGGCGCTGGACGACGTGGGCACCGTGCAGGGCGCGCTGTCTAACGGCAGCAGCACCGACGACCCGACGCCAACCCTGAGCGGCAAGGCGGAAGCGGGCAGCACCGTGAAGATCTACGATCAGAACGGCCTGCTGGGCGAAGTGACGGCGAAGGCCGACGGCACCTGGAGCTTCTCACCGGTCGCCAAGCTGCCGGAAGGCGAGCACCGCTTCCACGTGACGGCGACGGACAAGGCGGGCAACACCAGCCAGGATTCGGACGACTTCGTCCTGACCCTGGACTACACCGCCCCGGACGCCAGCAAGCTGGCAATCACCGAAGTCTATGACGACGTGAAGGCAACCGGCGTGGTGGCTTCCGGCGGGGAAACCGACGACAGCCGTCCGCTGATCAAGGGTACCGGCGCAGAAGCAGGCAACACCATCACCGTGTACAACGGCGATAAAGTCATTGGTACGGCCACCGTACAGGCAGACGGCACCTGGTCCCTCGAACCGACCACCCCGCTGCCGGACGGCAAATACACCCTGACGGCGAAAGAGACCGACGGCGTGGGCAACGTCTCCGGCCCGTCCGCGGAATACGTCATCAACGTGGCCACCGTGCCGCCGCAGGCGCCGACGCTGGACACCGTGTATGACGACGTGGCACCGCACGCCGACTACCTGCAGAAGGGCGACGTCACCAACGACACCACCCCGACCCTGAGCGGCAGCAGCGGCGTGATCGGCGGCACCATCAGCATCTACGACAACGGCCGCCTGATCGGCACCGCCACCGTGGGCAGCAACGGCAGCTGGAGCTTCACGCCGGATACGGCGCTGGCTGACGGCAACCACAGCTTCACCGCCACCGTCACCGACGGCGTGGGACGCACCAGTGAGCCAACCGGCGGCTTCGGTATCGTGGTTGATACAAAAGCCCCGGACGCGGCCTCCGACCTGCTGGTCACCGACAACGTCGGCGCCTACCAGGGCCCGGTTGCGAGCGGCGACACCACCGATGACAACACCCCGACCCTGAGCGGCAAGGCCGAGCCGGGCAGCACGGTGAACATCATCGACAACGGCCAGGTTATCGGCTCCACGAAGGTGAACCCGGACGGTACATGGAGCTTCACCCCGGATCAGGCGCTCTCCAACGGCGAGCACGACCTGACCACCACCGTGACCGATCCGTCAGGCAACACCGGACCGGAAGGGTCGCACGTGGTCATCACCGTTGACGTGGTCCCGGGCAAGGTGGAAATCACCGGCGTGACCGACGACGTCGGCAGCGTGACCGGCAGCCTGTCCCAGAACGCGGTCACCGACGACACCCGTCCGCAAATCAGCGGCACGGCGAAGGCGGGCAGCACCGTGACCATCATGGACGGCAGCAACGTGCTGGGCACCACCACCGCGGGCGCGGACGGCACCTGGAGCTTCACGCCGAGCGTGGATCTGGGTCGCGGCGAGCACAGCTTCACCGCCACGGCGAAGGATCCGATGGGCAACGAGTCGAGCAGCAGCAGCTGGACCGTGACCATCGATACCGATGCGCCGGTGAAACCGACCATCGACGCGGCGCTGGACGACGTGGGCACCGTGCAGGGCGCGCTGTCTAACGGCAGCAGCACCGACGACCCGACGCCAACCCTGAGCGGCAAGGCGGAAGCGGGCAGCACCGTGAAGATCTACGATCAGAACGGCCTGCTGGGCGAAGTGACGGCGAAGGCCGACGGCACCTGGAGCTTCTCACCGACGGCGAAACTGCCGGAAGGCGAGCACCGCTTCCACGTGACGGCAACGGACAAGGCGGGCAACACCAGCGCAGCGTCCGATGACTTCGTGCTGAATCTGGACTTCACCGCGCCTGATGCAAGCAAAGTGAGCATCACTGACGTGGTGGACGACTTTGGTTCCGTGACCGGCTCCGTGACGTCAGGCGGTAAGACTGACGATAACACGCCGCTGATCAAAGGCACCGGCGCAGAAGCGGGCAACACCATCACCGTGTACAACGGCGACAAGGTGATTGGCACCGCCAAAGTGCAGGCCGACGGTACGTGGGAACTGCAGGTCACCAAGGCGCTGCCTGACGGCACCTATAACCTGACGGTTAAAGAGACCGACAGCGTGGGTAACACCACGGCGGCTTCACCGGAATACATTATTCAGATCGATGCGGGCGGTCAGCCGCTGCCACCGACCCTGAGCAGCGTCGAAGATGACGTCGCGCCGCATACCGGTCCATTGCAGAAGGATGCGACAACCAACGACAACACGCTGCTTCTGACCGGTACTGCGGAAGCCAACGTGACGGTTCGCATTTACGGCGGCCCGAACGGCACCACCTTACTGGGTGAAACGCAGGCGGATGCCCAGGGCAAATGGAGCTTCAACACGCCGAAACTGGCGGACGGTGTGCATACGTTTGTGGCGGAAGCCATTAACGACATCGGACAGGTGAGCCCGCAAACCGGCGGATTCCCGGTCACGGTGGATACCAGCGCACCGGGTGAAGTCTCAGGCTTCGTCGTAACCGATAACGAAGGTCCTAAGACCGGCACGTTGTCCAATGGCGACACCACTGACGATGCAACGCCGACCATCAGCGGTAAAGCAGAGCCGGGCAGCATTGTTCATGTCTACGTGAACGGCCAGGAAAACGGCACTGCGGTGGCAGACGTTAACGGCAACTGGACCTACACCACCGGTTCTCTGGCGGATGGCGAATACACCTTCACCGCGCGCGCTGAGGATGCAGCGGGCAACCTGGGTGCAGAAAACGCCGGCGTCACCGTCACGCTGGATACCTCCAGCGTACCGGTCACTATCGTTCGCGTGATGGACGATAAAGGCACCGTTACCGGCGAACTGAAGGCCAACGACGTCACTGACGACGCCCGTCCGGAAATCATCGGTAAGGCGAAAGCAGGCAGCATCGTCACCATCAAAGATGGCAGCGTAGTGCTGGGCACCGTGACGGCTGATGCCAGCGGCAACTGGACGTTCACACCGACCAGCGACCTGGGCGATGGCGTACACAGCATTACCGCTACCGCTAAGGATCTGACCGGTAAAGAGGACACCTCCAGCTCGTTCAGCTTCGAAATTGACGGTAAAGCACCGAATCGTCCGAGCATTGATTACGCGGAAGATCAGGTAGGAACCGTTAAGGATGACCTGAGCAACAACGGCATTACTGACGATCCGCAGCCAATCCTGCACGGCACGGCTGAAGCAAACAGCACCGTCAACATTTACTCCGTTGATGGCACGCTGCTGGGTTCAGTCACCGCGAACAGCAGCGGCGCGTGGAACTTCAAGCCGGGCAGCAAGCTGCCTGAAGGGAAGAACACCTTCTACGTCACGGCCACGGATAAAGCCGGGAACGTCAGCGACAAGTCTGCGGACTTCGTACTGACCACCGACTACACCGCGCCGGATGCGAGCAAGGTCACCATTGATTCCGTCACGGATAACGTGGGCAACGTTCAGGGGATTGTTGCGGACGGCGGCGTTCTGGACGATTCACGTCCGGTCATTCGCGGCTCTGGTGCCGAAGCGGGCAACGTCATTACGGTCTACACCACCGATAAAGACGGCAACACGAAGGTACTGGGTACCACCACGGTCGATCAGAACGGCAAATGGGAACTGACGCCATCTGAGTCTCTGTACGGTGATTCCATCAACAAACTGACCGTGACGGAAACCGATCGTGTTGGCAACGTGGCGAAACCGGCAGACAGCTATGACGTCATTATGTCCGACACGCCGGATGCACCGGCGATCGTTAACGTGCTGGACGACACCGGCACAACCGTTATCAACCTGGCCAACAACGCGTTGACCAAAGACGACACGCCGACCCTGAAAGGAACGGCGGACGGTGCTGCGGGCGACACGATCACTGTCTACAACGGCAGCCAGGTTGTCGGTAAAACAACGCTGAACAGCGATGGCACCTGGAGCTTCACGCCATCTCCGGCGCTGGCTGACGGTAACTACACCTTCACGGTGACCAATACCAACAGCGCGGGTCAGGAGAGCGATCGCAGCGGTTCGTTCACGGTAACCATTGATTCAACAGCACCGAATCCGGTTTCCGGCCTGCAGGTGTCTGACGATCAGGGGGCGTGGAAAGGTCAGTTGACCGACGGTATGACCACCGACGACAACAAGCCGACCTTCACCGGTAAAGCGGAGCAGGGCAGCACGGTCACTATCTATGATAATGGCCAGGCGATCGGTTCAGTTACCGTCACCAATCCTGACGGTAGCTGGCAGTTCACCCCGTCCACGCCGCTGGTTGATGGCGAACACCAGTTTGCGACCCAGGTCACGGATCCGGCGGGTAACGCCAGCGCGATCGTTGACGATATCACCGTTAACGTCTCCACGGGCGCAAGCTATCTGCAGCTGCTGCAGGTGGTGGATGATGTCCAGGAAGCGGGTGGTTCACGCGCGCTTCGCGACGGTGAAGTCACGAACGATAGCCAGGTACAGCTGGTCGGTAAGGCAACGGCAGGCAGCACCATTATCATCACCGACGTCGGTGGCGTTCAGCTGGGTACCGTGAAAGCGGATGCCAATGGTAACTGGGAGTTCACGCCGACGAGCAGCCTGAGTGATGGCGCGCATACGCTGCGTATTACCGGGACCGATCCGTCGAATAACCCGCTCACGCCGATCGACTTCGATCTGGTTGTGGACACGGTTGCGCCTGTCGCACCGGTTATTACGGACGTGCTGGACGACGTTAATCCGGTTCAGGGTTCCGTTGCTCACGGTAAGCCAACCAACGACACCACGCCGGAAATTACCGGTACGGCAGAGAAGGGCAGCACGGTGAATGTGTACCATCAGGTGGATGCGACAACGCGCATTCTGCTGGGTACCGCCGTGGCCGACAGCACAACGGGCCAGTGGACGCTGCAAATCAGCGACGCGAACAAGCTGGCTGAAGGCACCTGGAATCTGGTTGCAACCTCCACGGATGCGGCGGGCAACGTCAGTACGCCGAGCAACACCTGGACGATTGTTGTCGATACCACCGTGTCTGACGCGGTTATCAACATCAGCTCGATCTCGGAAGACCGTGGTGCTTCAGACACTGACTTCATCACCAGCGATAACACGCTGTTGATTAACGGTGAGCTGAACAAAGCCCTGCAGGCGGACGAATGGGTTGAGATTAGCCTCGACAACGGTGCAACCTGGACGCGTGCCTCAACGGTAACCGGCACCTCCTGGACGGTGGATATGCAGAACACGCCGCTGAACGATGGGGCTTACACCATTCAGGCGCGCGTGGTGGATAACGCCGGTAACGTCGGCAGCACCGATTCTCAGGCGCTGCAGGTGGCATCGGGCGGCAGTGACATGAACGGTCTGTCTACGACAACCAAAGTGACCACCGATACCAGCCATGGCCTGACGACCGGGGATCACTTCAGTCATGCCGCAACGGCGACGAACGGCGACATGGTCACCCGTGACCGTACCGTCACCCTTAGCGGTAACCTGAGCGCGGCGCTGCAGGCAGGCGAGCATCTGCAGATCTCTCTGGATAACGGAAAGACCTGGAAAACGCTGGCACTCAACGGCCAGAGCTGGAGCTATGAACTGCCGGAAGCAACGGCAAGCACCACCCACAGCTTCAAGCTGCAGGTGATTGACGTTGCGGGCAACCCGGGTACGAACACGCAGTTTGCGGATAGCTACAACGTGGTCATCGATCTGGATTCGCCTGATGCCATCACGATGGCGCCGGACGTGCCTCAGCACACCAGCACGGGGGATTCGTTCACCTTCTCCAGCGGTCAGTATGGTCGCGTTGAAGCGGGTGCGATTGTTTCTCTGGTGAGCGACGTCAACAGCAACGGCACCTATCAGGAAGGCCTGGATCAGATCATCGGCTTCGCGAAAGCAAACGCCGACGGATCCTGGAGCCTGAATACGACCCTGCCTGCGGGCGCGCATAACCTGGCCTTTGTGGTCTGGGATGAGGCGGGCAACCGCTCAAGCATGAGCGCAAGCACCAGCACGGGCGTCACCGAAGGTGGTGGTAGTACGCTGATTGAACAGACCTGGGGTGGCACAACCGATGCCGACGGCCGTGGCCTGAACGCCGCAGCGGTTACCATCAGCCAGGACGGTTTGTGGTCGTTCTTCCAGAGTGCCCGCGGCACGTCAGGAAGCACAACGGCTAACGCCGGACGCGTGTATGACTCCATCACGCGTGAAGACTACGATTCAACGTATCTTGCGCAGCCGTCAACCAGCAACGGATCTGATTACAACGTCGACGACCCGTCCTACAGCCGCTATATCAACTCGGCAACCTTTGCGGACATTAACCGCGATGGTTACACCGACGTGATGTCGCAGGTCAGTAGCTACGGAAACGCCGGTCGTACCGCCTATTGGCTGCAGAACGCAGACGGTAGCTACTCCGCGAAAGCGCTGGATCAGGGAAGCCTGAACCACCTGGGCGGCGTGATTGCCTATGACCGTGAAGGCGACGGTTATCTGGACTTCGTGCTGGCTGACTCCGAAGCGGACTCCATCTCCTTCGTTAAGAATGAGCAGGGTACGCTGAGTTACGAGGACAACGCCGGATTCTATGATGGTCACCCTGGCGGGGCTCTGCCATCGGCGATGAGCGTGCTGCATGAAGTGGGCGCTGTGGATATCGATAACAACGGTACCGTAGATATTACGGCGCATATCGATTACAACGGCGCGGGCTCCTATGTGGGGAACACCTCGCGTGGTCTGGGTATTATCTATAACCAGACGACCGGCACGTCGGAGACAAACTTCGGCGAAGTCGGCTACTACGCGAACGTGTTCCGTAACGACGGCCACGAGGACTACGGCAACCGTTCAATCTCCATGACCTATGGCGATTACAACAACGATGGTTGGCTGGATCTGTTCCTGAGCCGTGGCTCGAAAGGCGGCGCGAACAGCGATGAGAGCCGCATTTACCTCAACGATGGTACCGGTAAGCTCAACGCAACCGACAGCCAGGCCCAGTGGTTTGGTGACAGCCTGGACGGCGGCACCTCGCTGGCGGTGGACTGGAACCACGACGGTAAGATGGACATCATCGAGGTCCCTCGCTCCGAGGTGAACGGTGCGCCGATGTTGTATACCAATACGGGAAGCAACAACTGGAGTACCAACAAGGTCAGCCTGACGGGTAGCACGACGTTCAACAACCTGACCGGTGCCGTGGCGCTTGACTACGACTGGGACGGTTCAATGGACCTGGTGCTGTACCGTTCGGGTGCGGATGCCAACGTGGTGGCAAGCGACGACGCGGGACGCACGATGCTGGTGAAAAACACCAATATCGCGGCGGACGGCACGAGCCTGCAGATCCGTATTGTTGACGGAAACGGCATCAATACCTTCTACAGCAACACCGTGAAGCTCTATAACTCGGCGGGCGAGCTTGTCGCTACCCAGCTGATTAACCCGCAGTCCTCCGGCTCCAGCAACAGCATGGGTCTGGTGAGCTTCTTCGGACTGGATCCGAACGAAGTTTACTCCGTGCAGATGCTGCGTATCACCGACGGTCGTGCGGATCATGTTGGCGCAACGGGCAGCATTGGCGGTTACACCAACGGTACGGTGAATGAGAACTGGGGTGGCCTGACAACAGGCAAAGCCCACGACTCCTACGTGCTGACGGCGGAAAGCGGCAGCGCGGTGAACAACACCACCGGCAACAGCGGGATCGTCGGTACGGGCTATAACGACACCTTCTTCGGTTCAGCGGGCAACGACACCTACAACGGTGGCGGCGGCTGGAACCAGATTGTGAGCGGCAAGCCGGTCTGGAGCGAAACGGCGGGTATGGACGTTGTTGACTACAGCCGTTCTACCAGCGCGGTTAACGCTAACCTGTGGACGGGAACGGCGACCGGTAACGGCACCGATAAGCTCCTCAGCATTGAGGGACTGGTCGGGTCTAACCAGCAGGATACGTTTACGGATAACTCCGCGAATAACCTGTTTGAAGGTCGCGGCGGTAACGACACCTTCTACCTGGTCAACGGCGGTAACGACACGCTGATGTTCAACGTGCTGGCAGGAATGTCTAACGACGGCTCCGGCGGCAATGGCCACGACACTATCCACGGCTTCAAGGTGGGTAATCTGGTGAAAGACAGTGATGCAGACCTGCTCGATATGAGCGATTTGCTTGACTATAAGGGCTCTATCTCCTTCTTCGAGGACGATGGAAAACTGGAGCTGGATTACTCCTCCCGCGGCGTGCTTGATTACGTCAAGGTGGAAGTTGTCGGTAGCGATACCGTGATCAGTATCGACCGTGACGGACAGGGCGGACAACATGGATTTACTCAGGTTGTCACGCTGGCCGACGTTCAGACCGATCTGGTAACGCTGCTGCAGAATAACCAAATAATGATGTAACCCAGTAATACCCGCCATCTTCGGATGGCGGGCTTTCTGCGCATATCTGTTGTTTGACGATCAATCACTGGGTTAATCGGGAATTTGATAAATGAAAGTAACCCCTCGGAATTTTAAAAAAATAAATCTGGCGTTTTGCGTCGCTGCCGCATTAAGTGCATTTATGGCCAACCCTGCTCATTCAGCTGAAAAAGTAGAGAAGGCGATAGATTTACCGGTAGTGATCAAACCTACGCCAAAAAACACGGCACCTCAGCCCTATCGTCCGGTCCCCGGCGTGACGCCCGATCTGGCACAGGTCGTCGTCTATTACCCGCAGGGTACCGTACCTGCGACCATCTACGTAGACCGCGAGCTACAGTCCGTGCTGCTGCCAGGGCAGTTCACCGTCCTGTGCGCGGCACCGGGTGCGCACACGGTGGAATCCTGGTTCAACGATCAGCCGGCGTATCAGGGTAAACAAAACCCACAGCAGCAGCTGACGACCGACAGCGCTCAAACCTACTTTATCCAGGTTAATCCGGGCACCACGGGCACCACCGCGGCGCTGGAGGAGCGTTCTCGTGCGGAGTCGCTGCTGAAGAATATGCATAAGCAGACCAAAATTATTAACCGTGCCTCGCAGGTCAAACCCTGTGATTACATTAATAATACCGGCGTAGTGCTTATTCAGGAGCAGGTGCTGTTCCGCTTTGCGGCAAGCAACTCCGCGGGCATTTTTGCGGAATCTCGCCAGAAGCTGGATGAGGTTGTGAAGTTTATCCGCCAGGCGAATAACGTTCGTGAGATCCAGATTGTGGGTTATACCGATGCGATTGGCAGCCGTGAGGCAAACCAGCGCCTGTCTGAAGCCCGCGCGAATACCGTTCGTTCGTTACTGATTGCGAAAGGGATTAAGCCGGAGATGATCAACAACACCGTTGGTCAGGGCGTGGCGCAGAGCGCCGAAGGCTGCGGCACCAATGCCAGCCAGCAGGCGGCAGGGTGTAACGTTAACAGCCGTCGCGTAGAGATTTTAGTGAAAAGCCACTAAGGCCTGATAAAAATACGGATTGCAGCGATGCTTTCCGTATTTTTTTATGTATGAGGTGTGAGGCGGAGGGGAAGAACAGCGAGATGTTACGCAACCTGGGGTTCGAGGGTCTTAATACCTGCGCGGCTGTAGTATTTTTTCTTTTCTCTTATTATCTCGTGCTCGATTGACGCTTTAATAATCTCCCCACACGAATAGATCTTCTTCAGCGAGTTAAAGCCGAGCTGCTTCATGATGTTGTTGGTGTATGTGTAGGTGGTTTTAGGCTTGATGTTGTGCACGGTGCTTATATCATCAATCGTATAGCCGGCAATCATCAGCTTCAACACGCAGAACTCCATATGCGTCAGTTCAATATGCTTTTTAACTATTTTATTCTTGCTTGGGTGGCGCTGGCTGTGCATTTTTTTAATTATCTCTTCATTTGACAGGCTGTTTATATTAATAAGCCGGTGCTTGTAATGAGAGCAGATGCAGGAAAATAGCTCAGGAAAGATGTCTGAGTGATAGGTAATGATGATTTCCGAAATGGCTTTGTTGTTTGTCTTTCTGCGCAGGGAAATCAACCAGTGGAAATAGATGATGTTGCTGTAGATAGAGTCCGGGAGAACCAGGTATATCGTAAATAGCGCGTCTTTGCGGTTTTTGTTGGCCCAGTCATACAGGCCCTTCTGGTCATCGAAGGTGATTATTTTTTCTTGTTGAAACGTGCTGGAGAGTAAATGCCGCAATCCGATATTGCTGAAATTACATCGTGATAATATAACTCGTGACGTATCCATGGGTATTCCTTGGGTGAATCTAAATGGTTAAAACCATCTTCGTAAGTTTTGCATACCGGCAGGCTTGTGTTACGGTATGAGCATATTTGTATTTTACACAATGTACGTAAACTATTAGATGAGAACACTCCCTGAATTAATGGGAATTGTTTACATCAGCGCATTTTGTTTTCTCATTCTTCATCATATTAAGAAAGGGATGTCTTGATGTAGGATTAATCCACCTCTGCAGGACATGAAAATATTTACTGGTTATAATTATTAAAAGCGATGATTTTTCGCTATTAGACCTTTCATTAAAGGGAATGTCATTCTTCCAGGAATGGTATTGAGAGAAAATGAGAAAGAGTTCAGTTCTGTTTATTTTAGCCTCTGTTTTATTGCTTGCAGGTTGCCAGATTGCGCCGGGAAGTCATTTAGATACGTCCGGGAAAAATATTGTTCAGGATGAAAATGCCAATAAGGATAATGACGTCCAGATCAACGTTTACCCCGTTACGCCAGCGCTGATTGAACAATTACGGGAGAAGCGGGTTGTCGCTCACGCCAATGCTGAGTTGAACAAGCGCCTCGAAGCGTATGAATACCGTATTGGCGTCGGGGATATCATCATGGTCACCGTGTGGGAGCACCCCGAACTCACCACCCCTTCAGGCCAGTACCGCAGCGCCAGCGATACCGGAAACTGGGTGCATTCTGACGGCACCATTTTTTATCCCTATATCGGAAAAATCGCCGTGAAGGATAAAACGGTGACGGAAGTCCGGGAGACGATCGCCGAACATCTGGCTAAGTATATTGAATCCCCGCAGGTTGACGTGGGGATCGCCGCGTTCCGCTCGCAAAAGGTCTACGTTACCGGAGAAGTGAATCAGTCCGGGCAGCAGCCTATTACGAATGTCCCGCTGACGATTATTGATGCGGTAAACCAGGCGGGTGGGCTGACGGCAAATGCGGACTGGGGAAATGTGGTCCTGACGCAGGACGGGAAGAAATCGACGGTATCGCTGCAGGCGCTCATGCAGTACGGCGATTTGCAGCAGAATAAGCTGCTTAACCCCGGCGATATTCTGTACATCCCGCGCAATGACGAGCTGAAAGTGTTTGTGATGGGTGACGTGGTGAAGCAAACCACCCTGAAGATGGATCGCTCAGGCATGACGCTGACTGAAGCGCTGGGTAATGCGGAAGGAATGAATCAAATGACAAGCGATGCCAGCGGCATATTTGTTATTCGTTCTGAAGCAAAACCGGATGCCTCAGCCGGTAAGCAGGCGGCCATTTATCAGCTCGATGCGCGCGATGCGACTGCGCTGGTGCTGGGAACGGAATTTAAGCTGAAGCCTTATGACATTGTTTATGTGACCACCGCACCGGTTGCACGCTGGAACAGAGTCATTACGCAATTAATGCCAACCATCAGCGGTATTTATAACCTGACGGAAACAACCCGCTTTATCAGAACCTGGGGGAATTAACCGTGCAGGGACGATACCACTCCATTCTGGTTGTTTGCACCGGCAATATCTGTCGTTCCCCCGCGGGGGAACGGATATTACGCGCACGCTTACCCGGCATGACGGTGGACTCCGCGGGTATTTCAGCATTAACCGGTGAACCCGCCGATCCCGTCATGCTACAGGCGGCCGGCGACTGCGGTATTGCGTTAGCGGGACATTGCGCCCGCCAGCTTACGCCTGCCATGTGTCGTGAATATGATTTGATCCTGGCCATGGAGAAACAGCATATCGAAGCCGTCACCCGCCTGGCAATGGAGGTCAGGGGAAAGACCTTTTTATTCGGATATTGGCTCCAGCAACTGGAAATTGCCGACCCCTATCGTCGGGGGCGTGAAATTTCTGACATTATTTTTAAACAACTTTTTTCCGCTGCCGAAGAATGGGTAAAGGTTTTCCAGCAGGTGAAATAATCAAGGCTGATTAGAGTATGTATGATAAACGCGTTAGCAATCCTCCTCCTGCCGATACTGTTCATCGGGAGGAGGACATTGATATTCTTCAAATACTTAATATGTTGTTTTATAGCAAGGTATGGATAACGTCTGCCACGCTCGTTTTTGTCGCGATCGGTATTTTCGTTGCTAACACGTTAACGCCTGTTTATAAAAGCGATGCCTTAATCCAGGTTGAGAAGAATTCCTCATTAGGCATTTTGAATAAGTTATCAACCATGCTTCCGGAAGGTTCAGGCGTCAGCTCCGAATCTGAGGTTTCCCTCATCAAGTCGCGCATGGTGATGGGGAAAACCGTCCATGACCTGGGGCTGGATATCGTTGTCACGGAAAAAAAATATCCCGTTGCTAATAGGCTATTGCAGCGTTTGCTGGGCGGACCGCAGGGGAAAATTGTGGTTTCCACCCTGTCCGTGCCGGATAAATTTAAAGATACCCCGCTGACTCTGGATATCACCGTTTCCGGCGATTACGCCCTGACGGTGGGTGATACCGTTGTGAAAGGGAAGGTGGGTATTCCGGCTCGGTCTGATGGCATAGCGATTTTGATCGACAGTGCCGATCTCGCGGAAAATACGACGTTTATCCTTGTTAAGCGCAACGAATACTCGGTTATTGAAGAGATCAAAGACAGCGTCTCCATTGATACTAAATCGGGCGGGAACGGGATGCTGCATCTGAGCATGACCGGCCACGATCCGGTGACGATCAGCAAAATCCTCGATAGCATCAGCCACAACTACCGGGCGCAGGACGTCGAGCGTAAGTCAGAAGAAGCCAGCAAAAGTTTGGCCTTCCTGAATAACCAGCTGCAGAACATTAAAACCACCCTGATGGAGTCTGAAAGCAAGCTCAATGAATTCAGGAAGAATAATGAGTCCGTAGACTTATCCTTAGAAGCGAAATTTATTCTGGATAACGTGGTGGCGATCGACACGCAGCTTAACGAATTGACCTTCAAAGAAGCGGAGATCTCGAAGCTGTACAAGCGTACGCACCCAGCCTATAAGGCCCTTTCAGAGAAACGCGCCGTTCTGCTTGAGGAAAAAGAGAAGCTGAATAAGCGCATCAGCGCAATGCCGAGCACGCAGCAGGAAATTTTAAGCATGACGCGTGACGTCCAGATGGGGAACGATATTTATCTGGTGCTGTTGAACAAACAGCATGAGCTGAATATCAGCAAAGCCAGCACGCTGGGCAACGTTCGGATCATTGATACTGCCGTCACTCTGCAAAAGCCGGTAAAACCGAAAAAAACGCTCATTGTCATCTTATCGGCGCTGCTGGGGCTGCTCTTCTCCTCAGGGGTCATTATCGTTCGCAATATGCTGATAAAAGGGATCAGACAACCCGCTGAGCTCGAGAAGCGGGGCATCTCCGTCTATGCCGTTGTGCCGTTAGCGCCAGAGCTGGTTAAGCGCAGGCGCTGCCGCGCCATTACCACCTATCAGTCTGATGAGCTACTGGCGAAATCGACGCCGACATCGCTGGCGGTGGAGGCCTTACGCGGCCTGCGCACCAGTCTTCATTTCGCCATGCTGAAGTCTGAGAACAAAATATTAATGATTTCAGGCTCATCGCCGGGCGTGGGTAAATCTTTCGTCAGCTCTAACCTCGCCGTGCTGATGGCGCAGGCGGGAACGCGGGTCCTGTTGATCGACTGTGATTTACGAAGGGGTTACCTGCACCGCCTGTTCTCCGCCGAGGAGGGCCGTGCCGGGCTTGCAGATTATTTATCTGAAAACATTGAGTTAGCCAGCGTCATCGAGCCCACTGAATATCAGGGTGTAGACTTTATTGGCCGCGGGCGAATGGTCAATAACCCGGCAGAGCTTTTCATGACGGACAGATTCAAGCGCTTACTCAACGCGTGCTCGTCGGACTATGATGTCATCATTATTGATACTCCGCCGATCCTGAGCGTGACGGATGCCGCGATTGTTGGCCGATACGCCTCGACATCCCTGATGGTGGTTCGCTTTGAGCAGAACTCAATGAAAGAGGTCGAGGCGGGGCTGCGTCGCTTCGATCAGAATGGTATCGCTATTCAGGGGGTGATATTCAACGGTGTCGAAAAGCACGCTTCAGCCTCGTATGCCTACGGTGACTACACCTATCAGGAATAAATAATAGCGTCTGCGTACTGCACCTGACGTGTAGAAAAAGGAATAAGTATAAAATTCCTAATTCTGCGCGTCTTGTTCCTAACGAAAAGTTCCCCGATATGTGGTGCAGTCTGAATGTTATTTTTGATTCAAAATGCAACAATTAATCTCATTATTACGCGCTTAAATTCTAAATTAATGAACAGGTAGGAAACCCCCAGGAGGACAAACAACAAACAAAGGATGTGAGGTAATTATTTAGAGTGGTGATGTTATGTTTTTTCTAAATGTAATATGTCCGTAATAAAGAGTAGATCATAATGAACAGTAAAAAAAATAATGTCTTTCAATTAGAACTCAAGTGGCACCCGGTTGCTGCTTCGGTTCTGCTCGCTCTGCCGTTTGTCGCGCACACGGCAGACATCAGCATCAAGAACGGTATCGTCTCTTCTGCTGGCAATGTCCCGGTTATCAACATTAATAAAGCCAACGATAAGGGGCTTTCACATAATGTTTATGACAAATTAAACGTTGATAAGAACGGTCTTATCTTCAATAACAGTCTTGCTGAATCCAATACCGCGCTGGCGGGCAAGATTCAGGGTAACAGCAACCTGACCTCCGGTTCGGCAAAAGTTATTCTGAACGAAGTCACGTCTAAAAATGCTTCCGCCATTAACGGCATGATGGAAGTTGCGGGTGACAAAGCGGATTTAATCATCGCCAACCCGAACGGTATTACCGTTAACGGCGGTGGTTCAATTAACACCGGTAAACTGACCCTGACGACCGGTACGCCGGATATTCAGAACGACCAGCTGGCGGGTTACTCCGTCAACGGCGGCACCATTACCCTGGGCAAGCTGAATAACTCCAGCCCGACAGAGATCCTGTCACGTAATGTTGTAGTGACCGATAACGTCACGGCCAATGAATTGAACGTTGTTGCGGGCAATAACTACGTGAACGCCGCAGGCCAAGTGACCGGATCGGTTACGGCTTCCGGAACCCGTAACGCCAACAGCATCGACGTTTCTGCATTGGGCGGCATGTACGCCAACAAAATTAACCTGATCAGCACCGAGAGCGGTGTGGGTGTCCGTAACCAGGGCATCATTGCAGGTGGCGTAAACGGCGTAAACATTGACGCTAACGGTCAGCTGCTGAACAACGCTGCACGTATTGAGTCCTCTGGTCAGATCAACATTAAAACCAACGGCGCGCTGAACAACACCACCGGGGATATTACCTCCGTTGGAACTATTGCGCTGGACACCAATAAAAACAGCCTCAACAACAGCCGTTCGGGCAACATTTCCACGATGGCAGACCTCTACGTCAATAGCGGCGCTGTCGACAACACCAACGGCAAAATGGCGGCGGCGGGTATGCTGGCGGCCGACACCAACGGCAATACCCTGACCAACTACGGTAAAGGGAATGCGGTTGGGATTGAAGCCGGTATCGTGGCGTTAAAAACCGGTACCCTGAACAACAGCAATGGTCAGATCAAAGGCGGATACGTTGGCTTTGAGTCTGCTGCTGTGAACAACAACGGCGGTTTGGTTGACTCCCTGGGCGATGTGAACGTTGTCAGCGGCGGCAACGTCGACAACAACAAAGGCCTGATCCGTTCTGCGGGCGGCTTCACCAAGATCGCAGCCAAAGGCACCGTCAACAACGGCGCAACCAAAACGGCAGATACCGCCAGCGATGACTCTTTAGGCATTATCGCCGAGAAGGGCGTGCAGATTGCAGCGAACAGCATTAATAACAACGGTGGGCAGATGGCGTCGAACGGCGATATCTCCCTGGAAAGCGCCGGCGCTATTGATAACTACTCCGGCAAGCTGAACTCCACCAGCAAAGTGATTGCCAAAGCGGCCTCCATGCGTAACGACAACGGCGGCGTGGCGGGTAAAACCGGCGTGAGCGTTGCGGTGGGTGGCAACATCACCAACTACATCGGCGTTTACAGTTCTGAAGAGGGTGATGTTGCCCTGGCGTCCAACGCCCTGAACAACCGCGGCGGCTTCATTATGGGGCAAAACGTCTCCATTAATGCTAACGCAGGGGTTAACAACAACACGGCGTTCATCGTTGCCAGCAAGGTACTGAGCGTTACTGCAGGCGATAACATCGAAAACCGCTACGGTACCGATTTCGGCTCCGCGTTCGGCACCTACTTCGGTATGCCGCAGCAGAACGGCGGTATGGTCGGTAAAGAAGGCGTTTCGCTGTCCGGGAATTACATCTACAACAACCAGAGCCGTATTGTTGCTGAAGATGGCCCGCTGACGCTGCTGGCAAAAGGCAACGTGGATAACTCCCGCGCGCTGCTGGTGAGCGGTGGGGATGCTACCATCAAGGTTGGCGGTTCGCTGAACAACAACTACTCCACCCTCTACAGCACGGGTAACCTGGCTATCGACGCCAACAGCCTGAGCAACTACAGCGACGGCGCGCTGGAAGACAACGATGCAACGGGCGTGATTGCGGCAGATAAGAACCTGACCATGAATCTGAATGGCAGCCTGACCAACTACGGTTGGATCAGCAGCCTGGGTGATGCCATCGTCAACGTTCTGAACGGCTCTTTCACGAACCGTAACACCGTTTCTGCCGAGAAATCGCTGACGGTATCCGCGCTGACCGGTATTGAGAACCAGAAAGATATCGCCGCAGGCGAGAATCTGGTGGTGAACAGCCAGCGCGGTGTGGCCAACAACGCTAACAGCAACATGGTGGGCGATAAGGTTTCGATCTCAGCGGGCTATGACATCAATAACCGCGGGAATATCGTTGCTGACAGCAGCCTGGCAATGAGCGCGAAAGGCAATATCTATAACGATCTGAATATGATCAGCTATGGTGACGCGACCTTCAGTGCCAATACCATTGATAACAACTCGTACAAAATCAAAGCGGTCGGTGACTTAACGCTGACGGCCACCGGGAACGTGAACAACAGCCGCGGTGAAATCAGCTCTGAGACTGGCGATGTGACTATCACTGCAGGTGGAACGGTTGATAACTACTACGGCAAAATTCTGTCCGGTAGCGACATTGCCCTGAAAGCAAACCGACTGAATAACGACTACGGTCAGGTTGCAGCCTACGGCAATATCGATCTGGCGCTGACAGGTAATTTCGACAGCAACCGTGGTTCAGTTCTTTCGCAGGCGGGTAACATCAAGCTGGCGGCCAACACCGTTGATAACAACAACGGTCTGATCGCAGGTAAGAACGTTACCGTCGATGCACAAGGCACTGTCTACAACAACACCGCACTGATCGTGGCGGACAATAAGCTCTCCGTTAACGCGGCAGGGAATATTGAAAACCGTGACGGTAACAACTTTGTTCGTAATCATGGCGAAACCTTCGGCGTGACGGGCGTTGTTGGCGGCATGATTGGTCGTGAAGGCGTTTCGCTTTCCGGTCAGAACGTCTACAACAACAACAGCAGCATCATCGCGGATGAAGGTGCGCTGAGCGTGCTGTCCAAAGGGACGCTGGATAACACTCGTGCCATGCTGGTGAGCGGCGCAGATGCTGTTATCAAAGCAGTCGGTACGTTCTATAACAACTATGCTACCACCTACAGCGCGGGCAACCTTGACGTGACTGCGGGTACGCTGAGCAACTACAGCGATGGCAGCATGGAGAACAACACGGCGACCGGCGTTATTGCGTCAGACAAGAACCTTAATCTGACTGTTGATAACAACGTCACCAACTACGGCTGGATCAGCGGTAAAGGCGATCTGAACTTCAACGTTCTGAAAGGGGCACTGACTAACCGCAATGCTATCTCTTCAGGCAACGCGCTGGCGATTAATGCCGCAAACGGTGTTGAGAACTTTAAAGACATCGTGGGCGTCACCAGCGCGAAAATTGATACTCAGCGTCACGTCACCAATAACGCCAACAGCAATATCCTTGCGCAAAATATCGCGATTAATGCCGGTACCGACATTAACAACCGCGGTAATATCGTGAGTGATTACACGCTGCTGGTGAAGACGGCGGGCAATATCTACAACTACCTGAATATGGTGAGCTATGGCGTTGCCGGCGTTACTGTCAATAATTTGACTAACAGCGGAGCCAATGCCGTATTCGGTGGTCTGTCAGGTATGGAGCTTAATGCAAATAAAGTGACCAATACCGGCGACGTTGTCGGTCTGTAATCTGTAACGTGTAACAAAAGGCAGCAGCTATCGCCTGATAGCGCAAAGTCAGAACGAGAAACTGCTGCCTTTTTTTTCCTGAGAAAGTTAATGGAATCGCGATTTAAATTTTCACTGTTATTGTTGCTGCTAAGTTTTCCTGCTTTCGCAGAGGATGGTATTAGCAATCTGATTAAGCAGCAGCAAAATGCCGATTTGAATACTTTCAAAGAACAAAAGGTGTATCGTCAGGATGTTTATTCCAGCACCGAGCGTAAAGTATTCCGGCTAAAGGATTTACCGCAAGAAGAGAACTGCTTCACGATTGCGTCTCTCGTTCTTGAAAATGATTTTCTCCAGCGTAAGACCGACAGGGCAATCAAAAATGAGATCCTGGGCCGCTGTGTAGGTAGCGTTGGCGTGGTGAAGATTGCCACGGCGCTGCAGGATTTTTATATCGATGCGGGTTACATCACCACGCGGATTACGATCCCTTCCCAGGATATTTCATCCGGCACGCTGAAGCTTGCCGTGAATGCGGGAAAAATTGAAAAGATTATTGTCGATCACAATGACATTAATCCCTTAATGCTGCCCTTCGCGAAAGAAGACATTCTTAATATTCGCGACATCGAGCAGGGGCTGGAAAACCTCCAGCAGGAGCCGGGCGTTGACGTCAAAATCAATATCGAGCCGGGCACAAAGCAGGGTTATAGCACCATTCACATCAGCACCAACCGGGAAAAAAACTGGAGCGTGCGGGCGAGCTATAACAACTGGGGCGTTAAAGAGACCGGGCAATATCTGACCTCTGCGGTCGGCTACTTATATAACACCGCCCGGTTCAGCGACCTGTTTTACCTGGCGGGTACCTCCAGTACCAACGGTCGTTATCAAAGTGTAAGTGGTTACTATGCGCTGCCGGTAGGCTACTGGAACTACTCTCTGTTCTATAGCAGCAGCACGTCGCGTCAGACCATACCGCTTTATTACACCACGGTGGAGTATGCCGGAAAGAGCGAATACGCCAGCGCCAAAGCCTCGCGCACGCTCTACCGGGATAAAACCCGCAAGGTGACGGGGAATGCCGAGCTGATTCGCCGGAAATCCGGCTACACCATTGACGGTGAAGAGCTTGTCCTGCAGAAGCGTGACATGGACAACGTCAAGGTCGGCGTGAACTATAAGCAACAGTTAGTAAATGCTTACTGGGATTCTACGCTCTCCTGGCAGCGCTTCGTGACCTGGTTCGGGGCAGAAAAAACGCCCGACATGGTGTATGGCAACGTGAGCCCCGTGAGCCAGCTTGTTAATCTTGAAGGCAACTATAGCCGCCAGCTCGGTGGGAATGTGTATAACGCTTTTTTTTTGGCGCAGTACGCGCCGCGTGAGCTGACGTTACAGGATCAGATAACGATTGGCGATCGCTGGAACGTGCGCGGTTTTGAGAATAGCGTTGGGCTGACGGGAAACAGCGGGTATTACCTGCAAAACACGTTATATCACCCGGTTAGCTATATTAACGCAAATTATTATTTTGGCGTTGACGGTGGGCAAATGCGCCGCGACGCGACATATGGCAATGAGTTTATCATCGGCGGTGCAATAGGAATTCAGGGCAATATCAAAAGCCTCGCCTACGATTCGTCATTGTCGGTGCCGCTGAAATACCCAAACGGTATGGATGTGAATAAGCTTAATTTTAATCTCAATCTGTCTTACCAGCTATAAACAAGGACGAACGGCATAATGCGCATCGGTACGGATATCGTTGAAGTTTCACGAATAGGTCGGGCGATTACAAACTGGCAAAGCGATTTCCTGCAGCGTGTCTATACCGAACGGGAAATAACAAAAATTGCTGCAGACGATCCAAATATTGAGCGCGCGTCAGGCTTCTGGGCGGCGAAAGAGGCGCTCGTGAAGGCGCTCGGCTGTGGTTATCGTGACGGCATCAAATTTCACGATATTGAAGTCAGCCACGATGAATATGGTTGCCCGCATTTTATTTTCTCCGGGCGGGTGGAAACAATGCTGGTCGAAAAAGGTATTCAGCACGCCTCGCTCAGTATTTCACATTGCCAGAGTTATGCGACCGCGGTGGTCATACTTTATTAACCTAACTATTTGTGAATATTATGTATCAATATAACGATCTTAACAAAAAAACGGTGCTGGTGACCGGCGCCAGCGGCGATATTGGTCTGGCGATCTGCGCTAAATTTCTTGACCAGGATTGCGAAGTCTATGCGCTGTATAAGTCGAATGCAGCGCAGCTGAACGAGCTGAAGGCAACGCATCCTTTGGGCCATAAGCTGTCGGTGATTCAGTGCGATCTCGCCGATCCCCAAAGCGTGGCAGCGCTCTGCTCGCATCTGACCGACACGGCCGGCAGGCTGGATGTGCTGGTGAACAATGCCGGTATTGTCAAAGACAGCCTCTTTGCCTCAATGAGCGTTGATGACTTCACTCAGGTCGTGGATACCAACCTGTTCAGCATTTTCCGCCTGACCAAAGAGGCGCTAATGCTGCTGCGCTCTGCTGAAAACCCGGCCATCGTCAACGTGGCCTCCATTGCGGCCATTATTCCAAGCGTCGGACAGGCAAACTACAGCGCCTCTAAAGGGGCTATTTTGGGGTTCACCCGCACGCTGGCGGCTGAACTGGCGCCTTACGGCGTGCGCGTCAACGCCATCGCACCGGGAATGATTGAGTCCAAAATGGTGAAAAAGGTCTCTCGTACGGTGGTACGTGGCGTAACGGCCTCTATTCCTCTGCGTCGTCTGGGTAAATGTGACGAGGTGGCTAACACCATCGTTTATTTAAGCTCTACGGCATCCAGCTACATTGTGGGCCAAACCATCGTGATCGATGGCGGCCTGGTGATGCGGTGAGTTATGTCTAAATACGTTATCCCCTCGAAGATCTTTCTGGAAATGGGCGGCTGGCGCCAGCCGCTGCTGATGGTCGACAGAATTGATGATTTTAAATACGGCGAAAACGGCCATGTGAAGGTGACAAAGCATATCACCTATAACGAGCCTTATTTGCTCGGGCATTTCCCGGACGATCCGATCATGCCCGGGGTGATTATTTCTGAAATTTTCGGCCAGGCCAGCGAGTACCTCTCGTTCCTGACCGATATCTGCGATATCTACAACGAAAGGTTTGGGACGGAACTCAAGTCGTTACGGGATATCCACGCGCTTATTCAGCGGGACGATATGCTGGAGATTATCCGCACGCGCCGCGCGCAGGTTCGCGGCGTGCTGGCTGCCCAGAATCTGAAATTTAAGGATATTGCCTACCCGGGTGACTCAATTGAAGTGACCAGTAAGCTGGCATTTTCTGACGCTCATGGCTTTAAGCACTATTCCGTGACGGCCAACGTCGGGAAGCGATTGATCAGCCACGGCACCATTATTAATTACCGCGAAAGTAAGTAAACCCCTGAGAGAGTTAATACCATGTCTACAATGAAAAATGAAATTGACCAGCGCAAGGATGTGCTGATGACAATTAAAACTGAGATTATTCAGCGTTTAAATATTCAGCGCGATGAATCTCAAATTGATGATGATACCGCCCTTTTTGGTAATGGCTTAAAGCTGGATTCCGTGGATGCCACGGAAATCGTGGTCATGCTGGATAAAGTTTTCGATATTAAAGTTAGCGAAAGCGACGATCCTTCTTATATGAGAAGTATCAACAACCTGGCGACGTTTATTATCCAGAAGAAAAAAGCCTAATTCATCACTGCGAATAACAGGATCCCGTTATGAAGTCTCTTTATGATTTTCATTTGAAAAACAATGCAAAAATGGGCATTTACAACAATGCCAACGTTCCAGCTGCCTACCACGACCCGATGGTGGAATATAAGGCCGTGCGTAAAAATGCACTGCTGGTCGACTATTCGCACATGTCCATCGTCAGCGTAATGGGTGATGACGCCTGGGCTCTGGTCAATTACCTGGTGTCTGCCGATGTTTCTATCATCCGCGACGAGCAGGGGATTTATTCACTTGTGCTCAATGAAGATGGATCCGTTCGTGGCGACGTTTACGTGCTCTGCGCCTCCGACGGCTACTACATCATGTCTGAGAACATCCCTGCCTCTGAGCTGATCGCCGGTCTGAACGCCATTCTGGAAAAAGCCGACGAGCTGGATATCCAGGAAACCCCGGAAATCGCCGACATGCGCGAGCAGAGCTGGGGGGCAATCCTGCTCGAAGGGCCGTACTCCTGGGAGCTGATGTCCGAGATCCACGGCTTTGATGTTATCGGCCTGCCTTATTACGAATATATGAATACCGATGACGAGCTGATGGTATTCCGCTGCGGTAAACACGGTGAGTTCGCGTATATGATCGTGGGCCAGCAGGAACAGCTGCTGGCGCAGTGGCAACAGCTGCTGGCGCTCGGCGGCAAATACCAGCTGCAGACCGGCGGTCTGGACTACCAGAAAATCGTGCGTATCGAAAACCCGGGCTGGGATGAAAATCTGTGGGCCGGCTATGCTGTCAATCCGGTCGAGCTGCAGATGCAGTGGGCCGTGCAGTACGACAAAGAAGGCTTCGTGGGTAAAGACGCGGCTGAAGCATTGTCTCACAGCGAAGGCGCCCGCAAGGTTATCGGCATGGTTGTCGACGGCGAGTGTGCGGGTATCGCCTCCGGCGACAGCGTGCTGGTGGACGGTCAGACCGTGGGCCAGGTGGTGAACGCCATTTTCTCTCCGGCCCTGAAGCGCTTTATCGCGCTGGCGCTGATCGACAGTGAATATGCCTGGTCCGATATTAGCGGCTTTACCCTTCAGACGGGCGCTGAAACGGTCGCGGCCAAAACCAAAGGCATGCCATTTATTTATAACCTGAGCATGCTGGTTAATCCTACAGAGCACAGCTTTATTGATGCGTCTAAAGCGAAGAGCGCGCTGTAATTAATTATTAAGCTGAAACGGCGAGCGAGATATTTTCGGGGCGTATTTACGTCCCGGATGCTTTCTCGCTGTTTGTTGTCTGTACACGGTGGTACATATTGATGAAGACAAACAGAAAACGCGTTGTGATTACCGGGATGGGTATTCTCTCCTCGCTGGCAGAAAACCTTCAGGATTTCAGAGACGCACTAGTAAATAAAAAGAATGGCGTCACGGACAGCGTCCGTTTTTCAAAATGGTTTGAAAATGCCAGGGCGGCTGAAGTTCTGCACGATCTTGATTATTCAGAATTACCGGATGATGTCATTGCTTCCCTGGATAATGCCGCGCTGTGGGCCTATAAGGTCGGTAAAGATGCGCTGAATCAGGCGGGCCTCTCTAAGAGTAAGGCGAACCTGAAAGATACCGGCCTGATAGTCGGTGTCTCCTCTGCCGGTACAGAAGCATTCTTACCGCTGTTTGAACAACGTATGCAGGACTTCTCTCTGCGTAAAGCGCTGTTCTCCGGCGGTTTCTCATCCTGCTGTTCCAGCGTCTCGACGCTGCTGGGGCTACAGGGCGGGGTTGAACTCGTTGCGACCGCCTGTACGGCCAGCCCTAACGCGGTCGGCATGGCGTTTGACTACATCCAGAACGGTAAAAGCAAAACCATGCTGGCGGTCGGTACTGAGCCGATCTACCTGCCAACCTTTGCGGGCTTCTATGCGCTGAACGTGATGCATCCGGACGCCTGCACGCCGTTTTCGGGCAACTCCGGCATGTCTATCGGCGAAGGGGCGGGTGCCCTGGTGCTGGAAGAGTATGAGCATGCGGTCGCGCGCGGCGCCACCATCTATGGCGAAATTCTCTCCTACGCGACCTCCTGTGATGCCTTCCACGAAACCGGGCCAGATCCGCGCGCCAGCGGTGCCGTGCAGGTGATGCACAAGGCGATGGAAAACGCGGGCGTCACCCCTGAGCAGATTGAGTACGTCAACGCCCACGGCACCGGAACCGAAGCGAACGATCGCATCGAAACGCTGGCGATGAAAAAGGTGTTCGCCGCTAACGAGAAGCTGCTGGTGAGCTCCACCAAGTCTTACTTTGGCCACAACATCGGCGCGGCGGGCATCGTCGAGCTGATCGCCTGCATGGTTACGCTGCCGGATAACCGCGTGCTGCCAACGCTGAACTTTACCCAGGCGCGTCCGAACTGCGATCTGGATTACGTGCCAAACGACTTCCGTGACCAGAAGATCAACCTCTTCATGAAGAACAATTATGCCTTCGGCGGTAATAACTGCAGCATGATTATCAGCATGGAGCCGTGTTCCATTCCGGTGAGCGCCTACGACGAGAAGCGCGTGGCGATTTCCGGCCTGGGTGCCGTCACCGCGATAGGCCACACCGTTAACGAAATCCTCGACAACGTATGGAAACAAAACCATAGCGTTGAGCTGGGCGGCGTGACCTTCCCGGAAGACACGCTGGAAGAGGCGAAAGAGCTGCTGGATGTCCTGGAAACTACCCATCAGTTTGAAGCGCTGTTTGGCGAAGAGTACAGCGTCCTGGCCGCAACCCTGCCGGAAGAGAATGAACACTTCAAAACCTTCCAGGTCTCCGGGCTTGAGCCGCGCAAACATCTGCGCCGCTTTGATCCGCGTAAAGCGACCCGCGGCGGCACGTTTGCCCTGATTGCCCTGTCCGAAGCGCTGGAACAGGCAAAGCGTAAAATCAAGCGCGATGGCGACGCGTTAGGCATGGTGATGGGGATGTCCAGCGGCCCGCAGGAAACCACCTATAAATACCTGCAAAGCCTGAAGCCGGACCCGCGGAAAGTCAGAACCTCTGAGTTCCCGGGCTCGCTGATGAACTCAATCCCGACGTTCTGCGGCATTTCCGAAGGGATCAAGGGCTACACCACTACGCTGGCGACGGGGGAGAACGCGGCCTTAGGCGCATTAACCTACGGCTACGAGATTGTGCGCCAGGACCTGCAGCCGCAGGTGCTGGTTGGCGGCGCGGACGAGTATTTCCCGTCAATGTCGCTCTACATGGACGCGGTCACCCAGAAGCTGCATATGACCTCCGACGCCCGCGATTACCACATCTACGGTAACGATCCGAAGGGCTACATTCCGGGTGAAGGTGCCTGCATGCTGCTGCTGGAAGATCCAAAGCGGGCAGCCGCGCGCGGCGCTGACGTTCTGGCAGAGGTTGTCGGCTACGGTAAAGCCTGCAGCAACAGCTATTTTGATGCGTCACAGCAGGACGAGAAAGCGGCCTCCATGGCGCTGGCGATAACCCGCGCGCTGAACGATGCCGGCGTTTCGGCCCAGGCGATTGACCTGGTCTGCGGTACCAGCAACGGCAGCGACGACAGCTCCCGCATTGAAATTGATGCCATCTGTAAAGCCTTCGCCGACGCAAAACCGGACGTGCCGGTGGTGAACTACAACGCCTGCTTCGGGTTCGTTGCCTCCGCTGCGGGTCTGCTGAACCTGGCGGTCATTATTGACTGTATTAAAAAGCAGGCTGTTCCCGCCATTCCGCATACCGTCGAGTTTTTCGATAAGCGAATCAACTTTGTTCGCGAACCGCTGAACCTCGCGCTGAAGCACGTGCTGCTGGTGGGCGCGACGGAAGGCGGCAACTATTACGCGTTTGTGATTAAAGGATAATATTGTGGATAATGCCGCTATCATTTCGGGGTTCAGCGCCTGCCTGCCGTTTGCCGAGAACAGCGTTCAGTTAATTCAAAATCTGAAACTGGGAAAACGCGTTGAAAGGAAACCCTGGTTTACATCCGACGACGAGGCAATTAAGTGCGGGTTTGACGGCAATAAGCATGTTGCCACGCTGGATCATACGGATGATAGCGCATTAGATCTGCTTTATCGTCTGATTGACGATGCACTCGACCAGGCTGGGCTGGATATTCAGTGGCTGGCCGGGTGCAACGCCCGCGTTTATTTAACCGGTATCGGCCCGCGGGTTGACGGTATGGCGTTCAAAAGTTTCTATAACAAAAATGATATTGAAGATATTCATCTTTCGAAATCATTAATGACGCTACACGTCGATAATATGTCGCAGGACCGGATTGCCGGACACCTTGCGCGTAAATACAACTTACAGTACTTACCCCCGAATATGAATTGCACCAGTAATTCATCGATGACGGCGGTGCATTTAGGCTGTCAGGCCATTGAGCACGGCGGCGTCGATATTGTGCTGGTGGTGAACTGCTCAAAAATAAAAACCCAGGATATCTGGTTCCTCGACACCCAGTCGATGCTGGATACGCATCTGGTTCAGCCATTTGGTGAAAACAGCAAGGGCGTCCTGTTTGCCGAGGGGTATAGCGCGCTGCTGCTGGAAAATGCGCGCCACCGCCGTGCGCGAAAGGCGGGGAAAGGGGTGCGATTGCAGACCACCTATACGCAGATCAGTGCCGGAAGAAGCAACGACAGCGCCTGGCTCAGCACCAATATCCTGAAGGTGATGCAGGCCGCGATGAAAAAAGCGGACCTCAGCGCAGACGATCTCTGTGCAATTATGCCTCACGGGAACGGGTCATCCATTAGTGACAAAGCCGAAGCTAAAGCGATAGAGATCTTTGCCGAGGGAAATACGGTCCCGGTACTCGCTTATAAAGGCCAGATTGGCTATACCGCAACCGGTTCAGGAATTGTCGATTTAATTATCGGCCACCATTCGTTAGCCCAGCGTGAGCTTATTTCTCCCGTTGGCAACGACACGATTATTGATGCTGTTGCGCAGCACGTTGTTATTGACCGCGGCATTATCGGGCACCACAAAAATCATCTGCTTAAAGTAGGGGTTGGCGTGGACGGCTCAATTATTGGTGCCGTGCTGTCCGATATTCACTAAGGCCATTGAACGAACAGGGAGAGCCACATGTATTTATCCTCATTTTCGCTCATTGAGCCGGAAGATAAATTTTATTTCTATCAGCCCAGCTGGCTGAACGCCTGGGAAGCGCATCTGTTTAACCGGGCGCTTAAATCCACGCATGCCAACGGCTGGGGGTTAAAGCGTTTTGGCACGCAGCCAGACTTATATCCCGGCGAGATGATCCGCAACCCTCAGTACCAAAAATACCTTGAGGCGATGGAGCAGGCGGCGGATGACGCGCTGATGGCGATGCCCACCAAAGAGCGTATGCGGCTCTTGAAGCAGCGCACCGCCTTTATCTACGTCGACTCCTGGGGCGAATCCGGGCCCTTTGAGAATATTTCCAGCGCACTGCACATCTCAATGATCGATACGCTGCCGAAAAATCTGGTCAAGAAATTTTCGGTAAACGCACCGACCTGCAAGCTCCGGGGTGAGAAGCAGTCCTTCGTTCAGGCCATGAGCCTGGCGAAGGATTACCTGAGCTGGGATGTATTCGACTACGTGGTGATCTGCGCAGCCTATCGGGCGATCCCGATACTCGTTTTTTCGGATGAGGATATTGCCCTGAAGTGGAGCGAAAAGCCCCGGGGCAAGGCTGAAGATGTCAACTTAACGGTTGAGCGCGCAGGCTGTTTCATCTTTAGCCAGCAGGAAAGCGCGATCAGGGTGAACGGCGGCCGATACGTCATGGCTGATGCCCTGGAAAACGCGCAGCCGCCTGAACGCGTTGCGTTTGCTGGCCTGCGCAAAGACCTGCTGTCGCGCTCCCGTCCTGCCGCGCCTCTCACGGTTGATCTGGTCGATCGCTATGGTTCCAGCGGCTGTCTGACGCCGGCATTAAGTTTTGCGTATATCAGGCAGCAGCCCGAACTGGCGGGGAAATTAAGAACGGTCGTGCCGGATAAGCAGTTTGGTTACAGCTATTTCGACATTGAATATTGCAAGGAATAACGACAACTCCATGAGCGGAATAATTAAAGAGCTCCCAACGATATCACTGACCAATATCTATAAGAGTTATGGCTCGGGCGAAGGCAAAGTCGATGCCCTGAAGAATATCAACCTCGAAATAGAAAAAGGCGAATTTCTGGCGCTGTGCGGGCCTTCCGGCAGCGGCAAGAGCACGCTGCTGAATATCCTGTCGGGAATTGACAGGCCTACATTTGGTTCGGTGATGTTTCTGAAAAAATTACTCAATAACCTGCCGGAAGATCAGCTCTCTGCAATCCGCGGCAAGCATTTGGGTTTTATCTTTCAGTTCTTCAACTTAATCCCGGTGCTGAGCGTGTTTGATAACGTTTTTTTCCCGCTGGTGTTGAACGGTCACGTCGGCAAAAAAGAGGCGAAAGCGCGCGCGCTGCATTTTATCGAGAGCGTCGGTCTGGCGGGGTATGCCGATCGTAAACCCGGTCAGCTTTCGGGCGGGCAGCAGCAGCGCGTCGCCATAGCCCGCGCCCTGGCGCACGACCCTCAGGTCGTCATTGCCGACGAGCCGACCGGCAATCTCGACCTCGTTACCGGGGAAGCCATTCTGGATCTCCTGTTAAAAATTAATCAGGAGACCCGCACCACTTTTATTATCTCCACGCACTCAAGCCAGCTTAAAGAGCGTGCAAAGCGCGTGGTTGAAATTAAGGACGGAGTTTTAGTTCATGATTCACAAGCGTAATTTTTTCATGCTGTGCTGGTTTCTGCTGTGCCTGGCCTATGCCGGTAACCTCAAAGCCGCCACGGCACCCGTTGCCGAGCATGTTATTAAGAGCGGTTTTCCGACGGAGGCCGATATGCTTGGGGAGATGACGCTGTCGCTTTTCAGGGAATACAAAGCCAACGACAACCCCCTGTCACTGGTTTTTTATGCCTACGGCACGCTGCGTCAGGCAGACCATTTCCTCAAGACTAACGATTTTATTCGGGCCTCCGAGTTCGGCAAAACGGGCTTTTTCTATCTGGATGAGGCGGTCGATCTGTATGAGGGCAACATGCTGGTGCGCTATATGCGCGCGCGGGTAGATGCCTATCTCTCCGCGGATATCGGGCGTTGCGTCGTGACGTTAAAGGATACGGAGCAGATGCTCAATGCCCCTGGCGTATTCAATGCCGGGCTGGTGGAACATATCAATGAAATGCGTTACCGCGCGCTGCTGAATTGCAAACGCAAGCAGCAGGCCGATGCATTACTGGCGGAGATTGAACTGCGTAACGCCAGTGCCGCATCGTCTCTGGCATCGGGCAGCGCGCCGGAGTGGGATATCAACGAAGTGACAGAGGTATTGTTACCGCTGGCGAAAGGGAAATAAATGTCCGGGGAAATGGTGTTAGCCAATAGTGTCGTGTTGTTCATTCTGCTTTTTGTCCTCTGGTGCGTCGTATTCCGCTCGCGGGACGTGAAGTTTGCTTTCTTAAATCTCTTTCGTCACAAAAGACGATCGTTTTCCACCATTGCCGCCATTATGCTCGGTGGGGTATCGATTTTCCTGTACGGCGGGTTTATTGATTACTCTTTCTGGATTTTGAAAGAACAGACCATCCGAACCAATATTGGCCATGTGCAAATTTATAACGAGAATTATTTTGAGACATCCAACAAAAACAAAAGCCTGATCGACGACTATCCGGCATTAAAGAAAGCAATCCTGAACGATCCGGATCTGGCCGAGGATATTTCGACGCTCTCCGGGCAGCTGGAATTCACTGGCGTTATTTCGCAGTATGAGAGCGAAACCTCCAGCTATTTTTCAGCGCTGGGCGTTGAGCCTTTACCGGCGCTGAAGCTGGGCTCCTTTGATAAATTAATCACCGGCAGCGATTTGTCGCGTATCCGCACGGATGAGATCACGCTGGGCAGCGGGCTGGCGAAAACGCTGAACGCCCGCTACGACGACTGGCTGGACGTGCTGGTGGTCAATACGCAGGGCGGGCAGGGCGCGCTCTCCATGAGGCTGCGCGGCATCTTCGAATCCGGGATCAAGGATTACGATGACGTGGCGATGAAGATCCCGCTGGAAACGGCGCAGCGCATCATGGGGACCTCTGGCGTCAGTAAGGTGCTGATCCTGTTGAAAGATGATGATACCGCGGCATTTACGGCGAAGCTGCGCGGCTTTATTGCCGGGCATCATTTGCCGCTGATTGTCAAAGACTGGAAAGATGCGTCGATTTTTTATCAGCAGGTGGAAGGGCTGTTATCGGGGATCTATTTCTTTATTAAGCTTATTGTCGGTTTAATCGTCATTTTCATGATCGGCAATTCGATGACGATGAATATCGTCGAACGTACCCGTGAAATTACAACGCTCAGGGCAATCGGCCTGAAGCCGCTGCACGTTACGCGCCTGTTTTTACTGGAAGGGATCTTCATCGGCATCATTGGCGCGGCCGGAAGCCTGGCGATTGGCTATGCCATTGCCTTCGTCATCAATCTCTACGGTATTGCGATGCCGCCGTCGCCGGGGCAATCGCTGGGCTACACCGCCTTTATTAAAACCGACAGCGCGGCGCTGAACTGGATAACCCTGGTACTCCCGGTTTTAACCGCGACGGGCGCATCGATATTGCCTGCATTACGCGCGTCACGCCTCAATATTTCGGATGCTTTTAAATTCTCGTAAGGAAACGATATGAAACGCAGTCTTATAACCCAGCTCCTTCTGGGCGTGTGCCTCTATTCGGCAGGGGCGTATTACGCCGCTGCGGATGACAGGGCGGTAGATATTATTCGTCGGGCAGATGACGTCCGTTCGCCGAATAAACCTTTTCGCTATACCCTGACCATTCATGAATATAAAACGGGCGTCGCCCAGCCCGAAAATAAACAGGTGCTGGATATTTCCATGCGCTTTATGAAGCCCGACGGCGAGATGAAAGCGGATGCCCGTTCGCTGGCGCGCTTTATTTATCCGCCGCGTGACAAGGGAAAGGTGCTGCTCTCTGACTGGTACGATTTATGGTTCTATACCCCAGACCTGCGCCGCCCTGTGCCGGTTTCGCGCCAGCAGCGCCTGATTGGCCAAATTTCCAACGGCGACGTTATTGTCACCAACTTTGAATACGCCTACGACGCCACGCTGAAGGGGGAAGAAGCGTGCGGTGAGAGGCAGTGTTACGTCCTGGAGCTTGTGCGTAAATCTGCGGAAGTGACCTGGCCGAAGGTGATGTATTACGTCGAAAAAGAGGGTGATAACCGGCCTTACAAGGCGGCCTATTACTCGCTGGATAATAAGTTAATCAAGGAAGTGCTGTACCAGGACTATCAGCAGGTGCTGGGCAAAATGCGGCCGATGAAAATTGTGGTGAAGGAGTCGCGTCACGGTCAACGCTACTCCGTTATGGAGTACAGCGACGTCCGCCTGGAGTCGTTACCTGAATCGGCGTTTACCCGCGAGTCTATTCAGCGAGGTGTGAAATGAAACGTTCGCTGAAGGGCGTCGCCCTGGCGCTGTCGGCCCTGCCGGTCAGCCTGTTTGCCGACTGCCTGTCCGGTGCTGATGTTGCGAAGAACACGTCCGTCACCCTGTACGAACAGGTGTCGCTGGTCAAAAAGCAGATTTCCGACTGGCGTATCAACGGCAGAAATCCGTATACCCGACACAATGCCTACAACGACGCGGGAGTGAATGTCTCAAGCACCTGCTCGCTGGTTGAGAACACGCTGGACCTGGATCTCTCCCTCTACGGGCTGACCTGGTACTCCCCGCGCAGGCTCGGCGCCTTTGAAGAAGACGATCGTCGTTCACGGTTTATGATTGAGCGCCTGAAGCTGGTCTACACCGTGTCGGATAGCGTCCAGCTGGCGCTCGGGAAGCTTCAGCCTAAGCCTGGACTCTTCTTCCTGCGCTCACCCTCGGACTTAACGCCGCATTACTACGACGGCGCAAAGCCGACGCGGCTTTACGATCCGCAGCTTCGTACGGCTTACCAGTCCTCGTCATGGGCAGCAACGCTGTCGATGGATAACCGGGACGAGTCGCTCTCGCTGACGATGATCCCGAAGCTGGCATCGGTGGATGAATACTACCTGACGTCCGGCAACTGGTCGGCCAACCAGCGGGGTAACAGCAGTGAGTCATGGCTGCTGAGCTATACCTCTCACGCCTTGCGCAACCATACGCCGGGGATGCGCGTCCTGATGGGCGACTCGCGTTCGGTAGCGGTCTCTGACAGTTACAACTATACCCCACAGCTGACGTTCAATGCCGACGTGGCTTACCACATGGAACAGCGCTGGCGTCATCTCTCTGAAGAAAAAGGGGCAGAGCTGGCGAGCTATCAGTTCCCGACCTCGCTGTACGAAACAAAGGATAAAAAAGGCGTGGAGCTGGCCGTAGGCGGGCAATACACCACCGATACCTTTGACGTTTTCGGGCTGGAATATTATTACCAGAGCGAGGGATATTCGCGCTCAGAGTGGCGCAAGCAGCGCGATCTGATGACCTTCCTGAACACGCCTACCGGCTATGCGCCGCTGGACAGGGCATACGATTCCTACAAATACCTGATGGCCTCAGAGATAAGCAACACGGGCAATAAAGGCATGCTGCAGGGCAAGCACTACATGAACGCCTGGTCCAGCGTGCAGTTTCGCCATCAAATCAGCGTGCAGCCTTATTTCATCCTCAACCTGATGGATAAAAGTTCCATGGCGGGCGTCCACTTCAGCGCACCGCTGACCGTCATCGATGACCGGCTGGAAGCCTATACCGGGGTCTATTCGGCGCTCGGCAGCGCAAATTCTGAGTTTGCATTCTTTGGTGATGTCGCCGGCGGCTATGTTGGCTTTAAGTATTATTTATAAGGAAATGATTATGACGCTTAATAATCCCTCTCAGCCTGTCGTGCTGCTGTTTTCCGGGCAGGGGAATCCGGTGATTGGTATGGGCAGCGATCTGTGGGATCTGAATGCGACCACGAAACAGATCTGGGATTGTGCCAGCGATGTTTCGGGTCTCGATCTGCGCCGTCTCTGCCTCAAGGGGCCGATGAACCGGCTGATCCAGACCACGGTGCAGCAGCTGGCCGTTACGGCAATTAACGTTTCGCTCTACAGCCTCTGCCGGGAGCGTTTTCCGGCGCTTCGCGTGACGGGGGCCTGCGGCCATAGCGTCGGCGAATACAGCGCGCTCTACGCAGCAGGTGCGTTCTCCCTCGAGACGCTGTTCCGCACGATTCATTTTCGCGCCAGCACCATGGACGCGGTGAGCAAAAAGCACAAAGGATCCATGCTGGCGCTGAAGGGCGCTGACTTTGCGACCCTGAGCGACATTATTGCCCGCGCCGGCATTGAGCTGGATATCAGCTGTGACAACACGCCGCGCCAGCAGGTTATCGGCGGCACGCCGTCTGCGCTGAGTGACGTTTCTAAAGTGCTGCTGGAGGAGGGCTATGAGCCGATCAAGCTCGGCGTTAGTGGAGCCTGGCACACGCGCCTGATGTCCGAGGGCGTACAGCCGATGCGCGATTTCCTGGCAGGACAGCCGTTCACGTCCCCGGCGTACGACGTGCTGATGAACGTGACTGCCAAAGTCGAAACGGTGCCTGAAAGCGTGAAAGAAAACCTCGCCCTGCACCTGACGCACACGGTGAAATGGACGGACTCCATGGCCCGATTTATCGATCGGGCAGACGGCCCGCTGTTCCTGGAGATGAGCAACAAGTCTTATCTCGGCCAGATGCTGAATGATTTTTCGGGATTTTCTGCCGAACGCGTCCTGCACTGCAGAAAAGCCTTAGAGATGTGATGGTAGCGATATGATTCCAGATTATTTAACGTTTATTCGCTTTCAGGATAAAAGAAACCTTCTCTTTTTCTATGTCGTGACCTTTATCCTGCTGGGGTTCTACTGGAAAAATGCCGGCTTTTCGTTTTCGCGACAGGAGGCGCTGCTGGGGAGCGGTATTTTCGCGCTGATATTCTACAGCGCGATCGCCGATCTCCGCGCCTTCTGGGCCTATAAGTGCGTTGTCAAAAACGTCGATTTAAGCCTGTTCCTCGGCCAGGACAAGCCAAAAGCGAACGCGGCCATTTTCAACCCCTTCGTGGCGCTCGCGGCCGCGGTGCTGATATTCGGGGCCATTACGGCGCTTCTGCTCGTGCTGATCCCCCCCGGCGTCGCGCTGCCGATCCTGACCTTCGTCGCGCCGCTGCTGATCTGGGCAATGTTTGCCGCGCTGCGGAACGTCTATATCAGACAGGTCATCGCGTCGCCACGGGACAAAGCCAAATACAAACGGCTTTCTCAGTATGTGGCCATCGCGGTTGTGATGTGCACGGCGATGAATGTCCTGACGATAAGCCCGCTGCGCAACAGCGAGCAGTTCGATCTCTACGGACGGTACTTCACGCCGGAAGCCATCATTACCCTGCTCGTGCTCTGCGCCGTGGTCCTGGCGATTAACCTGCTGTTCTTACGTTTTACCCGGCGATACGTGTTTCTGGGCCACCTGTTCCTGAATGAAGTGGATCTCTTCTTCTCTCCGGCGGTTCCGTGGCGGTCGTTGTTTGAAAAAACCTTATGGTTCAGGCTGGTCATGCTGACAGGGGTTGAGCTGGCCTGGTGTGCGGTCGTCGGGCTGCTGTTGACCCTGTCCGGGTGGAAAGTGTGGTTTGAGGTCTACTTCCTGCTGTGCTATCTGCCCTGCCTGTTCTACTACACGCTGCACGCCTGGTGGAAATGGCATAACGATTTCATGATGTCGAGCGATATGTACCTGCGCTGGGCGGAAATCAGCCGTGAAGATACCCCCTGGTAAGGGGGAATAACGTAAAAAAAAGCCAGACCGTCAGCAGTGCCGGTCTGGCTTTTTTGTTACCCGAGAAGGACTCAGGCGATCCGCATCCATGAAAGCAGCATGGAGGCGCTGGCAATGACGTTGATATTAGAAATATAGCCGTCATAGCGGTTGTTAATGGCGGAGAGCTGATTGTTGAAGTGATCGTTTTCCGCGGTCAGAACGTCAAGCAGCGTACGTTTACCCAGGTGATACCACTGCTCGTAGAACATGCGGCGCACGCGGTCGGTTTCGCCAGAAAGACGGTCATAATCATCGGCGCGCAGGAAGGACGAGTCGCGGACCTGCACCTGATAGTTGATTTGATACTCCAGGTCTTTATAGCTCACTTCATACTGCTGTTGCGCCACGTTGGCCTTAGCACGCGCGGTCATCTGGGCCGCACGCTGAGAGCCGCCGCTAAACGCCTCCCACTCCACGTTAAGTCCGGTGTACCAGCCTGCTTCATTGCCGTTACTGTCTTTTGACGTGCTCTTGGAGACCACCCAGTTAACCTGGGGAAGCGCGGCTGATTTAATGCTTTCAGCCTCATATTCGGCAGCGCGTACTTTGGACTGCAGGTTAAGCATCATCGGGTTTTTATCCAGCGAGCCGATCGCGACGGAGGCGGGGATCACCGTATCCTGCCAGCTTAACGCCTCCGGCAGCACGGGTTCGGCACCCAGCAGGCGGACCAGCTTAATTTTGCTGGCGCTCAGCTGATGCTCAATATTGTCCAGGCTCGCCTGGGCTGACATCAGCTTTGCCTTGGCCTGCACCAGCTCGCTCTCTCTGCCGCGGTCCGCGCGGGTGATTTCCGACAGCATGGCAACCAGCTCTTTCATGCGGCCGACGTAGCCCATCGCGACCGATTTGCTGCTCTGATACCGGCTCATGTTCATCAGTTCAGAGACGGTGTTATAGGCCAGCTGTTCGCGCGAATACTCTTTTGAGTAGCGGGCCGCTTTGGCGGTTTCCAGAGAGTTATCGACCTGATTGCCAATCCTTCCCCAGTCAAGGATCGGCGTATTGACGGATACCGTTCCGCTGGTGTCGCTGATGTGGGTATTGCCGGATGAGGTTTGACGGTCTCCGCCGACGGTGGTCAACGGTGAGGTCACACCCAGACGCACCTGCGGCATACGCTGGCCTTTAACCTGATCCACCATATAGTCTGAAGCCAGCACCTCCGCAGAGGCGGCGCGCAGTTCAGGACTGTACGCCAGCGCTCGGGCGACCATGCTGCGCAGATACTCCCGCGAGTCGCTGGTGCTGGCGCCGTTAAAGTGGCCTTGCGACATACCGCTGGTGGCGCGAGGGTTCCCCGATGCCCCCTCTCTGCGCACGCTGGCGTAGGCAGGGTCGGGCTTATAGTATTCGGTGACGGCGGGGAAGAAATCGTAATTGGTCTTCAGCGCCGCTTTGTTACCCGTGCTGCTCTGCCGGGCCGGTACAGGCGCAACATTCTGTTGCGCAGCGGCGTAGCGTGCAGGCTGTGGCGCAGGGAAAGTTTGCGTCGGCGTTGCCTTGTGCGTACCGGCGTATTGCGACTGGGTACGCATCGACGGCAGTGACGTTCGTGCGGTTGTCCCCTGGGCAAGCGGACGCGCCGCGGGCGGCGTTTGCGTCTGCGGTGCGCGGTTTAACTGTGACTGCGTGCGCATCGGCGGCAATGAGGAAAGGCTGTTTCTGGCCTGTCCCGCATCGGCCGCCTGGAGCGGAGCGATAAAAGAAGAGCAGGGCAAACAGAGTGCAACGGCAGTTGCGACTCTGGCCCAACGACGCTCTTTACGTGCCTTAATCATAAAATTATCTCTCCCTGAATGCTTCGCGCGCTTTCAGTATCGGTTTGAGGATGTAAGACAGAATGGTCTTCTCCCCGGTTCTGATTTCAACGTTTGCCACCATCCCCGGCATAATCGGGAACTCCTTGTCTTTAACTTGCAGTGCCGCACGGCTGGTGCGGACGAAGACCCGGTAATAGGTCGAATCGCCACGTCCCTGGCGTGCTTTTTCTTCATCGATCAGGGTGTCTGAACTCAGGTGTTCAACGACACCGTTTAACCCGCCGTAGATGGCGTAGTCGTAGGCGGTAATTTTGACCGTGGCGGGCAGGCCCGGGTGAATAAAGGCCACGTCCGAAGGCTTGATTTTGGCTTCGACCAGCAGGTTATCTTCCAGCGGAATGATGGTCATGATCTCCGCCCCTTGCTGAATAACGCCGCCGCGCGTGGTCACACGAATGTTATTGACGGTCCCGCGTACCGGCGCAACGACGGTGGTACGGTTCATCACGTCCCGGCGCCCGCGCAGGATCTCTTCAGCCTGCGCCAGCTCGGATTCCAGGCGGTTAAGCTCGCTGTTGGCATCGGAGCGGAAGCGGTTGGTTCTTTCGGTGATCTGCAGGCTGAATTCGTTGGCCTGGCGCTTGAGGCGCAGGATCTCAACGTCAGACATCAGCCCTTTGCGGGCCAGCGGCTCTGACAGGCTGACCTCGTTTTGCGCCAGTGAAAGGCTGCGCTGAAGTGCCTGCACGCTTTCGTTCAGCGTTTTAAGACGCGTGTTATAGGCCTGCGTCTCATCGCGCACGATGGATTCAATACCGGCGATATCCGCCGGGAAGGTCAGCGGCGTGTCGTAGGCTTCGGCGCGGAGGCGGGCAATACTTCCCTTGAGCCCCTGCACTTTAGACAGGGATTCGCCGAAGCTGGCACCGGCGCGGGTAGGGTCGATTTTTAGCAATATCTGCCCTTTCTCGACGATGTCGCCTTCCTGAACATTCAGCTCCTCAAGGATCCCCCCTTCAAGGCTCTGGATCAGCTGCTCGCGGCTGGCCGGGATCACTTTGCCATCGCCGCGGGTAATCTCCTCGACGCGGGCAAAATGCGCCCACACCAGCGACACCACGACGACCAGTGCGATGGTGTAGAGCATGATCATGCTGAACGGCGTTTTCTGGGCGATCAGGGCACCCTGCAGGTCATGCATAAATTTCAGATCGTCAGCACGAACCTTGCCCGTGGGCTGCGGTTTCTGCACGGCCAGCTGCGTTTTCCCGCCGCTGTTGTCCACGTGGCTCAACGCCGTTGAGGATGCACCGGCTTCAGGTTCAGCCTCGCCCTTTGCGGCGTTATGATTCACTTCATCCTGGTTCATCATCCGTTCACACCTTGTTTCTGTTGCTTCTCTTCTACCGAATGCATCGCTTGTTTTTTCTTCATGACATTTTCATTCAGGCTGGCCATCACCTGGTCTTTTGGCCCGTCTTTCACAACGTGGCCGTCCTCCAGCACGATCAGCCGCTCAACCAGGCTCAGTACCGACATGCGGTGGGTCACGACGATCAGCGTTTGCCCCTGCGTCGCCTCTTTCAGCCGACGGAGGAACAGCGTTTCCGTCATCGCATCCATGGAGCTGGTGGGTTCATCCATCAGCAGGATTTTTGGCCGGAGCAGCAGGCAGCGGGCCAGCGCGACAAGCTGCTTTTGTCCGCCGGAAAGACAGTTGCCCATTTCGCCGATCGGCATGTCATAGCCCAGCGGGTGTCGGGCGGCGACGTGATCCAGCCCGGTTAAACGCACCACGCGAAGGAACTCATCCGTACTGACGCCCGGGTTACCAATGATGATGTTGTAGCGCAGCGTGCCGTAAAACAGACGGCAGTCTTGTCCTACGTAGCCCACCGCGGCGCGCCAGTCCGCCGGATCAACCTGGGTGGCATCCACGCCATCGATAAACATCTGCCCGCTGCTCTGCTGATACAGCCGCGCCATCACGCGCAGCAGGGTAGATTTCCCACTGCCGATTTTGCCCAGCACCGCGACCCTTTCCCCGGCTTCAATATTGATATTGATGTTGTCCAGAATGCGCGGCGCCACCATCATTCCGGGAACCGGGTAGGTGAAGCCCACCTTTTTGAGGCGCATGCTGCCGGTAAAGTTAGGCGTCGGCAGGTAGTTGAGTAAGGCATCGCGGTCGGTCGGCGTTTCCATCAGCTGGTTCAATGATTTCAGCGCGGTTTTGGCATGCTGGTAGCGCAGCGCCAGCCCGACGACGGACGCCAGCGGCGCGAGTGAACGGCCGGAGAGGATCACCACCCCAATCATGGCCCCCATCGTCAGCTCCCCGGCGTGGATAAGATAAACGCCGAGGACAACGATGCAGACCGTCGTGATTTGCTGCACAAAGGAGACAAAGTTGGTGGTCAGCATGGAGAGATAGCGCGTCTTCATGGAGGAGGCCGCGGCCAGGGCGCTGAAATCATCCCAGCGCTTCTGCATTACCCCTTCGCCCTGTGCCGCTTTCAGCGCCTCAAGACCTTCAATGCTCTCAATCAGCAGACCCTGCTTGAGCGAAATTTCGCGGACGTTCTCTTCCATATAGCGGCCGAGCGGCCACTGAATAATGATGCTGACAATCAGAATGAGCGGCATAGCGACCAGCGGAACAATGGCCAGAGGGCCGCCAATCAGGTAGATGATAAACATGAACAGCGCGCAGAACGGCAGATCGGACAGCGTCGCGAGCGTGGCGGAGGTAATAAAGTCGCGGACGGCCTCAAAATCACGCAGCTGGTTGGCGAACGTGCCGGAGGACTGCGGCTTGTACTCCATGCGTATCGATAGCACCTGACGAAACAGCTTTGCGCCGAGTATCAGGTCTGCCTTTTTCCCGGCGATGTCGATCAGCCAGGCACGGATTTGTCGGCTGCAAAATTCGAAAACAATGGCAATCACCACGCCAATCGCCAGCGACCACAGCGTCACGTATGCCTGCGTAGGAATTACGCGGTCATAGACGTTCATGGTAAAGAAGGTGCCCGCCAGCGTAAGAATGTTCGCCAGCAGTGCGGCCAGCGCGGCGCTGTAGAAATAGTGTCGATAGCGCCATAGCGTCGAATAGAGCCAGTGTCCTTCGGCCTGCGCTTTGGGCAGCAGCTGGTCATCGGCTCGTTCGTCCAGCGTCGGCTTGCGCGTGGTGACGAGCGCATAGCCGCCGTAGTCTTCCAGCAGCTCCGCCTCTGTCAGTACGACGGTGCCTTCATTTTCCGGCACGATGATCTGGTAGGTATATTGACCGCGCTTTCCTTTACGCGCGGTTAGAATGCAGTATGTCCCGTCTTTGCGGGCTATAAGTAACGGAAACAGCCAGGAGGAGAGGGTATTCAGATCGCGCTTTACCCAACCGGCAGATATCCCCATCTGGTCGAGCATGCGCAATGCCATTTCAGGCTCAAGCTTGTGGCTTTTTGGCAGGCCCGCGTAGAGCACTTCTTTACTGGCAAACTTTGCGTGGTGCATGCAAAGCCATTCAACGCCCCACAGCAGTGAATCTTTTCGAGGGTCTTCAATATTATTAATCGCGTGCTCAGAATGAGTTTTAACAGTGGAGAGATGAGTGCTCATTATCGAATCCAGACCTGTAGTGACGTTCCTCACTTATGTTTAAAAGTAAAGAAAGATACAATGTAAAAAAAGCGACCAGAAACATCCGTAAATACGATGAATAGTGGCGGAATGTTTATGCTGAAAATACACGCACTGGTAATATCCTAGTGTAGGGATTATGCATTCCGCACACAATAAAGATAAGTTACCATCCCTTTAAGAATATTATACTTCTCGCCGGGTATGCCTGTTTTTTCAGAAAGTTTAATACGCATAAAATTTAACTGGCAAGTCGTGAAATCGATACGCCAAGTTTATTCTCAATCCTTATTTTCATCGCATAGATGTTTTTCACGTTCGTCGCATTTTTCATGGCGATTTTCTTAGGCAATTGCCCCTTATACAGTTCAGCAAACAGGGCGTATTCATTGGCGCTCAGCTTTGCCTTTTTTTCAGAGGGGCGCGTAATTTTCCCCATAAAAGATTGGTTAATCTTCGCTTTTATATCGTCAGTAATATCATCATGAAAAATGACCGCGCTGATAACCGTTTCGGTTGTATCATTGTAAAACCAGTAATGGGCGATAGCAGCCATTTTCTTATCCGTTACCAGAATCAGTCGCGAGTGACGGAATTGCTCCAACCAGTTGTTTGACAAGAAGTAATGTATGTTCTTGTAGTTAAAGTCGATGACAACGATAGGCTGAGAAATAATTTTTGCATTAATATTGTTAAAGTATTGTAATATCCCCTCAATGAGGAAAGAATTGTTTTCTGGCCAGATATAAAATTCGGCTCCTGTACATTCATCTTTCTTTTTTGTTTGCATGGGTGCATATACGCATTTATTAATACATCCATAGCAGTGCATAGCGCTGTCGTGTTGTTCAATGTTTTTAATGGTCACAATATCCATGTAGTGAAACTCTACGCGTCCATAGTATAAATGTTATAATATGATATAATATATCAACATTTATTATAATATTGCATTACGGATAAAACCGACTGGCAATAAGATTGCGCTCTGTCAGTCCAGGAATTTTCGACAGAGGGTATATTTTTTTATTGACTGTGTGTCAAAATTTAGCTGTTTGGTGTGAGCTTCAGCTGGCGAGTCGAGTGATAGAGACGCCCAGCTTCCTTTCAATCCGGTTTTTCATTGCATACGTATTTTTAACGCTGGTACCGTTCTGGTACGCGATTTTCTTTGGCGGCCAGCCATTAAAAAGAAAAGAGAACAGGCTGAATTCATTCTTGCTCAGCTTAGGTCTGTTGCCGGCTGGCTTGATCGTTTTCGCCAGGAACGTTTTCTGCAGCTTGGTAGTCACCTCTTCAGCGGTGTCGTCATAAAAAATCACCGAGCTAATAGTGGTTTCCGAGGTGTCATTGTAGAACCAGTAATGTGCGATCGCCGTCATCTTCTTGTCCGTAACGAGGATCAGCCGCATGTTCTTGAACTGATCTAACCAATCATCGGACAGGAAGTAGGTGATATTCTTGTGGCTGAAATCAACGATCACCACAGGCTGTGAGATGTATTTATCATTCACATCCGTAAAATGATGACGAATACCCTCTACCAGGAAGGAATTGTTATCAGGCCAGATGTAATACTCCATGCCGCTGCAGTTCTTAATTTCATGTAATTCAGAATTGCCAAAATGGCATTTCTTCTCACAACCATAACAATGCATAGCGGGTGCGTGACAGACCGGCTTGCTGTCCGTACGAGATAAAAAGATAGGGTTGTTTGTGGCACTGTACATATTATACCTATTCACACATTAGTTCGCTGCATTAATAACGTTACGACGCGCCGTACTGTTGCCGTCGTTCTTTAGGAATAACTATACAGTTGGCCAAGGAAAATTCTTAATTAAATAGTATGAACTGTCACGTCACTCTGTCATTTAAGATTTAAAATCAATAAAAACAGGTGGTTAGTGAATTTCTTAAATGGATATGTGACATGTGAAAAGTTTTTTTAAGGTTACTTCTGTTGAGCGTATGTTAATATTTTAATAAGAGATTTAATATTAAAATCTTAATCATTTTAATATACGAATAGTTTAACAGGAACTGCATGCTTTTAACTTTAGTTTATTAACTAAAGTAATTTTCCATTATTAATAATGGTGAAATGAACCTGCATTTAAAAATAGGACGCTGCGCTTTGCGTGGTTTTTGGGGTTGGTTGTTTTTACGTTTTTAATACAGGGCAAAGGGGCCGGGTCTTGATGGCCAGGAAACTAACAGGCATAACTAACAGTTAACATTAAACAAACATATTGGGTGCATAAATTTAACATTTGATCGTTTTTGGTGCATCGTGTGCACCTTTATTGTGCAATTTGGCGGTTTTGTGTTCACGGGTCTCATTCTGCACCGAGGATGCTGCTTTTAAAATGTCTTTAATAATCATCGGGATATTTTCATTACCTTCCTAATTATCTGAACCAATGCACTATTGGTTCGCTAATTGCTTAATCATTAGCACGGTAAGTTGCACGTCATATCAATAACTTATCGATTATAAAAATAACGTTATGATGAAAGCGAGCGAACCAATATGGAAAAACCGTCACGGTTTCTGGCAAATTCCAGCACCGCGCTTGAACAGCTGCGCGGGCTAATCAACCAGCACGAGTCAACACCAGGCATTCCACTGCCCACTGAACGTGAGCTGTCGGATACTCTCGGCGTAGGTCGACGTGAAGTGCGTCGCGCGCTGGACGTGCTGGAAGAAGAGGGGCGTATCTGGCGTAAGCAGGGCAAAGGCACCTTTATTGGTCCTGCTGCGCCCGTTGAGCCGCTGGCCCTTCAGGGATTGGTTCAGCAAACTAACCTTCTGGAAGTGATGGAAGCTCGTCTACAGCTCGAACCCGGCCTGGCCCGGCTTGCGGCACTGCGTGCCACCAGGGAAAACCTCGCGCTCATGCAGCGCATGCTGGAACGCATTGATAAGGTCAGCCCGGATGACCGCGATCTCAACGAACTGTGGGACAGCGCCTTCCACCGCGCCATTGCGGAGGCCGCAGGCAACCGCCTGATGCTCGGGCTGTTTGATGCCATCGATGCCGTCCGCCGTGAACCCGGCTGGCAGCATCTGCGCGAGCTTGCCCGAACCCCTGAACGTGTCGATAGCTACAACGACCACCATCACAAAATCATGTCCGCGATTATCCATCGCCAGCCTAATGAAGCCGCGGCCGCCATGCGTGAGCACTTACTCACACTGCAAACCGCCCTTATACAGGCCATTCACCTTGAGGACGACTCCACGCTATGACGACAATACCCTTTAAGGACGCCGCCCCCGTGCTGAAGTTGCAAAACCTTAACGTCAGGTTCGCAGGCTCCCCGGTTAGCGTGCTCGATGGCATATCGCTGGCCGTAAGGGCGGGCGAAACGCTGGCGCTGGTGGGCGAATCTGGCTGCGGGAAAAGTATCACGTCGCTGGCGCTGATGGGCTTACTGCCCGCCAGCGCGCAGATTGTCAGCGGCGAGATGCAGTTTCGCCGCCACGACCTGCGAAAGCTCTCGCCGCGGGAATACGCTGACCTGCGCGGCAGCGAGCTGGCGATGATTTTCCAGGAGCCAATGACCTCGCTCAATCCGGCGTTCACGCTGGGCGATCAGCTCAGTGAGGCGGTCATACGCCATCAGAACGTCTCGCGAGCGGAGGCAATGAACGTCGCGCTGCAGATCCTCGAGAAGGTGCAGATCCCGGCGGCGGAGATGCGCCTTAAGGCTTACCCGCATCAGCTTTCCGGCGGCATGCGCCAGCGCGTGATGATTGCCATGGCGCTCATCAACCATCCTAAATTACTGATTGCAGATGAACCCACCACCGCGCTCGACGTCACTATACAGGCGCAAATTCTCACCCTGCTTAACACCTTAAAAGACGAGACGGGCACGGCGGTGCTGATGATCACCCACGATTTAGGCGTGGTAGCGGAAGTGGCGCAGCAGGTGGCGGTCATGTATGCCGGCCAGGTGGTAGAGCAGGGAAGCGTTGAGGCGATATTTGCCGACCCGCAGCACCCGTACACCATCGGGCTGATGGGCTCGATTCCGTCCCTTGGCGCACGCAAGGGGCAGCTCTCGACCATTCCCGGTTCGGTCCCACTGCCGGAATCCATGCCGACGGGCTGCCGTTTCGCGACGCGCTGCCCCTTTGCGCAGACGCGCTGTCATGTGGAAAAACCACCGCTTACCGCGCTCGGTGCCGGCCATCAGGTTGCCTGCTTCCGCGTGCCGCTCGAACACCACATTGCCCTGGGAGAGACCGCATGACCACGCCCATTCTTGAAGCCTGCGATCTGAGCAAGCTTTTCCCCGGCCCGAAAAAACTCTTTGCCCCGGCGCGGTTTGTCACGGCGGTTGACCGCGTTTCGCTTGCCGTCATGCCGGGCGAAACCCTGGCGATTGTGGGCGAATCCGGCTCCGGAAAATCCACCCTCGGCCGTCTGCTGCTGCGCCTGCTGGCCGCCAGCGAAGGGCGCGTCTTTTATCAGGGGGAGGAGATCACCCACGCCTCGGGCGCGCGTCTGAACCAGCTTCGCCGCGAGCTGCAAATCATCTTTCAGGATCCCTTCGCCTCGCTGAACCCGCGCATGACGGTGGAGCAGATCGTCGGCGAGCCGCTGTGGCTGCACCAGAACATGAAAAAAGCGGATCGGCAGTACCGCGTTGCCGAGCTGCTCAAAACCGTCGGCCTGCCTGCCGCCTGGGCCGGGCGCTATCCGCACGAGTTTTCCGGCGGGCAGCGCCAGCGTATCGGCATAGCGCGCGCGCTGGCGTCGGGGCCGAAGCTGCTGCTGGGCGATGAGCCCGTTTCCGCGCTGGACGTCTCCGTCCAGGCGCAGGTGGTGAACCTGCTGGAAAGCCTGAAGCACCAGCTGGGGCTGACGATGGTGATTGTCGCCCACGGCCTGGCGGTAATCCGCCACATGAGCGACCGCGTGGCGGTCATGTATCTCGGGCAAATCGTCGAGCTTGCCACCGTGGATGAGATCTTCGACGCGCCGCTGCACCCCTACACGCAGGCGCTGATCGCCTCTGCACCGCAAATGCAGCCGGGCGTTGAGCGAGACGCGCCGCTGCTGCAGGGGGATCTGCCCAACCCGGCCAGCCCGCCGTCCGGCTGCCGTTTCCATACCCGCTGCCCGTACGTTACCGATGAATGCCGCCAGGTCGAGCCGATTAATCAGGTGCTGGACGGCGGACGTCAGGTTGCCTGCCACCGCTGGCAGGAGATTAACCGCGATCGCAGCGTTATCCAGATCGCACCGCCATCCGCCGCATTTCTGCGCCGCCGCGCGCTGTTTGAACACGCGGCTACTCACTCCTCCCTTCCTTCAAGGAACTCATGATAATGACAATGCGTAATTCTCTTTTGACCGTACTGGGAAGTGTTATGTTGCTTGGCGCGGCGCTGCCCGCCCATTCTGAAAGCGTGCTGCGAATTGGCCTGGGGGCAGATCCGGACATGCTCGACCCGCATCTGGCGCGCACCTACTACGGCCGCTTCGTGTTTGCCTCCCTGTGCGACAGGCTGGTGGACGTGGATGAAAACCTGAAGGTGGTGCCGGGTCTGGCAAAAGACTGGGCCTGGAGCGAAGACGGTAAAACCCTGACGCTCAATCTGCGCGAAGGCGTTACCTTCCACGACGGTGAAAAATTCGATGCCGCCGCCGCAAAATACAACCTCGACCGCGCCCTGACCTTAAAAGGCTCCCTGCGCAAAAGCGAGATCTCCTCCGTTGAGTCGGTAGAGGTCACCGGCCCGATGCAGATTGCGCTGCACCTGAAAACGGCAGATGCCGCGCTGCTGATGCAGCTCACCGACCGCGCGGGCGCAATGATGGCGCCCGAGGCGGCGAAAAAGCCCGACTTTGCCGCCCACCCGGTCTGTTCCGGCCCGTACAAATTCGACAGCCGCGTCTCGCAGGACCGTATCGTTCTGACGCGCTTTGACAACTACTGGAATAAAGACGCCTATCACTTCGATAAAATCATCTACCTGCCGATCCCGGATGCTTCCGTGCGCCTGGCAAACCTGCGCGCGGGCGATCTCGACCTGACCGAGGGCATTGCCGCCAGCGACGTCAAAACCGTGGAATCGGACAGCAGGCTGGCGCTGGCGAAGGTCACCGGCCTGGGCTATCAGGGCATCACCTTCAACATCAACAACGGCAAGGTGCCGGCGAACGATCCGTTCAAGGACGCCCGCGTGCGCGAAGCTTTCTCCTTGGCAATTGACCGCGATGCGTTGAACCAGGTGGTCTTTGAGGGGCTGTACACCCCGGCGAACCAGGCGTTTTCACCGGTCAGCCCGTATCACGTTAACCTGCCGGTGCCGCCGCGTGACGTCGACAAGGCCAAAGCCCTGCTGAAAGCGGCAGGCGTTACCGCACCGCTGACGGTCAACCTGCTGGTGCCAAACAACCCAACCTCGCAGCAGGTGGGCCAGGTGCTGCAGGCGATGGTGGCCGAAGCCGGTTTCACCCTCAACCTGCAGATGACCGAATTCGCCACGCTGCTGGATCGCCAGCAGAGCGGTGACTACCAGCTTAGCTTCTCAGGCTGGTCGGGACGCCCGGATCCGGACGGCAGCATCTACGGCTTTATCAACAGCAAAGGCACCCTGAACGACGGCCGCTACAGCAACGCGCAGGTCGACGAGTGGCTGACCCAGGCGCGCCAGAGCACCGACCAGGCCGCACGCCAGCCGCTGTACGACAAGGTGGTGAAGCAGCTCCAGACCGATATGCCGATTGCCTACCTCTACTTTGAGCCGCGTATTTTCGGCCTGAACAAGAGCGTGCAGGGCTTTAAACCTTATCCGGACGGCATCGTGCGTCTGGCCGGCTTAACGCTGGCGAAATAAACGTCCTGAGGAGAACCCATGCTGGAACTGATTTGCAAACGTCTGCTGCTGGCCATCCCGACCCTGCTGCTGGTGAGCATGATGGTGTTCGGGCTGCAAAAGCTGCTGCCCGGCGACCCGCTGATCGCCATGGCCGGGGAGGAGCGCGACCCCGCGGTCATCGCCCAGCTGCGTGCGGAGCTGAACCTCGATGCGCCCATTCCCGTGCAGTACGTTAACTGGCTGACGCGCGCGCTGCAGGGCGACCTGGGCGTCTCCTTACGTACGCACGAGCCCGTCACGCAGCTGATTGCCAGCAAATTGCCGGTGACGGTAGAGCTGTCGCTGCTGGCGATGATTATCGCGCTGGTGTTTGGCATCAGCATGGGGATCCTCGCGGCGGTGAACAAAAACAGCTGGGTCGATCACGGGGCGAACTTTGTGGCGATCTCGGGGATCTCGATACCGCACTTCTGGCTGGGGATCCTGCTGATTCTGGTCTTCTCGGTGAACCTGCAGTGGCTGCCCGCCTCCGGCTACGTGCCGTTCAGTGAAGATCCGCTTCAGAACCTGCGCACGCTGCTGCTGCCTGCCTCCGTGCTGGGCACGGGGCTGGCGGCGACGCTGATGCGCCACACCCGCGCCTCGATGATCGCGGTGCTGAAGGCGGATTACATCCGTACCGCGCGGGCGAAAGGGCTGTTGCCAAAAGCGGTGATCCTGAAGCACGCGTTTCGCAACGCGCTGGTGCCGGTGATCACCCTCACCACGCTGCTGTTCGGCGAGCTGCTGGGCGGGGCGGTACTGACCGAGCAGGTGTTCACCATTCCGGGCTTCGGCAAGATGATCGTCGACTCGGTATTCAACCGTGACTACGCGGTGGTGCAGGGCGTGGTGCTGATCGTGGCGATCGGCTTCCTGATGCTCAACCTGCTGGCCGACGTGCTCTACGTTCTTATCAACCCGAAAATGCGAGGTTAACCATGGCGGAACTGACGACTCAAACCGTTGCGCCCGCGCTGCCGCGTGCGCAGAACCGGGTGCTCAAGAAATTCCTCGCCAACAAAAGCGCGGTGATGGGGGCCGTGGTGGTGGGCTTCTTTGTGCTGCTGGCGCTGCTGGCGCCGTGGATCGCCCCGTTCGATCCGGTCAAAGCCAACTTCCTGGCGGTGCGCAAAGCGCCGTCGGCGATGTACTGGTTCGGCACCGACGAGCTGGGGCGAGATATCCTGTCCCGCATTATCTGGGGGGCGCGCACCTCGCTGATGGCGGGCTGTATGTCGGTGGTGATCGCGGTGGTCATCGGCGTGCCGCTGGGGCTGGTGGCGGGCTACTTCCAGAAGATGTGGGACGGCGTTATCTCCCGCTTCATTGAAGCGCTGCTGGCCTGCCCGTTCCTGATCATGGCGATCGCGCTGGGGGCGTTCTTAGGCCCAAGCCTGACGAATGCGATGATCGCCATCGGTCTCTCGGCAATGCCGATCTTCGCCCGCCTGACGCGCGGCCAGGTGATCGCCATTCGCAACGAAGAGTACATCGACGGCGCGCGGGCGATTGGGCTGCCGGACCGCTGGATAATCATTAAATACGTCCTGCCTAACGTGATGTCGCCGATCCTCGTGCAGGCCACGCTAGCCATCGCCTCGGCGATTATCGCCGAAGCCAGCCTCTCGTTTTTGGGTTTAGGGCAGCAGCCGCCGAACCCGTCCTGGGGCTCCATGCTCAACACCGCCAAAGGCTTCCTTGAGCAGGCGCCGTGGATGTCTGTCTTCCCCGGTATCGCCATTTTCCTGGCGGTACAGGGCTTTAATTTACTCGGCGACGGGCTGCGCGATGCGCTCGATCCGCGCCACGACTAAGGAGTCATGATGACCAAAGCGCTTGATTTTACTACTGGTTACGATTCACGTCGCCCGCCGATGCTGGGCCACAACGCGGTGGCGACCTCGCAGCCGCTGGCGGCGCAGGCGGGGATGAAGATGCTGCAGCTGGGCGGCAACGCGGTGGATGCAGCGGTTGCGACGGCGATGGCGCTGACGGTGGTTGAGCCGACCGGCAACGGGATCGGCAGCGACGCCTTTGCCATCGTCTGGGACGGTGAAAAGCTTCACGGTCTGAACGCCTCGGGCCGCTCGCCGGCCAGCTGGCATGCGGATCTGTTTGCCGGTAAAACGGCGGTGCCGGAAATCGGCTGGGACGCGGTGACCGTGCCGGGGGCGGTATCCGGCTGGGTCGCGCTGGCGGAACGCTTCGGCACGCTGCCGCTGACCACGCTGGCGCAGCCCGCCATAGACTACGCGCGCAACGGTTTTCCGGTTTCTCCGCTGATTGGTCACCTGTGGCAGCGCGGCTATAACAAGTTGAAAGACCAGCCCGGCTTCAGCGCCTGCTTCGCGCCGGAAGGCCGTGCCCCGCGCGTAGGGGAGATTTTCCGTAACCCGGCGCAGGCGAACTCGCTGGAGCTGATTGCTAAAACCAACGGCGACGCGTTTTACCGCGGCGAGCTGGCGCAGAAAATTGCCGCCTTTGCGAAAGAGCACGGCGCGCATCTGACCGAAGAGGACCTTGCAAACCACCGCGTGGACTGGGTGGAGCTGCTGTCGCGCGACTTCGCGGGCGGTTCGGTACAGGAGCTGCCGCCAAATGGCCAGGGGATCGCCACCCTGATTGCGCTCGGCATTCTGGAGCAGTGCGGCATTGAACAGCATCATCCGGATTCCGTGCAGGGGCTGCATCTCTCCATCGAGGCCATGAAGCTGGCGCTGGCGGATCTCGACCGCTACGTGGCGGACGAAGAGCATATGGAGTTCGCCGCCAAAGAGCTGCTGAGCGATCACTATCTGAAATCGCGCGCCGCGCTTATTAACCACGACAGCGCCTCTGACTTCGTTTACGGTTCACCAACGCAAAGCGGCACGGTTTACCTCAGCGCCGCGGATTCCAGCGGGATGATGATCTCCTTTATTCAGTCCAACTTTATGGGCTTTGGTTCCGGCATCGTGGTGCCGGACACCGGGATCAGCCTGCAAAACCGCGGCTGCGGGTTTGTGCTGGACCCAACGCATCCGAACGCCCTGGCGGGCAGCAAGCGTCCGTTCCACACCATCATTCCGGGCTTTGCGATGGGCGGTGACGGCAAGCCGCTGATGTCCTTCGGCGTGATGGGCGGGCCAATGCAGGCGCAGGGGCATATGCAGATGGCGCTGCGCATTATGCTGCACGGGCAAAACCCGCAGGCGGCAATTGACGCCCCGCGCTGGCGCGTGGTGCAGGGCAGGGAGGTGATCGTCGAATCGACGTTCGATCGCAATACGATCGCGGCGCTGCGCGAGCGCGGACACAAGATCGTGGTGGAAGACCCGCTGCAGGATTATAACTTCGGCGGCGCGCAGGTGATTTACCGTATGCCGGAAGGGCACTACGTTGCCGCGACGGAGAGCCGCAAAGACGGGCAGGCGTTGGTGAGTTAATTAACGCCCGGTGGCGCTGCGCTTACCGGGCCTACGCTGTGCATTTTGTCGCTTTTGTAGGCCGGGTAAGGCGTAGCCGCCACCCGGCTTTTATTCACTCAATGCTAAACGGATCCGCATCCTGCCATGCCGGAAACTTCTCCCGGTACTCCTTCAGCGCCGTCAAGGACAGCTCCGCATCAATGCGCGTCGCCTGATGCGGCTCGGCGGTGGCGATAATCTCGCCCTGCGGGTTCACCACCCGGCTGTCGCCGCGATAGTGATGCCCGTTGCCGTCCGTTCCCACGCGGTTACAGCCCACCACGTACGCCTGGTTCTCAATGGCGCGCGCCACCAGCAGCGCCTGCCAGTGCAGCGAGCGCGGCGCAGGCCAGTTGGCGACGTACAGCGCCAGGTCATAATCGTTGCGGTTGCGAGACCAGACCGGGAAGCGCAGGTCGTAGCAGACCAGCGGCAAAATGCGCCAGCCGCGCCACTCAAACACCACACGTTCGTTACCCGCTTCGTAGTGATGATGCTCATCCGCCATGCGGAACAGGTGGCGTTTATCGTAAAAATGCACTTTCCCTTCCGGCTCAACCAGCAGGAAGCGGTTCACGGGCCCGCGTTCGGTTTGCAGTGCGGCGCTGCCGGCGACCAGCGCGTTGGTCTGCTGCGCTTTGGCATGCATCCACGCCACTACCTCGTCCTGCGGCATCGACTGTTTAGCCGCTTCCATGGCGAAGCCGGTCGTGAACATTTCCGGCAGGACAATCACGTCGCGCCCGGTAATCTCTTCCAGCTGGCGATCGAAGTGGCGCAGGTTGGCAGGGCCATCCATCCACACTAAAGGTTGCTGCAAAATTGAAATCTTCAGACCAGGCACGATACAGACTCCTCAAACGACCGCTTTTTGTCACTGTAGCACGTCATTACGAGAAAATGTGGCAATAAAAAACCCCGCGCGGGGCGGGGTTTATCAGAGCGAAACGCGTTACGCAGCTTCAGGTTTGCGGTGCTTCTCCGGCAGCTTTACCGGCTGCGTCGCCAGCTCTTCCGGTTCGAAATCATCCACGTTAATGCTGCGCAGACGGCTCTCCTCCGCTTTCACCAGAATCGCGGCTTCAGCGTTATCGATAATGCCACCGGCCAGCGCCTGTTTTGCCAGCGCGTCCAGACGCGTAAACGGCAGGTTTTTACCCAGTTGTTTACAGATCTTCTGGTGAATCGGATCGGCAGCCATCACGTCCAGCAGCGCCTCTTCCAGCAGGCCGACCGGGTTATGCGGTGCAGGTTCCAGGAACTGGCCGCGGCCAATTCGGGAGCGAGTTGCGCTCGGTACCTGCAGGATCTTCGCCACCTTGTGGTCCAGCACGTCGGACGGGGCCAGATGATGACGGCCGGTCGGGAAGATCACAGCGCGCAGCGCGCCTGCCACAAAGCGGTTCGGGAAGTTTGCCAGCAGGTCATCAATCGCCTGCTCGGCCTGATGCATCGCATCCTGCACGCCCCAGTGCACCAGCGGCAGATCCGCTTCCTGTCGGCCTTCGTCGTCGTAGCGTTTCAGGACCGCAGAGGCCAGGAAGATCTGGCTCAGCACGTCGCCCAGACGGGCAGAGATACGCTCGCGACGCTTCAGGCTGCCGCCCAGAACCGCCATGGAAACATCCGACAGCAGAGCCAGGTTGGCGCTCAGGCGGTTCAGATGCTGATAGTAGCGTTTGGTCGCATCGCCGGTTGGCGTAGAGCTGGTGAGACCGCGCGTCAGGCCCAGCCAGAAGCTGCGCACCTTGTTGCTGCCCACGTGACCGATATGTTTGAACAGCAGCTTGTCGAAGGCGTCCACGTCGTTGTTCTGCGCGGCAGCCATCTCTTCCAGCACGTACGGATGACAGCGGATTGCCCCCTGGCCGAAGATCATCATGCTGCGGGTCAGGATGTTCGCCCCTTCCACGGTGATGGCAATCGGTGCGCCCTGATAGCCGCGCGCCAGGAAGTTGCCTTCGCCGAGCATAATGCCTTTACCGCCTGCGATATCCATCGCGTCAATGATCGACTGCTGCGCGCGGTGGGTACAGTGATACTTCACAATCGCGGACAGCACGGCCGGTTTTTCGCCCAGCATAATGCCGTAGGTAATCAGAGAGGCGGCGGCGTCCATCACGTAGGCATTGCCCGCGATGCGCGCCAGCGGCTCTTCGATACCCTCCATCTTGCCGATGGAAATTTTGAACTGACGGCGGATGTGGGCGTAGGCGCCGATCCCCATCGCCACCGACTTCAGGCCGCCGGTTGAGTTCGACGGCAGGGTGATGCCGCGGCCCACGGACAGACATTCCACCAGCATACGCCAGCCCTGACCGGCCATTTTCGGGCCGCCGATGATGTAGTCAATCGGCACAAAAATATCCTGTCCGCGGGTTGGACCGTTCTGGAACGGCACGTTCAGCGGGAAGTGACGGCGACCAATTTCAACGCCCGGGGTAGAGGTTGGGATCAGCGCACAGGTAATGCCCAGATCTTCCTCACCGCCCAGCAGTTTTTCCGGGTCAGAGAGCTTAAAGGCCAGACCCAGCACGGTGGCGATAGGGGCCAGCGTGATATAGCGTTTGTTCCAGGTCAGGCGCATGCCCAGCACCTGCTCGCCCTGCCATTCGCCCATGCAGACCACGCCGGTATCCGGAATGGCGCCTGCATCGGAACCCGCTTCCGGGCTGGTCAGCGCGAAGCAGGGGATTTCCTGACCGCGTGCCAGACGCGGCAGGTAGTGATCTTTCTGCTCTTCAGTACCGTAATGCTGCAGCAGTTCGCCCGGACCTAAGGAGTTTGGCACGCCAACGGTGATCGCCAGGATCCCCGACACGCCCGCCAGTTTTTGCAGCACGCGAGCCTGAGCGTAGGCCGAGAACTCCAGCCCGCCGTACTCTTTCTTGATGATCATCGCGAAGAAGCGATGCTCTTTCAGATACGCCCACAGCTCCGGCGGCAGGTCGGCCATTTCATGGGTGATGGCAAAGTCGTTGGCCATGCGGCACGCCTCTTCCACCGGGCCGTCAATAAAGGCCTGTTCTTCTGCGGTCAGGCGCGGCTGCGGATAGTTGTGCAGCTTTTTCCAGTCCGGGTTGCCCTGGAACAGGTCGCCTTCCCACCAGGTGGTGCCCGCGTCAATCGCTTCTTTCTCGGTGCGCGACATCGGCGGCATCACCTTGCGAAAGCCCTTGAACACCGGCGCGGAGATCATCGATTTACGCATTGGGGTCAGGTTTAACGGCAGAAGGATGATGGCCAGCGGAACCAAAAGCCAGATGTTCCAGAGACCTGCGACGCCAAGCGCAGCCGTCCAGGCCAGGAGAATCAGGCTGCTCAGGAATAAACTTACGCGGTGATAGAACAACACACCGAGCAGAACAACGGTTGCGAAAATGCTCAAAATCATCATAAAGAAAAGCTCCCTTGCTTGTAGGAGGTCTGACCACTTGTGATGATATGGTTGTAGTTGATGTGAATTCCTTTAGCAATGTGTTTACAAAATAATTACAACCTGGTTCACATTGTTCGCGTTTTAGCCGGCACAAAAAATCAAAACGCCGGACGTTTCGCATGGCTTTAGCTTCTCGCTTTTATCGCTATCCGGTACACTCCACTGTGTTATTTCATCAATACTGAAGGATTATCCTCATGTACCAGGATCTTATTCGTAACGAACTGAACGAAGCGGCGGAAACGCTGGCAAACTTTCTGAAAGATGATGCCAATATTCACGCTATTCAGCGCGCAGCCGTCCTGCTGGCCGACAGCTTTAAAGCCGGCGGCAAAGTGCTCTCCTGCGGTAACGGAGGTTCTCACTGTGACGCGATGCACTTCGCCGAAGAGCTGACCGGACGCTATCGTGAAAACCGTCCGGGCTACCCGGCGATTGCGATTTCCGACGTGAGCCACATCTCCTGCGTAGGCAACGACTTCGGTTACGACTACATCTTTTCCCGCTACGTTGAAGCGGTGGGGCGTGAAGGTGACGTGCTGCTGGGGATCTCGACCTCCGGCAACTCCGGCAACGTGATTAAAGCGATTGCCGCCGCGCGTGAAAAAGGGATGAAGGTCATCACCCTGACCGGTAAAGATGGCGGTAAGATGGACGGCACGGCGGATATCGAAATTCGCGTTCCGCACTTCGGTTATGCTGACCGTATTCAGGAAATTCACATCAAAGTGATCCATATCCTGATCCAGCTGATCGAAAAAGAGATGGCTAAGTAAGACTTCGCTGGGGGGCACCGATGTCCCCCGCTGTTGTGGAGGTGTTGTATGTGCGAACTGCTCGGGATGAGCGCCAATGTGCCAACCGATATCTGCTTTAGCTTCACCGGGCTGGTTCAGCGCGGCGGGGGAACCGGGCCGCATAAAGACGGCTGGGGCATTACCTTCTACGAAGGCAAAGGGTGTCGCACGTTCAAAGATCCACAGCCCAGCTTTAACTCACCGATTGCCAAACTGGTGCAGGACTACCCCATCAAGTCCCGCTCGGTGATCGCCCACATTCGCCAGGCAAACCGCGGCGAAGTGGCGCTGGAAAACACCCATCCTTTCACCCGCGAGCTGTGGGGCCGTAACTGGACCTATGCGCACAATGGTCAGCTCACGGGTTATAAATCGCTGGAAACGGGAAACTTCCGCCCCGTTGGTGAAACCGACAGCGAAAAAGCCTTTTGCTGGCTGCTGCACAAGCTGACAGAGCGCTACCCGCGTACTCCGGGCAACATGGCCGCCGTATTCAAATACATCGCGACGCTGGCGTCTGAGCTACGTGAAAAAGGCGTGTTTAACATGCTGTTGTCTGACGGGCGCTACGTGATGGCGTTCTGCTCGACGAATCTGTTCTGGATAACGCGCCGCGCGCCGTTTGGCGTTGCTACGCTGCTCGATCAGGATGTGGAGATAGACTTTCAGAAAGAGACCACACCGAACGATGTGGTCACGGTCATTGCTACGCAGCCGCTAACGGGCAACGAAACCTGGCAAAAGATTATGCCAGGCGAGTGGGTGCTATTTTGCCTCGGGGACCGCGTAATTTGACGCCAGCTGCGGCTGGACGACTTCGTGGCTCAGCGGCTTGCTGACCACGTAACGGCCATCGACGATGGAGACAATCGGTGGCTTGTGGGTCTGGGCAAAGTAGTCGTAGCCCGGTTTCAGCTGTTTCCAGAAATCCGCGTAGGTCGAGTACTTGTGACGCGCCATGTTGGCATCGGTCATGCGGAACGGATAAATGCTGACCTGAACGTTAGGCTGACCGAAGACGAGCGCGCCGGTTACAAACTGGAAAATCTCATCAATGCCGGAATCGGTCATCGCGTAACAGCCGATAGACACGCAGGCGCCGTGGATCATCAGATATTTACCTTCATAACCGTGTGCACGGTCAAAGGCATTCGGAAAGCCGATGTTGATCGCTTTATAGAAGCGACTGTCAGGCTTTAGCTGGTTACGCTGAACGTTATAAAACCCTTCCGGACTTTTGAAATCGCCCTGACGCTGTTTTGGCCCCAGACCGCCGGAGTAGTTACAAATTTTGTAACTATCAAGCAGCTGATATGTCTCGCCCATTTTCACAAACAGATCGAGCGTGCGCTCTTCCTTGAATATTTGAATATAAACCGGCGATCCCATTAACTGCTGTTTATATTCCTTGCTGACCGGCGTCGTTGAGCTATTACTGCTGAGCAGCCCGGCAAACGAAATGCACGGCATCAGAAGCATCGCAATGAACAATGCGATTTTACGCATACTACTGGTTCCTTGATAAAACTATGACCAACTTGCCAGGACGGCAAAAGAAACCCGAAATCAGATAAATCTGGACAGGAGCGCTCACATTAGCACCGATAAAGATTTTCGCAAGAGCCAACCTTTGGGTTTACACATTAGTTTGACTTTATAACCGATTCAAACCGCCCTGACTCCAGGAACTTTGCGCAATAGCTCGCATTTTGGCGCGCTCAGCCGCGGATTCCCTGCACTCGTCAGGGGGAAAATGATAAACTTCGCTCCCACTGGATTGTTGTTCATGGATACCTGCTAACCACATGTTTAGAATCAGAAAAGGACTTGATCTGCCGATCTCCGGCGTGCCTGAACAGCACGTAGCAACGGGCGCCAGCATTCGTCATGTCGCCATACTGGGGGACGATTATCTGGGGATGCGCCCCTCAATGCGGGTGCAGGAGGGCGATCGCGTCGTTAAGGGCCAGGCGCTCTTCGAAGATAAAAAAAATCCCGGCGTCCTGTTTACGGCCCCGGCCAGCGGCACCGTCGTGGCGATCAACCGGGGGGAGCGCCGCATCCTGCAGTCTGTCGTCATCGGCATTGACGGCGACGAGCAGCGCGAGTTTGCGCGCTATGAGCCAGAAGACGTCACAACCCTGAGCCGGGACGCTGTACAGGCGCAGCTGCTGGAGTCCGGTTTATGGACGGCGTTTCGCACGCGTCCCTTCAGCAAATCGCCGGTGCCCGGCACCGAACCTGCCGCTGTTTTCGTCACGGCAATCGACACCAACCCGCTCAGCGTAGACCCAGAGCCCGTTATTCTGGCGCAGCGAAAGGCGTTTGATGCCGGGTTAACCGTGTTAACGCGCCTGACCACGGGCAAGGTGCATGTCTGCCAGGCCAGCGGCGGCAAGCTCGGGGGGCATTCTCACGGGCAAGTCACCTTTAATGAATTCGCCGGCCCGCATCCGGCGGGGCTGGTGGGAACCCATATCCACTTCCTGGAACCGGTGAGCCTGACGAAGCAGGTCTGGCACCTTAACTATCAGGACGTGATTGCCATCGGGAAGCTCTTCACGACAGGCGAGCTGTGCGCTGAACGCGTTATTGCCCTCGGTGGGCCGCAGGCGGTCAATCCGCGCCTGGTGCGCACCCTTATGGGCGCGGATATCAACGAACTGCTTGCAGGCGAAACGAAAGCGGGCGAGAACCGTCTGATTTCCGGCTCCGTGCTCAGCGGCCGCCATGCGGTGGGGGCGCAGGCTTATCTGGGACGTTTCCACCTTCAGGTGAGCATCGTGCAGGAAGGACGTGAGAAAGAGCTGTTCGGCTGGGTGCTGCCCGGCGCGGATAAGTTCTCCGTTACCCGCACCACGCTGGGCCACTTCCTGCGCCACAAGCTCTTTAACTTCTCCACCAGCACCCACGGCGGCGAGCGTGCGATGGTACCCATTGGTAACTACGAGCGCGTGATGCCGCTGGACATTCTGCCGACCGTGCTGCTGCGCGATCTCCTTGCCGGCGACACTGACGGGGCGCAGGCGCTGGGCTGCCTGGAGCTGGACGAAGAAGATCTGGCGCTCTGTACCTATGTTTGCCCGGGTAAATACGAATATGGACCCGTATTGCGCGAGGTGTTAACCCGCATTGAGCAGGAAGGATAACCGATGGGCTTAAAACACCTCTTTGAAAAAATAGAGCCGCACTTCACCGAGGGTAAGCTGAAGAAGTATTACCCGCTGTATGAAGCGACGGCGACCATTTTCTACACGCCGGGGCTGGTGACGAAGGGGGCGGCGCACGTTCGCGATGCCATCGACCTCAAGCGAATGATGATTCTGGTCTGGTTTGCGGTCTTCCCGGCCATGTTCTGGGGGATGTACAACGTCGGGCTGCAAACCATCCCGGCGCTGCACCATCTTTACGATGCACCGCAGCTGGCGCAGGTCATACAGTCTGACTGGCACTACCGTCTGGCGCAGTCCCTCGGCGTGAGCTTCAGCGCTGACGCTGGCTGGATAAGCATGATGACGCTGGGCGCCGTCTTCTTCCTGCCGATCTACATAACCGTCTTTATCGTGGGCGGTTTCTGGGAAGTGCTGTTCGCCATCATCCGCAAGCACGAGATCAACGAAGGCTTCTTTGTTACCTCTATTCTGTTTGCGCTGATTGTGCCCCCCACGCTGCCGCTCTGGCAGGCGGCGCTGGGGATCAGCTTTGGCGTGGTCATTGCTAAAGAGATCTTCGGCGGTACCGGGCGTAACTTCCTCAACCCTGCGCTGGCGGGGCGTGCGTTCCTGTTCTTTGCCTATCCGGCGCAAATCTCGGGCGACCTGGTATGGACGGCGGCGGACGGTTTCTCCGGCGCGACGCCGCTTTCACAGTGGGCGGCAGGCGGCGGCGAAACGCTGGTTAACAACGCGACGGGCCAGCCTGTCACCTGGCTTGATGCCTTCATCGGCACCATCCCGGGCTCCATCGGGGAAGTCTCTACACTGATGATTTTGCTCGGTGGGGCCATTATTCTCTTTGGCCGCGTGGCGTCCTGGCGCATCGTGGCGGGCGTTATGGTGGGCATGGTGCTCACCGCCACGCTGTTCAATCTGATTGGTTCAACCACCAACCCAATGTTCTCTATGCCATGGTACTGGCATCTGGTTCTCGGCGGCTTTGCCTTCGGCATGATGTTTATGGCGACTGACCCGGTCTCAGCCTCGTTTACCGATAAAGGTAAATGGAGCTACGGGGTGCTCATTGGCGTGATGTGCGTATTGATTCGCGTGGTCAACCCGGCGTATCCGGAAGGGATGATGTTGGCCATTTTGTTTGCCAACCTGTTTGCGCCGCTCTTCGACTACCTGGTCGTGCGCGCCAACATTAAGCGGAGGAAGGCGCGTGGCTGAGGTTAAAAATAACGACAGCATCAGCAAAACGCTGCTGGTGGTGCTGGTGCTCTGCCTGGTCTGTTCGGTTGTGGTGGCCGGTTCTGCCGTGGGGCTAAAGCCGCTGCAGCAGGAACAGCGCGCGCTGGATAAACAGCGCAATATCCTCGCCGTCGCCGGGCTGATGCAGGAAGGGATGACGAAGGATGACGTTGCGGACGTGTTTGCCGAACGCATCTCCGCACGGCTGGTGGATTTAAAAACCGGTGAACTGCTGGACAAAGACCCTGCGAAATATAACCAGGCGCAGGCGCTAAAAGATCCGCAGATGAGCACCGCCCTTGATGCATCACAGGATCCGGCGGGTATTAAGCGCCGCAGCAATCTCGCGGAGATCTACCTGGTCCGCGACGAACAAAAGCGCGTGCAGGAAGTGGTTTTGCCCATCTACGGCAACGGGTTATGGTCAATGATGTACGCCTTTGTGGCGCTGGATACCGACGGCCGTACGGTCAAAGGCATTACGTATTATGACCAGGGCGAAACGCCGGGGCTCGGGGGCGAAATTGAGAACCCTAACTGGCGTGCGCAGTTCGTCGGGAAGAAAGTGCTCGACGACAGCGGCCAGCCCGCGCTGAGAGTGATGAAAGGGGCGGCACGTCCGGGAGATGACTACGCCGTAGACGGGCTTTCCGGGGCGACGCTCACCTCCAACGGGGTGCAGCACAGTTTTGATTTCTGGATGGGCGAGATGGGCTTTGGTCCTTTCCTGAAAAACGTACGTGAAGGAGCGCTGAACAATGGCTGATACGGGCGAACTGAAAGAAGTTAAAAAGGTGCTCATTGGCCCGCTGTTAGCCAATAACCCGATCACCCTCCAGGTACTGGGCGTCTGTTCGGCGCTGGCGGTGACCACCAAACTGGAAACCGCGCTGGTGATGACCGTCGCGGTCACGCTGGTGACGGCGTTTTCCAGCATGTTCATCTCCATGATCCGTCATCACATCCCGAACAGCGTGAGGATCATCGTGCAGATGGCGATCATCGCCTCGCTGGTGATCGTGGTCGATCAGCTGCTGCGCGCTTTTGCCTACGAAACATCAAAACAGCTTTCGGTGTTTGTCGGGCTCATCATCACCAACTGTATCGTGATGGGCCGCGCAGAAGCGTACGCCATGAAGATGCCGCCGCTGGCGAGCTTTATGGACGGTATCGGCAACGGTCTCGGTTACGGCGTGATCCTGCTGACGGTAGGGTTCCTGCGCGAGCTGATTGGCAGCGGCAAGCTGTTTGGCATCACGGTGCTGGACACGGTGCAGAACGGCGGCTGGTATCTGCCAAACGGTCTGTTCCTGCTGGCACCCAGCGCATTTTTCATTATCGGTTTGCTGATTTGGCTGATTCGCACGCTGAAGCCTGAACAGCAGGAAAAGGAGTAACCGACAATGGCTCATTACCTGAGTTTGTTTGTGCGCGCGGTGTTTGTTGAAAACATGGCGCTCGCGTTTTTCCTGGGCATGTGTACCTTCCTCGCGGTGTCCAAAAAGGTGTCGACGGCATTTGGTCTGGGCGTGGCGGTAACGGTCGTGCTGGGACTTTCTGTGCCTATTAACAACCTGGTGTTTAACTACGTACTCCGGGACGGTGCGCTGGTGGAGGGGGTCGATCTCAGCTTCCTGAACTTCATCACCTTTATCGGAGTGATTGCCGCGCTGGTGCAAATCCTGGAGATGATCCTCGATAAGTATTTCCCCTCGCTCTACAACGCCCTGGGGATTTTCCTCCCGCTGATTGCGGTGAACTGCGCCATCTTTGGAGGCGTCTCCTTTATGGTTCAGCGAGACTACAACTTCAGCGAGTCGGTGGTTTATGGCTTCGGTTCCGGTATCGGATGGATGCTGGCAATTGTCACCATGGCGGGGATCCGCGAAAAAATGAAATATGCCAACGTGCCTGCAGGGCTGCGTGGCTTAGGGATCACCTTTATCACCACCGGGCTGATGGCGCTGGGCTTTATGTCCTTCTCCGGTGTGCAGCTATAAGGGCTAACAGATGGAAATAATTCTTGGCGTGGTGATGTTCACGCTGATTGTACTGGTGCTGTCGGGGCTGATTCTGGCCGCACGCGCGAAGCTGGTGAACGCCGGCGATGTCGTTATTGATATCAACGACGATCCGCAGAATCAGATCCGCACGCCTGCCGGCGACAAGCTGCTTAACACGCTCTCCGGCAACGGGATTTTTGTCTCCTCAGCCTGCGGCGGCGGCGGCTCCTGCGGGCAGTGCCGCGTAAAAGTGAAGGAGGGCGGCGGCGATATCCTGCCAACCGAGCTTTCGCACATCACGAAACGCGAGGCAAAAGAGGGCTGTCGGCTGGCGTGCCAGGTCGCGGTGCGTCAGAACATGAAAATCGAGCTCCCGGAGGAGATCTTTGGCGTTAAAAAATGGGAGTGCGAGGTTATCTCCAATGATAACAAAGCCACCTTCATTAAAGAGCTGAAGCTGCGCGTTCCGGAAGGAGAGAGCGTTCCGTTCCGGGCGGGCGGTTACATCCAGATTGAGTGCCCGGCGCATACCGTGGCGTACACTGACTTCGACGTACCGGACGCATACCGTGCCGACTGGGATAAATTTAATCTCTTCCGCTTTGTCTCTGAGGTGAAGGAGCCAACGCTGCGCGCCTACTCCATGGCAAACTATCCGGAAGAGAAAGGCATCATCATGCTCAACGTGCGAATCGCCACGCCGCCGCCTAACGTGCCGGACGCGCCGCCGGGCATCATGTCTTCCTACATCTGGTCACTCAAGCCGGGCGACAAGGTGACAATTTCCGGCCCGTTCGGGGAATTCTTCGCTAAAGATACCGACGCGGAAATGGTCTTTATCGGCGGCGGTGCCGGTATGGCGCCGATGCGCTCGCACATCTTTGACCAGCTCAAACGTCTTAGCAGCAAGCGTAAAATCAGCTTCTGGTACGGGGCGCGTTCGCTGCGCGAAATGTTCTATGACGAGGAGTTTGAACAGCTCGCGCGTGAGAACCCGAACTTTACCTTCCACGTGGCGCTCTCCGATCCGCAGCCGGAAGATAACTGGACCGGCTACACGGGGTTCATCCACAACGTGCTGTATGAAAACTATCTCAGGCAGCACCCGGCCCCGGAAGACTGCGAGTTCTATATGTGTGGGCCGCCAATGATGAACGCCGCCGTGATCAAGATGCTTCACGACCTTGGCGTGGAAGACGAAAACATCATGCTCGATGACTTTGGAGGCTGATGATGGTGACGTTTTTGGCAACATTCGCCGTGTTTGTGCTGGTGGTGTTCGGTATGTCTTTAGGCTGGATCGTCAAGCGTAAAAGCATACAGGGCAGCTGCGGGGGGATTTCATCTCTCGGCATGGAAAAAGTTTGCGACTGCCCGGAACCCTGCGATGCGCGGAAAAAAAGAATGGCCCGCGAACAGCAGCGCATTATTTAAGTTTTTGTAGGCCGGGTAAGGCAAAGCCTTCACCCGGCGTTCTTACATCCGCTTCTCAATCCTCATTTATTTACTGTATACTTATCCAGTGATGAGTGAGGGCTTACTATGCGCAAAATAATCCATGTCGATATGGACTGCTTTTTTGCCGCAGTGGAGATGCGAGACAACCCGGCGCTGCGGGATATTCCCATCGCCATTGGCGGCAGCCGCGTTCAGCGCGGTGTGATCAGCACCGCCAACTATCCCGCGCGCAAATTTGGCGTGCGCAGCGCCATGCCTACCGCGACGGCGCTCAAGCTCTGTCCGCATCTCACCCTTTTGCCCGGCCGCTTCGAGGCGTACAAGGAAGCGTCGGTGCATATCCGGGAGATTTTCTCTCGTTACACGTCACTGATTGAACCCCTCTCGCTGGATGAAGCCTACCTCGATGTGACCGACAGCGTGCACTGCCACGGCTCCGCCACGCTGATGGCTCAGGAAATTCGCCAGACCATTTTCAACGAGCTGAACCTGACTGCGTCAGCGGGGGTCGCGCCGGTGAAGTTTCTCGCTAAAATCGCGTCCGATTTAAATAAACCCAACGGCCAGTACGTCATCACCCCTGAAGAGGTTCCGGCGTTTTTAAAAACGCTACCGCTCGGCAAAATTCCCGGGGTGGGTAAAGTCTCCGCCGCAAAGCTTGAAAACATGGGGCTACGTACCTGTGAAGACGTACAGCGAAGCGACCTCGCCATGCTGCTTAAGCGCTTCGGGAAGTTTGGCCGCGTACTGTGGGAGCGCAGCCAGGGCATTGACGATCGTGACGTAAACAGCGAACGGCTGCGAAAATCCGTTGGGGTTGAACGCACGCTGATTGAAGACATCCATGACTGGTCTGACTGCGAGACCATTATCACAGAGCAGCTCTATCCCGAGCTGGAGCGGCGCTTAATCAAGGTGAAACCGGACCTGCTGATCGCCCGTCAGGGGATCAAGTTAAAATTCAATGATTTTCAGCAAACCACGCAGGAACACGTCTGGCCGCGTCTGAATAAAGAGGATCTTATCGCGACGGCAAAAAAAGCGTGGGAAGAACGACGAGGCGGGCGCGGGGTAAGGCTGGTGGGATTGCACGTCACGCTGCTGGATCCGCAGTTAGAGCGGCAGCTGGTTTTGGGATTGTAAAACGCCCGGTGGCGAGAAGTTTTTCACCCTCTCCCTTTGGGAGAGGGCTGGGGAGAGGGTGTTACTTAACTGGGATCGCCTTCAGCAGTTCAGTCAGCAGCGTCCAGTAGTGGCCAACGCTTTCGATATGAACCTGCTCATCCGGAGAGTGCGGACCGGTAATGGTTGGCCCGATAGACACCATGTCCATGTCCGGATACGGTTTCTTGAACAGACCACATTCCAGACCGGCGTGGATAACCTGAATGTTCGGCGTGCTGTTGAACAGACGCTGATAGGTTTCACGCACCAGCGCCATGACCGGAGAAGTTGCATCCGGCTGCCAGCCTGGGTAGCTGCCTTTTGCAGACGTTTTCGCGCCCGCCAGCGTGCCCAGAGATTCCAGCATGCTCACCACGTACTCTTTGCCGCTGTCGATCAGAGAGCGGATCAGGCAGATAATCTCTGCGCTGTCGTCAGCCATGGTCACCACGCCCACGTTCAGCGAGGTTTCGACCACGCCCTTCGCGACGTCAGAGTTGCGGATCACGCCGTTTGGCGTTGCGTTCAGCAGCTGAACGAAGCCGTCGCGTGACCGTGCGGTCAGCGCCGCTTTATCTGTCGAAACCGATTCCAGCACCACGGTCAGGTTTTTCTCTTTCTCAGACAGCTCGTTTTTCAGGATGTCGAGATAAATGCTGGAGAGTTTTTTCAGCTCGTCTGCTTTTGCCGCAGGCACGGCGACGGTGGCGAAGGCTTCACGTGGGATCGCGTTGCGCAGGGTGCCGCCGTTGAAATCTACCAGACGCAGATCCAGCTCGGCCGCGTGGCCCGCCAGGAAACGAGCCAGCAGTTTGTTGGCGTTGCCCAGGCCCAGGTGAATATCGCCGCCGGAGTGGCCGCCCTTCAGCCCTTTCAGGGTCAGCTTGAAGGTCTCGAAGCCAGCAGGAATGGCTTCACGGGACAGCGGCAGGGTAGAGATGAAGTCGATCCCGCCCGCACAGCCCATGTAGATCTCGCCTTCTTCTTCAGAGTCGGTGTTGATCAGAATGTCCGCCTGCAGCCAGTTAGCCTGCAGACCGAACGCCCCGTCCATGCCCGCTTCTTCGGTCATGGTCAGGAGCACTTCCAGCGGACCGTGCTCAACGCTGTCGTCCGCCAGCACCGCCAGTGCAGAGGCCATACCAATACCGTTATCCGCGCCCAGGGTTGTGCCGCGCGCTTTCACCCACTCACCGTCGATGTACGGCTGGATAGGATCTTTAGTGAAGTCGTGAACGGTATCGTTGTTTTTCTGTGGAACCATGTCCAGGTGCGCCTGCAGCACAACCGGTTTACGGTTTTCCATGCCTGCAGTTGCGGGTTTGCGGATCAGAATGTTGCCAACCTGGTCACGCTCGGCGTGCAGGCCCTTTTCCTTCGCCCAGCCCATAATATGTTCGGCAAGCTGTTCTTCGTGATAGGAAGGGTGCGGAATAGAGCAGATTTTGGCAAAAATATCCCACAGGGGCTGTGGAGATAACTGAGACAGTTCAGACACGATAAGTCTCCTTGTCGATGCACTGCAAAACAATGTTGCAGGTCACAGGGTTAGCAGGTTAATAGTTACCACAAGTCAGGCTTGCGAGATGCCTTTGAGAATACCACTTTCTCCGGCGGCGGGTAGCATAAAGCATGTAAAAACTCAGGCTCAGGGCGCTAAACACTGGTTTTTAGTGCGTCAGATCTCTATAATCTCGCGCAACCTATTTCCCCCTAGAACACTTTTTAAGCCGTTTATAAACAGGCTGGGACACTTCACATGAGCGAAAAATACGTCGTCACCTGGGACATGTTGCAGATTCACGCACGCAAACTGGCTGCGCGTCTGATGCCTTCCGAACAGTGGAAAGGCATTATTGCCGTTAGCCGTGGCGGTCTGGTACCGGGGGCGCTGCTGGCACGTGAGCTGGGTATTCGTCATGTCGATACCGTATGTATCTCCAGCTATGACCACGACAACCAGCGTGAGCTGACCGTGCTGAAGCGTGCGGAAGGCGACGGTGAAGGCTTCATCGTTATCGATGACCTGGTGGATACCGGCGGTACCGCAGTGGCTATCCGTGAAATGTATCCAAAAGCGCACTTCGTCACGATCTTCGCAAAACCTGCTGGTCGCCCACTGGTTGATGATTACGTGATTGATATCCCGCAGGATACCTGGATTGAACAGCCATGGGATATGGGCGTGGTCTTCGTACCGCCTATTTCAGGCCGTTAATACCAGCACGTAACTTTACACGCCCGGCATGCCGGGCGTTGTTCTTTTTAGCCCGCAGCGCGTTACAATAGTCTTCATCTGACGTATCCATGGAGGCAACGCAATGACGCAGGCGAATCTCACCGAGACTCTCTTCAAACCCCGTTTCAAGCATCCTGAAACGTCGACGCTGGTGCGTCGGTTTAACCCTGGCATCATGCCTTCCGTGCAGTCAGCGTTAGACGGTAAAAACGTGCCCCACTGGTATCGCATGATTAACCGCCTGATGTGGATCTGGCGCGGTATCGATCCGCGTGAAATCCTTGACGTGCAGGCGCGTATCGTGATGAGCGAGTCTGAACGTACCGACAGCGAGCTCTACGATACGGTAGTGGGCTATCGCGGCGGCAACTGGATTTACGAATGGTCTAAACAGGCAATGCTCTGGCAGCAAAAGGCGAGCCAGGAAGAGGACGCCGCCCTCAGCGGCAAGCACTGGCTGCATGCGGCCAACCTTTATAGCATCGCCGCTTATCCGCATCTGAAAGGCGATGAGCTGGCCGAGCAGGCGCAGGCATTGGCAAACCGCGCCTATGAAGAGGCCGCCCAGCGTCTGCCGGGCCAGATGCGCGAGCTTGAGTTCACGATCCCCGGCGGTGCGCCCGTCACCGGGTTCCTGCATATGCCGGAAGGCGAGGGGCCGTTCCCGACCGTCCTGATGTGCGGCGGGCTGGACGCCCTGCAGATTGACTATTACAGCCTGTATGAGCGCTACTTCGCACCAAAAGGGATCGCGATGCTGACGCTCGACATGCCTTCTATTGGCTTCTCTTCCAAGTGGAAGCTCACTCAGGATTCGAGCCTGCTGCACCAGCATGCGCTTAAGGCGCTGGAAAATATTCCGTGGGTTGACCATACCCGCGTGGCGGCGTTTGGTTTCCGCTTCGGGGCGAACGTCGCGGTGCGTCTGGCTTACCTGGAGTCGTCTCGCCTGAAAGCAGTGGCCTGTCTTGGCCCGGTGGTGCACGCGTTGCTCAGCGATCCAGCCCGGCAGGGCAGCGTGCCGGAGATGTACCTGGACGTGCTGGCCAGCCGGCTTGGCATGCATGATGCATCAGACGAAGCGCTGCGCGTTGAGCTCAATCGCTACTCGTTAAAAACGCAGGGGTTACTGGGCCGCCGTTGCCCAACGCCGATGCTGTCAGGATACTGGAAGAACGATCCGTTCAGCCCGGAAGAAGAGTCGCGCTTAATCACCTCGTCATCTTCGGATGGCAAACTGCTTGAGGTGCCGTTCAGCCCGGTGTATCAGAATTTTGACAAAGCGTTGAAAGAGATTACGGGCTGGATCGCGCAGAGATTGTGTTAATAGATTGCTAAATTTTGATGGTTTGATAAAACAGTGGCTTCACAAAAGGAGATCGCAATGACGTTACCGAGTGGACACCCGAAAAGTAGACTGATTAAGAAGTTCATGGCTCTTGGCCCGTATATTCGAGAAGAGCAATGTGAAGAGAATCGCTTTTTTTTCGACTGCCTGGCTGTTTGCGTCAACGTGAAGCCTGCACCCGAAAAACGGGAATTTTGGGGCTGGTGGATGGAAATGGAAGCACAGGAAAAACGGTTTACCTATAGCTACCAGTTTGGCCTGTTTAACAAAGACGGGTACTGGGAAGCGGCGCCTATCAAAGACCAGGAAGTGATCGACCGCCTTGAGCATACGCTGAAAGAGTATCTCGGCAAGGCTAGCGCGCTGCTGGCAACGCTGGATCTGAAGCTGGAGCCTGCGGATGATTTTTCCAGCGAAGCGGTGAAGCTGACCGCCTGATGGTCTTCTCCCTCTCCCTGTGGGAGAGGGACGGGGTGAGGGCACCAGGCCGCATGAATCCCCGACAATAAAAAAACCGGCATCAAGCCGGTTTTTTTATTTCCACACGATTAGAACTGGTACGTCATACCCAGGGCAACGATGTCATCGCTGCTCACGCCCAGCTTATTGTCGTCATCGATCTGGTTGATTTTATAATCAACAAATGCAGACATGTTCTTGTTGAAATAATAGGTCGCGCCCACGTCGATATATTTCACGATATCTTCGTCGCCGATACCTTCAATATCTTTGCCTTTAGACTGAACGTAGCCCAGGGACGGACGCAGACCAAAGTCAAACTGATATTGCGCCACAACTTCGAAGTTCTGCGATTTATTCGCAAAGCCACCCGAAATTGGGGTCATATTACGGGTCTCAGAATACATCGCGGCCAGGTAAACATCGTTAGCGTCATATTTCAGACCGGTTGCCCAGGCTTCCGCTTTTTTACCTTCACCACGTGCCAGCAGGTTCTGGTCGTTGGTACGATCAGAGTTGGTGTACGCGCCGCTGACCGCGAAGTCGCTGCCGCCAAAATCATAGCTCAGAGAGGTACCGAAGCCGTCGCCGTTCTGTTTTTTAGCGTCGCGGTTTTCGTTTTTGCCCTGGTACTGAAGCGTCATATCCAGACCGTCAACCGCACCGAAGAAGTCAGTGTTACGGTAGGTCGCAAGGCCGCTGGAGCGCTTGGTCATGAAGTTATCCGTCTGCGCGGAAGAGTCGCCGCCGAACTCAGGGAACATATCGGTCCAGGCTTCAACGTCATACAGCGCGCCGAGGTTACGACCGTAGTCCAGCGAGCCGAAATCTTTCAGTTTCAGACCAGCAAAGGCCAAACGCGTTTTCTGAGTCGCATCGCTCTCGGCTTTGTTACCCGAGAATTCGGCTTCCCAACGGCCGTAACCGGTCAGCTGATCGTTAATCTGCGTTTCGCCTTTGAAGCCGAAACGCACGTAAGTCTGGTCACCGTCTTTGGAAGCATCATCACTGATGTAGTGCATTGCTTTAACTTTGCCGTACACGTCCAGCTTATTACCGTTTTTATTATAAACTTCTGCTGCGTGAACAGATGCGGAGGCAACTACGCCCATTACCACTAATGCCAGAGTGCTCTTTTTCATTTTCAATCCTGAGTGTTATATACGCGCTAAAAATTCGCTGGACGATAAGCTCATGCTTAAGTCCCGTGAAAAAACAGGAAGGGTTTTATCGTTCTGGAATGAAAGTTTTATGACAAACTAAGAATAATTTTAAAAAACTGTGATTTATTATTTCGGTAATAAAAGTGTCAAAATCTGCCGCTACGCTTCCTGATCCCGCGCAACAAAGTGTTTCGTGATGTGCTAAGGCAGTTGGCAACGGGGCTGACACCTGTTAAAACGTCTGATTAACATCATTTTCCCTTATCGTTGAACGGCAGAGAATCATGAGTGATAGCCAGACGCTGGTGGTAAAACTCGGTACCAGTGTATTAACAGGCGGATCGCGCCGCCTTAATCGCGCCCACATTGTTGAGCTTGTACGTCAGTGCGCTCAGCTGCATGCCGCAGGGCATCGTATCGTTATTGTGACCTCCGGGGCGATTGCCGCCGGGCGTGAACACTTGGGCTACCCCGAACTCCCCGCGACGATCGCCTCCAAACAGCTGCTGGCCGCCGTGGGACAAAGCCGACTCATTCAACTCTGGGAACAGCTGTTCTCCATTTATGGCATTCACGTCGGGCAGATGCTGCTGACGCGCGCGGATATGGAAGACAGAGAACGTTTCCTGAACGCGCGCGATACGCTGCGTGCGCTGCTGGACAACAACATCGTTCCGGTAATTAACGAGAACGATGCCGTTGCGACCGCTGAAATTAAAGTGGGCGACAACGACAACCTTTCCGCGCTGGCCGCCATTCTGGCGGGGGCGGATAAATTACTGCTCCTCACCGACCAGCAGGGGCTGTTCACCGCCGATCCGCGCTCCAACCCGGAAGCTGAGCTGATTACCGACGTTCACGGCATCGACGATGCGCTGCGCGCCATCGCGGGCGACAGCGTTTCTGGCCTCGGCACCGGCGGCATGGGCACCAAGCTTCAGGCCGCAGACGTAGCCTGCCGCGCCGGTATCGACACCATCATTGCGGCGGGCAGCCGCCCGGGCGTGATTGGTGACGTGATGGAAGGCATCTCTGTGGGCACGCGCTTCCACGCCCAGGAATCCCCGCTCGAAAACCGCAAGCGCTGGATTTTCGGTGCGCCTCCGGCAGGCGAGCTCACCGTGGACGAAGGCGCCACCGCCGCAATTCTGGAAAGAGGAAGCTCATTGCTTCCAAAAGGAATTAAAAGCGTGACAGGCAACTTCTCGCGTGGTGAAGTGATTCGCATCCGTAACCTTGAAGGTCGCGACATTGCCCACGGCGTGAGCCGCTATAACAGCGACGCGCTGCGCCGCATTGCGGGCCATCACTCCCAGCAGATCGACGCCATCCTGGGCTATGAATATGGCCCAGTTGCCGTGCATCGCGATGACATGATTATTCGTTAAGGAGCCAGAACATGCTGGAACAAATGGGTGCAGCCGCGAAGGCCGCCTCTTACAAACTGGCGCTCCTTTCCAGCCGTGAGAAAAACCGCGTGCTGGAAAAAATCGCTGATTATCTGGAATCACAGTCTCAGGAAATTCTGCTCGCCAACGAGCAGGATCTGCTGGAAGCCCGCCGCAACGGTCTGAGCGACGCGATGCTCGACCGTCTGGCGCTGAACCCTGCGCGCCTGAAAGGTATTGCCGACGATGTTCGTCAGGTCTGCAGCCTCGCTGACCCGGTAGGGCAGGTGATTGACGGTGGGCTGCTCGACAGCGGCTTACGCCTGGAGCGTCGCCGCGTGCCGCTCGGCGTCATCGGTGTGATTTACGAAGCGCGTCCAAACGTGACCGTTGACGTTGCCTCCCTGTGCCTGAAAACCGGCAACGCCGCCATTCTGCGCGGCGGGAAAGAGACCTGGCGCACTAACGCCGCGACGGTGAAAGTCATCCAGCAGGCGCTGGAAGAGTGCGGTCTGCCGGCGGGCGCCGTGCAGGCGATTGAAAGCCCGGACCGTGCGCTGGTGAATGAAATGCTGCGCATGGACAAGTACATCGACATGCTGATCCCACGCGGCGGCGCGGGCCTGCACAAGCTGTGCCGCGAGCAGTCGACCATTCCGGTGATCACCGGCGGTATCGGCGTGTGTCATATCGTGGTGGATGACACCGCGGAGATTGAACCGGCACTGAAGATTATCGTTAACGCCAAAACCCAGCGTCCGAGCACCTGTAACACCGTGGAAACGCTGCTGGTGCATCAGGGCATCGCGAACGCCTTCCTGCCTGCGCTGAGCAAGCAGATGGCGGAAAGCGGCGTGACGCTGCATGCAGATGCCAACGCGCTTACGCTGCTTCAGGACGGCCCGGCTAACGTTGTTCCCGTAAAAGCCGAGCAGTATGACGACGAATTCCTGTCGCTGGACTTGAACGTGAAGGTGGTTGCGGACCTCGACGACGCCATTGCGCACATTCGTGAACACGGCACGCAGCACTCTGACGCGATCCTGACGCGCACCCTGCGCAATGCCGATCGCTTCGTGAATGAAGTGGATTCTTCCGCCGTATACGTCAATGCCTCAACCCGCTTCACGGACGGCGGCCAGTTCGGCCTCGGCGCTGAGGTAGCGGTCAGCACCCAAAAACTGCACGCGCGCGGACCGATGGGGCTGGAAGCGTTGACCACCTACAAGTGGATCGGCTTCGGCGACGATACGATTCGTGCGTAATTAATCGCGGGTGATGCAAAAATAGCCGTTTGATTCACAAGGCCATTGACGCATCACCCGGTTAGATCTACTCTTTTGCCCCGTGGTTACGCTCGTAACCGGCCTTTCAGGGCCGATATAGCTCAGTTGGTAGAGCAGCGCATTCGTAATGCGAAGGTCGTAGGTTCGACTCCTATTATCGGCACCATTTCAACTTCCCTAAACGTTCCTTTTCATCCATAAATACCGCGATTTAAACTAATTTACTGCTTGTTATAGTCCATTATTTTCCGTGACCATCAGGATCGTGCCCTCATAAATAAGGGCAAAGATACTATTGAAGGCTCTACCATAGCAGCGATGAATAGCTGCGGAAGTATGACAAGGCTGGAAGATATATACCTAACGTCAACCCCGGCACCCACACCACTGCGTCAGCAGCGCATGCAGTTTAGCCGGCTCCAGCGGCTTGCGCAGCACCAGATACCCTTCCTGCTCCGCCTCCAGCAGAACCGGTGAGTTAAACTCGCCGCTGACCATCGCGCCGCTCATGTCCGGCAGACGTTCAAAAAGCGCTTTCAGGATGTCGAAGCCGCTTTCGCCGGAGCGCAGGCGCTGATCGCACAGCACGGCGAAGGGCGTGAAGCCGTCGTCGATGATGGCGAAGGCTTCTTCGGCGGAGGTCGCGCAGCGCACGTTAATCCCCCATACGCTCATCAGGCTCTCCCAGGCGGACGTCACCAGCGGGTCGTCGTCGACGACCAGACATGAGCCGTGCAGCGGCGCATAGCGCACCGGCGCGGCGGCGTGGTTATGGGCGAGCGGGGCATCCGGGGCTTTGTCTTCGCCTGCGTGTTGGGTAAAACGCATCCAGAATCGTGAGCCTTTGCCTTCGATGGATTGCATGCCGTACTTCACCTTCATCAGCCTGGCGCAGCGGGCAACCACCGCCAGGCCCAGCCCGTGTCCGGCGCTGTCGATCTTCCATGCCAGTTCGGGGCGATAGTAGGGCGAGAAGATTTTGCCTTTCTCGTCGTCAGCGATGCCGACGCCCGTGTCCCAGACCTCCACCAGACACTCGTCGCCGCGCGGCCGGATGGCGACCAGCACGCCGCCCTGCTGCGTGTAGCGAAGGGCGTTTTGTATCAGGTTGATCAGCGATTGTCGCACCAGCAGCGGGTCGCCCATCACGTAGATGCGGCGTTTGGGCCGCCAGGCACGCAGCCGCAGGGCGCGGCTGTTGGACTCTTCGCGAAACAGCGTGATCGCCGAGTCGAGCAGGGCGCCGATGTCCACGCAGGTGGGGGCGGTGAGCACATTCCCGGATTCAATCTTGCTGAGATCGAGCAGAGAATTGAACATCAAATGCACCGAGCGAACGCTTTGCTGCAGGTCAAGCAGCTGCGGCGTCAGGCTGTCGTCCCGGTTTCGGTGGATAATCGCTTCGATCAGAAAGCCCATGGCGTGCACCGGCTGGCGCAGGTCGTGGCTGGCGGTCGTCAGGAACTGGTTTTTATCCAGCAGCGCCTGCTCCGCCTCCTCTTTGGCCTGTCGGAACTGCTCCGCCAGGCGTGAGCTTTGCTCTTCAAGAAGCGCCTGCTGGATAAAGAACGCGTGCGACGTTAACGCATGGCGGTATATGGCGAAGCCGTACAGCAGGTTAAGCATCAGCACGATGAACATCAGATCGTCCAGCCGCCAGATGATGCCGAGGTTCAGTACACCCCAGGAGGCGAAGAAAAAGCGCGTAAAGGTGCTGATGACCGGGGTCAGATGCGTCGCATTGGCGGCGACGATGGCGGCAATACTGATATTAAGGAGCAGGAAAAAGTCAAAGTTCTGCGTCTGCGGGGTAATTAAATAGAGCGATGAGATCCCCAGTCCGTGAATAAGGGCGATCTTATTTATCCGCGGCAGCCAGCGGCGCAGGACGGCCTCTTCATCATGCTCTTTTGCTTCGCGCCGGTAGCGCCGGTGCAATATTCGGATCGCCACGGCACATAGCAGGTAAATTATTATCCAGGTAACGGTTGGGCCAAGTTCGTCGCCCAGCAAATTAATCCAGATGGCGAAAGGAATACCAACAAAAGGCACGGCGCTGAAGCTGAACACCAGCCGCAGAAAAGTGTTGTTTAGCAAACGGATCTGCGCGGCCGGAGAGATACCATCGTTCTGTAAGCTCTGGAAAAACCTCATTCCGACGGTTCCCGCTTGCCGTGCAGAAGCGTGATGGCTTCTACCCGACTGTTAACGCCTATCTTTTTCAGGATATTACTGATGTGTTCTTTGACCGTAGGCTCGGAAATTGAAAGCTGTGCGGCGATGCGTTTATTTGGCAGGCCGCGCATAATCATATTTAATACGTCTACCTGTCGCGGCGTTAAGTTAAATTTACTTAACTGCTCGTTGTGCGTGTTAACGGCAAACACGTTTCCCTCAGGAAACCAGGTGAGATTATCAGTCAGTGCAAAAACGGCCCGGGAAAATAATTCAGGTGGCTCGCTTTTCAATACGAAACCGTGCCCCCCGGCGGCGCTAACTTTCTGCCATATGTCGTTGTTATTATCTCCGCTAACCACCAGGAGCCGCACCTGCGGGTAAAGCTGTTTCACTTCTTTGAGTAATTTCAACGCCGTACCGGAAGAGAGCCAAAAATCGATTACCAGCAAGCGCGGTGGGCCATTTTCCCTAATATGTCGGTAGCAGTCATCTTCATTCGTCACCACGCTCGCCTGCTTGAACCGGCAATGTGTAATGAGAAAATTGGCGATGCCGCTTGCTACCAATGGATGGTCATCAACGACCAACGCATAATTCTGTCCCAAAGGAATCTCCTTTCACCTTCGCTTATCTGAGAGTACGGATGAATTATTATCTACCCACCCTACTTTAGGAGGGTTTTTTCGAACAGGAAAGGGAAATATATTAATCGCACATTCGGGTGATAGAAAACATAAATACAATCAGAGATATTAACTGGTTGGATGTAAAGGATAATTTATGAAAAGAACACTTATCATTTTAACCGCTACAATGATGCTGGCCGGTTGTTCCACGCTTAAAACCGATCAGGCTATTCCGCTGCTGCAGGCGGAGACCGCTAAAATGCTGGGCCTGGGCTCGTCGGATGAAATAACCGTGACCAATGTTAATGGCGCCCAGCCTGATGCGTTGGGAGGACAAAAGCTCTCTTATCGCGCGACGACGGAAAAAGGGCGTATTTTCGATTGCTCATCAATGATGATGCCGGGAATTTTAGGATCTGCACCGACGCTCAGCGCGCCAACCTGTACACCCGTTGTCACCCATAAATAAATAACTTCACATCAAAAGGCGTACACCAATAACGCCTTTTATTTTTTCTGACGTTTCTGAGTTTTCATATAAAAACGATTTTCCTGACATCACGCTAATGAGTACGGAGATAGCCCGTGAATAACTCTACATCGCACCCTTTAGCGGTTAAGACGCCGCTTTCCAGACTTTACCTCGCCCTATTTTCCGCGCCGCTGATAATGCTTACGCCTGCCGACTTCGCTCGCGCAGCCGATGCAATTTATGACGGCGATTCGCGCATTACCGAAACGCTGGGGTACACCGGAGATGTTTACGTCGGCCGTAATCAAAGCGGGAATCTGCTGATCGATAATGGCAAAATCACCGCCTACAACATCAATATCGGCCGGCTGTTCAACGGCAAGATTTATGAAAGCGTGGTCACGGTTCGCGGGCCAAACGCCGAGCTTAACGCGGTGAACGACCAGTACGTCCTGCGCGGCGATCTGAACCTTGGCCTCGGCACCCTGCGTGTCGAAGAGGGCGCGCTGGCCAGCGCGAAGGAGATCGTGGTCGGCACCACCCGCGGCTACGACAGCCACCTTATCGCCACGGGCGCCGGCTCTCGCGTGACCAGCAATTTTCTCAGCGTGGGCACAGACCTGGGGGCCCGATCCACGCTGGCAGTTGAAGACGGCGCGTCGCTCAGCACCGCCTACGACGCGCGCATTGGCAATGGTACCGGGCCGGATGAAACCGACACGCTGAGCCCGAAAGCCACCGTCACGGGGGCCGGTTCTCAGTGGAACGTTGGCCGTACGCTGACGCTTTATGGCGATCTGGACGTGTTGAACGGCGGGGCGGTTAACGTTGCTAACGTGCAGGTTGCGGGCGTCTCCGGGGCGGGTAAAACCGCAGAGCTGGTTATTGCGGGCAAAGACTCGCGCTTTACCAGCGGTAGCAGCGTTAGCGTGGGCGATTATGGCAACGGCGTGCTGTCGGTCATTGACGGCGGCGCGTTTTCTGCGGGTAGCAATGAGCTGATCGTGGGGACATCGGGGTCCGGCTCGAACCGGGGCGCGCTGATTATCGGCAGCCGCGGCAATATGGATACCGGAACCGGTTTGACCGAACCGACGCTCGGCGCGGCGGGCGGCGCGGGCACCATCGATGCGAAGACGGCAATCAGCCTGCGGGGCGGGCTGTTCGGCAGCTATGTCTACTTTAACCATACCGACGGGAATTACGTCTTCAGCAACACGATGAGCGGCGAAGGTGAAGTGATCAATACCGCCGGGCAGACGACGCTGAACGGCGATATTTCGGCGCTCAAGGCGAACGTGACCGCACGCGGTGGCAAAGTCATTATTGCCAGCAACATCAATACCCAGCCTGAAGACGATATCTTTGATGTTCAGACCCTTAGCGCCGAGAACGGCGGAACGCTGATCCTCAATGCCACGGCGGGTTCAGATGTGAGCAACGGTGCGGGCTACAGCAGCGCAGCCTCGATAAAGGACGGCGGCACGCTGGGCGGTAACGGCACGCTGGGCCAGACCGAGATCCTGTCCGGCGGACATATCTCTCCCGGCGATGGCGGCATCGGCACGCTGACGCTGAAGCGTTATCTGAATTTTGTGGGCGAGTCTTTCTATGATGTCGATATCGCCGGAGATGGCCGCAGCGACCAGCTGCTGGTATCGGGCAAGACGACCATTAGCGATCGGGCGAAAGTACAGGTTACCGCGCTGGATCCGCAAACCAGCTACAAAACGGGCCAAAGCTACCGCATTTTAACCTCCGACGGGGGAATAGACGGTCAGTTCGCGGGGGCGATTTCCAAATCCGCCTTCCTGGACGTGGCGCTGAAGCAGAGCACCGACGCCGTTGATCTGACCATTGCTCAGAAAGAGACCGGTGGAGAGAACCCAGGCGGTGAGAATCCCGGCGGTGAGAACCCGGGAGGGGAGAATCCGGGCGGAGAAAACCCGGGCGGAGAAAACCCCGGCAGCGGCGAGCCGGGGATTTTCCAGACCGTGGCCAAAAGCAGCAACCAGTGGAATACCGCCGGCGCGCTCTCCACGCTGACGCAGAGCGGCTCGGCTCTGGCGCTGTACAACTCGCTGCTGGTGCTGAACGCACCCCAGGCGCGCGAGGCGTTCAACCAGCTGTCGGGCGAAGTTTATCCGTCAATGCAGTCCAACCTGATCGCCGGCAGCACGCAGGTGTTTAACGTGCTAAACCAGCGCATGCAGCGCGCGTTTGATAACGACAGCCTGGCGATACCTCCGTTAGCGATGTCGCTGGTGCAGCAGCCGGAGCCGCAAAATAACGGCGTCTGGGGCCAGACCTTCAGCGCCTGGAGCCGAAACAGCGGCGACGGTAACGTGGGCAAGCTTGATGGCAACACCACCGGCTTCCTGCTGGGGGCGGATCGTAAGCTGGCGGACCATAACGTACGTGTCGGTGGTTACTTCGGCTACAGCCGCGGAGATTATGACGTCGACAGCCGTCGTTCCTCAACGGATACCGACAACTACCACCTTGGCCTCTATGCGGCTGGTCAACAGGATGCGTTCTCCCTTCGCGGCGCGCTGGGGTACACCTGGCACAAGATCGAAGGCGAGCGCAATGTTGATTTCAGCGGCTTCTCGGATCGGCTGAAGTCGGATTACGACGCCAACTCGCTGCTGGCGTTCACCGAAGCGGGCTACCGCTTCGGCGAGCCTGATATGAATATCGAACCGTTCGTCAATTTATCCTACATCAGACTGCATACCGACAGCTTCAGGGAAGACGGCGGTGCCGCTGCGCTGAGCGTGCGTAACGAAACCATGAACACCTTCTATTCCACGCTCGGGATGCGCGGCGTGACCGCGTTGCCGAAGAACGTTAACCTCTACGGTTCGTTGGGCTGGCAGCACGCCTATGGCGATAAGAACACCTCATCGCGCATGGCGTTTGCGGGCAGCGACGCGTTCATTACACAAGGTCAGGCCGTCGATGAGGACGTGATGGTGGGTGATATCGGCGTGAGCGTTCAGCTGTCGCGCGCTGCGACGCTGGATGTGGGTTATCAGGGGCAATTTGGGGCAGATACCCGCGTCAACGCGGTTAACGCTAATCTGCGCTGGTCATTCTGAACCTGAATTCATGCTCGTAAACAGACAGACCCGCTTGATGCGGGTCTTTTTTGTTGCGGTATTGTTAACTTCCCATTACGCTTTGCGTTTTCGGAGAAACAGCATGTCCGTCACCGATGCCCTTCTTGCATTCACCTTCGCTGCCACGCTTCTGACGCTCACCCCCGGCCTCGACACGGCCTTAATCCTGCGAACCGCCGCCGCTGATGGCAGTAAAAAAGCCATACACGTCGCGCTGGGGATTGATACGGGCTGCTTTATCTGGGGGGCAGTAGTGGCGTTTGGTCTGGGCGCGCTGCTGGCCGTCTCTGAAGTCGCGTACTCGCTGCTAAAGTGGTGTGGTGCAGCGTATCTGTGCTGGCTAGGCCTCCAGCTGTTGCTTCGCCCGCGGCAGCAGTTTTCCCTCTCAGCAGAAGGCCGTGCCCGCAGCGGCAACGGTTTTTTGCGCGGCATGTTGGGGAATGTCCTGAACCCTAAAATGGGCATCTTTTACGTTTCGTTTCTCCCGCAGTTTATTCCCACAGGACATTCGCCTTTTGCCTGGACGTTTTTGCTGGTCGGGATTCATGTGCTGATTGGCACGCTCTGGTCACTCACGCTGATTATTGCGACGGGGTATGCTGCGGATGTGCTGAAAAAGCCTGCCGTGGTGAAGTGGATGGACCGAACAACCGGCGTCGTGTTCCTGCTGTTTGCCGCAAAGCTGGCGATGAGCAAGCGATGAACTGCCGGGTGGTGCTGCGCTTACCCGGCCTACATACGGCAATAATACGCCGTTCATTGTAGGCCCGTGCAAGCGCAGCGCCGCCGGGCAAAGGTTACTGCCGTTTTTGGGCGATAAGCTGGATCATATTAAAATATGCACCGGCACCGGCGTCCATGATCGGCACCATCATCTCCTGCGCGATCTCACACGCCATAAACTCGTCCCAGGCCTGCTGGCAGGTGTCCATTTCGCGCACCGTGGTCAGCGTAATGCCCGGCTCTTTCTCCCAAAGCGTTTTCCACCAGTGGAGCGGGTAAAAATACCACTCGGGTGTCCAGAACGGTTTCACCACGTCGGGCAAGTTTTCTTCGCTATAGTCCCCGATAAAACCCGGGACCGCGGCGGCAAAATACCCGCCGGGTTTCAGGTACGGCAGGAGCGTAGCCAGCATGGTGTCGTTGCTACCGAAATACTGATAGGCGTCCACGCTGACGATCAGGTCAAAGTAGTTATGCGCAAAGGGGATCTCTTTTGTTGCATCTACCAGAAGCGGGAAAATTTTCCCGTCCAGCCCCAGCGCGGTGAACCGCTCTGCGTTCTCGGTGGGGGCGATCCACAGGTCGGCGGCAAAGACCGTCGCACCGTATTTTTCTGCGAGAAGGATAGAGGAGATCCCTTTTCCGCAGCCGAGATCCAGTATGCGCATACCCGGTGTTATCGGAAGCTGTGCCACCAGCTCCTCGGTTAGCCGCATGGCGTTTGGACCCATCATGGTGTCGAGTAAAAAAGCGTGGTCGTAGTTGTCTGTATAAGGTGTATTCATCACTGCTCCTTAGCGATTATCCAGCTGGGCGCGAACGTTGTTCAGCCCGGTGGCGTTGATGCGGTAAGGCTGTCCGTTCACAGAGCGGATCAGCTTCTTGGTGCGGAGTTTTTTAAAGACGGCGAGCGTGCAGTCGCTGAGGAGCATCCCCTCGCGGGTGTAGCATTCAACGGAGGTGACGCGGCCAGCGCTGTCGCGGACGTGCGCAATACGTCCACCTTTTGCGAGAACGTGTAAGGTACGTTGTTCCTGACGGGATAAATTCATACCGGAAAACCTGTTTAATCATCATGCGTAAAAACGAGCCCACACCAGCAGGTGCGTGCGTAAGGTTTAGGCGCAGCGATAACCAGTCCGTCCTGAAAAGGGCGGGAAACTGATTATCTGATGATTACATTCTCCAGCATCAAAGCCTCGGTGAGAGTTGAAAGGTATTTACGAGGTGAATAATAACACCCGCTTTTTACAGGGGAATAGCAGGGTGTAAAAATTGTGAACCCGATCGGCCCGCGATATCGCGTTCACTGCCAGACTGCATACCCTAAATGTCGAAACTGGAGCCGTTTAATGTTTGGTCACTATACCGTGGTTGAAACCGTCACCTCTGCGGAAGATTTTTGCCGCCTTCGTGAAATATCGGGTCTGAGCCCTCGTCCGCTGGAGGCCGCGAGAAAAGCGCTGCCGGGCAGCTGTTATGGGATGCATATTCTTTATGAGGGAATACCCGTGGGGATGGGCCGCATTGTTGGCGACGGGGCGCTCAACTTCGATATTGTTGACGTCGCTGTTGATCCGGCTCATCAGGGGCAAGGATTGGGCAGAGTTATCATGGAAACGCTCATCGCCTGGCTGGATCAGAACGCCTGTAAAGGTGCCTACGTCTGCCTGATGGCGGATGTGCCCGAGCTGTACGCAAAGTTTGGTTTTACCCTTGTGCGCCCTGCGAGTGAGGGGATGGCACGGGTCTGGTAACGTGCAGGCGCTATCCCGCCTCCAGCATTCCAAAACTCACAATCCGCGATCGCCCCAGCTCCTTCGCCCGGTACAGCGCCACATCTGCTGCGCGCAGCAGGTTGTCGCTCTGGGCGTGCTCTGGATAGCTGGCGATGCCGATAGAGACATCCACCGGGCCAATCTCAGACAGCCCGTAGCGGAGGGATAGCGCATGCACGCCGTTGAAAATCTCCGTCGCGCAGGCAAATGCCGCCTCTTCATTCGCACCCGTCAGAAGCGCGAGAAACTCTTCCCCCCCGTAGCGGAAGGCCAGGCCGGAATCATGCACCGCACGTTGAACAACGGTCGCTACGCTTTTAATCACCTGATCCCCGGCCTCATGGCCAAAGCGGTCATTGATGCTCTTGAAGTGATCGATATCGATCATCAGGCAGCTTATCGGCTCGTCATTGCGCGTGGCCCGCGTCATCTGCGTGCGCAACGTGTCTTCCAGATGATGGCGATTACGTAAGCCGGTGAGCGGGTCGAACAGGGCTTTTTCCAGCAGGGCGTCGCGCAAGCGCTGGTTGGCCAGCGCCAGACCCAGCGCCTCCGCCATCAGTTCCAGATAGGCGCGTGAGGGGGCGGTCTCCGGCGTGATGTTCTGGAAAGAGAGCAGGCCGATGGCTTCCCCCTGGGCAATTAAGGGCACGCACAGCGACCGATGATTTTGCGATTCAGGGAGGTGATAACAGGCAATATCCGGCTCGCCGCTGACCGGCGGATGGCTCTGCCCGCGGCGGACGGCCCAGCACGCGTCAGGATGGAAAGGTTTTTTTTCTCCTTCAGGGGAGAGCCACTCAGCCGCGCAGCGCATTTCCCACGCCTCGCGATCGAGAATATACAAGCGCCCGGAAACGCCAGGCGCAATGTTCGGGGCGAACAGCTCGGCCACATTAATCACGTCGGCGAAGTTTTCGCAGCCCTGCAGCCGCTGGGTCATGCGTGCCAGCAGTTCGCGGATGGCCCAGTCGGCATCGCGCTCTTTTTCCAGCCGCTGCCGCGCCAGTCCGTTTTCACGGAAGATGTGAATGGCCTGCGCCATGTCGCCAATTTCGTCGATCTGGGTGAAGTGCGGGGTTTCGACGGCGTAATCCTGCGAGGCCAGGCGATGCACCACGTCGCTCAGCCGCACCACCGGATGAAGCACGCGACGCTTAAGAATAAAGCCCATCACGAACAGAAAGAGCAGGGCGGTCAGTCCGACCATGATCTCAGAGGCTGTTCGCAGATTTTTTGACGTTTTCGTGGCAGCCTGCACGTCGGCGATGACGCGTTTGTCGAGTATCTGGCGGAAATGGTCGATCTGCATCTGCGCGCGTTCGAGCTCTTGCTCATAATAGGTGCCATAAAGCAGGGCAACGGCCTGCTGCTCTTCACCTCGTGCCATACTGCTCAGTGCGGTTTTCTGCTCGTCCTGCAGTTCATTAATGATGTTTAATCCATCCTGGAGCAGCAACAGTTCTTCGCCCGATGCGCCGTTATCTTTGAGCTGCGCCAGTCGATGTTCAACGTTCTTTAATTCGCTCTCTTTCTGCTGATACTCTTCCAGAACAGAAGATTCTTTTTTGATAACGAACAGGCGCGCCAAATCAGAGAGCATCCAGGCATCTGTCTCTACATCTTCCGTCAGCTGATCGAACACCTGCCGTTGCTTAACGGCCTGTCGCTCCACGTTGTCGGCGTGGGATGCCATCAGCATAACGATGCCAGAGGCGATGGTCAGGCACACCGTGGCACCGTAGGCCCAGTTTGTTATCGTGGCGATTCGCACCTGTGGGATCCTTCTACGACAAGAGTGGAAGAGCGTTCTTTCAAATTATAGAAAATGTTTGATTTAGCGTATAAAAAAAGGCGGCACGGAGCCGCCCGATATGCAGGGGACGTTATAAATCCGGAGGGTTTTTTCCCTCTTCGATGAAGTCAGCGTCCAGCTCTTCGGCGTTACCCTCGTGATCGCGGCCGGAGAACAGGTTCCAGCAGGCGATAAACAGCGCGGCAATCAGCGGGCCAATCACAAAGCCGTTGATCCCGTACAGCTCCATCCCGCCAAGAGTCGAGATCAGAATCAGGTAGTCCGGCATTTTCGTGTCTTTGCCGACCAGCAGAGGGCGCAGGATGTTATCCACCAGCCCAACGATAATGACGAAGAAACCGACGATAAACAGCCCTTGCCACAGCTGGTGGGTGGCAAAAAGGAAGATGGCAGCAGGCACCCAGACAATCGCCGAGCCCACGGCAGGCACCAGCGAGAGGAACGCCATCAGCGCGCCCCAGAGCACGCTGCCGTCAATGCCGACAATCGCGAACGCGATGCCGCCGAGGGTGCCCTGAACCACGGCGACCACTGCCGTCCCTTTTACCGTCGCGCGGGAGACGCCGACGAACTTGGCGAACAGGTGCTGCTTGGCGAAGTCAGACAGCGGCAGAGAGTCGAGGATCTGACGCACCAGATACGGACCATCCTTCAGCAGGAAGAACAGCAGATAAAGCATGATGCCGAAGCTGATGGCAAACCCGAACGTGCCTTTACCGATCAGGAAGGCGCTGCCCGCCAGATACTGCCCGCCCTGTAATGCCACATCGGAAAGCTTTTTCTGGATCTGCTCGGCGTTAGTGAGGTTATGATCCGCCAGGAAACCGCTGGCCCAGTCGGGCAGGCGGTTAAAGATCCCCGCGACCACTTCCGGGAACTGGGTATTGTTCTGCTGCAGCTTGGTGTACACCACGTTCAGCTCGATGGCGAGCGAGGAGAGGATCACCATCAAGGGAATAAAGACGATCAGGCAGATAATGCAGAGCGTCAGAAACGACGCCAGCCCGTTGCGCTCTCCCAGCGCCGTTCGCAGCTTATTTTTGACCGGGTTGAAGATGATGGTCAGGATGGCGGCCCATAAAATCGCGGAGAAGTAGGGCGACAGCACATCGAAGAAGGCCCAGGTAACGAGGGCGAGAATAAAAATGAAGAAACCTTTGGTCAGTCCATTAAAGCGCATAGTGAGTCCTGGTAACGAATAAACTGTGACGACTATAGAACTGATTGTGAGAATTACCAACCCTACCGCCGGGTGGCGGCTGCGCCTTACCCGGCCTGTGGACGGTGTGGCGGTATGAATCTGCTCTTCACGGATACCACTTTCGACTGACCGAAGATCGCCTCTTCCCGCACCATGCTGTAAGCATCAGCCTGCGGAGGTGCTTATGGCCTGGCGTCCGATTCTCTACGTTATCCTCACATCCCATCCACGACTCAGCGCGCGGCGTGCCCGGCTGCGGCTGGTTGGCTAGCTTTTTTTTAACAATCACGGTATAACACCTTCTTTGGATGTTTAGATGTCCATACGTTTAGAAGGTAATATGCAAACAGAACATGACAATGGGCAGCTAAAGCGCACCATGAAAACGCGCCACCTGATTATGCTCTCGCTGGGCGGCGTGATTGGCACAGGGTTATTCTTCAATACCGGATACATCATTTCCACAACCGGCGCGGCGGGCACGCTGCTGGCGTACCTGATTGGCGCGCTGGTGGTCTGGCTGGTGATGCAGTGTCTGGGCGAGCTTTCCGTGGCGATGCCGGAAACCGGCGCGTTTCACGTCTACGCCGCCCGTTATCTTGGCCCGGCGACGGGCTACACCGTGGCGTGGCTCTACTGGCTCACCTGGACGGTGGCGCTTGGGTCGAGCTTTACCGCCGCCGGGTTCTGCATGCAGTACTGGTTCCCACAGGTGCCCGTCTGGGCGTGGTGCGTGCTGTTCTGCGCGGTGATTTTCGGCCTTAACGTTATCTCGACGCGCTTCTTTGCCGAAGGTGAGTTCTGGTTCTCGCTGGTGAAAGTGATCACCATCATCGCCTTTATTATCCTCGGCGGCGCGGCGATCTTCGGGTTTATCCCGATGCAGGACGGTTCACCCGCGCCGGGCCTGGGCAATATCACTGCCGAGGGCTGGTTCCCGCACGGCGGCCTGCCGATCCTGATGACCATGGTGGCGGTGAACTTTGCCTTCTCCGGCACCGAGCTTATCGGCATCGCGGCGGGTGAAACCGAAAACCCGCACAAGGTCATTCCGGTGGCGATCCGCACGACCATAGCGCGCCTCATTATCTTCTTTATCGGTACCGTGTTTGTGCTGGCAGCGCTGATCCCGATGCAGCAGGCCGGGGTGGAAAAAAGCCCGTTCGTGCTGGTGTTTGAAAAAGTCGGTATTCCTTACGCGGCGGATATTTTTAACTTTGTGATCCTGACGGCGATCCTCTCGGCGGCGAACTCCGGGCTCTACGCCTCGGGCCGCATGCTGTGGTCGCTGTCGAATGAGAAAACGCTGCCGCGCTGCTTTGCCCGCGTGAACAAAAACGGCGTGCCGCTGACGGCGCTTTCCGTTTCCATGCTCGGCGGCGTGCTGGCGCTGTTCTCAAGCGTCGTGGCGCCGGACACGGTGTTTGTCGCGCTGTCGGCGATTTCCGGTTTTGCGGTAGTGGCGGTGTGGATCAGCATTTGTGCGTCGCATTTTATGTTCCGTCGTCGTCATCTGCAGTCCGGCCAGCCGCTTTCTGCGCTGCAGTACCGTGCGCCGTGGTATCCGGTGGTGCCGGTGCTGGGGTTTATCCTCTGCGTGGTGGCCTGCGTCGGCCTCTGGTTTGACCCAAGCCAGCGCATTGCTCTTTACTGCGGGCTGCCGTTTGTCGCGCTGTGTTATGGTGCGTACTACCTGACCCGAAACCTGACAACGCAGGAGCCTGAACATGTCGCAGAATAATCCGCTTACCGCCCTCCTTGAAACGCAGCCGTTTGTGGTGCTGGACGGCGCGATGGCAACGGAGCTGGAAGCGCGCGGCTGTAACCTTGCAGATAGCCTCTGGTCTGCCAAAGTGCTGGTAGAAAACCCGGAGCTTATCCGCGAAGTGCATCTTGACTACTACCGTGCCGGGGCGCAGGTTGCGATCACCGCCAGCTATCAGGCCACGCCTGCGGGCTTTGCCGCGTGCGGGCTGGACGACGCGCAATCCCGTGCGCTGATTGGTAAAAGCGTCGAGCTGGCGCGTAAGGCGCGCGAAGCGTACCTGGCCGAAAACCCACACGCGGGCACGCTGCTGGTGGCGGGTTCCGTGGGGCCTTACGGCGCGTACCTGGCGGATGGCTCTGAGTACCGCGGTGACTACGTGCGTAGCGCTGACGAATTCACGGAATTCCACCGTCCGCGCGTGGAGGCGCTGCTGGACGCGGGGGCAGACCTGCTGGCCTGCGAAACCCTGCCGTCCTTTGCGGAGATTAAAGCGCTGGCGGCGCTGCTGGCCGAATATCCCCGCGCCAGAGCGTGGTTCTCGTTCACGTTAAGAGACAGCGAGCACCTGAGCGACGGTACGCCGCTGCGTGAGGCGATCGGCGTGCTGGAAAATTATCCGCAGATTGTGGCGCTGGGCATTAACTGCATCGCGCTGGAAAACACCACCGCGGCGCTGAAGCACCTCCAGACCCTGACGGCGCTACCGCTGGTGGTCTATCCGAACTCCGGCGAGCACTATGACGCGGTGAGCAAAACCTGGCACCACCACGGTGAAGCGTGCGAGACGCTGGGGGAGTACCTGCCGCAGTGGCTGGCTGCAGGGGCGAAGTTAATCGGTGGCTGCTGCCGGACCACGCCGAAAGATATTGCTGAGCTTAACGCGCAGCGCTGATGCCCTCACCCTGACCCTCTCCCACGGGGAGAGGGGAAAAAAACCAACCGTACAAAACTGAATATCCTTTCCCGCTTTTTATCTAAAAACGAATCGTTATGAGCGATTCATTTTTATTCCTTTATCAAAATTACCGCGCCGGAAATACTGCCTCCATAACAACAAGGGGAGCAGGCACTATGGCAATTTCATCGCGTATCACACTTCTCGGCGCACTCGCGCTGTGGGCATTTCAGGCGCAGGCGGTGGACGTGACCGTCGCGTATCAAACCTCTGCGGAACCGGCGAAAGTCGCGCAGGCAGATAACACCTTCGCGAAAGAGAGCGGGGCGAAAGTCGACTGGCGCAAGTTCGACAGCGGCGCGGCCATCGTGCGGGCGCTGGCCTCCGGCGACGTCCAGATTGGCAATCTCGGCTCCAGTCCGCTGGCGGTAGCGGCCAGCCAGCAGGTGCCGATTGAGGTTTTCCTGCTCGCCTCGCAGCTCGGCAACTCCGAAGCGCTGGTGGTGAAGAAAAATATCACCAAACCAGAAGACCTGATCGGCAAGCGCATCGCCGTGCCGTTCATTTCAACCACGCATTACAGCCTGCTGGCAGCCCTGAAACACTGGGGCATCAAGCCGGGCCAGGTGCAAATCCTTAACCTGCAGCCCCCGGCGATTATTGCTGCCTGGCAGCGCGGCGACATTGACGGCGCCTACGTCTGGGCACCGGCGGTTAACGAGCTGGAAAAAGACGGCACCGTGCTGACCGACTCCGAAAAAGTGGGCCAGTGGGGCGCGCCAACGCTTGACGTGTGGGTGGTGCGTAAAGACTTCGCCGAGAAACATCCTGAGGTAGTCAAAGCCTTCGCCAAAAGCGCGATTGACGCCCAGCAGCCGTATATCAGTAACCCGGATGAATGGCTGAAGCAGCCCGCCAACCTGGAAAAACTCTCTCGCCTGAGCGGCGTGCCGGAAGCGGACGTGCCGGGTCTGGTGAAGGGTAATACTTATCTGACGCCTGCCCAGCAGGTTCAACAGCTGACCGGTCCGGTCAATAAAGCGATTGTGGATACGGCCACCTTCCTGAAAGAGCAGGGCAAAGTGCCAGCGGTCGCGGCGGATTACAGCCAGTACGTCACCGATCGCTTTGTGAAATAAGGAGCCCGCCATGCTGAATATTACAAACCTGTACGCCGATTACGGTGGCAAGCCCGCGCTGGAGGACATCAACCTGACGCTGGACGGCGGTGAGCTGCTTGTCGTGCTGGGACCGTCCGGGTGCGGGAAAACCACGCTGCTGAATCTGATCGCCGGGTTTGTCCCTTATCAGCATGGCGCTATCCAGCTTGAAGGTAAAAAAGTAGAAGGGCCCGGCGCAGAGCGCGGCGTGGTCTTCCAGAACGAAGGGCTGCTGCCCTGGCGCAACGTGCAGGAAAACGTGGCGTTTGGGCTGCAGCTCGCCGGCGTTGCCCGCGAACAACGGCTGGCAACCGCGCGGGAGATGCTGAAAAAAGTGGGGCTGGAGGGCGCTGAAAAACGCTTTATCTGGCAGCTTTCCGGCGGCCAGCGCCAGCGCGTCGGGATCGCCCGCGCGCTGGCAGCCAATCCGCAGCTGTTGCTGTTGGACGAGCCGTTCGGGGCGCTGGATGCCTTCACCCGCGAGCAGATGCAAACCCTGCTCCTGCGTCTGTGGCATGAGACGGGCAAGCAGGTGCTGCTGATTACGCACGACATCGAAGAGGCGGTGTTTATGGCGACGGAGCTGGTGCTGTTATCGCCCGGACCGGGCCGCGTGCTGGAGCGTCTGCCGCTCGAGTTCGCGCGCCGCTATGTGGCCGGTGAACCGGTGCGCAGCATTAAATCCGATCCGCGGTTTATCGAACAGCGTGAATACGTCCTGAGCCGCGTGTTTGAACAACGGGAGGCCTTTTCATGAGCATCGTCTTCAGTGAAAAAACGCGCCGCACGCGCCTCGCATTGCGCTGGCCCTTCTCCCGGCAGTTCACGCTGAGCGTGGGAACGCTGCTGGTGCTGCTGGCCGTGTGGTGGATTGTTGCGGCGCAGGCCTGGATAAGCCCGCTGTTTCTGCCGCCGCCGGGACAGGTGCTGGCCAAACTCATTACCATCGCCGGGCCACAGGGCTTTATGGATGCCACGCTCTGGCAGCACTTAGGTGCAAGTCTGGCGCGTATTCTGGTGGCGCTGCTGGCGGCGGTGGTTATCGGTGTCCCGGTCGGGATCGCGATGGGCCTTAGCCCGACGGTGCGCGGCATTCTCGATCCGATCATTGAACTTTACCGCCCGGTGCCGCCGCTGGCCTATCTGCCGCTGATGGTGATCTGGTTCGGCATCGGCGAGACCTCCAAAATCCTGCTGATTTACCTGGCGATTTTTGCCCCGGTGGCCATGTCGGCATTGGCAGGCGTGAAGAGCGCCCAGCAGGTGCGCATTCGCGCGGCGCAGTCGCTTGGCGCCAGCCGCACGCAGGTGCTGCTGTTTGTGATTTTACCGGGCGCGCTGCCGGAGATTTTAACCGGGCTGCGCATCGGCCTCGGCGTGGGCTGGTCAACGCTGGTGGCGGCGGAGCTGATTGCGGCCACGCGCGGCCTTGGGTTTATGGTGCAGTCGGCGGGAGAGTTCCTGGCGACTGACGTGGTGCTGGCCGGGATCGCGGTGATCGCCGCGATCGCCTTTGGATTAGAACTGGGGCTGCGCGCGTTACAGCGCCGCCTGACGCCCTGGCATGGAGAAATACAATGAGTGAACGTCTGACCATTACCCCGCTGGGGCCGTACATTGGCGCACAGGTGTCGGGCCTGGATGTGACCCGTCCGCTGAGCGATAACCAGTTCGAGCAGCTGTATCACGCGGTGCTGCGCCATCAGGTGGTGTTCCTGCGCGAGCAGGCGATCACCCCACAGCAGCAGCGCGCGCTGGCGCTGCGTTTTGGCGACCTGCATATCCATCCGGTCTATCCGCATGCGGAGGGCGTGGAGGAAATTATCGTTCTGGATACCCACAACGATAACCCGCCGGATAACGACAACTGGCACACCGACGTGACCTTTATCGATACGCCGCCGGCGGGGGCGATTCTGGCGGCGAAGCTGCTGCCGGAAACCGGCGGTGATACGCTGTGGACCAGCGGGATTGCGGCGTATGAGGCGCTCTCCGCACCGTTTCGGACGCTGCTGAGCGGGCTGCGGGCGGAGCACGACTTCAAAAAATCGTTCCAGGAGTACAAGTACCGCAAAACGGAAGAGGAACACCAGCGCTGGCAGGAGGCGGTGGCGAAACATCCTCCGCTGCTGCACCCGGTGGTGCGGACCCATCCGGTCACGGGCAAGCAGGCGCTGTTTGTGAACGAAGGGTTCACAACGCGCATTGTGGACGTGACGGAAAAAGAGAGCGATGCGCTGTTAAGCTTCTTGTTCGCCCATATCACCAAACCGGAGTTCCAGGTGCGCTGGCGCTGGCAGGAGAACGACCTGGCGATCTGGGATAACCGCGTGACGCAGCACTATGCCAATGCGGATTATCTGCCGCAGCGCCGGATTATGCAGCGTGCGACGATTTTGGGAGATAAACCGTTTTACCGTGCGCCTTGATCCCCTCACCCTAACCCTCTCCCCAAAGGGGCGAGGGGATTGCCCTGTGCGTTTTTCACCCTCTCCCTTTTAGGGAGAGGGCTGGGGTGAGGGTATTAAATGCGCCTCAATATACCGCTGGTAGCGGTTCGCCTTCAGGTAGCACAAATCCACCAGCACCAGCCCGTCGACGCAGTTGTTGAACGCCGGATCTCTGCCGAAATCAATAAACTGTACGCCGCCGGGTTCACACAGCTCGGAATACTGTTTGTAGAGCGGCGGAATGCCGCAGCCCAGATTGCCGAGCAGGGATTTCAGCTTCGTCAGATCGTCCACGTAATCGACACCGCCGAACTGCGCCAGCACGTCCGGCAGCGATGCGGGATACGGCTGACGCGACGCGGCGAGCGGATGCGTGGCCGGGAACCACAGGCGGTAAAATGCCACCAGCAGATCCCGCGCGGCAGGCGGTAAGCCACCTGAGATAGACACCGGGCCAAACAGGTAGCGGTAGTGCGGATAGCGGGCGAGATAGGCCCCGATCCCAGACCATAAATAATCCAGGCCGCGGCGCCCCCAGTAGCGCGGCTGAATAAAGCTGCGCCCCAGTTCAATGCCGTGTTCCAGCACGTCCTGCATTTTGTCGTCGTAGTGAAAGAGGCTGTGGCTGTACAGCCCTTCGACGCCACGCTTTTCTACCTGCCGGGCGGTCGGCATAAAGCGATACGCGCCGACGATCTCCAGATCGTCGTCATCCCACAGGATCAGGTGCAGATAATCATCATCGTAGGTGTCGGTATCCCGCCGTTTCCCGCTGCCTTCTTCCACGGCGCGAAAGGCAATCTCACGCAGGCGCCCCAGCTCGCGCAGCAGAGGCGCGTCTTCCTGGCCGTTGCGCTGCCAAAGATAGATGGTTTTGCCGTCGCCGGTTTTACCCAGACATTCCGCCCGCGCCAGTTCCCGCTTCAGCGTGGCCCTGTCTTCCGGGCGGGCAATGGCGCACTGGGTTTTAAAGACGCCGGGCACTCCCTTGCCAAGACGCATCACGTGCTGACGGCACTGCTCGGCCATCTCACGCGACGAAAGAGTGGCGCTGAACCAGCTGCGCCAGGCAATCTGCGGGCCAATTTTTATCGGCAGCTGGCTGTGGCGGCGGCGAAACATCTGCTGCATCAGCAGCAGCATGGAAAGCGTTGGCGAGACCAGCGTGCTGGCATAAAAGAAGAGGCTGTTGTGCGCCTGAATATGCACCGGCAGCAGCGGCACGCGCAGTTTGCCGGCGAGTTTGATAAAGCCCGGGTGCCATTTTTTATCACGGACGCCTTTACGCGTCGGGCGCGAGACTTCCCCGGCGGGGAAGAAGATCAGCACCCCCGCGTTTTGCAGGTGTTGCTCCATCTGCAACAGTGACGTTTTTGCCGTTCTGCCGCCCATATTGTCGACAGGGATAAACAGCGAGCTGAGCGGTTCAAGGTGGCTCAACATGCGGTTAGTGACGACTTTGATGTCGCGACGCACGCGTGAAACGGCGTACATCAGCGCCAGCCCGTCCAGCGTACCCGTCGGGTGGTTGGCAATAATGACCAGCGGGCCATGTTCAGGGATTTGTTCGAGATCGCGGGCGGAAAAGGTGCAGAGAATATCGAGGTGCTCCAGAACGTGCTCCACCATATCCAGCCCCTTGAGGTGGCGATGGTTTTCGGCAAACTGCTGGAATTCTTCTTCGTAGAAAAGCCTTTTTAACAGACTTTTTTGCCAGGGGGCGGGCCTCGCCTGAGGCCAAAGATCGTCGAGAACGCTGTCGAGACTAAACATGGTTACTCCTCCTGCCGTCTTGCGAAGACAGTAGAAGGCGCAGATGTCGGTTGTATTGCAGTTCGGTGAAGATTGGTGAGGGGAGAGCTGGCCGGGTGAGGCGTAGCCTTCACCCGGCACGAAAGCGGATTAACGCAGAATTTTCTTCTCGGCCAGATCCAGCGCGAAGTAGCTGAAGATCAGATCCGCGCCCGCGCGTTTGATCGCCCCCAGGCTTTCGAGGATCACTTTCTCTTCATCAATGGCGCCCGCCTGTGCGGCGAATTTGATCATCGCGTACTCGCCGCTGACCTGGTATGCGCCCAGCGGCAGCTCGGTACGCTCGCGGATGTCGCGCAGGATGTCCAGATATGCACCAGCCGGCTTGACCATCAGGCAGTCAGCGCCCTGGGCTTCGTCGAGCAGGGACTCGCGGATGGCTTCACGACGGTTCAGCGGGTTCATCTGGTAGGTTTTGCGATCGCCCTTCAGCGCCGTACCGGCGGCTTCGCGGAACGGGCCGTAGAAAGAGGAGGCAAATTTAGTGGAGTAGGACATGATGGCGGTGTCGGTAAAACCCGCCGCGTCCAGCGCCTGGCGGATCGCCTGGACCTGTCCATCCATCGCCGCAGAAGGGGCGATGAAATCCGCACCTGCAGCGGCAGCGACTACAGCCTGCTTGCCAAGGTTCAGCAGGGTGGCATCGTTATCCACGCCGTGATCGCACAGCACGCCGCAGTGGCCGTGAGAGGTATATTCGCAGAAACAGGTATCGGACATCACGATCATCTCCGGCACGGTCTCTTTGCAGATACGCGACATGCGGGCGACGAGGCCATCTTCTTTCCAGGCATCGCTGCCGGTAGCGTCCGTGTGGTGGGAGATACCAAACGTCATCACCGAGCGGATGCCCGCATTGGCGATACGCTCGATCTCACGCGCCAGATGTTTTTCCGGAATGCGCATCACGCCCGGCATCGCATCAATGGCTTTGTAGTCATCGATCTCTTCTTCAACAAAAATCGGCAACACCAGATCGTTTAAGGATAGTGTTGTCTCTTCAAACATAGCGCGCAGTGCAGGGGACTTGCGCAGGCGACGGGGACGTGCAATTAAATCGGTCATGGTATGCCTGACGTTTGTGGAACAATGAGGCTCAGTGTACCCGAAAGCGGGGTAGGGTGTTTTACTAAAGTGGGCATTTTGATTTAAGCCAGGCGGCATGCGTCAGTTTGCAGCGGAGTAATATATACTGTTCACGAGGCTGAGGAGACGCGCTTATGAATTATTGGTTTTGTTTCTGTTTTGCTTTGAATATATAAATAAGAATGATCTATTTATCATTGTTATATTATTGTCGCTTGCGTGCGGCTATTTTAAGTTAATGTTTTTATAATATTAATCTTTGACGTTCTGTTTTTTCTTATCTTGCTCTGGCTGTTTGTCTGGATACGGACTTAATTGAATCATTCATTGAACCTTTTCTAAATGAAACTGCATAATTCTCTCCGCAATTAACGTTGCCAAATGATTTGATGGACAAACTTGCTTACGTCCCTGAGGAGGGATGACCCAATGCAAACATGGAAAAAGAAACTGGTTGTATCTCAACTTGCATTAGCCTGTACTCTGGCTATCGCTTCTCAGGCCAATGCGAAGGATATTTCCGGCACGACATATAATACTTTTGGATATGATAATACAGCATCTACTCCTTGGTATTATGGATACGCAGACTGGGATTACTCAGATGCAACCCACGATGGTGATATTTATCCGGTGATTAATAAATCAACGGTAAATGGCGTTATTTCCACCTACTATCTGGATGATGGTGTCAATGGCCGGGCGAATGCACTGAGCATTTCGAACAGCACTATCAATGGCATGATCACCTCAGAATGTATGACCACGACCTGTTCCGATGGCGTGGATACGGATGGCACGGCTCATGCCCAGTATGACCGCTTTAGCCTGACCGTAGATAACACCACCATCAACGACACCTACGAGCATTACGCGTATGACGTTGTAAATGGTGAGACCTCTGAAACCCACTATCTGAATACCTACGCCCTGGGTAATGCGATTACGCTGGACGTGGAGTCTGATATTGTTATCCAGAATAACTCCCACGTGGCGGGCATTACGCTGACGCAGGGTTATCAGGAGCTGGACAATACCCCATACGACGGCGTTGAAGGCGTTGCCAACAGCACCAACGTGTTCACGGATACGCTGGTGGTCAAAGACTCTGTGCTGACCTCGGGTGCCTACAGCGATCTGGGTACCAGCGGTTTCTACGGTCAAACCGCGAAACCGAGTGACTACGGCGAAACGAACGCCACCGCGGCGGATGATGCGGCGCTGATCGTTGCAGCGAGTGCCTCTGACAACGCGATGCAGACCACCGCGACGTTTGATCATTCGACCATCACCGGCGACATCCTGTTCTCAAGCACCTTTGATAACAACTTTTACGAGAATGGCGATCCGGCAACGGACACCACCGATGACGGCGTGTACAACCCTACCACCAACGGCTGGGATGGCACCGATACACTGGATGTCACTCTGACCAACGGCAGCAAGTGGGTGGGGGCAGCGCAGTCGAGCGTTGAAGCCATCGGTACTGCGCAGATGTATGGCCAGGGCTACAGCGATGTAGACTGGCACACTCTGTCACCTAACAGCATCTGGCCAGACTCCACCTTCGACAGCAACGGTCATGTTGCAGGCGAAGAGGTCTACCAGAGCGGTCTGTTCAATGTGACGCTGGATAATGGTTCCGAGTGGGATACCCGCAAGGTATCAAACATCGATGTGCTGGCGGTGAATAATCAGTCGCAGGTGAATGTTGAAAACTCGGGTCTGCTGGCAGATTCCATCACCCTGACTAACGCATCATCTCTGAATATCGGGGACAGCGGCGCGGTAGCAACCGACAGCCTGTATCTGGACAGCTATAGCCGTGCAGCACTGACGGAAGAAACGGCTGCACTGTATGCAAATACCATCACCGTTGATAGCGGTGCGGAGCTGGCGCTCGGTCTGGGTCAGGTGGATACCCACAGCATGGTGTTGACCGATGGCGGCGTCCTGAACGTAGCCAGCCGCGATTATGTGCTGAACAGCGACCTGAACAACGCACGCTATGTCACCAATGATAATCGCAACGCAGACTACGACTACGGTGTGGTTGCCTTGAATTCTGACGGCCATCTGTCGGTAAACGGCGATGTTGCGGGTAACTACAAGGTGCGCATCGACGATGCGACCGGTGCAGGTTCCGTTGCTGATTATCAAAACAAAGAGATCGTCCGCGTTTATGATAACAACACGGATACTGCAGCCAGCTTTACTGCCGCGAACAAAGCCGATTTAGGTGCCTATACCTATCAGGCGCAGCAGAAAGGCGACACGGTTGTTCTCCAGCAGGAAGAGCTGACCGACTACGCTAACATGGCGCTCAGCATTCCTTCTGCTAACACCAACATCTGGAATCTGCAGCAGGATGCCGTTGGCGCTCGTCTGACCAATAGCCGTCACGGCCTGGCCGACAACGGCGGAGCGTGGGTAAGCTACTTCGGCGGCAACTTTGACGCTGATAACGGCAACGTGAGCTACGATCAGGACGTAAGCGGCATTATGGTCGGTCTGGATACGCAGATTGACGGTAACGCTGCTAAGTGGATCGTCGGTGGCGCGGCTGGCTTCGCGAAAGGCGACATTAGCGATCGTACTGGTCAGGTTGATCAGGACAGCCAGACGGCGATGATCTATGCCTCAGCGAAGTTCATGAACGATCTGTTCCTCGACAGTTCACTGAACTACACCCGCTTCAACAACGATCTCTCCGCGACCATGAGCAACGGCCAGTACGTTGACGGTAATACTACTACTGATGCGGTCGGCTTCGGTATGAAACTGGGCTATGACTGGAAACCAAACCTGTCTGGCTACGTGACTCCTTACGCGGCGGTATCCGGTCTGTTCCAGTCAGGTGATGACTACCAGCTGAGCAACGACATGCGTATTGACGGTCAGTCTTATGACAGCATGCGCTATGAACTGGGTGTGGATGCGGGTTATACCTTCAACTACGGTGGCGAGCAGGCTCTGACACCTTACTTCAAGCTGGCCTACGTGTATGACGATGCCGATAACAATGCCGACATCAACGGTGACAGCATTGATAACGGTGTGGAAGGCTCTGCCGTTCGTGTGGGTCTGGGCACGCAGTTCAGCTTCACTAAAAACTTCAGTGCGTATACTGATGCAACCTATCTGGGCGGCGGCGACGTTGACCAGAACTGGGGGGCAAATCTGGGTGTGAAATATACCTGGTAAAATCTAAAAAGCGGGGGAATATTTCCCCCGCTTTTTTTATATAACTTAAAAATAATATAGAACCGACAGATACAGATGACCAGAGGTCTGCATGAAAGTTGATGCGAAACCGCTTTCTGAGTTAAGCCGGCTCGTACAGTGTCTGGAAACTGCCAGCACCCCTTTTAAAGCCACGCCGCAGAAAATAATATCAATCGGTACTAAAGACGATGAACCTTATACCTTTGTGATAAAGACAGGCATTATTGCCATCCATCGAAAATCAGATGAACTCCTCGTGGGAATTGCCAGAGCACCCTATATTTATGGTCTGAGTGCATGGATAAATGATAGCCATCAAGAATATGAGATGGTCGCACACACCTCCTGTAGCGGATTTTATTTGCCCGCCTCAACGTCGCGACAACGTATTCAGCAGGAATCTCTTTGGCAAGATGCGTTTTGCTGGCTGTCCTGGATAAACCATATTCTGGGAAAGCGCGATATGCAGCTTGTTGGAAATAACTCCTACAGCCAGATCCGCGCAATGTTGCTCAATATGGCCGAGTGGGATGATACGCTGCGCTCAAAAATTGGTGTTATGAATCATATTCAGCGAAGCACGAGAATTTCGCGTTCGGTCGTCGCTGAAGTTCTGGCCGCGTTGCGACAGGGAAATTACATCAATATGAGCCGGGGCAAACTGGTCAGTATCAACCGTTTGCCCACAGACTATTAATGCTAATTTGACGCCGTAAGCACCTGGGCTTTGTTGGCGCTCAGCTCGGCGACCAGGTTATTAATGCCGTCACTCATATTGATGAAGCGCGTGTTTGGTGAACGGGTTACGACAACAAACGCACCTACGTTGGACTGCGGGATCATCGCCATGTAGGTAATGAACCCGCCACCGCCACCGGTTTTCTGAATAATACCCGGACGGCCATTTTTCGGTGCCATATACACCCAGCCCATACCGAGGGCGTCGGCTTTACCGGGGACATCCATTCCGATGACGCGGTTCAGCTGGGGGCGCTGGTAAATCAGCGTCTGCATACGGTCAGCCTGGCTGCTGCGCGAATAAAAATCTGACGAGAGGAACTGCTGCATCCAGCGCATCATATCGCCCGGCGTGGAATACACCCCACCGCTACCGACTGCCGCCAGGGTGTTGTTGCACGGGCTGGCACCTTTCTCTGCGACCATCAGGCGGCCGCACTGATCCGGCGACGGGGTAAAGGTCGTGTCCTTCATCCCCAGCGGACGGGTGATCTGCTCTTCAAACAGCTTTGTATAAGGCTTACCCGATGCTGTTGCTAACGCATCAGCCAGCAGGTCAAACGCCAGATTCGAATACGAAGCCTGAGAGCCCGGCGCGGTTTTCAGCGTTGCGGTGCTCAAGTAGTTCCAGCGCTGCTCGCGTGTCGGCCAGACAAAGACCGGACGATGCGCCGCGCCGCCGGGCTGTTCCCGCGGCAGGGCGCTGGTGTGCGTCGCCAGGTTGACCAGCCGGATCGGCGTGCCCTGATAGGTTGGAACGCGTGCGCCAGGAGGCGCGTATTTACTGAGCGGGTCGTCGAGCTTCACCACGCCCTGGTCGAGCAGCTTCACCAGCATTTCACTGGTCATCAGCTTGGTAATAGAGGCAATACGGATAACCGAATCCAGCTGAGGGTGAATGTTATTTCCCGGTCGCGTTTCGCCAAAGCTGCGAAACACTCGCTGGTTACCGTCAATCACCACCAGCGCCATTCCCGTTGCGCCGCTACCGTAATAAATAAGGTTCGCATAGCGATCGGCAATATCAGAGGCCAACACCGGGGCCGTCAGCGGCTGTGCTGCCTGGGCGGTGGAGAAGCTTACCGCACAGAGCGCGGCAAAAGAGAGCAGACAACGTTTCAACAAAAAAACATCCATCAAGTGAATTGGGAAAGTAATGGGTATTTATACTACTAATCGGAGCCGTGCAATGACCCGAATTGCATAACGATAGCGAGAAAAACGTAACCATGGGTAAATAAGAACAATTTAGCTGCGAGCCACCTCCCATTTTGTGACATCGGGCTTATGATAGACGCTTGTGTCATTCAATCTTTCGGGGATGGGTATGTCTGAAAAGCGTGTGGTTATGGTCGTCGATATGCAGAATGGGGTCTTTGAAACGCCGCGTCATCAACGTGAAAAATGTGTCTCACTGATCAATCAGCTCACCCACGCCGCCGATACGGTGGTTTTTATTCAGCATACCGAGGCGGGTGGGCTGGAGGAGGGAAGCGAAGGGTTTGCGCTGCTGTCTGAACTTCGCAAGGCCGCGGAGGCTCCTGTTCTGATTAGCCACTACAACGATGTCTGGCGTAACTTCATTGCCCCAGCCAATCCTCCCGCGGTGAAACGCGTCGAAACAATTCTCGAAAACTGGAAAGCGAACTAATAATAAACCCTCGGGTCTGACCTTTTTGCCTGAGCCGGCGGGCTGGCTCAGGCAGGATTTTCGTGTGGTGATGTGTTGAGCACAGCAACATCCATAACAACAAGAAGGAAGCACAATGTTTAAGTCTTTTTTCCCAAAGCCGGGGCCATTTTTCCTGTCGGCATTTATTTGGGCGCTGATCGCTGTCATTTTCTGGCAGGCTGGCGGCGGAGCGTGGCTGATGCGCATCACGGGCGCAGCGGGCGAAGTGCCGATTAGCGCCGCGCGCTTTTGGTCGCTGAGCTATTTGCTGTTTTATGCCTACTACATGGTTTGCGTGGGACTCTTTGCGGTTTTCTGGTTCATCTATTCTCCGCACCGCTGGCAGTATTGGTCGATTCTGGGCACGTCACTGATCATCTTTGTGACCTGGTTCCTGGTGGAAGTGGGGGTGGCCGTTAACGCCTGGTATGCGCCCTTCTACGACCTGATCCAGACCGCGCTCAGTTCACCGCACAAGGTGACGATTAATCAGTTCTACCATGAAGTGGGCATTTTCCTCGGTATCGCCCTTATTGCGGTGGTTATCGGCGTGATGAATAACTTTTTCGTCAGCCACTACGTTTTCCGCTGGCGTACCGCGATGAACGAACACTATATGGCGCACTGGCAGCACCTGCGTCATATTGAAGGCGCAGCGCAGCGTGTGCAGGAAGACACCATGCGTTTTGCCTCTACCCTTGAGGACATGGGAACCAGTTTTATCAACGCCATTATGACGCTGATTGCCTTCCTGCCGGTGCTGGTGACCCTCTCTGCGCACGTTCCTGAGCTACCGATTATCGGTCATCTGCCGTATGGTCTGGTGATTGCCGCGATCGTCTGGTCGTTGATGGGAACCGGGCTGCTGGCGGTTGTGGGGATCAAACTCCCGGGCCTGGAGTTTAAAAATCAGCGCGTGGAAGCGGCCTACCGTAAGGAGCTGGTCTACGGTGAAGATGATGCCAACCGCGCGTCGCCTCCAACCGTGCGCGAACTGTTTGGCGCGGTGCGTCGTAACTACTTCCGCCTCTACTTCCACTACATGTATTTCAACATCGCGCGTATCTTGTACCTGCAGGTTGATAACGTTTTCGGTTTGTTCCTGCTGTTCCCGTCGATTGTTGCGGGTACTATTACGCTCGGTCTGATGACGCAGATCACCAACGTCTTTGGGCAGGTTCGCGGCTCGTTCCAGTATCTGATCAGCTCCTGGACCACGCTGGTCGAGCTGATGTCTATCTATAAACGTTTACGCAGCTTTGAGCGTGAGCTGGACGATAAAGACCTGCAGGAAGTGACCCATACATTCAGTTAATACAGGAAGTTGCCATGACCTTTGCCGTACCGCGCGCGTTACCGCTGTCCTTACTGGCTGCCTTTGTGCTGGCGGGCTGTGCTGAGAAAGGGGCTGCGCCACTTAAAAAGGGTGAAAAGCCCGTGGATGTCGCAAGCGTTGTCCGGCAAAAAATGCCCGCCAGCGTGAAGGATCGCAACGCGTGGGCAGAGGCACTGGCAAAGACCTTTGAAAGCCAGAAGATAGCCCCCACCGAGGAGAATATCTGCTCGGTGCTGGCCGTCGCGCAGCAGGAATCCATGTACCAGTCAGATCCTGCCGTACCGGGGCTGAACAAGATCGCCTGGAAGGAGATCGACCGCCGCGCCGAATCGATGCATATCCCGGTTTTTCTGGTCCATACCGCGCTTAAAATTACCTCGCCGAACGGCAAAAGCTACAGCGATCGGCTGGATTCGGTGAAAACCGAGAAGCAGCTGAGCGCCATTTTCGATGATTTCATCAGCATGGTGCCGATGGGGCAGAAGCTGTTTGGCTCGCTTAATCCGGTGCATACCGGCGGCCCAATGCAGGTCAGCATTGCGTTCGCCGAAAAACACACCGATGGCTATCCGTGGAAAATTGATGGAACGGTGCGTCAGGAGGTATTTTCCCTGCGCGGTGGGCTATGGTTTGGCACCTATCACCTGCTGAACTATCCGGCAAACTACAGCGAGCCGCTGTACCGTTTTGCGGACTTCAACGCAGGCTGGTACGCGAGCCGGAACGCGGCGTTCCAGAATGCCGTCACCCGCGCAAGCGGAGTTAAGCTGGCGCTGGATGGCGATTTGATTGCTTACGGCAGCAGCGAGGCAGGCACCACCGAGCGTGCGGTGCGCAAACTGGCAACAAAGCTGGATATGAGCAACAGCGAGATTCGCCGCCAGCTGGAGAAGGGCGACAGCCTGGCATTTGAAAAAACAGATTTGTATCAGCAGGTCTTTAAGCTTGCAGAGCAGAAGAGCGGTAAAACGCTACCGAAGGCCATCCTGCCGGGGATCCAGCTTGAAAGCCCGAAGATCACGCGTAACCTGACCACGGCCTGGTTTGCGAAACGTGTCGATGATCGCCGGGCGCGCTGTATGGGGCTTTAGAAACGACGTCGCAGGCGAAGGACTAACGCGATAACGCCCAAGACCATACAGCCTGCAAGGAAAGGAACCAGGCCAAACAGGGTGCTTACGCCGAAACCAATCTCCACGCGAGGGCGCCCGCTATCCTGAACCTGCATCAGGTGTTCATAAACACCGGGAGCATGAACCAGCATGTTGAGGAGCTGTGAGCCAGCCCAGAAGCAAAACAGCACAAACAGGGCATAGGCAATATTACCCGCCGTAGAGGTTTTTGGTTGTTTGCCGCCAAAAATCGGTTTCGACAATGTAAAATCAGCCATAAAGACCTCCCGAAATAGCACACTGTTTTATACGCGTCTTACAGGTGAAGTGTGACAGGTCATAGCATTTGTCAATATCAGAATCGTGGTAATTTTCCCCAGGGATTACTCCTGGATTGTCGATTTCTGCAGCACATCACAATTCGGCAACTTAAGTGAAACTGCGTCGCGTTTCAGAATTTCCGCATCCACCACAGACCTGGCCGTAAAACTGTGAGAGGATAGTTTTTTTCTGCCGGAGTCGTCATGAAGCTCACATCCAAACTACGCCGTGACTGGCATTACTACGCCTTTGCTATTGGGCTGATTTTTATTCTTAACGGTGTTGTGGGGCTGCTGGGGTTCGAAGCGAAAGGCTGGCAAACCTATGCCGTTGGCCTGGTGACCTGGGTGATTAGCTTCTGGCTGGCGGGGTTTATCATTCGCCGCCGCCCTGAAGAGGCGGCAGCGGATGAGACGGACGCGGCTAAGTAGGCCGGTTAACCGTTGACGGAGCTTTTGAGGGCGCTGTCAGCGGCGTAACGCTCCAGTGCGAGCTCGATCAGGCGGGTGATCAGTTCAGGGTAGCTGATACCGCTGGCCTGCCACAGCTTTGGATACATACTGATGTTGGTGAAGCCCGGCAGCGTATTGATTTCGTTGATCACCACGTCGTTCTCTGCCGTCAGGAACACGTCAACGCGCGCCATGCCGAAGCAGCCGAGCGCCTGATAGGCTTCGACGGCGATCGCACGGATCTTGTCGTTGATGGCGGGATCGAGGGCGGCGGGTACCACAACCTGTGCGCCCTTATCATCAATGTACTTGGTGTCGTAAGAGTAGAAATCGCTGTTTAACACCACTTCACCGCAGGTGCTCGCCTGTGGAAAATCATTCCCCAGTACGGCGCACTCAATCTCACGTCCTTTGATTCCCTGCTCAACCACGACCTTGTGGTCAAACTCGAATGCCAGCCGCACGGCTTCGGTAAACTGTGCTTCAGTGTTTACTTTGCTGACGCCGACGGACGATCCCTGATTCGCCGGTTTAACGAACAGCGGCAGACCCAGCCTCTCTGAGAGCTGGGCGAAGGTGAATTTTTCACGGTTTGCGCGGGTGAGCGTAACGAACGGTGCAATATTTAGCCCGGCATCACGCAGCAGGCGCTTGGTGACGTCTTTATCCATGCAGGCTGCAGAGCCCAGCACATCGGAGCCGACAAACGGCAGGTTAGCCATACGCAGCATGCCCTGCAGTGACCCGTCTTCGCCCAGCGTGCCGTGTACGATCGGGAACACCACATCAATCTGCGCCAGAGCCTGTGCATTACCGGCGTTAATGAATTGCCCCTGAACCTGGCCGGGCACGGTCGCAACGCTGATGTCAGAAGGATTAAGCGCAATGTGGGCGGGATCGTTAGCGTTTAACAGATACTGGCTTGCATCGTTAACGTGCCACTGGCCCTGTTTATCAATGCCCAGCAGCACCACGTCGAAACGGTTTTTATCAATGGCATCGACGATATTTTTGGCCGATTGCAATGAAACCTCGTGTTCTGCTGATTTCCCCCCAAAGACAATACCTACCCGCTGCTTGGTCATTTCACTCTCTTCCAGTCTGACGAAAAGCCAATAACATACCACGATGCCCGGCGGGTTTCGCGGCCTTCTGCCATAATGTTTTGAGCATGCCGAGGGGGGAGTGTGAAAGGAAAAAGTGTACTGACCGTTTGCCTTATTGTCGCTGTCGCAACAGTGGGTTACCGCTGGCTGCCGTCCTACTACAATCCTTTCACCCCGCTGACGCTCGACGATCCGCCCGGTAAAATTACGCAGTTTAAACTTCGCCGCTTAACGCCACAGGCGTGTGAGCGTTTGCTATCCCAGGCCAATCAGCGCGCGCTCATTCGCACGCTGGCGGTGGCCGATAGCGCAGGCGAGTGTCCGCTCAGCAGCGTGGTGCGGGTGCGTGACTTTGGCCCCGTGAGCCTGAACAGCAGTTTTTTGGCCAGCTGTCCGCTGGCGCTGAGCTCCGCACTGTTTGTGAGCCAGCAGGCCAGGCCGCTCACCAAAACCTTTATGGGAAGCGAGCTGACCCGGATTGAGCATGTGGGCAGTTTTGCCTGCCGGAATATTTACCACCGCCCTGATGCGCGACGCAGTGAACATGCGACGGCAGAGGCGCTGGATATCAGCGCGTTTCGACTGGCAAACGGGGAGAGGATCACCGTATTGAAGGGGTGGCGGTCAGCAAAAACGCAGCCCTGGCTTCAGGCGCTGCTGGCAGCAAGCTGCGGCTATTACGGCAACGGTCTGGGACCGGAGTACAACGCGGCGCACGCCAACCATTTTCATCTCGGCATGCGCGGTTTCGGCCTGTGTCGCTAAAGCATAATCTTCCGCGTTGAAATGGATATTTTGTGACATGTTTCACAAATATGATGACTGGGAAGATAAAACACCAAAGTCAGCCACGCCGCATCTCTGGCGCACCGTAAAGGTACGTAACTTGCTAATCTGTAGGCGAATTCGCCTAAAAATGAAGATTATTTCTGTTATGGAATCCTGGAAAGTTAACCTCATCTCGGTCTGGTTCGGCTGCTTCTTTACCGGACTGGCCATCAGCCAGATCTTGCCCTTCCTGCCGCTGTACGTTTCTCAGCTGGGCGTTTCGTCCCATGAAGCCCTCTCAATGTGGTCAGGCCTGACGTTCAGCGTCACCTTTCTGGTCTCAGCGATTGTTTCCCCCATGTGGGGCAGCCTGGCGGATCGCAAAGGGCGCAAGCTGATGCTGCTGCGCGCGTCGCTGGGGATGGCGATTGCGATTCTGCTGCAGGCTTTTGCCACCAACGTCTGGCAGCTGTTTATCCTGCGCGCGATTATGGGGCTAACCTCCGGGTATATTCCCAACGCCATGGCGCTGGTGGCCTCACAGGTTCCCCGCGAACGCAGCGGCTGGGCGCTGAGCACGCTCTCAACGGCGCAGATCAGCGGGGTCATTGGCGGCCCGCTGATGGGGGGCTTCCTCGCCGATCACGTGGGTCTGCGGGCGGTATTTTTCATTACGGCGATCCTGCTGGTGGTCAGTTTCCTGGTGACGCTGTTTCTGATTAAAGAAGGCGGGCGTCCTGTCGTCAGCAAATCCGAGCGTCTGAGCGGCAAGGCGGTGTTTGCCACGCTGCCTTACCCTGGCCTGATGATCAGTCTTTTTGTGACCACGATGGTCATCCAGCTTTGTAACGGCTCTGTCGGGCCTATCCTTGCACTGTTCATTAAATCGATGGAGCCGGACAGCAGCAACATTGCGTTTTTGAGCGGCATGATTGCCGCGGTGCCTGGCGTATCTGCGCTCATCTCCGCGCCGCGCCTCGGAAAATTAGGTGACAGGATCGGCACGGCACGCATACTGATGGCAACGCTGATTTTTGCGGTCATCCTCTTTTTTGCCATGTCGTTCGTGACGTCGCCGCTTCAGCTTGGGGTTCTGCGCTTCCTGCTCGGGTTTGCCGATGGTGCCATGCTGCCGGCGGTGCAAACCCTGCTGGTAAAATACTCCAGCGACCAGGTTACCGGGCGCATATTTGGTTATAACCAATCGTTTATGTACCTTGGGAACGTTGCTGGCCCTCTTATCGGTGCTTCTGTCTCCGCGATGGCCGGTTTCCGCTGGGTATTTGCCGCCACGGCAGTGGTGGTCTTGCTGAATATTATTCAGCTGGCATTTGCCCTGCGTCGACGCAGGGAATTAGCGGCAGCAAAATCCGCCCGCTGATGCATTATATATTCTTATGGTCGCCGCATTTTTATATAACGAAATGTGGCTATTGAGGAATAGAAAAACGTTTCGCTGAGGACTTAATACTTCTATTCTGGCGACGACGTCACTTTTGCATAAGATAATACTTTTCTCCTCTTTGCATTATTCAATGAGAGTGCTAATTTCAGGAAAAATCCCATAAGGAAATAGCACGATGAAAAATCTCATTGCTGAGTTGCTGGTTAAGCTTGCACAAAAGGAAGAAGAGTCAAAAGAGTTGGTGGCTCAGGTCGAGGCGCTGGAAATTGTGGTTACCGCACTGCTGAGACACATGGCCAAACAGGATCAGCAAGCGCTGATCGACAGCATCGAAGGCGCGTTGGACAACGCCAAACCGGATTCTCTGGTGCCGGCGCAGGACGCGGAGATGCTTCACCAATACGTAAAGAAGCTGTTAAGGCATCCGCGCAGTTAAACCATCACAGGACGTGACGGGTTGTCATAGAAATGTCATGCAGGTTGCCTATAGTCGCTCTGTTTTTATTTTTACGTATTTGTACATGGAGAAAATAAATTGAAACAGAGCGCACTTTTCATCGCATTAATCCCGCTGTTATTTACCCCTGTCATTCATGCCGATACCACGAATACCGCAGTCCTGGATAATCGTGCAGCGCAGGGTGATATCACCCAGCCCGGCGGCGCACGTCGACTTTCTGAAGATCAAACCGCGGCTATTCGCGCTTCGCTGAATGATAAGCCTGCAAAAAATATAATTCTGCTGATTGGCGACGGTATGGGCGATTCCGAAATTACGGCCGCGCGAAATTATGCCGAAGGGGCGGGCGGCTTCTTTAAGGGTATTGATGCGTTACCGCTCACGGGACAATATACCCATTACGCGCTGGATAAAAAAACCGGGAAACCGGATTACGTGACGGATTCCGCCGCGTCTGCAACGGCGTGGTCAACCGGCGTGAAAACCTACAACGGTGCGCTGGGCGTGGATATTCACGAAAAAGATCATCAAACCATTCTCGAAATGGCGAAAGCGGCGGGGCTGGCAACCGGCAACGTTTCAACCGCCGAGCTGCAGGACGCGACGCCGGCCGCGCTGGTTTCGCATGTCACGTCCCGTAAATGCTACGGTCCTTCCGTCACCAGCGAAAAGTGCCCCACCAATGCGCTGGAAAAAGGTGGCAAGGGATCGATTACCGAGCAGTTACTGAACGCACGTCCCGACGTGACGCTGGGCGGCGGTGCGAAAACCTTTGCTGAATCCGCAACGGCGGGCGAGTGGCAGGGTAAAACGCTGCGCGAGCAGGCACAGGCGCGGGGCTATCAGATGGTGAGCGATGCGGCCTCGCTGGCCGCCATTACGGAGGCGAATCAGGATAAACCGCTGCTGGGGCTCTTCTCTGAGGGCAACATGCCGGTTCGCTGGGAAGGGCCGAAAGCCTCTTATCACGGTAATATCGACAAGCCTGCGGTGACCTGTACGCCAAACCCGAAACGCGATGACAGCGTTCCGACGCTGGCGGCGATGACGGATAAAGCTATCTCTCTGCTGAGCAAGAGCGAAAAAGGCTTTTTCCTGCAGGTTGAAGGCGCGTCAATTGATAAACAAGACCATGCCGCTAACCCGTGCGGACAGATTGGTGAAACGGTCGATCTGGACGAAGCGGTGCAGAAAGCGCTGGAGTTCGCGAAGAAAGACGGTAATACCCTGGTCGTGGTTACCGCGGACCATGCGCACGCCAGCCAGATTATCCCATCAGACACCAAAGCGCCGGGTCTGACGCAGGCGCTGAACACCAAAGATGGTGCGGTGATGGTCATGAGCTATGGCAACTCTGAAGAAGAGTCTATGGAACATACCGGCACGCAGCTGCGCATTGCGGCGTACGGCCCGCATGCGGCGAACGTGGTTGGCCTGACGGACCAGACGGATCTGTTCTACACCATGAAGGCAGCGCTTGGGCTGAAGTAAGAACAACGCCCGGCGGAAATCGTTACCGTCGGGTGGTTTTTTTCCCGCCACGAACCAGACTTACTGTGTATGTTCACAAAAGGATGGTGCAATGAAAACAACAATACTGGTTACCCTACTCTCAGGCGTGTTTCTGATGGCGTCCGCGAATGCGGCAGAAAAGACCCTGACTCCTCAACAGCAGCGCATGACCACCTGTAATCAGCAGGCCACCGCGCAAACCCTGAAAGGCGACGCCCGTAAAACGTATATGAGCGATTGCCTCAAAAATGGTGCAGCCAAACCCGGCGAAAAAAGCCTGACGCCGCAGCAGCAAAAAATGCGCGAATGCAACGCTCAGGCCACGCAGCAGATGCTTAAAGGCGACGATCGCAGCAAGTTCATGAGTGCTTGCCTCAAGAAAGCGGTGTAGTCCTAACGGGTGAGTCGTGGTTCTGGCTCACCCGAAATTTCATACTTTCCCCGCAGACCCCCTCTCTATAATTTGGGAAATTGTTTCAGAATATTCCCAAAAATGATGAATGATGAAATTTATTACAACAAAGAGAACATTCGGGAAGAGTTGAATCAGGATCTTTCTCAGGATGACTCACACCGTTCCGGCATTCAGTTTGCCCGGCGAGTTCGGCTGGCGCGCACGGTGGGGCTGGCAGCGATGTTTTTCCCCATCGCGGGTGTGCTGGTCACCCATTTTCTTGCCGGCGGCTGGTGGCTATTACTGGTGGGCTGGGCCTTCATTTGGCCCCATCTGGCCTGGCAGCTTGCCTGTCGCTCGCCAGCACCTCACTGCAGGGAAATCTTCAATCTAAAGATCGACGCCGTTATCGCTGGCGTCTGGATAGGCCTGATGGGCGTGACGGCCTTGCCCACGGCGGCGCTGATCGTGATGATCGGCATGAATTTGTTGGGATCGGGCGGCTTTAGGCTCTTTATGGTCGGTATCATCATTACGCTGCTCACCGCCCTGGTGACGCTGCAGCTGACCGGCAGCCTGGTTTTGCTTTCGCCAGGCCCTCTGGAGTGGTGGCTGACGCTGCCGGTGCTGATGTTGTACCCGATGCTCTTTGCCTGGCTTAGCCACCGCACGGCGCTTCGGCTGGCAGAACATAAACGGCGGCTTGAGCTAATGAGCACCCGTGACGGCATGACCGGCGTATTCAACCGCCGCCACTGGGAGATACTCCTGCGTAATGAATTTGATAAATGCCGCCGCAGCCATTGTCTGGCGACGATTTTGCTTATCGATATCGATCACTTCAAGAGCATTAACGACACCTGGGGCCACGATGTGGGCGATGAAGCGATAGTGGCTATTACCCGGCAGCTGCAGCTTACCCTGCGCTCGTGTGATGTTATTGGTCGTTTCGGTGGGGATGAATTTGCGGTGATTATGTCCAGGACGACTGCGGAAAGCGCGATTGCCGCGATGTCCCGCGTGCACGAACGCCTGAAAAATATGCCGCTGCCCGGCGCGCCGACGGAGAGGCTGCGTATCAGCGTTGGGGTCGCGCCGTGGGGACCGCAGTTCGGGCACTATCGTGAATGGCTAAAAGCGGCGGACGTTGCTCTCTATAAAGCTAAAAACGCCGGACGCGGCCGCACGGAAGTGGCGGCCTGACGCCCGGCATTCGCTGTCAGGATTTACTCAGCTGCTCTGATTTTTCCATGCATTTTGCCATCGCCTCAATGACGGCCGAGCGGAACCCGCGATCTTCCAGCACGCGCACGGCTTCAATGGTGGTGCCGCCCGGCGAGCAGACCATATCTTTCAGTTCACCCGGATGTTTGCCGGTCTCCAGCACCATTTTGGCGGAGCCCATTACCGCCTGCGCGGCAAATTTGTAGGCCTGCGCGCGCGGCATTCCACCCAGTACTGCGGCATCTGCCATCGCTTCGATAAACATAAAGACGTAGGCCGGGGCTGAGCCACTCACGCCCACGACCGGATGGATCATGGCCTCGGCGATGACTTCAGCTTCACCGAAGCAGCGGAAAATGTTCAGCACGTCGGCCACGTCTTCGGACGTGACCAGCGCGTTCGGCGTGACGGAGGTCATGCCGGCGTTAACCAGCGACGGCGTGTTTGGCATTGCGCGCACAATTTTACGGTCATGACCGAGGGCTCGCGCCAGCTGGTCGAGAGTGACGCCTGCGGCAATCGATACCACGAGGGTCTCTTTATTGAGGCTGGAGGTGATTTCGCTCAGCACTTTGATCATGACGTTCGGTTTAACGGCGCCAAACACGATATCGGCGACCTGAGCGACTTCCTGTGCGCTTTCCGCCGCGTTGATCCCGTACTCGTCGCGTAACGCCGCGACTTTGTCTGGTGAAGGGGTATAAACCCAAATCTGACCAGGCAGGACCTGCCCGCTGGCAATCAGACCGCCAAGGATGGCTTTGCCCATGTTGCCGCAGCCGATAAACCCGATTTTCTTCTCCATCACGTCTCTCCGTTATTATGCGTTGTTATCGCTGATTGATAGGTTTATAGCTTAACAACGAAAAGCAGGCGACAATAGCCGTCATTGCAATACAAGGGTGACAATATGGCGATTTGGGTTGATGCGGACGCCTGTCCGAATGTGATTAAAGAGATTTTATTTCGTGCTGCCGATCGTGTGCAGATGCCGCTTACGCTGGTGGCGAACCAGAATATCCGCGTGCCGCCTTCAAAATTCATCCGGTCCCTGCGGGTTCCGGCCGGGTTCGACGTGGCGGATAACGAGATTGTGCGCCTGTGCAGCGCGGAGGATCTAGTGATCACCGCAGACATTCCGCTGGCCGCTGAAGTGCTGGAGAAGGGGGCTGCTGCACTGAACCCGCGCGGGGAGCGGTATTCGCCTTCCACCATCCGTGAAAAGCTGACGATGCGCGATTTTATGGACACGATGCGTGCCAGCGGCGTGCAGACCGGCGGGCCGGACAGCCTGTCCCAGCGCGATCGCCAGCAGTTCGCCGCCGAGCTGGATAAATGGCTGCTCGAGGTTAAGCGTCGCACGGCGTAATGATAACCATTGTCAAAATGTGGTACAGTGTGGCCTCCACAGGGTTGTCATCCCGTACCGCTTTGCAGTAAAGTAAACGCAACATCTTCTGCAATCAATTCTTTACAGTCTTCAGCCTTCCGGCATCAAGGGGAACACCTGGTTATGAACCCACCCATCTTTTTAGTTGGCCCTCGCGGCTGTGGGAAAACCACCGTTGGCCTGGAACTGGCGCGCGCGTGCCAGAGTCAGTTTGTCGATACTGACCACTGGCTTCAGGAGCATGCGGGCCAAACCATCGCTGAGATTGTCGAAACAGAAGGCTGGGAGAGCTTTCGCGCGCGTGAAACCGCGGCGCTGGAAGCGGTGACCTCACCTGCGACCATCATTGCAACGGGCGGCGGAATTATTCTGGCTGAGTACAACCGACAGTTCATGCGTGAGAAAGGGATTGTGATTTATCTCTGTGCGCCGGTTTCTACCCTGGTGGCGCGTCTGGAAGCGTTTCCTGAAGAGGGGCAACGCCCGGCGCTGACGGCTAAGCCGCTCAGCGACGAAGTCAGCGAGGTTCTGGCGGAGCGTGATGCGCTTTATCGCGAGGCGGCACACCACGTTGTGGATGCCTCTGCATCGCCTGAAGAGGTTGTTATTCAGATTATTACCGCCCTTCGTTTGGCCTGCGCCAGCTAACCGCCGTCTATACTGATAGCTCAGACATAAAAAAAGGATGAGCTATGCCAACCAGACCTCCCTATCCGCGCGAAGCACGTATCGTTACCGTCGAGAAAGGTAACGGCGATCAAACCGTTACCTGGTATCAGCTGCGCGCAGATCACCCCAAACCTGATTCGCTGATCAGTGAACATGAAACCGAACAGGAAGCGCTGGACGCTAAGCGGCGCTATGAAGATCCTGAAAAGTCCTGACACAATTCCTAAACCGCCTAAAACCGTGCTCAAATCACACTTTTAACCCACCGTGAATGTTAAGCACGGGTTAATATTCAGTTATTACAGGTAGATTCTTACCAGGCAGGCGATCTTTACACTTCGGTGCAGAGATCCCCTGCTACGCTTGGTGCTGTTTTGTTGAAAAAATGAACTGTGCAGCGTAGTGAGCCTGTACCTGTGTAACCGCTGTGGTAGTAATGGAAGGCGATTAAGATGAAGGCGACGTTGGCGATCCTCACCATTGGTGTGGTCCCTGTAAGCGAAGTATTACCGCTCCTGACGGAGCATGTCTCAGAACAACAGATCACGCATCTTAGCCTGCTGGGTAAGATGAGTCGGGACGAGGTCATGGAAGACTACGCTATAGACGAGGGGGAGGATGCCCTACCGACGTTATTAAGTGACGGTAAACTGGCAAATGTGTCACGGCAAAAAATCGAGCGCGCGCTGCAGGGGGTGATAGAAGTGCTCGACAATCAAGGCTATGACGTGATTTTACTGATGAGCACCGCACCGATTAAAGGACTAGTTGCGCGCAATTCGATTTTGCTGGAGCCGATGCGGATTATCCCGCCGCTGGTGGCCTCGATCGTTGATGGTCATCAGGTGGGGGTCATCGTCCCCATTGAGGAGCTTCTGGATAACCAGACGGTGAAGTGGAGCGTGCTTGAACGCATTCCGCTGTACGCGTTGGCCAATCCCTTCTGGGACAGCGAAGCCAAGCTTATTGCGGCGGGGCAAGAGCTGCTCGACAGAGGGGCAGATGTCCTGATGCTGGACTGCCTGGGGTTCCATCAGCGGCATCGCGATTTACTGCAAAAGGCGCTTGATGTCCCCGTGCTGCTGTCGAACGTTCTGATGGCCCGTCTGGCGTCCGAATTACTGGTGTAATGATTTTGCGTGACAGGTCATGAGCATGGCCCCTATAGTGGATTTTTATCTATAAATATAAGGGCCAGTTCATGCTTCAAAGTAACGAATACTTTTCCGGTAAAGTGAAATCCATCGGTTTTACCAGCAGCAGCACTGGCCGCGCCAGTGTCGGCGTTATGGCTGAAGGAGAGTACACCTTTGGCACTGCAGAAGCGGAAGAGATGACGGTTGTCAGCGGTGCGCTGAACGTTTTGCTGCCGGGTGAAACCGAGTGGAAAGTCTATTCTGCCGGAGCGGTTTTCAACGTCCCTGGCCACAGCGAGTTCCATCTGCAGGTTGCTGAACCCACTTCTTATCTGTGCCGCTACCTGAAATAAAAGCAAGCCGGGTGGCGCATTCGCTTACCCGGCCTACGTTTTGCCTGTTAGCGCTGTGCTTCGCCGCCGAGGCCTTCAACCAGATTCTGAATCAACGCCGCCAGTTCGCCGGTCATCAGAATAAAGTCCGCGTCAAAGCGCTGGGCGTAATCTTCCCGGTCAATATCTTCGTTCTGATCGCGCAGCTCGTCGCAGAACTTGAGGCGCTTCACCGAGCCGTCATCGCACATCATGAACTGAATACGCTGCTGCCAGTCAAGGGCCAGTTTGGTCACGACTTTGCCCGCTTCAATGTGTACGGCGATTTCGTCGCTCACCAGATCCTGTTTTTTCGCGCGGATCACGCCGCCATCTTCCAGCAACGCTTTCAGCTCCGCTTCATCAAGGATCTGGAAGCCCTGCGCGGCCGTACCGCTGCGAACCCACTCGGTCAGGGTCAGCTCAATGGGGGTTTCCAGTGCCAGCGGCACTACCGGCAGCGAGCCGAGGCTTTTGCGCAGCAGGGCCAGCGTATCTTCCGCTTTCTTGGCGCTGGCGCAGTCCACCATGATCAGCCCGTTGACGGTGTCGATCCACATCATGGTCTGGCTAAAGCGGCTAAAGGCGCGCGGCAGCAGAGAGTGCAGCACTTCGTCTTTCAGAGAATCTTTTTCAGTCTTTTTCAGCTTACGGCCCTGTTCGGCTTCCAGCTTGAAGATTTTTGCTTCCAGCGCCTGCTTGACCACCGGCGTTGGCAGGATTTTTTCCTCTTTACGGGCGCAGACGATGATTTGACCGGTGCTGCTGACGTGGGTCAGGGCATCGCTTTGTGAACCCATCGGCGCAACCCAGCCGGTTTTGGCCATATCCTGGCTACCGCAAGGGGAAAAGGTGTAAGCGGCTAACTGTTTTTCCATCTCTTCTGCACGCAGCGAAACGTCGCGGCTGAGACGGTAAACCATCAAATTTTTGAACCACAGCATGATAATTTCCACGGCCTTGTCGTTAAATCAGCGGGCATGATAACGAATTGTCGCATCGCTTGCATTGCTAATCGGGTAGCCGGCTTCTACTCTGTTGATAATCAAAATAATGAGGAGTGTCCTGTGCGTATTGGGATTGATTTGGGCGGCACCAAAACGGAAGTCATTGCGCTGAGCGAGCAGGGGGAGCAGCTGTTCCGCCACCGACTGCCCACGCCGCGCGATGATTATCAGCAGACAATTGAGACGATTGCCCGTCTGGTTGAGATGGCAGAACAGGCGACGGGGGAAACGGGGAGTGTCGGAATGGGGATCCCCGGCTCGATTTCGCCTTATACCGGCGTGGTTAAAAACGCTAACTCGACGTGGCTTAACGGTCAGCCCTTTGATAAGGACCTGAGCGCGCGCCTGAACCGCGAGGTCCGACTGGCTAACGATGCCAACTGCCTGGCGGTTTCAGAGGCCATTGACGGCGCCGCGGCCGGAGCACAGACCGTTTTTGCGGTGATTATTGGCACCGGCTGCGGGGCGGGCGTGGCCTTCGGTGGCCGTTCACACATTGGCGGTAACGGGACGGCAGGCGAGTGGGGGCACAACCCGCTGCCGTGGATGGATGAAGATGAGCTCAAATACCGCGCTGAAGTGCCCTGCTACTGTGGCAAGCAGGGGTGTATTGAGACCTTTATTTCCGGCACGGGTTTTGCAACCGATTACCACCGCCTGAGCGGCCAGCCGCTGAAGGGTAACGAGATTATGCGCCTGGTTGAAGAAGACGATCCGCTCGCGGAGCTGGCGCTCAGCCGCTACGAAACGCGGCTGGCGAAATCGCTGGCGCACGTTATTAATATTCTCGATCCGGACGTGATTGTGCTGGGTGGCGGCATGAGCAACGTCGACCGCCTGTACGCGACGGTGCCGACGCTGGTGAAACAGTGGGTCTTCGGAGGGGAGTGTGAAACCCCGATCCGCAAAGCGGTCCACGGGGATTCCAGCGGCGTGCGCGGCGCGGCGTGGCTGTGGCCGGAATAAACGCAAATAGTGTTTGTTCCCTCTCCCTGTGGGAGAGGGTCAGGGTGAGGCAAGGGAAAAGCAAAACAGCAACACAAGTTGCTGTTTTTAATGTTTATTCCATCTCCCTGTGGGAGAGGGTCAGGGTGAGGGCACCAGACCGCACCGTCCCCCCATTCACCCCACCGCAAACACCTTATCCAGCCTGCTATACCCCAGCCCGTTAATCTTCTTCACCTTGATCTGCACCGGAATGCGCTCTTTCATCGCCTCAACGTGGCTGATCACGCCAATGGTTTTCCCGGTGGCATTCAGGGCGTCAAGCGCATCCAGCGCGGTATCCAGGGTTTCGCTGTCGAGCGTGCCGAAACCTTCATCCAGGAACAGGGAGTCAATCCGCGTTTTATGGCTGACCAGATCGGAAAGCGCCAGCGCCAGCGCCAGGCTCACCAGGAAACTCTCGCCGCCTGAAAGCGTGCGGGTGTCGCGGACAGCATCTGCCTGCCAGGTATCGACCACTTCCAGCTCCAGCGCGTCGCTGACCTTACGCTGAAGCAGATAGCGTCCGTGCAGGCGGTTGAGCTGCTGGTTAGCAAGCCAGACCAGATTATCCAGCGTCAGCCCCTGAGCAAACTTACGGAATCTGTCGCCGGTGCTGGAGCCAATCAGCGCGTTCAGATAGCCCCAGTCATCGGCCAGACGTGCCGCCTCTTCAATTTGGCGCATGAGCGCCTGCTGGTGCAGACGGTTATCGCTGTCCTGCTTGAGCTGCTGGCGGATCTCACCCTGGCGAGTGGTGTTCTCACGAAGCTGCTGCGCCAGCTGCTGCAGCTGCGCCTGCAGCGTTTGGACGTCGGCCTCCAGCCCATCCGAACGCAGCGCCTGATGGCTCTGCAGCTGCTGCTCCGCCTGGGCAAAGAGCGCCGTAGCCTGCTGTATCTGCTTCTCCAGCGTCTGCTTTAATTCTTCCAGACGGTGAACGGTGTCGGCATCCAGAAGCGCGGAAAGGAACGCGTCTCGATCGTCAAAGTGGCTGGCTGACAGGGCCGCGGTGAATTGCGCCTGCGCCTGGTGCAAACGTTCACTCTCCAGCGTCTCCTGCTGCTGCTGTGCGATAAGCTGGCTTTGCAGCGACACGCACTCGTCGTGAACTTCACGCCAGCCGTCAGGAATAACCGCTTCGGCGTCCGTGCTTTCCCCCGCCGGAAGCGTGTCCAGAAGTGGCGTCAGGGCGTTAATACGCTCCTGGGTGGCGCCGTGCTGGGTCTGTTTCTCCTGCCACTGCGCGAATTCGGTTTCGCGGGTCTTCAGCCAGACGGCCTCTGTTCCCTCTTCAGGAACGTTAAGCGACAGCGGCGCCAGGGCGTTTTCCAGCCCCTCACGCGTCGCCGCAAGCTGTTGATGATATTGACGCTCCAGCTCTTCCTGCTGGCTAAGCTGGCTTTGCAGCGTCAACCGCTGGCTGAGCTGATAGAGCTGGCGCTCGTAGTGCTCCTGCTCGTCCATCCACGCTGCAATATCTTCCTGAATATTCAGCGTAATATTCAGAGAGGTGCAGACCTCATGCCACTCTTTAGTAAGCGCTTGCTCTTCCTGAGAGAGCGCCTGCGCTTCGTCTGTCTCGCGTTGGATCTGCTGTGACAGGGCATTCACCTGGCCCAGCACCAGCAGACCGTCTTCTTTAAGCGCGACGACCTCTTTTTCCAGTGCATCCCTGCGGCGCTGGTTATCGGTGAGCTCAAGCGCCTGATACGACTCAACGGCGGGGTGTTCGCTGGAACCGCACAGTGGGCAAGGTTTACCTGCCTCAAGCTGGGAGCGGTAACTTTCCAGCTTTTTGATCGTCGCTTCGCTTTCGCACAGTGCCTTCAGGTCGAGAACGTGCTGATTTTTCTCTTTGTACTGCTGTCGGCGCAGGGCCAGGGTTTCATTGAGTTTTACCTGTTCCGCCTGCGCTTTTTGTACGCTTTCATTATTCTGACGCCGGCGTTTTTGCAGCGGCTGATAGCGAGCGTTTAGCGCGGTCAGACGCTGACGCAGCGCGCGGGATTGCCCCTGCAGCTCCATTGCTGCAGCAACCTCGTCTGCCGTCAGCGTCAGGGGACTCTCCGGGAGGCCTGCCAGCTTCTGGCGCAGTTCAGCGATGCGCGCAGCCAGCGTAGCCAGCTGATGTGTATCGCGATTGAGCTGAGAGAAGTGCGCCCGCCAGCCTGCAATTTCCTGGCCCCACAGGCGGTACCGGTCATGTTCTGCCAGCCACTGAGCCAGGGCGGTGAGTTCAGTCTGTAGCTGCAGCCGATTTTGCTGCGCCGCGTTACGGATCCGCGCCCGCAGGGCGGTTTTTTCCAGTAAGCGAGTATTTACTTCAGCAATTCGCTGCTGCGTTTGCGCCAGGCGTGACGTTTGTTCTTGCTGATGCTCCCACAGCGGGCGGAGCCGGGCGGCAGGCAGCGCATGCTGGAGCTTAGCCAGGTCAGGTGCCGCCTCCGCAAGCGCCCGTTGCGCCTGCTGCTGTGAAAGCGCGGCGCGCTCCCGCTCGCGCAGGAGTTCATCCTGACGCGTAAGCCACTGAAAATCCTTCTGCTGGCTCTGCTGCTGCGTGAGAAGCGTTTTCTCTTCGTCAGTAAGTGACTGCAAACTTTGCTGCAACTGCTGCTGCTGTTCTTCGCTAAGCAGTACGATGCCTGCGGCCTGCGCCTCGCACATCTCCAGCGCGCTGCGGGCGGCTTTGTGCTTTTCAAAGACCATGGCGGAAATCTGGCCGTAAATTTCCGTTCCGGTGAGCTCCTCCAGCAGTTCCGCGCGATCGCTGGGTTTGGCGTTGAGAAAAGCGGCAAACTGCCCCTGAGAGAGCAGCATGGAGCGGGTGAAGCGGCCATAGTCCAGCCCGGTGAGCGCCGCGGTTTGCTCCAGTTTATCCGTTACCTTGTCGGCCAGAATCTTGCCGTCTTCGCAGCGCGCCAGCTCCACGCGCGGAGCCTGCAGATTTCCGTCCGGCTGGTTACGCGCGCGGTTCTGGCTCCAGAAGGCGCGATAGGCAATGCCTTTCACTTCAAACTCCACTTCTGCCAGGCACTCGGCGGTATCGCGGGTCATCAGGTCGTTTTGCGCCTGTGACACTTTTTGCAGGCGCGGGGTTTCGTGATACAGCGCCAGGCAGATGGCATCAAGCAGGGTGGTTTTGCCCGCGCCGGTGGCGCCGGTAATGGCAAACAGCCCGTTGCTGGCAAAAGGCTCGGCGGTGAAGTCGATTTTCCACTCGCCCTTGAGTGAGTTGAGGTTTTTCAGACGCAGGCTCAAAATTTTCATGCGTTTTCTTCCTCATCGTTGAGCGCGTGCAGGGTATGGGCGAATAGCTCGTTAAGCCTTGCGCGCTTTTCGTCGTCAATGTCTTCCTGTGACAAGCGGCGTTCAAACACCTCTTCCACCTTCAGTTCGCTGAGGGTTTCACGCTGTGCGCCGAGAAGAATTTTCTCGCGCTGTTCACGGCTGCGGCGCACCAGTAACACCTCCACGGGCAGATCTTCCGTCAGCGCCTGAATTTTTCGCTGCATATCGTGCAGGTAGTCGTCGGTAGTGATTTCGATATCCAGCCAGACGGGCGGATTAAGCGCCGCGCCGCGCCACTGCTCTAGCTGTGCGGTAATGGCGTCGAGATCGCCTTTCAGCACCGCCAGCGGCTGGGTAACGGGCACCTCAAGCGTCTCTACCGCGCTGAGTTTACCGTCGGTGAAGCTCACCAGGTGGACGGATTTGGCTTTGCCGGTTTCATCGAAACTGAGCGAGAGGGGGGAACCGCAGTAGCGAATGTGCTCAGCGCCGCCGACGATCTGCGCCCGGTGGATGTGCCCAAGGGCGATATAGTCCGCGGGGGGGAAGTTTTGCGCAGGGAAGGCGTCCAGCGTACCGATATAGATGTCACGGACCGCGTCACTTTTACTGGCGCCGACGGTAGTGAGATGTCCGGTGGCAATCACCGGGATCGTCAGCTCACCGCGCAGGGCGCAGGCATCTTCATGCTGACGATGATAATAGTCGGTGATGCTGTGTAACAGATGCTGCTGCTTTTCGCCGCCGGACAGCCCCGCCTGGCTTAGCACGATATCGCGCGGGCGCAGGAAGGGTACCGGGCACAGCACCGCGCCCGGCGTGCCGTCGCGTTTTTTCAGGATCTGCGGGGCATGCCCCGCGCTGGCCACCACGGTGGTATTGAGAAAAGCCAGAATATCGCGGGATTCATTGAGCGTGGCCACGGAGTCGTGGTTTCCGGCAACAATCACCAGATGGCATCCGGTCTGCTGCAGGTTGACCACGAAGCGGTTATATAACTCACGCGCATAGCTCGGCGGCTGTCCGGTATCAAAGATGTCACCCGCGACAATAATGGCATCAACGTCATGCGACTGAGCCGTCTTCAGCAGCCAGTTCAGGAACGCTTCATGTTCTGCGGCGCGGCTTTTACTGTAAAAGTTTTGACCCAGATGCCAGTCCGAGGTGTGAAGTATGCGCATAAGAGATCCGTGGCGAAAAATGATGGTGGGGATTATAAACTGTCAGGGAACGGAAAATAACCGCTGTCATAAAACAACAGTTTGCCATTTATGGTGGTAATGTTTTTCATAAATCTGTCATAAATCTGACGCATAATGACGCCGCATTACAAACTTGTAACTTAAATAAGATAAGACAGGGCAAAGTATGGCGAGACGTATTCTGGTCGTAGAAGATGAAGCTCCAATTCGTGAAATGGTGTGCTTCGTGCTCGAACAAAATGGCTTCCAGCCGGTTGAAGCGGAAGATTATGACAGCGCGGTGAACCAGCTGAATGAACCCTGGCCCGATCTGATTCTGCTGGACTGGATGCTGCCGGGTGGCTCTGGCCTGCAGTTCATCAAACACATCAAACGTGAAGCGATGACCCGCGATATCCCGGTTGTGATGCTCACGGCGCGCGGTGAAGAAGAGGATCGCGTGCGCGGTCTGGAAACCGGCGCGGACGATTACATTACCAAGCCGTTCTCCCCGAAGGAGCTGGTGGCCCGCATCAAGGCCGTTATGCGCCGTATTTCACCGATGGCGGTAGAAGAGGTGATTGAGATGCAGGGCCTGAGCCTTGACCCAACCTCACACCGCGTGATGACGGGCGAAAATCCCCTCGACATGGGGCCGACCGAATTTAAGCTTTTACACTTCTTTATGACGCACCCGGAACGCGTTTACAGCCGCGAGCAGTTGCTGAATAACGTCTGGGGAACTAACGTCTATGTCGAAGACCGAACGGTTGACGTCCATATTCGCCGCCTGCGTAAAGCGCTGGAACTGAGCGGCCACGATCGCATGGTGCAGACGGTCCGCGGCACGGGTTATCGTTTCTCAACCCGTTTCTGAACAATGACAGGAGTGTGACGCGTGCTGGAACGTCTGTCATGGAAAAGGCTCGTCTTTGAACTGATCTTATGCTGTATTCCGGCCTTCATTCTGGGGGCCTTTCTTGGACATCTACCCTGGTTTCTGCTGGCGGCAGTCACCGGCCTGTTAATCTGGCATTTCTGGAATTTACTGCGTCTTTCCTGGTGGCTGTGGGTCGACAGAAGTATGACGCCGCCGCCGGGAAGCGGAAGCTGGGAGCCGCTGCTGTACGGCCTGCACCAGATGCAGATGCGAAATAAAAAGCGCCGCCGCGAGCTGGGAAGCCTTATCAAACGTTTCCGAAGCGGTGCAGAATCGCTGCCGGATGCGGTCATTCTGACCACAGAAGAGGGCACCATCTTCTGGTGTAACGGCCTGGCGCAACAGCTGCTGGGCCTGCGCTGGCCGGACGATAACGGACAGAACATCCTCAACCTTCTGCGTTACCCGGAGTTCACGCAGTATCTCAAAACGCGCGAATTTACGCGTCCGCACAATCTGAAGCTCAATAATGGTCGACATCTTGAAATTCGCGTGATGCCCTACAGCGATCGGCAGTGGCTGATGGTGGCGCGCGACGTCACCCAGATGCACCAGCTGGAAGGCGCGCGACGTAATTTCTTCGCCAACGTGAGCCACGAGCTGCGCACGCCGCTGACGGTGCTGCAGGGGTATCTGGAGATGATGCAGGAGCAGATCCTGGAAGGCGCGCCGCGCGAGAAAGCGCTGCACACCATGCGCGAGCAAACCCACCGGATGGAAGGACTGGTCAAACAGCTGCTTACGCTCTCGAAGATTGAAGCGGCACCCTCGCTTGCGCTGACTGACACCATCGATGTGCCAATGATGCTGCGGGTGGTGGAGCGTGAAGCGCAGACGCTCAGCCATAAAAAACATGAGTTCACCTTTGAGGTCGATAACACCCTCAAAGTGCTTGGCAGCGAAGACGAGCTTCGCAGCGCCATCTCCAATCTGGTCTATAACGCGGTGAACCATACGCCGGAAGGAACGCATATTTGGGTGCGCTGGCAGCCTACGCCATCTGGCGCGGAGTTTAGCGTTGAGGACAACGGGCCGGGGATCTCACCTGAACACCTCCCGCGTCTTACCGAGCGTTTCTACCGTGTTGATAAAGCGCGCTCGCGACAAACCGGAGGGAGCGGGCTGGGGCTGGCGATTGTGAAACACGCGGTGAATCACCATGAAAGCCGTCTTGATATCCAGAGCACCTTAGGCAAGGGAACCCGCTTCAGCTTCGTGATTCCGGAACGTTTAATTGCCAAAAAGAGCGCCTGATAACAGACTTGTCATTATTCCTTTCCACGGGCCAGCGATTGCTGGCCCGTTTGCTTTGCGGTCAAGCGAAACGCGAATGAATTTTATACGGTTGATGCTTTTTTGTTCGCATGATTAGCCATGCGTTTTTCTTATAACTAGCCTGATGTGCTGGTTTGTATTTTCATGCTGGCATATTGTTCTGGTTTTACGATCCCTCCTTGCCTTTAAACGTTATAAGCGTTTAAATTGCCCCCCATATACTGTCAGACCGACTGTATTTGCGTGGTAAATCGAAAAACTATTCTTCTCCACGCCAGGACGGGAGCATATCCCGCTGAAATTGAGCAAATTTTCCGCTGTATCGTCCCGTGCGGGATGGCGAAAATCTCAACGTTTTCAACACCACATCCACAGGCAGTAAGGTTTTATGACCCATCATTTAAAATCGCGTGACATCATCGCGCTGGGCTTTATGACATTTGCGCTGTTCGTTGGCGCAGGTAATATCATTTTTCCTCCAATGGTTGGCTTACAGGCGGGTGAACACGTCTGGACCGCTGCGTTTGGCTTCCTGATCACGGCCGTGGGTCTACCGGTTCTGACCGTTGTCGCGCTGGCGAAGGTCGGCGGCGGTGTGGATAGCCTGAGCACGCCGATTGGCAAAGTGGCTGGCGTTCTGCTGGCGACCGTCTGCTACCTGGCCGTGGGCCCGCTGTTCGCTACGCCGCGTACGGCAACGGTTTCCTTCGAAGTAGGTATTGCCCCGCTGACCGGTGACGGCGCGATGCCGCTGTTTATCTACAGCCTGGTCTACTTTGCTATCGTGATTCTGGTTTCCCTCTATCCGGGCAAGCTGTTGGATACCGTGGGCAACTTCCTGGCGCCGCTGAAAATCGTCGCGCTGATCGTGCTGGCGGTTGCCGCTATCGTCTGGCCAGCAGGCCCTATCAGCACGGCGATGGATGCGTACCAGAACGCGGCGTTCTCTAACGGCTTTGTAAACGGCTACCTGACCATGGATACGCTGGGCGCCATGGTGTTTGGTATTGTTATCGTTAACGCCGCACGCTCACGTGGCGTGACCGAAGCACGTCTGCTGACGCGCTACACCATCTGGGCTGGCCTGATGGCCGGCGTGGGCCTGACGCTGCTGTACCTGGCGCTGTTCCGCCTGGGCTCTGACAGCGCAACGCTGGTTGACCAAAACGCGAACGGTGCGGCTATCCTGCACGCTTACGTTCAGCACACCTTTGGCGGTGCGGGCAGCATGCTGCTGGCGGCGCTGATCTTCCTGGCGTGTCTGGTTACCGCTGTTGGCCTGACCTGCGCGTGCGCAGAGTTCTTCGCTCAGTATCTGCCGCTCTCTTACCGCACGCTGGTGTTTATCCTCGGCATCTTCTCTATGGCGGTGTCGAACCTTGGTCTGAGCCACCTGATTCAGGTCTCTATTCCGGTGCTGACGGCCATTTATCCGCCGTGCATTGTGCTGGTGGTGCTGAGCTTCACCCGTCCGTGGTGGAACAACTCGTCGCGAATTATTGCACCAGCCATGTTTATCAGCCTGATTTTTGGTATCCTTGACGGGATCAAAGCATCAGCATTTACAGACGTACTGCCAGCCTGGACACAGCGTCTGCCGCTGTCCGAGCAGGGCCTGGCCTGGCTGATGCCTACCGTTGTTGCACTGGTTCTGGCGATTATCTGGGACCGTGCTGCAGGGCGTCAGGTCGCATCGAACGCCCATTAATCAACGGCAACAAACTGTTTAACCACGGGGCTTAAGGCCCCGTGGTTTTTTGTTTTTTCGTGTTGAATGGCAAGATTTAAATGGAAAGCACTAACAAACTTAAGCGTGGACTGAGCACGCGCCACATCCGCTTTATGGCGCTGGGCTCTGCTATCGGCACCGGTCTTTTTTATGGCTCGGCAGATGCCATCAAAATGGCCGGTCCAAGCGTGCTGCTGGCGTACATTATCGGTGGGGTGGCGGCCTATATCATTATGCGCGCGCTGGGAGAGATGTCGGTTCACAACCCGTCCGCCAGCTCCTTCTCGCGCTATGCACAAGAAAACTTAGGCCCGCTGGCAGGCTTTATCACCGGCTGGACCTACTGCTTTGAAATCCTGATTGTGGCGATTGCCGACGTGACCGCGTTTGGGATCTACATGGGCGTCTGGTTCCCCGACGTACCGCACTGGATATGGGTGTTGAGCGTGGTGCTGATCATCTGCGCCGTCAACCTGATGAGCGTGAAGGTGTTCGGCGAGCTGGAGTTCTGGTTCTCGTTCTTCAAAGTCGCGACCATTATCATCATGATCCTCGCCGGTTTCGGCATCATCATCTGGGGTATCGGTAACGGCGGCCAGCCGACCGGCATTCATAACCTGTGGAGCAATGGCGGCTTCTTCAGCAACGGCTGGCTCGGCATGGTGATGTCGCTCCAGATGGTCATGTTTGCCTACGGCGGTATCGAGATTATCGGTATTACCGCCGGTGAAGCGAAAGACCCGGAGAAGTCCATCCCGCGCGCCATCAACTCCGTGCCGATGCGTATTCTGGTGTTTTATGTGGGTACGCTGTTCGTGATCATGTCCATCTACCCGTGGAACCAGGTCGGCACCAACGGCAGCCCGTTTGTACTGACCTTCCAGCATATGGGCATCGCCTTTGCCGCCAGCATTCTCAACTTTGTCGTGCTGACCGCGTCGCTGTCGGCGATCAACAGTGACGTCTTCGGCGTAGGCCGTATGCTGCACGGGATGGCGGAGCAGGGCAGCGCGCCGAAGGTGTTTGCCAAAACGTCGCGCCGCGGAACGCCGTGGGTGACCGTGGTGGTGATGACCGTGGCCCTGCTGTTCTCGGTGTACCTGAACTACATCATGCCGGAGAACGTCTTCCTGGTGATTGCCTCGCTGGCGACCTTCGCCACCGTGTGGGTGTGGATCATGATCCTGCTGTCGCAGATTGCGTTCCGTCGCCGCCTGTCGCCAGAAGAGGCCAAAGCGCTGAAGTTCAAAGTGCCGGGCGGCGTGCCAACCACCGTGGTCGGCCTGATCTTCCTGGTCTTTATTATTGCCCTGATTGGCTACCATCCTGATACCCGTATCTCCCTGTACGTGGGCTTCGCGTGGATCGTCCTGCTGCTGGTGGGCTGGATGTTTAAGCGCCGACACGACCGTCAGCTGGCAGAAGCACAGTAACATCCTTTACCCCTCTCCCCGTGGGAGAGGGTTAGGGTGAGGGCATCAGGCCGCACTGATGCCTCATCCCCCGTCCTCCTCCCCTAATAAACCTTTGCATGATGAGCTAACCTTAACCACCCTGTGGCAAGGTGACGTCAATTTCATCAAAGGGGATTCGTGATGTTAAATGCCTGGCACCTTCCGGTTGCCCCATTTGTTAAGCAAAACAAAGACAACCTTGTGATTACGCTCTGGCTGGCGGGTGAAAATCAGCCTGAACGCGTGACGCTCCGCGCGGAAGTGGATAACGAAGAAACCACGCTGAAAATGCACAAACAGCGCAGCCAGCCGCAGCCGGGCGTGACCGCGTGGCGGGCGAATATCGATTTGCGCAGCGGGCAGCCGCGTCGTCGCTACGCTTTCAAGCTGCTGTGGAACCATCGTCAGCTGTGGTTTACCCCGCAGGGATTCAGCCGTTTTCCACCGGCCAGGCTGGAGCAGTTTGCCGTGGATTACCCGGACAATGGCCCACAGTGGGTTAACGATCAGGTGTTCTACCAGATTTTCCCGGACCGCTTTGCGCGCAGCGATAAGCGCACCGCGCAGCAGGATAAGGTTTATTACCACCACGCCGCCGGACACGACATCATCATGAAAGCGTGGGATGACCCGGTGACGGCGCAGGCGGGTGGATCGACCTTCTACGGCGGCGATCTCGACGGCATCAGCGAAAAGCTTCCGTACCTGAAAAAGCTTGGCGTGACGGCGCTGTACCTGAACCCGGTATTTAAGGCACCAAGCGTACATAAATATGATACTCAGGATTATCGCCACGTTGACGAACAGTTTGGCGGTGACGAGGCATTGCTGCGTCTGCGTGAGAATACCAAACATGAGGGAATGCGCCTGATTCTGGACGGCGTGTTCAACCACAGCGGCGATTCTCACGCCTGGTTTGACCGCCATAACCAGTCGATGGGCGGGGCATGCCATAACCCGGATTCGCCGCAGCGCGACTGGTATAGCTTTAGCGAAGATGGACGCGCGCTCGACTGGCTGGGGTATGCCAGCCTGCCGAAGCTCGACTTCCAGTCGTCAACGCTGGTAAATGAAATCTACGGCGGTGAAGACAGCATCGTGCGGCACTGGCTGAAAGCGCCGTGGAACATGGACGGCTGGCGTCTGGACGTGGTGCATATGCTGGGTGAAGCGGGCGGGGCGCGGAACAACCTTCAACACGTTGCGGGCATTACCCGCTCTGCAAAACAGGCCCAGCCGGAGGCATTTGTCTTTGGCGAACACTTTGGCGACGCGCGCCAGTGGCTGCAGGCCGATGCGGAGGATGCGTCGATGAACTATCGCGGATTTACCTTCCCGCTGTGGGGGTTCCTCGCCAACACCGATATTTCTTACGATCCGAATCATATCGACGCCGAAACCTGCATGGCGTGGATGGACAACTACCGCGCCAGCCTCTCGCACCAGCAGCAGCTGCGGATGTTTAACCAGCTCGACAGTCACGATACCGCCCGTTTCAAATCCCTGCTCGGCAAGGACGTGGCGCGGCTGCCGCTGGCGGTCACCTGGCTCTTTACCTGGCCTGGGGTGCCGTGCATTTATTACGGGGACGAAGTGGGGCTGGACGGCAACAACGATCCGTTCTGTCGTAAAACCTTCCCGTGGGAGCCAGAGAAGCAGGACAAGGTGCTGTTCAGCCTGTATCAGCGGCTGGCGAAGCTGCGTAAGCAGAGTCTCGCCCTGCGCTACGGTGGCTGTCAGGTGGTGTATGCCCACGACAACGTGGTGGTATTTGCCCGCGTCTATAACCAGCAGCACGTGCTGGTGGCGATTAACCGGGGCGAAGCCTGTGAGGTGGTGCTGGAAGATTCACCGCTGCTGAAGGTGGCTACGTGGAAGAATAAAGAGGGCAAGGCGACGATACAGGACGGCGTGCTGGCGCTGCCTGCGGTATCCGCGACGATCTGGTCCGGCAGCTAAGACCTGCTAATGTTTCCACCTTTTAAGATGGCGCAAATGCAACTATTTGTGTCAATCTTAACGGATCGTTTACGGTGAAGGTGGAAACATGGACGAGCTTTACATCCTTGGCTGTTTGTTCCTGGTTTTTGCGCTGGGCGTTGCACCCGTGCTTGCGGTTATCGGTTTTAACCGAAGCACGGCGGCGAGACAGGAGATCGCCCGGCTTCGCCAGCGCATTGAGGCACTTGAGCAGCGCGGCGCGGCGGAGAACGCGCCGGAGCCTGAGCAGGTCGCCGCACCGGCGGTAGTGGCCGAGCCGGTTGCTGAGGATGCTCCCACTCCTGTCGATCCCTGGCGCTCCGGGAGCCACGCTGCTGCGGCGGCACCCGCTCCGGCTCCTGCGCCCGCGGCAAAACGACCATCAGCCTTTGGCGGCATACTAACGTCGCTGGTGCGCTGGTTTATGCAGGGCAATCCGCTGGCGAAGCTTGGGATCCTGCTGCTCTTCCTCGGTCTCTCTTTCCTGCTGCGCTATACCGTCGAGCACTCCCTGTTCCCGCTTGAGCTTCGCCTGGCCGCGACGGCGCTGTTTGCTATGGTCCTGCTGGTCCTCGGGTGGCGGCTGCGGCACAAACAGCGTGTTTATGCGCTGATCCTCCAGGGCGGGGCGACAGGGATCCTCTATCTGACCGTCTTTGGCGCCTTCCGGCTCTGGCAGATGTTGCCGATGACGCTGGCCTTTGCGCTGCTGGTGGTCATTTGCGCGGCGAGCGTTGGGCTGGCGGTACTGCAGAAGGCGCTGAGCCTCGCCATGCTGGCGAGCCTCGGCGGGTATCTTGCGCCGCTGCTGTTGTCCACCGGAGGCGGCAGCTTTGTCGCGCTGTTCTCTTTCTATCTTCTGCTTTCCATCGGCATTCTCGCTATCAGCATCTGGCAGCACTGGCGCGAGCTGAATCTGCTCGGACTGCTGTTTACGTTCGGCGTCGGCGGCCTGTGGGGGCTGAATGACTACCAGCCTGAAGATTATGGAGTCTGCCAGCTGTTCCTGATTGCCAACACGCTGATATTCGGCGTGCTGAGCGTGGCGCTGTCGCTGCGGGCACAGGAGAAAGGGAAGCAGATTATTGACGGCGTACTGCTGTTTGCCCCGCCGCTGGTTGGTTTTGGAATGCAGTATGGCATGACTCAGCACTGGGCCTACGGTCCGGCGCTCAGTGCGCTGGGGTACGGTGCGTTTTACCTCGCGCTGGCGTTCCTCGCGCTGCGGCGCTATCCCTCCATCGGGCGACCGCTGGTCATGGCGGCGCTGGCGATCGGCGGCGGGTTTGCCACGCTCGCCATTCCGCTGGCGCTGTCGGCGCGCTGGACGGCGATGGCCTGGGCGCTGGAGGGGCTGGGCATCCTCTGGCTCGGCGTGCAGCAGCATCAGCGTCGTATGAGCTATAGCGGGACGGCGCTGCTGGTGCTGGCGCTCGGTAGCGCGCTGTGGGCGCAAACGAACGGCGTTTCGTCGCTGAGCCTGCTGCTGATCTTCACTATCCTCAGCCTTTGCTGGCTGGCTGCGGCCTGGCTGTGGCGGACTCTCTTTATGCCGGTCAGCTGGGCGCTGCTGGCCGGTGGGCTGCTGTTCTGGCTCGTGGCGCTCTTGGGCGCAGCGGGGCTGGTGATGACGCAGGAATTACCGATTCTGGCGGGCGTGCTGGCGCTGACGGTGGCGTCGGTATGGGGATGGCGGCAGGTGGCTGCGCGTTTAGCGTGGCGGGAGCTGGATGCCAGCAAATGGCTGCTGTGGCCGGTTATGCTGCTGATGGTGGGGTATCAGCTCTGGCATCAGCAGGTCTTTGCCGCCGGCTGGTCAAATCTGGCCTGGGGCGTTGCGCTTCCTGCCGCGCTGATGCTGCTGTGGCGCGACGGTGAAAGGCTTCTGCCGCGCATCTCGATGGGGCTGCATCTGTCGCTGTTCTGGATGATTTTACTGGCGCTGGCCGCCGAGCTTTACTGGTTTGCCCGGTCGCTGCCGTGGGGAATGGCGGCCTGGGGCAGCGGGTTAGCGATGGCAGCTGGTGGCGGTTTGATTATGGCACTCTCTGCGGCGGTACGGCGCCGCGGGTGGCCGTTCCGGGAGTGGCCCGCGCTCTACGCCTGCCTGGCACCGATCCCCGTGGTTGTGGCGCTGCTGGTGTTGCTGGTGGTGACCAATTTCCAGGACGGGGTGGTCTATCGTCAGACATTTCTGCCGCTGGTGAACCCGCTTGAGGAAGGTGCCGCGTTTGCGCTGCTGGGGCTGGTTTTTTTGTATCGCTCGGTGGATCGCTACTATCCTGCGTTGCTTTCGCAAGCCCGTCCGTGGCCTGCCGTCGCGATTATGGCGTTTGGCTTCTGGTGGCTTAACGGTGCGCTGATGCGCGCCCTGGCCTGGTATGGCGACGTGGCCTGGAATATGGAATCGCTCTGGGATTCGCGGCTTGTCCAGACCAGCTTTGCCCTGTTCTGGATGTTAAGCGCGCTGGTGATCATGGTCCATGCAACCCGCCGGGCTTCCCGGCAGGAGTGGCTCTGCGGCGCCGCGCTGCTGGGTGTGGTGATGGTTAAACTGATGCTGGTAGACGGCGCGGGCGGAGGCGGTTTGTCGCGCGCGGTGGCGTTTATCGGCGTGGCGATACTGGTTCTGATCGTGGGGTATTTCTCACCGCTACCGCCCAAAACAGGAGATGAAAAATGAAATGGATGAAAGCGGTAGCCTGTACCGCGCTGCTGGCGCTTTCCGGCCCGGCATTCTGCGACAAGGGACAAACGGAATCGCCCCGGGACTATGCTTTTGGTTTTTCACTAGACACGTCTGTCTCTTCCCAGTGGTATCGGGTGATGCTGCCGCTCGCCGTCTATGAGCAGAGCACGTCGCCGGATCTGCACGATGTCCGCGTCTTTAACCAATCGGGCGAGCCGGTTCCCTTCAGCCTGGTCAGCGCGACGCGTCCGCAGGCGCCAGTGCAATCCACTGCGCTGCGCCTCTTCCCGCTGGACGCCTCGCCGCTTGCGGCTTCGCGAGGATCCGGTGATAGGGATAAGATCCTGCTCCGTTCCGGAAGCGGCGTTGAGATTGTGCTGGAGGGGCAAAAAGCCGCCGCAGCCGGGCAACATTATCTGCTGACCCTGCCGGAGCAGGCGACGGGCGAGATAAGCCTGTCCCAACTGCAGCTGCTCTGGAATACCCCTCAGTCATCGTGGCAGGGAACGGCGTCGATTTACTACAGCGAAGATCTTAAGCGCTGGTATACCCTGCGCGAGGATATGCCCCTGCTGGACGTCGTCAGCGGCAAGGACCGTCTTAAGCTCGATCGGATCGATACCGATACGGTTTTATCTCCCGATGCGAATCGCTATCTCATGGTGTTGCTGAATACGCAAAGCCAGGGGATAACCTTGACCGGCGTAAACGCAATTAGCGCACCTGCGCAGGCGGCCCCGGAAGAGATTAGCCTGGAAGGTGAAGGGGAATCGCTATCGGCGAATGAAGCGCAGTGGCACTGGGCGCGACCGCAGCCGCTGAGTGCTGTCAGCATTTCTCTGAATGGCGATGGCGTGCTTCCCGTGGAGATAGCGTGGCGGAGTACGGAAAAAGACGCATGGCATCCCCTGAAGAAAGAGGTCCTTTACCGTCTGGAGGGGAAAACGTCTCCACCGGTTTCGCTTAACGGGAGCCTGGTGCAGGCCGTGAAAATCACGACGCTAAATGCGCGTCTGCCAGAATACCTGCCGAGCGTCATGGGGCATCGCGACCGCTATGACCTCGTGTTCAACGCGCAGGGGAAAGCGCCGTACGTGCTTGCCTGGGGCAACGGAGCGGCAAAGCCTGCCGGCGTGGCGCCCGATATGCTAATCCCTCCCGACCTGCGCAAAACCTATGATATGGCAAACCTGCCGCAGGCTGAGATTCAGGATAATGTCGTGTTAGGCGGCGAGGAGCGTTTGACCGCCACCTCTGCGGCCGAGCGGGAGAGCAGGATGAACACGCTGCTGGTGTGGGGCGTGCTGATTGCGGGCGTGATCCTGCTGGCAGGCATGGCCTGGCGCATATGGCGAGAAACGCAGCGTAAGGCATAAAAAAAGGCCCGCATAAGCGGGCCTTCTTCGTAAACCATGCCGATTACAGGCTAGATACGTTCTCGGACAGGTATTTAGCCACGCCGTCTGGGGACGCATTCATACCTTCTTTGCCTTTTTCCCACTGAGCCGGGCACACTTCACCGTGCTCTTCGTGGAACTGCAGCGCGTCAACCATGCGCAGCATTTCATCGATGTTACGACCCAGCGGCAGATCGTTCACAACCTGGTGACGTACGATGCCGTTTGCGTCGATCAGGAAGGATCCACGCAGCGCAACGCCAGCGTCCGGATGTTCGATACCGTAAGCCTGCTGGATTTCGCGCTTGATGTCCGCAACCATCGCGTATTTCACCGCACCGATCCCGCCGTTTTCGACAGGGGTGTTACGCCATGCGTTGTGTACAAATTCAGAGTCGAAGGAGACGCCAACAACTTCTACGCCGCGCTTCTGGAATTCTTCGTAACGTTTGTCGAATGCGATCAGCTCAGACGGGCAAACGAAAGTGAAGTCCATTGGCCAGAAGAACAGAACGGTCGCTTTACCGTTGGTGTGCTGTTTGAAGTTGAAGTTTTCAACGATTTCACCGTTGCCCAGAACTGCTGCAGCTGTAAAATCCGGAGCCGGACGAGTTACCAGAACCATATGATTCTCCTGTAGATACTAAGGTTATTTGGAACGCAACGCGGGCCAGTATAGAGAGTGTTCGGGAATAAGACAAAGAGGTGGCGACAATCGTTCAATAAGATTTCGCCTATCAATATAAATACAGTCACAGCAATTTGTTTTTCGCCTGCACCATCATGCGCGGGTAAAACTGCCAGAAGCGCGTTTCCAGCGCGTCGTAATGTGTATCCAGGTCCTGCCACGAATCGCGCAGCGCATCCAGGCGCGGGCGGCGGCTCGCCATCCCATTCAATACGTTCTGGATGAAGTCCATCTCGCGATAGCGCTCCAGCCAGCGCTCCGACCACAGGTAGTTATTCAGGTTCACAAAGCGCGGCGGCGAGTCTGGCAAAATAACCGACACCTGCTGATGGGCATAGCGCACGAACTCCGGCAGCGGCATCTCCGGTGAAAGCTGTGACCAGTGGCGCGACAGGAAGTGATCCCACATGACGTCAAGCGTAATCGGCGCTACGCGGCGCGTTTCGGGGCGAAACCACGCTTTGGCCTCCGTTACCTCGGGCAGGTTATCGGTCAGCACATCGATGCGGCGATGCATAAAAATCCCGTCGACAACCTCCGGGGAATAATCCTCCGCGGGGTTACCGCGCACAAAATCGGCCAGCAAATTGCCGGAAAGGGAGCTATCAGCGAGATGAGCGAGATGCAGGTGAGCGAGAAAATTCATGCGTTTTATTTGTCCAGAAGCGGCTAGTTGTTGCAGCAAGAGGGTGTGAGCACTAGACTATGCCGCCTGTTTTTAAGTCACGAGTATACGTCATGCGCGTCGCCGATTTCTCCTTTGAACTACCTGAATCCCTGATTGCTCACTATCCAATGCCTGAGCGCAGCAGCTGTCGCTTACTGTCACTGGACGGGCCAACGGGCGAGCTGACGCACGGTACTTTCACCGATTTGCTCGACAAGCTCAACCCTGGCGATCTGCTGGTCTTTAACAATACCCGCGTGATCCCGGCGCGCCTGTTTGGCCGTAAAGCCAGCGGCGGCAAGATTGAAGTGCTGGTCGAACGTATGCTCGATGATAAACGTATTCTGGCACATATTCGCGCCTCTAAAGCGCCGAAGCCGGGTGCGGAGCTGCTGCTGGGCGATGACGAGAGCATCAAGGCGACAATGACCGCGCGCCACGACGCGCTGTTCGAGGTGGCGTTCGACGACGAGCGCACGGTGCTGGACATTCTCAACGCCATCGGCCACATGCCGCTGCCGCCGTACATTGAGCGCCCGGACGAAGAAGCTGACCGCGAGCTGTACCAGACCGTCTACAGCCAGAAGCCAGGCGCGGTTGCGGCGCCTACCGCGGGCCTGCACTTTGACGAACCGCTGCTGGAAAAACTGCGCGCGAAAGGCGTTGAGATGGCCTTCGTGACGCTGCACGTCGGCGCGGGCACCTTCCAGCCCGTGCGCGTGGACAGCATTGAAGATCACATCATGCACTCCGAATACGCCGAAGTGCCGCAGGAGGTTGTGGATGCGGTGCTGGCGGCAAAAGGCCGCGGTAGCCGCGTAATTGCAGTGGGAACGACTTCCGTGCGCTCGCTTGAAAGCGCCGCGCAGGCTGCGAAGCGCGATCTTATCGAGCCGTTCTTTGGCGATACGCAGATCTTTATCTACCCGGGCTATCAGTACAAAGTGATTGACGCACTTGTGACCAACTTCCATCTGCCTGAATCGACGCTGATTATGCTGGTTTCCGCATTTGCCGGCTATCAGCATACAATGAACGCCTACAAGTCTGCGGTAGAACAAAAATATCGCTTTTTTAGCTACGGTGACGCGATGTTTATCACGTACAATCCGCAGGCTTTGAATGAGCGTGTCGGGGAATAACTCCGCGGCACCGTTTTACAACGTTGGACTGTTTTTCTGACGTCGGAGAAAAAATGAAATTTGAACTCGATACCACCGATGGCCGCGCGCGTCGCGGTCGCCTGGTGTTTGATCGCGGCGTGGTGGAAACCCCTGCGTTTATGCCTGTGGGCACGTACGGCACCGTAAAAGGGATGACGCCGGAAGAAGTTGAAGCCACTGGCGCACAGATTATCCTCGGTAACACCTTCCACCTGTGGCTGCGTCCTGGTCAGGAGATCATGAAGCTGCACGGCGACCTGCACGATTTCATGCAGTGGAAAGGCCCAATCCTGACCGACTCCGGCGGCTTCCAGGTATTCAGCCTGGGCGATATCCGTAAGATCACCGAAAAGGGCGTTCACTTCCGTAACCCGATCAACGGCGATCCGATTTTCCTCGATCCCGAAAAATCGATGGAGATTCAGTACGATCTCGGCTCCGACATCGTAATGATCTTCGACGAATGTACGCCGTACCCGGCGGACTGGGACTATGCAAAACGTTCCATGGAGATGTCTCTGCGCTGGGCGCAGCGCAGCCGTGACCGTTTTGACTCCCTGCAGAACAAAAATGCGCTCTTCGGCATTATCCAGGGCAGCGTTTACGAAGATTTACGCGATATCTCCGTTAAAGGTCTGGTAGAGATAGGCTTTGATGGCTACGCTGTCGGCGGTTTGGCTGTGGGTGAGCCGAAGGAAGATATGCACCGTATTCTGGAGCATGTCTGCCCGCAAATCCCGGCGGATAAACCACGATACCTGATGGGTGTGGGTAAACCAGAAGATCTGGTGGAAGGCGTGCGTCGCGGCATTGATATGTTCGACTGCGTGATGCCAACCCGTAACGCGCGTAATGGGCATCTGTTCGTTACCGATGGCGTGGTGAAAATCCGTAACGCGAAGCATAAGAGTGACACCAGCCCGCTCGATTCCGAGTGCGATTGCTATACCTGTCGCAATTATTCTCGCGCGTATTTGCATCATCTCGATCGTTGCAACGAGATTTTGGGCGCGCGTCTCAATACCATTCATAATCTTCGTTATTATCAGCTCTTAATGGCTGGTTTACGTAAGGCTATCGAAGAGGGTAAATTAGAGAGCTTCGTGACCGATTTCTACCAACGTCAGGGCCGGGATGTCCCACCTTTGAACGTTGATTAATTTTAATAATGAGGGAATTTGAATGAGCTTTTTTATTTCTGATGCGGTAGCAGCAACTGGCGCGCCATCACAGGGCAGCCCGATGTCTCTGATTCTGATGCTGGTTGTGTTTGGTCTGATTTTCTACTTCATGATCCTGCGTCCACAGCAGAAGCGCACCAAAGAGCACAAAAACCTGATGAGCTCCATTGCGAAAGGCGATGAAGTGCTGACCAACGGTGGCCTGGTAGGTCGCGTGACCAAAGTAGCTGAAAGCGGCTACATTGCTATCGCCCTGAACGACACCACTGAAGTGGTTATCAAACGTGACTTCGTAGCTGCCGTTCTGCCGAAAGGCACCATGAAGGCGCTGTAATCCCAACTTTTCCCAAAGGGAACTGCCGTGTTAAACCGTTATCCTTTGTGGAAGTACGTCATGCTGGTGGTCGTCATTGTTGTCGGCCTACTGTATGCGCTTCCCAACCTGTATGGTGAGGATCCGGCCGTTCAAATCACTGGCGCGCGCGGTGTCGCCGCCAGTGAGCAAACGCTGATCCAGGTCCAGAAAACGTTACAAGAAGAAAAAATTACCGCTAAGTCTGTGGCACTGGAAGAGGGCGCAATTCTTGCTCGCTTCGACACCACCGACACGCAGCTCCGCGCCCGTGAAGCGCTGATGGGCGTGCTGGGTGATAAATACGTCGTGGCGCTTAACCTTGCTCCTGCAACCCCACGTTGGCTGGCTGCGCTGAACGCAGAGCCAATGAAACTCGGTCTTGACCTGCGTGGTGGCGTTCACTTCCTGATGGAAGTGGATATGGATACTGCGCTGGGCAAGCTGCAGGAACAGAATATCGACAGCCTGCGCAGCGATCTGCGTGACAAAGGCATCGCGTACACTACCGTGCGTAAAGAAGATAACTACGGCATGAGCATCACGTTCCGCGACAGCGCGGCGCGCGACCAGGCTGTAACTTACCTGTCTCAACGTCACCGCGATCTGGTGATCACCTCTCAGGGCAGCAACCAGCTGCGTGCGGTGATGACGGATGCGCGTCTGAGCGAAGCGCGTGAATATGCCGTTCAGCAGAACATCAACATTCTGCGTAACCGTGTAAACCAACTGGGCGTGGCCGAGCCGCTGGTACAGCGTCAGGGTGCTGACCGTATCGTGGTAGAACTGCCGGGTATCCAGGATACCGCGCGTGCGAAAGAGATTCTGGGCGCGACGGCAACGCTGGAATTCCGTCTGGTTAACTCCAACGTCGATCAGTCCGCTGCAGCCTCTGGGCGTATTCCGGGTGACTCCGAAGTGAAAGAGACCCGCGAAGGTCAGCCGGTTGTGCTGTACAAACGCGTGATCCTGACCGGTGACCACATCACCGACTCCACTTCAAGCCAGGATGAATACAACCAGCCGCAGGTTAACATCTCGCTCGATAGCGCGGGTGGTAACATCATGTCTAACTTCACCAAGGACAACATCGGTAAACCGATGGCAACCCTTTTCGTGGAGTACAAAGACAGCGGTAAGAAAGACGCTAACGGCCGTGCCGTGCTGGTGAAAGAGGAAGAGGTGATTAACATCGCCAATATCCAGTCTCGTCTGGGTAACAGCTTCCGTATCACCGGGATCAACAACCCGAACGAAGCGCGTCAGCTTTCGCTGCTGCTGCGTGCCGGTGCGCTGATTGCGCCAATTCAGATTGTTGAAGAACGTACCATTGGTCCAACTCTGGGTATGCAAAACATCAAGCAGGGCCTGGAAGCGTGTCTGGCCGGTCTGGTGGTTTCAATCCTCTTCATGATCTTCTTCTACAAGAAGTTTGGTCTGATTGCGACCTCCGCACTGGTGGCGAACCTGGTGCTGATTATCGGCATTATGTCCCTGCTGCCGGGGGCGACGCTGACCATGCCGGGTATTGCGGGTATCGTTCTTACCCTTGCGGTGGCGGTCGACGCCAACGTACTGATAAACGAACGTATCAAAGAAGAGCTGAGCAACGGTCGTTCTGTACAGCAGGCGATTGAAGAAGGCTACAAAGGAGCGTTCAGCTCCATCTTCGATGCGAACGTAACAACACTGATTAAGGTTCTTATCCTGTATGCAGTGGGTACTGGCGCGATCAAAGGCTTTGCGATTACTACCGGTATCGGTGTCGCAACGTCGATGTTTACCGCTATTGTCGGCACCCGTGCCATCGTGAACCTGCTGTACGGCGGCAAGCGCGTCAAAAAGCTGTCTATCTGAGGAGTGCGTTGTGGCACAGGAATATACTGTTGAACAATTGAACCACGGCCGTAAAGTCTGGGACTTTATGCGCTGGGACTACTGGGCCTTCGGCATTTCAGGTTTTCTGCTGATTCTGTCCATCGTCATTATGGGCGTGAAAGGCTTTAACTGGGGTCTTGATTTCACCGGCGGTACGGTGATTGAAATCACCCTGGAAAAACCGGTCGATATGGACGAAATGCGTCTGTCTCTGCAGAAAGCGGGCTTTGAAGAGCCGCTGCTGCAGAACTTCGGCAGCAGCCGTGACATCATGGTGCGTATGCCACCGGTGCACGATGCTAACGGCAGCCAGGAGCTGGGCAGCAAGGTCGTGCAGGTAGTAAACGAATCGACCAACCAGCATGCGACGGTGAAGCGTATTGAGTTCGTCGGCCCGAGCGTGGGTGCGGACCTGGCGCAGACCGGTGCGATGGCGCTGATGGTGGCGCTGATCTCCATCCTGATTTACGTTGGTTTCCGCTTCGAGTGGCGACTGGCGGCAGGTGTGGTTATCGCGCTGGCGCACGACGTGGTTATCACCATGGGCGTACTGTCTCTGTTCCACATTGAGATTGACCTGACGATTGTGGCATCCCTGATGTCCGTTATCGGTTACTCACTGAACGACAGTATCGTGGTATCTGACCGTATTCGTGAAAACTTCCGTAAGATCCGTCGCGGCACGCCGTACGAAATCTTCAACGTGTCGTTGACTCAAACGCTGCACCGTACGTTGATTACATCCGGAACGACCTTAATGGTTATCCTGATGCTGTATCTCTTCGGCGGCCCGGTGCTGGAAGGCTTCTCGCTGACCATGCTGATCGGTGTGTCTATCGGTACGGCGTCGTCTATTTACGTCGCGTCCGCGCTGGCACTGAAACTCGGCATGAAGCGCGAGCACCTGCTCCAGCAGAAGGTTGAAAAAGAAGGGGCGGATCAGCCGTCAATTCTGCCGTAAGACATCGTCTGAAGCGTTATGGAAATCCCGGTCTGTTGGCCGGGATTTTTTTTGCCTGCTGCTGACAAACACTCCTGACAGTATGCTGTCAGGAGCCCTGTCGTAGACTCCTTCTGAACCCAAACAACAGGCAGGAGGACGTATGAAAAGTGTGATTAACTGGTTTGAGATCCCGGTCGCCGAAATGGATCGCGCCATTAACTTTTATGAACCCGTGATGCAGGTTACGCTGAAGCGCGAGAAAATGGATGTCGCAGAGCTGGCCATTTTCCCGCATGAAGACCCGGCTACCGGCGGCGCGCTCGCTAAATTTGACGGTATTACGCCGTCGCAGCAGGGCGCTATTATTTACCTGCATACTGACAATCTGGCGGCAACGCTCGACCGTATCGTTACCGCAGGCGGTGAGTGCGTATTCGGGCCGTTGGAACTGCCAAACGGTATTGGCACTATCGCTTTGTTTACCGACAGCGAAGGTAATCGCGTTGGCCTCCATCAACCCGTCTGAGAGCTGAGAAAAACATGACCCGACGCGCCGACCGTTTGTTTCAGATTGTGCAGATCCTGCGCGGCAGGCGTCTGACCACGGCGGCGCTTCTGGCGGAGAGGCTCGGCGTATCTGAACGCACGGTTTACCGGGATATCCGCGACCTGTCGCTCTCCGGCGTGCCGGTGGAGGGTGAAGCAGGGAGCGGATACCGGCTTCTGTCGGGTTTTGACCTGCCGCCGCTGATGCTGACCAACAAAGAGTCCGAGGCGCTGATGGTGGCGATTCGCCTGCTGAAAACCTGGGGCGGGGAGTCGCTATCCCGCGAGCTGGAGTCGGCTCAGGAGAAGGTGCTGGCGATCCTGCCGGAGGAGAGCAGACGCAAGGCGGAGCAGACGCGGATCTATGCGCCGGATATTGCGCTTCAGCCGCATTCCCGCAGCGGGTTTGATGTGATCCATCAGGCAATTTCGGCTCAGCGCGTGCTGGCGCTGCATTATCGCGATGAAGCCGGACAGCTCTCCTGGCGTGAGGTGCAGCCGCTTGGGCTGTTCTTCTGGGGCGAGCACTGGCTGCTGGCGGCCTGGTGCGAGCGGCGCGATGACTATCGCTGTTTCCGGCTCGACAGGTGTTTGAATATTGCACTGACGGAAAGACTCTTTAGCGAGAGTGCGGACAGGTCTCTGGCGGATTTTTTGCGGAAAGTTAAGCAGTAAAAAGCCAGCTCTTGAGCTGGCTTTTTTGCCCGGCGGCGCTGCGCTTGCACGGGCCTACAGGTTTGTAGGCCGGGTAAGGCGTAGCCGCCACCCGGCACCAACCACAAGGTTAGAAGTTATAACCTACAACCAGGTAACCACCCCAACCGGTAGAACGGACGTTTTCTTTCATCCAGCTCAGGTCAGCGTCGTCATTCCACTGGCCACCGTTGTGCCAGTAACGCGCGACTACAGAGTAGTGCCAGTGATCGTAGTTCAGCGCCAGGATGTGGCTGGAGGCGATAGAGTCGTTAGTACGCTGTTTGATACCGTTCTCAGCGTAAGCGCTCTTATCGCCCAGATCTGAACCCCAGTCAAAGTTGGTGAAGCCGATGTAGCTCAGGTTACCGCCCCACAGCTGGGTGATTGGCACAAAGTATTTCACTTTGAAACGGTAGCCGTCCCAGTCGTTTTCGTTCTCTGCACCGTAGTTCTGCCACTGGTATTTCGCGTACACGTTCATGGACAGGCTCATCGGCAGGCCGGTGTCGATGTCGGTACCCAGACCCATATACCAGGTGCTCTGACGGCCGGACTTGTTACGGCCCATGTCGTAGATATAGTTGTTCGCGATGTACCACTCTTTGAACGGACCGAAGCTCAGGTCAGCACCGGTCAGCTTGTCGATGGAGAAGCGCGGTTCGATCTCCATAAACAGTGGGGAACCGTGGTTCCAGATACCCTTCGCGTCGGTGTTACCGCCGAAGAAGACCGGAGCATCCATGTAGCCGTAGAAATCAAACCAGTCTTTCTTGGCGAACGCTTCGTATTCCAGGTAGGTATCGTTGCGGATCTGAGGTCCGAAACGGGTGTGGTAGCTGCCAACCACGTTAACGCTCTGGTGCCACCAGTCGGAGAGGTATTGTGGTTTATCGTTTTCCGCTGCGTTAACAGTGAAAGAGGAGGACAGTGCCAGTACTGCACCGGCTGCGAGTAATGTTTTTTTCATAATCATGCCACTGATTGAAATTCCCTTCCGGGAGTGAAAAATGCGCGAATTGCGTTTCTAAATATTTCGTGTTTCTGCGGAGCCTATTATAGGAATCCCTGCTCACAAAAATATGTGTTGTTTCACATATCTCTCACATGCGTAATCGATTGCGTTCACGTTTGCGTACTTTAAACGGCCGGGATTGTAACGGCAAACATTTATGTTGCCAATCCATACGAAATGTAAATGTTAGCGGAGTGACACTGCACTCCGCAAAAAGGGGGGTTATTGCGCGGCGGGTTGAATGTCGTGGATACGGATAAAGCCCAGCTGTTCAGGAGTGAGTCCGCTCAGCTGCAGCGGGATATCAACGTCGCTCGGTGCCAGCGTGCTGGCGGGAGCCGTAAAGAGCTGGTTCTTGACGTTCACCTCCTGATAGCTCTCTGTGGTGCCCTGGATCTGCCCCCACTCTACGGTGCCGGTAAACGCGGGCAGCGGATCGTTAGACTCGCCCTGAATGCGTAATGTTGCGCGAGTACCATCTGCATTCGCCGCAACATTCACCAGAGACATCTTTAAGGTGCCAATCTGGCTTTTCAGGCGGGCAGGCGTGTTAGCACCCGGCAGCAGATACACGCCGCTGGCGGATTTGGCGTTGAGGGCGTTTTGCTGGGTGATTTTAACGGTTTCTTTGTTCAGCTTATCCAGCGCCGTGTTCAGCGTATTCACGCTTTGTTTCATCTGGCGGACTTCAGTTTGCTGTGCACATGCGCTAAGGGTGAAGAGGCTCCCCACCAGCAGAATTTTCAGGTAACGTCTTGTCATTGCGTTTATTTCCTTGAAATAACGGATCCCGGTAATGGTAGACAGCTTAAGGGCGTCAGGCATAGATCCTTTGTCTCAAAAAGCTCTTCCTTTGTTGTCAGGCCAGTTCAGGGTAAAATAGAAATCAGTTAACCAGATAACAGGGACACCGTATGCATTGCCCATTTTGCTCCGCTGTGGATACCAAAGTCATTGACTCTCGCCTCGTGGGCGAAGGGTCCTCCGTTCGCCGTCGTCGGCAGTGTCTGGTGTGCAACGAGCGTTTCACGACCTTTGAGGTTGCTGAACTGGTGATGCCGCGCGTCGTTAAGAGTAATGATGTGCGTGAACCCTTCAACGAAGAGAAGCTGCGCAGCGGAATGCTGAAGGCGCTGGAAAAACGTCCGGTCAGCGCGGACGACGTGGAAATGGCCTTAAACCATATCAAATCTTATCTTCGTGGCTTAGGCGAGCGCGAGGTGCCGAGCAAGATGATCGGCAACCTGGTGATGGAGCAGCTGAAAAAGCTCGATAAAGTCGCCTATATCCGCTTCGCTTCGGTATACCGCAGTTTCGAAGACATCAAAGAATTTGGCGAAGAGATCGCCCGCTTACAGGATTAGGCCCATGCAGGACGAGATTTACATGGCGCGAGCCATGAAGCTGGCGCAGCGCGGTCGTTTTACTACCCATCCCAACCCGAACGTTGGGTGCGTCATTGTTAAAGACGGCGAGGTTGTGGGCGAAGGCTATCACCACCGCGCCGGCGAGCCGCATGCCGAAGTGCATGCGCTGCGCATGGCGGGTGAGAAGGCGCGCGGCGCGACGGCCTACGTCACGCTGGAACCCTGCAGCCATCACGGGCGTACGCCGCCGTGCTGCGACGCGCTGATTGCGGCAGGCGTCGCGCGCGTGGTCGCATCGATGCAGGATCCGAATCCGCAGGTGGCCGGGCGCGGCCTGTACCGCCTTCAGCAGGAAGGGATCGACGTCAGCCATGGCCTGATGATGCAGGATGCAGAGGCCCTGAATAAAGGCTTCCTGAAGCGCATGCGCACCGGTTTCCCGTATATTCAGCTTAAGCTGGGCGCCTCGCTGGATGGCCGCACGGCAATGGCAAGCGGCGAGAGCCAGTGGGTAACCTCGCCACAGGCAAGGCGCGATGTGCAACGTCTGCGGGCGCAAAGCCATGCTATTCTCACCAGCAGTGAAACCGTTTTGGCTGACGACCCGGCCATGACCGTGCGCTGGAACGAGCTGAATGCGGATACCCAGGCGCTCTACCCGCAGGAAAACCTGCGCCAGCCGCTGCGGATTATCATTGATAGCCAGAACCGCGTGACGCCAGAACACCGCATCGTGCAGCAGCCAGGGGAAACCTGGATTGCCCGCACGAAGGAAGATACGCGTGAATGGCCAGAAGGGGTGCGCAGCATTATGGTGCCGGAGCACAATGGGCATCTTGATCTGGTGGTGCTGATGATGCTGCTGGGTAAGCAGCAGGTGAATAGCATCTGGGTCGAAGCGGGCCCAACGCTCGCCGGCGCGCTGCTTCAGGCGGGGCTGGTGGACGAGCTTCTCGTCTACGTTGCGCCTAAACTGTTAGGCAACGATGCGCGCGGCCTGTTTGTGCTGCCCGGCCTTGAAAAACTGGCCGATGCACCGCAACTCAAATTCAGCGAGTTTCGTCCGGTAGGTCCGGATGTCTGCCTCCACTTAACGACAGCGTAATTGCTCCTGAAATAGGGAAGCAGTGCGCAAAGTATTATGATAAAATCCGCCCCCCTGCGGGGCCAAATGAACCCGTAAAGGAAGAGTATGAACATTATTGAAGCTGCTGTAGCTACCCCGGACGCTCGCGTCGCCATCACCATTGCGCGTTTCAACAACTTCATCAACGACAGCCTGCTGGAAGGTGCGATTGACGCCCTGAAACGTATCGGCCAGGTTAAAGATGACAACATTACCGTTGTTTGGGTTCCAGGCGCTTACGAACTGCCACTGGCGGCGGGCGCGCTGGCGAAAACCGGTAAATACGACGCGGTGATTGCGCTGGGTACCGTTATTCGTGGCGGCACTGCGCACTTCGAATACGTTGCGGGCGGTGCAAGCAACGGTCTGGCACACGTTGCGCAGGATGCTGAAATTCCTGTCGCGTTCGGCGTGCTGACCACCGAAAGTATTGAACAAGCCATCGAACGTGCTGGCACCAAAGCCGGTAACAAAGGTGCAGAAGCTGCACTGACCGCGCTTGAAATGATCAATGTATTGAAAGCCATCAAGGCCTGATTTTTTTGTAAGGGGAATTCCGTGAAACCTGCTGCTCGTCGCCGCGCCCGTGAATGTGCCGTTCAGGCGCTTTACTCCTGGCAGTTGTCCCAGAACGACATCGCTGATGTTGAATACCAGTTCCTGTCAGAACAGGACGTGAAAGACGTTGACGTTCTGTACTTCCGTGAACTGCTGTCGGGAGTGGCGACTAATAGCGCGTATCTCGATGGCCTGATGAAGCCATACCTGTCCCGCCTGCTTGAAGAGCTGGGCCAGGTTGAAAAAGCAGTGTTGCGTATCGCGCTGTTTGAGCTGTCTAAACGTGATGATGTGCCATACAAAGTGGCCATCAACGAAGCGATCGAACTGGCGAAAACCTTCGGCGCTGAAGACAGCCACAAGTTTGTTAACGGCGTGCTGGATAAAGCTGCACCTGCGATCCGTCCCCACAAAAAGTGATCCGCTAACCGGAGTCTTGCATTGCCTTTTTGGCAGTGCGGCTCCGGTTTTTTTATTTAATTTGCTGAGGCATAACGTATGGCATGCGGCGAATTCTCCCTGATTGCCCGTTATTTCGATCGTGTCAGAACCTCTCGTCTTGATGTTGAAACCGGCATTGGCGATGACTGTGCACTTCTCAATATTCCCGAAAAACAGACGCTGGCAATCAGCACCGACACCTTAGTGTGCGGGCGTCATTTCTTACCGGATATCGACCCTGCCGATCTGGCGTATAAAGCGCTGGCCGTCAACGTGAGCGACCTGGCCGCCATGGGGGCCGATCCCGCGTGGTTAACCCTGGCCTTGACCCTTCCCGATGTTGATGAAGCCTGGCTTGAGGCCTTTAGCGACGCGCTGTTTGACCAGCTTAACTACTACGATATGCAGCTGATTGGTGGCGATACCACCGCCGGGCCGCTGTCGATGACGCTGGCAATCCACGGCTATGTGCCGGTTGGCCGCGCGCTGAAGCGCTCGGGCGCGAAGCCGGGGGACTGGATCTACGTGACCGGTACGCCGGGTGACAGCGCCGCGGGGTTAGCTATCCTTCAGAATCGCTTAACGGTTGAAGAGGCTGACGATGCGGCGTATCTGGTGAAGCGCCATCTGCGCCCAACGCCGCGTATTCTGCACGGCCAGGCGCTGCGCGACCGCGCCAGTTCGGCTATCGATCTGTCCGATGGGCTGATCTCCGATCTCGGCCATATCCTGAAAGCCAGCGGCGTGGGGGCGCGGATCGATCTCGACCCGTTCCCGCTTTCAGAACAACTTCTCCGCCACGCTGAACCCGAGCAGGCTCTGCGCTGGGCGCTGTCCGGCGGTGAAGATTACGAGCTGTGCTTTACCGTTCCGGAATTGAACCGCGGCACGCTCGACGTTGCGTTGGCGCATCTTGGCGCACGGTTCACCTGTATTGGGCAGATTATGCCGGAGAGCGAAGGGCTACAATTTGTCCGCGAGGGCGCACCGGTAACGCTGGACTGGAAAGGATTTGATCACTTTGCTTAACGTAGAGCTTGTCCGGTTTAATACCTACTCCCGTTACCTCAGGTTGCAAATGTCATCTCTGAAATCTTGGGATTACTGAAACAACGATTGTTCCCGGTATGCTCGTTCATTAACTTCCACTTTCGCTGTAACAGATTCAGGTTAGGGTTGTAAGGTGGAAGGTAATGACGCTTTATATTCCCCGCGTCTGCTCAGTCTTTTATTGGCTACGAACGAATGATTTAATTAATCTAATGAATTTATAAATAAAATGTTATTCATTAAATAAATGTAATTTATATAATTCCGCTATTTGATTTATTTATCGTGTTTTTGTCTTGCCGTCTGGCGTATGATGACCTTGAAATGAGGATGTAAGTTATAGGATTGTTAGCACGTGTACTATTAAGGGATGAATATGTACGAAATGAATTTTCCTTGCGAATTACTTTTTCAGACAAAACATAGAATTAATGATGCAAGTACAGATGACATGCAGCATAGCGATCTGTCTGCTGTAGAATTACAGTCACTAGGGCTTAACGATGTTTCGACTATAGTCGATCCTTATAGTATGTCCTTCAAAGATAACACAGTTAAATATCTTAACGCTCCATTGATTACTGGGTACTCTCTCAAAGACGATCAAAGCGTTACCCCTGATGAGTGCGCCAGTATACTTTTCGATGAAATGAGAGAGTTGTCAGGAGCGTTTGCGTTCGGGCAATATAAAAACTTAATTGGAGAAATGATTGACCATTTTCAGCATGGCGATGGCAGGCCTTATGGTTATAGTGCGTTACTCAACAGATCATTTTATGATCTTCTCAGGGCAAGGCAATATAGAGATACTACGCTCGGTGTTATCAGGGATGTAATTAATAAATATGTCAGTGATAGGCATAAACACGTTGGTAGTCAGAGTTTTATTTGGGATGTACGAACGGAAATATCGAGGACGATATTGCCTAAGTTTAATGATTTCGAAGACAGATTTAATGGAATGGGGATCACCGTCCATGATATCTATTTCCAGAGAATTGTTATGCTTAATTTTAGACGATACCAGATTGGATGGGAGGCGGAGATATTAGTTGAGGCTCAGGATCATTTTGGCCTGGGGCGAGAAGATATCACGAAAAAACTATACCAAAACTTCAGGTTTTTTCGGATATGGTTTGTTCTTCAACGATACAACTGCTTTTCATTTAAGCCCTTTTTAACGAACTTCAATGCTTCTGTAAAACTGACGGGGCAATAATGATATGAAAAAATCCTGGTTTATTTATATGGCGATTGCTTTGGCTGTGATTGTTTATGGTTCATGGGACCATATTTATCCTGTGAAAATTATTGATGTCCATCGAAGCACGAATAGCCTTGGCTATGATTATATTATCGTTGACAATTTCCCCTTAACGGATCGAGGACGCATTAACTGGTGGCTATCTCAGCGGGATATGCTTAAGAAAAAATACAATATCCCCTCCGGGCAGCGATTTGTTTTGACGGTCTGGGCTGTGGGGGATGGCTATCTACAGGATTCGTCGCGCGAGGATTATTTTTGTTTTCCTGATATGAAAACAGAAAAGAATTGTATTGAAAAAAACAGCCTCCTTGAGGTTGCTTTCAGGTTTCCAGAAGGCAATAGGATCAGTTTTATTGTTGGCGATAATCTCTATGTGATGAATAGTAAAGATGGTTCGATGACGAGAGAGCGGTATTGAAAACTGTGGTAGGGCGTATTAAATTGTCGGAGGAATAATAATATGAAAAAATCCTGGTTTATTTATACGGCGATTGCTTTGGCTGTAATGGTTTATAGTTCCTGGGAACATATTTATCCTGTGAAAATCATTGATGTCCATCGCAGTACTGATCGCCTTGGCTATGATGATATTATCGTTGACCATTTCCCGTTAACGGATCGAGGAAGAATTAACTGGTGGTTAACTCAGCGGGATATGCTTAAGAAAAAATACAATATCCCATCCGGGCAGGAATTTGTTTTGACGGTCTGGGACGTGGGGGACGGGTATCTGCGGGATTCACCGCGAGAGGATTATTTTTGTTTTCCTGACATGACTTCAGAGAAGAACTGTATTGAGAAAAATAAACTTCTTAAAGTTGATGCCAGATTTTCTGATAATAACAAAATTAATTTTATTATTGGTGATAGTAAATATATTATGGATAAAAAAGATGGCTTACTGACTAAAGGACGGGACTAACATGAAAAAATCCTGGTTTATTTATACGGCGATTGCTTTTGCTGTGATTGTTTATAGTTCCTGGGAACATATTTATCCTGTGAAAATCATTGATGTCCATCGTAGTACTGATAAATTTGATTATGATGATATTATCGTTGACCATTTCCCGTTGACCGATCGGGGGCGAATTAACTGGTGGTTATCTCAGCGGGATATGCTTAAGGAAAAATATAACATCCCCTCCGGACAGGAATTTGTTTTGATGGTCTGGGACGTGGGGGACGGGTATCTGCGGGATTCGCCGCGAGAGGATTACTTTTGTTTTCCTGATATGACATCAGAGAAGAACTGTATTGAGAAAAATAACCTTCTTAAGGTTGATGCCAGGTTTTCGGATAACAACACAGTTAATTTTATTATTGATGATAAGAAATACATTATGAATAAAAAAGATGGCTCAATGACGAGAGAGCGGTATTGAAAGCTGCTGCCTATAATGGCGTCAGAGAGTGTAGGCCGGGTAAGCGCAGCGCCACCCGGCTTGTGTTTACTTAAACCCCACCACCGGATGCTGCTGATACGGTGTTTCCAGCTCGGCAATCTGCTCCGGCGTTAGCGTTAAATCCACCGCGCTCAGCAGCTCATCCAGCTGTTCCTCGCGCGACGTGCCAATGATCGGTGCCGCAACGCCGCGTTTGCTCAGCAGCCACGCCAGCGCGACCTGCGCGCGCGTTGCGCCCATATCGTCGGCAATGCCTGCCAGACGTTCGGCAATCAGCGCATCGCTGCCCTCTGTGCCTTCATACAGCGTTTTGCCAAACTCGTCAGACACCGAGCGGGCCGTGGTTTCGCCCCACGGGCGGGTCAAGCGGCCGCGCGCAAGCGGGCTCCAGGGGATCACCGCCACGCCTTCCTGGTAGCATAGCGGCAGCATTTCGCGCTCTTCTTCGCGGTAGATCAGATTGTAGTGATCCTGCATGCTGACAAAGCGCGCCCAGCCGTTCTGCGCCTGCAGATCCAGCGCCTGGGCAAATTGCGAAGCATGCATAGACGACGCGCCGATGTAGCGCGCTTTCCCGGCTTTCACAACGTCGTTCAGGGCTTCCAGCGTCTCTTCAATTGGGGTGTTGTAATCCCAGCGGTGGATCTGCAGCAGATCGACGTAATCCATGCTCAGGCGGCGAAGGCTGTCGTCAATGGAGCGCAGGATCTGCGCCCGGGAAAGACCTTCAGCTAAATCGCCAACCTGATGGTACACCTTGGTCGCAACGACCACGTCCTCGCGTCGGGCAAAGTCGCGCAGGGCGCGGCCAACGATCTCCTCGCTGCTGCCGTCGGAGTAGCTGTTGGCGGTATCAAAAAAGTTAATGCCGCCGTCGAGGGCGCGTTTAAAGATGGGGCGGCTGCTCTCTTCCGGCAGCGTCCAGGCGTGTTTACCCCGGTCAGGCTCGCCAAAGGTCATACAGCCCAGGCACAGTCGGGAAACCTTAAGGTCAGTTTTTCCTAATGTATTGTATTGCACGGTCCGCTCCTGCTGTTTTAAACATTACGTTTAAGCATAGCAGGAGCAGAAAAGGGGAGGGGTTATGCCAGCCAGGAGCGGATTTTGGCTTCGATACCGGCGGCATCCAGGCCAATAGCCGCGCGGGCCTCGTCCTGCGTGCCTTGAGGAATAAAGCGATCCGGCAGGCCGAGGTTCAGCACCGGGATCATTTTACGGTTCGCCATCAGCACTTCGTTTACGCCGCTGCCCGCGCCGCCCATGATGGCGTTCTCTTCCAGCGTTACCAGCACGTCATGGCCTTCCGCCATGCTGAGGATCAGGGATTCATCAAGCGGTTTAACGAAGCGCATATCCACCAGCGTGGCGTTCAGCGTCTCGGCAACGCTGGCCGCTTCCGGCATTAATGTGCCGAAGTTCAGGATCGCCACTTTCTCGCCGCGACGTTTTACCAGACCTTTACCCACCTCAAGTTTTTCCAGCGGAGCCAGCTCAACGCCCACCGCGTTTCCACGCGGATAGCGAACCGCGCTCGGGCCGTCCTGGTAGTGGTAGCCGGTGAACAGCATCTGGCGACATTCGTTCTCGTCGCTTGGCGTCATGATCACCATGTCCGGGATGCAGCGCAGGAAGGAGAGGTCAAACGCACCCTGGTGCGTCTGGCCGTCGGCCCCCACGATGCCCGCGCGGTCGATAGCAAAGAGCACCGGCAGCTTCTGAATGGCGACGTCGTGGATCACCTGGTCGTAGGCGCGCTGCAGGAAGGTGGAGTAAATCGCCACCACCGGCTTGTAGCCGCCAATCGCCAGGCCCGCCGCAAACGTCACCGCATGCTGCTCTGCAATCGCCACGTCAAAATACTGGTCAGGGTATTTTTTTGAGAACTCCACCATGCCGGAGCCTTCACGCATGGCAGGCGTTACCGCCATCAGCTTGTTATCTTTGGCCGCCGTTTCACACAGCCAGTCGCCAAAGATTTTCGAGTAGCTCGGCATGCCGCCGCTGCTTTTTGGCAGACAGCCGCTGGTAGGGTCGAACTTCGGTACCGCGTGGAAGGTGATAGGATCTTTTTCCGCCGGTTCGTAGCCACGTCCTTTTTTGGTCATGATGTGCAGGAACTGCGGGCCTTTCAGGTCACGCATGTTCTTGAGCGTCGTCACCAGCCCCAGCACGTCATGGCCGTCTACCGGGCCGATGTAGTTAAAGCCCAGCTCTTCAAACAGGGTGCCCGGCACCACCATCCCTTTGATGTGTTCTTCGGTGCGTTTGAGCAGCTCTTTAATCGGCGGTACGCCGGAGAAAACTTTTTTGCCGCCTTCGCGCAGGGTGGAGTAGAGCTTGCCGGAAAGCAGCTGCGCCAGATGGTTATTCAGCGCGCCGACGTTCTCGGAGATCGACATTTCGTTATCGTTAAGGACAACCAGCATGTCCGGCTTGATGTCCCCCGCGTGGTTCATGGCTTCAAATGCCATACCGGCGGTGATCGCCCCGTCGCCAATCACGCAGACGGTGCGGCGCTGCTTATTCTCTTTCTCAGCGGCAACGGCAATACCGATACCCGCAGAAATAGAGGTGGAAGAGTGACCGACGCTCAGCACGTCATACTCGCTCTCACCGCGCCACGGGAAGGGGTGCAGGCCGCCTTTCTGGCGGATGGTGCCAATTTTATCGCGACGGCCGGTCAGAATTTTGTGCGGATAGGCCTGGTGGCCGACGTCCCAGATGAGTTGATCGAACGGCGTGTTATAGACGTAATGGAGCGCCACGGTCAGCTCAACCGTGCCAAGCCCGGAGGCGAAATGACCGCTGGAGCGGCTGACGCTGTCGAGCAAGTAGCGACGCAGTTCGTCGCACAGCTTCGGCAGGCTCTCTTTCGGCAACAGACGTAACTCCTGGGTGGAGTCAACTAACGCCAGTGTCGGGTATTTGGCAATATCAAAACTCATCAAAGGCTCATCGAGATAGGTTGTTTTATTTATCACGCTGGATTATGTAGTCCGCTAGCGCTTCCAGTGCCGAGGTATCCAGTGATTGCGCGGCCAGCTGGTTCAGCGACTGGCGGGCATCCGCTATCAGGTCCCGGGCTTTACGTTGGGCTTGCTCAAGGCCCAGCAGGGCGGGGTAGGTACTTTTGCCAAGCTGCTGGTCCGCACCCTGACGTTTACCCAATGTTGCAGTATCGCCCACCACATCCAGAATGTCATCCTGAACCTGGAATGCCAGACCGATACTTTCTGCGTATCTGTCCAGAATCGGCAGCGCTTTGCGCCCCTGTTCACCCGCGCTCAGCGCGCCCAGGCGAACGGCTGAACGAATGAGCGCGCCCGTTTTATGACGGTGAATGCGCTCCAGCTGTTCCAGATTAACCTGACGACCTTCTGCCTCTAAATCCAGCGCCTGACCGCCGCACATACCGGCAACGCCGCTGGCCATCGCCAGTTCGGACACCATTGCCAGACGATCGCGGTCGCTCACTTCTACCATCGGCGCATCGCTTAAAATCGAAAATGCCAGCGTTTGTAGCGCATCGCCCGCCAGAATGGCGTTCGCTTCGCCAAACTTAATGTGGCAGGTTGGCTGGCCGCGACGCAGATCGTCATCATCCATTGCCGGTAAATCATCGTGGATCAGCGAGTAGGCATGGATGCACTCAACGGCGGCTGCCGGGGCGTCCAGCGTGGTCTCGCTGATGCCAAACATCTTGCCCGTGGCGTACACCAGGAACGGGCGCAGGCGCTTTCCACCCAAGAGTGCGCCATAGTGCATGGCCTCAACCAGTGGAGTGTTCTGAAAAGGCTGTGGCGCAATAAAACGGCGCAGGGCGTCGTTGGCGCGAACGACACGCGCCTGAAGCTCGTTGGCAAAATCCATTTACTCGGCGTCCGGTGTAAAAGGCGTGGTTTTCGCGTCTTCGCTGTCGGAAAGCAGGATTTGCACGCGCTGCTCGGCCTGCTGTAGTTTGACCTGCCCCTGGCGCGCAAGCTGCACGCCGCGTTCGAATTCGTTGAGCGCCTCTTCCAGCGGGAGATCGCCGCTTTCAAGACGGGTAACGATGTTCTCCAGTTCACTCAGCGCAGTTTCGAAACTGGCCGGTGCGTCGTTCTTCTTCGCCATAGTGAATTAACTCTTATATTCTTCGCCCCAACATGGTAACGGACTCGGGGCAATTATCAAATAACGCGAGCGGCGCGATGGTGGTATACTTGCGCGCCTGGATGCAGCCACGGGTGTGGGCTGCTGTATCATTTTCCACTACAAGCCTTTATAAGCTTGCCTAAGAAACATTGCCGCCATGAAGTTTATCATTAAATTGTTCCCTGAAATCACCATCAAAAGCCAATCTGTGCGTTTGCGCTTTATTAAAATTCTCACCGGGAACATCCGTAACGTATTAAAGCACTACGACGAAACCCTTGCCGTGGTGCGTCACTGGGACCACGTAGAAGTGCGCGCCAAAGACGAGACCAAACGTCTTGATATCCGCGACGCGCTGACCCGTATTCCGGGCATCCACCATATTCTGGAAGTGGAAGATGTCCCGTTCACCGATATGCATGACATCTTCGAAAAAGCGCTGGCGCAGTACCGCGAGCAGATCGAAGGCAAAACCTTCTGCGTGCGCGCGAAGCGTCGCGGCAAGCACGAATTCAGCTCCATTGAAGTTGAACGTTATGTCGGCGGCGGTCTTAACCAGCACGTTGAGTCTGCGCGCGTGCGCCTGACCAACCCAGAGGTGACCGTTAACCTTGAGATCGAAAACGATCGCCTGCTGCTGGTGAAGGGCCGCTATGAAGGTATTGGCGGTTTCCCGATCGGTACTCAGGAAGATGTGCTGTCGCTGATCTCCGGTGGCTTCGACTCCGGCGTCTCCAGCTATATGCTGATGCGTCGCGGCTGTCGCGTACACTACTGCTTCTTCAACCTGGGCGGCGCGGCGCATGAAATCGGCGTGCGTCAGGTGGCGCATTACCTGTGGAACCGCTTCGGCAGCTCCCACCGCGTGCGTTTTGTGGCGATTAACTTTGAGCCCGTGGTTGGCGAAATCCTCGAAAAAGTGGACGACGGCCAGATGGGCGTGGTGCTGAAGCGCATGATGGTGCGTGCGGCATCCAAAGTGGCCGAGCGCTATGGCGTGCAGGCGCTGGTTACCGGCGAAGCGCTGGGCCAGGTCTCCAGCCAGACGCTGACCAACCTGCGTCTTATCGACAACGTGTCTGATACGCTGATCCTGCGTCCGCTGATCTCCCACGACAAAGAGCACATTATCGATCTGGCGCGCGAAATCGGCACCGAAGATTTCGCCCGCACAATGCCGGAATACTGCGGCGTGATCTCGAAAAGCCCGACCGTCAAAGCGGTGAAGGCGAAGATTGAAGCGGAAGAAGAGAACTTCGATTTCGCGATCCTGGAGAAGGTGGTGGCGGAAGCGTCAAACATTGATATCCGCGAGATTGCCCAGCAGACCGAGCAGGACGTGGTTGAAGTGGAAACCGTCAGCGGTTTTAGCGTTAATGATGTGATTGTAGATATCCGTTCGATTGACGAACAGGATGCCAAACCGCTGAATGTCGAAGGCGTTGAGGTGATGCCTCTGCCGTTCTACAAGCTGAGCACTAAGTTTGGCGACCTCGACAAGAGCAAAACGTATCTGCTGTGGTGTGAGCGCGGGGTGATGAGCCGCCTGCAGGCGCTGTATCTGCGTGAGCAGGGCTTTGCGAATGTAAAGGTGTATCGTCCGTAGTGTTTTGCCGGGGAGTGCGGCCTGATGCCCTCACCCCGGCCCTCTCCCACAGGGAGAGGGAGAACCCCTATTCGTAATAATTATAAATCCCCGCCGGCATCACCAGCGACGACGCGACTTCGTACGCTTTTTCACGCCCGACCAGCAGGTCAATAATCTTCAGGCCAAAATCAATCGCGGTACCGGGCCCCTGGCTGGTGAGCAGGTTGACGCGCGGATCCCAGACGACGCGTTTATCCACCCAATGCTCTTCCGGGATCGTATCCTTCAGCCCCGGGAAACCGGTCATATTGCCGATGGGGAAGATATCGTGAGGAACCAGGACCGTGCCGGCGGCGGCGCAAATCGTCGCGACGATACGGCCGGACAGATGGAACTGACGCACGGTTTCAACCAGTAACGGGCTGTCGCGGAAACACTCCGCACCCTTAAGGCCGCCGGGAAGTACGATGATGTCGTAATCGCCGTCCGCCACCTGAACCAGCGGCGCATCCGCAAGGATCTTCACCCCGCGTGAGCAGGTGATCGCCAGATTGCCGTCGCTGGCGACGCTGGCGGTGGTCACCGCAATACCGCCGCGCACCATCAAGTCGATGGTGGTGACGGCTTCCATTTCTTCGCTACCAGGGGCGAGGCATATCAGTGCCGTTGCGCTCATACTCACTCTCCTTACGTTTAACCCGATCGTACAGACGCGCGTTTTCCGGCACCGCAATGCCGTGGGCACGGGCGCGCTTTAGCAGATATCCGGTGATGTAGTCGATTTCGGTGTGGCGTAACGCCCGAACGTCCTGCAGCATCGACGAGATATTTTCTGCCGTACTATCAATAACCTGCTCGACATAATAACGTAAATCTTCGGCCGAAGTGTGCAAGCCTTCGCGTTCAACTACGGCGGCGACTTCTTCACAGAGCGTGGCGATCTCCTGCGGATGGTTTTTCAGCTCGCCGTTTGGGCAATCCCACAGCGCCGTCAGCGGATTAATCACGCAGTTCACCGCCAGTTTGCGCCAGAGTTGCGCACGGATATTGTTGTGCCACGCTACGTCCGGGAGCACCTTCTGTAGAACATCCGCTAGATAGCTGTAGTCGCCGTCCTGCTCGCGGGCCGGGCCGATATGCGTCACACCGCTGGCTACGTGAATAATGATATTGCCGTCGCGACGCGCAGCGTGGGTGGTGGTGGCCATCAGCAGGGGCTGAGGAATGCTCTTCAGCTCATCAATCGTTCCCATACCGTTATGCAGCAGCAAAACGGGCGAGCCGGGGGGAAGTTGTGCGGCCAGCGTCTTTACCGCATCTGAAACCTGCCACGCCTTGAGCGTCACCAGCAGGAGGTCGCTTTGTGCCAGAAAATCGGGATCGTTAGCGGTAAGAGATTCGTTAAAGAGGCTTCCGTCTTCAGCAATCAGGTTTACACTGCAGTAGGGCTGGGGCACGCGCAGCCAGCCCTGTACTTCATGTCCGTGCTTGCATAGCGCGGTCAGCCAAAGCTGGCCCAGAGCGCCGCATCCGAGCACTGTAATTTTCATTTATCCTCCTCACCTGCAACTGCGCCAGGTGTTACGGCCTAAGTATAGCGCCGTCGACTATGCTTTTGAGTTATGCCTTGTTGCGGGTATTATGCAACGCAACAAAAATGAAGGGAGAAGAAAAGATGCCATCTTTCGATATTGTTTCCGAAGTTGATATCCAGGAAGTGCGTAACGGCGTGGATAACGCAAGCCGTGAAGTTGAGTCACGTTTCGATTTTCGCGGCGTTGAGGCGAGTTTTGAACTGAACGACGCAAATAAGACCATTAAGGTGCTGAGCGAGTCTGATTTCCAGGTCAACCAGCTGCTCGATATCCTGCGCGCCAAGCTGCTCAAGCGCGGCATTGAAGGGACTTCGCTGGACGTGCCGGAAGAGTTCGTGCACAGCGGCAAAACCTGGTTCGTCGAAGCCAAGCTGAAGCAGGGCATCGAGAGCGCGGTTCAGAAGAAAATCGTTAAGCTTATCAAAGACAGCAAGCTGAAGGTTCAGGCGCAGATCCAGGGCGAAGAGATCCGAGTGACCGGGAAATCTCGTGACGATCTGCAGGGCGTAATGGCCCTGATCCGCGGCGGCGTTCTGGGGCAGCCGTTCCAGTTCAAAAACTTCCGCGATTAAGACAAAAATGCCCGGTTTAACCGGGCATTTTTTTACGCTTTCAGAGCCTGTTCTACCTCGAAGCGATTGGTGACCTTACTGTCTATTTTGACGTAGGCGCTGCGTTCATCCGGGACAATCAGCACGTCAGTCACCCCCTCTTTTGCTGCCAGACGCGCTTTCAGTGCATCGCTAATCTCAACATCATCCGGGATTTCTACGCGCAGGCTGCTTACGTAGCGCGGCTCTTTCATGGAGCTGGCGACCAGCAGCCAGACCATCGCCAGCAATGCCCCCGCCAGAAACACCGTTTGCGAATCAAACAGGCCGTCCACCCAGCCGCCGAGCGAGCCGCCAATGGCCACGCCGAGGAACTGGCTGGTGGAGTAAATGCCCATTGCCGTACCTTTATAGCCGGCAGGGGATTCTTTGCTGATGAGCGACGGGAGCAGCGCTTCCATCAGGTTAAAGGCCAGGAAGAAGATCTGTACGCCGATAACCAGTTCCCAGAAGTGGGGGCCAGAACCCCACAGCACGATTTCGGCAATCAGCAGGAGCGCCACGCAGCCCACGAAAACGCGCTTCATTTTGCGTTTCACTTCGGCGTAGATAATAAACGGCACGACGGAGACGAATGAGATCAGCATTGTCACCAGATAGATTTTCCAGTGCTCGGCGGCGGGGAAGCCCGCGGCGGCAAGCTGGCCGGGCAGGGCGACGAAGGTCGACATCAGCAGGATGTGCAGACACATAATGCCGAAGTTCAGCTTCAGCAGGCGCGGCTCGACAATCACTTTGCTGAAGCAGCCTTTCACCATCCCGGACTCGCGGTTGAGGACGTGATTTTTACTGTCGGGCACCACCCACAGCGTCAGCGCAATACCGATAGTCGCCAGCACCGCAATCATCCAGAAGAGAGCGTGCAGGCCCAGTTTGTGGGTAATGATTGGGCCGAGCACCATCGCAATTGCAAACGTCACCCCGAAGCTGACGCCGATAAAGGCCATCGCCTTGGTGCGGTTTTGTTCGCGAGTGAGGTCCGACAGAAGCGCCATCACCGCGGCGGCAATCGCGCCGGAGCCCTGCAGGGCGCGGCCAAGAATAATGCCCCAGATGGAGTGGGAGAGGGCGGCTATAATGCTGCCGAGCACGAACACCAGCAGCCCGCCAACGATCAGCGGCTTACGGCCAACGCGGTCTGAAAGCAGACCAAAGGGGATCTGGAAGACCGCCTGGGCCAAACCGTAAATGCCAATGGCCAGGCCAATCAACGCTTCGCTGGCGCCCTGCAGCGCCATACCGTACGTGGTCAGAACAGGCAGGACCATAAACATGCCAAGCATCCGTAGCGAGAAAACAGTCCCTAAGCCCCAGGTCGCGCGTAGCTCGCCTGGCGTCATTTTATAATCGTTCATTACCACCTCAGTTCAAAAGCAGGCACTAGTTTAGGCGGGGCGTTAAGTGCGGTAAATAGGTGTTTGTTTAAGAGATATTACCATCGTGCAAAACCGCGTCGGGTGGTGGCAATGCCTTACCCGACCTACCGATTCCGTAGGCCCGTGCAAGCGTAGCGCCGCTGGGCAAAAAAAAAGCCAGGTGATTAACCTGGCTTTTTCAAATCAGCACACTTACCAGACGTACGTCAGCAGGCTGTGTGAATCTGGCACCATGAAGTCCACGGACATCATTACGGACAGCGAGGTGATGGCGACAATCGAGAACACAAACAGCTTGCGTGCCCAGACTTTGTCATCTTCCACTTTGTACCCGCGCAGGGCCATACCGAGCCACCAGACGCTCACCGCAGCTGCCACCACCAGATATTTATATCCAGCGTAACCGCCCAGAGAGAGCATCAGCGTTGCCACAGCAAAGGCGATGATGTAGAGCGTGATGTGGTTCTTGGCAACCGAAATGCCTTTCACGACCGGCAGAACCGGGATGTTCGCTGCCTGATAATCCTTAAAGCGGAAAATCGCGATGGCATAGGAGTGCGGCATCTGCCACAGGCTAAAGATAGCCAGCAGGATCAGCGCACCGCTGTCGAACTCGTTCGTGACGGCGCAGTAGCCAATCACCGGCGGCGCAGCGCCGGAGAGAGAACCAATCAGCGTACCGTAGACGGAGTGACGTTTCATATACAGGCTGTAGACGCCCACATAGACAACGAACCCCATCACCCCCAGCCAGCAGGCCAGCGGGTTAGCACCAAACCACAGGAGCATAAAGCCAGCAATACCCAGCAAGGTGGCGTACACCAGCGAGACGGAAGGGGCGATCAGGCCTTTCACCAGCACCCGATTTTTGGTCCTTTCCATCTTCTTGTCGATATCCATGTCGATGTAGTTGTTAAATACACAACCGGACGCAACAACCAGTGACACCCCGACCAGCGTGTAAATAAAGAGGGCGTAATCGATGCTGCCCTTAGAGGCCAGCAGGAACCCTCCGATCACGGAGATCAGGTTGCCAAAGATGATGCCTGGTTTTGTTACTTGCAGGTATTGCTTAAACATACTCGCCGCTCTTAGTGAACCATCATGTTGTAGTTAAGGTTCCACATAATCCAGATGGAACCGACTACCAGGATAGCGATGATAATCACGGTAAAGATAAAGGCCGTCATATTCCAGCCTTCATCGGACTTGGTGTTCATGTGCAGGAAGCAAACCAGATGCACCAGAATCTGAATCACAGCGGTTACCAGGATGACACCCAGAATAACCGGCTTAGATGCAGAACCGTTCATCACCATCCAGAACGGGATCACCGTCAGGATGATCGACAGGATGAAACCTGTCATGTAGGTTTTTACGCTACCGTGGGAAGCGCCATGATCGTTTGAATGACTCATTACATCGCCCCCATCAGATAAACAACAGAGAACACACAGATCCATACCACGTCCAGGAAGTGCCAGAACAGGCTCAGGCACATGATACGGGTACGGTTAGTATTGGTCAGGCCGCGACGGTGTACCTGGAACATCAGCACCGCCATCCAGATCAGACCAGAAGTGACGTGCAGACCGTGGGTACCGACCAGCGCGAAGAACGCGGACAGGAAGCCACTGCGATCCGGGCCGAAACCTTCCATAATCAGGTGATGGAATTCATAGATTTCCATCCCGATAAAGCCAGCACCAAACAGCCAGGTCAACGCCAGCCAGGAGACAACCTGGCTCTTGTTGTTTTTGTACATGGCGATAGCCGCCATGCCGTAGGTGATGGAGCTGAACAGCAGCAGTGCGGTTTCTACCAGTACGAACGGCAGCTCAAAAATGTCCTTGCCAGCCGGGCCGCCCGCCGTGCCGTTCACCAGAACGGCATAGGTCGCGAACAGACAGCAGAACAGAATGCAGTCGCTCATCAGGTAGATCCAGAAACCGAAGACTTTCATCGGTCCCGTATCGTGGTGCGCATGCTCATGCGCGTGGGCAGTTGAGTGCGCCAGAGTATCAGTTGCCATTTTTCAGCCCCGCTTTAGAAATCTCGTCGAAATGCTGATTTTCCAGCTTTTCAACTTCACGGACTGGTACGTAGTAGTCCACGTCCTCGTCAAAGCTCTTCACAATCCAGCTGATTACGATGCCGGCAAAGCCAACAATCGCCATCCACCAGATGTGCCAGATCATTGCGAAACCAAATACCGTTGCGAATGCGGCAATAACGATGCCCGCGCCGCTGTTTTTCGGCATGTGGATCTCTTCGTAATGAGCAGGTTGCTTGTACGCTTCACCTTTTTCTTTCATTTCCCAGAATGCGTCGCGTTCATGGATCTGCGGCACAACGGCGAAGTTATAGAACGGAGGTGGAGAAGAGGTCGCCCACTCCAGCGTACGGCCACCCCATGGGTCACCGGTCAGGTCACGGTTCTGGTCGCGGTCGCGAATAGACACGTAGAACTGAATCAGCTGAGACGCGATACCACAGGCAATCAACACTGCGCCGCCCGCTGCAACCATCAGCATTGGGTGGAACTGCGGGTCAATCTGCTGGCTCAGGCGACGGGTCATACCCATGAAGCCCAGCACGTACAGCGGCATAAACGCCACGAAGAAGCCGATGATCCAGAACCAGAACGCGCGTTTACCCCATTTTTCGTTCAGGGTAAAACCGAACGCTTTTGGCCACCAGTAGGTTACGCCAGCGAAGCAGCCGAAGACCACACCACCGATGATAACGTTATGGAAGTGCGCAATCAGGAACAGGCTGTTGTGCAGTACGAAGTCAGCGCCCGGTACCGCCAGCAGTACGCCGGTCATCCCACCCACGGAGAAGGTTACGATGAAGCCGATGGTCCACAGCATCGCTGAGTGGAACACGATACGGCCCTGGTACATGGTGAACAGCCAGTTGAAGATCTTAACCCCGGTAGGGATTGCGATAATCATGGTGGTGATACCGAAGAAGGCGTTTACGTTCGCGCCCGCACCCATGGTAAAGAAGTGGTGCAGCCAAACGATGAACGACAGAACGGTAATACACACGGTTGCCCACACCAGAGAGGTGTAACCAAACAGACGCTTACGCGAGAAGGTCGCTGCGATTTCGGAGAACACCCCGAAGACCGGCAGAACCAGGATGTACACTTCCGGGTGACCCCAGGCCCAAATCAGGTTGATGTACATCATCATGTTGCCACCCATATCATTCGTGAAGAAATGGGTGCCCAGGTAGCGGTCCAGGGTCAGCAGCGCGACGGTGACGGTCAGAATTGGGAATGAAGCAATAATCAGGATGTTGGCGCACAGAGATGCCCAGGTAAATACCGGCATCTTGAACATGGTCATGCCAGGGGCACGCATCTTGATAATGGTCACGAAGAAGTTGATACCGGTCAGGGTAGTACCGACACCGGAGAGCTGAAGCGCCCAAATCCAGTAATCGACGCCTACGCCAGGACTGTACTCAATTCCTGAAAGCGGCGGGTACGCCAGCCAGCCGGTCTGTGCGAATTCGCCCACACCCAGTGACAGGTTAACCAGGATAACGCCGACAACCGTGAACCAGAAGCTCAGGTTGTTCAGGAACGGGAACGCAACGTCGCGCGCGCCGATTTGCAGCGGAACGACAACGTTCATCAGACCGATAACCAGCGGCATCGCCACGAAGAAGATCATGATAACGCCGTGGGCGGTAAAGATCTGATCGTAGTGGTGCGGCGGCAGGAAGCCGGCTTCACCCGCCGAGGCGAGCGCCTGCTGGCTACGCATCATGATCGCATCCGCAAAGCCACGAATTAACATGACGATACCGACGATGCAGTACATGATACCGAGTTTTTTGTGGTCAACCGAGGTCAGCCACTCATTCCACAGGTAGCTCCACTTACCGAAGTAAGTGATCAAGCCCAGTAAGGCTGCGCCACCGATGATAATTGCAGCCACCGTAATCACGATAATCGGTTCGTGATACGGCACCGCATCCAGTGTCAATTTTCCGAACATTTTCTTCCTCGGCCCCTTAGTGAGCGGTTTCCGCGTGGCTCATGTCCATGCCTTCCATACCTTCGTGCGCGCTGTGCTCGCCTTCAGGCTGGGTCATGTCCATGCTCTTGCCGTGATCCATAAATTTGCCAATAACGTCCTTGAACAAATCAGGTTTCACATTAGAGAAGTACTCCACCTTGTTGTATTCGCTAGGTGTAGCCACTTTGTCGAACGCCGCCATGTCAGACATGGTGTTAGTAGACTGTTTCGCTTTTTCAACCCACTGGTCGAATGCGGCACGGTCTGGCGTAGCGATAGCTTTGAACTTCATACCCGAGAAGCCCGGGCCACTATAGCTGGCGGAGATACCGTCGTAGGTGCCTGCTTCATTCGCGATCAGGTGCAGGTTTGTCTGCATACCGGCCATCGCGTAAATCTGGCTACCCAGACGTGGGATGAAGAAGGAGTTCATTACGGAGTTGGAGGTCACTTTGAACTGAACCGGAGTGTTCGCCGGGAAGGCGATTTCATTCACGGTAGCAATGCCCTGTTCCGGATAGATGAAGAACCATTTCCAGTCCATGGAGACCACTTCAATGGTAATAGGTTTCTCATCGTGAACCAGCGGTTTGCTTGGCTCAAGCGCGTGAGTGGTTTTCCAGGTCAGCACGGCAAGGAACAGGATGATCAGAATAGGTACCGTCCAGACCACAGCTTCCACTTTATTGGAGTGTGACCAGTTAGGGCTATACTTCGCATCTTTATTGCTCGCACGATACTTCCAGGCGAAACCAACAGCCATCAAAATGGCTGGAATAACCACAATCATCATCAGGCCAAATGCCGTCAGAATCAGTGAACGTTGTTCCAGTCCAATCTGTCCTTTGGGGTCTAGTAGTGCAGAATCGCAGCCACTGAGTAATACAGTGCCCGCGAATAATGACAACCATCCCAAACTTTTATTGTATTTCCCGAGTCTCATTTAACGACCTCAATTCCACGGAGTCTGGTGGCGTTTAAAGTGTGGGGGCATTTTACGGGAAGGTTACATTACTGTAAACATCATTAGGACTGTGTCAGGAAGGTGTTACTGGGTTCTGCCGCGCATGTCACAAGTGTTGCAAATTATGTCGCTTTTTCAGACAAAAGCCGCACGGCATGGGCTTTATAACGAATGGACCCCCAAGCATACCCGAAAAGGGGCAATTGGTATAACCATTGTTAAAAATATACAAAAAATTAACAAATAATTATCAATATAAAGACAATTAAAAAACGAAAATTCAATCTTTCTAAAGCTGAATCGTTTAATGAAAAATAGCGTTTTGGAATTGGCTCCTATAATTTCCAAAAGCTATCCCGCACAAAACAACAAATATTTTTTTTATCCGTTGGCGTTTATTCTCCCGTTATAATTACGCATCGTGATTACAACGGGAAATAACCTTTCGCTTTTTTCTTCAGGTCAATTGCGTTTTGCGCAAAGCCAGATAATCCAGGACGCCACCGAGCACGATCCCGACGATAGCCAGCAGGGCGCCGATGTCCAGCAACAGGCCTTCAAGCGGGAGCGCCAGCGCGGTCGTCGCATTGACGATCAGCACCGCAAGCCATAATACCAGCGCAAGGCAACCCGCCATAAGCAGACGTAAGGCAAAGCGGTAGGCCCGGTGATACTCGGTGCGCGGCAAAAAGTGTTCCGTGCGCTGGGTATATTCCAGCGTCTGGCGACAGACCAGCAGCAATAAAATCCCCGGCACGGCCGCGACCACCGAGAAAAGATAAAAGGTTGGCCAGCCGTGGGCCTCAACAAACCAGCCCGCAATGGGGCCGACGTAAACGCGTCCCACGGCGGAGAGCGCCGAGAGCAGAGCAAACTGCGTGGCGGAAAACGATTTGTTGCACAGGGTCATCAGCAGGGCGACAAAGGCTGCCGTTCCCATCCCGCCGCAGAGGTTTTCGAAGAACACCGCCGTCGCCATGCTGATCATGTTTTTATCGGTGATCGAAAGCAGCCAGTAACCCGCGTTCGATGCCCCCTGCAGGATGCCGAAGATCAGCAGGGCGCGGAACAGGGTGAGGCGCTGCATCAACACGCCGCCGTACAGGGCGCCGACGATAGTGGCAAACAGGCCGAGCGTTTTGTTTACTACACCCACTTCGCCAGCATCAAACCCGACGCCGCGGATGAGGAAGGTGGTGGTCAGGCTCATGGCAAACGCATCGCCCAGCTTATAAAGGACGATCAGCAGCAGGATGAGCCAGGCATTGTTGCGGCCAAAGAAGTCGCGCAGCGGTTCGGCAACGGCCTGCTCCAGCGAGCGTGGAACCGGGATCACATCGCTTGGTTCAGGCGCAAGCAGGGTGGCAATAATACAGGGGATCAGCAGCGCGGCCATCAGCCAATACATGCCCTGCCAGCCGAGATAGCGGTCGGCCAGCCAGAGCGCCAGCCCGCCGGAAACCAGCATCCCGAGACGATAGCCGAGCACGCTGATAGCCGCCCCGGCACCGCGCTCGTCAGCGGGCAGAACGTCCGTCTTCCAGGCGTCGAAAACGATATCCTGCGAAGCGGAACAGAAGGCGATCACCACCGCAAGCGCGGCCATCCAGCGCAGCTGCGTTGACGGTTCAAGAAAGCCCATTGCGGCAATGGCCACAAGCAGCAGAAGCTGGGTTATCACTAACCATCCGCGACGTCGCCCGAGGAACGGCGGCGTGTAGCGGTCCATCACCGGCGACCACAGAAACTTAAAGACGTAAGCCTGGCCGACAAGCGAGAAGAAGCCGATGGTTTTGAGATCGATATTCTCGACGGTCATCCACGCCTGGAGCGTGCCGGAGGTGAGCGCGAGCGGTAAACCGGAGGCGAAGCCGAGGATCAGCAGAATGGCTGATTTCGGTTGCTGGAAAATGCGTAAGTAGTGACTGGACATGTTTAATAAAACTGACCCGGCTATGCACCGGGTCAGTCAGCGGGATTAACGCGCGTTCTGCTTGATGAAGTCGTGGATGCTGGTGTCCTGTGCCATATCGGCAATGGTGTCAGTCAGCACGCTGTTAACCGCGTCGGCGATATTTTTGTTGGACGCCTGGAATGCGCCTTCAACCGAATAGCTCGCACGGTAGTTTTTGTTCATCTTATTGCCATTCTTCGCGGTCGCGATGATGGCGATATCGGCTTTGGTCGCGATATTGTAGCGAACGTTACCCTGGGAAACGTCTGCGTACAGGTTGTTCACGATGATCTGCAGATCAACCGCGCCGCTTGGGCCAACCATGTAACCGCGGGAGGTCATCTGTTTCTCCAGCACTTCCTGCAGCAGGAAGCGCAGGTCGCGGGAAGCGGTCAGGACAACCTGCTGGTTGTCGCGGGTCACTTTCGCCAGCGCCTGATCCTGACGCTGATCGGCGCCGTTGATGCTAACGGTCACGCCCATCAGGCTTGGGTCCTGCTGAGGCAGGGTGATTTTTGGTGAAACATCAATTGTTGTTGGCGGGGTTGCACAGCCTGCCAGCATGAAAAGTGCTACCAACGGAAAGAAGATTTTTTTTAACATTTTCAGGTTCTCAACGAATCGTAAGCATATAAAGAGAAAAATTGTCGCCATCATAACATCGCCAACGGCCAGGGGAAGTGGTCAACGCATGTAAATTCATCGCCTTGTCTGAAATCTGACCCTATCAGCCCATTTCTCCACCCGTAAATGACAAAACGCGTGAGCCTCACAGTTAACTTCATTCGTTTGAATGAGAAAATCAGACGAAAGCTAAATATTTGTTGTCTTAATGTAATGGAAACGGTAAAAGCGGCTAATATTTAAAGGGATGGGTGACATCCTGGCGTTGTCGGAGGAGTAATTTCATGATGATACGTGAGCAGATAGAAGATAAATTAAGGGCAGCGTTCGACCCTGTTTTCCTCGAAGTTGTCGACGAAAGCTATCGTCATAACGTGCCGGCGGGTTCTGAAAGCCACTTCAAAGTGGTTCTGGTCAGCGATCGTTTCCAGGGAGAACGTTTCCTGAATCGACATCGCATGATCTACAGCACCCTGTCGGAAGAACTCTCCACGACCGTGCATGCGCTAGCATTGCATACCTATACCATTAAGGAATGGGAAGGCTTGCAGGATACGGTAGTTGCATCACCGCCCTGTCGCGGTGCAGGCACCTTAGCCTGAAAAATCGGATTTGCAACTGCCGGAGTATTTCCAGTATGTTGCATAGAGATTTCGTCGAAACGGCCTCCGGGCCGTTTTGTTTTGTCTGAGTTTTGAGCGGATGGTGCGATTTTAAGGCTAAAAATAGCCGTAAAGTGTGAAAAAAGCCGCAGCAACATGCCCCAACCGTTCTCGACTCACCTAAGTGATGCCGCTATAATGCCGCGTCTTATTGAATGTCTTCGGGATGATTCTGGCGACAGGGAATGTGAATCTGCACTAAGAGAGCATCCCGGTATAACAGACAGATTCAGAGTTGACCGAGCACTGTGATTTTTTTGAGGTAACAAGATGCAAGTTTCAGTTGAAACCACTCAAGGCCTTGGCCGCCGTGTAACGATTACTATCGCTGCTGACAGCATCGAAACTGCTGTGAAAAGCGAGCTGGTCAACGTAGCAAAAAAAGTACGTATTGACGGCTTCCGCAAGGGCAAAGTTCCAATGAATGTTGTTGCTCAGCGTTATGGCGCTTCCGTGCGTCAGGATGTGCTGGGTGAACTGATGAGCCGCAACTTTATCGATGCGATCATCAAAGAAAAAATTAATCCAGCTGGCGCGCCAAACTACGTTCCAGGCGAATACAAGCAGGGCGAAGACTTCACCTACTCCGTAGAGTTCGAAGTGTACCCGGAAGTTGAGCTGAAAGGTCTGGAATCTATCGAGGTTGAAAAGCCGGTTGTTTCCGTGACTGACGAAGACGTTGACGGCATGCTGGACACCCTGCGCAAGCAGCAGGCAGACTGGAAAGAGAAAGAAGGCGCAGTTGACGCTGAAGACCGTGTCACCATCGACTTCACCGGTTCTGTAGACGGCGAAGAGTTCGAAGGCGGCAAAGCGTCTGACTTCGTACTGGCAATGGGCCAGGGTCGTATGATCCCAGGCTTCGAAGACGGTATCAAAGGCCACAAAGCGGGCGAAGAGTTCACCATCGACGTGACATTCCCTGAAGAGTACCACGCTGAAAACCTGAAAGGGAAAGCAGCGAAGTTCGTTATCAACCTGAAGAAAGTTGAAGAGCGCGAACTGCCAGAACTGACTGAAGAATTCATCAAACGTTTCGGCGTTGAAGATGGTTCTGTTGCAGGCCTGCGTACCGAAGTGCGTAAGAACATGGAACGCGAGCTGAACGGTGCTGTGCGTAACCGTGTGAAATCTCAGGCGATCGACGGTCTGGTGAAAGCGAACGAGATCGACGTTCCAGCTGCACTGATCGACAGCGAAATCGACGTTCTGCGCCGTCAGGCTGCACAGCGTTTCGGTGGCAACCAGCAGCAGGCGATGGAACTGCCGCGCGAGCTGTTCGAAGAGCAAGCGAAACGCCGCGTTGTTGTTGGCCTGCTGCTGGGCGAAGTGATTCGTACCCACGAGCTGAAAGCTGACGAAGAGCGCGTTAAAGGCCTGATCGAAGAGATGGCTTCTGCGTACGAAGATCCATCAGAAGTTGTTGAGTTCTATGGTAAGAACAAAGAGCTGATGGACAACATGCGCAACGTCGCACTGGAAGAGCAGGCTGTTGAAGCGGTACTGGCGAAAGCTAAAGTGTCCGAAAAAGCGACCTCTTTCAACGAACTGATGAACCAGCAGGCGTAATTTCACCCCAACGGTTTAAAGTTTGAACAGAAAACCCGTTGCCTTCCGGCGACGGGTTTTTTTTATCACACCAATAGCCCAGGAAGAGTGCTAAAACGCCCTTTCAGTGTTAGCGTAACAACAAAAGATTGTTATGCTTGAAATAGGGCACTGTGAACCCCATAAGTATGTAATCACGATGAATGAGACTGGCTGATAATCCGTCCATAAGGTTACAATCAGTACAGCAGGTGTTTTCAATTTTGATCCAGGAGACGGAAATGTCATACAGTGGCGAACGAGATAACTTTGCACCCCATATGGCTTTGGTGCCAATGGTTATTGAACAGACCTCACGTGGTGAGCGTTCTTTTGATATCTATTCCCGTCTGCTCAAGGAACGCGTTATCTTTCTGACCGGCCAGGTGGAAGACCACATGGCAAACCTGATTGTGGCGCAGATGCTGTTTCTGGAAGCGGAAAACCCGGAAAAAGACATTTATCTGTACATCAACTCGCCAGGCGGCGTGATTACGGCAGGTATGTCTATTTACGACACCATGCAATTCATCAAGCCGGATGTGAGCACCATTTGTATGGGACAGGCCGCATCCATGGGGGCATTCCTGTTAACCGCAGGGGCAAAAGGCAAGCGTTTCTGCCTGCCAAATTCCCGCGTGATGATTCACCAGCCGCTGGGTGGTTACCAGGGCCAGGCGACGGATATCGAAATCCACGCCCGAGAAATTCTGAAAGTAAAAGCGCGCATGAATGAACTTATGGCGCAGCATACGGGTCAACCTCTCGAGCAGATCGAGCGCGATACCGAACGCGATCGCTTCCTCTCTGCACCTGAGGCAGTTGAGTACGGCTTAGTCGACTCCGTTTTGACCCATCGTAATTGATGCCCGCGACGCGAGTGTGCCGCTATACTAAGGTAGGGCGGCATTCTGCCGAAAGCAGCTTGCGTCTGAGAATGGCATTTGCGTCGTCATGTGCGGCACAAAGAACTTAAAAAGAGGTTTGGACTCATGACAGATAAACGCAAAGATGGTTCGGGCAAACTGCTGTACTGCTCTTTTTGCGGCAAAAGCCAGCATGAAGTGCGTAAACTGATTGCCGGACCGTCCGTGTATATCTGCGACGAGTGTGTCGATTTATGTAACGACATCATTCGCGAAGAGATTAAAGAAGTTGCCCCGCACCGTGAACGTAGCGCGTTGCCGACACCGCATGAAATTCGTCATCACCTTGACGACTATGTCATCGGTCAGGAGCAGGCGAAGAAAGTGCTGGCGGTGGCGGTATATAACCACTACAAACGTCTGCGTAACGGCGATACCAGCAACGGTGTGGAGCTGGGTAAAAGTAACATCCTGCTGATCGGGCCGACCGGCTCCGGTAAAACGCTGCTGGCAGAAACGCTGGCGCGCCTGCTGGATGTTCCGTTCACCATGGCGGATGCCACCACCCTGACCGAAGCAGGTTACGTGGGTGAAGACGTTGAAAACATCATCCAGAAACTGCTGCAGAAGTGCGATTACGACGTACAGAAAGCACAGCGCGGGATCGTCTACATCGATGAGATCGACAAAATCTCTCGTAAGTCAGACAACCCGTCCATCACCCGTGACGTATCGGGTGAGGGTGTACAGCAGGCGCTGCTGAAGCTGATTGAAGGTACCGTTGCTGCGGTTCCGCCACAGGGTGGTCGTAAACATCCTCAGCAGGAGTTCCTGCAGGTTGATACCTCCAAGATCCTGTTCATCTGTGGCGGTGCGTTCGCCGGTCTGGATAAAGTGATCTCTCACCGTGTTGAAACCGGCTCCGGCATTGGTTTTGGCGCAACGGTGAAAGCCACGTCTGAAAAACCGAACGAAGGCCAGCTGCTGTCGCAGGTTGAACCAGAAGATTTGATCAAGTTTGGTCTGATCCCTGAGTTCATCGGTCGTCTGCCGGTTGTGGCAACGCTGAACGAGCTGAGTGAAGACGCGCTGATTCAGATCCTGAAAGAACCGAAAAATGCGCTGACCAAGCAGTATCAGGCGTTGTTCAATCTGGAAGGCGTTGATCTTGAATTCCGTGACGAAGCGCTGGATGCGATTGCCAAGAAAGCAATGATCCGTAAAACCGGTGCACGTGGTCTGCGTTCCATCGTTGAAGCGGCTCTGCTCGATACCATGTACGATTTGCCGTCCATGGAAGATGTCGAGAAAGTGGTTATCGATGAGTCCGTCATCAGCGGTCAGACCAAGCCACTGCTGATTTACGGTAAACCGGAAGCCCAGCAGGCATCTGGCGAATAATTCACCAAATCATACAAGCAGTTAATCAAAAAGGGGGGATTTTATCTCCCCTTTGCTTTTTCCGTATTCATGGCGTTGAATGTGTGGGAAACATCCCCATATACTGGTTACATGTTAATGGTTGTGTGAAGCACAGTTACATGACCAGCTTACCTGGCGGACACTAAACTAAGAGAGAGCTCTATGAATCCTGAGCGTTCTGAACGCATTGAAATCCCCGTATTGCCGTTGCGCGATGTGGTGGTTTATCCGCACATGGTCATACCCTTGTTTGTAGGGCGGGAAAAATCTATCCGTTGCCTCGAAGCCGCCATGGATCATGATAAAAAAATCATGTTGGTTGCGCAGAAAGAAGCATCAACGGATGAGCCGGGTGTAAACGATCTTTTCACCGTCGGGACCGTGGCCTCTATTTTGCAAATGCTGAAGCTGCCTGACGGCACCGTTAAGGTGCTGGTAGAAGGTTTACAGCGTGCGCGTATTACTACGCTGTCAGACGATGGCGAGCACTTCTCTGCGAAGGCAGAGTACCTTGATTCGCCTGAGCTTGATGAGCGCGAGCAGGAAGTGCTGGTGCGCACCGCGATTAGCCAGTTTGAAGGCTATATCAAGCTGAACAAGAAAATCCCACCAGAAGTGCTGACGTCGCTGAACAGCATCGACGATCCTGCGCGTCTGGCGGACACCATCGCTGCACATATGCCGCTGAAGCTGGCTGACAAACAGTCCGTGCTGGAAATGTCCGACGTTAATGAACGTCTGGAATATCTGATGGCGATGATGGAGTCTGAAATCGATCTGCTGCAGGTTGAGAAGCGTATTCGCAACCGCGTGAAAAAGCAGATGGAGAAATCTCAGCGTGAGTACTATCTGAATGAGCAAATGAAGGCCATTCAGAAAGAGCTGGGTGAGATGGACGACGCGCCGGATGAAAACGAAGCGCTGAAGCGTAAGATCGACGCGGCGAAAATGCCGAAAGAGGCGAAAGAGAAAGCGGAAGCAGAGCTGCAGAAGCTGAAAATGATGTCTCCAATGTCGGCTGAAGCGACCGTCGTGCGCGGCTACATTGAGTGGATGGTTCAGGTTCCGTGGAACGCCCGCAGCAAGGTCAAAAAAGACCTGCGTCAGGCGCAGGAGATCCTGGATACCGACCACTACGGTCTTGAGCGCGTGAAAGACCGTATTCTTGAGTACCTCGCGGTCCAAAGCCGTGTGAACAAAATTAAAGGCCCAATCCTGTGTCTGGTGGGACCGCCGGGGGTAGGTAAAACCTCTCTGGGTCAGTCTATCGCTAAAGCGACCGGACGTAAGTATATCCGTATGGCGCTGGGCGGCGTACGCGATGAAGCGGAAATCCGCGGTCACCGCCGTACCTACATCGGCTCCATGCCGGGTAAACTGATCCAGAAGATGGCGAAAGTGGGCGTTAAAAACCCGCTGTTCCTGCTCGATGAGATCGACAAAATGTCTTCCGACATGCGCGGCGATCCGGCTTCGGCGCTGCTGGAAGTGCTTGATCCAGAACAGAACGTGGCGTTCAGCGATCACTACCTGGAAGTGGACTACGACCTGAGCGATGTCATGTTCGTGGCGACGTCTAACTCCATGAACATTCCGGCTCCGCTGCTGGACCGTATGGAAGTGATCCGTCTTTCCGGCTATACCGAAGACGAGAAGCTGAACATTGCGAAACAGCACCTGCTGCCGAAGCAGATTGAGCGAAACGCGCTTAAAGCCAGCGAGCTGACCGTAGAGGACAGCGCGATTGTCGGCATCATTCGCTACTACACCCGTGAAGCGGGCGTGCGTAGCCTTGAGCGTGAGATCTCCAAGCTGTGCCGTAAGGCGGTTAAACAACTGCTGCTTGATAAGAGCCTGAAGCACATCGTGATTAACGGCGATAACCTGCATGCGTACCTCGGCGTTCAGCGCTTCGACTACGGTCGTGCGGACAATGAGAACCGCGTTGGCCAGGTGACCGGTCTGGCGTGGACGGAAGTGGGCGGCGATCTGCTGACCATCGAAACCGCCTGCGTGCCGGGTAAAGGCAAGCTGACCTACACCGGCTCGCTGGGTGAAGTCATGCAGGAGTCTATTCAGGCTGCGCTCACCGTGGTGCGCGCGCGTGCGGAAAAACTGGGCATCAACGCGGATTTCTACGAAAAACGCGACATCCACGTTCACGTTCCTGAAGGGGCGACGCCAAAAGATGGCCCAAGCGCCGGTATCGCTATGTGTACGGCACTTGTATCCTGCCTGACGGGTAACCCGGTACGTGCTGATGTGGCGATGACGGGTGAAATCACCCTGCGTGGCCTGGTACTGCCAATCGGTGGACTGAAAGAGAAACTGCTGGCGGCACATCGTGGTGGAATCAAAACCGTATTGATCCCTTACGAGAATAAACGCGATCTGGAAGAGATTCCGGACAACGTGATTGCCGATCTGCAGATCCATCCGGTTAAGCGTATTGAGGAAGTTCTGAGTCTCGCACTGCAGAATGAACCCTCCGGAATGCAGGTTGTAACCGCAAAATAGTGACCTCGCGCAAAGAGCGTCAATAAAAATAAGGTTGGTAAGCCATTTCGGGCTTGCCAGCCTTTTTTTGTATAGCTAATTTAGATTGCTGATTGGGTTAGCCATCAACAACGGGTGTTGTAAGGTCATGGCAGGCCTGATATAACTGCTGCGCGGTCGCGTTGTGAAGGATTCAGGCGCGATATAAATTATAAAGAGAGGAAGAGAACAGTGAATAAATCTCAACTGATTGACAAAATTGCTGCGGGTGCTGATATTTCTAAAGCTGCAGCTGGACGTGCGTTAGATGCTTTAATTGCTTCTGTTACTGAATCTCTGCAGGCTGGGGACGACGTTGCACTGGTAGGTTTCGGTACTTTTGCTGTTAAAGAGCGTGCTGCCCGTACTGGCCGCAACCCTCAGACCGGTAAAGAGATCACCATTGCTGCGGCTAAAGTGCCGGGTTTCCGTGCAGGTAAAGCGCTGAAAGACGCAGTAAACTGATTGCTTTCCCGCTTCAGGGAAGCCGAAAAGTACAAGGGCGCATCATTTGATGTGCCTTTTTTGTTTGTCCAGGCCTGATTTGTTCGAGTTTATGCGAGTTGTGGGCTGACAATCGTACTGGTTTCTTGTCACAATACGCCTTTACGCGCAGCGGTAAGGATTTTCCGTTAGCGTCAGGTAACCAGTCACATACAGCGGAGTGTTGTTACACCATGATGGACAGCTTACGCACGGCTGCTAACAGTCTCGTGCTCAAGATTATATTCGGCCTCATTATCCTGTCGTTCATTTTGACCGGCGTGAGCAGTTACCTTATCGGCGGTGGCGCGAACTACGCCGCAAAAGTGAACGGCCAGGAAATCAGCCGTGGGCAGTTCGAGAACGCTTTTGCCGGTGAACGTAACCGTATGCAGCAACAGCTGGGTGACCAGTTCTCTGAGCTGGCGTCGAACGAAGGCTATATGAAAACGCTGCGTCAGCAGACCCTGAACCGCCTCATCGACGAAGCGCTGCTTGACCAGTATGCGAAGGATTTGGGTCTGGGCATCAGCGACGAGCAGGTTAAAAAAGCCATCTTCTCGACCCCGGCATTCCAGTCTAACGGCAAGTTCGACAACGCCCGTTACAACAGCATTGTTAACCAGATGGGCATGACGGCCGATCAGTACGCGCAGGCGCTGCGTAACCAGCTGACCACTCAGCAGCTGATCAACGCTGTTGTAGGCACCGATTTCATGCTCAAAGGTGAAACCGACGAACTGGCCGCGCTAGTGGCCCAGCAGCGCGTGGTGCGTGAAGCAACCATCGATGTGAATGCGCTTGCGGCGAAGCAGCAGGTTAGCGACGCAGAGATCAATGCGTACTATGAGCAAAACAAGAACAGCTTCGTTGCGCCCGAGCAGTTCCGCGTAAGCTATATCAAGCTTGATGCGGCTGCGCTGCAGGAAAACGCCTCTGACGCGGATATTCAGTCCTACTACGACCAGCATCAGGATCAGTTCACTCAGCCGCAGCGTAACCGCTACAGCGTGATTCAGACCAAAACGGAAGCAGATGCTAAAGCGGTGCTGGACGAGCTGAACAAGGGCGCAGATTTCGCGACCGTAGCAAAAGCGAAATCCACCGACATCATCTCTGCTAAAAATGGCGGTGATATGGGCTGGCTGGAAGAGGCCACAACGCCTGATGAACTGAAAGGTGCGGGTCTGAAAGACAAAGGCCAGCTGTCAGGTGTGATCAAATCTTCTGTAGGCTTCCTGGTGGTTCGTCTGGACGATGTTCAGGCTGCAAAAACCAAGCCGCTGGCTGACGTTCGTGACGATATCGCGGCGAAAGTGAAGCAAGAGAAAGCGCTGGACGCTTTCTATGCGCTGCAGCAGAAGGTGAGCGATGCCGCGAGCAACGATAACGAATCTCTGGCGGGTGCTGAGCAGGCTGCGGGTGTTAAAGCGGTTGAGACAGGCTGGTTCGGTCATGACAACCTGCCGGAAGAGCTGAACTTTAAGCCAGTGTCTGATGCCATCTTCAACGGTGGTCTGGTGGGCGAGAACGGCACGCCGGGCAGCAACTCCGACATCATTACCGTCGACGGCGACCGCGCGTTCGTTCTGCGCGTCAGCGAACACAAAGCTGAGGCAGTTAAACCGCTGGCAGACGTGAAGGATCAGATTGTTGCGCAGGTTAAGCATAACAAAGCGGAACAGCAGGCAAAACTGGATGCTGAGAAGATCCTTGTCGACCTGAAGGCGGGTAAAAATGACGCGCTGAAAGCGGCGGGGCTGAGCTTCGGTGAGGCGAAAACCCTGAGCCGTACCGGTCAGGATCCTGTTAGCCAGGCGGCATTTGGCCTGAGCCTGCCGGCGAAGGACAAACCCAGTTTCGGTAGCGCAACTGATATGCAGGGTAACGTAGTTCTGCTGGCACTCGACGAAGTGAAAGCGGGCACCATGCCGGAAGCGCAGAAGAAAGCAATGGTGCAGGGTATTACCCAGAATAATGCCCAGATTGCCTTCGAAGCGATGATGAGCAACCTGCGTAAAGAAGCCAAAATCAAGCTGGGTGATGTGATAACTCAGCAGCAATAATTACGTGTCTGCTCGCAGAATTTCGTAACGCACTGCAAAAACTAAAGGCCGCTTTCGCGGCCTTTTCCATTTCTGAAATCCGCTGTTTGTGCCTGTTTTCCCGTGCCGCTATCGTGACGTGGCTGTCAACAAACAAGGAGAAAACAGCATGAAACGTGGAATCAAAGCACTGTTAATTACGCTGGCCATTGCCACCACCGGGATGAGCGCAGGCGCGCTGGCGGCGTCACCCGCGGCGAAATCGCAGGCGGTACAGACGAAATCAGATTCAGCCGCGCAGGGTACTCCGCAATCAAAAGCGACGGAAGCGGGTAAAAGCGCAGAGGATGACGGTACGCGAGTCAGCATCAACTCGGCATCGGCAGAAGATCTCGCGCGTGCGATGAACGGCGTGGGGCTTAAAAAAGCTCAGGCCATTGTAAGCTACCGCGAGGAGTACGGTCCTTTCAAAACGGTGGACGATCTCAAGCAGGTGCCGGGAATGGGCGGCGCGCTGGTTGAGCGCAACCTCTCACACCTGACGCTGTAATTACGCAATTTCTTGCACTGCGGCAAAAATTTGCCAGGATAAAGAGGTCATACCAGTTGTGACCTCTCATCCTACAATAACAGTAAAGGCTATTGCGCTATGCAGACAAAAATCAAAGTACGCGGTTTTCACCTCGACGTTTACCAGCACGTGAACAACGCCCGCTATCTCGAATTTCTTGAAGAGGCGCGCTGGGACGGGCTGGAAAACAGCGAGAGCTTTCAGTGGCTGACCGCGCACAACATCGCGTTCGTGGTCGTCAACATCAACATCAACTACCGCCGGCCAGCCGTACTGGGTGATGTGCTGACCGTCACCAGTCAGGTTCAACAGCTAAACGGTAAAAGCGGGGTGTTAAGCCAGGTGGTGACGCTGGATCCCGAAGGACAGGTAGTGGCCGATGCGCTGATTACCTTTGTCTGTATCGATCTTAAAACCCAGAAGGCGCTGCCGCTGGAAGGGGAGCTGCGAGAGAAGCTGGAGTTGATGATCGTCTAGATTTTTGTCTTTTATAAAAGACAAAGGGAATTTTCAGGGATAGAATTATGGACAGGGACTACGTTGTTGAACGCTATCAGGCCCGTGACGGGAAGGTGCCGTTTGATGAATGGATAGAAAAAATGAACCGAAGGGATCCGGATGTTGCTTTCCGGATCCTGGTGCGGATCAACCGCGCGATAAAACGTAATTTTGGCGATTACAAATACCTCAGGGAAGGTGTCTGGGAGATGCGAGTCGACAGTGGTCCCGGCTATAGGATCTATTTTGCTGTAGAGAATCGGCAGGTTTTATTGTTACTGATCGGTGGTGACAAAAAGAGCCAGAAAGCGGATATCAAACTGGCAATAGACTACTGGAAAGATCATCAATCAAAAGGACAATCGGATGAGCGCCACTAAACAAAAATATGCGAGTTCCGTTAGCCACCATGATGCTGTGGTGAAAATGCTACGAGAAAATCCTTCCTACGCCCAGCGTTACCTCCAGATAGCACTGGAAGAGATCTATGAAGATCAAGGGATCCCTGCTTATCTTATTGCCCTTCGTCAGGTCATTGAAGCCCGTGGCGGCATCGGTGAAATCTCTGCCAAAGCTGGCCTGTCGCGTCAGCAGCTATATCGAACCTTGTCTGATAACGGCAACCCAACGCTGACAACGCTAATGAAAGTCACTCGTGCTGCCGGCGTGAAACTCTTCGACAGCACGGTGAAATAGCCTTATTTCAGTCCGGTTTTTTTCTGCATCGCGGCCATCACGCCGACCTTATCGGCAAGATAGTGGTTCAGCCCGTTCGCACGTAGATTGCAGGCGGCGCACTGACCGCACCCGTCGCCTTTAATGCCGTTGTAGCAGGTCAGGGTTTCGCTGCGGACCAAATCCAGTTTGTCCCAGTAGTCGGCCAGCGCCCAGGTTTCCGCTTTATCAAGCCACATCAGCGGCGTTTCAAAGCGCGTCTCTTTCGCCATACCCAGGTTTACCGCGTGATTGAGCGCCTTCACGAACTCATCGCGACAGTCTGGATAGCCGGAGAAGTCGGTTTCGCACACGCCGGTGATGACGGCTTCAGCTTTCACCTGGTAGGCATAAATCGCCGTCAGGGTAAGGAACAGAATATTGCGGCCAGGCACGAAGGTATTGGGAATGCCGCTGGCGTCCGGTTCGTAGTCCGGTACGGGAATACTGTCGCGGGTGAGGCTGCTGACGGCCAGTTCATTTAACAGCGTAACGTCCAGCACCTTATGCGCGCGCGCGCCCAGTTTCAGCGCCAGTTCACGGGCCACGTCGATTTCCGCGCGATGGCGCTGGCCATAATCGAAGGTGACGCAGTGAACTTCATCATACTGATGCAGGGCCTGAACCAGACAGGTAGTGGAATCTTGTCCTCCGCTGAACACGACGACGGCACGTTTCATAAATCATCTCGACAGTTACGATAAAAACGTCATGTTACCGCCTGGCTACGGCGGCGACCAGCTTCTTCACGATTTTGGGGCCGGGATCCAGGCCTCGGTGAAATCAAACCAGCCGCGGGTATTGAGCCGAATGCCGTTAACGCCCGGCGGGGCGCTAACTTGATACTGGTAGTTAAACAGCGGCGTAATGACCGCGTTTTCCATCAGTTGGTTGAATATGGCTTTCAGGCCAGCGTGGCGCGCCTGTTCGTCGGCCTGGATCTGCACCGCATCCAGCGTGGCCTGCAGATGGGCAAACTGCGGGGCGCTTAACAGGTGTGGCCAGAGGGCATCACAGCGTAGCCACTGCTCAAGCGTATACTCCGGCGCTTCGCCAATCAGCCTGTCACCCATCATGATGTCTGCTTCTGCCAGCCTCGTGCACCCGTCCCACGTTTTGGCGTCGTAAAAGATAACGTTAAGTTCACATCCCTGCTGCGCAAGGTACTGTTTTAGCTGGCTTGCCATGGTGTGTAACTCAACGGGAAGATGGTAGATCAGCGTCAATTTTTCCGGCAGCGCCACCTCCGTTAAATCCGGCCAGTGGGGAATTGACCAGCCGGGAAGCAGTTCCTCTGTTGGGGTAATTAACCCTTCGTTTAGCGGGAGCGTATGCAGAAGCGCCGAGAGATGGATGATATTGATGAGTCGCCTTGCCTGCATATCCGTCAGCCGCGCGCTCTGCTTTAGCGTGAGATAGCAAAAGCCCAGGCTGGTGCTGTTGCTCACCAGCCGCAGGCTTTCCAGTTCGTCAGGCTCGCCGATAGCGATCTGCACCGGATGACGGCAGCTTGTTCCCAGACCATAGTCAAACAGCGTAGGGGTGATCCAAAACTCGATCGCCTTCAGCAGCGGGTGGCTAAGATGGTACTGCTCATGGCTGTCCAGGCGAACCAGATCGGTATCGAACACGCTCAGCTTAAACGGCCCACTGCCCGTCGTGGGCTGCTCCGGATGGGCCAGACGGCTGCAGTAGGTCGCCAGCCGGTGTGCCAGCCAGTAATCGGGCTGATGCAGCGTAAAGGTCAGGCACTGCGGGTGCGTCACCTCAATGTGCAATACGCTCTGAAACAGCTTACGCAGTGCGGGGAGTGTAAGCAGCGCCGTCAGGCTTCGCTGCAGCTGCGCCGTCTCGATTTTATCGCCGTTATGCCAGTGCAGCGTGGAGCGGATGTAAAAATGCCAGCGCAGACCATTATCAGATACCTCCCAGTGGTGCGCCAGGTCCCCCGAGGGCTCGCTGCTGTTGCCCTGAAAGCGCGTCAGCCCGGAGAAGACGTTCCCGGCCAGATGCTGCTCCGCCCGGCCGGGTAAAAAGCCGGGATGAAGCGGATCCAACGAGCGGTAGTAGGGGATACGAAGCGTCGGGGTGTCGTTTTGCCAGTGGCCGCCTAAAAAGGGATGCAGCAGGCTGCGTAGCTCCTCGGGCGCCAGCTGCGCAAGTTCAAGGGCGTTGTGCTGCTGTCCGCTTTTTAGCGCCTCTTCCATCATCGAATTGCGCAGTGATTCAGGGGTAACGTGGAACGTTAGCTCCCCGCGCTTGCCGCGTCCGGACTGCGCGCACCAGCGTAGCCAGCCCGCGTCCTGCGCCTGACGCAGAAGCGTGCGAACATGCCGTTCACTGCAAAAACAGCGGCTGGCAAGTTCCGTAACGGTGACCTGCTGGGGCGCACCCTCAGAGGGCTGCCAAAGACGTTGATACTGGTTGAGGCGGTTAAGCTGGCGCATGATAAACCCGGAACAATAATTATCATCTATTCACTATTACTTCCGTATATCTCACGCGATACTGATCCACAAGTTAATCGCATCACATTTTCAGGAGTAATCATGGCCCGGCTCGCTGCATTTGATATGGACGGCACGCTGTTAATGCCGGATCACCGTTTAGGGGATAAAACCCTGAGCACCCTGAAGCGCCTGCACGAACGTGATGTCACCCTGACGTTTGCCACCGGCCGTCATGTGCTGGAGATGCGCCATCTGCTGGGGGCATTTTCCCTTGATGCGTTTTTGATTACCGGAAACGGGACGCGTATTCACTCCGTTGAAGGCGATGTGCTGCACCGTCAGGATCTCAATCCGGAAGTGGCGGATATCGTGCTGCACAGCACCTGGGACACGCAGGCCAGCATTCACGTGTTTAACGATGAGGGCTGGTTCACCGGCCGTGAAATTCCGGATTTGCTTCACGCGCACGTCTATAGCGGCTTTAAATATCAGCTTATCGACCTGCGTCGGATCCCTGCCCATGCGGTGACCAAGATTTGCTTCTGCGGCGATCACGACGATCTCTGCCGGTTGCGCATTCAGCTCAATGAGGCGCTGGGGGATAGGGCACACCTGACCTTCTCGGCGGTGGATTGTCTGGAAGTGCTGCCGGTGGGCTGTAACAAAGGTTCAGCCCTGGCGGTCCTGAGCGACCACTTGGGCTTAACGATGCAGGACTGTATGGCGTTTGGCGATGCCATGAACGACCGCGAGATGCTGGGCAGCGTCGGCCGCGGTCTGATTATGGGGAATGCAATGGCGCAGCTTAAAGCGGAACTTCCTCATCTGCCGGTTATTGGCCACTGCCGTAACGAAGCGGTGTCCCATTTTTTGACGCATTGGCTGGATAAAAACACCCTCCCATATTCCCCCGAATAGTGAGACCCTTCCAGCAAGCCAGGCTTCGGTCTGGCTTTTTTTATTTCACCAGCGCTGCAATCTGAGCCTTCCACGGCGCGATGTCGCCGATATTCTTCTGCACCCACTCCGCGTTGTAATAGGTCTCAAGGTAACGCTCGCCGCTGTCGCACAGCAGCGTGACGATGGAACCGGTACGGCCCTCATCGCGCATGCGGACGGTAAGCTGAAGCGCGCCCCACATGTTCGTTCCCGTCGACGCGCCAACCTTGCGGCCAAGCTGCGTTTCCAGCCAGTGCGCGGTAGCCACGCTGGCTGCATCCGGTACGCGGAGCATCTCATCGACCACGTCAGGAATAAACGACGGCTCGACGCGCGGACGGCCAATCCCTTCGATTTTACTGCCCACCGGGCTGCGCAGGGCGGCATCGCGGCTTTGCCAGTAGTCGAGGAACACGGAGTTCTGCGGGTCGACCACCATCAGCTGGGTATCATATCCCTGACAGCGGATATAGCGCCCGATGGTGGCAGACGTGCCGCCGGTACCCGCGCTCATGACAACATAGGAAGGGACCGGATGCGGCTCGTGGGTCATCTGGCGGAAAATACTGTCGGCAATGTTGTTATTGCCGCGCCAGTCGGTGGCGCGTTCGGCGAAGGTAAACTGGTCCATATAGTGGCCGTTCAGCTCGCGGGCCAGCATTTCAGAGGCGGCGTAGATTTCGCAGGCGCTTTCCACAAAGTGGCAGCGGCCGCCGTAAAATTCGATCTGTTCGACCTTGCGCTTTGCGGTGCAGGAGGGCATCACGGCGATAAACGGCAGGCCCAGCAGGCGGGCAAAGTAGGCCTCCGATACCGCCGTTGAACCGGACGAGGATTCAATGATGGTGGTGCCCTCTTTAATCCAGCCGTTACATAAGCCGTATAAGAATAGCGAACGCGCCAGGCGGTGCTTCAGGCTACCGGTGGGATGGGTACTTTCATCTTTCAGGTAGAGCTGAATGCCCGCAAACCCCGGAAGGGCAAGTCGGATTAAATGGGTGTCCGCCGAGCGCTGGTAGTCGGCATTGATTTCGCTGATGGCATGTTTAACCCAGGTGCTATTCATCGTGTTTATCCGTTTGTCATTTTGTGCCCAGCATAGCGAAAAGCACAGAAAAAATTGTTGCTATCTGGCCTTTAAAATAGAATGTAGGGAGAAAAATTTTCTCTGCGAGGTGGGTATGCTAGATAAAATTGACCGCAAGCTGCTTTCATTATTGCAAACGGACTGCACCCTCTCTTTGCAGGCGTTAGCAGATGCCGTTAATCTGACCACCACACCGTGCTGGAAACGCCTCAAGAAGCTGGAAGATGACGGCGTGCTGCTGGGCCGTGTGGCGTTATTAGATCCCGAAAAACTGGGGCTTGGCCTGACGGCCTTTGTCCTGATAAAAACGCAGCATCACAGCAGCGAGTGGTATTGTCGGTTCGTGACTCAGGTTTCCGAGATGCCCGAAGTGCTTGGCTTCTGGCGCATGGCCGGAGAGTATGACTACCTGATGCGCGTTCAGGTCGCCGATATGAAGCGCTACGATGATTTCTACAAGCGGCTGGTGAACAGCGTACCGGGCTTGTCGGATGTCACCTCAAGCTTCGCCATGGAACAAATCAAGTACACCACAGCGCTACCCATTGAATAACTTCGTTAAATACCTTCAGGAACAAACCGCGTGCGATTATTTGCCCAATTAAGCTGGTACTTTCGTCGGGAGTGGCAACGCTACCTCGGCGCGGTGGCCTTGCTTATTATCATTGCCATCCTGCAGCTGATCCCGCCGAAAGTGGTGGGATACGTCGTCGATGGCGTTACGGAACAACATTACACCACCGCACGGGTGCTGATGTGGGTTGGCACGCTGGTGCTGACCGCGGTGATTGTTTACCTGCTGCGCTACGTCTGGCGCGTCCTCTTGTTCGGTGCGTCCTATCAGCTGGCCGTCGAGCTGCGCGAAGATTTTTATCGCCAGTTAAGCCGTCAGCACCCGGAGTTTTACCTCCGCCACCGCACCGGGGATCTTATCGCCCGCGCCACCAACGACGTGGATCGCGTGGTCTTTGCCGCCGGGGAAGGGGTGCTCACGCTGGTGGATTCGCTGGTGATGGGCTGTGCGGTATTAATTGTTATGTCGACCCAGATCAGCTGGCAGCTGACCCTGCTGGCGCTGCTGCCGATGCCGGTCATGGCGCTGGCAATCAATCGCTACGGTGAAAAGCTACACGAGCGCTTCAAGCTGGCGCAGGCGGCGTTTTCATCGCTCAACGATCGCACCCAGGAGAGCATGACCAGCATCCGCATGATTAAAGCCTTTGGTCTGGAGGACCGTCAATCCGCGCTGTTTGCCGCCGATGCGGCAGACACTGGGGCAAAAAACATGCGCGTTGCGCGCATTGACGCCCGCTTTGACCCGACGATCTATATCGCAATCGGCACGGCAAATCTGCTGGCGATTGGCGGTGGAAGCTGGATGGTGGTGCAGGGCTCAATGACCCTCGGCCAGCTAACCAGCTTTGCGATGTATCTGGGGCTGATGATTTGGCCAATGCTGGCCCTGGCGTGGATGTTCAACATCGTCGAGCGCGGCAGCGCCGCCTACAGCCGCATTCGCGCCATGCTGGCCGAAGCGCCGGTGGTGAATGACGGCAGTGAGCCGGTGCCGGAAGGGCGCGGCGTGGTGAAGGCCGATATCCAGTCGTTCAGCTATCCGCAGACCGCCCATCCGGTACTCGAAAACGTCAGCTTTACGCTGCAGCCTGGCCAGATGCTGGGCATTTGTGGCCCAACCGGATCCGGTAAAAGCACCATTCTGTCGCTGCTGCAGCGTCATTTTGACGTGACGCAGGGCGATATTCGTTTCCACGACGTTCCGCTGACGAACCTGCTGTTAGACGGCTGGCGCAGCCGCCTGGCGGTGGTCAGCCAGACGCCGTTTTTATTCTCAGATACCATCGCCAACAACATTGCTCTCGGCCATCCTGCCGCGACGCAGGAAGAGATCGAAAACGTGGCGCGTCTGGCCAGCGTGCATGAGGATATTCTGCGACTGCCGCAGGGATACGAAACTGAAGTCGGCGAGCGTGGCGTCATGCTCTCCGGCGGGCAAAAACAGCGTATTTCTATTGCCCGCGCGCTGCTGCTGAATGCTGAAATCCTGATCCTGGATGATGCGCTTTCCGCCGTGGATGGCCGCACCGAGCACCAGATCCTGCACAACCTGCGCCAGTGGGGAGAAGGGCGTACGGTGATCATCAGCGCCCACCGCCTGTCGGCGCTGACGGAAGCCAGTGAAATTCTTGTATTGCAGCACGGACACATTGCCCAGCGCGGGCAGCACGACAAGCTTGCCGAACAGCCGGGCTGGTATCGCGATATGTACCGCTATCAGCAGCTCGAGGCGGCGCTTGACGATGCCCCAGAACAGGACGAGGAGGAGACGCATGCGTAAGCTCGGAACGATGTGGCCGACGCTCAAGCGTCTTCTGGCCTACGGCTCCCCGTGGCGCAAGCCGCTCTCTGTCGCCGTGCTACTGCTGTGGATTGCGGCGATTGCTGAAGTGACGGGCCCGCTGCTCATTAGCTATTTCATCGACAATATGGTGGCGAAAAGCTATCTGCCCCTGGGGCTGGTGGCCGGGCTAGGCGTGGCGTACGTGGGGCTACAGCTGACGGCGGCGGGGCTGCACTACGCGCAGTCGCTGCTCTTTAACCGCGCGGCGGTTGGGGTCGTACAGCAGCTGCGTACCGATGTTATGGATGCAGCACTTCGCCAGCCGCTGAGTGAATTCGACACCCAGCCGGTCGGACAGGTGATTTCTCGCGTCACCAACGACACCGAGGTGATCCGCGATTTGTACGTGACCGTCGTGGCGACCGTGCTTCGCAGCGCGGCGCTGGTTGGCGCAATGCTGGTGGCGATGTTCAGCCTTAACTGGCGCATGGCCCTGGTGGCGATCGCCATTTTCCCGGCAGTGCTGATTGTGATGATCATTTACCAGCGCTACAGCACGCCGATAGTTCGCCGGGTGCGCGCCTATCTGGCCGATATTAACGATGGCTTCAACGAAGTGATCAACGGCATGAGCGTCATCCAGCAGTTCCGTCAGCAGGCGCGCTTTGGCGAGCGGATGGGGGAAGCCAGCCGTTCGCACTATATGGCGCGTATGCAGACGCTGCGCCTCGACGGTTTCCTGCTGCGTCCGCTGCTGAGTCTTTTCTCGGCGCTGGTGCTCTGCGGCCTGCTGATGATGTTCGGCCTGACCACCCGCGGGACCATTGAGGTTGGGGTGCTTTACGCCTTTATCAGCTACCTTGGGCGCCTTAATGAGCCCCTCATTGAACTCACTACCCAGCAATCCATGCTGCAACAGGCGGTGGTTGCCGGGGAGCGCGTCTTTGAGCTGATGGACAGGCCGCGTCAGACCTACGGTAACGATGACCGCCCGCTGCAAAGCGGCGCGATTGCGTTTGATAACGTCTCGTTTGCCTACCGGGACGATCGCCTTGTGCTGCAGGACATCAATCTGGATATTCCCTCTCGCGGATTTGTCGCGCTGGTGGGACATACCGGAAGCGGAAAGAGTACGCTCGCCAGTCTGCTAATGGGCTATTACCCGTTAACCCAGGGGGAGATCCGTCTGGACGGGCGTCCTCTGGCATCCCTTAGCCACGATGTGTTGCGTAAAGGCGTCGCGATGGTGCAGCAGGACCCGGTCGTGCTGGCCGATACCTTCTACGCCAACGTCACGCTGGGGCGGCCTTATACCCAGGATCGGGTCTGGGACGTGCTGGAGAAAGTGCAGCTGGCCGATCTGGCGCGTGGGCTGAGCGACGGTATTAACACGAAGCTCGGCGAACAGGGCAATAACCTCTCCGTCGGGCAAAAGCAGCTTTTGGCGCTGGCGCGCGTGCTGATCGAAACGCCGCAGGTGCTGATTCTGGATGAGGCGACGGCCAGTATCGACTCCGGCACCGAGCAGGCCATCCAGCAGGCGCTGGCCGCCGTCCGTGACCACACGACGCTGGTCGTTATTGCCCACCGTCTCTCAACCATTGTCGAGGCGGATACCATTCTGGTGCTGCATCGCGGCCAGGCCGTTGAACGCGGCACGCACCGGCAGCTGCTTGAGGCGAAAGGGCGCTACTGGCAGATGTACCAGCTTCAGCTGGCTGGCGAAGAGCTGGCTGCCAGCGCGCGGGAAGAAGAGTCGCTTAGCGCCTGATGCACCAAAAACAGGCAACGCGCTGACAGCCACAGCTGTTGGTGCAAAATGGAAACGCACCCTGCACCGTCATGGTGCGTTTTTTTTCGCCACAACGTGAGCGCGCGCTATTTCAGGCACGTTACGCCGCGTTTCCCTTCTGTTTTCAATTCTGGCACACCCCTTGCAATATCTTTTTCGTGTTAGCTGCGGCCATTACCGAATTCTGACTGGAGGGGATTTATGAAGCTGGTTACGGTTGTAATCAAACCATTCAAACTCGAAGACGTGCGTGAAGCGTTGTCTTCCATGGGTATTCAGGGACTGACTGTCACCGAAGTGAAAGGCTTTGGTCGTCAGAAGGGTCATGCCGAGCTTTATCGCGGGGCGGAATACAGCGTTAACTTCCTGCCAAAAGTAAAAATTGATGTGGCCATTGCGGACGATCAGCTCGATGAAGTCATCGATATCATCAGCAAAGCGGCCTACACCGGCAAAATTGGCGACGGCAAAATTTTCGTTGCTGAACTGCAGCGCGTCATTCGCATCCGTACCGGCGAATCCGACGAAGCGGCACTGTAAATAACGCCTGGCACACAGTGATAGGGATCGAGAAAATGAAGATAGCAACACTCAAAACGGGTCTGGGGTCGCTGGCGCTGCTGCCGGGCCTGGCATTGGCTGCCCCTGCGGTGGCAGACAAAGCCGATAACGCTTTTATGATGATCTGCACCGCGCTGGTGCTGTTCATGACTATTCCGGGCATTGCGCTGTTCTATGGCGGCCTGATCCGCGGTAAAAACGTACTCTCCATGCTGACGCAGGTTGCCGTGACGTTCGCACTGGTGTGCGTGCTGTGGGTGGTCTACGGCTACTCGCTGGCCTTCGGTGAAGGTAACGCCTTCTTCGGCAGCTTTAACTGGGCGATGCTGAAGAATATTGAGCTGACCGCGCTGATGGGCAGCTTCTATCAGTACATCCACGTTGCGTTCCAGGGCTCGTTCGCCTGTATCACCGTAGGGCTGATTGTCGGCGCGCTGGCCGAGCGTATTCGCTTCTCTGCCGTCCTGATCTTCGTCGTGGTCTGGCTGACGCTCTCCTACGTGCCGATTGCGCATATGGTCTGGGGCGGCGGTCTGCTGGCGTCTCACGGCGCGATGGACTTTGCAGGCGGTACCGTTGTTCACATCAACGCCGCTGTAGCGGGTCTGGTGGGTGCATACCTGATTGGCAAACGCGTGGGCTTCGGTAAGGAAGCATTCAAACCGCACAACCTGCCGATGGTGTTCACCGGTACAGCCATCCTCTACTTTGGCTGGTTCGGCTTCAACGCCGGTTCAGCAAGTGCAGCGAATGAAATCGCAGCGCTGGCCTTCGTGAACACGGTTGTTGCCACGGCGGGCGCCATTCTTTCCTGGGTCTTCGGCGAGTGGGCCGTACGCGGTAAACCGTCTCTGCTGGGCGCCTGTTCTGGTGCGATTGCTGGACTGGTCGGTATCACCCCGGCGTGTGGCTACGTTGGCGTCGGCGGCGCGCTGCTGGTTGGCATCGTGGCGGGCCTGGCCGGGCTGTGGGGCGTGACGGCACTGAAACGCGTACTTCGCGTTGATGACCCTTGTGATGTGTTCGGCGTGCACGGCGTGTGCGGTATCGTCGGCTGTATCATGACCGGTATCTTTGCCGCTAAATCTCTGGGTGGCGTAGGTTATGCAGAGGGCGTAACGATGGTTCACCAGGTGCTGGTACAGCTGGAAAGTATCGCGATTACCGTCGTCTGGTCTGGCGTGGTTGCGTTTATCGGCTACAAGCTGGCGGATATGACGGTGGGTCTGCGCGTACCGGAAGAGCAGGAGCGCGAAGGTCTGGACGTCAACAGCCACGGCGAGAATGCGTATAACGCCTAATAAACAGCAAATCGGCAACCGAGAGGTTGCCGATTTTAGTGTTTATTCCCTCTCCCCGTGGGAGAGGGTCAGGGTGAGGGCATCAGGCCGCACAACATCAACCTCGGTTACGCATCACCCCTTCCTGCACCGTCGACGCCACCAGCACGCCGTCCTGCGTATAAAACTCGCCGCGCACAAACCCGCGCGCGCTCGACGCTGACGTACTCTCCACGCTGTAGAGCAGCCACTCATTCATATCAAACGGACGGTGGAACCACATGGAGTGGTCAATGGTTGCGACCTGCATCCCTTTCTCCAGGAACCCAACGCCGTGCGGCTGTAGCGCAACCGGCAGGAAGTTGAAATCAGAGGCGTAGCCCAGCAGGTATTGGTGTACGCGAAGATCTTCCGGCACGGTGCCATTGGCTCGCATCCAGACCTGACGCTTGGGTTCAGCGGTGTGGCCTTTCATCGGGTTATGGAATTCAACAGGACGAATCTCCAGCGGCTTGTCACACAGAAACTTCTCTTTCACCTGAGGGGGCAGCAGATGCGCAAGCGCCCGGGCAATGTCCGTTTCGGATTTCAAATCGTCCGGAGCGGGGGCGGGCGGCATCGTTTTTTGATGTTCGTAGCCCGGCTCCGGCGCCTGGAATGAGGCGGTCATGTAAAAGATCGGTTTGCCATGCTGAATGGCCGCCACGCGGCGTGCGCTGAAGCTGTTGCCGTCGCGTAAAACTTCAACGTCGTACACAATAGGTTTTGCGCTGTCGCCAGGGCGTAAAAAATAGCTGTGAAATGAGTGCACCAGACGGTCTGCAGGGACGGTTTCCTTCGCGGCATACAGCGCCTGTCCCACGACTTGTCCCCCGAAAACCTGGCGTAAGCCGAGATCTTCGCTCTGTCCGCGGAAGAGTCCTTCCTCAATTTTTTCCAGGTTCAGTAATGTCAGCAGATTGTTCAGTGCCTGACTCATAGTCGTCCTCAATAAAACGCCGTGGCGATAGATAGGCTGAGTATAACGCAGAAATGAAAGTGGTCCGATGGGTAGATTAGTCTGAATATCGGGACGAAATTAGGCATTAATCAGTGATTTGTGCCACACTTGTTTACGTTATGTGAATGAAACGACATCGGATGGGATCGATCCCGCTGGTGCATTGATGATAAGGAGACTTCAATGAAACTCGTGCCAATGCTAAGTGGTGTAGCTATTGCGGTGGCGTTGTCCGCCTGTGCCGGTAAGAGCGCGCAGGTTCCGGTGCCCACGGCAGATGCGAATGGAATAAACACACTTTCACAGCAGTCCATTCAGCAGCCAAATGTTTCCGGTACTATCTGGATCAAGCAGAAAGTCGCCTTACCGCCAGACGCGGTATTAACCGTGACGCTGTCTGATGCGTCCCTGGCCGATGCGCCGTCGAAGGTGCTGGCGCAGCGTGCCGTTCGTACAGAGGGTAAACAGGCGCCGTTCAGCTTTGTGTTGCCGTATAACCCTTCAGACGTGCAGCCTAACGCGCGTGTCCTGCTGAGTGCGGCAGTAACGATCAACGACAAGCTGGTCTTTATTACCGATACCGTGCAGGAAGCGGTCAACAACGGCGGGACCAAGGTCGACCTGAACCTGGTGCCGGTGCAGCAAACAGAAGTACCGCTGTCGCCGCAGGCTAATCAGCCGGCGCTGCCTACACCGCCTACTCAGCTGTAATCTCGTTTTACGCCCTCTTCGCCGAAGAGGGCGTCAGTATATCCAGCGATACTTCTGTAAGTCGATTTGCCCCGATCCCGACACGTGTACCCCCTCTGACAACAGTGCCTGACGCTGGCGCTGCAAATCTGGCCCGGTAAGTGAAATCGCGCCGTGGCGATTTACCACCCGATACCAGGGCAACGTACTTCCTTCCGGCAGCCGTTTCAGCACGCCGCCCACCTGGCGCGCCGCGCGAGGAGAACCCGCAAGCCGCGCAACGTCACCATAGGTGGTGACATAGCCTTCCGGGATAGAAGCCACAATTTGCCATACGCGCTGGGGAAAAGAGTCGTGTTCGTCCATTGTTATTCCGGCCGCGAAGATAATGACATCATGTTAAACGAAGACTGCGCTGATTACTGCGCCAGTTTGCGCAATAAACCAGCATCCAGATTTCAGCGGCTTGCAATTGATGGGCAGCACAGGGATAATGCGGCTGCGCGTTGGTTATCAACGCTCTCAATGGGGGCTCTGTTGGTTCTCCCGCAACGCTACTCTGTTCACCAGGTCAGGTCCGGAAGGAAGCAGCCAGGGCAGACGACGTGTGTGCCGGGATGTAGCTGGCAGGGCCCCCACCCATTTCTGCCTCCTTCACGACTTCAGCATATCGCCAGATAAAATAACCTTATTAAATTAATGGTTTTTATTGTCCGTGTAATATATCTTTCATTCACTTGAAATATTATTGTCATAAACCTGTAATAATAGACTGTCATTTTATTATTGGGCGTCTTTTTTCTGTCATAAGCAAAAAATATATATCTGGATAAGCCAGATAACTTCGTGTATTAAATAAAGAACTTATTCCGAAGGGAAGTGACAATCATGGCCACTGCGGTATTGAACGTTAAAATTGATCAAGCGCTAAAAGAAAGACTTCGCCACTACGCCGAAGTGAATAACGAGAATTTAAGCGTGACCACAGAGAAACTGCTGCTGCTGGCATTTGAAGCAGTAGAAGAGGCGGGAGTATCGGAAGAGGATATCGATAATCAGCATACGGAAGAAGAGAGCGTATCTCCATTTACTCCTAAAGAAATCAAAGCACTACGTAAAATTCTGAAGAAGAGAAAATGAAACAACAACCGTCAACTGCCTGTGACTACAAAGAAGCCTGCGATTTGTTGCGTTCAGGCTATGTGAAGCATGTACGTCTCGGCTGGAATGTAGGAAGTGATGAGTTCTTTCGTATTGCATCTGACTGGTGTGACACCGGCGCAAAAATAAAGAAAGAAGGTGAAACGTTTGTTATTTCACTGAAAGGTTTCCCTATTCCTCCTCAGCACTGAATCCTCCCTGGTGAAAACTGCTGACTGCACGCGTTACAGTCAGCAGTTTTTATTATGTGAATTATACCAGGCTTTGTTTAATTGCCGGTGGGCTTTTATTCAGCGCCAGCCAAAGTGGTTTAATTCTTATCAGCGCCTCTTCCAGTTGAGCCGGGTCGAGCGAAAAGGGCATGCGCAGGTAGCGGTCGAAGGCACCGGACAGACCAAACCGCGTGCCGGTCCCCAGATTAATCCCCAGCGTTTCGGCTCGTGCCGCCAGCTGCGTCGCCAGCATTCCGGGCAGTTCTATCCACCAGGAAAGCCCACCTTCAGCCTCATGAAATGTCCATTCCGGGAAGTGCGTTTGCAATAGCCTGCTGCAACGGTCGCGGCGTTCCTTCAGCATTTTCCTGCGGGCGGGCAGGAACGTATCGCTGTTTTCAATAAGCCACTGTGTTGCCAGCTGTTCCAGCATGGGCGATCCCAAATCAAGAGTATCTCGCGTCTGGGTCAGCGTTGCGATGGTGCGCGAGGAGGCGCGGATCCACCCAAGACGGAGCCCGCCCCAGAAGCTTTTCCCGGCGGAGCCGAGCGTAATCACGTTTGCCTGTGGGTTAAACGAGGCCAGCGGCGGGGGCGGCGGGGCGTCAAACCACAAATCCACCATCGTTTCATCAACAACCAGCGTGGTGCGGGTCTGCGCTGCGATATCGGTTATGGCCCGACGGGTTGCGCGGTCCATACAGCGCCCAGTTGGGTTATGAAAATCCGGCATCAGGTAGGCCAGGCGCGGCGCCGTCTGGGCAAGCGTTGCCGCGAATCCATCCGTATCCCAGCCTTTTTCCGGTAGCGAAACGCCCACGGGCCGACATTGCGCCCCCTGAATAGCGGCTATCGCCAGCGGATAGGTGGGATGGTCAACCACCACGCGATCGCCCGGGCCGGTCATCATCCGCAGCACCAGCGCAAAGCCGCTGACCGCACCATTCACCACCATCACTTCATCCGCCTGCGTTGGAAGCCCCCGCGCGGTGTAGCGGGCGGCAATGGTTTCGCGCAGTGCCAACAGCCCAAGCTGATCGTACCCCGTCAAGACAAGGTGCTGCGGAATGGTCGCGAGCGCATGGGTATAAGCCTGATGGATCTCCGGCCCGGCATTGAGTGCGGCAGTGGAGAGATCCAGCGCCGCGCTGGCAGCTGACAGGGTCGGTATGGCACGGGTATCCGGCAGGATCACGCGCGAGCCGCTGCCGTGACGGCTCTCCAGATATCCCTCTTCCCGCAGGTGGGCCAGCGCGCTGCTGACGGTGGTGCGGCTCACCTCCAGCACGGAGGCCAGCTCACGTTCACCGGGCAAGCGTGTCGCGAGGGCCAGCCTGCCATCGAGGATCAGCAGGCGTATCGCATCGGCAAGCTGACGCCAGAGCGGGGTACGGGATGACGTTTGCTGCCAGTGCCCTAACAGGCGCAGTAAAGACTGGCTTCCGAATCGACGTGATGACATATGCAGGCCACTATTTGAAAACTGGACATTAATCATAGAGCCATTTTCGTTCAGGATGGAAGTCTGGTTCATCGGAGAAAATAAAAAATGCTGCGTCGTCTGGTACAACTGTATGTCGGCTTAGGGCTTTACGGCCTGTCAACCGCGATGTTTATTCGTTCGGATCTGGGCGTCGATCCGTGGGACGTTTTTCACCTTGGCGTGGCGCTGCAGCTGGGGATGAGTATCGGAACGGTGATTATTTTGACCGGCGCGGCGGTGCTGTTGCTGTGGATACCGCTGCGTCAACTTCCCGGTCTCGGTACCATCAGTAACGTGATTTGTATCGGCCTGGCGGCAGATGCGTCCATGGCGCTGATCCCCGAGCTGACCTCTCTGCCGGTTCGCATCACCCTGCTGCTCTCTGGCATTGTGGTGAACGCCGTTGCAACGGGCATGTATATTGGCGCGGGCTTTGGGGCAGGCCCACGAGACGGCCTGATGACGGGAATTCATGCTCGTCTCGGATGGTCGATTCGCAGCGTGCGGACCGGCATCGAGGTGAGCGTGTTAATTATCGGCTGTATTCTCGGCGGTTCATTCGGCGTGGGTACGGTAGTGTATGCTCTGACCATCGGCCCGATGATCCAAATCTGCCTTCCGTGGTTCCGCCACAAGCCCGCCGTGCAGAAGATACCGCAGCCTGAGCAGATTGTTTAATTCTGCGAAGCGCTCACAGGTATTCATCGCACAGGTGTGCCAGAATAGCGGCATCTCTTTTCGTGAAGCCTGGACACATGAAAGCCATCACTCTTTATGACGTTGCCCGCGCAGCCGGCGTTTCCTATCAGACCGTTTCCCGCGTGATTAACGATGCGGAGCATGTCTCCGCCAGGACGCGGGAAAAGGTCCAGCGGGCCATGGCGGAACTGCACTATGTGCCAAACCGCGGTGCACAGCAGCTGGCCGGTAAACGTACCCGCACGCTGGGGCTGATTACCACCGATCTTGCCCTGCATGCCCCGTCACAAATCGCCTCTGTCGTGAAATCCCGCACGGTGGAGCAGGGGGCGAGCGTGCTGATCTCTATGGTTGAGCAGCCGGATCGGTGCCAGGCCGCCCTGCAAGAGCTGCTGGCCCAGCGCGTGGAAGCCCTGCTGGTGAATGTGCCGCTGGACGATGCGCAGGCGGAACGGCTTGCGTCACTGGCTTCGCCCGTCCCGATCCTCTTTCTCGATGTGTCCGGCTCCGCGCAGGTGAATAGCCTCGTATTCGATGCAGAACAGGGTGCCCGCCTGGGCGCTGAGCATGTGCTCTCTCTGGGGCATCGGCGCATTGCGCTGCTCAGCGGCCCGGAAAGTTCGGTTTCTGCACGAGCGCGCCTGACCGGGTGGAAAAACGCCCTGGCTCAGGCGGGGCTTGATCCCGCTGGAGAAGCGCACGGCAACTGGAGCGCCGCCTCAGGTTATGAAAAAGGGCATCAGCTGCTGGCAGGCGCAAAAATACCCGAGGCGATCCTCGTGGCGAACGATCAAATGGCGCTGGGCGTCATGCGCGCCTGCGCGGAGAAGGGGATTGCGGTTCCCGGTCAAATCTCGGTCGTGGGCTTTGACGATACGGCGGACAGCGCCTGGTTTTCCCCGCCGCTGACCACGGTTCGACAGGCGTTTCGCGAGGCAGGCGAGCGAAGCGTGGAATGGCTGCTGGCACCGACTCGCGGTGAAAAGCACTGGCAAGTGCAGCTTCCCGTGACGCTGGTCGCCCGTCACTCCACGGCGCCGCGTACGCCGCAGCAGGCGGATCGTGAAGATCTGGCGCAGCAGCTGAAAAGCCTCGCGCTGCTGGCGGAGCGGCTTGCGCGTGGGTGATTCTTTTGTGATCTGACTCGCTGTTAAGAGATCGAACGCTTTACCCGCGTGGTTCACCAGGGCATGTTGACTAAAATTGTGAGCGCTTCGCAAAGAGGTTAACATGTCCAACACATCGCCGCTGACCCTCAGCGCACTTCTGGCTCGTCGTGACTGGGAAAATCCCGGTGTCACCCAATGGAACCGTCTGGCCGCACATGCGCCTTTACACAGCTGGCGCGATGCGTCGTCGGCCACAGAAGAGAGCCCGTCACCCAGCAGGCGTTCGCTTAACGGGACCTGGCGCTTTACCTTCTTTTCTGCGCCGGAGCTGGTTCCTGAAACCTGGGTCACTGAGGATCGCGCGGATGCGGTCGCCATGCCCGTCCCGTCGAACTGGCAGATGCAGGGCTTTGATGCCCCCGTCTACACCAACGTAACCTATCCAATACCGGTAAACCCTCCGTTCGTTCCGGCAGAAAACCCTACGGGTTGTTACTCGCTCACATTTGAGATGAATGACGACTGGCTGGAGAACGGCCAAACCCGTATTGTCTTTGACGGGGTGAATTCTGCGTTCCACCTGTGGTGTAACGGCAGGTGGATAGGTTATTCGCAGGACAGTCGCCTGCCCGCCGAGTTTGACCTCTCAACGGCGCTGCGGCCTGGCCAGAATCGCCTGGCGGTCATGGTCCTGCGCTGGTGTGACGGAAGCTACCTGGAAGATCAGGATATGTGGCGCATGAGCGGCATTTTCCGCGATGTGACGCTGTTGCATAAGCCTGAAACACAGATTGCCGACTACCACACGGTGACCGATCTGAACGCCGAGTTCGACCGTGCGGTGCTGAAGGTTGAGGTTGCCCTGGCAGGTAATCGCTACGCGGAGTGCGACGTGGCGTTTACCCTGTGGCGCAACGGCGAACGTTGCGCCAGCGCGACTCAGCGCGCAGGTTCCGTCATCGTGGACGAGCGCGGGAACTGGGCCGAGCGGCTTACGGTCGCGATCCCCGTTAAGGAACCCGCGCTGTGGAGTGCCGAAACGCCGGAGCTTTATCGCCTGACGATCGCGCTTCTGGATGCCCAGGGTAACACGCTGGACGTGGAAGCGTGCGACGTGGGTTTCCGCCGCGTTGAAATCAGCAACGGCCTGCTGAAGGTGAACGGCAAACCGCTGCTGATCCGCGGCGTTAACCGCCATGAGCACCATCCTGAGCACGGTCAGGTGATGGATGAAGCAACGATGCGCCGCGATATTGAGCTGATGAAACAGCACAACTTTAACGCCGTTCGCTGCTCGCACTACCCAAATCACCCCCTCTGGTACAGCCTCTGCGATCGTTATGGTTTGTACGTTGTCGACGAGGCCAATATCGAAACCCACGGCATGGTTCCGATGAGCCGTCTCTCTGACGATCCTCGCTGGCTGCCTGCCATGAGCGAGCGCGTGACCCGCATGGTGCAACGCGATCGCAACCATCCGTCGATCGTCATCTGGTCGCTGGGGAATGAGTCCGGGCACGGTGCGAATCACGATGCGCTTTACCGCTGGTTGAAAACCACCGATCCGACGCGTCCCGTCCAGTATGAAGGCGGCGGGGCGAATACGGCGGCAACGGATATTGTCTGCCCGATGTACGCGCGCGTCGATCAAGATCAGCCGTTCCCGGCGGTGCCGAAATGGTCAATTAAAAAATGGATCGGAATGCCGGATGAAACGCGTCCGCTGATCCTGTGCGAATATGCCCACGCCATGGGCAACAGCTTCGGCGGCTTCGCCAAATACTGGGAGGCATTTCGCCGCCATCCGCGCCTGCAGGGCGGGTTTGTCTGGGACTGGGTCGATCAGGCGCTGACGAAAAAAGATGAAAACGGCAACGCCTTCTGGGCCTACGGTGGGGATTTTGGCGATAAACCGAATGACCGACAGTTCTGCCTTAACGGACTGGTGTTTCCCGACCGTACGCCGCATCCGGCGCTCTATGAAGCGCAGCGTGCCCAGCAGTTTTTCACCTTTACGCTGGTGAGCACTCGCCCGCTGGTGGTTGACGTGCACAGCGATTACCTGTTCCGCCAGACCGACAACGAGCTGCTGAGGTGGTCCATCGCGCGTGACGGGCTGGCGCTGGCCTCCGGTGAGGTTGCGCTGTCCATCGCTCCGCAGGGCACTCAGCGTCTGGAGATACCGCTGCCTGAACTTACGGCCGGGCAGGGTGAACTCTGGCTGAACGTGGAGGTAGTCCAGCCGCAGGCAACGCCGTGGTCACCGGCCAACCACCGCTGCGCGTGGGATCAGTGGCCGCTTCCGGCACCGCTGTTCATTGCGCCACGTCAGCCTGCGGGCATCCCGCCGGTTCTGACCATTCTGGACGACGTGCTGGAGATAACCCATGGGCAGCAGCGCTGGCAGTTCAGCCGTGCGTCAGGAAATCTTGCTCAGTGGTGGAACAAGGGGTCGGAAACCCTGCTTACGCCGCTGACGGATAACTTCACCCGCGCGCCGCTGGATAACGATATTGGCGTCAGCGAAGCGACGCGAATCGACCCGAACGCATGGGTCGAGCGCTGGAAAGCGGCGGGAATGTATGAGATGTCTGCGCGCGTGCTGGCGTGTGAAGCGGAACAGCATGCCGGAGAGGTAGTAGTGAGAACGCAGCACGTCTGGGAACATGGCGATAAGGCGCTGTTTGTGAGCCATAAACTCTGGCGCGTGGATGACCACGGCGTGCTGCACGCTGACGTGCAGGTGCAGGTGGCGTCCAATATTCCGGAGCCGGCGCGCATTGGCCTGAACGTTCAGCTGGCGCAGACGCCGGAGAAAGCAAGCTGGCTGGGGCTGGGCCCGCTGGAGAACTATCCGGACAGGAAGCTGGCCGCCCAGCAGGGGCGCTGGGAGTTGCCGCTGGCCGACCTGCAGACGCCTTACATCTTCCCGACGGAAAATGGCCTGCGCTGCGATACGCGCGAGCTTGCCGTTGGCGCGCACGTGCTTCAGGGGAACTTCCACTTCTCGCTGAGCCGCCACGGCCAGCAGCAGCTGCGTGAAACAACGCACCGGCACCTGCTGCGCGACGAGCCGGGCTGCTGGCTCAGTCTGGATGCGTTCCATATGGGCGTTGGGGGAGATGATTCCTGGAGCCCAAGCGTTTCGGCGGAATTTATTCTGCCAGAGCGGCAGCTGCGCTACGCCTTTAGCTGGCGTCAGGCGTAATCGTCCCGACGGTACGGCCGCAGAGCGTGGCCGCACCGCGGGGGTTAATCCGCGTTCGTCTCAAGGTTGTTTTCGGCCCAGAGAATAAACGCCACTTTTGGCAGCGCCTTGCTGTAGAACCAGCCCTGACCGTACTGCACGCCGTGGCGATGCAGCCAGGCCAGCTGACCTTCCGTTTCGATCCCTTCGGCGACCATTGCCAGATTAAGTGACTTCGCCATTTCGATGATATGCGGCGTCACGTTCTTATACTCCAGCGCATCCACGAAGGATTTATCAATTTTCAGCGTATCCACATCCAGATCCTGCAGGTAGCTAAGGCTGGAATACCCCGTCCCGAAATCATCGATGTAGACGGCATGGCCGGAGCGCCGGAATGCGGCGATGGCCGGCGCGCTGATTTTCGGATCGGCAAAGCCGCGCTCGGTTAGCTCAAGGGCGATTTGCTGAGGCTGAACCTGCCAGTGGTTCAGGAGCCGGCTTAACAGCGGCGGCAGTTTGCCAGAGATGAGATCCGCGGGCGCGAGGTTAATTGAAACATGCTGATCGGGATGAAGATGCAGCCAGTTGCCCATATCCTCGAACACTTTTTCGATGATGAGCCGGGTCAGGTCTGAAATCAGTCCCGTTTGCTCCGCCAGGGAGACAAAAATGTCGGGAGACAGGCTGCTTCCGTCCGGCTGCGGCCAGCGCGCCAGCGCTTCTGCCCCCACCAGTTTTCCACTGCTAAGCTCAACGATGGGTTGATAGTGAACCACAATTTCCCGGCTGTTTATCGCATCCATCAGCCGGTTGCGGGGGGACTGAATGCGGCGAAGGATCCGCAGGACAAAGAGCGCAGCGACCAGGCTAATCAATATGCCAAAGGGTAGCCAGAAGAGGAGCTGCTGATGCCAGGTTTCCGCCAGCGGTTTTAACGATGCCCACGCCACGACGTTGAACCCCAGCTCAGGGACGGGCTTCAGAATGTACATTGACCCGTTGTATTGAATGCTTGTGTCTTCCCGACCCTTGATGAGGTCGCGGATATGCGGATCAAGCTTATTGCTGCTGGCGAAAACAAGATGGGTCGCACTGCCCACCAGCGCCGCTTCCATCGCAATCTCGCCGAAGGGGATCACGTCCACCAGCGAGGCGGGATCTATCATGACCAGGTAGTGGCCTTTTCCCAGAACGGCCATGTAGCGATTAAAGCCCAGATCGTTTTGCGGGGTGATCCACGCGCTGTAACCATCTTCGGTAATGCGCATCGGGGGCGGAAAGGGCGCCGCGTTGCTGGCCTGTTCCAGAGAAGAACAGAGCGGCTGCAGGTTGTCGATATAGATCACTTCCTGAACATAACGCCACGAGAAGGCGACCCTGCGCATTTCCCGTAGATGCAGATGGCTGCAGGGGCCACCTTCAAATCTTTGCAGCTGAGTGAGCGCTTCCTTGGCCTGATCGACAACCCGGTCTGAGCGTACGAGTACCCGCGAGGCGTAGTTATCCAGCGCATCTACAAATTTATCTTCAGCCTGGCGATGTGCCAGCCAGATACTGAGGCAAATCGGTACCAGCACAGAAAAGATCAGTATGCCTGTGACCAGGCTAACCAGATGTCGGGTTCTCATGCAGCCGTTTCCTTCCTCATATGCCCGCTCCCGGGGCACAGAGTTCGCTCGCCAGTGGAGAAAGATTTTATCGCGAAATGATATAGTTATAGCATGTGAAAGTCTTAGAATTCGTTTGTGCAGGGGGAAATCAGAAAAAATTTCGGGTTTGGGATACCCGTCGAGGGGTTGTTTTTGCAGCACGGCTCGGATATTATTTTGTTATGTTATAACAAAACATAAAGAGTCTATTATGAAGCCTGATATTCACCCAGCCTATCGCACCGTGGTGTTTCACGACACCAGTGCAAATGAGTACTTTAAAGTCGGTTCAACGATTAAAACGGACCGTGAAATTGAGCTCGACGGTGAAACGTATCCGTACATCACCATCGAGGTTTCTTCAAAATCGCATCCGTTCTATACCGGTAAGCAGAAAACGTTCTCCACGGACGGCAGCGCGGCGCGCTTCCGCAAGCGTTTTGGCGGCTTTATTAATGCGAAGCGAGGTTAATCATGCAGGTGCTTAACTCACTGCGCAGCGCGAAGCAGCGCCATCCGGATTGCCAGATAGTCAAACGCAAAGGGCGCCTGTACGTGATCTGCAAATCTAATCCGCGCTTCAAAGCCGTTCAGGGCCGTAAAAAAAGACGCTAGAAGCCGGTCTTGCGCCAACTTTCCAGGGATCTCCTCTGCGTGCCATCGGCGGTAAAATTGTCGGTGGCAAGCCAGTTCTCAAACGCCTTCGCCAGCGCTGGCCACTCTGCGCCTATGATTGAAAACCAGTCGGTATCCCGGTTATGGCCTTTGATGACCAGCGCCTGGCGAAAGCGCCCTTCATACTGAAAGCCCAGACGCAGCGCGGCCCTGCGTGAGGGTTCATTCAGGCTATTGCACTTCCATTCATAGCGTCTGTACCCCAGCGTGTCGAAGACGTACTGCATCAGAAGATATTGCGCTTCCGTGGACATCGGCGTGCGGCTTAACAGCGGCGAGAAGTGAACATGGCCGACTTCCACCACGCCATTTTTAGGATCAATGCGCATCAGCGCCAGGGTTCCCACCGGAGAGTGGGTCTGGCTATCGAATACGGTGAAATGCATGGGGTCGGGGAGATCGCTTACGCTTGCGACCCACTGGGAAAAATCGGCCGCCGTTGCGTCCGGCTCGCGCAGCAGCCATGTCCAGCTGCGGGTGTCTTCTGCCAGATGATAGGCACGGAACAGGGCGTCCGCATGTTCGACGCGCAGAGGTTCAAGGTAACAATAGCGACCCTTTAGCGTTACGCGCGAAGGGGGCTGGCGCGGCTGCCAGTCGATAAGCGCTTCGCCAACGGGCTGCCCAAACTGATTGAATGTATTCATCTTAATTTCCATGTCGGTGCAAAGAAATCCAAGATTAAGTAATTACTGGTTCCTTAAGAAGATCCAGTGAAGTATGTTCTTGTGGTACCACGGAGGCGAATATGAATATACCCGGCGATGAATTTTATGCCCTGTTAAATACTGCACTGAAAACGCGTGAGGAGGAGAGCCTCCAGCGCACGCTTTATCTTGCCCTGAGGGAGATGATCCTGCAGGAACGCTTGCAGGCTGAAAGTCGTTTACCGGGATCCCGCGTCATCGCGCAGCAGCTTTCCGTTTCCCGGAATACCGTTAACGCCGCGCTGGAACAACTCACGCTTGAAGGGTATTTACTGCGCAGCCGGCAGGGAACGCGCGTGGCGCAGCTTGCGCGCAGGGCCAGGCAGCAGGCTTTGCCTGAACTGGCCGTCTCGCTTGCAAAACGGGTAGCACGCTTGCCTGCTCCGACCCCGAGAGATACGCCCGTTCCGGCTTTTACGCCCGGCACGCCTGCGATTAACTATTTTCCCCTGCCGCTGTGGCGGCGCTTGTTCGATCGCGTGCTGCGTGAAGAGGGAAGTGCGCTACTCGGCTACGGAGACCCTGCGGGAGAGCCGTCTCTGCGACGGGCGATTGCCCGCCATCTTGCGCTGTCGCGCGGGATTGACTGCGACGCCAGCCAGATTGTGATTACCGAGGGGGCGCTGGAAGGGGTTAACCTCTGTACACAGCTGCTGAGCGAGCCGGGTGACGTTGTATGGATTGAAGATCCCGGATACGCGGGAGCAAAAAGCGCGTTTGCGAAATCCGGCTTAACGATGTACGGCATGCCGGTAGATGATGAAGGTATGAACTGGGAAGGGAGACAGGTTTCGCCTCCCTCGTTTATCTTCACCTCACCGTCGCATCAGTTTCCCTGTGGAAGCGTATTAAGCGCCCGTCGGCGTCTGGCGTTACTTGAGCTGGCTATAGAGCATAAGGCCTGGATTATTGAGGATGACTACGACAGTGAATTTCGTTACGCCGGGGAGCCTGTGCCTGCCATGTTGGGCATGTTGAAAAATGCGCCCGTGGTCTATCTTGGGACGTTCAGCAAAACGCTGTTTCCCTCGCTGCGCATCGGCTTCATGGTTTTACCTTCTGCGCTGGCAAAGGCCGCGCGCCCGGCAATCGGCTCTTTGCTGCGAGGGGGACACCGTGCCGAGCAGCGCACGCTGGCCCTGTTCATTGAAGAGGGGCATTACGCCCGTCACCTTGCCGCCATGCGTCGACTGTATCGTAAACGCTACCGCCAGCTGCGCGAGGTGCTCAGCGCTGAGCTGCACGTTTCGCACCGCGTGCTGGCAGGGGAAGGGGGGATGCACCTGACGGTGGCGATTGACGGGATAGATGACAAGGCCATTGTTCAGCAGGCCAGCGCCTTTCAGCTGGCGCCCGCGGCCCTAAGCGGGTACTACCTTGATACGAAGCAGGGGCAAACCGGTCTGGTAATGGGGTACGGCAATACCTCTGCTTCACAGTTCACGCCGGGCATCCGACGTTTACAAACGTTGATTACGCAGCAGCGGGGCGGGAAAGCGTAAAGACGTCGTAGAACGACAGCTCGCCTTTCGTCGACACCATTTTCTGCAGCTTCTCTTTCTGAACGGGTTCGACTGCCGGTGAATGCAGAATAGTGTCGATCAGTTCAGAGGGCACAAAGCGGGTGTTGTACCACTCGCCGTTGTAACAGACGCGAAAATCAAGCACGTCGATGTCTTCATAGCGGTAGCGCGGGTTGACGTCGAAAAAGAAAAACGCATTGAACACCACAAACAGCACAACCAGCAGCCAGACGGAGTCCACCAGCGTTTCGGACGTGAGCATCACGACAAGCGTTGCCAGCAAGGCGGCGTACATCGCGATAAACAGGCCGGGATGTTTGCGAATAAAGCTGATGCTAAAGCGCGGGCGATTATCGCGCTTTTCGCGGGTGTTCAGATCGTCGATGGTGGCGGTAAGCAGGCGCTGTATCTCGGTCATTTTTTACCTTCATGAATGTTGACAATACAGGGGATCTGCCTATTTTAGGAGAGCCGTTAGATCGAAAAAAGTAACAGTTATGCGGTGAAAAACCATAACAGTTACGCGCTTTACGCCTCCAGCATTTTTATGATCCTTGCCGGATTCCCCCCCACCACGGCATTTGCCGGCACATCTTTAGTGACAACGGCACCAGAGGCCACAACCACATTATCACCGATGGTCACGCCTGGGTTAATCACCGCACGTCCGCCGATCCAGACGTTATGACCAATGGTCACCGGTTTACCGTACTCAACGCCGCTGTTGCGTTCAGACGCATCAAGAGGATGGGTAGCGGTATAAATGTGTACGCCGGGCGCGAGCATACAGTTGTCGCCAATCGTCACGGGACAGACGTCCAGTATCACGCAGTCAAAATTGGCATAGAACGCTTTGCCCAGGAAAATATTGTAACCGTAGTCACAGCGGAAGCTGGGCTCGATGTAGGCACCGTCACTTTGTCCAAGCAGCTCGGCCAGCAACGCGTTGCGTTCTGTTTTCTCGTCGGGCGCAGTGTGGTTATAGCGATGGATCAAATGGCGGGCGCGCAGGCGGTCTTCTCGTAACGTGATATCGCCCGGGCGGTAATGCTCGCCAGCAATCATCTTCTGCTTCTCTTCGCTCATGGGAATGTCTCTGAAATGATGGATTCCCCTAGAGTAAAGGGGAACAACAGGAAAGGGAACGTTCCCGGAATTTGTGTGTGATAACAATCACAACTTAGTTGCCGATAAGCGCATTTCAAGCGGGGGCCCGTCTGTCACACAGGGATCGTAACGCGAAGGTAAATGTTGCTAAGTGGGTGACGTAGAAACTCTACAGACACACTTCAGGAATTAACGAACAAATTTCCACACAGAAGTAGGGATTTTGTCATAAAGTTTATTCATTGTGAGCTCAGCAAGACGATGGTCAGCGGCTGAATAAAATACCGCCAGTTCATTATCAGGTAGCTCGTATTTATTCTTTTCAATTACGCGTTCGAGCGTGTCGATTGACTGACAGCGTCGCAGACGCATCAAATAATCGACTTTTGTTAATGGTTTATCAGACATAAATTCACCTTGGTAATTGTAATAATTTTAACAGGAAAGGCTAACAGGGTTCGCTCTGCTTGCGTTAAGGAAGCAGCGAAATAGTCGGTTTCCTGATTTACGCCATTTCTGCAAATCCTGTGCGTTAATGCCGTAGCTGCTGAACAACATAAAGGTGTCGTCCAGGTATTCGTCAATTTGCTCAATCAGCTTATTATCTTCATTGTACTTAATTTTATAATTAAGTGCGAAGGTCGCGATATGCTCTATCAGCTCGTTTAGCTGTAGATTGATGGCAGACGTTGGGTCATTTACCCAGCCATGGTTGCTTTCATCAAGATTGGCAAGGCAGTCATGGTACAAGGATTCGCAGAGAAATTTCAACTGCGCGATATCATGCCTTTTTGGCGAGTACTCGTCCATAGCGCATCCCCTTCTGAGTGATTTCTTACTCACCGAACATCATTGTCGGGATGGATACAACTAACTTAGCCACACGGGTGCTGTGTTCCTGATAACTCTAACTATAAGCCACTCTGATCAAGATTTCACCGCGCTATTACGAAAAATTACAATTAAAACGCGATGCTGCGAGGAGGTGCGCAAATGTTCATCGTGGCAGGAAAGACACGATCAATAACGCGGCCATTTTTACGGCTTCCTTACATTTCATCCAGTTAACATTTCCGTGCAATTGAAGTCTTTTTTCAGACTTTATCTATACGGGGCTGCGGGTTAGGAATATTCCTAATAATTTATGCGTTGAAATGAAATTAAAAAAAGCACTAGCTCGGCGATTAAGTTTTTCGGCAATTATGATAGGCCTAATAACGATGGCAGAAAATAAATAGAACGACAATAAGCGTATTTTATGATTTTTGCTGCAAATGAAAAAGGCCGCTAATGCGGCCTTTTGATCGGATGAAACCGGTATCAGTGATGCTCTACTGAATGATTGTGCTCAATATCTTCATTCTTCCGGCTGAAGCGGCGGCGAACCACCACGAAGAAGACCGGTACGAAGAAGATCGCGAGAACCGTCGCGGTAACCATCCCGCCCATTACGCCAGTACCTACGGCGTTCTGTGCACCGGAGCCTGCACCGGAGCTGATAACCAGCGGCATTACCCCAAGGATAAACGCCAGGGACGTCATCAGGATTGGGCGCAGACGCATGCGAACCGCATCAAGCGTTGCCTCAATCAGGCCTTTGCCTTCTTTTTCCATCAGATCTTTGGCGAATTCCACGATAAGTATCGCGTTCTTCGCCGACAAGCCAATGGTTGTCAGCAGGCCCACCTGGAAGTAAACGTCGTTGGTCAGCCCACGGAACGTTGCGGCCAGCAGCGCACCGATAACCCCGAGTGGAACCACCAGCATAACGGAGAACGGAATCGACCAGCTCTCGTACAGTGCCGCCAGACACAGGAACACCACAATCAGTGAGATGGCGTACAGGGCAGGGGCCTGGTTACCGGACAGACGTTCCTGATAGGACATGCCCGTCCAGTCATAGCCGATACCCGCAGGCAGCTTGCCGGCCAGTTCTTCCATCAGGTTCATGGCTTCACCGGTGCTTCGACCTGGTGCGGCCTGACCGAGGATTTCCATGGATGGCAGCCCGTTATAGCGTTCCAGACGCGGCGAACCGTATTCCCAGTGCGACGTTGAGAAGGCGGAGAACGGCACCATCTGCCCGTTGCTGCCGCGAACGAACCAGGTGTTGATATCGTTCGGCAACATGCGGTATTCCGCTTCGGACATCACGTACACTTTCTTCACACGACCACGGTCGATGAAGTCGTTAACGTAGCTACCGCCCCAGGCTGCGCCCAGCGTGGTATTGATGTCGCTAATGGATACGCCCAGGGCCTGTGCTTTTTCCTGGTCGATATCGATCTTGTACTGCGGGGTATCTTCCAGGCCGTTTGGACGCACGCCAACCAGCAGGTCAGGGTGCTTCGCAACTTCACCAAACAGCTGGTTACGCGCCTGCGTCAGTTTTTCGTGACCCAGCCCCCCCTGGTCGATCAGCTGGAAGTCGAAGCCGGTCGCGGTACCCAGTTCAACAATCGCTGGCAGGTTAAAGGCGAAGACCATCGCATCTTTTATCTGCGAGAAGGTGCCCATTGCGCGGCCAGTGATCGCTTCTACTTTATTCTCATCGCCCGGACGGTCCGCCCAGTCTTTCAGAGAAACGAAGGCAATACCGGTGTTCTGACCACGGCCCGCAAAGCCAAAGCCGTTAACCGCAAACACGGATTCAACGTTCGCTTTCTCATTGTTGAGATAGTAGTCGGTCACTTCATCCAGTACTTTCTGGGTACGTTCTTGCGATGCACCCGCCGGAAGCTGTGCCATCGTCAGGAACACGCCCTGGTCTTCATCCGGCAGGAACGAGCTTGGCAGACGAACGAACAGGTAAGCCATGCCCACCACGATGATGATGTAGAGCAGCAGGTAACGACCGGTACTGCGCAGGATGTTGCCCACGCTGTCGGTGTAGTGGTGCGTGCTCTTCTCGAACATGCGGTTAAACCAGCCGAAGAACCCTTTGTGCTCGCCGTGGCCGCCTTTCTGAATCGGCTTCAGCATGGTCGCACACAGGGCTGGCGTCAGGATCAACGCGACCAGTACAGACAGCGCCATCGCGGAAACGATGGTGATGGAGAACTGACGGTAAATCGCACCTGTGGAGCCGCCGAAGAAGGCCATCGGGATAAATACCGCGGACAGTACCATCGCGATACCGACCAGCGCGCCCTGGATCTGGCCCATGGATTTACGGGTTGCTTCCTTCGGCGGCAGGCCTTCTTCCGCCATCACACGCTCAACGTTCTCTACCACCACGATGGCGTCATCCACCAGCAGGCCGATGGCGAGCACCATCCCGAACATCGTCAGGGTGTTTATCGAGTAGCCAAATATGGACAGGATCGCGAAGGTCCCGAGCAGTACAACCGGCACGGCGATGGTTGGGATCAGCGTCGCACGGAAGTTTTGCAGGAACAGGTACATCACCAGGAAGACGAGAATGATCGCCTCAACCAGGGTTTTTACCACTTCGTGAATCGAGATTTTAACAAACGGTGTGGTGTCGTACGGGTAAACGATTTTCAGACCTGACGGGAAGAAAGGTTCCATCTTCTTCAGCTCTGCACGGATAGCCGTTGCGGTGTCCAGGGCGTTAGCACCTGTCGCCAGTTTGATACCCAGACCGGAAGCCGGTTTACCGTTGAACTTCGCGATAATGTCGTAGTTCTCACCGCCCAGTTCCACTTTCGCCACGTCACGCAGGCGAACCTGAGAACCGTCCTGATTCACTTTCAGCAGAATTTTGCTGAACTCATCGGCGGAGGTCAGACGCGTTTGCGCGATGATGGATGCGTTAAGCTGCTGGCCTTTCACCGGCGGGGTACCGCCGAGCTGACCGGCTGCAACCTGGGCGTTCTGCGCTTTAATGGCGCTGATCACGTCGACCGGCGTCAGCTGGAAGTTGTTCAGTTTGTTCGGATCCATCCAGATACGCATCGCGTACTGAGAACCGAACAGCTGCACGTCACCCACACCCGAAGTACGGCTAATAGCGTCCTTCATGTTGGCGCCCACGTAGTCGGAAATATCCTCCTGCGTCATGGTGCCGTTGGTGTTGATAACGCCAACAACCATCAGGAAGCTACTGGACGATTTCTCGACGCTCACACCCTGCTGTTGTACTTCCTGCGGCAGCAGCGGCATAGCCAGCTGCAGTTTGTTCTGCACCTGAACCTGCGCGATGTCAGCATCCGTACCTGACTCGAAGGTCAGGGTGATCTGAACTGTACCGGTTGAGTCACTGTTTGAGGACATGTACATCAGGTTATCGATACCGTTCATGTTCTGTTCGATAACCTGCGTAACGGTATCCTGCACCGTTTTCGCATCAGCCCCAGGGTAGGTTGCGGAAATTGTTACCGCCGGTGGCGCAATCGTTGGATATTGCGCGACGGGCAGCTTCAGGATCGCAAGTCCCCCTGCTAGCATGATGATTATGGCGATCACCCATGCAAATATGGGGCGATCGATAAAGAAATTAGGCATGTCTTAACGGCTCCTGTTTAAGTTAAGACTTGGTTTGTTCTGACTGGCCAGCGGCCGAAGCTTGTTGTTTCTCGTCAGATTTCACTTCCTGTGCTTTGACCTGCGCGCCAGGACGAACTTTTTGCAAACCAGTAATAATCACGCGATCGCCATCTTTCAGACCTTCCGTCACCAGCCATTTGTCGCCAATCGCCTGGGTTGCGGTGATATTGCGCGTCTCGACTTTGTCATCTGCACCCACAACCAGCGCGCTCGCATCGCCACGCGGCGTACGGGTCACACCCTGTTGAGGAACCAGAATTGCGGTTGGGTTAGTCCCTTCTTCCAGACGTGCGCGAACGAACATCCCCGGCAACAGCGTGTTGTCAGGATTCGGGAAAATCGCACGCAGGGTGATGGAGCCGGTGGTCTGATCGACCGTCACATCAGAAAATTCCAGTGTGCCTGCCTGAGCGAACTTGATACCGTCGTTGGTCACGAGCTCAACTTTGGCTTTGCCGTTTTCCTGCTTCAGCGTGCCGTTTACCAGCTCCTGCTTCAGGCGCAGGAAATCATTACTGGACTGCGTCACATCGACGTAGATCGGGTCAAGCTGCTGCACGGTGGCCAGCGCTGTGGTTTGGCCGTTCTGTACCAGTGCCCCTTCCGTTACGGAAGATTTACCAATGCGACCGCTGATAGGTGAGGTGACCTTGGTATAGGCCAGGTTGATGCGTGCGGTTTCGACAGCCGCTTTTGCAGCCACGACGGCGGCGTTAGCCTGCTGTGCATCCGCCAGGGCAGTATCGTAATCCTGTTGGCTGATGTACTTCGTACCGAGCAGTTTTTTGTAGCGATTCAGCGTTAACTGGGCAATTTTGGCCGCAGCGTCAGCTTTTGCCAGGTCGCCTTTCGCGCTCTCATAAGACGCCTGATAGGTTGCTGGATCAATCTGATACAGAGACTCACCGGCTTTAACATCACCGCCTTCGGTGAAGTTACGTTTCAGGATGATGCCATTTACCTGAGGACGAACTTCCGCAATGCGGTAAGCGCTGGTGCGGCCTGGCAGTTCGGTTGTTATCTGTAGAGGTTCGGATTTGAGCGTCACGACACCTACTTCAGGCACCTGCTGAGCTCCTTGTTGAGCCTGTTTGTCGTCACATCCTGTAAGCGCTAAGCTGCCTGAGAGCATCAGAACGACCGCCAGAGGCGTTAACCCTCTGTTTTTGTTCATATGTAAACCTCGAGTGTCCGATTTCAAATTGATCAATGGTCCTGAGTCCAAAAACCCATTGCTGCGTTTATATTATCGTCATGCTATGGTACATACATTCATAAATGTATGTAAATCTGACTCCTGTAAATTCACCGACGTATGGCACGAAAAACCAAACAACAAGCGCTTGAAACCCGTCAACACATTCTGGATGTGGCAATGCGTTTGTTTTCTCAGCAGGGTGTTTCGGCAACCTCGCTGGCGCAGATTGCTCAGGCCGCGGGCGTCACGCGGGGAGCGATTTACTGGCATTTTAAAGATAAGTCAGATCTGTTCGGTGAAATCTGGCAACTTTCAGAGTCCAGCATTAGCGATCTTGAGACTGAGTATCGGGCAAAATTCCCCGACGATCCACTCTCAGTATTAAGAGAAATTCTAGTATATATCCTTGAAGCAACTGTTGTTGAGGAACGTCGCAGGCTGATGATGGAAATTATATTCCACAAATGCGAGTTCGTGGGAGAGATGGCGGTTGTCCAGCAGGCGCAGCGCAGCCTGTGTCTGGAGAGTTACGACCGCATAGAGCAGACGCTCACCCAATGCATTCAGGCACAAATGTTACCGCCTGATTTACTGACCCGCCGGGCGGCGATCCTGCTGCGCAGCTACATTTCCGGCCTGATGGAAAACTGGCTCTTTGCTCCGCAGTCCTTTGACCTCAAAGCAGAAGCGCGAAGCTACGTTGCCATTTTGCTGGAGATGTGCCAGTTCTGCCCAACGCTGCGTAGCGACACCCCTTCGCTCAACGCTTAATTGTCTCAGATAAGAATGTTCACGCTATTCTGCTACAGGCGAGCGTGATATTCTGCACGCCGGACTATTTTCGGTCATCTTCTGATATCACTCACGACTATGCTGCTCACCAATCGCTCGCAACATCCCGTTCTTGCATTTATTTTTGCCATGCTGTTTTTCCTTGCAGCGGCGCCTCTTTCTTATGCGCGTGCAGATAATTCCAGTGACATCCCCACGCGCGCCGACGTTCAGTCGCAGCTGGATACCCTGAATAAGCAAAAAGACCTCACGCCTCAGGATAAGCTTATCCAGCAGGATCTGACGGAAACGCTGGAGTCCATTGATAAAATTGAGCGCGTAAAAGCGGAAACCGCGCAGCTTCGCCAGAAGGTCGCGCAGGCGCCTGAGAACATGCGCAAGGCGACGGAGTCGCTGAATGCCCTGAGCGACGTTGATAACGATACCGAGACGCGCAAAACGCTTGCCACGCTTTCGCTGCGTCAGCTGGAATCGCGCGTGGCGCAGCTGCTGGACGATCTGCAAACGGCGCAGTCCGACCTTGCGACCTATAACAGCCAGCTGGTTTCGCTGCAAACCCAGCCCGAGCGCGTGCAGAACGCGATGTATACCGCGTCGCAGCAGCTACAGCAAATCCGTAACCGCCTGAATGGAACCTCGGTGGGTGACGGGGCGCTTCGACCGACGCAGCAGACGTTGCTGCTGGTTCAGCAGGCGTTGCTCAATGCGCAAATTGAACAGCAGCGTAAAAGCCTGGAAGGGAATACGGTGCTGCAGGACACGCTGCAAAAACAGCGCGATTACGTCAATGCGAACATCAACCGCCTGGAGCACCAGCTTCAGCTGTTGCAGGAAGCGGTAAACAGCAAGCGCCTGACGCTGACGGAAAAAACGGCTCAGGAAGCCGTATCGCCTGATGAAACGGCTCGCATTCAGGACAACCCGCTGGTGAAGCAGGAGCTGGACGTTAACCATCAGCTGAGCCAGCGCCTGATTCAGGCCACCGAAAGCGGTAACTCGCTGGTTCAGCAAAACATCAAAGTTAAAAACTGGCTGGATCGTGCCCTGCAGGCCGAACGTAACATCAAAGAGCAGATCGCCGTTCTGAAAGGCAGTCTTCTGCTGTCTCGTATTTTGTACCAGCAGCAGCAGACGCTGCCGTCCGCTGACGAGCTGGAGGACATGACCAACCGTATAGCGGATTTACGTCTGGAGCAGTTTGACGTCAACCAGCAGCGCGACGCGCTTTTCCAGAGCGATAACTTTGTCGCTAAAGTGGAAGAGGGCCACACCGCCGAGGTGAATCCGGAAGTGCATGACGCGCTGTTGCAGGTGGTGGATATGCGCCGCGAGCTGCTCGACCAGCTCAATAAACAGCTGGGCAACCAGCTGATGATGGCCATCAACCTGCAGATCAACCAGCAGCAGCTGGTCAGCGTATCGAAAAGCCTGCAGGAGATTTTGACCCAGCAGATTTTCTGGGTGAACAGCAACAAGCCGATGGACTGGGACTGGATTAAATCCTTCCCCGAGGCGCTGAAATCGCAGATCAAGAGCATGAAAATCACCGTCAACTGGGAGAAGGCGTGGCCTGCGGTGATGATAGCCTTCCTGGCGGGATTACCGCTGCTGCTGATCGCCGGGCTCATTCGCTGGCGCCTGAACTGGCTGAAAACCTATCAGGCGAAGCTGGCATCCGAAGTGGGGCAGCTGCGAAACGACAGCCAGCTGCATACCCCGAAAGCGATCCTGATTGACCTGATCCGCGCGCTGCCGGTCTGCCTGCTGATCCTGGCCACCGGCCTGATCCTGCTGACGATGCAGCTAAATATTAGCGATCTGCTGTGGGCATTCAGTAAAAAACTGGCGCTGTTCTGGCTGGTGTTTGGCCTGTGCTGGAAAGTGCTGGAAAAAGACGGCGTGGCGGTGCGTCACTTCAACATGCCGGAACAGCTCACCAGCCACTGGCGTCGCCAGATTGTGCGCATCAGCCTGGCGCTGCTGCCGCTGCACTTCTGGTCGGTTGTGGCCGAGCTTTCCCCGCTGCACCTGATGGATGACGTGCTGGGGCAGCTGGTCATTATGCTGAACCTGCTGCTTATTGCCGTTCTGATGTGGCCAATGTGCCGCGATAGCTGGCGTGATAAAGAGTCCCACAATCTTCGTCTGGTCACCGTAACGGTGCTGGCGATTATTCCGCTGGCGCTGATGGTGCTGACGGCAACGGGCTATTTCTACACCACGCTGCGCCTGTCGGGCCGCTGGATTGAAACGGTTTACCTGGTGATTGTATGGAACCTGCTGTTCCAGACCGTGCTGCGCGGTTTGAGCGTGGCGGCGCGTCGCATTGCCTACCGCCGTGCTATTGCCCGTCGTCAGCATCAGGTGAAAGAGGGGGCTGAAGGGGCTGAGCCGCAGGAAGAGCCGACCATTGCCCTTGAGCAGGTCAACCAGCAAACGATGCGTATTACCATGCTGCTGATGGTGGCGCTGTTCGGGGTGATGTTCTGGGCCATCTGGTCTGATTTAATCACCGTGTTTGCTTATCTCGACAGCGTCACGCTCTGGCAGTACAGCGGAACCGAAGCGGGTGTCACGGTAATGAAAAGCGTGACCATGGGCAGCCTGCTCTTTGCGCTGGTTTCGCTGGTGGTCGCCTGGGCGCTGATCCGCAACCTGCCGGGTCTGCTGGAGGTGCTGGTGCTGTCTCGCCTGAACCTTCGTCAGGGGGCGTCATACGCCATCACCACCATCCTGAACTACGTCATTATTATCGTCGGCGCGATGACGGTCTTTGGCTCGCTGGGCGTCTCGTGGGATAAGCTGCAGTGGCTCGCCGCCGCCCTCTCGGTCGGTCTTGGTTTTGGCCTGCAGGAGATCTTCGGTAACTTCGTCTCCGGCCTGATTATCCTGTTCGAACGTCCGGTGCGTATCGGCGATACCGTCACCATCGGCACCTTCTCGGGGACCGTCAGCAAGATCCGTATCCGCGCGACCACGATTACCGACTTCGATCGTAAAGAGGTGATCATCCCGAACAAAGCGTTCGTGACCGAGCGCCTGATCAACTGGTCGCTCTCAGATACCACCACCCGCGTAGTGATACGCCTCGGCGTGGCGTATGGCTCCGATCTGGACAAGGTAAAAGAGGTGCTGCTGCAGGCGGCGTCCGAACATCCGAAAGTCATGCACGATCCGGCACCGGCGGTATTCTTCACCACCTTCGGGCCGAGCACGCTGGACCACGAGCTGCGCCTGTACGTGCGTGAGCTGCGCGATCGCAGCTACACCGTCGACGAACTCAACCGCGCGATCGATCGCCTTTGCCGTGAAAACGACATTAATATCGCCTTCAACCAGCTTGAGGTTCACCTGCGTAACGAGAAAGGTGAAGAGCATACGGAAGTGAAACGCGAGATTAAGGGTGACGACCCGACTCCGGCGTAATCTATTATTTTCCCTCTCCCTGTGGGAGAGGGTTAGGGTGAGGGCAACAGGCCTTCACCTTTGCCTCAAAATCCCGCCGTACAATTTCCAGCGCCTTCAGCACCGTCTCCGCCGGGAGCTCGTGGTTCTCCAGCAGCATAATCAAATCCACGGCCAGCTTGACCTCATCGGGTGCATTTTCCAGTGACATCTGTGTCGCTCCTGTTAACGGGTCAAACGTTCAATAACGCGCTCAATCTCATCCAGCGCCTGACGGCAGCGGGCAATGCGGCCTTCCAGGGCACTAATCTCGCGCATCAATAGCTGCTGCTCTTCCAGCGTCTCGCTGTTGTTGAGGCGCGCCTCGCGCTCGCGCTTCATCTCAAACAGACGGCGCTCAAACTCCTGGTTCTCCAGCCGCTTGCGCTGCCATTTGCCGAGGCCCGGTGAAGGGCTGTCCCAGGCGCGCAGCGGCCATGCGGCGATTTCGCGGTGCAGGGCGGTGATCTGCTCGGCGAGATGCTCCGCAAGCCACACTACCTGTTGCTGCTGCGCGTTCTCCACCGCGTGGCGAAGCTCGTCGAGATTATGCTGCGCCTCGGCAAGGTAATCCTGGATTAGGGTGCTGCGGGTGCGGAAAAGCTGTCGGTCGAAGCGCGGCTTCAGCGTGGCGTGCCCCATCAGCGGCGTGGCCTGCGCGCGCAAGGCGATCAGCTGATTTTGTAGCGTCTCAAGAAGCAGGGCTGTTTTCAAAACGCTCTCCAGTGGTAAAGTAGCCGTTCAGTTTGATAACGATTCGCATTATGCAGCGTACTATTTTAATCATCATTGGCTGGCTCGCGGTAGTGCTTGGCACGCTCGGCGTCGTTTTGCCCCTGTTGCCGACCACGCCGTTTATCCTGCTGGCGGCCTGGTGCTTCGCCCGCTCGTCGCCGCGCTTTCACCACTGGCTGCTCTACCGCTCCTGGTTTGGCGGCTATCTGCGTTACTGGCAAAAACACCGGGCCATGCCGCCGGGTGCCAAACCGCGCGCGGTTGCCATGATACTGGTAACCTTCGCCGTTTCATTATGGCTGGTAAAAATGATGTGGGTGCGCATCCTGCTGCTGGCGATCCTCACCTGCCTGCTTATCTTCATGTGGCGGATCCCCGTGGTGGATGAAAAGCAACAAAAGCACTGAAGCCTCATCATGGCTGTTGCAATTATTGCGTACAGCCAGTAAATTCGACCGTTTTCGAGCACAGGTGCGCCTGGTTAAAGGTTAAGCAATTGTTACCTTTACCGACTCGTTGCGCGCCGTGAGTAACACTGTTTCACTTAGGCACAAACCGATGACCGCAACTGCACAGCAGCTTGAATTTCTGAAAAACAGCATCAAAAGCATCCAGGACTACCCAAAGCCTGGCATTCTTTTCCGTGATGTCACCAGCTTGCTGGAAGACCCGAAAGCGTACGCGCTCAGCATTGAACTGCTGGTGGAGCGTTATAAAAACGCCGGGATCACCAAAGTAGTAGGTACCGAAGCCCGCGGCTTCCTGTTTGGCGCACCGGTTGCGCTGGCGATGGGCGTCGGTTTTGTGCCGGTGCGTAAGCCGCGCAAGCTGCCGCGCGAAACCATCGCAGAGAGCTACGAGCTGGAATACGGCACCGATCAGCTGGAAATCCACGTGGATGCCATCAAGCCAGGCGACAAAGTGCTGGTGGTGGACGATCTGCTGGCAACCGGCGGCACCATTGAAGCGACCGTGAAGCTGATCCGTCGTCTGGGTGGTGAAGTGACCGACGCGGCATTCATCATCAACCTGTTCGATCTGGGCGGTGAACAGCGCCTGGAAAAACAGGGTATTACCAGCTACAGCCTGGTGCCATTCCCGGGTCACTAATCCCGTTCCTCACAACCTCGCTCAATGAGTGAGGTTGTGATAGCATTCCCCTCCATAAATTCACCTTCCAGCGTTGCAGAGCCTGCCCATGAGTTATCAGGTGTTAGCCCGTAAATGGCGACCACAAACCTTTGCTGACGTTGTCGGTCAGGAACATGTGCTGACGGCCCTGGCGAACGGCTTGTCGCTAGGTCGCATCCATCACGCCTATCTTTTCTCCGGCACCCGCGGCGTCGGAAAAACCTCTATTGCCCGCTTGCTGGCAAAAGGTTTGAACTGCGAAACCGGGATCACCGCCACGCCGTGCGGCGTGTGCGATAACTGCCGTGAAATCGAGCAGGGGCGTTTTGTCGACCTGATCGAAATCGACGCCGCCTCGCGCACCAAAGTGGAAGACACTCGCGACCTGCTGGATAACGTGCAGTACGCCCCGGCGCGCGGACGCTTCAAGGTCTACCTGATCGATGAAGTGCATATGCTGTCGCGCCATAGCTTTAACGCCCTGCTGAAAACGCTGGAAGAGCCGCCTGCGCACGTAAAATTCCTGCTGGCGACCACCGATCCGCAAAAGCTGCCGGTCACGATCCTGTCGCGCTGCCTGCAGTTCCACCTGAAGGCGCTGGACGTCGAACAGATCCGCGCTCAGCTTGAACACATTCTCGATGAAGAGAAAATTGTCCACGAACCGCGCGCTCTGCAGCTGCTGGCGCGTGCGGCCGACGGCAGCCTGCGTGACGCCCTGAGCCTGACCGATCAGGCGATTGCCAGCGGTGACGGCAAGCTCTCGACCGACGCGGTCAGCACCATGCTCGGCACGCTCGATGACGATCAGGCGCTGTCGCTTATCGAAGCGATGATTGCCGCCAACGGCGAGCAGGTGATGTCGATGGTGAATGCCGCCGCCGCCCGCGGTGTGGAATGGGAAGCGCTGCTGGTCGAAATGCTCAGCCTGCTGCACCGTGTGGCCATGCTGCAGCTCTCTCCGTCGGCGATTGGCGCGGATATGGCGACCATCGAACACCGGATGCGTGAGCTCGCCCGCACCGTACCGCCTGCTGACGTTCAGCTTTACTACCAGACGCTGCTGATTGGCCGCAAAGAGCTGCCGTTCGCACCGGATCGCCGCATGGGCGTTGAAATGACGCTGCTGCGCGCGCTGGCGTTCCACCCGCGCATGCCGCTGCCGGAGCCGGAAGTGCCACGGCAGTCTTTCGCACCGGCCGCACCGACGGCCGTGATGTCGCCGCAGCAGGTGACACCGCCGCCGACGCCGCCGCCGCAAAACGTGCCGCTGTCGGATGCCACCAGTTCGGTGCTTGCCGCACGAAGCCAGCTGCAGCGTGCGCAGGGAGCAACCAAACCAAAAAAGAGTGAACCGGCAGCGCCTTCAAGAGCGCGGCCGGTTAACAACGCCGCGCTTGAACGACTGGCCTCGGTAACGGAGCGCGTACAGTCGCGCCCGACACCGTCCGCGCTCGAGCAAAAAGCCCCGGCGAAAGAAGAGGCATACCGCTGGAAGGCGACCACCATCATCGAGACGGTGAAGGAAGAGGTCGCTACGCCAAAAGCGCTGAAGAAAGCGCTGGAGCATGAGAAAACGCCGGAGCTTTCCGCGAAGCTCGCCGAAGAGTCTATCGAACGCGATGCCTGGGCCGCTGAGGTCAGCAGGCTGCAGCTGCCGAAGCTGGTTGAGCAGGTTGCGCTGAACGCCTGGAAAGAGCAGGAAGGCAATCAGGTGCGTCTGCATCTGCGTCCCAGCCAGCGGCACCTGAACTCCCCCGGCGCACAAAAGGCGCTGGCGGAGGCGCTCGCCGCAGTACAGGGTGTCCCGGTTGAATTGACTATCATTGAAGATGATAATCCGGCGGTGCGAACGCCGCTGGAGTGGCGCCAGGCTATTTATGAAGAGAAGCTCGCGCAGGCGCGTGAGTCGATAATTGCGGATAACAACATCCAGACTCTGCGCCGGTTCTTCGACGCCGATCTGGATGAAGAGAGTATTCGCCCCATTTGATCGTGAGTCTGGCTTACGGTTGTAATCCTTAAACGTGAAAGAGAGAGAAGCCTATGTTCGGTGGAAAAGGCGGTCTGGGTGGCCTGATGAAGCAGGCTCAGCAGATGCAGGAAAAAATGCAGAAGATGCAGGAAGAGATCGCTCAGCTGGAAGTCACGGGTGAATCCGGTGCCGGTCTGGTGAAAGTGACCATCAACGGTGCGCACAACTGCCGCCGCGTGGAAATCGACCCAAGCCTGCTCGAAGACGACAAAGATATGCTGGAAGATCTGGTTGCCGCCGCGTTTAACGACGCTGCGCGCCGTATCGACGAAACCCAGAAAGAGAAAATGGCCTCTGTATCCAGCGGTATGCAACTGCCGCCGGGCTTCAAGATGCCATTCTGATGCAAACCAGTCCGCTGCTCACGCAGTTAATGGAAGCACTGCGCTGCCTGCCGGGCGTTGGCCCGAAGTCGGCGCAGCGCATGGCGTTCACGCTCCTGCAGCGCGACCGCAGCGGCGGGATGCGCCTGGCGCAGGCTCTGACCCGCGCCATGTCAGAAATTGGTCACTGTGCGGATTGCCGTACCTTTACCGAGCAGGACGTGTGTAACATCTGTACGAACCCGCGTCGCCAGGAAAACGGTCAGATTTGCGTGGTGGAGAGTCCTGCGGACATCTACGCCATCGAACAAACCGGGCAGTTTTCCGGCCGCTATTTCGTGCTGATGGGGCATCTCTCCCCGCTGGACGGCATCGGCCCGGATGATATCGGTCTTGACCGCCTTGAACAGCGTCTTGAGTCCGAGACCATCAAAGAAGTGATCCTCGCCACCAACCCGACGGTGGAAGGGGAGGCGACCGCCAACTATATCGCCGAGCTGTGCTCACAGTATGGCGTTGACGCCAGCCGCATCGCCCACGGCGTGCCGGTAGGCGGCGAGCTGGAAATGGTCGACGGCACCACGCTGTCGCACTCTCTGGCCGGGCGTCACAAGATTATTTTCTGACCAAACGGAGGCTGCATTTGTGGCCTCCGCTTGAAAATTCTCCCCCTTATCCCCATCTCTCACTCAACGTTTTAAAACCCCATTAAATGGCATTGTTGAGGTCGACTTAGATGAAAGGACAAGAAACCCGTGGTTTCCAGTCAGAAGTAAAACAGCTTCTGCACCTGATGATCCATTCCCTGTATTCCAATAAAGAAATCTTCCTGCGCGAGCTGATTTCCAACGCATCCGATGCGGCGGACAAGCTGCGCTTTCGCGCGCTGTCGAACCCGGATCTGTATGAAGGCGACGGCGAGCTGCGCGTGCGCGTCTCTTTCAACAAAGAGAACCGCACCCTGACCATCGCCGATAACGGCATTGGTATGAACCGTGATGAGGTGATTGACCACCTCGGGACGATTGCCAAATCCGGCACCAAATCCTTCCTTGAGTCCATGGGCTCAGACCAGGCGAAAGACAGCCAGCTGATCGGCCAGTTTGGCGTGGGCTTCTACTCGGCGTTTATCGTGGCGGACAAAGTCACCGTACGTACCCGCGCGGCGGGCGACAGCGCGGAGAACGGCGTGCTGTGGGAATCCCACGGTGAGGGCGAGTACACCGTTGATGACATCACCAAAGCGGATCGCGGCACCGAAATCACCCTGCACCTGCGCGAAGGCGAAGACGATTTCCTGAACGACTGGCGCGTGCGTTCCATCATCAGCAAATATTCCGATCACATTGCGCTGCCGGTTGAGATTGAGAAACAGGAAGAGCAGGACGGTGAAACCGTGGTCTCCTGGGAGAAGATCAACAAGGCGCAGGCCCTGTGGACGCGCAATAAGTCTGAAATCAAAGACGACGAATACAACGAATTCTATAAGCACATTGCCCACGACTTTACCGACCCGCTGACCTGGAGCCACAACCGCGTGGAAGGAAAGCAGGAGTACACCAGCCTGCTGTACATCCCGGCGCAGGCGCCGTGGGACATGTGGAACCGCGATCACAAGCACGGCCTGAAGCTGTACGTACAGCGCGTGTTCATCATGGATGACGCCGAGCAGTTCATGCCGAACTACCTGCGCTTCACCCGCGGCCTGATCGACTCCAACGATCTGCCGCTGAACGTTTCGCGTGAAATCCTGCAGGACAGCACGGTGACCCGCAACCTGCGCAATGCGCTGACCAAGCGTACGCTGCAGATGCTGGAAAAACTGGCGAAAGACGACGCGGAAAAATACCAGACCTTCTGGAAACAGTTCGGCCTGGTGCTGAAAGAAGGCCCGGCGGAAGACACGGCGAACGTAGAAACCATCGCTAAACTGCTGCGCTTTGCTTCTACGCATACCGACTCCTCCGAGCAGACCGTATCGCTCGAAGACTATATCTCCCGTATGAAAGACGGGCAGGAGAAGATCTACTACATCACCGCAGACAGCTACGCTGCGGCGAAGAGCAGCCCGCACCTGGAGCTGCTGCGTAAGAAAGGCATCGAAGTACTGCTGCTTTCTGACCGCATTGACGAGTGGATGATGAACTACCTGACCGAGTTCGACGGTAAATCCTTCCAGTCCGTGGCCAAAGCCGACGAGTCCATCGACAAGCTGGCGGACGAGGTGGACGAAAGCGCGAAAGAGGCCGAGAAGGCGCTGGAGCCGTTCGTTGAGCGCGTGAAAACGCTGCTGGGCGACCGCGTGAAGGAGGTGCGCTTCACGCACCGTCTGACCGACACCCCGGCGATCGTCACCACCGATGCCGACGAGATGGGCACCCAGATGGCGAAACTGTTCGCGGCTGCGGGCCAGGCGATGCCGGAAGTGAAATATATCTTCGAGCTGAACCCGGATCACCCGCTGGTGAGACGCGCGGCGGATACCCAGGACGAAGCACGCTTCGCCGAGTGGGTTGAGCTGCTGCTGGATCAGTCCCTGCTGGCCGAGCGCGGCACGCTGGAAGATCCTAACCAGTTCATTAAGCGTGTGAACGCGCTGCTGCTGGCGTAATTGACCACGCCTCCCCTGGTCTTCTCCCTCTCCCGTGGGAGAGGGCCGGGGTGAGGGCACCAGACCCGCACTATCCCAAATTATCTCCCCCCTTAACCGTTTCAGCCTCCCCGCCTTCCTTGAGCCACGTCCGTTCTGATGGTATTGTTTAGCGCTTTTGAAAAATTGAACCAACTTTTGAGGGGATTTTCGCAATGCGTATTATTCTGCTTGGCGCTCCGGGCGCGGGTAAAGGAACTCAGGCTCAGTTCATCATGGAGAAATACGGTATTCCGCAAATCTCTACCGGTGACATGCTGCGTGCCGCTGTTAAATCTGGCTCCGAGCTGGGCAAACAGGCGAAGGACATCATGGACGCAGGCAAGCTGGTGACTGACGAGCTGGTTATCGCCCTGGTAAAAGAACGCATCACTCAGGAAGATTGCCGTAACGGTTTCCTGCTGGACGGCTTCCCGCGCACCATTCCTCAGGCTGACGCCATGAAAGAAGCGGGCATCAACGTGGACTACGTTCTGGAGTTCGACGTGCCGGACGAGCTGATCGTTGACCGTATCGTAGGACGTCGCGTACACGCTGCCTCAGGCCGCGTTTACCACATCAAATTCAACCCGCCGAAGGTTGAAGGCAAAGACGACGTGACCGGCGAAGAGCTGACCACCCGTAAAGACGACCAGGAAGAGACCGTGCGTAAGCGCCTGGTAGAATACCATCAGATGACCGCGCCGCTGATCGGCTACTACTCCAAAGAAGCGCAGGCGGGTAACACCAAATACGCGAAAGTGGACGGCACCCAGGCCGTTGCTGACGTACGTGCAGAGCTGGAAAAAATCCTCGGCTAATTGCGCGCCTCTCACCCGGGCTCCCGGGTGAGAAATATTCTCATCTTACCTATTACAGCAATGGGTTTCGTTTAGACGCATTTCCGCTACAATTGACAACCTATCAAATGGTTAAGAGGCGTGAATGAGTCAGGCGAAAACCGGCATCCTGCTTGCCAATCTGGGCACTCCAGAAGCACCTACATCAGACGCGGTAAAACGCTACCTGCGACAATTTTTAAGCGACACGCGCGTCGTGGATTTCCCGAGACTGCTGTGGTGGCCGCTGCTGCGTGGCGTCATTCTGCCGATTCGTTCTCCGCGCGTCGCCAAACTCTATCAGTCCGTCTGGATGGAAGAGGGCTCGCCGCTGATGGTGTACAGCCGCCGTCAGGAAAAAGCGCTGGCCGCCCGCCTGCCGGATATGCCCGTCGCGCTCGGCATGAGCTACGGAAAACCCTCCCTGAAAAGCGCGGTGGACTCACTGCTGGCGCAGGGCGTGGACCATATCGTCGTGCTGGCGCTCTACCCGCAATACTCCTGCTCGACGGTGGCCGCCGTCTGGGACGAGCTGGCCCGCATTCTGGCAACCCGCCGCCGCATTCCGGGCGTGACCTTTATTCGCGACTACGCCGATAACGATCTCTACATCCAGGCGCTTGCCGACAGCGCGCGCGCGTCGTTTGAAAAGCACGGCGAGCCGGATCTGCTGCTGCTTTCCTATCACGGCATTCCACAGCGTTTCGCCAATGAAGGGGATGATTACCCGCAGCGCTGCCGCGATACCACGCGCGAGCTGGTCTCCGCGCTCGGCCTGCCGCCGGAGAAGGTGATGATGACCTTCCAGTCGCGCTTTGGCCGCGAGCCGTGGTTGACGCCGTATACTGACGAAACCCTCAAAATGCTGGGCGAGAAGGGCGTGAAGCATATCCAGGTGATGTCGCCGGGCTTCTCGGCAGACTGTCTGGAAACCCTGGAAGAGATTGCCGTACAAAATAAAGAGTTCTTCCTCGAAGCGGGCGGAGAAAAGTACGAGTATATTCCGGCGCTTAACGACTCTCCTGAACATATCGATATGATGGTCTCGCTGGTGACGAACAGCCGCTGATCGCGCTACCGGCCGGGTTTGTGCTACCATTCCCGGCCTCTATTCCTTGCACAGTTCAGACCATGAAATTTCCCGGTAAACGTAAATCCAAGCACTATTTCCCCGTCAACGCTCGCGATCCGCTCCTGCAGCAAATTCAGCCGGTAAACGAAACCAGCGCCGCATGGGTGGTGGGTATCGACCAGACGCTGGTGGATATTGAAGCCAAAGTGGATGATGCGTTTGTTGCGCGTTACGGTCTGAGCGCCGGGCATTCGCTGGTCATTGAAGACGACGTTGCCGAAGCCCTGTATCAAGAGCTGGTGCGTGAAAACCTGATCACCCATCAGTTTGCCGGTGGCACCATCGGCAACACCATGCACAACTATTCGGTGCTGGCTGACGACCGCTCGGTCCTTCTGGGCGTGATGTGCAGCAATATCGAAATCGGCGGCTACGCCTACCGCTACCTTTGCAACACCTCCAGCCGTACCGATCTGAACTACCTGCAGGGCGTCGACGGGCCGATTGGCCGCTGCTTTACCCTGATCGGTGAATCCGGTGAGCGTACCTTTGCCATCAGCCCGGGCCACATGAACAAGCTGCGCGCAGAGAGTATTCCGGAAGCGGTTATTGCGGGTGCCTCTGCCCTTGTGCTGACTTCCTATCTGGTGCGCTGCAAGCCGGGCGAGCCGATGCCGGAAGCGACCATGAAGGCGATTGAGTATGCGAAAAAATATGACGTCCCTGTTGTTCTGACGCTGGGGACTAAATTCGTCATTGCCGATAATCCGGAGTGGTGGCAAGCCTTCCTGAAGGAGCACGTTTCGATTCTGGCGATGAACGAAGAAGAGGCAGAAGCGTTAACCGGCGAGAGCGATCCGCTGCTGGCGTCTGATAAAGCGCTGGACTGGGTGGATCTGGTGCTCTGCACCGCCGGACCGGTTGGCCTGTATATGGCGGGCTTCACGGAAGAAGAGAGCAAGCGCAAAACCCAGCACCCGCTGCTGCCGGGAGCGATTGCCGAGTTCAACCAGTACGAGTTCAGCCGCGGTATGCGCCATAAAGACTGCACCAACCCGCTGCGTATCTACTCTCACATCGCGCCGTACATGGGCGGGCCGGAGAAGATCATGAACACCAACGGCGCGGGCGACGGCGCGCTGGCCGCGCTGCTGCACGACATCACCGCCAATGCCTACCACAAAACTAACGTGCCGAACTCCAGCAAGCACAAGTTCAGCTGGCTGACCTATTCGTCGTTTGCGCAGGTGTGTAAGTACGCGAACCGCGTGAGCTACCAGGTGCTGAACCAGCACTCTCCGCGCTTAACGCGTGGCCTGCCGGAACGGGAAGACAGCCTCGAAGAGGCGTATTGGGACAGGTAAAAGCAAACCCCTCACCCTAACCCTCTCCCCACAGGGGAGAGGGAACTTGAACACCCTCTCCCGTTAGGGTGAGGGGATCAGACCGCACAAGCTAGCCCGTCACTGCCTCTTCAACCGGCGGTTTTTCCAGCAGCGTCAGCATCGTATTCGCAATCTCACGCTCGCCCATGACGACCTGATTCGCACCGCGCTCGGTGATGTACTCCACCTCGTCGTCATAGTGCGCTCGGGCGATAATCTCGATATGTGGGCACTTCTCGCGGGCAGAGGCCACAATCTCGCCGGCTTCGTAGCCGTTCGGGATGGTCAGCAGCAGCCAGCGGGCGCAGTCCAGATGCGCCAGATTCATGATCTCTTCGTTTGCCGCATTGCCCAGCACCGCGCGAATGCCGCGGTTGCGCAGCTCGTCAACGCGGGTGCGCGACGTTTCAATCACCACCAGCGGAATACCCTGCGCCATCAGTTTTTCACCGAGCAGGCTGCCCACGCGGCCAAAGCCGACCAGCAGCGCATGGTTGCAGATGTCCACCGGGATCTGCTTCTCTTCTTCCGTTGCTTCTTCCAGCGTCTGCTCTTCGAGCGTTTCGGTTTTATCGAGGTATTTTTCCAGCAGGGCAAACAGCACCGGGTTCAGCATAATGGAGAGGATTGCCCCCGCCAGCACCAGATTCTGACCTGCCTGCGGCAGCAGGTTCAGCGCCATGCCCAGGCCCGCCAGGATAAAGGCGAACTCACCGATCTGCGCCAGGCTGGCGGCGATGGTGAGTGCCGTACGCGGCGAGTGGCCAAACATCCGCACCAGGAAGAAGGCGGCAACGGACTTACCAAAGATAATGATTGCCAGCGTGCCCAACACCGCCAGCGGCTGCTGGATCAGAACCAGCGGATCAAACAGCATTCCGACGGAGACAAAGAACAGCACGGCGAAGGCGTCTCGCAGCGGCAGGGTGTCGTGCGCCGCGCGGTGGCTCAGCTCGGATTCGTTCAGCACCATCCCGGCGAAGAACGCGCCCAGCGCAAAGGAGACGTCAAACAGCTCAACGGCGCCAAAGGCGATCCCCAGCGCGAGGGCAAGAACAGAAAGGGTAAACAGCTCGCGTGAACCCGTCGCCGCGCTGCGGGACAGGATCCACGGCACCAGACGGCGACCCACCAGCATCATGATGGCGATAAACGCCACGACTTTACCGATGGTGATACTCATATCCAGCGCCAGCGAGGCAAAGCCGACGTTGTCTTTTTCCATCATCCCGGCAACGGCAGGCAGCAGTACCAGCGTCAAGACCATCACCAGATCTTCAACAATCAGCCAGCCAATCGCGATTTGCCCGCGCTGGCTGTCTATCAGCTGTCTCTCTTCAAGCGCGCGCAGCAGCACCACGGTACTGGCGGTTGAAAGACACAGCCCAAACACGATGCCGGTCATTAATGACCAGCCCAGCATCGCTGAAAGCGCCATCCCCAGCAGCGTTGCCACCCCTATCTGGGCGATCGCTCCCGGTATGGCGATAGACTTTACCGCCATCAGGTCCTTCAGTGAAAAATGCAGGCCTACGCCAAACATCAGCAGAATCACGCCCAATTCCGCCAGTTCAGGTGCCAGTTTGGTATCCGCCACGAAACCCGGCGTGAAGGGACCCGCCAGAACACCCGCTAACAAATAGCCTACAAGAGGAGAAATACGCAGTTTATTGGCAATCATGCCGAGGATAAAAGCAAGCACAAGTCCACCAACAATGGTGGTGATAAGCGGTGTGGCGTGGTGCATTCCGTCTCCTTTCGCGGTGAGTGTTCCATTTTTGGTATGAATACCAAAAGGCCGAGTAATAGTTTATGACAATTTTCACGCTTATGTTTATGAATAATTGTTGAACTTTGAATAAAACGGCAATATGCGTGAAAAAAAGCAGGTTATGACAAATTTGGCGGGGCGAAGAAGAAGAAACCCTTATGGCATCAGGGCGACAGGTCGCCAAAGTTAAACTTTGGCGACCCTTATATTACGCTTTATGACGGTTGTCAGGCAGGAATATGGTCAACATCCCCAGAAGTGGCAGGAAAGCACAGATTTTATAGACCAGGAAGATGCTGGTATGGTCCGCGACCATCCCTAGCACCGCGGCTCCCAGGCCACCCATCCCGAAGGCAAAACCGAAAAAGAGCCCGGAGACCATACCGATACGCCCCGGTAACAGCTCTTGCGCGTAGACCAGGATAGCCGAAAAGGCGGAGGCGAGGATAAAACCAATGATAACGGTTAAAATCCCCGTCCATTCAAGGCTCGCATACGGTAAAAGAAGGGTAAAAGGTGCCACGCCGAGGATCGAGCCCCAAATCACATATTTCCGCCCAATTTTATCGCCCACAGGCCCGCCGATTACCGTGCCCGCTGCTACTGCAAACAGGAAGGCAAACAGGTGAAACTGCGCGTTTTGTACCGATAATCCGAATTTTTGCATCAGATAAAAGGTATAATAGCTGCTGATGCTCGCCATATAGAAGTATTTCGAGAAAATCAGCACCAGGAGCACGCTGACGGCCAGGATAACCTTGTTGCGGGGAAGGGGATTGATAACCTTCGCGACAGGTTTTCCCTTGTTCACGCGGTGCTGCGCGGCATACCAGCGGCTGATTTGCGCCAGCACGACAATCGCCAGCAGCGCGGCCAGCACAAACCACGCCACGTTACCTTTACCGTAAGGGGCGATAATCACCGCCGCCAGCAGCGGGCCGAGGGAGCTACCGAAATTACCGCCCACCTGGAACAGAGACTGCGCCAGACCGTGTCGGCCGCCGGAGGCCATACGCGCCACGCGGGACGATTCCGGGTGGAAGACCGATGAACCGGTACCCACCAGCGCGGCGGCGACCAGCACCGCTTCAAAGCTGCCGGCCATCGCCAGCAGCACCAGCCCGCTCAGGGTAAAGCACATGCCAATCGGCAGAGACCACGGCATCGGGTATTTATCCGTCCAGTAGCCCACGACCGGCTGCAGCAGCGAGGAGGCCAGCTGGAAGGTCAGGGTGATCATCCCGATCTGCACGAAGGTCAGAGAAAACTCGGACTGCAGCAGCGGATAGATGGCCAGAATCAACGACTGGATCATGTCGTTGAGCAGATGGGAAAGACTGATTGCACCTAAAACTTTAAAGGAAGTGCGCGATTGTGGCGGCGACGCCGGCGCGCCCGGAACGGGCTGGGTTGATTCACTGATTGCCATAAATATAAATACCACGTCGTTTGTTATTAGAAATGCAGGGTGTAATTATTATCCAACTAACATACCCGTCTGTGACATTTGAAGAAAGTCGCAATTCTGAAAACATATTTGTCTATTCTTGTGAGTCACTGTAATTTTTGCGTTTGTCTATTGGTCAGGGAGAGAGATGATGAAGTTAATGAAGCGTGGCGTCGCGCTGGCGTTGATAGCGGCCTGGGGGCTGGCAAGCCTGCCCGCACAGGCATATGAAAAAGACAAAACCTATAAAATCACCATTCTGCATACTAACGATCACCACGGCCATTTCTGGCGCAGCGAATACGGTGAATACGGCCTGTCGGCGCAAAAAACGCTGGTGGACGGCATTCGCAAAGAGGTTGCCGCAGAAGGCGGCAGCGTGCTGCTGCTCTCAGGAGGCGATATTAACACCGGGGTGCCGGAATCCGATTTACAGGATGCCGAGCCTGACTTTCGCGGCATGAACCTGATTGGCTACGACGCTATGGCCGTCGGTAACCACGAGTTCGACAACCCGCTGAGCGTGCTGCGCCAGCAGGAGAAGTGGTCTAAATTCCCGTTCCTCTCTGCCAATATTTATCAGAAAAGCACCGGCGAGCGTCTGTTCAAGCCGTGGGCGCTGTTTAAGCGTCAGGACTTAAAAATTGCGGTCATTGGCTTAACCACTGACGACACGGCAAAAATTGGCAACCCTGAATTCTTTACCGATATCGAATTCCGCAAACCGGCAGACGAAGCGAAGCTGGTTATTCAGGAGCTGCAGCAAAACGAAAAGCCGGACGTCATCATCGCCACTACCCACATGGGCCACTACGATAACGGCGCGCACGGCTCCAACGCGCCGGGCGACGTGGAGATGGCGCGCAGCCTGCCGGCTGGTTCGCTGGCGATGATTGTGGGCGGTCACTCACAGGATCCGGTGTGCATGGCGTCAGAAAACAAAAAGCAGGTGGATTACGTGCCGGGCACGCCGTGCGCGCCGGACCGTCAGAACGGTATCTGGATTGTGCAGGCCCACGAGTGGGGAAAATACGTGGGCCGCGCGGACTTTGAGTTCCGCAACGGCGAGATGAAGCTGGTGCACTATCAGCTTATTCCGGTCAACCTGAAGAAGAAGGTGACCTACCCGGACGGGAAAAGCGAGCGCGTACTTTACACGCCTGAGATTGCTGAGAACCAGCAGATGCTCTCCCTTCTGTCCCCGTTCCAGAGCAAAGGTAAAGCCCAGCTGGACGTGAAGATTGGCACGCTGAACGGTCGCCTGGAAGGGGATCGCAGCAAAGTCCGCTTCGTGCAGACCAACATGGGGCACCTGCTGCTGGCGGCGCAAATGGCGCGCACCGGTGCGGACTTTGGCGTGATGAGCGGCGGCGGTATTCGTGATTCCATCGAAGGCGGAAATATCACCTACAAAGACGTGCTCAAGGTGCAGCCGTTCGGCAACGTGGTGGTCTATGCGGACATGAGTGGGAAAGAGGCGATCGAATACCTGACCGCCGTAGCGCAGATGAAGCCGGACTCGGGTGCCTATCCGCAGTTTGCCAACGTCAGCTTTGTGGCGAAGGACGGCAAGCTTAACGATCTTAAAATCAAAGGCGAGCCGATCGATCCTGCCAAAACGTACCGTCTTGCGACGCTAAGCTTTAACGCTACGGGCGGCGACGGCTACCCGCATATTGATACTAAACCGGGCTACGTCAATACCGGCTTTATCGATGCGGAAGTGCTGAAGCAGTACATCCAGCAAAATTCACCGATTGATGTGAATGCGTACGAGCCGAAGGGTGAAGTCAACTGGCAGTAGTGCGGGTTTTTTTGCCGGGTGGCGGCTTCGCCTTACCCGGCCTACATTCGAATCGTAGGCCCGGTAAGCGCAGCGCCACCGGGCAATTTTCTCAATCCCTGCGCGCAATATCCGCAAACGTCGCGTCCAGCATTTTGGCCAGATCGCCCGCGGCCAGTTCGATATCCAGCCCGCGCTTGCCGCCCGAAATATAGATTGTCTCAAATTCCTGAGACGGCGCATCAATCAGCGTCGGCAGCCGTTTTTTCTGCCCGAGCGGGCTGATCCCGCCGACCAGGTAGCCGGTGGTGCGTTGCGCAACCATCGGATCCGCCATATCGACCTTTTTTGCCCCCAGCGCTTTGGCGACCTTTTTCAGATCCAGCTGACCGGCAACGGGCGTAACCGCGACGGCGAGATGTTTCATATCGCCGTTTACCGCCACCAGCAGGGTTTTGTAGACCTGGTCAGCGTTCAGCCCCAGTTTGCGCACCACTTCATCACCAAAGTTGGTTTCATTCGGATCGTGATCGTAGGTGTGGATCCGGAAAGGAATTTTGTTTTTTTCGAGTAATTTAACGGCGGGAGTCATAGCTATCCTTCTTACGACAGACGGTTCATGCCAACAGCATACGCCTGACGCTTGTCTAAAAAATAGCACCATCTTGCGCAATAGTATTGGCAGTGATGGTTACTTTGAGCGACAATCGGCTCAACCGAAGGTCTCCTTCGGCATAATAAAAACGATGAAATTCCTCTTTGACGGGCCAATAGAGATATTGGCCATTTTTTTTATTTCAGCAGCGACGGTAAATTCCCTTCTCCGTATAAATGTAGCGCCCCAACCGCGACAACATACTGTCCGGGAGGGAGATCGTGCAGCATTTGCCGCCACGCCACGTTGCGCTCGTTCATCAGTACATCATACAACGATTCGCTAAACGTCGACGGTAGCGCCAGCTTTGCGCCCGTCGGCGGTGCGTCCAGCCACCAGCCAATCATGGTTTGCAGGAGGCGGGCGTTGGTGTGCCAGTGGGTCAGCGTGTCGTCCAGCAGCATCAGGCCGTCATCGGGCAGCTGGCGTAGCAGGGCAATCTGGCTGTCGGTGCCTTCCAGCTCGATGATGGGCATGTTGCGCGCCCTTGCCACATTCAACAGCTGATAGTCTATGCCGTAGTCTCCCCGCAATCCGAGACGCTGCGCCTGCGTAGCCTGTAAGACCATCGCAATTTGCCACAGCGGCAGGGTGTCCAGCATAGAAAGCGACACGCCCACCTCATCGGCGAGGCGCGTCAGTTCGGCGAACTGCCCGTCATTCAGCCGCTCGGCCAGAGGACGATCGCTTTCAAGCCCCGCAAACGGCGACTCATGGCCCGAAATATCGGCTTCAACGACCAGCGCATCGGCATGCTTAAGCAGTTTTAACAGCCCGGACGGCAGGGGAGACATGTCCTGCGTGCCCATATGGATGCTGCCCACCAGGTGCAGGTGCTGCCCGCCGGGCAGGGAGATGTCGAGGCCGGGCCAGACATAGCGGCGAGGGAAGAGGGCGCGAAACGACGCTTTTATACGATTAAACAGGCTCATACGCGCTCCATGACCGGAAAGGTTCATGCTAGCGCGTAGGAGAAGAAGGTTCAATCCTTCGGTTTAAACCGCAGCAGACGGTTGGCGTTGCTCACTACGGTGATGGAGGAGAGCGCCATCGCGGCCCCTGCCACCACCGGGTTCAGCAGCGTGCCGGTCAGCGGCCATAGGATCCCCGCGGCAATCGGGATGCCAAACGCGTTGTAGATAAAGGCACCCAACAAGTTTTGCTTCATGTTGCGCAACGTGGCCTTTGAAATTGCCAGCGCGTCCGCAACGCCCATAAGGCTGTGGCGCATCAGGGTAATGGCCGCCGTTTCAATGGCGACATCGCTCCCGCCGCCCATCGCAATCCCCACTTCCGCCTGCGCCAGCGCGGGGGCATCGTTGATACCGTCACCGACCATCGCCACCTGACGGCCCTGATGTTGCAGGTTCTTAATTGCTTCCGCTTTGCCGTCCGGCAGCACGCCCGCAATAACGTCATCAATACCCGCCTCTTTGGCAATGGCGTTGGCGGTAGTCGGGTTATCACCCGTCAGCATCACCAGCCGGTAGCCCGCGCGGTGCAGGCGTTTTAGCGCATCGACGCTGTCCTGTCGCAGCGGGTCGCGAACGGCCAGCAGCGCGGCCGCTTTGCCGTCTACGGCGAGCAGAACCGGCGTTGCGCCCTGCGAGGCCTGAGCGTTCAGCTCGCTCTCAAGCGCCGAGGTATCAATACCGTTATCCTTCAGCAGCGCCTGATTACCCAGCAGCAGCGTGTGGCCCTCGGCTTCACCGCTTACGCCAAGGCCGCGCAGGGTGCGGAAATTGCTCAGCTGCGGCAGGGGGGCATCACCCGCTTTATCGAGAATGGCGCGGGCCAGCGGATGGCTGGAACCTTGCTCCAGCGCGGCGGCGAGGCGCAGCGCGTCAGCCTCGGAGAAGTCGACGGTATGCACCGCGACAACCTGCGGTTTACCTTCCGTCAGCGTCCCGGTTTTATCAAACACCAGCGTATCGAGCGTGCTCGCCCGCTGCAGGGCATCGGCATCACGCACCAGCACGCCAAACTCGGCGGCGCGTCCGACGCCGGAGATGATCGACATCGGCGTCGCAAGACCAAGGGCACACGGGCAGGCGATGATCAGCACCGTGGTGGCAATCACCAGGGTGTAGACAATCTGCGGTGCCGGGCCGAAAACGTACCAGATGGCCGCGCTCAGCAGGGCGATACCGACCACAACGGGCACAAAAATGGCGGAGATCTTATCAGCCAGCTGGCCAATCTCCGGCTTGCTGCTTTGCGCCTGGCGCACCATGCGAATAATGCGCGAGAGCGTGGTATGGCTGCCGACGGCGCTGGCGGTAAACAGCACGCTGCCGTCCTGCACCACCGTGCCGGCATGAACGGCGTCGCCGTCTGATTTCTGCTGAGGGATAGGCTCGCCGGTCAGCATCGCTTCATCAAGCCAGGCTTCGCCCTGGGTTATCTTACCGTCAACGGGAACGCGATCCCCCGTCGTCAGGCGTAGCGTCATCCCCGGCTGGACGTCCGCCAGCGGTACGTTTTTTTCACCGTCGTCCGTCACGACGCGTGCCGTCGGCGGGGTTAAATCGAGTAGTCTTTCCAGCGCTTTTGAGGAGCGCTGACGCGCGCGGGCTTCGAGCATATGGCCTAAGTTGATCAGGCCGATAATCATCGCGCTCGCTTCATAATAAAGATGCCGCGCCTCCATGGGGAACCACTGGGGCCAGACGTTCACGCTCATGGAGTAGAGCCACGCCGCACCGGTACCCAGAGCGACCAGGGTATCCATCGTTGCCGTGCGGTTTTTCAGGCTCTTCCAGGCGCTGGTATAGAAATGTCCGCCTGCAAACACCATCACCGCAAGGGTAATCAGACCAATCACCAGCCACAGCGTGCGGTTGTCGTCGGTGACCATCATGTTGTCACCCATCATGCCCCACACCATTACCGGAATACCGACCAGCAGCGCGACAATCGCCTGCCAGCGGAAGCGTTTCATGGTGGCGATAGCCGTTTCCTGCTGGCGCTCGCGGCGTTTGGCATCATCTTCGATGGCCTCCGCACCGTAGCCCGCTTTCTCAACGGCCTGCACTAATTCTGCAGCGGAGGCACTGCCCATCACCAGCGCAGTACGCTCCGCAAGGTTGACCCGTGCCTGTGCGACGCCCGGTACGGCCTGCAACGCATTCTGTACCCGGGAGACGCAGCTGGCGCAGCTCATGCCGTTGATCAGCAGCTGTTGGCTGTCATCAATATCATCAGCTGCCGGAAGCTCAGGAGTGGCCGCTGTCAGCGCTTCCGACGGAGATAATGACTCTGCCAGCGGTTTAGCCTTTGGGTGGCTCAGCTCCGCCCCGTAACCGGCCTGTTTGATGGTATCGATCAGCGCATCCGCGCTGGCGCTGCCGGTGACGGCGGCATGATCGATAGTGACATCAGCGCTCTCAACATCAGGACGCTGCTCCAGGCTTTCTTTCACGCGTTTGACACAGTGGCCGCAGGAGAGGCCGTCCAGCGTCAGGTCGATTGTTTGAGACATAACAAAACTCCCGTATAATTATCTGGTCAGTTATTGACCTTCACGATGCTTTTCGCTAACAGTTATGAAGGTTAAACCTTCCATCAAGGGGAAGGTCAAGGGGGAAATGTGAATATCAGTGATGTGGCGAAAAAAACCGGGCTCACCAGCAAAGCGATCCGCTTTTATGAAGAGAAGGGGCTGGTAACGCCGCCGCTGCGCAGTGAAAACGGCTACCGCAGCTATACGCAGCTGCATCTTGATGAACTGACGCTTCTGCGCCAGGCAAGGCAGGTGGGCTTTAATCTTGAAGAGTGCGGCGAGCTGGTTAACCTGTTCAACGATCCGAAGCGCCACAGTGCCGACGTGAAAAAGCGCACGCTGGAAAAAGTGGCGGAGATCGAACGCCATATTGTTGAACTGCAGGCGATGCGCGAGCAGCTGCTGGGGCTGGCGGAATCATGCCCTGGCGACGACAGCGCCGATTGTCCGATTATCGATAATCTTTCCGGCTGCTGTCATCGTAAGGCGCATGCCTAGCAGGCTTTGACCCGCAGGGTAATGCCTTCCACCGCAGTGACCTCAACCCGGGTACCGGCGCTGAGGTCGCTGTCGGCCACGACGGGCCAGGAGCTATCGCCGACGCGCATGTGCCCACGCCCGTTCACCAGCGTAGCATCCAGCGTAAAACGCCTGCCGACAATCTGTTGCCCGCGCTGGTTAAGATGGGCATCGGCGGGCTTCTGTTCCTTCACGCGCTTATTTAACCATCGCCACCATAGCCACGCGGCCACCAGCGTTAGCACGGCAAATAACGCCCCTTGCCCCTCCCAGCCGACAGGTAACAGCCAGACGACAAGCCCGGTGATTACCGCGGCGACGCCGCTCCAGAGCAGGTAGCCGTTGCCGCCGAGCATCTCTGCCGCCAGCAATAAGCCACCCAGGCTCAGCCAGAAGGCGTGAGGATGTGCGACGATAAGCTCAATCATTTTCTGCGCTCGTTTCCGCTGTCTTTGATCAGTTCTGCAATCCCCGCAATAGAGCCCATCAGGCTGCTGGCATCCAGCGGCATCATCACCACCTTGCTGTTACTGGCGGAGCCAATCTCTTTCAGCGCATCGGTGTACTTTTGCGCAACGAAGTAGTTCACGGCCTGAATGTCACCGGCGGCAATCGCCTCCGACACCATCTGCGTGGCGCGGGCTTCTGCTTCTGCCGAACGCTCACGTGCTTCCGCCTGCAGGAAGGCAGACTGACGTTCGCCCTCGGCTTTCAGGATCTGCGACTGTTTTTCACCTTCCGCTTTCAGGATCTCCGCCTGGCGTACCCCTTCAGCTTCCAGAATATAAGCACGCTTGGTTCGCTCCGCTTTCATCTGGGCGTTCATGGAAGAGATAAGCTCGGCGGGTGGGCGAACGTCGCGGATCTCAATACGGGTGACCTTGATGCCCCACGGGTTGGTGGCTTCATCGACGATGTGCAGCAGGCGGGTATTGATGCTGTCACGCTGAGAGAGCATCTCGTCCAGCTCCATCGAGCCGAGAACGGTACGGATGTTAGTCATCGTCAGGTTGACGATAGCCAGCTCCAGGTTGCTGACCTCATACGCCGCTTTTGGCGCATCAATCACCTGAATAAAACAGACCGCGTCAATGGTGACGTTGGCGTTGTCCTTAGAGATGATCTCCTGGGAAGGGATGTCCAGCACCTGCTCCATCATGTTGATCTTGCGTCCGATTCTGTCCATGAACGGCACAATCAGGCTCAAGCCAGGCTGCAGCGTTGTGGTATAGCGCCCAAAGCGCTCTATGGTCCACTGGTAGCCCTGAGGGACAATTTTGACACCGGCGCCCACAATAACCAGCGCAACGAAGATAAGGACAGGAATAACGATGAGCATAAAACCTCCTGTTTTGAATGCTATTACCAGAAAAATTGCGTGTTTGTTGTTCGTTAGTATATCGGCTATTGGCGAGAAATTCGCCCCTGTAAAGAGGTGGGAAACAGACTTCTTATATTAAAAAGCCCTGCTGGTGGGGCAGGGCGTAGCGTTTTAAAAGACTTAGTGGATGCTGTAGGTGAAGTCGGCAATCAGGGCATCTTCACCCGCGTCAGCGATCGCTCTGGACAGCCCCTGGTAAAAGACCTCCAGCCCGATCTCCTCTACCTGCTGCAGCTGTTCACGGATTGGCGCACAGAAAAGCTCCGCATTGCCTGCTCCCACGCGTTTATTGTTGGGCGGGAGCTGGCCTGTGATCCCTTTGAACCACGTGCGAACCGCTCCCTTGAGCGAGGTTGGCGCTTCATTCAACGACGGGTGACCCGTCAGGATCTGTAACGTCGGGAACTGGTCTGAATTGACGGCGGCTTTCATTCGCGCATAGAACTGGCTGAACAGTTCGAAAGACTGCAGATCCGTCACCCTTGGCTTCGTCGTTTTCCCCAGAATATTGCCGATCCTTTTGGCCGCAGGCTGAGCAGCTGCGTGAGCTAACTTATTTAACTGCAGATCAAAAAGCAGGTTTGCATGTTCGCGTCTTTTCTTAACATCGGGAAAACGGTCGATAAAGGCGCTGATAAACGCTGGCGTCATTAAATCGGCAAAGTCATGGTTAACTAACCACTGCCCCCGGGCGAAATCACCGGGAGACTGGAACCAGGCCGGAACCTGACCGGGCGCAAACTCTTTAACATTCCCTTTGCCATCGATTTCGACAAAGCGCGTACCGTCATCAAACGCAAAGCGGCAATTTTTAAGCTGGATGACCGGCTTCATCTTCAGCAGGCCTTTAACAAACCGAACAAGCTCCCCGCCGAATACATAAGCAGTTACCGCTTCTGAGGCAATCGCGGCAAGAAGTTGGTCGATGGTTTTCACGCCTGGCTCAAGTTCAGAGAACTCATAAAAAGTGTGATTATTAGACATTATGGTACTTCCTGGTTGTGTTGCGCGCAGAGTTTAACACCACTTTAACGAATGTTCTAAACCCTGGGGCGGAAGTGTAGGCAAGGTCACACCGTAAACTGTAAAGTTCAAGTGTAAAGAATGTCTAATGAATGCACCTTAAACACAACGCAAAGTCATCACGAGAAAGAGTGGCTAAAACGCGTTGTGACGAACGCGCTGCACGGATTATGCTAATGATGCTCAATAGCTACTGGAAAAAACATGAACAATAAAAACGCGTTATTGCAGATCGTGGACGTCGGCTTCCGCGTGGCGAATAACACCATCCTTCAGCACGTCAACCTCAGTCTTTCTCCGGGAGAGTTCAAGCTTATTACCGGCCCGTCGGGCTGTGGCAAAAGTACGCTGCTGAAGCTGGTGGCGTCTCTGCTTAGCCCAACGGAGGGCGCGATCCTTTTTGAAGGCAAAGACATTGCGACGCTGTCGCCAGAAGAGTATCGCCAGCAGGTCTCCTACTGTGTACAAACGCCGTCGCTGTTTGGCGATACGGTATACGACAATCTGATTTTCCCCTGGCAGATCCGCAGTAAAACGCCGGAGCCGGAAGCGTTTATCGCCGATCTCACCCGCTTTGGCCTGTCTGAGGAGACGTTGACCAAATCCATTCACGAGCTGTCGGGCGGTGAGAAGCAGCGGGTATCGCTGATCCGCAACCTGCAGTTTCTGCCGAAGGTGCTGCTGCTGGATGAGATCACCAGCGCGCTGGACGATGCCAACAAACGTAACGTTAACGACATCATTCATCGCTACGCCCGTGAGCAGAACATCGCCGTGCTGTGGGTGACGCACGACGCAAACGAAATTACGCACGCGGACGATGTCATCAGGCTTCAGCCGCAGGGCGGGAAAATGCAGGAGGCAAACCGTGGGTGAACATAACATAACCAACGGATCGCTGGCGCTGTCGATGGTGCTGGTGTTCGTGGCGATCCTGGTGAGCTACCGGGAAAAGCTGGGGCTGGAGAAAGATATCCTGTGGAGTATTTGCCGCGCGGTCATCCAGCTTATTATCGTTGGCTACGTATTGAAGTACATTTTCAACGTTAACCATGCGGTGTTAACGCTGCTGATGGTGCTCTTTATCTGCTTCAACGCGGCATGGAACGCGCAGAAGCGAAGCAAATATATCGATAAAGCCTTTATCTCATCGTTTATCGCCATCACTACCGGAACGGCGCTCACGCTGGCGGTGCTGGTGCTGTCCGGCTCTATCGAGTTTACCCCGATGCAGGTGATTCCGATTTCCGGGATGATCGCCGGCAACGCGATGGTGGCCGTGGGGTTGTGCTACAACAACCTCGGCCAGCGCTTCAACAGTGAACAGCAGCAGCTACAGGAGAAGTTAAGCCTTGGGGCAACGCCGAAAGTGGCCTCTGCGCGGCTGATCCGCGAGAGCATTCGCTCGTCGCTGATCCCAACGGTGGATTCGGCGAAAACGGTGGGGCTGGTGAGCCTGCCGGGCATGATGTCGGGGCTGATTTTTGCGGGGATCGATCCGGTAAAAGCGATTAAGTATCAGATTATGGTGACCTTTATGCTGCTCTCAACGGCAAGCCTGTCGACCATTATTGCCTGCTACCTGACCTATCGGAAGTTTTACAACTCGCGTCACCAGCTGGTGGTAACGCAGTTGAAAAAGACGGGGTAATATCGGCTTTTGTAAGCCCGGTAAGGCGAAGCCGCCACCGGGCATTTTTTTGTTAGTAGAGCAGCGCGTACAGCTGACGACGATATTTCGACGCCAGCGCATCGCCGGTGCCCAGGGCGGCGAGGATCTCCTGGAACATCTTGCGTGCCTGACCATCGGCAGCGGCCAAATCTTTTTTGAGATGGCTAAACAGCAGCTCCAGCGCCTCTTCGTTACGCCCAACCTGGTGAAGCTGCAGCGCCAGCTGGCTGGCGAGCGCCGCATCGTCCGGGCTCGCGGCAACCTGCTGCTGGAGCTGCTGGATCTCAGGGGTATCAGCCGCCTGTTTCAGCAGTTCAATCTGCGCAACCAGACCCTGATAGCGGGTGTCCTGATCCTGCATCGGGATCGTTTTCAGCACGGCTTCGGCATCTTCTGAACGGTGCAGGGCAATCTGCGTTTCCGCCAGCAGCAGGCCAATCTGGCTATCCTGATTCGACAGCTGCCAGGCGTCTTTGAGCAGCGGCAGCGCCTCGTCGTACTTGCCTTCCTGCATCAGCGCCACGGCTTCCTGCGCCTTCAGCTCCTCTTCACGCGGCAGGACTTTATCCAGCAGGGCACGGATAGCCTCTTCAGGCTGCGGGCCCTGGAAGCCATCCACAGGCTGACCGTTCTGGAACAGGTACACCGTTGGGATGGCGCGCAGGCCAAACTGAGAGGCCACCATCGGCTCGGCGTCGCAGTCCAGCTTCGCCAGAATGAACTGGCCGTTGTACTGCGCGGCCAGGCTTTCCAGTACCGGCGTCAGCTGCAGGCAGTGTTGGCTGCGTTCAGACCAGAAGTAGAACAGTACCGGCTTCGCCATCGACTGTTCGAGGGTCTGTTGCAGGTTAGCTTCAGTGATGTTGACGATATTCTGTACGGACATGCGGCATTCTCTTTTATCGGTTTACTCTTTACATGGGGGTGAGCGGGGATGCTTCAACTCAACCGCGTAAAATTTTGTCCATCATTCTGCCCGGCAGCAGGCGTTTTAACCAGCCTACAGCATGGGTCACCAGCGTGACCGGATAGCGCATTTTGGGTGTAGTGCTCTCGAAAGCATGGCGCACTTTGGCGACGACCGCTTCCGGGCCCAGCGTAAACCGTGCGGCAATGCCGGGGTTTTCGACCGGCTTGTCCGACTGCGTCTGGTTGACGTTTTCCGTGAAGCGGGTGCGAATAGGGCCTGGTTCAATCAGGCTCACCTTAATGCCGCTGTGCCGTAACTCCATGCGCAGGGCGTCGGACCAGGCCTCGAGGGCATATTTGCTGGCAGCGTAGGCGCCGCGGCCTGGGGTAGAAATCAGCCCCATCACCGAAGAGGTCATCACAATACGTCCTTCACCGTGCGGCAGCATGGCGGGAAGCAGGCGCATGGTCAGCTGATGTACGCCGAAGAAATTCGCGGAAAACTGCTGTTCCAGCTGCTCGCGCGTAATGGTCTCCAGCGGGCCGTAAACGCCGTAGCCGGCATTGTTAAAAAGGCCGAACAGGCGATTGTCGGTCAGGGCAATAACCTCGTCCGCGGCGCGTTCAACGCTTTCCGGCGAGTCGAGATCCAGCAATACGCCGGTAAAGCCCATGCTGTTCATGCGCTCGACGTCCTCGGGTTTGCGGCAGGCTGCCAGCACCCAAAATCCCTGGCGCTTCAGCTCAAGGGCACTTTCAAGACCAATTCCGCTGGAACATCCTGTTATTAAGACCGATTTTTGCATAACTTTACCTGTCAGGATCTCCGCGTAATCAGGAGTCATGTTTAACTAAAGGGGCCAGCCGGGTTGCCATCCAGTCGGCAATAAACGGCTGTGCATCGCGATTGGGGTGAATACCATCGTCTTGCATCCACTGGGGTTTGAGATAGACCTCTTCCATGAAAAATGGCAGCAGCGGAATATCAAACTCTTTGGCAAGCTTAGGGTAAATCGCGCTAAAGGCCTCATTATACCGACGACCGTAGTTGGCGGGCAGGCGAATTTGCATCAGCAGCGGCTGCGCGTTTGCAGCCTTAATGTCCTTCAGAATGGTGCGCAGCGTTTGCTCCGTTTGCTGAGGCTGGAAGCCGCGTAGCCCATCGTTACCGCCAAGCTCCACCAGCACCCAGCGCGGCTGATGCTGCTTGAGCAGGGCCGGCAGGCGCGACAAGCCTTGCTGCGAGGTATCGCCGCTGATGCTGCCGTTAATGACGGTCGTTTGCGTTTGCCATTTATCATTCAGCAGTGACGGCCATGCCGCACTGGCTGCCATGCGATAGCCTGCGCTCAGGCTGTCGCCGAGAACCAGTAACGTGTCCGCAGCCGCGGCGCGGAAGGTCATCAGCATCAAAAACAGGAAGGGCAAATGCCAGCGGAAAACATTGTTGAAGTTCATCGTCTTAAGAAGTCCGTCGGTCAGGGAGAACACGAGCTATCCATCCTCACCGGAGTTGAACTCGTTGTCAAACGCGCCGAAACCATCGCGCTGATTGGCGAATCCGGTTCCGGAAAGTCCACGCTGCTGGCGATTTTAGCCGGGCTTGATGACGGCAGCAGTGGCGAAGTGAACCTGGTGGGTCAACCGCTGCATGCGCTTGATGAAGAGGCCCGCGCCGCGCTGCGCGCCCGGCATATCGGTTTCGTGTTTCAGTCCTTCATGCTTATTCCGACCCTGAACGCGCTGGAAAACGTCGAGCTGCCGGGGCTTTTACGCGGTGAAAACACCCGAGAAAGCCGCGATCATGCGAAAGCGCTGCTGGAACAGCTGGGGCTGGGGAAACGCCTCGACCATCTTCCGGCGCAGCTTTCCGGCGGTGAGCAGCAGCGCGTGGCGCTGGCTCGGGCATTTAACGGCCGGCCTGAGGTGTTATTCGCCGATGAACCAACCGGCAATCTAGACCGTCATACCGGGGACAAAATTGCCGATCTGCTGTTTACGCTCAATCGCGAGCACGGCACGACGCTGATTCTGGTCACCCACGATCCGCAGCTCGCCGCCCGCTGCGATCGCCGCCTGCGCCTGGTGAACGGCATTCTTCAGGAGGAAGCATGATTGCACGCTGGTTCTGGCGCGAATGGCGCTCGCCTTCGCTGCTGATCGTCTGGCTGGCGCTGAGCCTTGCGGTAGCCTGCGTGCTGGCGCTGGGCAGCGTCAGCGACCGCATGGAAAAAGGGCTCAGCCAGCAAAGCCGTGAATTTATGGCCGGAGACAGAACGCTGCAAAGCTCTCGCGTGATATCCCCTGCGTGGATTGACGAGGCCCGCAGGCTGGGGCTGAAGGTCGGCGAGCAGATAACCTTCCAGACCATGACCTTTGCGGGGGATACGCCGCAGCTGGCCAGCGTCAAAGCCGTCGATGATATCTACCCGATGTACGGCGAACTGCAAACCAGCCCGCCGGGGCTTAAGCCGACATCCGGCACGGTGCTGCTGGCCCCGCGTCTTATGGCATTGCTGAACCTGAAAACGGGTGACAGCATCGACGTGGGTGACGCCACGCTGAAAATTGCCGGAGAGGTGGTACAGGAACCCGACTCGGGCTTTAACCCGTTCCAGCTTGCGCCGCGCCTGCTGATGAATACCGCCGACGTGGCGAAAACCAACGCCGTGCAGCCGGGGAGCCGCGTCACCTGGCGCTATAAGTTTGGCGGCACGCCCGCACAGCTTGAGGCGTATGAAAAATGGCTCCTGCCGCAGCTCAAGCCGGAACACCGCTGGTACGGGCTGGAGCAGGACGAGGGGGCGCTTGGCAAATCCCTTGAACGTTCTCAGCAGTTTCTGCTGCTGTCGGCGCTGTTAACCCTGCTGCTTGCCGTGGCTGCGGTAGCTGTAGCGATGGGGCACTACTGCCGCAGCCGTTACGATCTGGTGGCAATCCTTAAAACGCTCGGGGCGGGCAGGGCGCAGCTGCGCAAGCTGATTGTCGGCCAGTGGCTGATGGTGCTGGCGCTGTCGGCCGTGACCGGCGGAGCCATCGGGCTTCTGTTTGAAAAGCTGCTGATGGTGCTCCTGAAGCCGGTGCTGCCCGCCGCGCTCCCGCCCGCCAGCCTCTGGCCGTGGCTGTGGGCAGTTGGCGCGATGACGACGATCTCGCTGCTGGTGGGGTTACGCCCATATCGCCTGCTGCTTGCGACCCAGCCGCTGCGCGTGCTGCGCCGCGACGTGGTGGCTAACGTCTGGCCGCTGAAATTTTATCTTCCGGTGATTATCGCCGTGGCGGTTGGCCTGCTGGCCTGGCTGATGGGCGGCAGCACGCTGCTGTGGGCCGTACTCGCCGGGGCGGTGGTTCTGGCGCTGCTGTGCGGCGTGGTGGGCTGGATACTGCTTAACCTGCTGAGAAAGCTGACGGTTAAATCGCTTCCCGTGCGGCTGGCGGTCAACCGCCTGCTGCACCAGCCGTGGTCAACGCTCAGCCAGCTCTCGGCGTTTTCGCTGTCGTTTATGCTGCTGGCGCTTTTGCTGGTGCTGCGCGGCGATCTGCTGGACCGCTGGCACCAGCAGCTTCCGCCGGAAAGCCCGAACTACTTCCTGATCAACATTGCCCCTGAGCAGGTGACGCCGCTGAAGGGCTTCCTGTCGGAGCATCAGGTTATACCGGAGTCGTTCTATCCGATCGTGCGTGCGCGCCTGACGCAGATCAACGGCCAGCCGACGGAGGGAAATAAGGATGAGTCGCTTAACCGCGAGCTAAACCTGACCTGGCAGGAGACGCGCCCCGATCATAACCCGATTACCGCCGGAACATGGCCGCCAAAGGCGGGTGAAGTGTCGATGGAGGAGGGGCTGGCGAAGCGCCTGAACGTGGGGCTGGGGGACAGCGTGACCTTTACCGGCGACACCCAGGACTTCAGCGCCAAAGTGACCAGCCTGCGCAAGGTGGACTGGGAGAGCCTGCGGCCGAACTTCTTCTTCATCTTCCCGGCTGGCGCGCTGGACGGTCAGCCGCAGAGCTGGCTGACCAGCTTCCGCTGGGAAAACGGCAACGGCATGCTGACCCAGCTCAACCGGGAGTTCCCGACGGTGAGCCTGCTGGACATCGGCGCGATCCTGAAGCAGGTCGGCCAGGTGCTGGAGCAGGTAAGCCGCGCGCTGGAAGTCATGGTGGTGCTGGTGACGATCTGCGGCGTGCTGCTCCTGCTGGCGCAGGTGCAGGTGGGCATGCGTCAGCGCCATCAGGAGCTGGTGGTCTACCGCACGCTGGGGGCCAGCAAGCGTCTGCTGCGCGCGACGCTCTGGAGCGAGTTTGCCCTGCTGGGGCTGGTGGCCGGCCTGGTGGCGGCCATTGGCGCAGAAACCGCGCTGGCGGTGCTGCAAACAAAGGTCTTCGACTTCCCGTGGGAGCCTGACTGGCGGTTGTGGATCACGCTGCCGGTCTGCGGTGCGGTGCTGTTGTCACTGTGCGGCGGCTGGCTTGGAACGCGTTTGCTCAAGGGCAAAGCGCTGTTCCGCCAGTTTGTCAGTTAATTCACTTCCGTGATGATTACGCACCGGTTTATATGCTGGTGCGTAATCGCTTATTAGCACAAATCGGTAATACCACAAGCTTTAGTAGCACAAAACATTAAAAACCCGCCCACACAGCCCGATTATTTCCAGTTAATATTCACCTGCTAAATATTTAGCAGCGTGTCTATCAAGGAAAAATAATGACTATAAAAAAATCAGCGCTGGCGGTAACGATCGGCGCGGCGGTGGCATTGACGTCTTTCGCATCTCAGGCGGAAATCACAGTACTTAAGCAAGATCCTCAGGCGGGTAACCCGCTGAGCCGTCTGAACTTCACCGTTGGCGGCAGTATTCGTCCTCAGTTCCAGAACATGACCGGCGACGACGGTAAAAACAGCTATAAGCGTAACGGCTTTGACGGCGGCACTCGTTTCCGTTTCGCAGCAGATTACTATCTGTTTGATGACATCAGCTGGGTAAGCTACTACGAGCTGGGTGTGAACATCCCCGCGCAGTTCAACTGGGATAACCACTACGCCGATGGTGCGCACGACACGTCTCGTCGTATGCTGTACACCGGTCTGAAGAGCGACACCTGGGGTACGCTGACCTTCGGTCAACAGAACAGCGTTTACTATGATGTTGTTGGCGCGAAAACCGATATCTGGGACTACGACATGATCGGCCAGGCTCCGGGCAACGGCATCAACGGCGACTACGACGGCTCTTATCGTTCACGCCAGATGCTGAAATATAAGAAAACCGTTGGCGATGCAGACATCTATGCATCCTACCTGTTTGAAGACAGCGAATACCTGCCGGGTAACGGCCTGCGCTACAAGCGTAAAGGCGGCGGCTCGCTCGGTCTGGATTATCACCTGACCACCGATCTGACCTGGGGCGCAGCGTGGAACTACACCCGCGCGGACATGCGTAACCCGGACAACGGCGACAGCAAAACCTACGACCAGAACATTCTCGGTACCGCGCTGAGCTGGACGCCGGACAACTGGACCTTCTCCGCTGGCGGCGGCTGGTATCAGAACTTCATGACCACCAAAAAAGTGTCGGTTAACGACTACTTCGCCGGTGACGCATGGGGTATTGAATACTTTGCGGGCTACAAATTCCCGATCGGTCAGTATGCGGTTAAATCCATCCAGCCTTACTTCATGGGTGACCGTATTCAGTACGTGAACGGCCGTAACTACCAGCGCATCGACAACGGCGTGGGTATCAGCTTCCAGCTGGATTACGGTTTCCGCGTGGATTACGAACACGTGTTCACCTCCAGCACCGACAACCTGGGCGACATGAACCTGGTGCGTCTGCGCTACGACTTCTAAGCCGTCTTGTAGGGTGCGGCCTGATGCCCTCACCCTGGCCCTCTCCCACGGGGAGAGGGAACAAACATTAAAAACGGCAACCAAGTTGCCGTTTTGCTTTTAACTCGCCACCCGGCTTTATTTTTCAGCGCTCAAGCCACTCAGCAATTTCTGCGTACGTCCCGCGATACACAATCTTCTCCGCTTTCTTCTCCAGCTGATAGCTGTACATCGGGTCGTAATAGTCCTTCAAAAGCGGCGCAAGCCAGCTGAAGTGCGCGTCCGTGCTGCCAGAGCGTTTCTGTTCCAGCAGAGCAGAATCTAACAGCGCGGTGAATTCCGCATACCGCTGCAGCCCCAGACGGCGGCGGATGGCGAACAGGCCGTGGTGCAGGTACTCGCTGTACTCTTTCCAGCCCGCCTCTTCACCGTACGCAGCAGAAAAATCCGCCCACATATGCGCGAAATACTCTTCGCGCAGGCGCTCAAGGCGGACCTCAAACGGGTCTTCGACGACAACGATAGGGGCTTCAGCCATGCGGTCGCGCAGGCACTCCGGCAGGTGGTTGGAGCCAATCATCCGGCCTTCATCTTCCAGCACCCAGCGCGCGGCGTCTTTTTTCAATAGCTCAACCGCAAGGTGGTTTTCAAAGCTGGCCTGGGAAAGTTGTGGCGTTAGCGTGCGGCCAAACGACGAGCCGCGGTGGTGCGCCAGCCCTTCCAGATCGACACCCTGCGCGTGCTGCTTCACCAGCAGCGTTTTGCCGTTTCCGGTACAGCCGCCGATAAGCACCATCGGCTTTTGCGACTGCTCAACTGTTGCCTGTATCGCCGCCTGACGCAGGGCCTTATAGCCCCCGCGGATCAGCGGGTAGTCGATGCCCGCCTCTTTCAGCCAGGCCTGCGAGATATGCGAACGCTGGCCGCCGCGCGCGCAGCAGAGATAGCCCTCAGGGTGCGCAAGGCTCGCTTCGCGCCAGGCGTTGATGCGTGCCTCACGCGTCTCGCCGTTCACCAGGCTATGGCCGAGCGCAAGCGCCGCGTCGGGCCCCTGGCGCTTATAGCAGGTGCCGACGGCGGCACGCTCGTCGTCGTTCATTAAGGGCAGGTTGAGCGCGGCGGGCATCGCGCCCTGTGCAAATTCGATCGGCGCGCGAACGTCGATTAAAGGGGTATCGGACGCGAGGATCGCGCGATAGTCCGTTCCATCGTTCATGGTTATTCCAGAAGAAAGCTAAGCAGCAATGGGCGGGGATTTTACGCCGGGGAGGAGGAATATCAACTCCCCGGCGGAGGGAGAACTATTTAAGCTTTGATTGTGCCCAGACAATACCGCTCGCGTATTCCGGCGGCAGGAGAGGGGAGATCGCTTCAAGCGTGGCGCTCAGGCGGTCGGTATCACTGTCGTTCAGGTTCAGGTGTCCTACTTTACGTCCCGCACGAACCTCTTTGTCGTACCAGTGCAGATGCACCAGCGGCAGCTTCAGCCAGCTGTAGTTCAGATCGGTGCCGATCAGGTTGATCATCACCGACGGGCTGTTCACCACCGGCTGCGGCAGCGGTAGCTCGGTGATCGCGCGCAGGTGCAGCTCGAACTGGCTGATGGACGCGCCGTTTTGCGTCCAGTGGCCGCTGTTGTGCACGCGCGGCGCCAGCTCGTTAATCAGCAGGCCGGCCGGGGTGATGAAGCACTCCATCGCCATGACGCCGACATAGTCCAGCTCGTGCATAATGGCTGAGAGCATCTCTTCCGCCTGCGCCTGCTGCTCGGCGTTCGCCTGGGGGAAGGCGACGCTGGTGCGCAGGATGCCGTCCTGATGCAGGTTATGGGTCAGAGGATAAAACACGGTGTGGCCGTCGTGCCCGCGCGCGCCGACCAGCGACACTTCGCCGCTGAAGTTAATGCCTTGCTCAACGATGCATTCGCCGTAGCAGTCGTCCGGCAGCTCGGCGGTGTCATCCGCGCGCAGGCGCCACTGCCCGCGGCCGTCGTAGCCGCCAACGCGACGCTTCACGATGGCCAGTTCACCCAGCATGGCGAAAACGTCATTCCATTCGCTTTTATCCGACAACAGCTGCCACGGCGCGGTCGCCAGGCCGAGCTTGTCGAACAGCTGCTTTTGCGTCAGACGGTCAGCAATAATCGGGAAGACGTCGCGGTTAACGAAGGCGTTGTGACGGGCCAGCTCGCGGGTCAGCGCGGTTTCCGGCCAGCGTTCGATCTCCGCGGTAATCACGCTCTGATGGAACGGCACGGCTTCCGGCTCGGCGTCCAGCCCGACGGGCCAGACGGAAATGCCCAGCGGTTCACCGGCCTGACGCAGCATCCGGCCTAGCTGACCGTTGCCGAGGACGCAAACCTGCTTCATGCCGCACCCCGGGGGTCCGGGTTATCCAGCACCTCGTCGGTCTGGGCTTTACGCCATTCGGCCAGACGCTGGTGCAGGTCTTTATCGTGAGTCGCCAGGATTTGGGCTGCCAGCAGGGCTGCGTTTGCCGCACCCGCTTTGCCGATTGCCAGCGTACCGACAGGAATGCCGCGCGGCATCTGGACGATAGAGTAGAGGCTATCCACGCCGCTTAACGCGGCGCTTTGCACTGGGACACCCAGCACCGGAACCAGCGTTTTGGCGGCAATCATGCCCGGCAGATGTGCTGCGCCGCCCGCACCGGCAATGATCACTTCATAACCGTTCTCTTCGGCGCTTTCGGCGAAGCTAAACAGTTTGTCAGGGGTACGGTGCGCGGAGACCACTTCAACGTGGTGCGGAACATTCAGGATTTCAAAGATTTCGGCGGTGAACTGCATGGTAGCCCAGTCGCTTTTGGACCCCATCACGATGGCGACACGCGCCGGATTATTGCGGGAAGACATGCGTCTTAAAACTCCTGTGGTGCGAAACACACTGCTTTCGAGGGCACAGAGAATAGCATGTAATACGGGCAAGGAAAACGGTTGCGCGGTTAAAAGGTGAGCCGTCGTGGGCGCAAATGCATAACAAAAAAGACCGCGTAGAGCGGTCTGTTTTGCGCGGATTTTACTGAAGATCCCCTGCGGTCAGGTTCGCTTTGTCGAACGCGTGGCTGACGTCAATATGATTCACCATGCCGGTATCTCTATTCGAGCCTGCTTCTGGCATGGAGAAGCGATTCTCCGCCGCCATCGCCCCAGTAGACACTACGGCTGCCAGCAGCAGGGCACTTACGATGCTGATTTTTTTCATTCTTTGTTCCTTTCTCATCATCTTGTCGCTGTCGCTGGTCTGTTTACTGGCGGCACGGCAATCGGGTTTCTTATTTAGTCAGTTCTGCAGTCATGTGTACGCGGTTGTTGAACTGTGCGCTGGTGATTTTGTAAGAGGCACCCTGTTCAGCAGCCTGAGCGGCAATTTTTGCTTCTGCACGGTCCAGCGTTGAACCGGTCGCGCTAACGCTCTGAGCGAAAGAACCGAAAGAAACCAGGGAGAGAGCGGCAACTGCAACGAAAGTTTTGATGGATTTCATGGTCGTATTCCTTAAGTGTTTTGTTTGGAGTAGGGCGTGTTGCCCTGATGTGATAAATAATAGACCGACCACGGCGTGATTAAAATCGAAACAATTTGCCGATATCATTCAAAAAAAATGAATATGTTTGATCATTTAGTGCGGTGGGTTAATCAGAAAGGAAAGGCGATGAGCTCAACGCCGTGCGGCGTGACTTTGACCATTGACCCCTCAGTGTGCCACGCGCCCAGCACCACGCGGTGGGCGGGTTCGCCGTTGGCCATCAGAGTATGGACATCAGGGCGATGGGTATGGCCGTGGATAAGCCACTGGACGTGGTGTTTTTCCATCACGTCGACAACCGCCTGCGGGTTAACGTCCATGATGGTCATGGATTTACTGCTGTTGGCGGCTTTGCTGCCCGCGCGCATTTTGGCGGCGATACGGCTGCGGATAAACAGCGGCAGTGCCAGGAACAGCCTCTGGATCCACGGTGTATGGACCTTAGCGCGAAACGCCAGGTAGCCGGTATCGTCGGTGCAGAGCGTGTCGCCGTGCACGATCAGTACCTTTCGGCCATAGAGGTCGAGTACCTGTTCTTCCGGCAGCAGCGTCATGCCGCTTTCGCGGGCGTAGCGCTTGCCGATCAGGAAATCACGGTTGCCGTGAATGAAGCAGCAGGGAACGCCGGAATCGACGAGCGTTTTAATGGCGGCAGCTATTTCACGGTGCAGCGGGTTAGGGTCGTCGTCGCCAATCCAGGCTTCAAACAGGTCGCCCAGAATGTACAGCGCGTCGGCGCTTTTCGCTTCACCGCGTAAAAAACGCAGAAAACCGGCGGTGATCGCCGGTTCTTCCGTTTGCAGATGCAGATCCGCAATAAAGAGTGTCGCCACGAATTACTCGCTGACGGTCACGCTTGTAATCACAACGTCTTCTTTAGGAACGTCCTGATGCATACCGCTGCGGCCAGTAGAGACGGCTTTGATCTTGTCAACCACGTCCATACCTTCAGCCACTTCTGCGAATACGCAGTAGCCCCAACCCTGCAGGCTTTCGCCAGAGAAGTTCAGGAAGTCATTGTCTGCCACGTTGATGAAGAACTGTGCGGTCGCGGAGTGAGGCGCCTGGGTACGGGCCATTGCCAGCGTGCCGCGGGTGTTTTTCAGACCGTTATTTGCTTCGTTTTTGATCGCTTCTTTGGTCTCTTTCTGGTTCATACCAGGTTCGAAACCGCCGCCCTGGATCATAAAGCCGTTGATCACGCGGTGGAAAATAGTGTTGTTGTAGAAACCTTCGCGGCAGTAGTCCAGGAAGTTTTTAACTGTTTCAGGCGCTTTGTCATCAAAGGTCTTGATTACGATATCGCCATGATTAGTGTGGAAAGTAACCATTTTTGCATCCTGTTCCGTTATTGTGGTACATCGACCCGCGTTCGGGTCATCTATAGGGGCTTGTTATAGCATAACCACAGGATGCGATCACCTTGCATTGTGTGCTGCTTCGGGTTTGAATTACGGGTAGAATACCCGGTTTTCGTCCACACACGTGTTTACATGGAATCTTCGATGTTAAAAATCTTTAATACAATGACGCGCCAAAAAGAGGAATTTAAACCTATCCATGCCGGGGAAGTTGGCATGTACGTGTGTGGTATTACGGTTTACGATCTCTGTCACATCGGCCATGGCCGTACCTTCGTCTCTTTCGACGTGGTGTCCCGCTACCTGCGCTTCCTGGGCTACACCCTGAAGTACGTGCGTAACATCACCGATATCGACGACAAAATCATCAAACGCGCTAATGAAAACGGCGAAAGCTTCGTTGCGCTGGTGGACCGTATGATCGTCGAAATGCACAAGGATTTCGACGCCTTAAACATTCTGCGCCCGGACAGCGAGCCGCGTGCGACCCACCATATCCATGAAATTATCGAGATCACCGAGAAGCTGATCGAACGCGGTCACGCCTACGTTGCGGACAACGGCGACGTGATGTTCTCGGTGCCCACGGACCCAACCTACGGCGCGCTCTCGCGTCAGGATCTGGATCAGCTGCAGGCCGGTGCGCGCGTTGACGTGGTTGACGTGAAGCGTAACCCGATGGACTTCGTGCTGTGGAAAATGTCCAAAGCGGGCGAACCAAGCTGGCCGTCCCCGTGGGGCGAAGGCCGTCCGGGCTGGCACATTGAATGTTCCGCGATGAACTGCAAGCAGCTGGGCAAACACTTCGATATTCACGGCGGCGGTTCGGATCTGATGTTCCCGCACCACGAAAACGAAATCGCGCAGTCTACCTGCGCCCACGGCGGCGAGTACGTTAACTACTGGATGCACTCCGGGATGGTGATGGTTGACCGCGAGAAGATGTCGAAATCGCTCGGCAACTTCTTCACCGTGCGCGACGTGCTGAAGTACTACGACGCGGAAACCGTGCGCTACTTCCTGATGTCCGGCCACTATCGCAGCCAGCTGAACTACAGCGAAGAGAACCTGAAGCAGGCGCGTTCGGCGCTGGAACGCCTCTACACCGCGCTGCGCGGTACCGACAGGTCTGTTCCTGCTGCGGGCGGCGAGGCGTTTGAAGCGCGCTTCATCGAGGTAATGAACGACGACTTCAACACCCCGGAAGCCTACTCCGTGCTGTTCGATATGGCGCGCGAAGTGAACCGCCTGAAGTCAGAAGATATGGCCGCGGCGAATGCGCTGGCGTCCCATCTGCGCAAGCTCTCTTCCGTGCTCGGCCTGCTGGAGCAGGAGCCGGACGCGTTCCTGCAGAGCGGCGCGCAGGCGGACGACGGCGAAGTGGCGGAGATTGAAGCGCTGATTAAGGCGCGTCTGGAAGCGCGTCAGGCCAAAGACTGGGCGGCGGCGGATGCGGCGCGTAACCGTCTGACCGAGATGGGCATTATTCTGGAAGACGGCCCGCAGGGGACGACCTGGCGTCGTAAGTAGGTCTGGTGCGCGCTGATGCCCTCACCCCAGCCCTCTCCCACAGGGAGAGGGTGCAAACACTAAAAACGGCAACTTGAGTTGCCGTTTTGCTTTTACCTCCGCTTCCACCACAGCAACCCCATCAGCACTACCCCCGGCAGCCACACCCACAGCAGTTCCGAGATAATCACCTGATGCCCGTACGGCGTGGTGTAGCGCGACAGCGCAAACGGCGCGACCTTAATCACCTGCCACGGCGCGAAGAACCGTTCATCTGACCACGGCCACAGCCAGCCGACGCCTTTCCCGCCGGTGGTAACGGAATCCAGCAGGCTGTGCGACAGCAGCGAGACCGTTAAAAACAGCCAGCAGCGCGTCAGGCTGGCCCTGAACCATCGCCGCCCTATGAGAACGCAGAGTATCGGGACAACAAAGGCAAACAGCAGCGAATGGGTAAAGCCGCGGTGGCCGAAAATATTGCCGTAGGCGACGCCAAATTTGAACGCCAGCACGTCGGCGTCGGGCAGCATGGCGAGCACGACGCCGGCAAACAGCAGGCGGGGAGGGATGACTTTAGTTCCCAGGCCTAAGCCCAGACAAAGAGGTACAGCGGCGTGAGTGATAACGGTAGGCATCGCGATTATCCATGGCAAATCATGGAAATATAGCAGTAATCTCGCGCCAGAAAACCTGTACTACATTCTGATTTTACGCTGACTCCCGCGCGATAAGCTGCCCGGAAAGGGTAATGCGTTGGGTTTGCAGATCCGGCTCTTTCAGCTTGCGGATAATCAGCCCCGCCGCCTGGCGCCCGGTTTCGTCACTGGCCGAGGAGACATAGGTGAATGACGGCGACGTAAGGTTAACGTGGAGCATATCTTCAAAACCAATCAGCGCCACCTGCTGAGTTAAGAACACATCTTTCCCCACGGTGCGGCCCACCTGATGAATGCCGGAAATAGAGCCAATCATGGCATCCGGCGAATGGCAGAGCAGGGCGGTGATGGAGCTGTTTTTCTCAAGAAGCTGGCGCGTTGCCATCGCGGCGGCCTGCGTGTCGTCGCTGCAGGCGGGGGAAAATTCATCGCGCAGGACCAGCCCGTTTTGCGTCATCGCGCTGCGAAAGCCGAGCAGGCGCTGCTCGCGGATCAGGCAGCCTTCCCGTCCGCCAATGTAGGCGATGTTGCGGTGCCCGCGCTCAATCAAATAGCGCGCTGCAAGGTTCGCCGCCTGGCGGTTATCGCGCATCACCAGGTTGCACTTTTCATTCAGCAGAGACTGAGAAACCGCCACCAGCGGCAGCGGGCACTGACGGATTTGTTCCGGCAGTGCGGGCGTGCAGGTATCGGACGCAAGATAAATAACCCCTGCCACCCCCTGTTGCTTAAACGACAGCAGGGTGCGTTCCAGATGTTCCTTATCGTTCAGCGGCTGGCCGAGAAAAACCATATACCCCTGCTTCTCCAGCTCCTGGACGATGCTCGCCATCACCTTGATGGAAAAGCTGTCGCTGAAGTCGCGCAGGATCAGGCCGATAAGGTTGGAGGTGTTGGCGCGAAGGTTGGCAGCGGCGACGTTATGAACATAGCCCAGCGTAGTGATGGCGGCATTGACCTTCCCGATCGTCGCCTCTGAGATTTTCCCTTTCTGGCGTAGCACCAGCGACACGGTAGACACCGAGACGCCCGCGTGCTTTGCGACATCAATAATGCTGACTTTCTTCAAAACCGCTCCCTGAAATTTACCGATTATCAGCCAGATAAGACACGTCTTCCAGCGTACAGGAGACGTGTCGTTCAGGCATCTTATTATTTGCCGATCATGGTGGACATGGTCTGGGCGATAAACTGTGCTCTGGCACCGAAAATCACCTGAATACCGTTGTCGCCAACGAAGACCACGCCGCGTGCGCCGAGTCCGTTAAGACCGTCTTTATCCACCGCATCGCTCTTCGCCACTTCCAGACGCAGACGGGTGATGCAGGCGCCGACGGAGTCAATGTTCTGCGCGCCGCCCAGCAGGCCGATTATCTCGGTGGCAAGTTCGGAATCGGACTTGTCATTCGCATTGGCAGTGACTTCAGTACGGCCCGGCGTTTTCACGTCGAAGCGACGGATCACGAAGCGGAAGGTGAAGTAGTAAATCAGCGCCATTGGGATACCGACGATCGCGGCGCTCAGGAAGTTGGTCTGGTAGCCGTTAAACGACGGCAGGATCCCGAACGACAGGTAGTCGATAAAGCCCGCCGAGAACGACTTAGCGATATGCGCATGCAGCAGGTACATGGTCATGTACGCCAGGCCCGCCATGATGGCGTTGAAGACGTAAAGGATAGGCGCCACGAAGATGAAGGTGAACTCTACCGGCTCGGTGATCCCCGTCAGGAAGCAGGTCAGCGCGGCGGAGAACAGAATACCGGCCGCGATTTTCTTATTCTTCGTATGGGCTTCGTGGTACATCGCCAGGCACGCCGCTGGCAGCGCGAACAGCATCAGCGGGAACTCGCCCTGCATGAACTTGCCGGCGTTCTGGTAGGTGTCGCTGCTGAAGGATTTCACTCCTTCTTCCAGCATCTTGAACCAGATGGTCTGGTCGCCGTGGATCACCTGGCCCGCCTGGGTGGTGTAATCCCCGAACGAATACCAGAAGGACGGATACCAGATGTGGTGCAGGCCGAGCGGGATCAGCGCGCGTTCCACCAGACCGAAGATAAAGGTCGAGGCCGCCTGGTTATCCCCGTTTACCACCACGGAAAGCGCGTCGATACCGGACTGAATATGCTGCCAGACGTACGGCAGCAGCAGGCCGAGCAGGAACGACAGGAACGCCGTCGCTATCGCCACAAAACGCTTGCCGGAGAAGAAGCCGAGGAATTCCGGCAGCTGCATGGTGTGGAAGCGGTTGTAGCACCAGGCCGCGAGAATACCGCAGATCAGGCCGCCAAAGACGCCCATCTGCAGCGTCGGGATCCCGACCACCATGGCGTATTTCCCGCCCTGAGAGGCCATTTCCGGCGTGATGCTCAGCACGGTGCCGATGGTGATGTTGGTGACAAATACCGAGACCGCCGCAGAAAGCGCCGCGATGCCGGATTCTGACGCCAGGCCGACGGCAGAGCCGATGGCGAACAGCATCGGCAGGTTATCAAAGATAACCCCGCCCGCGTTCATCATCAGCGGCAGGTGGAATTTATCGCCGAAGGCCAGCAGCAGGCCCGCGGCGGGAAGCAGTGAAATTGGCAGCATTAAGGCGCGACCAATCATCGATAACTTAGACAGCGATTTAACAAACCCTGATATCAGACCCATGCTGATTTCCCCCGAGTAGCGCTTTTTTAGCGCTGTTATTGTAAGTAGAACGTTTTAGTAGAACGTTCTACTTATCGTGGAGAAAGCATGAATTTCGCGCAACTTAAATTTCACATTTCATCAGATGAAAGAGTGATTCTTTGAAGTTGATCGATAAATAACCGTGATGGGGGGAGGGGGATTTTATCCCCTCTCCCGGTGGGAGAGGGTTAGGGTGAGGGCATCAAACGGCTCAGGCCGTTACGTTCACGCTCTGTCCTTCAAAGCTCACGGTCTGGCCCGCGACAATCTTGCAGCGTTTGCGGGTTTCCACGGCGCCGTCGACTTTCACTCGCCCGTCGGCGATAACGATTTTCGCCTGCGCGCCGCTTTCGCTCCAGCCTTCCAGCTTGAGCAGGTCGCACAGCTCAACGTGCGGGTGTTTGCCTAAAGAAAAAGTTGCCATGTTACGCGTCCTCTACGTCGTGATACTCCTCGCACGCCTGCAAGGTATTCTGAATTAATGTTGCTACGGTCATTGGGCCTACGCCGCCCGGAACCGGGGTAATGTAAGACGCGCGCGCGGCGGCGTCTTCGTACACCACGTCGCCAACCACTTTGCCGTTTTCCAGACGGTTGATACCCACGTCCACGACAATCGCGCCTTCTTTAATCCACTCGCCTGGAATAAAGCCCGGCTTACCGACCGCGACGATCAGCAGGTCCGCATTTTCGACGTGGTGACGTAGGTTTTTGGTGAAGCGGTGGGTCACGGTGGTGGTGCAGCCGGCCAGCAGCAGCTCCATGCTCATCGGGCGGCCAACGATGTTGGATGCGCCAATCACCACGGCGTTCAGGCCGTAAGTATCGATGTTATAGCGTTCCAGCAGCGTAACGATGCCGCGCGGCGTGCACGGACGCAGACGCGGCGCGCGCTGGCACAGGCGTCCTACGTTGTACGGGTGGAAACCGTCCACGTCTTTGTCAGGCGCAATACGCTCCAGCACCTTCACGTTGTCGATGCCCGCAGGCAGCGGCAGCTGAACCAGAATACCGTCGATCGCGCTGTCGGCATTCAGGGTGTCAATAAGTTCCAGCAGTTCCGCTTCGCTGGTGGTTTCCGGCAAATCGTAAGAGCGGGAGACGAACCCCACCTCTTCACACGCTTTGCGTTTGCTGCCGACATAAATCTGCGATGCCGGGTTGCTGCCAACCAGCACAACGGCCAGCCCCGGAGCGCGTTTTCCGGCCGCTGTACGCGCCTTCACTTTTTCCGCAACTTCAGAGCGCACCTGCTGCGCAATCGTTTTACCGTCAATTATCTTTGCTGCCATCAGAGAGAAGATTCCGTCTGTAACGTTCGAAAGGGGGGATTGCCTATATTTTGTCAGAAGCGAGCGCCGCTGTCAGTCACCCTTTGCGAGATTTCGAAAAGGGCCCTCGAAAGCCCTTCTTATCGCATGGTCAATTTCCTAGGGCGGTTTAGGATGTGCCCTGGGTAAATCGCAGCGTTTTGACATATTTAAAAATACCTTCATAGGCTACTTTATCTCCTCCGAAATAAGCCTTCAATTACTCGATTGAACGTATTTCTTATTCCCGATAATTCGCGGGAAGGGTTATTTACATTTTAAAGGAATAGACATGAAATTCAGCAATATTGCTTCTACCGTCATTGCTTCTCTGGCCCTGGTCGCGGGCGCCGCTCATGCAGAAGATGCCACCACGCCGGTTTCCGTTAATGGCGGTACCGTGCACTTTAAAGGTGAATTAGTGAATGCTGCGTGTTCAGTAAATACTGACTCTTCCGAGCAGACCGTTAAGCTTGGCCAGTACCGTACTGCGAAATTCACCAAAGTGGGTGACACCACCTCCAATATTCCGTTCACCATTGAACTGAACGATTGCGATCCGCTGGTTGCAAAAACGGCCGCCGTAGCGTTCACCGGTCAGATCGACGCGACCGATAAAACCCTGCTGGCGGTCACCTCCGGCAATAACGACAACACCGCGAAAGGCGTGGGTATCGAGATCCTCGACAGCAAGTCCAGCGTTCTGACCCCAGACGGTGCGACCTTCTCTGCCGCACAGAGCCTGATTGAAGGGACCAACACCCTGAACTTCACCGCACGCTATAAAGCGACCGCTGCGACTACCGAACCAGGCCAGGCGAACGCTGACGCTACCTTCGTAATGAAATACGAATAATTCTTTGCACAGGGATGGCATCGGCCTCAGGGAAGAGGCCTCTTTAATCGCAAACGCCGGGAACGAAGGATGACAAGGATCGGGATACTGTTGTTAGCCCTTGCGAGCGCCCCTGCGGTAAACGCCCATACCGTGGTGATCGACGGCGGCAAAGTGCATCTCAGAGGTGAGCTGGTCAACGGCGGCTGCGCCGTAGCGCCGGACAGCCAGAATATGCGCGTCGACATGGGGCAGTACCGCACCAACGCTTTTTCCGGGGTCGGCAGTTTTTCAACGGTGAATGTGCCGTTTACCGTGCGGCTGCTGGACTGCAGCGTGGACGTTTCGCGCACCGTGGGGATCCAGTTTCAGGGCGTCACGCCGGCAGAAGATCCTCAGGTCTTCCTGGCAACATCCCGGCCGGGTGAAACGCCCGTCAGCAGCGGCGTCGGGCTGGCACTGTTTGACGAGCAGCAGCGACAGATTATCCCTAACGCCGCGGCGGTCAGCTGGTTGCCTGTCAACACCAACGAGCTGGCGTTTCATTTCAGCGCCCGCTATCGGGCAATCTCCGAACACCTTGTGCCGGGCAATATTCAGTCGGATGTCTGGTTTACGTTGATTTATCCCTGACGCCTGCGAACATATTATTAAAGGTACGGTTGTGATGAACACCCTAATTAAACCTGCAATATTTTTACCTTTTATTCTGATGATGGTCTCGGCCTGCGCAAACGCGTCGGGCGGAATTGCGCTGGGCGCCACGCGCGTTATTTATCCGGCGGAGGCGAAACAGACATCGCTGGCGATTACCAACAGTAATAAGAAAGAACGCTATTTAATTAACGCGTGGATTGAAAATGCGAACGGGCAAAAGGAGAAAACCTTTGCCGTCACGCCGCCGCTGTTTGTGAGTGAACCGGACAGCGAAAACACGCTGCGTATCATTTATGCGGGACCGGCGCTGCCCGCGGACCGCGAGTCGCTGTTCTACATGAACGTGAAGGCGATCCCGTCGGTAAGCAAATCGCAGCAGGAGGGAAACAACGTCCTGCAGCTGGCTATTCTGTCACGCATCAAGCTGTTCGTTCGCCCGGCTAACCTTGCGATGCCGCCGGAAGAGGCGCTCTCTCAGCTGCGTTTTGAACGCGTCGGGAACCATCTCAAAGTCAGCAACGCTTCGCCCTATTACGTCACGCTGGTCAACCTGCAGCTCGGCGGGAAAACCCTCGACAACCTGATGATCGCTCCGAAAAACTCGGCGCAGCAGGTGCTGCCTTCCACGGCGAGCGGAACGCTCTCCTGGCAGAGCGTCAACGACTACGGCGCTATCACGCCAGCGCGTCGCGTCAACCTGTGAGCAGAGTCAGGGCGATGAACACTCAATGGCGTTACTGCCCGGTTGCACTGGCACTGATGACAACGCTCTGGCCGCACGTCGGCTGGGGTGAAAGCTACTTCAACCCGGCCTTTTTATCCGATGACGCCGCCAGCGTGGCGGATTTGTCGCGTTTTGAGAAAGGGCACCAGCAGGCGCCGGGCGTCTACCGCGTGGATATCTGGCGTAACGATGAGTTTATCGGTACCCAGGACGTGCGCTTCGAGCAGGCTGACGATACGCCGCCGGTAGCTGGCGGGCTGTCGCCGTGCATTACGCGCGGGATGCTCGATCGCTTTGGCGTCAATATCGCCGCCTTCCCGGCGCTGGCAAACGTGCAGGGCGAAACCTGTGTGCCGCTGACCGCGGCCATACCGGGAAGCGAAACGGCCTTCAACTTCGCGTCGCAGCGTTTGAACGTCAGCCTGCCGCAGGTGGCGATGCAGAACAGCGCCCGGGGCTACATCCCGCCTGAACAGTGGGATGAAGGGATACCCGCCGCCCTGGTAAACTACAGCTTCACCGGTAACCGGGGGAGCGACGACGACAGTTACTATCTTAACCTGCAGAGCGGGCTGAACTACGGCGCCTGGCGCCTGCGCAATAACGGTTCGTGGCGCTACACCCAAAGCAACGGCCAGCGCCACAGCGACTGGCAGAACATTGGCACCTGGGCGCAGCGTACCGTTATCCCTCTTAAAAGCGAGCTGGTGCTCGGCGACAGCAACACCGGCAACGATGTTTTCGACAGCCTCGGCTTTCGCGGCGGGCGGCTTTTTTCCTCAGACAGCATGTACCCGGACAGCCTGCAGGGCTACGCGCCGACCGTTCGCGGTATCGCCCGTACGCCTGCCAAAGTGGCGATCCGCCAGAACGGCTACGTCATCTACCAGAGCTATGTGCAGCCCGGCGCCTTTGCCATTACCGACCTGAACCCAACCTCTTCGAGCGGTGACCTGGAGGTAACGGTCGAAGAGAAAGACGGCAGCCAGCAGCGCTACACCGTGCCGTATTCCACCGTGCCGCTGCTGCAGCGCGAAGGCCGCTGGAAGTACGATCTGGTCGCGGGAGACTACCGCAGCGGCAACAGCGAGCAGGACACGCCGTTCTTTACCCAGGGCACGATGATTGCCGGCCTGGCGGATGGCTATACCCTGTACGGCGGCACGCAGCTGGCGTCTCGTTACACCGCGCTGGCAATCGGTGCCGGGAAAAACCTCGGTGACTGGGGCGCCGTTTCGCTCGATCTCACCCATGCCCGCAGCCAGCTTGCTGACGACAGCCGTCACGAGGGGCAATCTCTGCGTTTTCTCTACGCAAAATCGCTCAACGGCTTCGGGACAAACTTCCAGCTGCTGGGCTATCGCTATTCCACGAAAGGATTTTACACCCTGGACGACGTGGCCTGGCGCTCCATGGAGGGCTACCAGTATGGCGACAGCAAGGACGATGACGGCGTGCCGGACGTCCAGAGCTATCACAACCTCACGTGGAATAAAAAAGGGCGTTTCCAGCTCAATATCTCCCAGTCGCTGGGGGATTACGGCTCGGTCTACGTGTCGGGCAGCCAGCAAAGCTACTGGGGCACCAGCGAGTCGAACGTCTGGTATCAGCTGGGCTACGCGGGCGGCGTGCAGGGGATCAGCTATTCCCTCTCCTGGTCGTGGAACAAATCTGTCGGCATCGACGGAACGGACAGGATCGCGTCGGTTAACGTCTCCGTGCCGTTCAGCCTCTTTACCCGCCACGGCTACCGCCGGGACAGCGCGATTGATCGGGCCTACGCCACGGCATCCGCCAGCCGCAACAGCGACGGGGATACCAGCTGGCAAACCGGCGTCAGCGGCACCCTGCTGCAGGACCGCAACCTGAGCTACAGCGTGACGCAGGGGCATACCAGCAACAACGGGGCGAGCGGCAGCGCCAGCGCAAACTGGCAGGCCACCTACGGCACGCTGGGGGTCGGCTACAACTACGCGCGCGACCAGCACGATCTCAACTGGCAGCTTTCTGGCGGCGTGGTGGGACATTCCGACGGCGTGACCTTCAGCCAGCCGCTGGGAGATACCAATGTATTGATTAAGGCACCGGGAGCGTCGGGCGTGAGCGTCGAAAACCAGACCGGGGTGAAAACCGACTGGCGGGGCTACGCGGTGATGCCGTATGCCACGGTGTACCGCTACAACCGCGTGGCGCTGGATACCAACACCATGAGCAACAACACCGATATTGAGAACAACGTCAGCAGCGTGGTGCCAACGAAAGGGGCGCTGGTCCGCGCCAGCTTCGATACCCGCATTGGCGTGCGCGCGCTGCTGACGGTGAAGCGCGATAGCCAGCCCGTGCCGTTTGGCGCGGTGGTGCGCGAAACCCAGAGCGGCGTTACCAGCATGGTGGGGGATGACGGGCAAATCTACCTCAGCGGGCTACCGCTGAAAGGCGAGCTGCTCATTCAGTGGGGCAATGACGCAGGCAAGCAGTGCCGGGCGTCCTACAGCCTGCCGGAAGAGAGCCTGCAACAGGCAATTACGCAACAGGAGATCGCTTGTGATTGATAACCGACTCATCCGCCGGCGTTTAGCGGTGCTGGTGCTGGCGAGCATGCCGGCCGGCCATGCGCTGGCGTCCGTGTGCGTCAATGAAAACGGGGTCGCGACCGATATTTTCTACGATCTCACCGATACCTTTAACAGCTCGAATAACCAGGTCGGGCAAATCGTCACGCTGAGTCAGAAATCGCAGTGGGTCGGGGTTAATGCGGTGTGTCCGAAAGGGACGTCCGGCACCACCACCAAACGTAGCTACGTGACCGATTTCCCCATCACCAGCACGATCGATAACTATAAGTACCTCAAACTGAATGACTATCTTGACGGCGCAATGAAGATAACCGACAGCGCCGCGGGTGTGTTTTATCCCCCGCAAAGCTATATCCAGATGGGGAGCCACCCAAACGTGGCGAAAAATCAGCCCTTCCCGGTGAAGGACTCCAACCTGGTATTTCGTCTGAAGGTTACGCGCCGCTTTATCAATATGGTCGAAATCCCGCGTGAAACCATGTTCCGCGTGTATGTCACCACCACAAACTCCGACCCGCTCTCCACCCCGGTCTACACCATCAGCTACAGCGGCACGATTCAGGTGCCCCAAAGCTGCGCAATCAACGCGGGGAACATCGTTGAGTTTGATTTTGGCGATATTGGGGCCTCGATGTTCAGCAAGGCCGGGGCGGGCAACAAGCCGGAGGGGGTCTCTGCGCAAAGCAAAACTATCGCCATAAAATGCACTAACGTGGAGGCGAACGCCTACCTGACGATGCGCGTCGAAGCGGAGAAAGTCTCAGGCAGCGCGCTGGTGTCAGATAACCCTGATGTGGGTTTTGTCATTGCCAACGAAAGCGGGGCGCCTCTCACCCCCAACAGCCTGACCAGCAAGATCCCGTTCCGCCTTGACGACAGCGCGCAGGCGCAGGTTGGGATCCGCGCGTGGCCCGTTAGCGTAACGGGTAACAAACCTGCAGAAGGGCGTTTCACGTCCCGCGGCTATTTACGCGTGGATTACGATTAAGGAGGAGAGATGCATAACGGGATCCGGCTTATGGCCGCGGCGCTCTTCGCGCTTCATTTTCCGGCACTGGCCACTACCGCATTAGGGGAAATCAATATTCAGCTTTACGGCAATATTGTCGATTTTACCTGTGTGGCGGAGGGCAGCGACAGCGATAAAACCGTTCCGCTGGGCACCTGGCCGACAAAACAGCTTCGCACGGCGGGCAGCCGCACTCAGGCTATGCCCTTTTCGCTCAAGCTTACCGGCTGCCCGCCGGGGTCAGCCTCCATCACATTTTCGGGAAAAGCGGACGGGAGCGACAGCAGCCTGCTGGCGCTGAATGACGCCAGCGCCGCCAGCAACGTGGCCGTGGAGATCCTGGACAGGGATAAAACGCGCCTGGCGCTGCAGCAGGCCAGTCAGGACGTGGCGGTTGATGCTGAAGGAAAAGCAGAACTGTCATTTTATGCTAATTATATTGCTACCGCAGATAACCCGCAGCCAGGCAAAGCCGATGCCGACGCCACCTTTATGATTAATTATAATTAGAACTGACCGCACTCCCTGCAACTCATATAAGTTGCAGGGAGTGATTTCAGGTTATAGCAACTCGTGTGCCTTGGCGTAATCAATTAATTCAACAATACTCTGCACGCCCAGCTTGGAATAGATATTGGATTTGTGTGCGCTGATTGTTTTGTTGCTTAATAATAACTGATCGGCAATCTCCTTGTTTGATAATCCGTTCGCCAGATAGCGTAGAACCGTGACCTCGCGATTTGATAACGGCATATCCACCTCAGCCCCCGTTCGTGAGCCCAGATGATTTATAAAGCTCAGCGTTTCTGAAGGGAAGAACGAATAACCGGTGAGTATCATCTCAACCGCATTGTAGATCTCGCCCAAATCTTTTCGCTTGCTGACAAAGCCATTGGCGCCTGCACGAATGGCGCGCCCGGCATAGAAAGACTCTGATTTTGACGACAAGAAAAGAACTTTGATCTCTTTATTTAAGTTCCTGATTCTCTTAAGTAATGAGAACCCGTCCGTGCCTGTCATTTCGATGTCGAGGATCACCAGGTCGATCGTATGGTTACGTATGCAGTCAAGCACTTCGTGACTATCACCAGACTTGAGTTTGACGATGATGTTTTTATTTTTCTGTAGCAGGACTTCTATCGACATTCTGACGATAGGATGTTCGTCCATAATGATAACGGATGCCGGTTTCATTTTTTATGCCTCAGATTGTTAAAAGCGTTATGCTGAGTTTTGTTAAAACTCTCGAAAAGCCGGAAGGATAATTATGCAGATCCTTATACGGTGGTATTTCCCTGGAAAGAGCGAAAGCATCCTTGTTAACGTAGTGATGAAATCTATGCCGCAGCGTGGATAACTCATTGAGCTGATAATGGCAAAAAAGGTTTTTCTTATTCAACTTTGCAACGCGTCTTATTATACCGCGTAAGCATTCTCCGAAAAGCCTGTAAATTAATCTTAGAGGGTGGTTGATTATTATCTACTGGATAGTAATGATGATTATTTTAAATTTAGCTGAAATGTCCTGTTATTTGTTTTTATGCAATCTTTCATCTTTATGTAATAACAAAAAATAAACGATATCACTATATGTTGATCAGTTGTTAAAAAAAGCGGCGCCGTAAATCCAGTCCCCTGCAGGCAGCGGTAGCGTAAATCTTCGCCAATCCTGCGCGTTACCTTCATCTGAAAGCCTCTCGACTTCTGAGAAAAATCTTAACTACGGGCAGCAGGATATGCTGGATGGCCTGCAATGGCTTTCCTGGCAATACAGGAATAATGCCTGCTAATACATCGTTATCATTTTATTAACGCATCAACCAGGCGCGTAACGCACGGTGTAAAATACTGGTATTAAGGCTTTTCTTAGTATTTAGCGTGGTTTAAGTTCCTGAATTAGGAATAGTTATAAAATGAGTAAAGTTGTTAAAATTAAACATAAAATTAACATTGATGGTAAGTAATTTCTTAAAGGTGTTTAGGAATTAAGGAGTTAGTGGGGCGCTACCGAGCGAAGTCTGAAAGGTTATTGAGAAGATGCAACAGCTCCTGCCGATGGCTTAGCCCAAGCTTTGCCAGAATGCAGCTGAGTCGATAAATGATGCGGGTGTAGGGGCGATTATGGCGTAGGGCGATCTGCTTCAGCGAGTGCCCCCGCGAGAGATCCTGCAAAACAGGCCACTCGCTGCGGGAGAACCACTCTTTGTCTGAACCCGGTGGGTGGGTAGGATCCAGAAGACTTTGCTGCAGTGCCGGGGCGGTGAGCTGTCGCTCCAGCACGTTGAAAGGGCCGGAGGCGCGACAAAAAAGGCGGGTGTCGTAATCATCTGCCCGGACGAGCAGATGCGGTTTCAGGTAGGGCGGATAAAGACTCTGCCTTCTCAGCTGGTCCAGCATGTCGATAAGCCTTGACGCCCGGCAATCGATGTCCACCACCAGCCGGGCTAAGGGCCAGTGATTCAGGGCATTGAGCGCGCTTTTCAGGGTGCTGTAGTCACTGCAATTGCTCAGTGGCGATTGCCCGTTCAGGAGGCCCGAACGCAGGAAGTTATCCTCGGTAACCAAAATGATAAAAGGCGCATCGGTTTTGCGAGTCTGGTTGATAGACTGGCTCAAAAATTCGAGGCGATCGAAAAAAGGCGGAGCAAATGGCGAGTGCGTAAATCCCAGTGAATCACTTCCTGTACGACGCCGCCTGTAACGGCGCACTGTCATTCGCATAGCTTCCCTCTCAGCGATGACCGCTCAGTCCTCCGGCCATGTCCAGGAGGGCCAGTAATATCCCTGACCGAACCCCGCGCCTGCCTGCAGAGCACATGCATGATCCTTGTCTGTTTCAATCCCTTCGATTAGCACGTTCGCGGCGAGCTCTGAGCAGAGCGAGACCAGATGCGCGAGGGCTGGCGTGGCGCGTAAACGCCAGAATGCGAATTTATCGATCTTTACCCCGCTTAACGGCAGGTGACAGGATAAAAACGATGACACTAACGCTTCATCAACGTCATCCAGCCAGATACGGTGGCCCTCTGCGCTTAGCTGCTGCATATGCCGGATGACGCGTGCGCGCAGCGCCGCAGACAGCGTTAAAAATGATGCTGGCTCGACAATCTCAATATTGAGCGGCCGGCAGGCCACCTGACGCAGCCGCCGGAATATTTCCGGCACAGTGAATACGGTTATCGGCAGATTGATAAAAAGATTGTCACCGGTGCGTGCCTTTTTTAACGTGGCGAGCTGCGCGTCAAGTAGCATAAGTGACTGAACAGCCGATTGATCGTGAAAATAGCACTCACTTTGCAGATGCGGCGACAAAACGCTGAGCACTTCAACGCCGACGGTGCGGGATGAGGCGAGGGCGACGATAGGTTCAAGCTTGATACCGGTAATGCCTGGCAAGGTGTACTGCGCGCGGGAGGGGGAACGCATCAGGTTTTGTGCTGTCACTCCGTTGTCCTGTCATTGACCAGCCTCCGGGCGGCCGGGATACCGCACACGAGTGTGACGGGGAGCGGAACAGGAAAACAGCAGGCGTTACTTAAATGCGGCTAAGCCTTTTCGCACTGACGTATTCTGCTCGGGAAACAGGCGCTAACGGAGAAAAAACAGCCGTATTTACAACCGACTAGTCGTTATCGACCGAGAAGGCGGAAAAGGCATTGACTCACCGGTCATTGACCGTATAATTCCTCGCGTTTCACCACCGCGAAGTTTGCGCGTCTCCGTGCGCCCTTAGCTCAGTTGGATAGAGCAACGGCCTTCTAAGCCGTAGGTCGTAGGTTCGAATCCTACAGGGCGTACCATTCACACCCCCGTTCGTCATCATCCCGTTGTCTTCGTCTCGCTTTATTCATCCTTATTTCCCCTGTTGCCCAATGTCATTGCCGCCTAATAAATAGGTTGCTAATAAAATCTATTATTTCCGGTCTTAAGGTTTTCTTAATCTTTAATTAATCTTCGTTTTTAAAATGGATATTTATCATCTTAAATTGCGCGAAACAGATATTTTACACTTTTACGCTTAAACTTGATTGATAGTAATTATCATTAGCATTTTTGTATGCTTTAATCCGTACCCGCAACGCCATACGCTATTAATGACTTTGATCTATTAAGGATATCTGTATGAATTCTCGCGTTTTGTCATGCTTCTCGCTTGCTCTATTGTCTTCATCAATTTTCCTTTCAACACAGACGCTTGCTGCTGAGAGTAACGACGGTATCGTGGTGTATAACGCCCAGCATGAAAATCTGGTGAAGTCGTGGGTTGAGGGTTTTACAAAAGAAACCGGGATTAAAGTCACCTTGCGAAATGGCGACGACAGCGAGCTGGGTAATCAGCTGGTTCAGGAAGGAAGCGCATCCCCCGCGGATGTATTTCTGACGGAAAACTCTCCGTCTATGGTACTGGTTGATAATGCAAAACTCTTTGCGCCGTTAGATACCGCGACATTAAATCAGGTCCCTGCGCAGTTTCGCCCGGCGCATGGCCGCTGGACAGGGATTGCCGCGCGCAGCACGGTATTTGTGTATAACCCCTCCAGGCTGAGCGAGCAGCAGCTGCCGACATCACTGATGGATCTGGCGAAACCGGAATGGAAAGGTCGCTGGGCGGCTTCCCCGTCGGGTGCGGATTTCCAGGCGATTGTCAGTGCGATGCTGGCGCTGAAGGGTGAGCAGGCGACGCTTGAGTGGCTCAAAGCGATGAAGACCAACTTTGTCGCCTATAAAGGCAACAGCACGGTGATGAAAGCCGTCAATGCGGGCCAAATCGATGGCGGGGTGATTTATCACTACTACCGTTTTGTTGACCAGTCTAAAACCGGCGAGAACAGCAAAAATACCCAGCTCCACTACTTTAAGCATCAGGATCCTGGCGCATTCGTCAGCATCTCGGGCGGCGGCGTGCTGGCCTCCAGCAAGCATAAAGAGCAGGCTCAGGCGTTCATTAAGTGGATCACCGGTAAAGAGGGGCAGGAGCGACTGCGGACCAACAACGCGTTTGAATATGCGGTGGGCGTGAATGCCGCCTCTAACCCGAAGCTGGTTCCGCTGAAAGAGCTTGATGCGCCAAAGGTTGAACCCTCAACGCTCAACGGTAAAAAAGTCATCGATCTGATGACGCAAGCTGGTCTGCTGTGAGTAAAGAATAAAGTGAACACCTTATGTCTGGCCTGAGTCTCGACCTTGGTAAAAATACGCACCGACAGCCTGCCCGCAGGCGTCCTGCGCTGCCGATGGTAGCGTTAGCGGTTCTGTTCTCACTGCTGGCGCTACTGCCTTTGGGCTTTATCGTTGCCATTGGCATCGAAACGGGCTGGGAAACCATTCGGGTGCTGGTGTTTCGCCCGCGCGTTGCTGAGCTGCTCAGCAACACGCTGTGGCTGACGGCACTCTCGGTCCCTCTGTGCATTATGGTGGGGGTGGCGATGGCCTGGCTGACAGAGCGTACGTCGCTGGCGGGCCGGGGCATATGGTCTGCGCTGGCGGTCGCACCGCTGGCCATTCCCGCCTTTGTGCAGAGCTACGCCTGGATTAGCGTAGTACCGTCGATGCACGGTCTTTCCGCTGGCGTGTTTCTCTCGGTTTTAGCCTATTACCCGTTTATCTACATGCCCGTTGCGGCCGTTTTACGCCGTCTCGACCCTACGCTTGAAGATGTGGCCGCCTCGCTCGGCACGCCGCCCTGGCAGGTCTTTTTCCGCGTGGTGCTGCCGCAGCTCAAGCTGGCTATCTGCGGTGGCGCGCTGCTGGTGGCGCTGCACCTGCTGGCGGAGTATGGCCTGTACGTCATGATCCGCTTTGATACGTTCACCACCGCCATTTACGATCAGTTCCAGTCAACCTTCAGCGGCCCGGCGGCCAACATGCTGGCCGGCGTGCTGGCGCTGTGCTGTCTGGTAGTTTTGGTGCTTGAAGGGGCGACCCGTGGCAAAGCGCGGTATGCACGCATTGGCTCCGGGGCCGCGCGTGAACAGAAGCGCTGGCCGCTCAGGCCTGCTGCGGCCGCGCTGGGACAGCTGCTGTTTGTCACGCTGGTTGTCCTGGCGCTGGGTGTGCCGCTGACTGTGCTGTGCCGGTGGATATGGCTCGGCGGCGTGCAAAACTGGCTGAGCCCCGAGCTCTGGCAGGCATTTCGTCAGACGCTGATGCTGGGCGCGGGCGGGGCGCTCCTGACAACCCTGTGCGTCATTCCCATCGCCTGGCTTGGTATACGCTATCCCCATCGCATTTTCCGGCTGCTGGAAGGGTGCATTTACATTACCAGCTCTCTGCCGGGTATCGTGACGGCGCTTGCGCTGGTCACGGTAACGATTCACTACGCTCGCCCGATCTATCAAACCGAAGTGACGCTGTTCCTCGCCTACCTGCTGATGTTTATGCCCCGCGCGCTGATCAACCTGCGCGCGGGTATGGCGCAGGCGCCCGTGGAGCTGGAAAACGTGGCGCGCAGCCTCGGCAGTTCGCCTGCACAGGCGCTGTGGCGCGTAACGATGCGTCTGGCGGCACCCGGTGCGGCGGCCGGTGCCGCCCTGGTATTTCTGGGCGTCAGCAATGAGCTGACCGCCACGCTGCTGCTCTCGCCGCTCGGCACGCGCACGCTCTCAACCGGTTTCTGGGCGCTCACCAGCGAGATCGATTACGTTGCCGCTGCCCCTTACGCCATGCTGATGATCCTTATCTCGCTGCCGCTCACCGGTATTCTCTATGTGCAGTCTAAAAAAATTGCAGGGCTCTGACATGCTTGAATTAACGTCTATCTCTAAATCCTTTGCCGACGCGCGGGTGCTCGACAGCATTAACCTGAGCGTTGCGCCGGGCAGCCGAACGGCCATTGTCGGGCCGTCAGGATCGGGAAAAACGACGCTGTTGCGTATTCTTGCGGGTTTCGAAACGCCGGACGCCGGGCGGATCCTGATGCAGGGCCGAACGCTGTTTGATGAAGCCCACTTCATTCCTGCCCATCAGCGCGGCATCGGCTTCGTCCCGCAGGAGGGGGCGCTGTTTCCGCATCTCAACGTGGCGGATAACATTGCCTGGGGGCTGGACGGCACCCGCCAGGAGAAGCGCCGCCGCGTTGAGGCGCTTATGGAGATGGTCGCGCTGGACAGGCAGCTGGCAACCCACTGGCCGCATGAAATTTCCGGCGGGCAGCAGCAGCGCGTGGCGCTTGCCCGCGCGCTGGCGCAGCGTCCTTCCCTGATGCTGCTGGATGAGCCCTTCTCAGCGCTGGATACCGGGCTTCGCGCCATGACGCGCCGGGCGACGGCCGATCTTCTTGCCGAAGCAGGCGTGGCCTCTATCCTGGTGACCCACGATCAGCATGAAGCACTCTCCTTTGCCACCCAGGTTGCGGTGATGCGCGGGGGCCGTTTTACCCAGGTAGGTACGCCGTTTGAGGTCTATACCCGTCCCGTGGACGAAGAGACCGCGCTGTTTCTGGGCGATGCGCTGGTCCTCCCCGCAGAGCTGAACGCCGGGCGCGCGGTCTGCGCGTTGGGTGATATCGAAACGGACAATCAGCACGCGACGGGGGCCGGGCGGATGATGCTGCGACCCGAGCAGCTTCACGTTACCGCGTGCGCGCCGCACGAGAGCGAGATAGCGATTCTCGATGTCGATTTCACCGGACATCTGTCGACGCTGACCCTCGCCTTGGGTAATGAACCCGAGCCGCTGGTTCTGAAAACGGTCAGCCAGCCAGGGTGGCGCCCCGGTGCGTCAGTGCGTATTAATATCGTCGGGACGGCCCGTGTTTTCTAAGGGGATCAGGGGCGGAGCAGATTATTAATGCTCGTTAGTTTTTTCCGACAACAGTTTGTTATAAAAGAATTTTCCTGAGCGTGTGGAATTTCCGCTGTTTCTCTACCATGCTGATTAAACCTTACGCTTTATGCTGAGGTTTTGGTGTGGTTGCTCATTAATCTCAAGGAAAAAGTTATGAAAAAAACGACTGCTATTTTGTTGGGAACCGCGTTTTTGTTTACGACTAATGCATTTGCAGCAGAACTTCTGACCAAAAATGATTTCGAGAAAGTTGAATCTCAGTATGAAAAGATCGGTACCGTTAACACCTCCGGTGAAGTGTCGGTTGACGATGCGAAGAAAGAGCTGATCGAGAAAGCGGATAAAGAGGGCGCCGACGTGCTGGTCCTGACGTCCGGAAATACGAACAACAAGATCCACGGTACTGCCGATATCTACAAGAAAAAATAATGTTCCTGCGGCCACCCCGTTTACCGGGGTGGTTGTCCCTTCGTCTTAGTTCACTGCGCTTTTTTTGCTGAGCGCCATTCTGACGAGTTCGTTAATTTGTACGGGCCGACAGAGATAGTAACCCTGCAAAAAATCGCTGTTTTTGCCGCGTAAATAGTCTGCCTGTACCGCCGTTTCAACACCTTCCGCAATAATCCTCAGATCCATCGTTTTCGCAAGCTCGATAAGCGCGTCCACGAGACGGGTATCGCCATTGTCACCAATCTGGCTGACGAACAGTTTGTCTATCTTGATGAATTCCGGATCCAGCGCGTGGATATAAGCCAGGTTCGAATACCCGGTGCCGAAGTCATCCAGCGCAACGGAAATACGGGATTTTCGCAGTGCAGCAAACCACTCGCTTAGCTGAGGAGTGACGTGCAGCGGGTGCCTTTCCGTAATTTCGACGACCACCTGAACGTGATGTGAAGCGAACGTTTGCAACAGTTCGAGCGTATCCGATTCAAAACGGGGATCGAGACAGTTATACGGGCTCAGATTAAGGCTGATGTACAGCCCGTCGGGGAAGAGGTGGATCCGATGCTGCAGATCGGCGATGACCTGTTGGATCAGCCGATGGGTCAGCGGGGCAATAAGATTGTGCCTCTCGGCCAGCGGGATAAACATGTCCGGGGCGACGCTGCCGTAAAGCGGATGTGTCCATCTCGCGAGCACTTCAACGCCCGCCATTGCGCCCGTCTGGCTGTCGAAAAAGGGTTGATAAACCGGCACGATCTGGCGCTGAGCAATGGCTTCGCGCAACGTTCTTTCTGGGGCGTGGGTAAAAAAGCGGGCCAGCAGCGCGCCGACGCCGGAGAGCAGTCCGGGGTTATGTGTCATTGAGGTCATCATTGTGCGTCTCTGGCGAGCGGTCGTCCATCAGGACAACCGCCCGGTATCATCAGAATTTAATCCAGTCGCCCTGGTCGTTGGCGGAGGGGCGTGGAAGCGGGGTCACGCTGGCGGCAATCCCGCCGTTTCCCCGGCGCTGTTCCGCACGTGCGGTTTGCTCTCTGGAGACGCGGAAGATTGACACCACTTTCTCAAGCTGCACGGCCTGATCCTCCAGCGAGCTTGCCGCAGCAGAAGACTCTTCGACCAGCGCGGCGTTTTGCTGGGTGGTGGTATCCATCTCCGCCATGGCCTGTGCAATCTGTGAAATTCCGCGGCTCTGCTCGTCGGTGGCGGCGGCAATTTCATTCATGATGTCGCGAACCTGCGCAACGGACGTTTCGATTTTGGTCATGGCATCGCCAGCGCTTTCCACCAGGCTGAAGCCGGTGTCCACATGCACGACAGACTCGTTGATCAGGTTTTCAATCTCTTTTGCGGATTGGGCGCTGCGCTGGGCCAGCGTCCGCACCTCGGCGGCAACCACGGCGAACCCTTTACCCTGATCGCCCGCGCGGGCGGCTTCAACGGCGGCATTGAGCGCGAGAATGTTGGTCTGGAAAGCGATGCTGTTAATCACGGTGGTGATCTCAGAAATACGGTGCGAACTGCTGCGCACATTTTTCATGGTATCAATCACCTTGAGTGAAATCTGGCTCCCTTCGGTGGCGTTATGCGAGGCTTCATCAGCCAGCAGACGGGCATGGTTGGCATTTTCCGCATTCAGCGCAACGGTAGACGTCAACTCTTCCATACTGGCCGCGGTTTCGACTACCGCAGCAGACTGCTGCTCTGTTCTCGACGACAGGTCCATATTTCCGGCCGCAATTTCCGACGACGAGCGCGCAACGCTGTCAACACCGTCACGCACATCGTTGATGATGTTCTTCAGGTTGGCGTTCATGGTGGCTACGGCCTGCATTAACAGACCCGGTTCATCGCGACGGGTGCTGGTCAGGGTGCTGGTGAGATCGCCTTTAGCGATCTGCTCTGCTACGCGCAGCGTTGCATTCAGCGGACGGGTAATGGAAAGCGTGATACCCATCGCCAGAAGGATGCCGAGCGCAATCCCGATGGCGGCAACGACGCCCATCTGTACCTGAACGCTATCAACGGTATCGCCGACTTTTTTCTGCTGCAGGCTGAACAGCGTCTGGATCGCCTGCGTCAGCGCAAGGGCTTTTCCGGTTAAGGTTTCAGAGAGGGCGGCCTGTTGTGTCCAGACATTCTTGTAATTCGCCAGCTCCCCGGCCACGCTGCTCATGTTGTCGAGGCCTGCCTGTAACCAGCCTTTTTGCCGGTCAGTCGCGACGGTGAGGAGCTGTGCGGTGTCTGCTTTAGCCGTCTCCAGGCGGGTAAGGATCCCCTGGATTAACGCATCCGTTGGGTGCTGTTTGTAGATCGTCACCTGCGAGTCGATATCGCTCATGATAAAGGCGATTTGTGCCGCAATCAGCGCGTGCTGTGGGTCAAGTGACCCGTCCCGACTCAGCTGCGAGGCCAGCTCTGAGTTATCGCACAGCCCCTGCGTGTTGAGCTTTAGTTCGCTCACTTTTTTCTCTGACAGCGCCTTCGTAAAAGGAGTCAGGGTAGCGATGTAGCTATTGACGGCATTCGCCGTATTCTCCAGCGCCGTTTTACCTTCAGCAGACCAGGTGTAATCCTCCATGCTGGAAATGACCTCCTGCATGCGCCGGGTGGCCGCATTCGTCTGATCGAGATACTTTTGGTCCAGCGTGTACTGGAAGTTCGTCCGGCCTAAGCGTACCTGCGACAGCGCGTTAAACAGATCGGTGGTGTGACCATTTTTTTCGACTTTATCCTGAATACTGGCCAGGCCAACCAAACCCGAAACCAGAATGACGACGGTCACGAGCAGGACGGTAGAAAAGCCAAAGAATAATTTCTTACTGACTTTTAAATTAGCAAAGCGATTGATTATGCTCATATATATAATTCCAGTGTCGGTACAGACCGAACAACAGTGCTAAACATCATTAACGGGAAATTGATTGCAGAAATAGAAGATAAAAAAAAGCCCCTCACATGCGAATGTTCAGGGCAAACACCTGAGTTGACATCACTCACTCAGGCTATCTGTCTTCTCCTCTTTTTTAACAGAATGCGACGGGAGTTCGCTCATCCTGTAATAAACGGGGATTACATCCGGGTAATTAATGATGTAACCACGCCCTTTAATATTGCGAATAAAATCTTCGGGTAAGCCTAACACATTAAGTTTATTATTGAGATTGTGCAGGACCTGCCATAATCGTTGTGTTGAGGGGCTGAGGTTATGTGCCTCCCAGATCTCTTCAAATAACACCTCTTTTGGGACTGGCTGAGTTCTGCCATTCATCAACAAATAAAGAAAAAGCCTGAGCATCGTTTCATTAAAATAAATAGAGGCGAATGCAATGCTTTTATCGGTATGACTCCCCGTGAGTCGGTACAACCTGCGATTAGCAATATCGAAATGAATGTCATCACCGATCATAAATCCATATAGACGATAACCCATATCTAATACCTGTATTAAATCAAGACGAACATGCATCACTACCGATAAGTACTGAGATAATCCACACCGTTTATGTGGTGGATTATATGGCTGCTATGAATGCTTTCCAATACACACTCCTGTGCGCTATGAGAAACCGGTTGTATATCGCTCGTGCATGGAGTTTTTGTCGATATAAGCGATATTTTTAGCGTAAAAAACCACATTCTTACTGTCAGTGTGATCTTTGCTCTGAATTTCGATACGCATTCGATAGCTCAATATTTACGAGCGTATTTCTTACAAAACTTAGCATCTTTCTCTGTGTAACCCGTGGGGTAAAGAGACTCTCCCGGTAAATGCGTTTTCATGTCACTCAGATTAGGGTGTATCAGTAACAAAGAGGAGTGAAGTTAAATGATTTATACTGAATAAGTGGCGATGCAGGGCGGCAGTACGAAGGGGGGCTGGACGCTTTTTTGATTTTTAGTTGATTGATAGTAAAGCATAAAATTCTGAATCAGAAATGGTATACGGACGCGAAAGCATAACAATGATGAATGCCTTAAAACCCTGTACGTTATCGGCAGGCTTACCATGAAGCCGGTGTTTCTGATCAATGGTGCCGTGCTGTTTGAGCCAGACAAGCGTCGGCTCTGCCCGCTTACGGGTTATCCTGACCGCGCGGTGATCCTCCATGGACCGGTAAGTGAGTGCCTGCTTCAGCTGCTTGAACACAACGGCGAAGTCCTCACGCAGCGGTATCTGTTTGCAGCGGTCTGGGAAAAGCAGGGGGCGATTGTGACCACTAATGCCTTGTACCAGACCATCGCCTCCATACGAAAAGCGCTGAAGACGGCGGGCCTGGCAGAAAATATTGTGCAGACGGTGCCAAAGGAGGGTTTTAAGTCGGTCGCGAACATCGAGGTAGGAGAGCCTGAAGCGTTTATTGCGCTGGCGGCTTCCACGCCTGCCGTCACGCCCACTCAGCACCATAATACGCCCTGGGAAAAAATCGCTTATGGCGTTGCCGGTCTGTTATTTATTGCCTCTTGCTCGGTGCTCTATTTTCAGCTAAACGATCGGCATGTCGGATTTGAAGATTACCAGCCCATTGGCAACATAGAAGGGTGTGAGGTCTACTCTTCCTGGCACGATAAAACAAAAAGCCAGCGTATCTTTACTGCGCTGATAAAACGTTACCCTGTGCAATGCCGTTCGGGTGGCGCGGTATATATGACGCTCAACCGCTTTCAGATTGGCTCCTCGGTATTAGTTTGCGATAAACAGCCAACTATTAATGATGCGCAATGTGATTCTATTCTGTACAGGGAGCACTATCATGAGAATGATTAATCCGGTTGCTCGCTGGGCGTTAATTCTGTTGGCGATTATTGCCCCCTTACTGTATGCCTGGTACGTCCATTATCAGCGCGATAATTTCACCTGCGAAAGCCACTTAACGATTGTGGATGATGATTCGGTGGTGGACTCTATTATGACCTTCACCTTTCACAACGGTTCTGGCACCTATGATTCTACCGGTGAATATAGCCAGAGCGGGCATTCACCGTTGCCCATCAGCAATAAAATTGCGTTTAAATACTGGCGTGAAGAGGGCAGCGTCATTATGGTTTCCAGCGATACCAATGAACTGCCGAAAAAAGATGAACCCTACCGCCAGTTTATTCCCGACTTTTTCCATCAACGCGATAACGGTATCCGCGTCGAGATCGTACCGGTGAATGCCGCAAGCTACCTCTTTAGCTTTGGAAATTCCCCGGCGTTTTATTGCAGCAAAAGCTGAGGGCATATCCCTCAGCACATTCGCTGTCAATGTAAGGCGTTACGCATATTTACACTTGATCATACAAAGATAATGAGTATAGTTCTCATTCTCTTTAGTGTTTGCGGGCGCTGACGGACATTTCCCGCATCAACAGTGAGCAGATCTCACACGGAACACTGAGTACAACGGTGGATCCTGCTCTGGCCTTACAGCCTCCCAACGACATCATAATCGCAGCCGCATGCGACGCAGATCCCCGCCTGATTATCTTTGCACGGTAAAGGATGTTCCTGATGACCAAAAAACTGTCCGCGCTGGCGCTGCTTGTCGCTGCCTCTCTGTCAGGCTGCGCTGCTCAGCACGCGGCAACACCGGCGGCCGACGCGCCGAAAACCGTAGAGGCTCCGGCTGAGACGGGCGTGATCGCGCGCGAGCTGGCCGATGGCCTGTACGAAATGGTGCTTAACCAGAAAGGTGACGCGCTGTTCGTTGCCAGCTCTGAGGGCTTCAAGGATGTGCAGGGTGGGGTGATCTATAAGCTCGATCCCGCCACGCTTAAAACCATTGGCCGTAGCCATACCGACCTCAAAAACTTTGCGATGACAATCTCCCCGGACGGGCAGACGATCTATGTCACGAACTCGCTGGACGGCGGCATTAGCGCCATCAGCACCGCGGACGGCAAAATTAAAAAACGCCTGATGTTTACCGAACGCAACAAGGAAGGCTTCCCGTTCGGCGCGCGTGAAATTCTGCTGCACGACGGCTCGCTGTACGTTGGCGGGGTAGGCGATCCGGGCGTGATTTGGGTGGTTGATGCAGAGACGCTGAAGCTGAAAAAAACCATCAAGAATGCCGGCCAGTGGGTTACCGGGCTGCTGTGGTCTGAACAAACCGATCGGATTTATGCCGCCAACGGCGGCGGTGAGATCCTGGCGATCAACCCGCACAGCAATAAAATCGAAAAACGCTGGAAACCGCTGGGCGACAAGCCTGCGCTGCTGCTTAACCTGGCAGAAGACAAGGCGACAGGGCGTCTGTTCGTCACCGATAACTCCAAAGCCAAAACGACCCTGGTGCTGAATATTCACACCGGTGAGGTGCTCAAACAGCTCGATGTCGGTGATTCGCTGGCGGTGAAATTCAACGCCAAACGCAACGAGCTCTACATCACCCAGCGCGAAAGCGGAAAACTGCTGCGCCTGGATGCCTCGACCTATGCCGTGAAGCAATCCTGGGATCTGCCACCGAATCCAAACAGCCTGCTCCTGTCGGCGGATGGCCAAACGCTCTACGTCACCGTTAAACAGTCTTTCAATAAAGACCACTCCACTAACGGGCCGGACAGCGTTGTCCGCATTGCACTTAACTAAATTATAAGGCCCGGCAACGGGCCATTTTTGCGCGCACTTTAAAGAGTTACTTATGAACAACACCACAATGCATAAAACGCTGCTGGCGCTCGCCGTCGGCGCGGTGACACACTCCGCCTGTGCGGCGGCCCCTCAAAAAGAGGACACCATTGTTGTCCAGTCAACGCCCGCCAGCGATTTCAAACCCGGCGGCGACCAGCTGGTTCCGGCCTTCCTCGACGGGCAGGTGGCAAACGGCGGACGCATGGGGATGCTCGGCCAGCAGAGCGCGATGGACGTACCGTTCAATATCATCAGCTACACCTCGAAGCTGGTGGAAGATCAGCAGGCGAAAACCATTGCCGACGTTGTCGCTAACGACGCGGGCGTGCAGTACGTTCAGGGTTACGGCAACAGCGCGGAAAGTTTCCGCATCCGTGGCCTGAAGTTTGACGGCGACGACATGACCTTTGGCGGCCTGTCCGGCGTGCTGCCGCGCCAGGTGGTGGACGCGCAGATGGTTGACCGCATTGAGATCTTCAAAGGAGCAAACGCCCTGATGAACGGCGCGGCAAGCTCCGGCGTGGGCGGGATGATCAACCTTGAGCCAAAGCATGCGGGTGAAACGCCGCAGGCGAAAGTGGGGGTGGATTACACCTCCGATTCACAGATTGGCACCACGCTGGATGCGGGCCGTCGCTTTGGCGACAGCGACCAGTTTGGCGCGCGCGTAAACCTGGTTCACCGTGAAGGGGAAACGGCCATCGACAACGATCGCCGCCGCACCACGCTGCTCTCTACCGGCCTGGATTACAAAGGCGACAACTTCCGTACCTCGCTCGACGTGGGCTACCAGAAGAAAACCTTCCACGGCAGCGAAACCGGGGTCAATATCTCCGCCGTCGATTTCATCCCGACGCCGCCAAAAAACGATCGCAACTATTCTCAGAAGTGGGCGTACAGCAATATCGAAAATGAATTCGGCATGTGGCGCAGCGAATACGACATTACCGACAGCTGGACGGCCTACACCGGCCTCGGCGCTCAGCACGCCCATGAAGAAGGGTTATACAGCGGCGCCAAGCTGTGGAACAAAGACGGCACGTCGACGGCGACGCGCCTGGACACCAACCGCATCAGCGACGCCGTCAGCGGAATGGCGGGTATTCGCGGCAGCTTTGATACCGGCTTTGTGTCCCACAAGGTGAACGTCGGCTACTCGGCGATGACCAAAAACGAAAAAATAGCGTGGAAAATGTCGGCGGCGGCAGATAACCCGTATACCAACATCTATCACAACACCGGCGTCAACGCGCCGGACAGCACCAACTTCAACGGCTCCGGCGGGAATTACAGCGACCCGCTGACCAGCGGACGCACCCGCACGCAGGGCTGGCTGCTGAGTGACACCCTGGGCGTGCTGGACGACACGCTGCTGTTCACCGCCGGCGCGCGTCATCAGAAAGTGGTGGTCCGCGGCTACAACAAAATCACCGGTGCGGAAAATGAGGCCGATAGCTTCGACGGCAGCCGCTGGATGCCAACCTACGGCGTGGTTTACAAAGTGCGGGATGAAGTTTCACTCTACGCCAACCACACCGAAGCGCTGCAGCCGGGTCAAACCGCACCGAATACCGCCACCAACTACGGTCAGAGCACCGGTATCGTCCACTCTAAGCAGAACGAAGTGGGGGTGAAGGTGGACGCTGGCCGCGTGGGCGGCTCGCTGGCGCTGTTCGAAATCAAAATGCCGTCGGCTATTCTCGACAGCGTGACCAAACACTATGGCCTGGATGCCGAGCAGCGTAACCGCGGCGTGGAGCTGAACGTCTTCGGCGAGCCGATGCTGGGCATGCGTCTGAACGCCAGCGCCACCTGGCTGCAGGCGGAGATGATCAAAACCAACAACGGCCTGAACCAGGGTAACGATGCGATCGGTATACCGAACTTTTACGCCGTGCTGGGCGCGGAGTATGACATCAAGCCGATTGATGGCCTGACGGCCACCGCCCGCGTGAACCACTCCGGCACCCAGTATGCCGACCTCGCGAACACCAAAAAGCTGGACAGCTACACCACGCTGGATCTGGGGATGCGTTATCGCTTCGCGGTGAACCACAATGAAAACCAGATGACCGTTCGCGCGGGCATCGACAACGTAACGAATGAAAACTACTGGGCCAGCGTAGACGACTCCGGCACCTACCTGTCTCAGGGCGAACCGCGCACCTTTAAGGTTTCGGTTGGCTACGAGTTCTAAGCGTTCCACCCTCGTTATCCGGGGCAGGGATGCCCCAATCCCTTGCTACCACCAGCATGAAGTGTTAAAACGTGCCCCTTCTAAAAAAGAGACAGGGGTAGGACGTGAAAGACGCGTCATCCGCTTCAGCCAACGGTAGCGCTGAAGCCTCGTCGGATCAGAATCCGACGCTGCAACGTGGTTTGCAAAATCGACATATTCAGCTTATTGCCCTCGGCGGCGCGATTGGTACCGGGCTGTTCCTCGGCATCGGCCCCGCCATTCAGATGGCTGGCCCGGCGGTACTGCTGGGCTACGGCATCGCCGGGATAATCGCTTTTCTGATCATGCGCCAGCTCGGCGAGATGGTCGTTGAAGAGCCGGTTTCAGGCTCCTTCGCACACTTTGCCTATAAGTACTGGGGCCCGTTTGCTGGCTTCCTCTCCGGCTGGAACTACTGGGTGATGTTCGTGCTGGTGGGGATGGCGGAGCTGACCGCCGCAGGCATCTACATGCAGTACTGGCTGCCGGACGTCCCGACGTGGATCTGGGCGGCGGCCTTCTTCATCATTATCAACGCCGTTAACCTCGTCAACGTGCGCCTGTATGGCGAAACCGAGTTCTGGTTTGCGCTGATCAAGGTGCTGGCGATTATCGGCATGATCGGCTTTGGCCTGTGGCTGCTGTTCTCCGGCCACGGCGGCGAACGCGCGACAATCGACAACCTGTGGAAGCACGGTGGTTTTCTGGCGACCGGCTGGAAGGGGCTCATTCTGTCGCTGGCGGTGATTATGTTCTCCTTCGGCGGGCTGGAGCTGATCGGGATTACCGCCGCGGAAGCGCGCGATCCGCACAAGAGCATCCCGAAAGCGGTCAACCAGGTGGTGTACCGTATTCTGCTGTTCTACATCGGTTCGCTGGTGGTGCTGCTCGCGCTCTATCCCTGGGTGGAGGTGAAGTCCGACAGCAGCCCGTTCGTGATGATTTTCCACGACATGAACAGCAACCTGGTGGCATCGGCGCTGAACTTCGTCATCCTCGTGGCGTCTTTGTCCGTCTATAACAGCGGCGTCTACTCCAACAGCCGCATGCTGTTTGGCCTCTCCGTGCAGGGCAACGCGCCGAAGTTCCTGACCCGCGTCAGCCGTCGCGGCGTGCCGGTCAATTCGCTGCTGCTTTCCGGTGGGATCACGTCGCTGGTGGTGCTGATTAACTACCTGCTGCCGAAAGAGGCCTTTGGCCTGCTGATGGCGCTGGTGGTCGCGACGCTGCTGCTGAACTGGATCATGATCTGCCTGGCGCACCTGCGCTTTCGCGCCGCGATGCGCCGCAAGGGACGCGAGACGCAGTTTAAAGCGCTGCTTTATCCGGCGGGGAACTACATCTGCATCGCGTTCCTGGGGCTGATTCTGGTGCTGATGTGCACCATGGATGAGATGCGCCTGTCAGCGATGCTGCTGCCGGTGTGGGTGGTGTTCCTGTTTATTGCTTTTAAGCTCTCGCGCAAAAAGTAGCGCGGTTTTCTCCCTCTCCCTGTGGGAGAGGGCCGGGGTGAGGGCACCAGACCCGCACCCGTCTTCACGCCCGGTGGCGCTGCGCTTACCGGGCCTACAAAACCCATGTAGATCGGGTCAGGCGAAACAGCCACCTGTAGTATCAAATCTGAAACGCTATTCGTTTTCCATTCGGTAGCGTCACATCAATGCTCAGTTCTCCACCAAGCGCACTGACGTAGCGTTTGAGTGTTGAAAGACGGGGATCGTTACCCGGCTGTTCGATTTTGGCCACAGTGGGTTGTTTTACCCCCATTGCAGCCGCCAGTTCTGTCTGTGACATATTGAGCTCTTCTCGCAGCTGGTTTAGCGCAACGATTCGGCGCATCACTTCAACCTTAGCCGCAATACGCTCCTGACTTTCCGCACTTTGTTGTGCCATAAGTTCTTTTAGCGTTGCCATATGGCCCCCATGTTTGCCAGATGTTTGCTGAACTCAACGTCAGCCAGCGTAATCATCTCGTTATAAAATCGTTTTTGATTGCATCCTGTTTTGTCCCCGGCACAGAGCACAATTGCTTTACGGTCAGGATCAAAAGCAAAGAAGGCCCTGATGGGATTTCCCGCATGCTGAATTCGTAGCTCTTTCATATTGGCATAGGCTGAAGCCTTGACGGTATCAACGTATGGCCGCCCAAGCGTTGGGCCAAATTCGGCAAGAATATGCATCGCTGCCAGCATATCTTCTTTCACCGCTATTGTTTGCTCAAAGAACCATTCATCAAATCTGTCCGTTGTTTCGACGTTCCACATCATTTCTCCCGTAGCTTCCTCGCTTATTATTTTATAGCCTATTGGCTATAATGCCAGCAAAAACGCCACCGATTGTCAGACAGTCACCTTTATCGTGACCTCCCTCCCAATTCCGTTTTGATCCACAGGATCTTTATTTTGTAATCGATTACTTTTTATTTGAACCGTTTTGTAATCGATTACTTTTTCTGGGTGAGGCTCATCATGGTGTCAACAACTGAAAGTAGTGGAAAGGCGATAGCACAGCACCGGATGCTGGTTCCGCGTCTGTCGCTAATGATGTTTCTGCAGTTTTTTATCTGGGGTAGCTGGTCGGTCACGCTCGGCCTGGTGATGACCCAGCACAACATGTCTCTGCTGATTGGCGACGCGTTTTCCGCCGGGCCAATCGCCTCTATTCTCTCACCGTTCGTGCTCGGGATGCTGGTGGACCGCTTCTTCGCCTCGCAGAAGGTGATGGCGGTAATGCACCTCGCGGGCGCGGCGATCCTGTGGTTTGTGCCGGGGGCGCTCGTTGCTGAAAACGGCGCATTGCTGATCGGCCTGCTGTTTGGCTACACGCTCTGCTACATGCCGACGCTGGCGCTGACCAACAACATCGCGTTTCACAGCCTGGCGAACGTGGATAAAACGTTCCCGGTGGTACGCGTGTTCGGCACCATCGGCTGGATCGTCGCGGGCATTTTCATCGGCGTCACCGGCGTGGCGTCCAGCGTGACCATCTTCCAGGTGGCGGCGGCCAGCTCCGTGCTGCTGGCGCTCTACAGCCTGACGCTGCCGCACACGCCTGCCCCGGCCAAAGGCCTGCCGGTCAAGGTGCGCGATCTTTTCTGCGCGGATGCCTTCGCGCTGCTCAAAACCCGCCACTTCTTCGTCTTTTCCGTCTGCGCGATGCTGATCTCCGTTCCGCTCGGCACCTATTACGCCTACACCGCCTCGTATCTGGCGGATGCCGGCATTGCCGACGTCAGCACCGCCATGTCCTTCGGGCAGATGTCCGAGATCTTCTTCATGCTGGTCATTCCGCTGCTGTTCCGCCGCCTGGGCGTGAAATACATGCTGCTGATCGGCATGCTGGCGTGGTTTGTGCGTTACGCCATGTTCGCGCTGGGCGTGAGCGAGGAGGGGCGCTTCCTGCTCTATATCGGCATCCTGCTGCACGGCGTGTGCTATGACTTCTTCTTTGTGGTGGGCTTTATCTACACCGACCGCGTGGCGGGCGAAAAGGTGAAGGGCCAGGCGCAGAGCATGATCGTGATGTTCACCTACGGCATCGGCATGCTGCTCGGCTCGCAGATTTCCGGCGCGCTCTACAACCGCCTGGTGGCAGGGCAGGCCGTGCCGCAGGCGTGGGTAACATTCTGGTGGATCCCGGCGGTGGCTGCCGCGGCGATCGCGCTGATTTTCCTTCTCACGTTTAAGTATGACGATGACAAGGCGTAACGTTCAGGAGGTGGTATGAGGACGATGAAAGGACCCGGTATTTTTCTGTCGCAGTTTATCGGCGCGAAAGCGCCGTTCAACACCCTCGACGGGCTTGCTGGATGGGCGGCATCGAAGGGGTATAAAGCGGTGCAGATCCCGTGCAATCACCCGCACATTTTTGACGTCGAAAAAGCGGCAGAGAGCCAGAGTTATTGTGATGAAATCACCGGCAAGCTGGCCGCGCGCGGGCTGGTCATCAGCGAACTGTCGACCCATCTGGAAGGGCAGCTTATCGCCGTGAATGAGGTTTACAGCGAGGCGTTTGACCACTTTGCGCCCGCCGCCGTGCGCGGCAACGATGCGGCGCGCCGGGCATGGGCGACGGAGAAGCTGAAGCAGGCGGCGGTTGCCTCGGCCAGGTTAGGCCTGAAAGCGCACGCCACCTTCTCAGGCTCGCTGGCGTGGCCGTTCTTCTACCCGTGGCCGCCGCACAACGAGCAGCGTTTTCAGGAAGCGTTTCAGGCACTGGCAAACCGCTGGCGGCCGATTCTGGATGCGTTCGACGAGCAGGGCGTGGACGTCAGCTTTGAGCTGCATCCCGGAGAAGATCTGCACGACGGCGTGACCTTCGAGCGTTTTCTGGCGCTGGTGGATAATCACCCGCGCTGCAATATTCTCTACGATCCGAGCCATATGCTGCTCCAGCAGATGGACTACCTGACCTTTATCGATATCTACCACGCGCGCATCAAGGCGTTCCACGTGAAGGATGCCGAGTTTCGCCCCAGCGGGCGCAGCGGCGCGTACGGCGGCTACCAGCCGTGGATTAACCGCGCCGGGCGCTTCCGATCGCTCGGCGACGGACAGATCGACTTTAAGGGCATTTTCAGCAGGCTGACCCAGTACGACTACGACGGCTGGGCGGTGCTGGAGTGGGAGTGCTGCCTGAAGGACGGCGAAACCGGCGCGAGTGAGGGCAGCGAGTTTATCCGCCGCCACATTATCCCGGTCTCCGGGCGCGCGTTTGACGACTTTGCGGCAGGAGGCAGCCATGATTAACGTCGGCATTATCGGCAGCGGCTTTATCGGCCCGGCGCATATCGAGGCGTTGCGGCGCCTCGGGTTTGTGCAGGTGGTTGCCCTGTGCGACGGAACGCTTGCTCAGGCGCAGGAAAAGGCGCGGGGCTTGAATGTGCCGCATGCCTACGGCAGCGTGGAGGAACTGCTCGCGCACCCCGATCTGCAGGTGGTGCACAACTGCACGCCGAACCACCTGCACGCGGAAATTAACCGTCGGATCCTGCGGGCGGGCAAACACGTGTTTTCCGAAAAGCCGCTGTGCATGACCCCGGACGAGGCGCGCGAGCTGGTGGCGCTGGCGGAGCTGGCGGGCGTGGTGCACGGCGTGAGCTTTGTCTATCGCCAGTTTGCGATGGTGCGCCAGGCGGCGAGCATGATGCGCGCGGGCAGCGTCGGGCGGCTGTTCGCCGCGCACGGCAGCTACCTGCAGGACTGGATGCTGCTGGAAACCGACTACAACTGGCGGGTAGACGCCGCCCTCGGCGGCGCATCGCGCGCGGTGGCGGACATCGGCTCCCACTGGTGCGACACGGTGCAGTTCGTCACCGGGCGACGCATCACCGAGGTGATGGCCGATCTCGCCATCGTCTGGCCGACGCGCAAAGCCAGTACGGCGGGCAATCAGACCTTCACCCACGATGCGCACGCGCAGTATGAAGACAGGCCGGTCACCACCGAAGACTTCGGCTCGGTACTGTTCCGCTTTGACGACGGCAGCAGGGGCAGCTTTAGCGTCTCGCAGGTGAGCGCGGGGCGCAAAAACCGCCTGACGTTTGAGATCAACGGCAGCGAGCAGTCCGTAGCCTGGGATCAGGAGAGCCCTCAGCGGCTGTGGATCGGCCATCGCGCCCGGGCTAACCAGACGCTCACCGACGATCCGGGCCTGATGAACCCTGACGTGGCCGACAGCGCCCACTTCCCCGGCGGGCATATCGAAGGCTGGCCCGACGCCTTCAAAAATATGATGGCGCAGTTCTACCGCGCCGTGCAGGCGGGCGCGATGCCGGATAATCCGCCGTTTGCAACCTTCCACGACGGCGCGAACGTGATGTATATCATTGATGCGATAGTGAAAAGCCATCAGCAGCAGCGCTGGGTGCGCGTGGCGTATTGACGGCATGCCCGGTTCGCCGGGCAACCGTTTTATGGTAGCCTGCACAAAACGCTAACCGCAGGATGTGTCGTTGCTATGTCAATTCAGAAAATCGCTCAGCTCGCCGGAGTCTCCGTGGCGACGGTCTCCCGCGTGCTCAACAACAGCGACACCGTGAAGGCGAAAAACCGCGAGCGCGTTCTACAGGCGATCCAGGAGAGCAACTACCAGCCGAACCTGCTGGCGCGCCAGCTGCGCACCGCCCGCAGCTATATGATCCTGGTGATGGTCTCGAACATCGCCAACCCGTTCTGCGCCGAGGTGGTAAAGGGCATTGAAGAAGAGGCCGAGAAAAACGGCTACCGCATCCTGCTGTGCAACTCCGGCTCGGACATCGAGCGCTCCCGCTCGGGCTTAAGCCTGCTGTCGGGAAAAATCGTCGACGGCATTATCACCATGGACGCCTTCTCGAAGCTGCCGGAACTGGCCGCGCTGATCGGCAGCGCGCCGTGGGTGCAGTGCGCCGAATACGCCGACGCGGGCGCGGTCTCCTGCGTGGGGATTAACGACGTCGACGCCTCCCAGCACGCCGTCAGTCAGCTCGCCGACGGCGGGCGCAAGCGTATCGCGATGATTAACCATGACCTCAGCTATAAATATGCCCGCCTGCGCGAGCGCGGCTACAAGAGCGTGATCCACCTGAAGGATCTGGACTATCAGGCGGTGGAGTACGCGAGCGATCTCAGCTCCCGCGCCGGGATGGTGGCGATGGAAAATCTGCTGAAAGAGAACCCGCCGGATGCGGTCTTTGCGGTGTCCGATACGCTGGCAGCAGGCGCGCTGCGCGCCATTCAGCAGGCGGGGCTGCGGGTGCCGGAGGATATCGCGGTCGTGGGGTTTGACGGCACCGAGCTGGCGGATATGATTTCGCTCACCACCATTGAACAGCCGTCGCGGGATATCGGGCGCAAGGCGGTCGATTTGTTAATGAATAAAATCGACAACCCGGATGCGCCCACGGAAAGGGTGATGATGGACTGGCGCTATATTTCCCGCGCCAGCGCCTGATTATTTAACGAGTGCGCCCGCCAGGGAGCGAATATCGTTCCCGGTCGGCGACTGGTGAATACGCAGACCAAATTCGTCCACCACCGCGTAAATATGGTCAAAAATATCCGCCTGAATCTCTTCATATTCCGCCCAGACCACCGTGTTGGTGAAGGCGTATATTTCAATCGGCAGGCCGTTGGCATCCGGCGCGAGCTGGCGCACCATCAGCGTCATATCCTTGCGAATGCGCGGGTGGTTGCGCAGATATTCATTCAGATAGGCGCGGAAGGTGCCGATATTGGTCATCTTGCGCAGGTTTAATACCGATTCCCCCTCGCCGTTCTGCTGGTTCCAGAGGTTAATTTCCTCGTGGCGCGCGGCCAGATAAGGCTTCAGCAGCTTCGCCTGAATCAGCTTCTGCTGTTCCTGCTCGTCGAGAAAATGAATGCTGGTGGTATCGATATTCAGGCTGCGCTTAATGCGTCGCCCGCCGGAGGCTGACATCCCGCTCCAGTTGATAAAGGCGTCGGAGACCAGCGCCCACGTCGGAATGGTGGTGATGGTGTTATCGAAGTTGCGCACCTTGACGGTGGTCAGGCCGATGTCCGTCACCGTGCCGTTGGCGCCGTATTTCGGCATCTCCAGCCAGTCGCCGAGCTTGAGCATGTCGTTGGCGGAGAGCTGAATGCCCGCCACCAGGCCAAGTATCGGGTCTTTAAAAACCAGCATCAGAACGGCAGCCATCGCACCCAGGCCGCTGATCAGTATGGCGGGGGACTGGCCGATCAGCAGGGAGATGATCAGTATCCCCACCAGAATGGCGCTCACCAGCTTAACGCCCTGGAAGATCCCCTTCAGCGGCAGCTGGGACGCGGTCGCCATCTTTTGCGACAGATTAAATATCACGTCCAGCAGCGAGAAGAAGGCCAGAAGGGCATAGACCATCACCCACAGCTTCGCGCAGGTAGTGAGTATTTCAGCCGCTTCGCTGCCTTTTTGCAGCCACAGCACCGCCTGAACGTTGACGATTATCCCCTGTAGGGTAAAGGCCAGACGGTGAAATAACTTATTCTGGGTAATGATCTGCAGCCACAAATGGCTGCTGGCCTGCGCGCGTTTCTCGAAAGCGCGAAGCACCAGCTTGTGCAGAATAAAATGAACGATGATGGCGGTAAGAAAAATAATACCAAAGATAATCACTAAAGAGGTGGTGTGATTAATTTCAATCCCTAACTCTTCAACCTGAGCAATTAATTCCTGCATAACGTCTCCTGTATTGATGCAGCCCCATAATGGCGGCTGCGGATCTATTATGCAAATTCACGGGCTTATTTGGTGGCCTGGCAAACCTTCACCACGGGTAAACAGAGGCGATGGCGCATGCGCAGCGTCGCCAGCGCCAGCACGACCATCATCGCGGTTTCAACCAGCAGAAAAACGTTGATCGCCTGGGTGTAATCCCCGTGATGGTTGTGCAGCGCGTGCAGCAAAATTGCCCCGAAAATAGCCGGGCCAAGCCCCAGCGCGGCCTGCTGCAGCGTGCTGAGAATGGCGCTCGCGGCCCCCGCGTCGTCGGGCTTAATATCGCGCATCCCGATGCGGTAGAAGCTGTTCACAATCAGCGCCTGCCCGTAGCCGACCAGCCCGGTCGCGGGTGCCAGCGTCAGCGCAGTGTTGTTCATGCCCCACGTACGGAACGTGGCAACCAGCGCCAGCAGGCCGATAATCTGGATCGCCAGCCCGGTGAGCAGAATGGTGCTGGTGCTGTAGCGGGCGATCAGCCGAGGGGCAAACCACGCGGAGATAAAGTAGGTCACCCCGAGGGCAATAAAGCTGTTCCCGGACTGCCACGGCGCCATCCCCAGACCGGTCTGCATGGTCAGCGCCATGCAGAACATAAATCCGGACCAGACGCTGAAAAAGAGCAGCGCGATCAGCACGCCAAAACGGATGCTGTTGAGCTGCATCAGACGCGGCGGGATCAGCGGGTGCGCATCTTCACGCTCCTTTTTACGCGCGTTCAGCACCATCAGCCAGGCCAGCGGAATAATGGCCAGCAGCGCAGCCTTCAGCGGCCATGACCAGTGCCACTGCGGGCCGAGCGCCATCGGGAACAGCAGGCAGCAGAGAATCATCGCCAGCAGCGCCGTGCCCGGCCAGTCGATGCGCGACGGGGTGTCGCGGCGGGTCTCCGGCACGTAGCGGCGGCTTAGCGCCAGCACCACCAGACAAATCGGCACGTTGATGAAGAAGGCGTTCCGCCAGCCCAGCCCGGCGATGTCCGCCGACACCAGCCAGCCGCCGCCCATCTGGCCGACGATAAACGCAATTCCGCCGATGCCGCCGAACAGGCTGATGGCTTTGGCGTGCGCGGTGCCTTTCAACGTCACGTGCAGCGTGGCAAGGATCTGCGGCATGATCAGCGCCGCGCCCGCGCCCTGAACGATGCGCGCGGCCAGCAGCTGTTCGATATTGCCCGCCATCCCGCACAGCAGCGAGGCCAGGCCAAAGCTCGCCACGCCCCACATAAACAGGCGGCGGCGCCCGAGGTTGTCCCCCAGCTTGCTGCCGAGCGCCAGGCAGACGGCGAAGGCTACGCCGTAGAGCGCAACGATCAGCTCCAGTTCGGTCGCCGTGGCGTGTAAAGAGTGGGTGATGGAGTCCAGCGCGACGTTGGTAATTGAGGTATCAATCAGCGGCAGCATCTGGCCTGTTAACAGCAATATCAGGCCAGCGCGGCCCGGTGAAACAACTGACGTATTCATGGGATCTCCATTGCGTCATTCATCAGATGGTCGTAGCATCAACCATCTGATAAACGGGTACCAGTTCTTACTTATACTGGTACTGGCACTACCATGCAGGGGGATTTATGGCCTTGATGTCTGAACCCGTCGTCTCACTTCAGGATGACACGCGAAAACAGCTCGGTGCATTTTTGCGCGCGCGCCGTGAAAGCCTCGATCCGCAGCGTCTCGGCCTGCCGCGCAGCGGTCGACGCCGCACGCCGGGCCTGCGCCGCGAAGAGGTGGCGATGCTCGCTGACGTAGGCGTGACCTGGTACACCTGGCTGGAGCAGGGCAGGGACGTGAATCCGTCGAGCGCGGTGATGGCCGCGGTGGCAAAAGCGCTGCAGTGCACCCCGACCGAAGCCCGACACGTTTTCGTGCTCGCCGGGCTGCCGCCGGGCGAAGCGCCGCAGGCTGTGTGCTGCGAGGGCATCAGCGAAGGCACGCGGCGCCTGCTCGATACCCTGATGCCAAAGCCTGCCAGCATTCAGAAGCCTAACTTCGACATCGTGGCGTGGAACGACAGCTTTGGTCATCTGATGGGGGTGGATTTCAATGAAATCCCGCCGGAAGACCGGAACTGTATTTACCTGTTCCTCACCCATCCGGCATGGCGCGCGCGGCTCGGCAGGCGCGACGACGTGCTGCCGATTTTCGTCTCCTATTTCCGCGCGGCGATGGCGGAGCACCGGGGCGACCCGCTGTGGGAAGCGAAGCTGGCGCGCTTCTTTGCGGTGTCCGAAGAGTTCAAAACCCTGTGGCACCAGCGCAACGACGTGCGCGGCGTGGAGAACCAGCTCAAGCTGTTTACCCATCCCGATCTGGGGGATTTTACGCTGCAGCAGATGTACTGGTACTCCGCGCCGCGAAACGGTTCGCGGCTGCTGGTGTATCTGCCGGTGGATGAGGCAGGGGAAAGGGCGATGGAATGGCTGGCGGAGCAGAACAGGTAAATCTGGGTTTCCCGGATCAGTAGTTATCCGGGAGCCTGTGTATAGCCATTAAAATTCCCCGCTCAACGTCGATATAGTCCCCCGCTTTCAAGTCGCTAAGGATCTTCATTATCCGGCTGCGTGAAAGATGGGTTTTCTCCTGGATATAGTCGCAGGCATTGACGGTCAGACGAAGTTCTTCCTTCTCGGTCATCAGTGACACCAGGTTAAGGCGAATTAACTCATAGGTAGATAACCCAACCGAAGTCTCATGCGCTTCCAGCAAGCGCTTAATTGCGTACATGTATGAATAAGAAGCCTCCTGCCATAAGTTGCGTTTGCTAATAATTTCAAGCGTTGACTTTAACGGTTTGATTTCATATTTAATCTCACCGCAGGCCTGCATATAAAATCCCGCATTGGTATCAATAAGGTCATTCATGCCGACGATCATCGGGCCTTCAATAAACTTCAGCAGCAGCTGGTCGCGCGTGCGGTAGACCGCGGCGATCCCGGAGTGCAGTATGAACGTCATCGGTTCTTCATGCTGATCCAGGGAAATGATCTGCCGTTGGCGTCCGATTCTCACGCGCGCGGGTTCGGAGAGCTCATTAATAAGTTTTATTATGTAATTTTCAGGTTTCATAGCGCACAACATTCCCAGAGAAATATCACTACGAGTATATCAGAGGCTGATAAAAGTGGCGGCAGTGAGAGCAGGGCTATAACCGACACCACGGGCTATAAAAAACAGATAACATGTTGTTTTAATGAAGACTGAGAGGATTAAGAGTGTTTAACGTAACGGCGGTGAGGAAAACGCGTTGAGTGTAGGAAGCAAAGACGTAAAACGAGAGAAAACCATGATATCCCTTTCAGCATGCTGAATAAAAAAATGCCCATAAGCGGCCATCCTTGAGCCGTTTACGTGTGTGAACCAATCTGTCAGTTATAGGCAAATGACATAGTGATGACAGCTTTGATCAAGCCCGGTGTCGCGCCACCGTTTTTACTGAATGCGCGTGTATGCATTTTAAAGGTGGGCGTTGTGCCTGCAGAAGCAATATCAATGGTGGCCGTTTTGCCGTCGCCGTAAGGTTCATCAGCTAAACCCTCGAGCTGAACAGCAATATTTTTTGCGGCTTTGTCTGCACCCGCATCTACCGCTGAGTTGCTATAGAGTGTGGTCGAGTCGTCATTGTCGGCTGTACCGTGAAACGTTGCGGTAATGGTTGACGTGCCCGCTGGACAGCTCTCAAAAGACACTTCTATGGGGATCCACGGCGAACTGCTTCCCGCAGCGTTGAGATCGGCGCTTTGCAATTCACCCAGAGGTACATCCTTCGATACGCTTTTGCTATCGATAATACAGGGCGAGGCGACAATATTACCCGTTACGGTAATTTGTACCGGGTCTGCTGCGAAAGCAGAGTGGACCATGCCAGCGGCGATCATGAGACTTGCGGCGGAAGATAAAATTAATTTATTGATATTAAACATAATAGTAACCATTAAGCAGATTTAGAGTGCATCTTACCTACAGCGCCGAAGTCGCTGATGACGCTGAATTGAATATTTCCAGAATTCACGCCTGCAGGAAGCGTAAAGGATGTTGTTTTGCCTGGCGACGCATAGGAGACATTCGTCAGTTTTTTTCCGGCAACGCTGATTTCATTAAAATTAATGAAGCAGGGGGTCGGATTATTGATATCCAACTGGTTGCCAGAGATATGCCAGCTGAGCTTGTCGCTCTCTTTCTCAACGTCCATGTTTTTCAGTGAGTCCGGGCGGTAAATCAGCTTGATGCTGGTTGATACCGCAATCTGCAGCGTGTTTTTTTCACGTGGCGCTGAAGGGATCGCCTTAACACGTAGCCAGAACATGGATTCTTTATCTTGTGGAAGATCTCCTGACTGGATTACGCGCATCAGGTTTTCTTTCCCTCCATCAAGGCGATAAAGCGGAGGGGTGATGATAAAGGGTACCTTTTGCGGACTGCTATCAAGATTGTCGATAACCGTCTGAATAAGATAAGGACTACTGTCCGGATTACGAACGCTGAGCGACACTTCTTTTTTGGCACCGGCATAGACGAGGCGTGTGCCGCCAATATTGACCGTTGCGTGAGCCATCTGGCACGAGGCTACGGCAGCGCAGCCAAGCAGTAAAACAGAAATAATTTTCACGGTAAAACTCCGAGAGAGAATAAATAACTCCTTAATGGGCAAAGACAGTTCTCCATGCTGATACTGCAATTTTAAGTACCGCCAGGGGCATTGTCCTTCTAAATATTGTCCTATTTAGGAGCCTGGAGAGGATCGCATTTCATTTGAAGTGAACAGGTAATATTGGAAAAATGACCCTGTCAGTAAAACATTGTTACAACGTGCTGAATAAGTTTCGCTGAAATAAATAATGTTTTATTTGTGAAAACAGGATTTTTCTTTCTTATAGGTATCTGGAGTTTTAAATGAAGAAGCAATTGTTAGCTGTGTTTGCGGCATCTATTATGGCGAGCGCCACTTTTGCACAGGCTGCAAGCACCACGCAGACCGTAAACGGTGGCAATATTAAATTTATGGGTTCCGTAGTAGACGCTCCGTGCGCTGTTGCTCTGGAATCTGAAGACCAGGTTGTCCATATTGATCAAATTACGCTGAAAAGCCTCGGTGCTAAAGATGCGGTTTCTGGCCAGTCTAAGCCGTTCTACGTAACCCTGACTAACTGTGATGTTAGCACTTATACCAATGCCGCTATCAGTTTTAGCGGTCAGTCTGACTCCGTGACTGCGGGTGCCCTGGCTAACACCGCCGGTTCTGGCGGCGCGACCGGTGTGGCGCTGCGCCTGTTCGGGCCAGACGGTAAGGCAATGGATGTGAACTCTGGAACGGCATCGGGTGAAGTACCGCTGTCTAAAGGTGATAACACCATTCCGATGAGTGTTGATTACCTGACTACAGGCGATAAACCAACTGCGGGTGCTGTTGAAGCTATTGCAACATTCCAGATCATCTATTCCTGATTGCTCTATTTATCCCTCCTGGTATTCCAGGGGGGATGTTTCCGGCGCTTCATCATTATTTTTTATTGAGATAAACATGTTTCGTCTGATAACAGTGATAATTTTCATTCAACTGCTATTTATTCAGCCAGGTATTAGCAGCGATTTATCAATCGGGGGAAAAGTGCATTTCTATGGTGCTGTGGTTAATAGCTCGTGTGCGATTGATACGCAGAGTTTTGACCAGAGTGTCATGATGGGTCAGGTCCGTACCGGTACATTCTCGGGGCCCGGAAGTTGGGCAGAACCGGTCACCTTCTCGATCAAGCTTGAAAATTGTGCCACCTCAACCAGCGAGTCGGCAAGCGTCGCCTTCAACGGACTGGCCGATCTCAAGGATCCACAGGTCTTTCAGGCGGGCTTTGGCTCTGGCGCTGCAAAGGGCGTCGGTATTGGTATTTTTGATATGAGAGGCAACCAGGTCATTCCTGATACTCAACCTCTCACAAAAATGCCGCTGATTGCCGGAGAGAACGCATTGCTGTTTACCGCCCGATATCGCTCTGTGTCGATGCCCGTTACGGCGGGGGATGCCAGTGCGGCAGTCACTTTCTCGGTGATTTATCAGTAAGTAAAAATGGATAAGTACTCACCAGGATGCTTTTTTATTTTTTTGGATTTTTAAAAATGAAAACCCTTATTTCAACGTTACTCTTATCAATGCTCTGCCTGGGAAATAGTCATACAGTTTATGCAGAAGGGATCGCGCTGGGGGCCACCCGAATTATTTATCCTCTGGGGGAGACACAAACCAGCATTAATGTTGTTAACACCAATAACAAAGAGACGTTTTTGGTGCAATCCTGGGTGTCCGATTCCCAGGGTAATAAATCCACTCTGTTTACCGTGACGCCGCCATTGTTTGTGATGAAGCCTGAAAAAGCGAACGTTCTGCGCATCATGTACGTGGGCCCCAAACTTCCTGAAGACCGTGAGTCAGTATTTTACTTCAATAACAAAGCAATACCTTCACTCGATAAAAAACAACTCCAGGGTAATACCTTACAGATTGCTACGCAAAGCGTGATCAAATTATTTGTTCGCCCTGCGCATTTAAGCATGAAATCAATGGATGCGCCTGCAACGCTACGCTGCCAACGTAGTGGAAAAAACATCACTATCACGAACCCTTCTCCCTATTATGTTTCGCTGGTGAAATTCAGCGTCGGAGGGAAAGCATTGCCGAACAACATGGTTCCTCCAATGGGGAATCTTCAGGTAACGGCGCCGGATAACGCCCAGGGCAGTATTTCTTTCCAGACCATGAATGACTATGGCGCAGTAACCCCAGCGCTGACATGCAATGCGTAATGCAGACAGGTCTAAGACGTTATGAAACTTCGAAAACAAACTCGAATGATTAATGTAGTCCGCTGGCGGTTATCTCCATTAGCGTTAGTTATTGGAACGGGTTTATTTTCCGGTGTTTTGCATGCAGAGAACTATTTTAATCCGGCTTTTTTAGCAGATGGCAAAAATCAGGTTGCCGATCTTTCCCGCTTTGAAAATGACGGCAGCCAGGCCCCTGGGATATATCGCGTAGACATCTATCTCAATAATGATTTTATTACCAGCCATGATGTTGAGTTTCAGGCCCGACAAACGCAGAATTCCAGCGCCCCGTCATCCTCCGATGATACAGGTTTGACTGCCTGTTTATCTGAGAAGGTGTTGGGCGGTCTGGGCATCGATCTGAGTATTCCTAAAGACCGAAAACAGTCTGAAGACGGACAGTGTATCGACATCGCCACTTTGATTGAGGGGGCTAAAGCCAGTTTCGACTTTAGCAAGCAGCGCCTGGATCTCAGCGTGCCACAGGTTGCGCTTAAAAATAGCGCCCGTGGCTATATTCCTCCCGAAAAATGGGATCAGGGGATCAATGCCCTGCTTCTAAACTACACCCTGAATGGCTCCAGACGAAAAGACAGCAGCGGCGAAGGTAGCAGCAATTTTCTGGGGCTGAACGGCGGCGCTAACCTGGGGGCATGGCGCTACCGTGACTATTCAACGTTTAACCGTAGCACCAGTAGCACTGGAGAGACGACAAGCCAGTGGCAGCATATTAGCGGTTTTCTGGAACGCACGATCGTCTCGCTAAAAAGTGAACTGACGGTGGGCGACAGTTATACCAGCGGTGACGTGTTTGACAGCGTCAGCTTCCGTGGTGTTCAGCTGGCCTCTGATGACAACATGCTGCCAGACAGCCTTAAAGGCTTCGCTCCAACGGTGCGCGGTATTGCAAAAAGCAACGCTCAGGTGACGATCAAACAAAACGGATACGTCATTTATCAGACTTACGTAGCGCCTGGGGCCTTTGCAATAGACGATCTCTTTCCGACATCCTCAAGCGGGGATTTGACGGTAGAGGTAAAAGAGCAGGATGGTGCGATTACCTCCTATTCTGTCCCTTATTCCGCCGTCCCGTTATTACAGCGCGAAGGTCGTCTGAAATATTCTGCGACGGCCGCAAAGTACCGCACCAGTAACGAACAGCAAGATCAAGTCTCTTTCGCACAGGGAACACTAAGCTGGGGCTTGCCGCATGGTTTTACGCTGTATGGCGGCGCACAACTGTCTGACAACTACAAAGCAATGGCGATCGGGACGGGGGTCAATATGGGCCACTGGGGCGCGCTGTCTGTGGATGTCACTCACGCCCAAAGCACGCTTATTGATGACACCGAGCATAGCGGTCAATCATTGCGTTTGCTCTATGCAAAATCGTTAAACGAAATAGGAACTAACTTCCAGTTACTGGGCTATCGCTATTCGACGTCTGGCTATTACACCTTTACGGATACCACGTACAAGCACATGGATGGCTATAACAGCAATCCGCTGAACGAGGATGACGACGATAAAAATGATGTGCCACAGTGGTTCGATTATTACAACCTCTATTACACCAAGCGCGGAAAGTTGCAGGTCAATATTTCTCAACAGCTTGGCGATCTTGGCTCCATCTATCTCAGCGGAAGCCAGCAGAGTTACTGGCATAGCGAGGGTAAAGATACGCTGGTGCAGTTTGGTTATAACACCACCTGGAAGGATATTAATATCGGTGTGAGCTACAACTACAGCCAGATGTCCGGCCAACCCGTAGCCGACAAAATGATTGCATTCAACCTGTCGTTACCGATCGGTAAATGGCTCTCAACGCAGGGAGCCTCTTCGCCAAATAATGCATTTGCGACGTACAGCATGAACCAGGATAACCACGGCAGCGTCACCCAGAACGCTGGGATCAGCGGTACCCTGCTGGAAGGCAATAACCTGAGCTACAGCGCTCAGCAGGGCTACGGTAATCAGGGTACAGGTAACAGCGGTAATGCCAGTCTTGCTTATCAGGGCGGGTATGGTAATGCCAATGTAGGTTACAGCTACGACAGCAGTAATTCTCAGCAGGTGACCTACGGTGTGGCGGGCGGCATCGTGGCGCATCGCCACGGCATTACTCTGAGCCAGCCGTTAGGGGAAACGAATGTCCTGATTGAAGCGCCAGGAGCAGATAACGTTAAGGTGGAAAACTCCACCGGCGTGAAAACGGACTGGCGTGGATATGCTGTTGTGCCTTTCGCAACGACCTATCGTAAAAACCGTATAGGCCTGGACACCACAACATTGGGTGACAAAGTTGACCTTGAAGACACGGTAGCAGACGTTGTTCCTACAAAAGGGGCACTGGTCCGCGCTTCCTTTAAGGCTCACGTGGGGAGTCGTGCACTGATCACGCTGCTGCATAACAACCAGCCTGTTCCGTTTGGAGCGACCGTCACGCGCGAGGACGGTACTGGCAGCATTGTTGGAGAGGATGGTCAGGTTTATCTGTCTGGCCTGGCGCAAAAAGGCGCATTCGCTGTGCAGTGGGGAGAAGGTAGCAACATGACCTGTAACGCAAGCTATCAACTTCCTGCTGAAGCAGAAAATACAGCGATTACGCAGATCAAAGTGATCTGTCGCTAAGAGGGAAGGAAACCATGAAAAATAACGTGTTATGTTTTTGCTTTCTTGTTTTTTCTGCGGCAGGGATATTCCCGACGAAGGCGAGCGAAAGTACCCTGGCCATCTCCGGCGATGTGGTGGCAAGCGGCTGTGAGGTTGCATTCACTAAAAAAATCACGATAGGCTCATTTTCAGGTAAGGATTTTCCTACTGTCGGGAGTAATTCTGCGTTCAAAGCGATGAATATCAATCTCTCAAATTGTTACACTAAATTAGCTTCAGTTTCGGTTAAGTTTTCGGGGACGCCCGATGCTAACAATCCAGTCTTACTCGCTCTGAGCGAAACTGAAACAGGAGCAACTCTCGCTACAGGTATTGGTATTGAGCTGCTGGACAACGGGGGCAAAACCATACCATTTAATAAATCCGAATCGACGACATTTTCATTGGATGAGGGAGAGAATACGCTCTCCTTTTTGTTGCGTTACAAATCAACAAAATATCCTGTGACACCTGGTGATGCGACAGCAGTGTTATTTTTTGATTTATCATATCAATGAGTGACTGGTCATGATTCAATGTAATACGGTACAGTATATTTCCTTGTTAATGATAATTTTTTGTGGCCTATCTCAGGCTCATGACGGAACGGTGAATATTACCGGGGTTATTCAGGACAACACCTGCGAAATTGCTTCTGATTCACAAAATTTCATTGTGGATATGGGGGTAATGGCGCAAAAGCAATTCAGGAAAGCAGGAGACAGTTCATCCGATAAGCCATTCTCGATCAAGCTGGAACATTGCGGACCGGCGGCAAGTGAAGCCACCGTTACGTTTTCGGGGGCTGCGGATTCACTAAACTCTGATTTATTCGCAATAGACGCAGGTTCAGATTCCGTCAGTGGTCTGGCATTGGGGATTTTTGACGGCAACGGTAAGCCTGTCCCACCGGGGAAAACCAGCACGGGGGTAGCGTTGAAACCAGGGCAGGCTGCGGTGCCATTGGATTTTTCGGCACGTTATACGGCTGTACGGGATAGCGTTACGGCGGGAAGCACGAATGTGACGGTGACGTTTGTCATAAATTATGAGTGAAACGGCCAATGATATATTTATAGCTTTGCTGTTTCATATTTGATACCAGATGATTGTATTGTCTTTTTCAGTAACTAAAGAAGGATTGGTCTGACTTTAGGTTTTATGAGATATATGTTATGAATCGAAATACTTTTTTGTTTATTATTACTTTTTTGTTTTGCGGTTATACCTATGCTGGTTGTGATTTAGTTGGTCAAGGTCAGGTGGCAGATTTGACATTTAATGATCTCAACATACAAAGAGATGTACCAGTAGGTACTGTGTTATTACAGAAGGATGTTTCTGTGCCGGCTACGGTAAGTATCCTTGCAGGTGTTAACTCTAAATGCACGCAAGAGTTGAAAATGAATTATGCAGGGGCAACTAAGACATCTCTCGCATCTGTTTATAATACGAATATTCCGGGTGTCGGCATTAAGGTGTTTACGGGCACCCATTCAGGTGCCGGAGCTTACGACTACTTACAAAACCCAGGGAATAATAATTCTTTCTCTGGAACCGCAACTAACAGTTCGTATGTGTATTGGGTTGCAAGCAGTATCGCAACGGTTTATTTAGTAAAAACCGGTGATATTACGTCGGGTCGACTGGCAGCAGGCGAAATTGGTCGTGTGACCAACTTAGAAACAGGTACCGTTCTCTTTAGAATAAATACATCGGGAGGTAATGTTAACGCTTTAGCTTGTTCAATTGAATCAGGCAATGGCTTATCCTTTCCGATAGGAGACGTACTCAATACTGAATTCAAAGGGGTGAATTCTACTCCTGATAAGACGAGTACGGTGGATCTTAAGCTGGACTGCAATGCCGACGCAAATATCAATATTAAGCTTAGTGGTGTACAGAACCCTGATTCAACCGAAAAGAGTATTCTCGCGCTCAGCGGCAATCCGGGGCAGGACGGCGTTGCAGAGGGTGTGGGCGTACAGCTTCTTTATGATGGCACGCCGCTTGAAATCAATAAGTTAATTAATTTGAAAAAATCTTCCGGCGGGAAAGAAAGTTTTCCTATTACCGCTCGCTATATTCAAACTAAAGAAGCCATTCGGCCAGGCGCAGCAAATGCCACGGCAGTTCTGGATCTCATCTACCAGTAACGTGCGCAATGACCGACCGGGCAGGACGCCCGGCCTCCTATTTTCTTCCTTAATTTATTCCCAATTCTTCCTCAAACGTTTGTGATTCGCGCGATCTACGCTGGCTTAGCGTTCCTGCCACGCATAAAAAAGCCGCGTTAATGAACGCGGCTGAAAGCTTTTTGGATCCCTTATGGCTTAAAACGATCGTCCCATGGCATTAACCGGTGGGCCTGGCGTTTTAATTTCTCAGCTTCGCTCTGGTGCTGTAAAAAGGACATAATATTCACCTGATCGTTCCAGGCATCCTCTGCCATATGCAATGTAATCCACTCCCTGTTTTCAACGGCATACTTCTTCAGCTCGTCGATATCGCCTGACCGGTTGAAATGCAATAAATGGAGCTGGCTAAGGTCGCGTTGATAGCGCATCTGCATCAGTCCCGGCACGTACAAATCGGTAATGCGCTCAGGGAACGCAAGCCTTCCCGCCTCAAAATTTCCCAGCACAATGCTGGCGAAAAAAAGCTGTGCAGAAAGCACGACGCCATACAGTGCGACGAGCGCCAGCGGCCAGCGTAACCGAGACGTGCGCACCTGCAGCGTGCGGGTCTGCCCGTCTGCCGCGGCCATCAGGACAAGAATGGCAAAATAGTGCGCCACGGAATAGTAGAGCGGAAACTCCACCTGCGTGTGCAGCAGGATCGGCAGGGTAGTAAGCAGCGCTGCCCACTGCCACAGGCTTTTTCGTCTCAGGAAAAGAACTATCCAGCCCCACAGGAGACACAGCCCGCCCGCCAGCGCCAGCACGCCGCCCTCTGCCCAGATAAACAGCGTTTCATTGTGCGGGTGCTGCATCATCTCCCGGCTCGGGTTATCAAACGGCAGCGCGGCCATAAAATTCTGGAAAGCGGGCTCAAACATTCCTAGCCCCCAGCCTTGCCACGGGTGAAGGCGGATCATGCTCAGCGTGTACTCCAGGGTTAACATCCGCTGATGGCTGGAGCTTTCGTGCGCGAGGGATGCGGCCAGGGACTGATTCAGCAGTAGCGTGCCGAGAAGCCCGCCCACGAACGGCAACAGAACCACCAGCACGCGGCGCCAGCGTGTGGTTCGGACGCGAAAGCGCGGATGGCTGAATACTACCGATACGCACAGAATGCCGATTAACCCGCCGAGCCAGCCGGTGCGCGAGTGAAACACGACCAGCGTGGCCGATATCACTATGATGCTGACGCAAATAAACATCAGGCGATACGTTTCGGTGCGAACGCGGTAACAGACGCATCGCGCATCTGCCAGAACAAACAGCAGCGCGGCCAGCCCTGTCGCCAGAAATGAAGCGGTGACGTTCAGTTGCTGAAATATACCCGGCGCGTAGCCGGAATAATTTTCAGCCAGGCTATTGAGTGGGAAGGGGAGATACGCCGGGCAGTAAATACCCGCCAGCGAAATCAGGCATTCCACAACGGCAGCGATGGCCAGCAGATAAAAGATCCCTGTGGTTTCTTTCTCCTGAACGGGAACCTGAAGCAGCGTTACGTAACATGCCACTCCTCCCCAGATCCCGACCAGCCGGGGCAGGGCAGTCGGCAAGCCTGCAGAGGGAGTCCAGAGGATCGGGAGCGTAAACAGAACCGCACTCGCCAGCATGAGTATGCCGATGCGGGTAATACGTACGGTTGCCGTACGCAGAAAAAGCCATATCATCAGCCCCAGCAGTGAGATAACGCCCCAGCTCAACAAGTTCATGCCGTAATCGCCGCTGTTCGGCCAGGGAATATGGAGCAGCACCAGCCAGTAAAGGCTGAAAAGGGACAGTACCAGCACGCGTATCGTGCGGGCGTTTGGCAGTGTGTTTGCCTGCGTAGTTAAAGAAGATGTTTGCGCGTTCATTAGGGCCTGGAGAGGGTAAATCATGATTGTATTTACCCGCTCCGACAGGGGCTAACGCTCCCGCGTCCTTTCTAAGACTTTCGGCGTCAGTACTGCCACTGCACCGAAAACCCTAGCGTCACCGGGCTGGTATGCATTTCATCCGGCTTCGCCAGCGGAACCCCCGCAAAAAGGTCATACCCCAGGTGGCCTTTAACCCCGCGCAGGCCCGCCACCGCGCCAGCAATGTGCGCTCCGCTCCAGTAATCATTTTCAGAACCGCTGACTTCGCCATAGTCCGCGCCTATATAGGGCTGCATTCCCCATGCCGGCAGATTAAGGTTGATGTCGTTACGCAGATACCAGCCTTTATCGGCATAAAGTGAGGACTCACCGTCAAAACCGCGTACCGTCCAGCGGTTGCCGATGGTGAATTTATCGGGCTGAGTCAGCCTGTCCGGGGAGGTTTGCTGCTTAAAATGCGGCTCATAGCTAAGGGCATATTTGCCCAGCGTAAACGGAAAGGTGCCGTCCGCGCTCAGGTTGATAATGCGGGCCTGCGCGTCGGCGCTGCCCACCATCTCTTCGGCGTCGGCCTGTTCACCGAACCACGGTGCGGCACGCTGATAGCCAAGGCGAGCGGTGACCTGACCGAATGGCAGATAGGCTAAATGCTCCAGGCTGAGCTGCCAGCTGCTGGTGTCCCGGTGCTGGACTTCCACTTCCACGTCGTTGAGATCGTAGCGGGAATCACGCTTGATCCCTTTAAAACCCAGCGTGGTTTTCTGGCTCGCGCTGCGGTAGATAACGCGGTTGAGCGCGGCGGTCATGAGCTTCTCATCGCTGCTGTACTGGTACTGAAATTCACCGCTGTGAATGGTCTGCGTCGTTTTGTACTGGCTGGCATAGAGTTCCAGCGCCCAGTAGCCCCAGGGAACGGAGTAGAACGCCGAGCTATTATCGTTACGCCGCCCGTTCTCATTTTTGAATCCGCCGCCGTACGCTGCATAAAACATATCGTTCATTGAGGTGGGGTTATCCAGATACAACGCCAGGCCGCCCTGATACCGGCCGGTATATTTACTGCCAGAATCATCAAACCAGCTGCCCAGCCGCCAGGCTTTTCGCTGATCGCGCGTGACCTCAACGCGGGTATCGCCATGCTTTTCACCCGGTACCAGACGAATACTGGCCTGCGAACCCGGAATGCGCTGCAAATTTTCCAGCCCCTGTTCCAGCCCGCGTAAATCGAGCAGATCGTCCTGCCCCTCCGGGAAGTTATTCCAGCGATGGACGCTATGTCCGCTTTTATCCTGAATCACCACGTCGCTGATACGGCCCGGCAGAATGCGCAGGGTCAACGTTCCCTCGTGTAAGTTTTGCTCCGGGATTAATACGCGGGTGGTAATAAACCCGTGTGATATCAAACGGTCCTGCACTGCCGTGTGTATGGCTTTGATACCTTTTACGCCAATGCAGCGATTCTCTGCCTGACGAATGAGATCGCGAAAGGTAAGCCAGTGCGGGAGCGACTGCGTATTGTCGATGTTCAGATGCTGAATGTCGTAGCAATCGGGCTCGTTCGGCAGGACAAGCGCGTTGCTCGTTGACGCGCTTTCGGCTGTGAGCACTGACTTACCAGGCGGGACCAGCTGGTCGTGTCGGGCTTGATCCTGCTGCTGAGTGGTGGCGGGCTCGGCATGGAGTAGGGAGGCGTGCATTACGGAAAATAATAAAATGAAACTGAGGCTAACTCGATAGTTGTTCATGATAATTTACGGCGTCCTGTAGGCACTCACCTCAGAAACATATTTAAAAGAGTAAAGCCCCACGCAAGCGTAGGGCTTTTTATTTAGAGCGAATTACATGCCGGTCGCGATTACATAGCCGCCAGGATAATAAATAATGTCCTGAACAACATGGCCGTAATACATGTCACCGGGTTGGTAGACGACGCCGTTTTCCCAAACGCCATTACCTTCAGGGGTACCGTTTGGCTGAACGGTGGTATTGCTACCATTATCAGCGGTGGTATCTGAATCGGTATTGGTATCACTATTATCAGGAGTAATGGCACCGTCATCCTGGGTCGCAGCGCCGGTCTCGTTAATTACACCCATGTTATTAACGTAACCGGTCGTATAAACGTGGTCCCCGGTAATATTACCGCTGGCTTCGTTGTTAATGCCGTTAGCCGTGTTCAGCGTAATATCGCTTGCACTGGAAATATTACCGCTGTTGGTCAGGTAGTTGCTGACCAGGGTAATACCGTTATCAGCAGAGAGCGTGCCGCCGTTAATCAGCGTCACGCGGTCCATCTGCGCGTTAAGTTTATTACCTGCCGCCATCGTACCGTAGTTGTACGCGGTGCTCTGAGACCAGCCGTTGCCGCCCATTACGTTGAGGTTAATGTCATGTGCCGCACGGATATCACCGCTGTTGTCCAGGTTACTCATCACGAACAGCGTGGCATCAGAACCGGCGCCGATCTTGCTACCTGCATCCGTCATCAGATAAGAGGTGGTGACGTTGATGTTATGGTCCGCGCTAATCGTGCCGTTGCCGCGGTTTTCCAGATTGGTGGCGTTCAGATTGATATCATTCTTGCTGGCGAGGGTGCCGCTGTTGGACAGGTCTGCCAGCTGAAGATCCATCTGGTTCGCGGTAATAGAACCGCTGTTGTCGAACTGGCTGCTGTTCATCTGCATTGCCATATGGCCGTTAGCCGCAATGGAACCGCTGTTCTGCGCCGGGCCGCCGTAGCTGTTCCAGCCATTCGAACCAATGTTCAACGCCAGATCCTGGCCCGCCTTGATGGTTCCCGCGTTCTGGAAGGTACCTGTCACGGTCATATCGACGTTGCCGCCTGCCTCCATCTTACTGGCGAGGTCGGAATAATAGGCCGTGCCGTACATGTAGAGGTCTTTGTCGGCGGCAATGGTGCCGGACATATTGTCCAGTGCGCCATTAATAGAGACAGAGCCGTCGCTGTGGATTAAGCCGTTGTGGTTAGACAGCATGTTGTTGCCGCTCACCTGCAGCTGGCTGTCAGCGCCCAGGGACTGAATCACGCCGTTATCGTTGTTGAGCATCGAGGCATTGATCATGTTCCAGCCGTTGCCGGCGGAAATCAGACCGTTGGTGTTCGTCAGCGTATCTACGTTAACGCTCATCGCACCGTTGCTTGCCAGGTGGCCAGAGGTATTGTTCAGGCTGGCCGCATCGACGTTAATGGCACCTTTGGCGGTAATATGGCCATCGGTGTTATTCACCCCCTGCGCGCCCCAGGTGTTATAACCATAAGATGCGCGGTTAATGTTCAGATCGCCGTTGCTGAGGATCTCGCCACTGGTATTATCCAGCGAGTCTGCCATCACGAAGGTGCTCTGGTTACCCTGAATGCTGCCCTGAGCGTTGACGGTATTTTTGCCGGAAAGGTTAACCATATCGCCTTTGATAACACCGCTGGTGTTATCGAGCGTATCCTCTGCCGCAACGGACACCATGCCTTCAGAGGTAATCTGGCCGCTATGGTTCAGAACGTTGCTGCCCATCACGGTTGCCGCATTTTTACCGCTGATGCGTCCACCGTTGTTTTCAACCACACCATTCACATCAATGGACAGGGTATCGGTCGCGGCCAGGTCGGCATGGTCGATGCGCACGCCAACGCCTGCGTCAGTCCCCTGCATATAGATTTTATTGGCGTACATGGAGCCCAGCGCAGAGACATCCAGCGCCACGTCCGGGGCATTGCTGTTGTCATACTTCTGCTGCACGCGGCCATTTTTATCAATATGGTTGTTGCCGGTGATGATGTTCAGCTCGTTCGCCTGCAGCTTCGCGTTGACCTTCACGGAGCGGGCAATGATGTCGGTGTACTGCGTGGAGCGGGTATCCATGCCTTTGCCGGTGATGGTCACCTGGCCTTTGCTCACATCCAGACCGTTAACGTTACCCTGGCCGTCGTAGGTGGCGGTGCCGGTAGTCAACGAGGCGTGATTGGTGTTGATAAAACCGCAGCCGTCACAGGTGATGCCTGACGGGTTGGCGATAATCACCTGAGCAGACTGACCCGCCACTTCGACCATGCCGTTCAGCTGGCTCGGATCGGAAGAACGCACTTCGTTCAGGATCACTTTGGCGCTGCCGCCGGCCATATTGGCGTTGCCATCAATCTGGCCCGCTAATTGGGTGTTGGTGGCCGTGCCGCTGTTATTCAGGATCACGCCGTTGCTGTCGACGTTAAATTCGGAATAGACGTTATGGGACACACCGCCCGCGCTGGCTTTATTGATATCGACGATGGTTGCGCCGCTGGCGTCCGTATGGATGGCGGGCTTATCGGTATTACCGGCGACAACAGCTGCCTGAACGGGCATGATCATGCCCAGCGCGAGCATGGTCGCAAAGCAGGTTGGCGCCAGTTTAGCGTGCAACACCTTTTGATTACGCTGAGTGCTTACTGCACCTTTATTTTTCATAAACCTATCCTTGTATTTCCTTGAAAGAGGTTCCCATTTTTCTTCATAAAAATGGGCGCACATAAAAACATGCAGATCCACAATTCCAGAAATGGACTTGTAACAACTCATAAAGAATTCGTGCTGAAGTAAGGATGTTCTGACGTGGGGGAATTAACCTGGGAAGGCTAAAAAGGCGGGAATATATTTTTAGGGATTATTGATTGGATGGATGCTTGACGCTAAATAGTTGATGTAAAGCGGGCGGGGTGATGTATTAATTATAAAAATGTATGCGAAACGTCTGATAGAAATATTTCTGCGCGGTTACAAATTTTGCTAAAGGTAAACCGGATATAAACTCACCATCGACAATCTCAGGGAAACTGTTTCTCGGCGTTTTCTTTACCGCCATCGCGCTGCTGTTTGGCGTGGCGGCGTCGCTGGCGTTGATTAGGCGGTATGCGGAGCGGATTTGGCACGCGGGGAAATACGTTTTTTGCGAGGCGCTTTCAGGGAATGAAATGGGGTTCTGCTAAGTGATTTCGAATCGCGTAGGGTAAGGTTCAAATTAAACCAACCGCCTGAATCTACGTCATTTAGATGAGTAGTTAAGTGGGCTATACTTACGCGATGAGAAACCACCCATGTCGCCACTGATGATTGATTCCGCAGATTTCAGCCAAAAGCTCGGCCTTATCTCCCGAAACGTGGAACATACCGAAGCGTTTCTTGCGCGAGGTTCGGTGGATTTTCATCTGCCGGGTTTTTTGCTGCCTGTCGGATACCGGCTCTTAAAATCGCGGTATAGCGATGAATATCGACTTGTAACGACTGACGACGGCAAGCCCTACACGACCTATGCCGTTAAGCTTGAATTTCATAAAGAAATCACCTTTCCCCACGGTGCGGCTACGCAAGTTATGGTCTGGCGCACGCCACGCGCTGTCCATCAACGCGTGATTAGCGGATTACCACAGTTATTCTTTCAGTGGGTGCTAAGCGAATACGACATTGTTGTCTCTGACAGCGAACAGACCGGAGACGGGCAGCGGTTCTGGCTGCGAATGATCGACTGGGCGTTCAGCATGAATTATCAGATAAGCGTGGCGGACGGTACGTTAAGTGAAGATTGGCAATTAACACCCGTCAACTCATATGCCGAACTGGAAGAGCGCTGGATTGCGTTTGCCTGGGGCAACGATCGTGAAGTACATCCGCACCGCAGGCTGGTCATCAGTAAAACATAGCGGGCCGCACAGTGCGGCCCGTTTGAATCAGCACTCGGTCACAACCGTGCTCAGCGGCAGGCGAGACTTCGGCAGCGTGGCGTTGAAATCTTCCACGCTGTGATGCCCAACCGGCACCACCACCAGGCTGGTGAAGCCTTTCTCTTTCAGACCAAACTCTTCGTCCAGAATCGCCGCGTCGAAGCCTTCAATCGGCACTGCGTCCAGGCCCATCGCGCCTACGCCCAGCAGGAAGTTACCGACGTTCAGGTAAACCTGCTTCGCCATCCACTGGTCGTCATCTTTCAGATCCACGCGGTGCATATCGGCGAAGTAGGTGCGGCCCTTGTGGTTCGCGGCTTTGGCTTCAGGCGTGTTGAAACGGCCATCGGCCTCTTCCTGATCCACGACGCGCTCCAGCCAGGCATCATCCATGGCGGTTTTCGCGCAGAACACTACCACGTGAGAGGCGTCCAGCATTTTGCGTTCGTTGAACACGTAAGTGCCCGCAGCGGATTTCGCCACGCGCGCTTTACCTTCCTCGGTGCTGGCGACAATAAAGTGCCACGGCTGGGAGTTGGTGCTGGACGGGCTGTACTGCAGCAGGGTTTTGATTTTTTCCGCTTCTTCAGCGGTCAGTTTTTTGCTTGCGTCGAACGCCTTGGTCGAGTGGCGTTTCAGGGCGACAGAAATGATATCCATAACAACTCCTGGTGATGAAATTCGCCCGTACGCGGGCGCGAAAGGAGAGCAGATTACCGCGCGAAGCGGCAAAAGATAAGTGCGATTCGAGCGCTTAATCTGTTCGTCTCAGCCGAACAATCAGGCCGGACGTATCCACTTCTGGTCTTTTTTCGGCAGCTTATCGACCACCAGATTCCATGAGTCATTGATGAAATCAGTAACCACTTCAGGCGTGATGTCATCGGTGCCGTAGAGTGAAATCCAGTGTTTTTTATTCAGGTGATAGCCGGGCTCAACGCCGCGATAAATTTGCTGATTTAACAGCGATTTTTCAGGATCGGACTTCAGGCTGACGTGAGGCCGTCCGTGGACGACGGCCATCAGCATAAAAATCTTTCCGCCCACTTTGAACACGTCGTACTCCGGGCCAAACGGCCAGCAGTGTTCGGTAAAGGGCAGTTCCAGCGCCACGCGTTTCGCGTGTTCCTGTAAAGACTTACCGTCCATCGCTATCCTCCTCGGCCAGACCGCGCCACATGGCCTCAAAACCGAGCGCTTTAAAATCGACGGCGCGGGACGGATCGCGGGTGGCAAATTCCATAGTGGTTTCGGCCAGCGATAAGAAAATCGCATCGCCGAACGTTTTAAATTCGTCGGACATAAATACCTGGCGCACCGAGCGGCGGCACAGCTCGTGCAGCTCCGGGAACATCTCTTTCACGGCCTGTTCCGTTTCGGCGTTGATCTTCTCACTGACGCCAAGCTGGCGAATGGCGGCGTGTGCGAGGGGGTTTTTGATCCCCCAGTCGACATAGCTGTTCCAGATATTACGCGTGTGCTCTTTTGGGCTGGTGAGGGAGCGATCCAGATTAGACAGCATCGCATGGCAGAGATCCTGCTTCAGGTGCAGGTAGAGGGCATTCAGCAGATCGTCTTTCGTCGCAAAGTAGCGAAACAGGGTGCCTTCGGCAACGCCCGCGTTACGGGCAATGAGCGCCGTTGACGCGGCAATTCCCGACTGCGCAAACGCAACGGTTGCGGCTTCCAGTAAGGCCTGTTTTTTATCTTCACTCTTCGGACGTGCCACTCATTTCTCCCCTTTGACAAATGTAAAAAAACGTATTGAAGCATGCGGTTCATACCGCTGCAACGCGGAATGTCAAAGATCGAAAACGTCTTGACGATATATTCATCATACACAATAATGAGTGCTTACTCACTCATAATCAAGTTTAACCCGCGTAAACCATCGGACGGGGCGCGTATTCGGGTCAGGAAATGAAAAAGCCTCTATTCATCTGCGTGGTGTTTGTCATGATTATTGCTTCAGCTGCGAGTTTACCTTTTGTCCTGAATGCCGGATTTGGCCAGCCCCCACAGGGTGAGCAGCTCTCCGAAGTGGAAGCCTCTCCGCAGTATCGCGAGGGGAAATTCCACAACACGCTGCCGACGCCGGGCTATAACGGCGACAAAAATATGCTGGTGGCGATGTGGGAGTTTTTGACCAAAAAAACCGAAAACGCCCGCCCGGCGCATCCGCTGCCGGTGGTGAAAACCGATCTCGCCAGCCTGCCGCTGGAGCAGGACACCCTGGTGTGGCTCGGCCACTCCTCCTGGTATATGCAGCTGGCGGGTAAACGCATCCTGATCGATCCGGTTCTCGGCAACTACGCCGCGCCGTTTTCGTTCCTCAATAAAGCCTTTGCGGGGGAGTATCCGTGGCACGCCGAAAGCATGCCGGAGATAGACCTGCTGATTATCTCGCACGATCACTACGATCATCTGGACTACGCCACCATCAGGGCGCTGCTGCCGAAGGTGAAGCGCGTCGTAACCCCGCTCGGCGTGGGCTCGCACCTGCGCTACTGGGGCATGAACCCGGAGATTATCGACGAGCGGGACTGGAACCAGTCGGTGCGCATTAGCGATGAACTGACGGTCCACGTGCTGCCGGCGCGCCACTTTTCCGGGCGCGGCATCAAGCGCGACCAGACGCTGTGGGGCAGCTTTATGTTCGTCACGCCAGAGCAGAAGGTTTATTACAGCGGAGATTCCGGCTACGGCCCGCACTTCAAGGCCATCGGCGAGCAGTTTGGCGAAGTGGATTTAGCCATTATGGAAAACGGTCAGTACGACCAGGACTGGAAGTACATCCATATGCTGCCGGATGAAACGGCGCAGGCCTCGGCGGATCTCAACGCCAGAGCGGTAGTGCCGGGGCATAACGGGCGCTTCGTGCTGGCGAAACACACGTGGAACGATCCGCTGATCCAGCTGGCGCGGGCCAGCAAGGACAAAAATTATCGGCTGCTGACGCCGGAGCTGGGTGAACCGGTTCGCGTGAGCGACAGCACGCAACAATTTCGTGAGTGGTGGGAATAATGTTTAACCGAGAAGCAGAGGGGGAGAGCAGCATGACTATTTCCGCTCAGGTCATCGACACCATTGTCGAATGGATTGACGACAACCTACATCAGCCGCTACGCATCGAAGAGATTGCCCGTCACGCGGGCTATTCGAAGTGGCATCTGCAGCGGCTGTTTATGCAGTACAAAGGGGAAAGTCTGGGGCGCTATATTCGCGAGCGCAAGCTGCTGCTGGCGGCGCGCGACCTGCGTGAATCGGACGAGCGCGTGTACGACATCTGCCTGCGCTACGGGTTTGACTCGCAGCAGACGTTTACCCGCATCTTTACCCGCACCTTCAACCAGCCGCCGGGCGCGTACCGTAAAGAGAATCACAGTCGTGCACATTAAAATGGTGCATGTAGGCCGGGTAAGGCGAAGCCGCCACCCGGCTTTTTTGTTGGCACGGAGCCCGTAAATCCACCCGGTTTGCCATCCCCAGGCTTAGCAGCCAGTCTCTATCATCTCCTTATTTTTAAATAGGTTAACAACTGTTACTCGGTTGCTTTAGCCCTAAAAAATACCGATGAAACGCCATTGATGATATTGCAAATTATTACCATTTGCATTAGCGTTGGTGGCAAATTTCGTCGGGGAACATGCGGTAATGAAGAGGATATGGAGTGGGTTGTTATTAGGGATCGGCGCGCTACCCGCCGTTGCGGCGACGTGCGAACACTCTTCCCTTCAGGGCGATGTGCAGGGGAAGTTTGATGCCAGCGGTGAAGTCTGTTTTTTACTTCCGCCGCTGGACGAGAATTACGTTTCCGCCACGCTGAACGGCGTAACGGATGCCCGCCTGCTGGACGGGAAAAACAACGGCATCCGCACGCTGGTTGAAAACGGTCCCGCCGATGGGGAGCACAGCCTGCTATTTGCCCTTCCGGTGAAGCAAAATACCTCGCTGGTGCTGCACGGCGAAGCGGGTAAACCCTGGCGTTTTCAGTGGCGGATGAAAGAGACCTCCGCCTTACCGCGCGAACAAATGCTGGCGCCTGAGAGCCCGGCGCTGAAGGCGCTGGCAACAGAAATAGCTGCCGGTGGAAGTACCGACGCGTTCTGGCAGGCGCAGCGTCGTCAGGGAACGCCGATGGTGGAGCCGGTGGATGCCAGCCACAAACGCGTCACCTTTCTCTGGCGCGGGGCGCGTGAAAATGTGTTCCTGCTGGGCTCACCGGCGGGCGAACACGATCCGCTCTTTCGTCTCGGCAAAAGCGACGTCTGGTTTCGCAGCTATGTCGTGCCGGCCGATACGTTGATGCAGTATAAACTTGCCCCGGACGTGCCGTTTATCGGCGGATCCCCGCGCGATCGGCGACGGGCGATCCTGGTTAGCGCGCAGGCCGATCCGCTCAACCCGAACGCCTTTGGCGGGCAGAAGGCCGATCGCTGGAACCGCTCTTCGCTGCTCGATCTCACCCCAACGCGCTATTGCTCCGCACAGGCTGCAGCCCAGCCGCTCAGTCAAGGCGCGCTGAGCCGACAGAAATTTGCCAGCTCCCTTCTCGGCAATACCCGCGAGGTGATGATTTACAAGCCGCGCGGCGCACAGCCCGCACGCTGGACGCTCATCCTCTTCGACGGACAGGTTTATCAGGACGAGTACCATTTCGCCAACGTGCTGGATGGGCTGATCGCCCGACATCTCCTTCCGCCCGTCAACGTCGTGTTTATCGACAGTCTCGATCATGCCCGGCGCGGTAAAGAACTGCCGCCAAACCCGGACTTCGCCGACTTTATGGCGCACGAGCTGCTGCCGTGGCTGCGCGGACAGGGTATCGCGATGCAGCGGCAGAAAACGGTGCTGGCGGGTTCGAGCTACGGGGGAATTGCGGCATCCTGGGTGGCGCTGCGCTACCCGCGACTGTTTGGCAATGTGCTGAGCCTTTCTGGCTCGTACTGGTGGGCGCCAAAAGGCGAAGCGCCCGGCTGGCTGACGCGCCAGTACCAGCAGTCGCCGCCGTATCCGGTGCGATTCTGGCTGCAGGCGGGAAGGTTTGAAATGGCCGGGCCGGGCGGCGGGAACTATCCCGGTACGCTGGCATTTGAAGCGGTGTTACGCGCCAAAGGCTACCGCGTCAGCTTCCATCCGTCATCCAGCGGCCACGACTACGCGGCCTGGTGCGAAGCGCTGATCCACGGCATGCGCGATTTCACCGGCTTACGACGCCAGTGAAAACCAGCGGCGCCAGACGAAACGCAGAACGAAGAATTCGATGGCGCCGAGCACCAAAAACCACAGGCAGAACAGAATGGTATACAGCTGGTTAAGATCGACCATGTGGAAGGTCGTCATCAGCTTCTGCGCCAGCACCAGACCCAGCGACGGCGCGGGTAGCAGCAGGCAGGAGATCAGGGCCAGCAGTAAAATGCCCCCGGCCGTAAGCAGCGATTCTAACGGGTGTTTCATTGTAATGTTAATCGTCAGTTAAAAATGTCATTGTCCGGCATCCTGTAACGTAAAGCAATATCAGCCCGGCTGGCATTTTTGAATATCTCACGGCCATTACTCTGCATTTAAAAACTAAAAAAAGAATAATATTGCCCGGGCGATTAAATTAATATCGCGTTATGTAAATAAACGTCTGCATCACGAAAATAATTTTACAAACGTATAGGTGCTGTATCCGATTAACGTAGCAATAACAATGGCTGCGACAATGTATAACGCCAGGCGCCGTCCGCGATAAATACCAAACATGCTGTCTCCTTGTTTAATGTTGGTTTAGAAACATTTTGTAAAAATCATCTTATCGAATTAATTTTTATCAGTTTTGAATAACCCAGTTGTCATTATATTGCGGCAGATCAATTTAACCCGCAAGTTTTAAAAATGAATTTATTAAAGCCAGAAAGGAATTCCGGCTTCCGTCCACCGGATATTGAAGGAAAAATACCATGACCAAAAAAAATTTCTCACAGAATATGCCACCCGCGGGCGGGCAGGCGTACCAGCAGACCGTAGAGCAGGTGCTTGCTCACGCGCAGACCCAGGCCAGCGGCCTTGACCGCGCTGAAGCGCAGGCGCGTCTGGATAAGCATGGCCCAAACGCGCTGCCGGAGAAAAAAGGCAAGCCGGGCTGGCTGCGCTTTCTCGCGCACTTTAACGATGTTCTGATTTACGTTCTGCTTGCGGCGGCCGTATTAACCGCGGTGATGGGCCACTGGGTCGATACGCTGGTTATTCTCGGCGTGGCGGTCATCAATGCGCTAATTGGCCACATTCAGGAAAGCAACGCGGAAAAATCCCTGAAGAGTATTCGCAATATGCTCTCCAGCGAGGCGCGCGTTATTCGTAACGGCAGCCATGAAACCATACCGACGACGGAAATCGTCCCGGGCGATATTATTGTTCTGCGCGCGGGCGATCGTATTCCGGCGGATATGCGCTTAATTGAAGCGCATAATTTACGCGTGGAAGAGGCGATTCTGACCGGTGAATCCACCGTGGTGGATAAGCACACCAATCCGCTGACCGGTGAACTGCCGCTCGGCGACCGTACTAATATGGTCTTCTCCGGGACAACCGTGAGCGCGGGCGGCGGCGTCGGCCTGGTCACCGCGACCGGTAAGGATACGGAACTCGGCCACATCAACCAGATGATGGCGGGCATTGAAAAGCATCGTACGCCGCTGCTGGTGCAGATGGACAAGCTGGGTAAAGCGATCTTCGCCATTATTCTGGCGATGATGGCCGCGCTGTTTATCTTCAGCCTGGTATTCCGCGAGATCCCAATGGGCGAGCTGTTGCTCTCCCTGATTAGCCTGGCGGTGGCCTCCGTGCCGGAAGGCCTGCCGGCGATTATCTCCATCATCCTCTCCCTGGGCGTGCAGGCGATGGCGCGCAAGCGGGCGATTATCCGCAAGCTGCCGACGGTTGAAACCCTGGGCGCGATGACCGTGGTCTGCTCGGATAAAACCGGCACCCTGACCATGAACGAGATGACGGTTAAAGCCATCATCACCGCCGACGCCTGCTACCGCGTGGACGGCAACAGCTACGAGCCGGTGGGCAACATCTACCTGGAAGGCAGCGACGAGCCGGTCCACATCCAGCCGGGCACCGTGCTGGAGCAGTACCTGCGCACCGTTGACCTCTGTAACGACAGCCAGATGATGCAGGACGAGCGCGGCCTGTGGGGCATTACCGGTGGGCCAACAGAGGGCGCGCTGAAGGTGCTGGCGGCGAAAGCCAGCCTCGCGCCGGTGATGACCACGCTGATTAACAAGATCCCGTTCGACTCGCAGTACAAGTACATGAGCACCCACTACCAGATTGGCGGTGAGGAGCAGATCCTGATTACCGGCGCGCCGGACGTGATTTTTGCCCTGTGCGCCCAGCAGCAGACCCGCAGCGGTGCGGAAGCGTTCAACCGCGCGTACTGGGAAACCGAGATGGAGCGCTATGCGCGTCAGGGGCTGCGCATGGTCGCCGCGGCGTTCAGGCCGGCGAACGGCGAGCTGGCGCTGACGCACGATGACCTGAGCCACGGCCTGATCTTCCTCGGCATCGCCGGGATGATGGATCCGCCGCGTCCGGAAGCGATTGATGCGATTAACGCCTGCCAGCAGGCGGGGATCCGCGTGAAGATGATCACCGGAGATCACCCGCAGACGGCGATGAGCATCGGCCAGATGCTGGGGATCGCCAACAGCGAGCAGGCGGTCACCGGCTACCAGCTGGAGAAGATGGACGACGCCGAACTGGCGGAAGCGGCGGTGAAGTATGACATCTTCGCCCGTACCAGCCCGGAGCATAAGCTGCGCCTGGTGAAAGCGCTGCAGGACAAGGGCGAAATCGTCGGCATGACCGGTGACGGCGTTAACGACGCCCCGGCGCTGCGTCAGGCGGACGTGGGCATTGCGATGGGCATCAAAGGGACGGAAGTCACTAAAGAGGCGGCAGATATGGTCCTGACGGACGATAACTTCGCCACCATCGCCAGCGCGGTGAAAGAGGGGCGTCGCGTATACGACAACCTGAAGAAGACGATTCTGTTCATCATGCCGACCAACCTCGCGCAGGGTCTGCTGATTGTGATTGCGCTGCTGGCGGGGAACATCATTCCGCTGACGCCGGTGCTGATTCTGTGGATGAACATGGCCACCTCCGCCACGCTCTCCTTCGGCCTGGCCTTTGAAGCCGCCGAGCGCAACATTATGCGCCGTCCGCCGCGTCAGACCGGTCAGCACGTGATGGATGCTTACGCCGTGTGGCGAGTGGCTTTCGTCGGCACTATGATTGCTATTGCGGCGTTTGCGCTGGAAGCCTGGCTGGCACCGCGCGGCCACAGCGCTGAGTTCATCCGCACCGTGCTGCTGCAGATGCTGGTGAGCGCGCAGTGGGTCTACATGATTAACTGCCGTAACACCGAAGGTTTCTCTCTGAACCGTGGTCTGCTGGCGAACAAAGGCATCTGGCTGGTGACGGGCGTACTGTTCCTGCTCCAGGCGGCAATTATCTACCTGCCGTTTATGCAGATGCTGTTCGGCACCGAAGCGCTGCCGCTGCGCTACTGGTTTGTGACTCTGGCGGTCGCGGGCGTGATGTTCTTCGTCGTCGAAATCGAGAAGCGACTGACCCGCAGGTTCCGTAAGGCTGCGTAACGAAAACCTTGCCCCTCACCCTAACCCTCTCCCACAGGGAGAGGGGACTCTGACCACCCTCTCCCTGTGGGAGAGGGGCGGGGTGAGGGGAAAACACTGAGGTATCTCTTAATGAAACTCCCACTCCTGTTTGCGCTCCTCGCCTGCACCCTGCAACCCGCATTCGCTGCCGCCATTCCCGTTCGCGTCGCCGCCGTTGAGCAGACCGCTCACGCCGCCGAGCGGCAAATTCCGGGCCGCATTGAAGCCATCCACACCGTTGAGCTGCGCGCGCGTACGGAAGGTGCGATCGTCAAAGCGCCGTTCCGCGACGGGCAGTACGTGAAAAAAGGCGACGTGCTGTTCGAACTGGACGACGCCGAGCCGCGCGCCGCGGTGCGCCTGGCGCAGGCGGAAGTAACAAGCGCCCAGGCCACCCTGCGCCAGGCGCAGCAGCAGCTTTCCCGCTTTGAAAGCCTGGGCAGCAGCAACGCCATCAGCCGTCACGACGTGGATAACGCCCGCATGCAGCGCGACGTCGCCAGCGCGGCGCTGGAGCAGGCGAAAGCCCGCCTCGAAACCCGCAACGTGACCCTGAGCTATACCCGAATCACCTCGCCGATTGACGGGCGAGTGGGGCACAGCAACTTCCACGTCGGCAGCCTGGTCAACCCCGCAAGCGGCGTGCTGGTGGAGGTCGTGCAGCTCGATCCCATCCGCATCGCCTTTGCGCTGGAAGAGGGGGCCTTTGCCACCAAAGCCGGACAGCATCCTGATATTAACGCCATGAAAAAGGCCTGGCAGGCCCTTATCGACAGCAACGGCCAGCGCGTCAGCGGTGAACTGACGTCGGTGGATAACCGTATTGACCCGCGCACCGCCAGCGTGATGCTGCGCGCCGAGTTCGCCAACCCGCGCCATCAGCTCCTGCCCGGCGGTAACGTTAACGTCTACCTGCGTCCGACCAGCGAGCAGCCGGTGCTGACCCTGCCCGCCGCTGCCGTACAGCAGAACGGCGACGGGTTCTTTGCCTGGGTGGTTAACGCCGACGGCAAAACCGAAATGCGTCCGCTCAAGGTCGCCGGACAGATTGGCCAGCAGTTCCAGATTTCATCCGGCGTGAAGCCCGGTGAGCGAGCAATCACCGACGGTGCACAGCGCGTGCAGCCCGGTGCTGCCGTCCAGATACTGAATTAAGGAGCCATCATGCTGACGTTTTTCATCAAACGCCCGCGCTTCGCGATGGTGATTGCGCTGGTCATCACCCTGATGGGGGCCATCGCGCTGAGGATTATTCCCGTAGAGCAGTACCCGCAGATCACGCCGCCGGTCGTGAATGTGTCAGCGTCATGGCCGGGCGCCAGCTCGGCTGACGTGGCAGAAGCCATCGCCACGCCGCTGGAGACGCAGCTGAACGGCGTGGATCACATGCTCTATATGGAGTCCACCAGCTCGGACGAAGGCACGTATAGCCTGAACATCACCTTTGCGGCGGGGACCGATCCGGACCTTGCCGCCATTGACGTGCAAAACCGCGTGGCGCAGGCCGTGGCGCAGCTGCCGACCGAGGCGCAGCAAAACGGCGTGCAGGTCCGCAAGCGGGCCACCAACCTGATGATGGGGGTAAGTCTTTACTCACCGAATAACACCCACACGCCGCTGTTCGTCAGCAACTACGCCAGCACCCAGGTGCGCGAGGCGCTGTCCCGCCTGCCGGGCGTCGGGCAGGTGCAGATGTTTGGCGCGCGCGACTACAGCATGCGCATCTGGCTGCGTCCGGACCGCATGAACGCCCTGAACGTCACCACCGACGACGTGGCGCAGGCGCTGCGCGAGCAGAACGTGCAGGGGGCGGCAGGCCAGGTCGGCACGCCGCCGGTGTTTAACGGCCAGCAGCAGACCCTGACCATCAACGGGCTGGGACGTTTAAACCAGGCCGAAGACTTTGCCAACATCATTATTCGCGCCGGGGAGATGGGCCAGCTGGTGCGCCTGAATGACGTCGCCACCATCGAACTCGGCTCGCGCAGCTACAGCTCCGGCGCGCAGCTGAACGGGCATGACTCCGCCTACCTCGGCATCTACCCGACGCCGTCCGCCAACGCCCTGCGCGTGGCCGACGCGGTGCGCGCGGAGCTGGAGCGCCTCTCAACGCGCTTCCCGGACGACCTGGTCTATGAGGTGAAATTCGACACCACCTCCTTTGTTGCCGCCACCATTAAGGAGATCGGCGTCTCGCTGGCGCTCACCATGCTGGCGGTTGTGGTGGTCGTTTCCCTGTTTCTGCAAAGCTGGCGCGCAACGCTGATTGTCGCGCTCGCCATTCCGGTGTCGCTGGTGGGCACCTTTGCGGTGCTCTATACGCTCGGCTACTCCGCCAACACGCTGAGCCTGTTCGCCATCATTCTGGCGCTGACCATGGTGGTGGATGACGCCATCGTGGTGGTAGAGAGCGTCGAAACGCTGATGGCGGAAGGGCAGAGCCGCACGGCGGCGACCGCGCTGGCGCTGCGCCAGATTGCCGGCCCGGTCATCGCGACGACGCTGGTGCTGCTGGCGGTATTTGTGCCGGTGGCGCTCCTGCCGGGGATTGTCGGCGAGCTGTACCGCCAGTTCGCGGTCACGCTTTCAACCGCCGTCACGCTCTCAAGCCTGGTGGCGCTGACCCTGACGCCCGCCCTCTGCGCGATGCTGCTGCGTCCGCGCCCGGAAAAACCTGCCGCGGTTTATCGCGTCTTTAACCGCGGGCTGGACGCCACGCGCGGTTTCTACACCCGCATCGTGAACGTATTAAACCAGCGCCCGTGGCTGGCGCTGCTGGCCACCGCAGGCGCGGCGGCGGTGGTGGTGTTCAGCTTTATGTCGATGCCAAAAGGCTTCCTGCCGCAGGAAGACCAGGGCTACTTCTTCGCCAGCGTCCAGCTGCCGGAAGCGGCATCCCTGGAGCGTACCGAAGCGGTGATGACCACGGCGCGCGCGCTGATCGCCAAAAACCCGGCGGTTGAAGACGTGATTCAGGTATCCGGGTTTAACATCCTCAACGGTACCAGCGCCTCCAACGGCGGGTTTATCTCCATCATGCTCAAAGACTGGAGCGAGCGCCCGCCGCTGGACGAGGTGATGGGTACCCTGCAGCGCCAGCTGCTGGCATTACCCGAAGCGACGATCATGACCTTTGCGCCGCCGACGCTGCCGGGGCTGGGCAATGCCTCCGGCTTTGACCTGCGCATCCAGGCGCAGGCGGGGCAGAGCCCGGCGGAGCTTGAGCGCGTGACGCGCGAGGTGCTGGCGAAAGCTAACCAGCATCCGCAGCTGAGCCGCGTGTTCACCACCTGGAGCAGCAACGTGCCGCAGCTGACGCTGACCGTTGACCGCGAGCGCGCCGCGCGCCTCGACGTGCCGGTGTCGCGCATCTTCAGCAGCCTGCAGACCGCCTTTGGCGGCACGCGCGCCGGGGATTTCAGCGTCAACAACCGCGTTTACCACGTGGTGATGCAGAACGAGATGCAGTGGCGCGAGCGCGCCGAGCAGATCGGCGAGCTTTTCGTGCGCAGCAACAACGGCGAGCGGGTGCGCCTGAGCAACCTCGTCACCATCACGCCGAGCGTTGGCGCGCCGTTCCTGCAGCAGTACAACCAGTTCCCGTCCGTGTCGGTGAGCGGCTCGGCGGCGGAAGGGGTGAGCAGCAGTACGGCGATGGAGGTGATGGGCCAGCTGCTGGCGGAGAGCCTGCCAGCCGGGTACGACTACGCCTGGAGCGGCATGTCGTATCAGGAGCAGCAGACCGGCAACCAGGCAATATGGATCGTGCTGGCGGCGGTGGTGATGGCGTGGCTGTTCCTCGTCGCCCAGTACGAGAGCTGGACGCTCCCGGCGAGCGTGATGCTCTCGGTGCTGTTCGCCATCGGCGGGGCGCTGGTCTGGCTGTGGTTAGCGGGCTATGCCAACGACGTGTACGTGCAGATAGGCCTTGTGCTGTTGATAGCCCTCGCCGCCAAGAACGCGATCCTGATCGTGGAGTTTGCCCGCGCGCGGCGCATGGACGGGATGACGATTGTCGATGCCGCACGTGAAGGGGCCTCGCGCCGCTTCCGCGCGGTGATGATGACCGCCGTGTCGTTCATCATCGGGGTCCTGCCCATGATGCTGGCGACCGGGGCGGGTGCCCAGAGCCGCCGCATTATCGGCACCACGGTGTTCAGCGGCATGCTGGTGGCGACCGTCGTCGGGATCCTGTTTATCCCGGCGCTGTTCGTGCTGTTCCAGCGCCTGCGCGAGTGGGGCCATCGGCTTACGGACTCGTAGCCCACAGCTCGCAGTGTTTCTGAACCAGAGAGATCAGCGAGCCGCCGTCGGCGATAAACTCCCGCATGCGCTGCGCCTCGCTCTTGCCCTGCTTTAACAGCAGGGCAATTTCATTGATTGCGCTCGTCGCGCCGAGCTTCTCAGCCGACGGCGCAACCTGCTCCAGCAGCCACGCAATGTCTTCCGCCACGGTTTTATGCTCGCCGGTGTGCACGTCCGTCAGGATCCCCTCCAGCCCGTAGCGACACGCCTGAAAACGGTTAAAGCGGTACAGCAGAAAATCTTTTTCCTGATGCTTATAGGGCCGCGCGGTCAGCAGCCAGTGCGACGTTGCCTGGATCAGCCCGGCGATGTTAATGGCGTGGCCGAGCGTCAGCGGCGTATCCATCACCCGCACCTCCACGGTGCCAAAGAGCGGGCTGGGGCGGATGTCCCAGTGCAGATCCTTAATACTGTCGATCATGCTGGTGGAACTCAGGCGGCGGAACAGACCCTCGAACTCCTGCCAGCTGTTGACCCACGGCATCTGGCCGTTATCCGGGAACCCGGAGAAGATGTTGAGCCGCGACGAGGAGAACTTCGTGTCGGTGCCCTGCATATAGGGCGACGACGCGGCAAGGGCAATAAAGTGCGGCACGAAGCGCGACAGGCCGTGCAGCAGGTAAATCGCGTCGTCCCCGTTTCGGCACCCCACGTGCACGTGCTGGCCGAACACCGTCGCCTGCAAAATCAGGTAGCCAAAGCGCTCCAGCGTGACGTTATAGCGCTCGTCGTCGCACACCTCCTGACGCTGCCACTTCTGGAACGGGTGCGTCCCGCCGCCGCAGATCTGGATATGCTGCTCCGCCGCCGCGCGCAGGATGCTCTGCTGCATCACCGAGAACTGCGCCGCCGCCTGGTCGATGTTCTGACACACGCCGGTGGCGATTTCGAGCATGCTTTCGGTTATGTCGTGTTTGACCTCGCCGCCTTTGATGTCGTCTTTGACGGCGGCGATAAGCGCGGAGGAGTCCTGGCTCAGGTCGTAGCCCGGCGGGTTAACCACCTGCAGTTCAAGCTCGATACCGAGGGTATAGGGTTCAGAGGATTTAAAGTCGGGTAAAGGCATGGCGCACTCCGTTGTCTGTTATGAGTTGAGTATAGACAACGACGTGGCGCTCACTTTTCAGGGTGGTATAACTGATAGCAGGCTTAGCGAAAAGGGGAGTGAATGATGTCTGACTATCCAACCATTGCGCTGATAGGACCGGGTGCGATTGGGACCACCATTGCCGCGGTACTGCATGACGCGGGCCGCACGCCGCAATTGTGCGGACGCACCGCGCATCCGGAATTACGCCTGCGCCACGACGGGGGTGAAACCGTGGTGCCCGGCCCGGTATTAACCGATCCGGCTGTCATCACGCGGCCCGTCAATCTCGTTTTTGTGGCGGTAAAAACGACGCAAAATGCCGACAGCGCCGGGTGGCTGCGCGCCCTGTGCGATGAACATACCGTGGTCTGCGCCCTGCAAAACGGCGTGGAGCAGAAAGCCCAGCTTGAGCCTTTGGTTAATGGTGCAACGGTGCTGCCGTCGGTAGTCTGGTTCCCGGCCCAGCGCGAGCCGGATGCCTCCGTCTGGCTGCGCGCCAAACCGCGCCTGACGCTGCCGGACGTGCCGCAGGCGCAGCGGGTGGTGGAAGCGCTTCGCGGTACACGCTGTGCGGTTGAGCTCTCGACAGATTTCCCCACCGTCGCCTGGCGCAAGCTGCTGCAAAATGCGGTCGCTGGGCTGATGGTGCTGTCCAACCGCCGCGCCGGGATGTTCAGGCGCGAGGACATCAGCGAGCTTGCGCTGGCCTACCTGCGCGAGGGGCTTGCCGTCGCCCGCGCCGAAGGGGCGAAGTTGGACGATGCGGTGGCGCAGGAGATCCTGGCGAACTTCCAGCGTGCGCCTGAGGATTTGGGCACGTCGATCCTTGCCGACCGTCAGGCGGATCGCCCGATGGAGTGGGATATACGCAACGGCGTGATCCAGCGCTACGGCCGCAAGCACGGGATTGCAGTGCCCATCAGCGACGTAGTGGTGCCGCTGCTGGCGGCGGGGAGCGAAGGGCCGGGTTGAGTGAGAGAGTGGTATTAAAGTCAGGGGAATCGGTCTGGGTGAGAACCTCGTATCAATTCCCCACAAACGCACTCACCGGCAAACCAAAACGCTTCGCCAGCGCTCGCATATGATCCAGCGTTAACGTGCGCTGTCCGTTCAGGATCCGACTCACCAGAGATTTCTTGCCTATCTCGTTTTCGAAGTCGCTTTGAGTGAGTTGGTGCTGATCCATCAGCGTGCGCAATAACGCAATACCTGACGGAATGCTGGCAATACGCGCGTTAAATTCTGCAAATTCCGGAGACTCGTTTTCATATCTATCGATTTTGGCGGTGAGCATCTCTACCAGCGGGCTATCGGGTTCGTATTCGATCAGATATTCCACCAGCGCCAGCGCATCTTTGTAGTCTTGTCGCGACGGGCTTGAGCCCAGGAAAGGGAGCTCGCTTGTCAGTTTGTTTGCCGCTTTGATGGCTGCTGCATAGTTCATTCTTTCGTTCTCCGGTAGAGGTCCGTGAGCTTGTCATACTCTGCGTGCGTGCTGATGTGTTTGATGAAAATCTTTCCCCGCTCAAAATCAGCAAAAAACATCACTCTTAAATGCCCGCCACCCACATCAATGACCCACCATTTTTCCCGGTATTTCATCCTGTCCTGGCTGGGGAGGCGCTTTCGCATGTCGTCTGGTGATAGGTAGTGTTCCTTTTTTAGGACCCGGTAAAGATCGTCCAGGGCGAGTGCTTGATTAGGAAATTGTCTGGTGGCCGCGTCGAAAGGTGCTCTTGAGACTACATGCATTAATTCGTGTCAATCATGGGTTAAAAGTGAACTACTTTCTTCAAGGGCTTTTAACCGAAACGGCAAATCATTCCTTTAAATAAAGACTCTCCCACCATTTATTTAGAATCGAATGAGTCATTTGGAAAAATACATTGAGATTTATAGGGGCTTCTTTATGAGACCATGAGGCTCCCAAGGTTGATTTCAATGGAGTAAAATTGGAGGTAGGTGGGCATACTGCTTGTTCGGCTAATCCAAAATGGTTGTCCGGTGGAGAACACATAGGTTGGGGGAAAGGTTTTCCAGCATGAAGTGCTAAAGAGCGTAATCCATATATGGATTTAAATATTTTAAGTAAATTTTTCTCATCCCATTCTATTTTTCCGCTCTCCGGTCTTATTGATGGGGCATCAGGAAGGAAATTGATGCAAAAGTCACAAAATTTCTTAGTTGCTCCAAATGTTCCTTCAAATTGTGAAGCGATATCTTCTATCAGTCCGTCGACATTATGGTCCAATAACCTTTCAAACAACTCTGGTTTGGATGCTTTGAATCTTTCAACCTTATCGCCCTTGTTAGAGTCCCAATTTCCAGCAGCCACTTCTAGCGCTGAAACCATTAATAGCCACGCTAGATTTGGTGAAGATTCGCAAATCCAAAGGCTATCTTGAAAATTTCGAGCTGACTTAATTAGTGAGTTAAAATCCTTTTCTGAAAGCTTGTATATATCGTTTAATAATTTCAACTGTGAAATTTCAATACGTTTTTTTGCTGAAGGAACAACAAATGATCCTTTTGACATTAAAGGTGGAGGAGGGTTTTGCTCTGCTCTTGGGCTACCGTAGTCAGGTGTGTAACTACTATATTCTCTGACATTTGAGCCTGCGTGTGCTCTTACGCCTAATTTCAAGCTAACCAAAGCTGCAATTTCATCACTAAACCAACCACCATGAAAGTCATCAGTATGTGGCTTTTCATCCATAAAAGACAGCCTTGCTGGGTCTAAAGCAGACAGGGCTCTCACCATTAAGGTTGGTTTTACACCAACATCTTCCAAAGGGATCATGTTTAGGAAGGAATAAACCAAATCCCCTTTAGCTTCGTCTGTGAATCTACTATCGGAATAAATTATGAATTCAGATATTCCGAATACATCACTCTTAGAGTGAAATAACTTACAGTTTTTATAAGAGAGTAAACTAGCTCTCATAAATTCATCTTTTTGAATCATAAACTCATCCATTTTAAGTTTTCATTGTATAATTTAAATCTAAGCAATTTCATGAAATAAGTCACTTCCTTCAGCTTTGCATTTCCTCATAACTCACTTTCGATATGGTGACCTGCTCCCCGTTGATCCACACAGAATGCAGTTAGCGGTGTCTGTTAATCACACTTAATGGACATTCAACAAACAACACTGTCCTTTGCATTAGGCCGAAATCCCGCTTCTCAACCAGCAGAATTCCGGCCTCCAATCACCCGCCTCAGTGCGCCGTGATATACGGCTCCTTCACAAACTCCGCCAGCATCCAGACCATATCATGCAACAGCCCGGTGAGTTCTTTCGCCACGCTCGCAGGCAGCGTTCCGCCCATTATCGCCAGTGTTAACGCCACGGCATAGTCCACCTGCAGCGTCGTCTCTTGCCAGCAGTCCGGCACGCATGAGTTGATCTTCTCCCCCGCAATCAGCTGTTCAACCAGATAAAACGGGAGTTCGGCATCGCAGCATTCCCGCAGCCGCTTCAGCGCAGCCAGCATTCGCTCACAGAGTGTGGCAAACGTCACCGCGTCGTCAGTTTCCATTAGCACGCTAACATACGCAGTGCAGGCGTCAGCCAGTTCAAAGAGATCCGCAGACTCAGGCAGTTGCAGGTGGAGAATATGATAAACAGCACTTTCTTCAGTAAGCGCGTAAGACAGGGAGGGGATAGTTGTCATGTGATTTTCCTTTTTAAACATACTCCAGACCACCACAAAAGTTCCTACGCTCATGGGTGGTAGCGCTGACGGAGGTAGGAATACCGCACATGACAAAGCGGCCAACCTTTCGGTTGCTCCGCCAGCGCGACCGTATTTTAACGGGATGAGCGCTGTCGCGACAAAAATAATTGTCGTGTCATGTTAAACGGGTTCCTACGCCCGGCTACGGATGTGCCGCAACGCAGGCACTTTACGACCGCGAAGAAGGGATGAAAAGGGATAACCCTGAATTACTTAAGGTTGCTTGCAGGTTTGCGAGGCGGATTCCAGAACGGCATTGCCGGGTGGCGGCCAACAAAACCCACAGCGGCACGAACCGTAGGCCCGCGCAAGCGCAGCGCCGCCGGGCACAGCCGCACCGCCGTTACCCCTCGCTCATCATCGCCAAAAACCGCTTCACCGTCCGGGAACGTTCAAAGCGCCGCCAGCAGATGGCGATATCGGTATAAAGCGCCGGCGCGCTCAGCGCATGATAGGTGACATTCGGCTGTGAAATGGCCGCCATCGACTGCGGCACCAGGGCGAAGCCGCCGCCCGCGGAAACCATGCTCAGGGAGGAGGAAAGCTGCGACGACTGCAGCGCGCGTTGTACGTTAATTCCGGCCCGCTCGCAGCAGCCGTACACACGGTCGTACAGCCCCGGCGCGACCTCCTGCGGAAACAGCACCACCGGCGTATCACGAAGCTGCTCCAGCGCCAGTTCGCCGCACACGGCCAGCGGATGGTCGCGGTGCAGCGCCACCACCATCGGCTCACGGTCGAGGATTTTCAGGTCAAACGCCTTGCTGCTCTCGCACGGCAGGCGCACAAAGGCGATATCCAGCTCGCCCTCCGCCAGCATCGTCATCAGCGACGACATGTTGGCTTCCACCTGATGAACCCGGACCGCCATGTTCTGCACCTGATACTGGCGGATCAGGGTGAAGATTTTGGGATGAAAGGCGTCGGAGCTGGTGATGCCAATTGACAGGCTGCCGTTCAGCCCGCGCGCGATGCCCCGGGCCTTCTCCAGCGCGGCGTCGCTCATCGCCAGGATTTTACAGGCATCCTCATAGAAGGCCTCGCCCGCCTCGGTCAGCTCCACGCCACGCGTCAGGCGCCTGAACAGCGGCGTGCCCACTTCCTCTTCAAGCCGCTTAATCTGCTGACTCAGAGGAGGCTGTGAAATACCCAGCGCTTTAGCCGCCTTCGTGAAGTGTCGCTCGCGTGCCACGGCGACAAAATACCGCAGATATCGAAGTTCCATATCAAAAACGTCTCAAACCAGCATGGTTTCTATATTGGAACTCTCTGCTGAATCGGGTCAACATTTATTTAACCTTTATAAATAAAGTTGAAGAGGACCAGCACGATGCTGCATTCATCTGCCTGCGACTGTGAGGCCAGCCTGTGCGAGACCCTGCGGGGGTTCTCCGCCCAGCATCCTGACAGCGTGATCTATCAGACATCGCTCATGAGCGCCCTGCTAAGCGGCGTGTACGAAGGGGAGACCACGATTGCCGACCTGCTTTCGCACGGCGATTTTGGCCTTGGCACCTTTAACGAGCTGGACGGCGAGATGATCGCCTTCAGCAGTCAGGTCTACCAGCTGCGCGCCGACGGAAGCGCCCGGGCCGCGAAGCCGGACCAGAAAACGCCGTTCGCGGTGATGACCTGGTTCCAGCCGCAGTACCGCAAAACCTTCGACGGGCCGGTCAGCCGCCAGCAGATCCACGACGTTATCGACCAGCAGATCCCCTCCGACAACCTGTTCTGCGCGCTGCGCATCGACGGCAATTTCCGCCATGCGCACACCCGTACCGTGCCGCGCCAGACGCCGCCGTACCGGGCGATGACCGACGTGCTGGACGACCAGCCGGTGTTCCGCTTTAACCAGCGCAAGGGCGTGCTGGTCGGGTTCCGCACGCCGCAGCACATGCAGGGCATCAACGTGGCGGGCTACCACGAGCATTTCATTACCGACGACCGTCAGGGCGGGGGACACCTGCTCGACTACCAGCTGGAGAGCGGCGTGCTCACCTTCGGTGAAATCCACAAGCTGATGATTGACCTGCCCGCAGACAGCGCGTTTTTACAGGCCAACCTTCACCCCAGCAACCTTGATGCGGCCATCCGTTCCGTCGAAAACTAACAGGAGAACACCGTGAACAGTGAGAAACAGTCGCGTCAGTGGGCGCACGGCGCCGATATGGTCGTTGCCCAGCTGGAAGCGCAGGGCGTGAAGCAGGTGTTCGGCATTCCGGGCGCGAAAATCGACAAGGTCTTTGACTCTCTGCTGGACTCCTCCATCGAAATCATCCCCGTGCGCCACGAGGCCAATGCGGCGTTTATGGCGGCGGCGGTAGGGCGGCTGACCGGCAAGGCCGGGGTGGCGATGGTCACCTCCGGGCCGGGCTGTTCAAACCTGATCACCGGCATTGCCACGGCCAACAGCGAAGGCGACCCGGTGGTCGCGCTGGGCGGCGCGGTGAAGCGCGCCGATAAAGCCAAACTGGTGCACCAGAGCATGGACACCGTCGCCATGTTCAGCCCGGTGACCAAATACGCCGTTGAAGTGAATTCACCGGAGGCGATTGCGGAGGTCGTATCGAACGCGTTTCGCGCCGCCGAGCACGGCAGGCCGGGGGGGGCGTTCGTCAGCCTGCCGCAGGATATTGTCGACCAGCCCGCGACGGGCGCGATTTTGCCCGCCAGCGGCCCGGCGCTGATGGGCCCGGCACCGGAGTCGGCAATTAACGACGTGGCGAAGCTTATTGAAAACGCCAAAAATCCGGTCATCTTACTCGGCCTGATGGCCAGCCAGCCCGCGAACAGCGCCGCGCTGCGCACGCTGCTGGAGAAAAGCCGCATTCCGGTCACCAGCACCTATCAGGCCGCCGGGGCGGTGAATCAGGAGCACTTCACCCGCTTTGCCGGACGCGTCGGCCTGTTTAACAACCAGGCGGGCGACCGGCTGCTGCACCTGGCGGATCTGATTATCTGCATCGGCTACAGCCCGGTGGAGTACGAGCCGTCCATGTGGAACAGCGGCGACGCCACGCTGGTGCATATCGACGTGCTGCCCGCCTACGAGGAGCGCAGGTATGTTCCCGATCTCGAGCTGGTGGGGGACATCGCCGAAACGCTGAACCTGCTCGCTAATCGGATCGACCATAAGCTCGAACTGAGCCAGCGGGCCTCCGAAATTCTGGTCGATCGCCAGCATCAGCGCGATCTCCTCGATCGCCGCGGCGCCTCGCTCAACCAGTTTGCCCTGCATCCGCTGCGCATCGTGCGCGCCATGCAGGACATCGTGAACAGCGACGTGACGCTCACCGTCGACATGGGCAGTTTTCACATCTGGATCGCCCGCTACCTCTACAGCTTCCGCGCGCGTCAGGTGATGATCTCCAACGGTCAGCAGACCATGGGCGTTGCGCTGCCGTGGGCGATTGGCGCATGGCTGGTGAACCCGGGGCGCAAGGTCGTTTCGGTCTCCGGCGACGGCGGCTTCCTGCAGTCGAGCATGGAGCTTGAAACCGCGGTGCGCCTCAACGCCAACGTGCTGCACATCATCTGGGTGGATAACGCCTACAACATGGTGGCGATTCAGGAAGAGAAAAAATACCAGCGGCTTTCCGGCGTCGAGTTCGGCCCGGTCGATTTCAAAGCCTATGCCGATGCCTTCGGCGCGAAGGGCTTTGCCGTGGAGAGCGCGGACGCGCTTGAGCCGACGCTTCGCGCGGCAATGGATGTCGACGGCCCGGCCGTGGTGGCCATTCCCGTCGACTACAGCGATAACCCGCTGCTGATGGGCCAGCTCCATCTCAGCCAGATTTTGTGAATCAATATAAGGACAGAGACATGCAAAAAGTAGCTCTCGTAACCGGCTCGGGTCAGGGGATTGGTAAAGCGATCGCGCTTCGCCTGGTGAAGGACGGCTTTGCCGTCGCCATCGCGGATTACAACGAGGAGACGGCGAAAGCGGTCGCCGATGAAATTATCCGCAATGGCGGCAAGGCCGTCGCCGTCAAGGTTGACGTCTCTGACCGCGAGCAGGTATTCGCGGCGGTGGAGAAGGCCCGCACCGCGCTGGGCGGCTTCAACGTCATCGTCAACAACGCCGGGGTCGCGCCGTCTACGCCTATCGAATCCATCACGCCGGAGATTGTCGACAAGGTCTACAACATCAACGTGAAAGGGGTGATCTGGGGCATACAGGCCGCGATTGACGCCTTCCGCAAAGAGGGGCACGGCGGCAAGATTATTAACGCCTGCTCTCAGGCGGGCCACACCGGCAACCCTGAACTGGCGGTCTACAGCTCCAGCAAGTTCGCGGTACGCGGCTTAACCCAGACCGCCGCGCGGGACCTCGCGCCGCTGGGGATCACCGTTAACGCCTACTGCCCGGGCATCGTCAAAACGCCGATGTGGGCGGAAATTGACCGTCAGGTTTCCGAGGCGGCGGGTAAACCGCTCGGCTACGGAACCGAAACCTTTGCCAAACGCATTACGCTTGGCCGTCTGTCCGAGCCTGAAGACGTGGCCGCGTGCGTTTCATACCTCGCGGGGCCGGACTCCGACTACATGACCGGCCAGTCGCTCTTGATTGATGGCGGGATGGTATTTAATTAAAAAATAACGATAAGCTCTGACATGAGTTTGCCTCTGCACGAGTGCAGGGGCTTTTTTTTGTCTCCTCAGCCATTGTGCATTACACTGCGCGCTGCAAAACTTTAGTCTTGAGATCTGACAGGCGGTAACAGCGATGAACGGTACAATCACAACGTGGTTTAAAGATAAAGGCTTCGGATTTATCAAAGATGAAAACGGCGACAACCGCTATTTTCATGTGATTAAGGTCGCGAACCCCGATCTGATTAAGAAAGATGCGGCGGTGACCTTCGAGCCAACCACCAACAACAAAGGCCTTTCCGCGTATGCGGTGAAGGTGATCCCGGAAAGCAAGCATCTCTTTATCGCGGGCGAGCGCGTAAAGCTCACCTCGATCAAATCCTTCGTGGTGTTCAGCGAAGAAGAGCCGGTTGATGCCAAAATCGACAAAGAGAACGCGGTGCTGTCTGTAGGGCTGCTGATGAACAGCATCAAGCCGAAGTCCGATAAAAAGCCGGGCGAAACGCGTTCGGTGAAGAAGCTGGCGATCACCACCTTCCAGAACACGACGATGATCTTTACCGAAGATGAGATCGACATCGATGCCACGGTGAAGCTGCTGAAGTGATTTTTTGCCGGGTGGCGGCTACGCCTTACCCGGCCTACGAAACCCGTGCGGCGCTCGCCGCCACGCGGTTTATCCCATCCTGTGCTCGCCCCTTAACATCGCCTCACGGTCAAACACCCGCTGGATCTCCCCGTGCGCCATAAACGCCGCCCGGTCGGACATATGCGCAATCACGTCCGCGTCGTGGCTCACCAGCAGATAGGTCATGCCGTGCTCGGCCTTCAGGCGGTTCAAAAGATTGAGAATTTCCGCCTGCACCGACATATCCAGCGCCGAGGTCGGCTCGTCCAGCAGCAGAAGCTGAGGCCGCAGCAGCAGCGCCCGGGCAATGGCCACGCGCTGGCGCTGCCCGCCGGAAAGCTGGTGCGGATAACGCCTGCCCGCGTCGGCTGACAGGCCAACCTGCCGCAGCGCATCCGCCACCTTTTCGGCAACCTGCTTTTCGCCGTGGATGTGTAACGGCTCCGACAGGGTGCGCTCAACGGTGTGGTTCGGGTGCAAAGAGGCCCACGGATCCTGAAACACCATCTGCACGTTGCGGCGAAGCTCGCCTTCAAAACGCCGTCCTGGCCGCAGCGCGTCTCCCAGGATCGAAATACGGCCGTTCCACTCGCGCTGCAATCCCGCCAGCACGCGCAGAATAGTCGATTTCCCGCAGCCGGATTCACCGATCAGGCTGAAAGTTTCGCCTTGCTTAATGGCAAAGCTGGCGGCGGACACCGCCGTTTTGTCCCGGAAGCTTACCTGGAGATCCTTAACGTCAACGAGCGCCATTGTCGGCCTCCTTCCACGGCTGCGAGCGATCCAGCGTCGGCAGCATCTGGCCAAAGGTTTCCGCATTGGGCCGGCATGTCCACAGGGTGCGCGTATATGGGTGCGTCGCCTGCGGCAGCCGGTTCGCCGCCATCTCGTCTACCTTTTCACCCTGATACATCACCAGCACGCGGTCGCAGTGTTCCGCCACCAGCGGCAGGTCGTGGCTAATTAACAGCATCGCCATCTGCCGCGCCTCGCACTGCTCCACCAGCAGTTCGAGGATCTGGTTGCGCAGGCGGGCGTCCAGCGCGGAGGTGGGTTCGTCGGCGATCAGCACCTGCGGGTTGTTGATGAGCGCGATGGCGATCATCACGCGCTGGCCCATGCCGCCCGAAAGCTCGCCGGGGTAGCGCGCCAGCACGTGCTCGTTCAGCCCGACTGCGCGGATGACGTCGTGAATGCGCGCCAGGCGCTCGGCGCGGGGCAGGCGCTGATGAAGCGTTAGTGCCTCATCAAGCTGGGCGGCGACGTTTTTCACCGGGTTCAGGGCGTAGCGCGGGTCCTGCAGGACCATCGCAATCCCGTTGCCGCGCAGCGCCTGCCAGCGTCGGCTGTTCAGGGTCAGCAGGTCGTTGCCGAGCACGTTAAGCTGGCGGGCGCTCACTATGCCGGGCTTGCGCACCAGCCCCATCAGGGCGCGGGCGGACATCGACTTGCCGGAGCCGGATTCCCCCACCAGCGCCAGCCGTTCGTTGCCCAGCGTGAAGCTCAGGTTGTTGACCACGCGCGCGGCGGGGTAGTCGATATTTAGCGCATCGACGATGACGCGTTGTTCAGTCATGCTGTGGCTCCAGTACGTCGCGCAGGCCGTCACCCAGCAGGTTAAAGGCCAGGCTGGCAAACAGAATCGCCCCGCCCGGAATGGCGGCAATCCACCACTGGTCGAAAATCACCTGCATGCCGTCGGCGATCATCGCGCCCCATTCGGCCATCGGTGGACGCGCGCCAAGGCCGAGGAAGCCCAGCCCGGCGGCGGCCAGAATAATCCCCGCCAGATCCAGCGCCAGCCGCACAATCGCGGACGGCAGGCACAGGGGCAGAATATGGCCGAGCAGCAGGCGCGGGCCGCGAATGCCCATCATCTCGGCGGCGGCGAGGTAGTCGCTGTGGCGCAGGCGCTGAATTTCACTCCGCGCCTGACGCGCGTAGGCGGGCCAGGTGGTTAAGGCCAGCGCCAGCGCGCCGTTGACCAGCCCCGGCCCGAGCATCGCCACAAACGCGAAGGCAAGGATCAGGCGCGGCATCGACATCACCACGTCGGTAAAGCGCATCAGGATGCGCTCCAGCCAGGCGCCGTAGTAGCCGGACAAAATCCCCACCAGCAGCCCGGCGGGCAGGGTGATAACGGTGACGAGCGCCACCAGCCCGAGCGCCGGGCGGGTGCCGTAAATCAGGCGCGAAAGCAGGTCGCGCCCGTAGCTGTCGGTGCCCAGCCAGTGCTGAGTATTGGGTGCCTGCAGGCGCGAAGCGGCGTCCTGCCAGTTCGGGTCAAGCGGCGCAAGCCACGGCGCGAACAGGGCGATAAGCACCAGCAGCGCGATGGCAATCAGCCCGCAAAACGCGGCAGGGGAGCGGCGCAGGCGGCGTAAGAAAAGATAAAACGGCATTAGCGCACCCTGGGATCGGTTGCCCGCACGAGCAGGTCGGTAAGGTTGTTAATCAGCACAAAGCTCACGCCAATCAGCAGCGTGCCGCCCATGATGGCGGTGGTGTCTCCGGCGAACAGGGCGGTGGTGAGGTAGCGCCCGATGCCCGGCCACGAGAAGACGGTTTCGGTCAGCACCGCGCCCTCCAGCATGCTGGTGTAGGCCAGGGCAATCACCGTCAATAGGGTGCTGCGAATGTTCGGCAGCACGTGGCGCAGGAGGATGGCCATCTCCCCGGCACCCTTGGCGCGGGCGAGCAGGATGTACTCTTTGTTCATCTCGCTCAGGCAGGCGGAGCGCGTCAGGCGCGTGATGCTCGCCAGCGAGTAATAGGCCAGCAGCAGTACCGGCAGCACCAGGTGGCTGATGGCGTTGCGGAACGCCTCGCGGTCGCCGGAAAGCCAGGTATCAATCAGCGCAAAGCCGGTGCGCGGCTCGACGGTGAACTGCCAGATATCGTCCAGCCTGCCGGGGCCCGCGCTCCACTGCAGCTTCGCGTAGAACAGGGCCAGCATCAGCAGGCCGAGCCAGAAAATCGGCACCGAGTTGCCGAGCAGGGTGAGGGTTCTGATGGCGAGATCGAGCGGCGAACCGGCGTAGCGGGCGCACAGCACCCCGGCAATCACGCCGAGGACGGACCCGATGATTAACGCCAGCGTGGCCAGCTCCAGCGTGGCGGGGAACGCGTGAAGCAGGTCCTGCAGCACCGGCTGCCCGGTGGCGCTGGCCGTGCCTAAATCACCGTGGGTCAGGTTTTGCAGATAGTGCCAGAACTGCACGGGCAGGGGCCGATCCAGCCCAAGCTGGTGGCGTACCTGATCGTAAGTAGACTGGCTGGCGTGATCGCCCACGATCTGCAGCACGCGATCGACAGGTGAAAACGCCGACAGCGCAAACGTGACGAGCAGCAGCCCGAAGAGCGTGAGCAGCAGGGTCAGCAGACCCTGGAGCACACGGGTGGAAAGATGTGGCATGGGAAAATTGTTATCCTGAAAATATGCACGGACGACCCCCTCTCCCTTTGGGAGAGGGCGGGGGTGAGGGGGAACAGGCGACTCTGTTGCGCGATGTTGCCCTCACCCCAACCCTCTCCCACGGGGAGAGGGAGAAAGGCTACTTCGTGACGCGATCGTACCAGACCATATCCGCGTTCAGCCCCTGCTGATACCCCTTCACGTTATCGCGCACCACGATCTGGGTTTTACCCTGATCGACGAACACGTACGGCGAGCTATGCTGCAGCTGTTCCTGCATTTTCTTGTACAGATCCAGACGCTTCGCCGGGTCCGGCTCGGCCACCGCCGCCAGCGTCGCCTTGTTCAGCTCGGGAATTTTCCAGCCGTTAAGTCCGGCCACGGTGCTGGATTTGCCGTCGTTCCACGCGAAGGCGCTGGCGTTGGAGTGTGCGTCGAAGTAGTCCGGGATCCACAGGCGAATCGCCGCCTGATGCTGCTTAGCGCGCACGCGGGCATAAACCTGGCTTCCGGCTGCGGGCAGCAGATCGACCTTCACGCCGCCCTGGGCAAAGCTCGCCTGCATGGATTGCGCGATGGTGATAAACGGCGGCTTGTTCTCCACGTCCAGCGTGAAGTGCGCGTCCTTAATGCCCGCTTTGGCGAGGATCTCTTTCGCTTTTGCCGGGTCAAACTTGAACGGATTATCTTCCAGCGCGCCCGGCAGCCCGACCGGCAGGAAGCTCTGGTGTACAAAGTACTGGCCTTTCAGCAGGTCTTTGGTGATGCCTTCATAGTCCACCAGCCAGCGCGAGGCTTCCCAGAACGCCGGGTTGTTCAGCAGCGGGTTGGCGCCGTTGCCGGTGTTAAACACCAGGTAATTTTGCTCGGCGGACGGAATGCTCAGCACCTTCACGCCCGGCTTGCCGTCCAGGGCGCTAATCTGGTCTGCACCCAGGTCGCGCGCGACGTCCGCGTCACCCTGCTGGATCAGCAGGCGGCGGGAGGCCGGGTCGGGAACGTTTTTAATGATGATGCTCTTCAGCTTCGGCGCGCCGCCGGGGGCGGATTCGTTGGCTTCCAGCACGATGGCCTGATGCGGCTGATAGACGCGCATTTTGAACGCGCCGCTGCCCGCCGAGTGCATTTTCAGCCAGGCGTTACCGAAGTCGTTATCCTTCACGTTCGCCGCAACCTGCTTTTCATCAACGATAGAGGCAATCGGCGTGGAGAGAATATTCAGCGCCACCGACGGGCTGACGTCCGCCGTCCAGTGCAGGGTCAGGGTATGGTCGTCCACTTTCTTCAGCTGGCTGGTGATGTTGCTCGCGTCCCAGCCCAGCACGTTGAGAATAAACGCCGGAGATTTGTTCAGCGTCACGGCGCGGGTATAGGAGAAGATCACGTCTTCCGGGCGCAGCGGGTTGCCGGAGGCGAATTTCGCATCGGGCTTAAGTTTGATGGTCAGGGTTTTTGCTGCCGCGTCCGCGTCCCAGCTTTCTGCCAGAACCGGGGTGATTTTTTCCGGGTTATCGCGGTCCGGCTGAACCAGACGCTGATACAGGCTCGGCACGGTCTGGATGCTGGAAAGCTCGTTGGCTTCGGCCGGGTCGAGGCTCACGATATCATCAAGGCCCTGGGCGACAACCAGCGTATTGGGCGGAGTAGCGGCGTGGGCAGCGCTTGAGAGCGCAGCCAGCACCAGTAACGGCAGCAGTTTTTTAGTCATAGCGATCCCTGAAAAAAAATATATTGTGATTGTTATAGGCTTCGCTACGTTAGGCTGACTGAGGAATTCCTCAAAGTCGAAATTCTGCTTTGCTTATGCCATGCGGATATAACGCATGCAGGCTGGTTATTAAACGCTTATCTTCCTGGGAGTCACCGCCGTGCCCGAAATCAATCATCATGGTCAAACCGTTAACGATATTGTTCCCGACTGGAAATGCGCGCAGGTATTAACCCGCACGGCGCTGACCGGCCAGTATTGTCGTCTGGAGCCGCTGGATGCGGATCGCCACTCTGCAGACCTGTTTGACGCCTACGCGCTGGGGGATGACAGCGACTGGACGTGGCTTGCCAGCACCCAGCCGGAAAGCGTGGAGGCCACCGCGCACTGGGTGCTGGGAAAGGTGCTGGACGATGACCTGGTGCCTTTCGCCGTTATCGATGTACAGACCGAAAAGGCCGTGGGGCTGGTGAGCTATATGGCGATCGAGCGGTTTCTCGGCTCGGTGGAGATCGGCCACGTCACCTGGTCGCGCAGGATGAAAGGCACCCGAATCGGCACCGAAGCGGTGTGGCTGCTGCTGAAAAATGCGTTTGAGCATAAGTACCGTCGGCTGGAGTGGAAATGCGATTCGATGAACACCGCCTCTCGCCGCGCGGCGGAGCGGCTGGGATTCGTCTGGGAAGGGCGGCTTCGCCAGAAGCTGGTGCGCAAAGGGCGCAACCGCGACAGCGATATGCTCTCTATTATTGATAGCGAATGGCCGCAGCGCGATGCAGAGCTGCGCGCCTGGCTGGCGGCAAAGAATTTTGACGGGGAAGGGCGGCAGGTTAAGCGGCTTGAGGATTTTCGGTTATAAGAACGTTTATGTAGGGTACAGCGAAATCCTGTGATTAATCTGCCGAAATCACGATTTCAATTAAGTTGGTTTTACCGGACTGCAGCCCCTGAGTTACCGCGGCGGCGATGTCCGCCGCCTGGGTGACCCGGCAGCAGCGAATGCCCATGGCGGTGGCGAGCGACTGAAAATCGATGTGCGGGTCAACCAAATCCATTCCGATAAAGCGCCCCAGCTTCGTCGAACTGTAGGCGGGCTGGCTCTTCATAAAGTTTTTGAGGACGTTGTACTCCAGGTTATTCATGACGATAAAGGTCACGGGCAGCTTTTCGTGTGCCGCCGTCCAGAGCGCCTGCGGTGAGTACAGGGACGCGCCGTCGCCCATCAGGCACACCACCGGCTCGCGGCCCAGCCCCAGCGAGTGGCCGACAGCCGCAGGCATACCCCAGCCCAGCCCGCCGCCGCGCATAAAGTAGTATCGCAGGTGCTGCTGGTCGGAGATCACCCGGCGAACGTGCCTTGCCGTTGCAATCGCCTCGTCGACAATCGTGGTGCCCGGCGGAACGGATTTAATCACCTCGTATGCCGCGACCATCGGCGAAATCGCCGGGCGCAGCCGCTCGGCTGCCAGTCGCTCTTCCTGCTCCTGCCACTCTTTTTCACGTTCAGCGCGCGCCGCTTTGAGCAGCCGCTGGTGCGTCAATTTGCTTGCCACCCGGCGCTGCTCAAGCTTTGGTAACAGTGCCTTCAGGGAGAGTTTGATATCCCCCATTACCGAGAGGCGGGTGGCGTAGGTGCGGCCCAGCTCGTTCATGTCGGCGGAAAGCTGGTATACCGCGCACGAACCCGGGATTGCGTCCCCTTCGCTGTACAAAATGGTGATCAGGCTTCTGCCACCGATGATAAACACCGCGTCGTAGCCATTGACGATGCCGGCGATTTCGCAGGCGGTGGTGGGCATATTGCCGCGCCAGAGCGCGTGCTGCGTAGGAAAGGGCAGATTTAACGGCCAGGAGGAGCCGTAGACGTGGGCGCCGAGCGCTTGCGCAAGCTGAACAATCTCCTGTGTTGAGCCGCTGGAGTGAACCTCATCTCCCGCCACGATCATGATCCTGCCGGGCGTAACCTGGCTCAGCTCCTCCGCCAGTTCGTCCAGCGAGCCCGCCACGGTGTGGTAGTTCACCTTAGAGGCCGTTTGTATTCCGGCGTCGCTGAGTTCCTCCATCACGTTCATCGGCAGGGAGAGCAGCACCGGGCCCGCGGGCGGGTAGCTGGCAGCATGAAAGGCGCGGCGCACCAGAACCGGGAGCTGATCGGCGCTGGTGACCTCCTGCGCCCACTTCACCACCGGAGAACCAATGGAGACAATGTCATCGTACAAAAGCGGATCGCGCACGTAGTGCCGCGTGTCCTGCTGCCCGACGGTCACAACCAGCGGGGTTTTCATGATCCGCGAGTTGATTAAATTTCCCATTCCGTGCCCGAGGCCGCTGGCGGTATGTAAATTGATAAAGCCGGTCTTGCCGGAGGCTTTCGCATAGCCGTCGGCAATGGCGACCACGCTGCTCTCCTGGAGTGCCAGAATATAGTGAATGTTTTCATGCCGGAGCAGGGCGTCAATCAGCGGAAGTTCCGTCGTGCCGGGGTTGCCAAATATATATTCCACGCCTTCACTCTCCAGCACGTCGAGGAGAATGTCGGCACCTGATCGCATATTTAAATCTGATAAGGACGTTAATGATTTAATCATAATGACACCTCATTCAGTATTAATTAAGTCATGCTAAAACTCTTCCTGCGTCGGTCGGACAATAATTTCATTCACATCAACGTCGTTGGGTTGTTCAATAGCAAATAAAACGGCGCGGGCAATTGCGTCTGCCGGTATGGCCTGCTTATAAAATTCATGCAGGAACTCTTTACTCGGGGCATCAGAGCTGCCGAACTGCAGCTCGCTTTCGACCGCGCCCGGAGATATAAGGGTAGTTCGGATGGTCCTGCCTGCCTCCTGGCGAAGGCCCTCGCTCAGGGCGCGGACCGCGAATTTCGTGGCGCTATACACCACGCCGCCGGGGGCAAGCACTTTGATGCCCGCCACGGAAGCCACGTTAATAAAGTGTCCGCTTCCCTGGCGCTGGAATACCGGGAATGCCGCAGCGATGCCGTACAGTACGCCCTTCAGGTTGGTATCAATCATCCGATCCCACTCATCGGTTTTTAGCTCGCTGAGGGGGGCGATGGCCATAAACCCGGCGTTGTTTATCAGCACGTCGACGCGCTGGTATGCCGATACGGCAGCATCGATGGCCTTTTGCACCTCTTCCTGGCGCGTGACGTCGGCCTTAACGGCAATCGCCTGTCCACCCTGCTGAATGATCCGATCCACCAGGGCGTTAATCTTCTCAAGGCGGCGCGCCACCAGGACCAGCGAATACGCCTTATCCGCTAAATACAGAGCAATAGCCTCGCCGATACCGCTGCTGGCGCCGGTGATAACGATAACCTTGTTTGCACTATTATTCATGATCTTATCTCACTGTTGTGTGATTCAAAAAATAAAAGGCAGGAAAGGATTAAAGAATAATGACAAATTCTTTAATCCTTAGGGCGATATATTGTATATTTTGAATGGAATGACATTCGATTAAACTTAATAGAGTTCAGGAGAAAGTGTCAATGACGTTTTAAATAATTAAATTCATTGCTGTGCTAATATTTAATTCTTATATGTAAAAATGAATATTATCGAAATAAGGTTTGGCCTTGAAAACGCTCTCTTTTCGTATCATGACGAAAGGTTTATTAAGACGCTCGCGGCCCTGCTAACAGGGCCTGAGAATTAAATTTTGCCACTGTAGAGTACGGGGCCGGTGGGTTGCCCGGTGGGCGATCCCCCCTCGGGCTCGAGGCTTATGGCTATTATGGCGTCAGGAGTAAGGGTTTCGTTCTTCAGGACAACGCTCGTCGGTACAGCCTTGTGCAGCAGCCCCAGGGATATCGGGGCCTCCCCGGCAGGGATCAGCCAAAGCTGCAGGCTATTTTGCGACGTGACAGCGTTCGGTCTGAGAGGGGTTATGCTCAGATACTGGCGGCGGGCGTCCGCACTGACGATCCACTGCCCGTGCTGCTGGGCATCGTTGAGCACCATCAGCGGTGCGAGTTCCGGCGCGCGGGTGGAATACCAGGCTACCGCACTAACGGCAGCGATGCCGGCCGCGACCATCCAGCCGAGATAAGGCCGCTTTTGGCGCAAAGGCTTTTTCGCAGGCAGATCGAGGGCGATCCTCTTCCACACCGTCTCGGGTGGGGTAACGGGCGCAAGATGGCTGTCGAGCGTGCTGAACATGTCCTGCCAGTACGCCACGCGGGCGGCCAGACCGGGCTCAGCGGCAAGCCTTTTCTGGAACTGAAGCCGCGCCCCGCCGCGCAGGGTGCCGAGCGCATATTCTGCTGCCAGCATGTCATCGCGTTTTTCGCCGTCGTTCATAGGCCCACACACTCCCGAAGATGATCCATCGCGCGGCGGATCCAGCTTTTTACCGAGCCCACGGGCTGCTGGAGCCAGTCGGCAATGTCGCTGTGGGACATGCCCTGATAGTAGGCGAGCGTAATGCTCTGGCGCTGTTCGTTACTCAGATGGCCCAGACAATGCCTGAGCCGTGCTGCCTGTGCGTCGTCGTGCCAGTTATTCTGCTCATCGCTTTCGCCCAGCAGAATATCTTCCGAATACGACTCTTCACGGGCGGCAGCCCGGGTTTGCCCGCTGCGCAGCCAGTCAATACAGCGGTTGCGAACAATATGCGTAAGCCAGGTCATCGGGGAGCTCAGGGTGGCATTATAGGTTTCGGCTTTACTCCAGACGGTGACAAAGCAGTCGTGAAGGATCTCTTCTGCCCATGCGCGATGGCGCAACATGCGCAGCGCGACGGCAAACAGGTGAGGCGAAGTGAGTCGGTAAAGTTGTTCAAATGCGCGGCGATCGCCGTTTGCGACCGCCTGCATTAATTTCAACTGCTGTTCAGCCAGCGCGTTATCCATGTTTTTCCCGGAAGGCAACCTCACACTTCCGAAGTATAGACAACTACTTAGGCATCAGGACTGTATCAATGACGTCGATCACGCCATTTTTTTGATGAACGTCATAGGTGCTGATGTTCGCCACGTTGCCTTTACCATCCTTGATCTGGATGTTGTGCGGGCCGTTGCTCATGATCCACAGCGGTTGACCGTTAACGGTTTTCAGCTCCGCGTGGCCGCCGCCCTGTTTAATTTTCTGCTCCAGCGCTTTCATATCGTAATTACCCGCGACCACGTGATAGGTCAGAATGCTGGAGAGCAGCGCTTTATTTTCCGGCTTCACCAGATTGTCGACCGTACCCGCAGGCAATTTTGCAAACGCCGCATCGGTTGGCGCAAAAACGGTGAAGGGCCCTTTGCTCTGCAGCGTATCCACCAGCCCGGCCGCTTTGACCGCCGCCACCAGCGTGGTGTGATCTTTTGAGTTCACGGCGTTTTCAACAATATTTTTGCTCGGGAACATTTCCGCTCCCCCCACCATCACGGAGCCAGACGTCATGGCCGCTGATGCGCCTGCACAGAAGAGCAAAGCGCTGGATACGAATGCAACACTGAGTAGCTTTTTCATCATTTATCCTCGGATTAGGGAGCAAAGGCGTTGCTCACATACTCACATACGAGGGCAGGGGGGAAACTGGATGCAGGGAAATGAAAATAAATTTTTGGCGGGGAAGTGAATTCCCTCTCCCCTATGGGGAGAGGGTCAGGGTGAGGAGAAATGACTCAGCGTCTTACCGGTGCCCCGTTCGCCACGTAATACGCCGCCGTGCTCTTCGCCAGCGGCTCGCGCCCGCGAATAGCGTCGGCAATCTTCTCGCCAATCATGATGGTGGTGGCGTTCAGGTTGCCGGTGATGATCTGCGGCATGATCGACGCATCTACCACGCGCAGCCCTTCCAGCCCGTGAACGCGGCCTTCGCCGTCAACCACCGCCATCTCGTCATAGCCCATCTTGCAGGTACCGCACGGGTGGAACGCGGTTTCGGCGTGGTTACGTACGAACTCGTCCAGCTGTTCGTCGGTCTGACACTCGACGCCCGGGCTGATTTCACGACCGCGGTACGTGTCCAGCGCGGGCTGGTGCATGATTTCGCGAGTGATGCGAATAGCGTCGCGGAACTCCTGCCAGTCCTGCTCGTGGGACATATAGTTGAACAGGATCGCCGGATGCTGGTGCGGATCGCGGGACTTGATGCGCACGTGGCCGCGGCTCGGGGAGCGCATGGAGCCGACGTGGCACTGGAAGCCGTGCTCTTTTACTGCGTTCGAGCCGTTGTAGTTAATCGCCACCGGCAGGAAGTGGTACTGAATGTTCGGCCATTCAAACTCTTCGCGGCTGCGGATAAACCCGCCCGCTTCGAAGTGGTTGCTCGCGCCCACGCCGGTGCCGCCAAACAGCCACTCTGCGCCAATCTTCGGCTGGTTCCACCACTGCAGGGCAGGGTAGAGGGAAACTGGCTCTTTGCACTCGTACTGGAGGTACATCTCCAGGTGATCCTGCAGGTTTTCGCCCACGCCGGGCAGGTCGTGCACCAGCGGGATATCGAACTCGGCGAGCAGCTCCGCGTTGCCCACGCCGGAGCGTTGCAGGATCTGCGGCGAGGCAATGGCCCCTGCGCACAGCAGGACTTCTTTATTTGCCGTCGCTTTGGACGGAATGGTGCTTTCGCCCTCCAGCCACTCGACGCCCGCCGCGCGCTTGCCGTCAAATATAATATGATCGGTCATGGCGTGGGTGCGGATGGTGAGGTTCGGACGCGGCTTCGCCTGGTCAAGATAGCCGCGCGCGGTGCTGGCGCGTCGGCCCTGCGGCGTGACCGTGCGGTCCATCGGGCCGAAGCCTTCCTGCTGATAGCCGTTGAGATCCTCGGTGCGCGGGTAGCCCGCCTGCACGCCCGCTTCCACCATCGCTTCAAACAGCGGATTCACGCCCGGTTTTGAAGTGGTGACGCTCACCGGACCCTCGCCGCCGTGGTAGTCGTTTGGCCCCACGTCGCGCGTCTCCGCCTTGCGATAGTAGGGCAGGCAGTTGAGGTAGCTCCAGTGTTCAAGACCCGTTTCTTTCGCCCAGTTGTCCAGATCCATCGCGTTGCCGCGCACGTAGCACATGCCGTTAATCAGCGACGAGCCGCCCAGCCCTTTGCCGCGTCCGCACTCCATGCGGCGGTTGTTCATGTATGGCTCTGGCTCGGTTTCATAGGCCCAGTTGTAGCGCTTGCCCTGCAGCGGAAACGCCAGCGCGGCGGGCATCTGGGTGCGGAAATCCATACGGTAATCCGGTCCGCCCGCCTCAAGCAGCAGCACGGTGGTGTTCGGATCTTCGGTCAGTCGCGTTGCCAGCACGTTGCCGGCAGAGCCGGCCCCGATAATGATGTAGTCAAATTGCAAATAAACCTCCCGGTTAAAATATGGACTGGAATTTACCCATCTCAACCTGGATGGACTTCACCTGGGTGTAGCTCTGCAGCGTCATCACGCCGTTCTCGCGGCCAATGCCGGAGTGTTTGTAGCCGCCGACCGGCATCTCTGCGGCGGATTCACCCCAGGTGTTGATCCAGCAGATGCCCGCTTCGAGCTGATGTATAGCGCCGTGCGCGCGGTTCAGGTCGGCAGTCACGATCCCCGCCGCCAGGCCGTAGTCGGTGTCGTTGGCGCGACGAATGGCTTCTTCGTCGCTTTCGTAGGTAAGAATGGACATCACCGGGCCGAAGATCTCTTCGCGCACGATGGTCATCTCGTCGGTGCAGTCGGTGAACACGGTCGGGGCGACCCACGCGCCGTTGTCAAAGCCGTCACCCTTCAGCGCATCGCCGCCGCACAGCACGCGCGCGCCTTCCTCTTTGCCTTTGGCGATGTAGCGCAGCACGCTGTCGCGGTGCGTGAAGCTGACCATCGGGCCGAAGTTGGTGCCTGCATCGAACAGATCGCCCGCGCGGATGCGGCCCACGCGCTCAACGATTTTTTGCTCAAACGCGGCCTTGAACTTAGCGGGCACGAACACGCGGGTGCCGTTGGTGCACACCTGGCCGGAGCTGAAGAAGTTCGCCATCATCGCGATATCCGCCGCGAGATCGAGATCCGCATCGTCGAAAATAATCAGCGGGGATTTGCCGCCCAGCTCCATCGTCACCTCTTTCAGGGACGAGGCCGCCGAGTTGGCCATCACCTTCTTGCCGCTGGCGACGCCGCCGGTGAAGGAGACTTTGGCAATGCCCGGATGCTCGGTCAGGTACTGGCCGGTCTCCGCGCCCACGCCCGGCAGAACGTTAAACACGCCGTCCGGCACGCCCGCTTCGGTGTAGATCTCGGCAAGCTTCAGAGCGGTGAGCGGGGTCACTTCGCTCGGCTTGAAGATCATCGCGTTGCCCGCCGCCAGCGCCGGGGCCGATTTCCACAGGGCTATTTGGATCGGGTAGTTCCACGCGCCGATGCCCGCCACCACGCCCAGCGGCTCGCGGCGGGTATAGACGAACGAGGTGTCGCGCAGCGGGATCTGGCTGCCTTCCAGCGCCGGGATCAGCCCCGCGTAGTACTCCAGCACGTCCGCGCCGGTGACGATGTCGACGGTTGAGGTTTCTGAAAACGCTTTACCGGTGTCGAGGGTTTCCAGCTTTGCGAGCGCGTCGTTGCGCTCGCGCAGGATATCGACGGCGCGACGCAGGATGCGCGAGCGCTCCATGGCGGTCATTGCCGCCCAGATTTTTTGCCCGCGTGTTGCGCTTTCGACGGCGCGGTCCACGTCTTCGCGCCCGGCGGCCTGTACGCTCGCCAGGACTTCACCGTTGGCCGGGTTGATGGTCTCGAAGGTGCGACCGCTGGTGGCCGATGTATAACCACCATTGATATAAAGCTGCTGTTCTGCCATTCGGGACATAATTTCTCCTCGGTTATTCGGTCGGTAAATGCTGGCTGATAAAGTGGCTGGTAAGCGACTGGGCCAGGGTTTTATCCAGCGGCTTGCCGCTCAGCGCGGCGCGCAGCCACAGCCCGTCAATCAGCGCCGCCAACCCGTAGCCCGCCTCTTCGGCCTGCTGGCGCGGCAGCTCGCGGCGGAACTCGTACACCAGGTTCGACAGCAGGCGGCGGCTGCTCACCTGCTGAAGGCGGTAGAGCATCGGCTGGTGCATGCTGCTCGCCCAGAAGGCCAGCCAGGCCTTCATCGCCGCGCCGCTGGTCTGGGTTTCATCAAAGTTGCCGCCGACAATGGCCTGCAATCGCTGCTCCGCGCTGCCGTGCGGCAGGGCGTGTAAACGGCTTAACACCGCGTCGCGCAGCTGGCCGGTGATGTCGCGCATGGTCGCTTCCAGCAGGCCATTTTTATCTTTGAAGTAGTGGCTGATGATCCCCGTGGAAACGCCCGCCCGACGGGCGATCTGCGCGATGGTCGCATCGTGCATACCCACCTCATTTATTGCTTCCAGCGTGGCATCGATTAGCTGCCTGCGCCGGATCGGCTGCATCCCCACTTTGGGCATTTTTGCCACTCCATTCATCAGCGTTGGTTAACTATTAAAGCGGTTTTTGATTGGACGTTCAATATAAAATGTGTCTTAATTGTTGCGGTTTTGGATTTCAATAGTTACAAAAACAGTGGGGATACTGGATGACAGACCTTTCACAGGACAGAGAAAAAGACAAAATCAACCCGGTCGTTTTTTATACTTCCGCCGGGCTGATTTTGTTGTTTTCCCTGACGACGATCTTCTTTCGTGATTTTTCTGCCGAGTGGATTGGGCGCACCCTGAACTGGGTGTCGAAGACCTTCGGCTGGTACTATCTGCTGGCCGCGACGCTCTATATCGTCTTCGTGGTCTGCATTGCCTGCTCGCGCTTCGGTTCGGTGAAGCTCGGGCCTGAGCAGTCAAAGCCCGAGTTTAGCCTGCTGAGCTGGGCCGCAATGCTGTTTGCCGCGGGCATCGGCATCGACCTGATGTTCTTCTCCGTGGCGGAACCGGTCACGCAGTATATGCAGCCGCCGGAAGGGGCAGGGCAGACGATGGAGGCCGCGCGCCAGGCGATGGTCTGGACGCTGTTCCACTACGGCCTGACCGGCTGGTCGATGTATGCCCTGATGGGCATGGCGCTCGGATACTTTAGCTATCGTTATAATTTGCCCCTCACCATCCGCTCCGCGCTCTACCCGATCTTCGGTAAAAAGATTAACGGCCCGATTGGCCACAGCGTCGACATTGCGGCGGTGATCGGCACCATCTTTGGTATCGCGACGACGCTCGGCATCGGTGTGGTGCAGCTCAACTACGGCCTGAGCGTGCTGTTTGATATCCCGGATTCGATGGCGGCCAAGGCGGCGCTGATTGCGCTCTCCGTCATTATCGCCACCATCTCGGTGACGTCTGGCGTTGATAAGGGCATCCGCGTGCTTTCCGAGCTGAACGTGGCGCTGGCGCTGGGCCTGATCCTGTTCGTGCTGTTTATGGGCGACACCTCGTTCCTGCTCAATGCCTTAGTGCTCAACGTCGGCGACTACGTGAACCGCTTTATGGGCATGACGCTGAACAGCTTTGCCTTTGACCGCCCGGTCGAGTGGATGAACAACTGGACGCTGTTCTTCTGGGCGTGGTGGGTGGCGTGGTCGCCGTTTGTCGGCCTGTTCCTGGCGCGCATTTCGCGTGGCCGCACCATTCGTCAGTTCGTGATGGGTACGCTGATTATCCCGTTCACCTTCACCCTGCTGTGGCTGTCGATTTTCGGCAACAGCGCGCTGCACGAGATCATCCACGGCAACGCAACCTTCGCGCAGGAAGCGATGGTGCACCCGGAGCGCGGCTTCTACAGCCTGCTGGCGCAGTATCCGGCGTTTACCTTTAGCGCCTCCGTGGCGACCATCACCGGCCTGCTGTTTTACGTCACCTCGGCGGATTCCGGCGCGCTGGTGCTGGGCAACTTCACCTCGAAGCTGAAGGATATCAACAGCGACGCGCCAAACTGGCTGCGCATCTTCTGGTCCGTCGCCATCGGCCTGCTGACGCTCGGCATGCTGATGACCAACGGTATCTCCGCGTTGCAGAACACCACGGTAATCATGGGTCTGCCGTTCAGCTTCGTGATCTTCTTCGTGATGGCCGGGCTATATAAATCGCTCAAGGTGGAAGACTACCGCCGCGAAAGCGCCAACCGCGACACTGCGCCGCGACCGCTGGGCGTGCAGGATCGCCTGAGCTGGAAGAAACGTCTGTCGCGCCTGATGAACTACCCGGGCACGCGCTACACCAAACAGATGATGGAGACGGTGTGCTATCCGGCAATGGAAGAGGTGGCGCAGGAGCTGAAGCTGCGCGGTGCGTACGTGGAGCTGAAAAGCCTGCCGCCGGAAGACGGCGATAACCTGGGGCACCTGGATCTGCTGGTGCACATGGGCGACGAGCAGAACTTTGTCTATCAGATCTGGCCGCAGCAGTATTCAATACCCGGGTTTACTTACCGGGCGCGCAGCGGGAAATCAACCTACTACCGGCTGGAAACCTTCCTGCTGGAAGGCAGCCAGGGGAATGATTTGATGGACTACAGCAAAGAGCAGGTGATTACGGACATTCTGGACCAGTATGAGCGGCACCTGAACTTTATCCATCTGCACAGGGAAGCGCCGGGGAACAGCGTGATGTTCCCGGATGTCTAAACGGATTCTTAAAAGACCTTTTGTCTGTATATAAATACAGTTATTTGACGCAGTATTACTCAAGGAAGAGTAACCATGCAGCAAAAGCACTGGTGCTGAAACATTCAGGCTTTTGCTTCGTCCAGGGAAGGAACTATGGATGAGTCACGCGATAGAGTTTATTGAAACATCACTCTTTACCCGGCAGATTAAAAGCATTGCTACGGATGATGAATTAAAGGATCTCCAAAAGGAACTCATTGCCTGGCCTGATAAAGGCGACCTGATCCAACACACGGGAGGGCTACGGAAAATCAGGATGGCCGCAGGCTCAAAGGGAAAGAGAGGCGGTGCCAGAGTGATCTACTTTTTGGCCACGGAGGAGGTGATTTATTTCATCATGGCCTACCCAAAAAGCGCGAAGGACAGCCTGACCGATGTAGAGAAAGCTGAACTCAAAAAGCTCACATCTGTTCTCACAAATACCGCTTCCAGTCCCGTCAATTAAAGGTGTACTATGTACTCCATCAGGCAAAAAGAGGCAGACAATGAGTATCTTTAATGAACTGAAGGCTTCGCTTGAAGAGGCAGCCGAGATCCATCGTGGTAAGAAAACGCCATCACGAGTCACTCGCTATGAGGTCGCGGACGTTCGTGCGATAAGAGTACAGCTCAATGTCACGCAAAGCGAAATGGCAAAGGCGCTTGGCACGAGCTTAGATACGATAAAAAGCTGGGAGTCGAAACGGCGAAACCCAACGGGATTAGCGGCGAAAGTGCTGAATGTGATTAGAGATAATCCCGCGTTTTACAGAGCGCTTGCGGGGCAGTGAGCTGATATCTATCTGTGCACTTTATGCCGGGTGGCGCTGCGCTTACCCGGCCTACAAAACCACTTTACCGTAGGCCTGATAAGCGCAGCGCCATCAGGCTTTTAGCAGCGTCCATACGTTCCCATCATTATTCTGCCAGACGAGGGTGAAGCGTTTACCCTCAGGATATTCTCCAGCCGAGCGCGAAAGCGCCAGTGTGATGGTTTTTTCCGTTACCTCTGTGACTCTCGTACACTCAAAGCCCATAAAAATCTTCACCTGCGGGAAGAGGGCTTTAAACAAACTCTCTTTGGCGCTAAAAGCGAGCGTCAATGCCAGCGCAAAAGAGTAGCCCGAGCGCATCAGGCATATCGCTTCCTGCGCATCAACGATACCGTCCTTGATGTCGCGGGCTTCAGGATCTGGAAGAATGGCTTCGCAATCAATACCCAGCAGCGCATCTGGATGACGGACGACAACCGCCATGGCCTGCGTGCCGCTGTGGGTGATGCTGCCTGAAATACCTTCCGGCCAGAGCGGTTCGCCGCTGGGGCCGATGCCAGGAACGGTGTGGTCAGGTAAGGCATGCGCGGCGGCGATGCGTCCGGCAAGATGTTCGGCTTTGCGTTTACGCCCGGCGTTTGAAAGCTCAGCGTGGTGGGGGAGCCAGAGAAGATCGGTGTCGGTGAAGGTGGTTGGGTCGAAGGTGACGCGATGGACGGTGTGGCCGGCGAGAATGAACGTGCTGTGGGTGGTGTGCATGTTTTTCCTCTATCAGCAAATAGTGCGGCCTGATGCCCTCACCCCGGCCCTCTCCCACAGGGAGAGGGGGAGTTACTGCCTGTATCAGAAATGCGTATTCACGCTCATATACCAGGTGCGACCCGGTTCATTATACGTATACGCACCCGCACCGTACATATACGCACCGGTGGTGGTGTTTCCGGTTGTCTGGGCATTCCCCGCGCGCCACTGACGTTTATCGAAGACGTTATCAATCCCGCCGGTCAGGCTGACGTTTTTGGTCATGTCCCAGGTCGCGCTCAGGCCAACGATGCTGTACGGGCTGACTTCGTCTTTCTCAGACCCGGTAACAGGCTGACCTTTGTAGTTGTATTTCTTCGGCTGCTGCTTGCCGTACCAGGTAAAGGTCGACTGAAGCGATACGTCCTGATGGACCTGCCAGCTCAGGGTAGAGTTCAGCGTGTACTCAGGAATGATCGACAGACGGTCGCCGGTCTCTTTGTTCTTGCTCTGCAGCATGTAGGTGATGTTGTTGGTCCAGTTGATCGTGTCGCTGACCGGCACGTTCAGGGAGCCTTCCAGACCTTCAACCACGGCCTTAGGCACGTTTTCCCACTGGTAAATATCGGTCGTGACTTTGCTGGTGGACGTATGGCCAATCGGCGCGTAGCCCGCTTCAATCTTGTCGCGATAGTCGTTACGGAACCAGGTCACGCCCGCCAGCCAGCCGTCATGTTTCCACTCCAGGCCAATCTCTTTGTTGATGCTGGTTTCGGCCTTCAGGTCGTCGTTACCCATCATGTAGCAGCCTACGCCGTCAGAGCTGGCGTAGCAGCCCTGGCCTTTGCTGTACAGCAGGTAGTTCGGGTTGGTCTGGTACAGGCTCGGGGCTTTATAAGCGCGCGCGATACCCATCTTCAGGGTGAAGTCATCCCCCAGCCCCTGCGACAGATTCAGGGACGGGCTCCAGTTGTTGCCCACGATGGTGTGGTGGTCGAAGCGCAGCGCCGGGGTCAGCATGGTGCTGTCGGTCAGCTCCATGTTGTTCTCCGCGAACAGGGAGAAAATCTCCGCCGAGGAGTACGGGCTACGGTCGTCGCTCATGCCCGGGATGGTGCCGCCCTGCTGGGCCTGGGTGTTGGAGGTGGAATCCTTCATGCGCTGCTGGTTCCACTCGGTGCCCAGGGTCAGGTTCTGGTTGACGAGGAAATCGATCGGCAGGTTGATTTCACTGTGCAGCATCACGTCGGCCAGATCGGTATCGGTGAATTTATTGCTGTTGAACAACCCTTCCAGACCGCCTGCCAGCCCTTCGCCCAGACGCGAGTTGCGGGTGTGCTCGTACTGCGCCCAGTTGCTGGTGGTGATACCGTTATCCCAGCCGCCGTTCCAGGTCACCGCGAAGTTCTGACGATAGATACGGTTCGTCTCTTTACCGTAGTTTTTCTTCACCAGGCCGTTGGAGCTGTTGTCGTTGTTGGTGTTCTGGGTATCGCCCGCGTAAAGGTTGTTCTGGCGGCTGTAGCCCGCTTCAAATTCGAGGGACTGCATAGGCGCGAAGTCCCAGCGCACCACGCCGTTGATGTCTTTGTTCTCTACGCCTTCACGGCCCGCGGGCAGCGTGTCGGCATACGCGCCGGTGCGGTCAGACTGGTGGCCCTGGTTAATGTCCCACGCGTCGGCCTGCGTTTTATCCAGGTTGCCGAACATGCGGAAGCTGAAGTCGCCGCCCAGCGGGCCGCTCAGGCTGAAGTTGGTGCGCTTGGTGGAACCTTCATCTTTATGTTCCGGCGCGTTCAGATAGGTGTTCCAGGAGCCATGCCACTGGTTGTCGAATTTCTTGGTGATAATGTTGACCACGCCGCCTGCCGCACCGTTGCCGTAGCGCGCCGCAGCCGGGCCGCGGATCACTTCGATACGTTCGATCATCTCTGGCGGTACCCAGCCGGTATCGCCGCGGGTATCACGCTCGCCGCGCCAGCCCAGGCGGATGGAGTTACGGCTGGTGACCGGCTTGCCGTCGATCAGGATCAGGGTGTTCTCCGGGCCCATGCCGCGAATGTCGATCTGACGGTTATTTCCGCGCTGGCCGCTGGTGGAGTTACCGGTCAGGTTAACGCCCGGCATGGTGCGGATGATCTCCGCCACGTCCCGCGCGGGTGGGTTTTTACGGATTTCATCGGCCGTGATGGTCGATACGCCTGGCGCCTGCAGGTTTTGCTCTGCGGCGGTGATCACCATCGTGTCTTCGTGCTGCGCAGAGGCGGCGCTGTCGTCTGCCATGGCGGGCAGCGCGACACCATAAATCCCTAAATTGACCAGCAAGGCCAGAGAGTGAATCTTCTTATTCATTGTACGTCCCGCTTTTATGGTTATTTAATGAGCGCGCTTCCCACAGCGCGGGCATTACGCTATTGCAAATGCAAATAGTTATCAATAATATTATCAATAAAATTTGCTCTGAAGCAAAAAAGTCAGCTAAACATGGGGTTATAAGGGTGACGGCGTTAACAACCGGAAGTGAAGGGTGGTGGCAATCGAAAAACGGGCCGGAATGGGAACGTCAGAAGGAGAGCTATCGCGTCACCTTCTGGTGGCGTGACCCGGCAGGAACGCAGAAAACGTCCGCGGTGAAGCGCGTCTGGCTCTATATCACCGGCGTGACCGATCACCATCAGAATGCTCGTCCGCACTCTCTCGAACGCATCCCGGATACCGACGTCTGGCAGTGGCAGGGCGAGTTCAGCCCGGCATGGCGCGGCAGCTACTGTTTTATTCCCTCCAGCAATGAAGATGATTTTGCCCGCGCGGTGTTTGAAGGCGAGCAGCCGGACCGCATGGCGCTGCGCGAAGGCTGGCGCAAACTCTTGCCGCACGCGGTGTCCGACCCGCTGAATCCGCAAAGCTGGCGCGGCGGGCGCGGTCACGCCGTCTCGGCGCTGGAAATGCCTGAGGCTCCGGTGCAGCCGGGCTGGAACAATCCCGATGCGCCCTACAAAAAGCCCGTCTGCATTGAATGGAACAGCGCGCGTCTGAACAACCGCCGCCGCGTCTGGGTTTTTACCACCGGTGACGAGAGCCCCGAGCGCCCGCTGGCGGTCCTGCTCGACGGACAGTTTTGGGCCGAAAGCATGCCCGTCTGGCCTGCGCTTGCGTCGCTCACGGATGAAGGCAAACTGCCGCCTGCGGTCTACGTGTTAATCGACGTGATTGATACCGCGCACCGCAGCCGCGAGCTGCCCTGTAATCCGGATTTCTGGCTGGCGGTGCAGGAAGAACTTCTCCCGCAGGTGAAAACCCTCGCGCCGTTCAGCGACCGCGCCGACCGTACCGTTGTGGCGGGGCAGAGCTTCGGTGGGCTTTCCTCTCTCTACGCAGGGCTTAACTGGCCGCAGCGTTTTGGCTGCGTGCTTAGCCAGTCCGGCTCCTACTGGTGGCCGCACCGCGGCGCGCAGCAGGACGGGCTGCTTATCGAGCAGCTTAAAGCGGGTGAAAAAACCGCACGCGGGCTGCGCATTGTCCTTGAGGCCGGGCGCAATGAGCCGCTCATTTTCCGCGCAAATCAGGCGCTTTACGCCGAACTACAACACACACAGCAACCGGTTATCTGGCGTCAGGTTGACGGCGGGCACGATGCGCTTTGCTGGCGCGGTGGGCTGACGCAGGGGCTAATGACCCTCTGGCAGCCGCTTATTTAATAACGGAGTCTGTATGGAATTCAGCAATCCTTTCGATAATCCGCAGGGACAGTTCGCCATTTTGCAAAACGACCAGGGGCAGTACAGCCTGTGGCCGCAGCAGTGCGAGCTGCCCGCAGGCTGGCGCGTTGTCTGCGAGCCGCAGTCCCAGGACGCGTGCCAGCAGTGGCTGGCCGAACGCTGGCAAACGCTTGAACCGTCTCATTTTGCGGGGGAGCGCGCATGAACCGTCTTCCTCTCGTTGCCGCCCAGCCGGGTATCTGGATGGCGGAACAGCTTTCCTCCCTGCCAAACGCCTGGAGCGTGGCGCACTACACCGAACTGAAAGGCGACATCGATGCGCCGCTGCTGGCAAAGGCGATTGCCGCTGGCATGATGCAGGCCGATACCCTGCGCACGCGTTTTGCCGAGGATAACGGCGAGGTGTGGCAGTGGGTGGATGACACCTTCATTCTACCGGAGCCATCCATTGTTCGCGTTACCTCTCACGACGCCGCCGTGGCGCTGATGGAGGCCGATCTCAATCAAAACCTCCGCGTCGAGAGCGGACAGCCGCTGGCGTTTCACCAGCTGATTCAGGTGGGGGAAAGCCACTGGTACTGGTATCAGCGCTATCACCATCTTGTGGTGGATGGCTTCAGCTTCCCGGCCATTACCCGCCAGATTGCCACTATTTATCGTGCCTGGAAAAACGGTGAGAACACGCCGGATTCCCCGTTTACCCCCTTTGCGGAAGTGGTGGAAGAGTACCAGCGCTATCGCGACAGCGATGCATATCAGCGCGACGGGGCCTTCTGGGCAGAGCAGCGCAAACAGCTTCCTTCTCCGGTGTCGCTTTCTGCTGCTCCTTTACCGGGCCGCGCGGCGACAACCGATATCCTGCGCCTGAAAATCGTTACCGACGGCCGCGCCTTTAGCCAGCTTGCGCAGGCGGCAGGGCAGGCGCAGCGCACCGATCTGGCGCTTGCGCTGGTGGCGCTGTGGCTGGGCCGCCTGACCGGACGGCTGGACTACGCCGCCGGGTTTATCTTTATGCGCCGCATGGGCTCCGCCGCGCTGACCGCGACCGGGCCGGTGCTGAACGTCCTGCCGCTGGCGGTCAATATCAACGCGCAGGAGAGCCTGCCGGCGCTGGCGCTGCGCCTGGCGAACCAGCTGAAAAAAATGCGCCGCCACCAGCGCTACGACGCCGAGCAGATCGTGCGCGACAGCGGGCGTGCCGCGGGCGACGAAGCCCTGTTTGGTCCGGTGCTGAACGTTAAGGTCTTCGATTATCAGCTCGATATCGACGGCGTGGAGGCCATCACCCACACGCTGGCCACCGGCCCGGTAAACGACCTCGAGCTGGCGCTGTTCCCGGACGAGCAGGGCGGGCTGAGCATTGAGATCCTCGCCAATAAAGAGCGTTACGATGAGGCGACGCTGACCCGCCACGCGGCGCGCCTGACCGCGATGCTGCAGCAGTTTGCGGCCAACCCGGATTTGCGCTGTGGTGAAGTGGAAACCGTTTCAGAGCAGGAATATCAGCATCTGGCACGCATCAACGATACCGGGCTGGCGCTGCCGTCCACCACGCTGGCGGATCTGGTTGCGGAGCAGGCGAGCAAAACGCCGGACGCCCCCGCGCTGGCGGATGCAAACGTCGAGCTCAGCTATCGCCAGATGCGCGAGCAGGTCGTCGCGCTGGCGAAGCTGCTGCGCGATCGCGGCGTGAAGCCGGGCGACAGCGTGGCGGTGGCCCTGCCGCGCTCGGTGTTCCTGACCCTGGCGCTGCACGGCATTGTCGAAGCCGGCGCCGCGTGGCTGCCGCTGGACACCGGCTACCCGGACGACCGTCTGCGGATGATGCTGGAGGACGCGAAGCCGTCCCTGCTTATTACTACCGACGAGCAGCTTCCGCGCTTTAGCGGTCTGCCGATGAGTTCATTTAGTTACAACACCCTGCTATCGGCTGCGGAGGCTGAGCCGCTGCGCCTGGCGACGCCGGAGCAGACCGCGTACATCATCTTTACCTCCGGTTCGACGGGCCGCCCGAAAGGGGTTATGGTCGGCCATACCGCCATCGTCAACCGCCTGAAGTGGATGCAGGATCATTACCCGTTGGACGCGACGGACGTGGTGGCGCAGAAAACGCCGTGCAGCTTTGATGTCTCGGTGTGGGAGTTCTGGTGGCCGTTTATCGCCGGGGCGAAGCTGGTGATGGCCGAGCCGGACGCGCACCGCGATCCGCAGGCGATGCAGAGCTTCTTCGCGCAGTACGGCGTGACCACTACCCACTTCGTGCCGTCGATGCTGGCGGCGTTTGTCGCCTCGCTGACCCCGGAAAACGCGGCGTGCTGCAACACCCTCAAGCAGGTGTTCTGCAGCGGCGAAGCGCTGCCGACCGAGCTGTGCCGCGAGTGGGAACAGCTCACTCATGCGCCGCTGCACAACCTCTATGGCCCAACGGAAGCGGCGGTGGACGTCAGCTGGTATCCGGCGTATGGCCCCGAGCTGGCGGCGGTGGAGGGCAACAGCGTGCCGATTGGCTTCCCGGTGTGGAACACGGGGCTGCGCATTCTGGACGCCATGATGCGCCCGGTGCCGTTCGGCGTGGCGGGGGATCTGTACCTCACCGGCATTCAGCTGGCGCAGGGGTATCTGGGCCGTCCGGACCTTACCGCCAGCCGCTTTATTGCCGACCCGTTTGCCCCCGGCGAGCGTATGTATCGCACGGGTGACGTTGCCCGCTGGCTGGACAACGGGGCGGTGGAATATCTGGGACGCAGCGACGATCAGCTGAAAATTCGCGGCCAGCGCATCGAGCTGGGCGAAATCGACCGGGCGATGCTGTCGCTGCCGGACGTGGCCCAGGCCGTCGCCCACGCCTGCGTGTTCAACCAGGCGGCGGCCACCGGCGGCGATGCCCGCCAGCTGGTGGGGTACGTGGTTTCCGAATCCGGCTTACCGCTGGATCGCGACGCGCTGCTGGAATCGCTCAAAGCGCAGCTGCCGCCGCACATGGTGCCGGTGGTGCTGCTGCAAATCAGCGCGCTGCCGCTCAGCGCGAACGGTAAGCTTGACCGCAAGGCGCTGCCGCTGCCGGAGCTGACGAGTAAAACCTCCGGCCGCGCGCCGGAGACGGAAACCGAAGCCGCCGTCGCGCAGGCGTTTTCCGCCCTGCTGGGCTGCGAGGTGAACGACATTGAGGCCGACTTCTTTGCCCTCGGCGGCCATTCGCTGCTGGCGATGCGCCTGGCCGCGCAGCTTAGCCGCGCGTTCGACCGCAAGGTGACGCCGGGGCAGATTATGGTCGCCTCCACGGTCAGTAAGCTCAGCGTGCTGCTGGACTCGCAGATGAGCGACGAGCAGGCGCAGCGTCTGGGATATGAAACTCTTCTCCCGCTGCGCGAAAGCAGCGGCCCGACGCTGTTCTGCTTCCATCCGGCGTCCGGCTTTGCCTGGCAGTTTAGCGTCCTGGCGCGCTACCTCAGCCCGCGCTGGTCTATCGTCGGCATTCAGTCGCCGCGCCCGGACGGCCCAATGCAGCAGTGCGCGGATCTGGATGGAGTGATTGAGCACCACCTGGCTACGTTGCGAAAGCAGCAGCCGCAGGGGCCGTATTATCTGTTCGGCTATTCCCTCGGCGGCACGCTGGCGCAGGGCATTGCCGCCCGTCTGCGCGAGCTGGGTGAAGAGGTGGCCTTCCTCGGCCTGCTGGATACCTGGCCGCCGGAAACCCAAAACTGGGCGGAGAAAGAGGCCAACGGCCTCGATCCGGAGGTGCTGGCGGAAATCGAGCGCGAGCGTCAGGCGTTTATCGCCGCCCAGCAGGGGCAGGGCTCCAGCGAGTTGTTTAACGCTATTGAAGGCAACTACGCCGACGCGGTGCGGTTGTTAACCACGGCGCACAGCGCGCGGTTTGACGGCAAAGCGACGCTGTTTGTCGCCGAGCGCACGCGAACGATGGATCCGCAGGTCGCGTGGGCACCGTGGGTTGGGGAACTGGAGGTATACAGCCAGGACTGCGCCCACGTGGATATCATTTCACCGCAGGCGTTTGAGAAGATTGGGCCGGTGTTGAGGGAGATATTGGGGTAACGTTAACAGCCCCTCACCCTGACCCTCTCCCCAAAGGGGAGAGGGGACGATTACACCCTCTCCCCTTTGGGGAGAGGGCTGGGGTGAGGGGATGGTTTGCTCCCTCTCCCTGTGGGAGAGGGCTGGGGTGAGGGGACATCAGACCGCACGTTTGCCTAACGGCACAACCAGCGGCGTGCCCGCCACCGGATCGTCAATAATCATGCAGCGCATGCCGTAGATCCGCTCGATCAGCTCCGGCGTCACAATCTCTTTCGGCGCGCCCTGCGCCACGATCTCACCGTCTCGCAGGGCAATCAGGTGCGTAGCGTAGCGGCACGCCTGGTTTAAATCGTGCAGCACCGCCGCCAGGGTATACCCCTGCGTGCGGTTGAGCTCGCTCAGCAACTCCAGCAGGTCAATCTGATGGCTGATGTCGAGCCAGGTCGTCGGCTCGTCCAGCAGCATGATGGAGGTCTCCTGCGCCAGCACCATCGCAATCCACGCGCGCTGACGCTGTCCGCCGGAAAGGGTATCCACGCTCTGCTGGGCCAGATCGGTAATCCCCGTCGCCTGCATCGCGCGGTTCACCGCCTCGTCGTCCTCTTTTCGCCAGCGGGTAAACAGCGGCTGGTGCGGATAGCGCCCGCGCGAGACCAGCTCCAGCACCGTGATGTCCCCCGGCGTGGTGGCGTTTTGCGCCAGCAGCCCAATACGCCGCGCCACCTCCTTACTGGCGAACCGCTGGATCTGCTCCCCGTCGAGGAACACGCTGCCTTCAGACGGCGTCATCAGGCGGCTCAGGGTGCGCAGCAGGGTCGATTTGCCGCAGCCGTTTGGCCCGATGATTGCGGTGAAGTGGCCGTCAGGAATGGCGACGGATAAGTCACGGGCAATGATTTTTTTGCCGTAGCCGAGGGTGAGGTTTTCGCCGCGCAAGCGGGTTGTAGAATCTGTCATTTCTTGCGTGACTCCTGAACGAGCAAGACGATGAGGTAAATCCCGCCGAGGCTGACGGTTACCACGCCCACCGGAAGTTGATAAGGCATAAACAGCTGCTGGGCGCAGAGATCGGCGGCCAGCAGCAGCAGCGCGCCGCACAGCGCCGCCTGGGCTAAGCCCCAGCGCGCCGTGCCGCTGAGGCGTCGGGCAATATGCGGGGCGACCAGGGCGATAAACGAGATCGGCCCGGCGATGGCCGTAGACGCTGCGGTCAGCAGTACGGCAACCAGCATCAGCATCAGGCGCGAGCGCTCGACGCTTACGCCCAGCGCGCAGGCGCTGTCGTCGCCCATCTCCAGCAGGCGCATGCGCCGCACCAGCAGCAGCGCGCCGATGAACATCAGCAAAATCAGCGGCGCGGCGGGCCAGGTTTTGCCCCACGTCAGGCCGTTGAGGGAGCCGGCGTACCACAGCCCGGCGGAGAGCGCGGTTTCCAGCGAGGCCTGCAGTAAAAGCCAGGTGTTAAAGGCCATCAGCATGGCGCGGATGCCGATCCCGATGATGATCAGGCGGAAGGTGTCGATACCGTTGCGCCAGGCCAGCGCCCAGATCAGTAATGACGTCAGAATGCCGCCCGCCATCGCCGTAAAGGTAATCGCCGTCAGGTGCTGGCCGAACAGCACCATCGCCACCAGCACGCCGCTCCAGGCCCCGGTGTTGAGGCCCATCACGTCCGGGCTGCCGAGCGGGTTTCGCATCAGCGACTGGAATATCGCACCGCTCACGCCGAGCGCCGCGCCGACCAGTATGGCCATCGCCACGCGCGGCAGACGCCACTCCGTCACCACCATGGTGATATTGCGCGGCGCGCTGCCGAGCAGTGCGTCAAACACCTGCGCAAAATCTAGCGTCACCGCGCCGCTGCGCAGGCTCCAGACCGCCAGCAGCAGAATGGCGATAAGCAGCAGGGATACGCTGGTGACTAAACGGCGGGACGGGGCCATCATGCGCCACCTCCGCGCCTGCGGCGTACCAGGAAGATCAGCACCGGCGCGCCGATAAAGGCGCTGACCACCGAGACGCGCAGCTCGCCGGGCACCAGCAGGCGGCCCAGCACGTCCGCAAACAGCAGCAGGGCAGGGGTGGCCAGCAGCGTCACCGGCAGCGACCAGCGGTGATCCGCCCCCACCAGCCAGCGCGCCATGTGCGGCATCATCAGGCCGATAAAGGCAATGGGGCCGACCACCGCGGTCGCGCTGCCGCACAGCACCGTGATGGCGAGCAGACCAATCAGCTGCGTGCGCGCCACGCGGTTGCCGAGGGCGGTTGCGGTGTCGCTGCCGAGGCTCAGGCTGTTGAGCGACCGGCTTAAAAACAGCGCCACGGCGGCGGCGATAATGACCGGGATCGCCACCACTTTTAGGGTCTCAAGGGTGCGGATATCCAGCGATCCGGCCTGCCAGAAGCGCAGCTGGTCGTAGACATCCGGGTTGAGCAGGGCGATGCCGTTGGATAACCCTTCCAGCACCGCCGCGAGCGCCACGCCCGCCAGCGTTAAACGTACCGGACTCAGCTGCCCGCCGCCCTGGCTGCCGGTAAAGGCCACCACCAGCGAGGCGGCCAGCGCGCCGCAGAAGGCCATGACCAGCTGCTCGGACGGAGAGGTCAATCCGAACAGCGCCGCGCCGAGCACGATGGCGAAGCTGGCGCCGGAGTTAACGCCAAGGATGCCGGGGTCCGCCAGCGGGTTGCGGGTAAGGGTTTGCATCAGGGCACCGGCAAGGCCGAGCGCACCACCCGCCAGCAGTCCGGCAAGGGTGCGGGGCAGGCGGGCGTCGAGCACGATGATGCAGTCGGCGCTCTGGCAGGTACCGGAGAGCGCATCGACAATAACGGACGCGGGCAGCGGCTTTGCGCCAACCAGCAGACTGAGTGCAATCGCAAGGATCAGCAGCAGCAATAAAGCGGGCACGGCAACGGCGCGCACCGCGGAAGAGGAAAACGACATAGCAACGTCCATGATGTGATAATGATAGTAATTATCGTTATCTATCTTATTTGGCTATGTTAGCATGTGCGCCCATGGAAATGGTAGACCGATACCTCAAGGCCTTGTCATGAATCAAAAATCCTGGCTGCTCAACCTCAGCCTGCTCAAAACCCATCCGGCGTTTCGCGCCGTCTTTATCGCCCGTTTTATCTCCATTTTGTCCCTCGGCCTGCTCGGCGTTGCCGTGCCGGTGCAGATCCAGACCATGACCCACTCCAGCTGGCTGGTGGGGTTATCCGTCACCTTAACCGGCGGGGCGATGTTTATCGGCCTGATGGTGGGCGGCGTGCTGGCGGACCGCTACGAGCGTAAAAAGCTGATCCTGCTGGCGCGCGGCACCTGCGGGGTGGGCTTTATCGGGCTGTGTCTGAACGCGATGCTGCCGGAGCCGTCGCTGATTGCGATTTATGCCCTCGGGCTGTGGGACGGTTTCTTTGCCTCGCTGGGCGTGACGGCGCTGCTGGCGGCCACGCCCGCGCTGGTCGGGCGCGAGAACCTGATGCAGGCGGGGGCGATCACCATGCTCACCGTACGCCTCGGCTCGGTGATTTCACCGATGGTGGGCGGCCTGCTGCTGGCGACCGGCAACGTGGCGTGGAACTACGGCCTGGCGGCGGCGGGGACCTTCATTACCACGCTGACGCTGCTGCGCCTGCCGCAACTGCCGCCTCCGCCGCAGCCGCGCGAGCATCCGCTGAAATCGCTGATGGCAGCCATTCGTTTTCTGTTCAGCAACCCGCTGATTGGCGGCATTGCGCTGCTCGGCGGCCTGCTGACCATGGCAAGCGCGGTGCGCGTGCTCTACCCGGCATTAGCAGGAGAGTGGCAGATGAGCGCCTCGGAGATTGGCATTCTCTACGCCGCCATTCCGCTCGGCGCGGCGTGCGGGGCGCTGACCAGCGGCAACCTGGCGCAGAGCGCGCGTCCAGGATTAATTATGCTGCTTGCCACGCTGGCCTCGTTTATCGCCATTGGCTTCTTCAGCCTGATGCCTGTGTGGGCGCTGGGCGTGATCTGCCTGGTGATCTTCGGCTGGCTGAGCGCCATCAGCTCGCTTTTGCAGTACACCCTGATTCAGACCCAGACGCCGGAAGGGATGCTCGGGCGCATTAACGGCCTGTGGACGGCGCAGAACGTGACGGGCGATGCGATTGGCGCGGCGATCCTCGGCGGGCTGGGGGCGATGATGACCCCGGTGGCCTCGGCGAGCAGCAGCGGGTTTGCGTTAGCGATGGTTGGCGTGATTTTGCTGGTGGCGCTGGCAGAATTGCGCCGATTCAGGCAGGAGAGCGTCTTGACCTTGTAGGTCGGGTAAGGCGTAGCCGCCACCCGACAAAACGCCCGGTGGCGCTGCGCTTACCGGGCCTACGGGGAACGTGCCACTTATTTAAAAATTGAATTTAAACGCTGCAATACCAACATCGCGCTGTAATAATCCAGGCGGAACGTCTCGGTTCCCAATGCCCAGACGCGCTTGTTTTTCACCGACGGCAGATGCGCCAGCAGCGGGTTAGCGTAAATCGCATCCACGTCTTTCTGGTCACCCGCAAAAACGAACAGCCCTTCGCCGTTCAGCCCCGTCGCCAGGTTTTCCCCACCCAGCTGAACGATGTCGTGGCGCTTGCCCTGGCTTTTTGAGGTCTGCAGCCCGGCGGGGAGCTCCGCCAGCGTAAAGCCCAGCTGGTGCAGCAGCTTGCCCTGTGCGGATTCTGCGGTCCACAGGTTGGCGCTGTGGGCGGCGGCGGTGTAGACGATGGCGTTCACCGGCTGCGGCGGCAGCTTCATCTGCTGTTTCACCTGCGCGAGCTGCGTATCAAAGGCGGCAATGCGCTCTTCGGCCTGTTTTTCCTGCCCGGTGATGGTGCCCAGCTGCGTCAGCAGCTCCTGCCAGCTCTTGTCGTCGTAGTTAATGATAAGCGTCGGGGCGATGGCGGAAAGCTGGTCGTACAGCGCCAGCGCGGAATCCCCGCCGGTGGCGCTGATCAAAATCAGGTCCGGCATTTGCGCGGCGACCGCTTCGGCGCTCGGCTCACCGATGTACAGTCGCGCAACCTTGCGCTGTTTCGCAATATTCCCCCACTGACGCAGGAAACCCTGCCCATCCGCCACGCGGTTGTTCGGCGTGGTAGCACCGCTGGCAATGACCGGGGCGTCAATCGCCAGCAGAGAGCCGGTTAAGGTCACGCTGGTGGAGACAATACGCGTTGGCTTGCTCTCAAGCGTGTGAACGCCGCGGCTGTCGGTCACCTGACGCGGCCAGTCGGCGGCGGTCGCTGAGGTTAGTCCTAAAACAAAAAGTCCTGTTAAAAGAAGGGCATTACGGCAAACGGCAGGGAGTTTCACAGAGCGGGATCCTGTTTTTGTTGAAGTTAATGCTTCTCATTTTCATGATTGCGGAGACGGGATGCAAGCGTTAGTCGCACAAGTTGTTTGCTCCGCGGTTGACACCGGGGCGCTGTGAGATTAGGTTAGCCGTCGAAAATATAAATGATAATCATTATTACTGCCTTTATCATTTTAGGAGGATGATATGGATACGTCATTGGCTGAGGATACCCAGCACACCGCGACCACGCTGCAATCAGACAGCTTTTTCTTTATGTCGCCCTATCGCAGTTTTACCACGTCAGGCTGTTTTGCCCGCTTCTCTGAGTCCGCCGTAGGCGGCGACGATCCGAACGGCAACTTCCAGCAAAAATTAGCCCAGGCTTTCCAGAACGCGAAGGCCAGCGGCATTGCCCACCCGGTGATGGTGGGGGCTATCCCGTTCGATACCCGCAAACCGTCGTCCCTGTTTATTCCGCAACGCTGGCAGACCTTCTCTCGCCCGGCGCGCCAGCAGTCTTCACGCTATTTCACCGGCGCACAGACGCTGAACGTGGAAAAACGTACTGAGATCCCGCCGCAGCCGGTGTTCGAAGAGATGGTTGCCCGTGCGGCAGCGCTGACCGCCACGCCGCAGGTGAACAAGGTGGTGCTCTCGCGCCTGATCGATATTGCGACCGACAAAACCCTCGACAGCGGTGCGCTGATGGAGCGCCTGATCGCCCAGAACCCGGCGAGCTTTAACTTCCACGTGCCGCTGGAAGACGGCGGCGTGCTGCTGGGCGCAAGCCCGGAGCTGCTGCTGCGCAAAGAAGGCGCGCACTTTAGCTCGCTGCCGCTGGCAGGCTCTGCCCGCCGTCAGCCGGACGACGTGCTGGACAGAGAAGCGGGCAACAAGCTGCTGGCCTCCGAAAAAGACCGTCACGAGCACGACCTGGTGACCCAGGCGATGAAGGCCATTCTGGCGCCGCGCAGCCACCGCCTGAGCATGCCGTCTTCTCCGCAGCTGATCACCACGCCGACCCTGTGGCACCTGGCGACGCCGGTAGAAGGTGACGCGCGCGAGAACGAAAACGCCCTGACCCTGGCCTGCCTGCTGCACCCCACGCCTGCCCTGAGCGGTTTCCCGCACCAGGCGGCAAAACAGCTGATTGCCGAGCTGGAGCCGTTTGACCGCGAGCTGTTCGGCGGCATTGTCGGCTGGTGCGACAGCGAAGGTAACGGCGAGTGGGTGGTGACTATCCGCTGCGCGCGTCTGCGCGAGAACACCGTGCGCCTGTTTGCCGGCGCGGGCATTGTGCCCGCCTCCTCGCCGGTGGGCGAGTGGCGCGAAACCGGCGTGAAGCTCTCCACCATGCTCAACGTTTTTGGCTTGCACTAAGGAATACTCATGACCATCCCTTTTACCCGCTGGCCTGAGGAATTTGCCCGCCGCTACCGTGAGAAAGGCTACTGGCAGGATCTGCCGCTGACCCACATTCTCACGGATCGCGCGGACAGCGATGCCGTGGCGATTATCGACGGCGAGCGGCACATAACCTACCGCGCGTTTCATCAGGCGGTGAACAATCTGGCCTCTGCCCTCCAGGGGCAGGGTCTGCACCGCGGCGAGACGGCGCTGGTGCAGCTCGGCAACGTCGCCGAGTTCTACATCACCTTCTTCGCGCTGCTGCAAATCGGCGTGGCGCCGGTCAACGCGCTCTTTAGCCATCAGCGCAGCGAGCTGAACGCCTACGCCGCGCAGATCAAACCCGCCGTGCTGATTGCCGATCGCGACCACGCGCTTTTCGCGGGCGATGACTTCCTTAACACTTTTGTGGATGAGCACCGCTCGGTTCGCGTCGTGCTGCTGCGCGGCGATCGGGGCGAACACGCTCTGGAAGCGGCGATTGCGCGTCCGGCCGACAACTTTATCCCGAACCCGACGCCCGCCGACGAAGTGGCCTTCTTCCAGCTTTCCGGCGGCAGCACCGGCACGCCGAAGCTGATCCCGCGTACGCATAACGATTACGACTACAGCATCCGCCGCAGCAACGAGGTTTGCGGTATCACCGCCGAAACGCGTTACCTCAACGCCCTGCCTGCGGCGCATAACTACGCCATGAGTTCGCCGGGATCGCTCGGCATCTTCACCGCCGGGGGCTGCGTGGTGCTGGCGAACGACCCGAGCGCCACGCTCTGCTTCCCGCTGATTGAACAGCATCACATTAACGTCACCTCGCTGGTCCCTCCGGCGGTCAGCCTGTGGCTGCAGGCGATTGCCGAAGGGGCGGGGAACGGTCAGCTTACGTCGCTGAAATTGCTGCAGGTGGGCGGCGCACGCCTGTCCGCCACGCTCGCGGCGCGCATTCCGGTTGAAATCGGCTGTCAGCTTCAGCAGGTATTCGGCATGGCGGAAGGGCTGGTGAACTACACCGCGCTCGACGACGCGCCGGAGCGCATCATCAACACCCAGGGCCGCCCGATGTGCCCGGACGATGAAGTGTGGGTGGCGGACGAGCACGGTAACCCGCTGCCGCGCGGCGAAGTCGGGCGTCTGATGACGCGCGGGCCGTATACCTTCCGCGGCTATTTCAACAGCCCGGAACACAACGCCAGCGCCTTCGATGCGGACGGTTTCTACTGCTCAGGGGATCTGATCGCCATCGACGAACAGGGCTACATCACCGTGCAGGGGCGCGAGAAGGATCAGATCAACCGCGGCGGGGAGAAGATCGCCGCCGAAGAGATCGAAAACCTGCTGCTGCGCCATGAGGCGGTGATCCACGCCGCGCTGGTGAGCATGGAGGACAGCCTGCTGGGTGAAAAAAGCTGCGCGTATCTGGTGGTGAAGCAGCCGCTGCGCGCGGTCGAAGTGCGTCGCTTCCTGCGCGAGCAGGGCGTTGCCGAATTTAAGCTGCCGGACCGCGTAGAGAGCGTTGATGCGCTCCCGTTAACGCCCGTCGGCAAAGTCGATAAGAAACAGTTGCGCCTGTGGCTCGCTGAACGCGCCCGGGGCTGAGGAACAGAACATGGCCATTCCAAAATTAACCGCTTACGCGCTGCCGACCGCCGCAGATCTGCCGACCAACAAGGTGAACTGGACCTTTGAGCCGGAGCGCGCGGCGCTGCTGATCCACGATATGCAGGAGTACTTCCTGAACTTCTGGGGCGAAAACAGCGCGATGATGCAGCAGGTGGTGGCGAACATCGCTAAACTGCGCGCTTACTGCAAAGAGCACAATATACCGGTGTACTACACCGCCCAGCCGAAAGAGCAGAGCGATGAAGACCGCGCCCTGCTGAACGACATGTGGGGGCCGGGACTGACCCGTTCGCCGGAGCAGCAGCGCATCGTCGCTGAACTGACGCCGGACGAAGCCGACACGGTGCTGGTGAAGTGGCGCTACAGCGCGTTCCACCGCTCGCCGCTGGAGCAGATGCTAAAAGAGACGGGCCGCAACCAGCTGCTGATTACCGGCGTGTACGCCCATATCGGCTGCATGACCACCGCCACCGATGCCTTTATGCGCGACATCAAGCCGTTCTTTATTGCCGACGCGCTGGCGGATTTCACCCGCGATGAGCACCTGATGTCGCTGAATTACGTTGCAGGGCGCTCGGGCCGCGTGGTGATGACCGACGAGCTGCTGCCGTCCGTTCCGGCAACCAAAGCCGCGCTGCGCGCGCTGATCCTGCCGCTGCTGGACGAATCCGACGAGCCGATGGACGATGAAAACCTGATCGACTACGGCCTGGATTCGGTGCGCATGATGGCGCTGGCCGCCCGCTGGCGCAAAGTGCACGGCGACATTGATTTCGTGATGCTGGCCAAAAATCCAACAATCGACGCCTGGTGGGCGCTGCTCTCCCGCGAGGTGAAGTAATGCGTTTTGATTTTACCGGCAAAACCGTCTGGGTGACCGGCGCGGGAAAGGGGATTGGCTACGCGACGGCGCTGGCGTTTGCTGAGGCGGGCGCGCAGGTGACCGGGTTCGATCTGGCGTTTCCGCTGGGTGATTATCCGTTCGCCACCGAAACCCTGGACGTGGCGAACGCCGCGCAGGTGCAGGAGGCGTGCGGGCGCGCGCTGGCGTCGCTTGAGCGTCTGGACGTGCTGGTCAACGCGGCGGGCATTCTGCGCATGGGGGCGACGGACCAGCTCTCGCTGGAGGACTGGCAGCAGACCTTCGCGGTCAACGTCGGCGGCGCGTTCAACCTGTTCCAGCAGACGATGGGCCAGTTCCGCCGTCAGCGGGGCGGGGCAATTGTCACCGTGGCGTCCGACGCGGCCCACACGCCGCGCATCGGCATGAGCGCCTACGGCGCGTCGAAGGCGGCGCTGAAAAGCCTGGCCCTGACCGTCGGGCTGGAGCTGGCGGGCAGCGGCGTGCGCTGTAATCTGGTGTCGCCGGGCTCAACGGATACCGACATGCAGCGCACCCTGTGGAAAAGCGACGATGCGGAGCAGCAGCGCATTCGCGGCTTTGGCGAGCAGTTTAAGCTCGGCATTCCGCTCGGCAAGATAGCCCGTCCGCAGGAGATTGCCAGCACCGTGCTGTTCCTCGCCTCGGATGCCGCCAGCCATATCACCCTGCAGGATATCGTGGTGGACGGCGGCTCCACGCTGGGGGCGTAAGATGATCTGGAAACGTCATTTATCGCTCGACGCGCTGAACGCCACCAGCCAGAACACCCTGGTGGCGCATCTCGGCATCGTCTATACCCGCCTGGGGGAGGATACGCTCGAAGCCGAAATGCCGGTGGACGGCCGCACCCATCAGCCGTTTGGCCTGCTGCACGGCGGCGCGTCGGCGGCGCTGGCGGAAACGCTGGGGTCGATGGCCGGTTTTCTAATGACCCGCGACGGGCAGAACGTGGTAGGCACGGAGCTGAACGCCACGCACCACCGGGCGGTGTCGCAGGGTAAGGTGCGCGGCGTGTGCCAGCCGCTGCATCTCGGGCGCTCCAGCCAGAGCTGGGAGATTGTGGTATTCGACGAGCAGGGGCGGCGGTGCTGCACCTGCCGGTTGAGCACGATGGTGCTGGGTTGAACCGTGCAGAATTGCCGGGTGGCGGCTTCGCCTTACCCGGCCTACACCTCATACGTAGGCCCGGTAAGCGAAGCGCCACCGGGCAATGTTTACAGCATCGATACCACCCGCTTCAACAGCCGAATTCGCGGTGCAATCGAAGCTTTATCCAGCCATTCCGCGGGGCTGTGGAACCCGGCGCCAATCGGCCCCAGGCCGTCGAGCGTCGGGATGCCCAGCGCGGCGGTGTGGTTGGCGTCGCTGCCGCCGCCGACCGCCTGCCAGGTAATGTCGATACCCTCCGCTTTTCCTGCGGCTTCAACCTGCTGCATCAGGGCCTGCGTCGCAACGCTGGCTGCCATCGCCGGTTTGTGATTCACCCGCGCAAGCGTCGTGGTCACGCCGTCTAAAAAGCCGTTTTCACATAACGCCTCCAGCGCCTGATTCACCCGGTCGTACTCGTCGTTTTCCCAGAAGCGCACGTCGAGTTCGGCTACGGCGTTATCCGCCACCACGTTGGCCGCGCTGCCGCCGTGAATCACCCCGACGTTGAGCGTGGTGCCGCGATCCCAGTCGGTTAGCGCATTAATGGCGATGACGCTGTTGGCCAGGGCGGTAATTGCCGAGCGGCCTTTCTCCGGGTCGTTACCCGCGTGTGCCGCCACGCCGCTGAAGGTGAGGTGATAGCCCGCCATCCCTTTACGCGCTTTCACCAGTGAACCGTCGGCGCGGGCGGCTTCGCACACCAGCACGCAGCGGGAACGCGTAGCCAGCTCGCCGATCCATTCGTGGGAGTGCACCGAGCCGGTCTCTTCGTCCGGGTTCATCGCCACGGCAATCGCGAGACGATCTTTGTCCGCGGCGTCGAGCCCGCGCATCGCCCACAAAATATTCAGAAGTCCGCTCTTCATATCCGAGACGCCGGGGCCGTACAGGCGGGTATCGTCCTCGCTCATCGGACGCTCGGCGACGGTGCCGGGGGCAAACACGGTATCCAGGTGCCCGACCAGCAGCACGTCAAAGCGTTCCGCCTGCGGTTTGTTGCTGACGAACACGCCCGGGCCCACCTTATCGCCCAGATTAACCTGCTCGGTGTGCCAGCCCTCGCGCTGCCAGAGCTGCTGAATAATGCCTGCCACGGCGGCAACGCCCGCAATGGTCTGGGTGCCGCAGTCCACGTTCACCAGGGTTTTCAGCTCTTCAATGTAGTGGTCAAGATTCATGTTCACGTCCTGTTCAGAGAATAATGCGCATCAGCAGCATGGCTAAAAACGCGTTGACTACCGAGATGGCGATCATCAGCGGGATACGTTTGGCGCGGGTGCCGATCACGCCCAGAATGCGGCCCAGATACTGCACCTGCGAGCCCATCAGGTAGATGGCGGGCGCAAGGATCGCCAGGTGCTCGCCGGTGATAATGCCTTTATCAAACAGGCCGATGGCGACGCCGATCCCGCCGCCCATCGACATCCAGCCGCCAATCAGCACGGCGGCGGCTTCACCCGGCAGGCCGAACAGGCCCATCAGCGGTGAGAAGATCATGCCCAGCCCTTTCAGCGCGCCGGTAATTTCCAGCGCTTTGATGATGATAAACGCCATCACCACGTTGGGCAGGGTGCTGCTGGTGGCAATGCTCCAGCCTTTGCGCGCGCCTTCGACGAAGACATCGGTAATCACGGGGTTAGACTGTGGGGCACTCATACGGCGTCTCCTTTACGGGTGAAGGACAGGATCAAGCGCAGCAGATTTGCGCCCACGATTTTCATGATGAACATGACGGCGATACAGGCTCCGATGGACGCAGGAACCGCCGCCGTGCCGTCAACGGCGACCAGCGTGAAGAGGATCGCCCCGGAAGAGAAAAAGTTGGTGATCATCGCCCCGGCGGAGAACTGGAACATGGCGAAAACGTCTTTCTCCTTTTCGCTGATTTGCCCTTCGTCTGACAGATTACGGGTAAGCGACGCGCCCACGTCGGTGCTTTGCAGGCTTCCGATCAGCGCCAGCCCGGTGGTGCCGGGAATGCCCAGCAGCGGGCGCAGCAGCGGGGTTAAGAGCTTGCGGGCGGCACGCAGGGCGCCGTAGTGTTCCAGCACGTTGATCATCCCCAGCGCGAACATTACCGCGGGAATTAAACCGAGCGCGAAGAGAAACCCGTCCATCGCGCCGCTGCCGCCGGTGCCGCGAAAGGCGCTGGTGGCGGTCGTCAGGGTGCCGTCATCCAGGCTGGCTTTGCTGACCACCTTGCCAAACGCACCGTTGAGGGTGGTGAAATCAAATACGCCGTACCACTCTTTTCCGCCTAACAGGCCGGAGAAGAAAACGGCTGCAAACGCCAGGGCGAAGTACGCGCCCGGCCCGACCTTATGATCCTGAGGTACAGAACTGTTCATATCCTTTTCCTTGTAAGCGCGCGATTGCGCAGGATCATTCTGGCGAGGTTATGAGCAAAAAAAATGATACAAATCATTCCGTAAGACCGCGTCTGGCTGAAAAAGGCAAAAGTGTGACCGAGGACATCGCGAAAGTGATCGGCTTAACAATGTGGTGTAAATGTCTGGTTTGACCACGCATTATTGCGTTTCAAAGTTGTTAAATTTTCGTCGTTGTTCTAGAAACAAAATGTAACATCTCACTGTTTCACAACAACGGATAACCACTATGAACAACTCAGGGAAATACCTTACATGGGCAGGGCTCTCCGTTGTGGGAGCCTTTGCCCTGGGCTACATCGCCCTCAACCGGGGGGAACAGATCAACGCGCTGTGGATCGTTGTCGCCTCCGTCTGTATTTATCTGATCGCCTATCGTTTTTATGGTCGCTTCATCGCTAAGAATGTCCTGGGGGTTGATAGCACGCGGATGACGCCTGCCGTTCGCCACAACGACGGGCTGGACTACGTGCCGACGGATAAAAAAGTGCTGTTCGGTCACCACTTTGCGGCCATCGCCGGGGCGGGCCCGCTGGTGGGGCCGGTGCTGGCGGCGCAGATGGGCTATCTGCCGGGGATGATCTGGATCCTCGCGGGCGTGGTGCTGGCGGGCGCGGTGCAGGACTTTATGGTGCTGTTCGTCTCCACCCGCCGCGACGGACGTTCGCTGGGTGAGCTGGTGAAAGAGGAGATGGGCGCGACCGCTGGGGTGATTGCGCTGGTGGCAACCTTTATGATCATGGTGATCATCCTCGCGGTGCTGGCGATGATCGTGGTGAAAGCGCTGACCCACAGCCCGTGGGGAACCTATACCGTGGCCTTCACTATTCCGCTGGCGCTGTTTATGGGGATCTATATTCGCTACCTGCGCCCGGGGCGCATTGGTGAAGTATCGGTGATTGGTCTGGTATTCCTGGTGTTCGCCATTATCTCCGGCGGCTGGGTGGCGGAAAGCCCTACCTGGGCACCGTGGTTTGACTTTACCGGCGTGCAGCTGACCTGGATGCTGGTGGGCTACGGCTTTGTGGCGGCGGTGCTGCCGGTGTGGCTGCTGCTGGCCCCGCGTGACTACCTTTCCACGTTCCTGAAAATCGGTACCATCGTCGGGCTGGCCATCGGTATTCTGATTATGCGCCCGACCCTGACCATGCCCGCGCTGACCAAGTTTATTGACGGCACCGGCCCGGTCTGGACCGGTAACCTGTTCCCGTTCCTGTTTATCACCATTGCCTGCGGCGCGGTGTCTGGCTTCCACGCGCTGATCGCTTCCGGTACCACGCCGAAGATGCTGGCCAATGAAAATCAGGCCTGCCTGATTGGCTACGGCGGCATGCTGATGGAATCTTTCGTCGCCATCATGGCGCTGGTCTCGGCCTGCATTATCGATCCGGGCGTGTACTTCGCCATGAACAGCCCGATGGCAGTGCTGGCGCCTGCCGGAACCGTCGACGTGGTGGCGTCTGCCGCGCAGGTTGTCAGCGGTTGGGGCTTTGCGATTACCCCTGAAACGCTGACGCACATCGCCAATGAGGTGGGCGAGCAGTCGATTATCTCCCGCGCTGGCGGGGCGCCGACGCTGGCGGTGGGGATGGCCTATATCCTGCACGGCGCGCTGGGCGGGCTGATGGACGTCTCCTTCTGGTATCACTTTGCCATTCTGTTCGAGGCGCTGTTTATCCTGACGGCGGTGGATGCGGGAACCCGCGCGGCGCGCTTTATGCTGCAGGACCTGCTGGGCGTGATCTCCCCGAACCTGAAGCGCACCGATTCGCTCCCGGCCAACCTGCTGGCAACCGCGCTGTGCGTGCTGGCGTGGGGCTACTTCCTGCATCAGGGCGTGGTCGACCCGCTGGGCGGGATCAACACCCTCTGGCCGCTGTTCGGTATCGCTAACCAGATGCTGGCCGGTATGGCGCTGATGCTCTGCGCCGTCGTCCTGTTCAAGATGAAGCGCCAGCGTTACGCGTGGGTGGCGTTAGTGCCAACCGCATGGCTGCTGATTTGTACCCTGACGGCGGGCTGGCAGAAAGCCTTCAGCCCGGACAACAAGGTAGGCTTCCTGGCGATTGCCAACAAGTTCCAGGCGATGATCGACAGCGGTAAGATCCCGGCGCAGTACACGGAGTCTCAGCTGTCGCAGCTGGTGTTTAACAACCGTCTGGACGCCGGGCTGACTATCTTCTTTATGGTGGTGGTCGTGGTGTTGGCGTTGTATTCTCTCAAGACCGCGCTGGCTGCACTGAAAATCGATAAGCCAACGGCAAAAGAGACGCCGTACGAGCCGATGCCTGAGAACCTGGATGCGATTGTGACCCAGGCCAAAGGGGCGCATTAATTTAAACAAATATACCCCTCACCCTAACCCTCACCCCAAAGAGGAGAGGGGACTTCAAACCCCTCTCCCCTTTGGGGAGAGGGCCGGGGTGAGGGGAACATGTGAGAAATGACCTATGTTCGACACCCTTTCCAAAGCAGGTAAGTACCTGGGCCAGGCCGCCAAAATGATGATTGGCGTGCCGGACTACGACAATTACGTCGAGCATATGCGCGTCAATCATCCGGACCAGACGCCGATGACCTACGAAGAATTTTTCCGCGACCGTCAGGACGCCCGCTACGGCGGCAAGGGCGGGGCGAAGTGCTGTTAACCCTCTTTCGGTAAATAGAGGCTGATCTGCTCCTGCTTGCAGCCATAAATTGCCGCCAGCTTTTCGCGGGTGCGCTTTTGTGGGCGCGAGTCCAGCGCTTCAAGCTGTGACACGGCGGACTGGGTGATGCCGAGTTTTTCCGCCACCTCCTGCTGGGACATGCCGCGCAGGATACGCCACGCGGCCTGCAGGCTGACGTTCTCGTTATGCATGACGTCGCATACTTCACCAGGTAATCCTACGTCATCATAACAATCGTGTTCGACTTCAATATCCTCTAGATCATCATCGGTTTCGTCGTCAATTTCTGCCATCTGTAAGCACATACGAAAGTATTCATCATAGGGAATAACGACGTACTGCGCTTTTCCGTCATCGTCCTTAATTAGCTGAACAGCCATAGGGGGCTTTCTCCTCGTGAAGGTAGGTCGTTGATGTTCTGCGCTTAACGGCCAAAACATAACAATGGTTATCGGGATCGTCCCGAAGTGTAATCAGAATGCGGTAATCGCCAACGCGTAGCCGGAAATGATTTTCTGTTGCCGATATTTTTTTGATATCGGGCCGGGGAGCTGAGCGATCGTCCAGCTCAGCAAGTTTTGCTTTGATTCTTCGCTGATATCGGCCATCGATTTTGGAAAACTCTTTCTTTGCATTCTTTGACCAGACAATCTTCATCCGTACCTCCACTGTACGCCCACACAAAATATAAGGAAATAATAAGACTATTAGATAAATTCCGAATTTCTTATGGGGTACTGTAGAGCGGAGAAAAAACGGGAGAAAGCGGCAAAGTGCGAATCGTCGAGAGCGCTCGAAAAGGCCTCTGTCGGGCGACAGAGGCTTGCAGGGAATCTGCGATCAGGCGTTCAAACCGCCGTCCACGTCCAGACCGGTGCCGGAGATCTGCCCGGCAAGCGGGCTGGCAAGAAACGTGACCGCCGCCGCGACGTCTTCCGGCTGGCCGTAATGACCCAACGCAATAAGCTGACGCTGAGAATCGGCCTGTTCCCCGTCTTCCGGGTTCATATCGCTGTTGGTGGGGCCGGGATGCACCAGGTTAACGGTAATGCCGCGCGGCCCTAAATCACGGGCCAGCCCGCGGGTGAGGGAGTTAAGGGCCGATTTGGTCATCGAGTAAACGGCGATACCCGGCTGCGCCACGCGGTTTGCCAGACAGCTGCCGATGTTGATGATGCGCCCGCCGTCAGACATATGCACCAGCGCTTCCTGAATGGCGATCACCACGCCGCGAATATTGACGTTGATAAGGGCATCGATGTCCGCCAGCGTCATGGACTCCAGCGGGCCGCCGCGCGCAATTCCGGCGTTGTTGACCAGAATGTCCAGGCCGCCAAGGGAACGCGCCGCATGGGTGACGGCATCCTGAATCGCCTGCGCGCTGGCGCTGTCGGCCTGAATGGCCTCGCCGTGTCGCCCAAGCGCTTTTATCTCATCGGCGACCGCCTGGGCTTTCTCTGCGGATTTTTCATACGTAATAACCACATCGGCGCCGGCGCGCGCCAGCGATAGAGCAATAGCACGACCCAACCCACGGCTGGCGCCGGTGACCAGCGCCTTTTTACCTGTTAAATCGATCTGCATGATGACCTCGTTGCGAGAGTGGTGAGAATCATCATTAGGTATAGACGGTCGGTGCGATTAACGGCGGAAGGATTCCACCTTCTCAAACGCGGCGCGCAGAACCTCAGGCGTTAACGCAACCGGCAGATAGTGAATCGACTCCACCGGGCGCAGGGTGTGGGCAATGACCTTATCCAGCGCTTCTCGGTTATTGATATCCACGTCCAGCTCGCGAAGCGTGGTCGGCAGGTTAAAGCGCTGGTACGCCGCCACCAGCTGCGCCAGCACGTCGTCCTGGCCGAGCAGGGCGCTTTGCACCAGAATGCCGTAGGCCACCTTGGTGCCGTGCAGGTATTTTTCCGTCTGCGGCAGCACGGTCAACCCGTTGTGCACCGCATGGGCTGCCGCCACGCGGGTGTAGCGTTCGCCCAGGCCGCCCACCATACCGCCACCGGCGATAATGGCATCCACCACGTCCCGAAATGCCTGCGTCTGGTTGCCATTCTGCTGGTCGGCCAGCGCCTCTTCGCTGCGTTCCAGCAGCACGTCGCGGATTGCCAGCGCGCCGTTAATGCCAAGACGCACGGTCAGCGGCAGGCTCTCCGGCTCGGGTGCCAGCACAACGGCTTCATACCACTTCGCCAGCGTATCGCCGATGCCCGCCAGCAGGTACTCCGCCGGTGCGTTGAGGATGATTTGCGGCTCCACCAGCACCAGGAAGTTGGCATCGTCGAAAATCTCAAACTGCAGCGCCTGACCGGCATCGTTATACCAGACGGAGAGCGGCGTCCAGGCCGCGCAGGTGGCGGCGATGGTGGGGATGCCCACGAACGGCACCCCTAAGCGGCGCGCCACGGCCTTGACGGTATCCATCACCGCGCCGCCGCCGACGCCAATCACCACGCTGGCATCGCTGCCGGATTCATTCACCAGATGGGTGACGTCGCGCTCGCTGCAGTGGCCCTTGAACAGCAGGTGTTTTGCCCCCGGGGCGTTAAAGCTTTCCGGCAGGAAAGGGCGTGCGCCTGCAATGGCGCGTTCGCCGTAAATCCATACCGCGCGGGAAAGCTGCTCCGGGGTAAAGAAGCGATCCAGCTGCGCAAGGCTGCCTGGGTGAGAGAAGTAGTTCGCCGGGCCGGGCACGACGCGGATATCGGTGTTGCTCATGATGTTGTCCTTTTTTTAGCAAGCGCTAACCCGATGTTATGTCTGGACATCCGGATGGCTAATAATATTTCGCTTTATCTTATGCCTTTTCCGTCGTTGTCAGTCAACCGGAGCTGTGAAAAATTCGATAAATCAGAAGAGTAATGAAGGATTTACGCGAATGGTTTCCAGTCGCCTCGAAATGCGCGGTATCAGCCTGGCCTTTTCCGGCTTTCAGGCATTGTCGCGAGTGGACTTTACGCTCACGGGCGGAACCGTGCACGCGCTGACCGGCGCAAACGGTGCGGGAAAATCGACGCTGATGGCGGTGCTGTGCGGCACGCACGATCGCTACGAGGGGGAGATCAGCATTAATAACCAGCCGGTGACGATCCGCGAGCCGCTGGACGCCAAGCGGCTGGGCATCCACCTCGTGCAGCAGGAGGTGGACGTGGCGCTGATCCCCGGTCTGAGCATCGCTGAAAATATCATGCTCGACCTGCTGGCGCAGCCGGGCCATCGCTACAGCTGGCGCGCTATCCGCCAGCAGGCGAAACAGGCGCTGGCGCAGCTCGACGTTTCACTCGACGTTCGACGTTCCATCGACAGCTGCTCGCTGGCCGAAAAGCAGCAGATTTTGCTGGCACGCGCCTTGTCACATCGCTGCCGCTTTTTAATTCTTGATGAACCCACCGCGCCGCTGGACGCGCATGAAAGCGACCGTCTGTTTGCGGTAGTGAGACGTTTAAAAGAGCAGGGCATCGGCGTGGTGTTTATTTCACACCGCATCCACGAGCTGAAGGCCATCTGCGACACCCTGACGGTGCTGCGCGACGGCAAGCTGATTGAGTCCGGTCCGATGGCCGAGCTGAGCGGCGAAGCCATCGTCGAGAAGATGCTCGGCCACGTGCTGAGCGATATCTACCCGCCCGCGCGCCCGCCGCACGGCGAAGAGACGCTTTTGCGCGTCGAGGGGCTGCACGACGACGCGCTGCTCAAAGATATCTCCCTGCACCTGCGCAAAGGCGAAATCCTCGGGATTGCCGGGCTGGCGGGCGCCGGGAAAACCGAACTCTGCAAGGTGCTGTTTGGCGCGACTAAAAGCCGCGTAGCGCGCGGCGAGCTGAACCATCAGGCCTGGAAACCGCGCGACCCGGCCGACTCGGTGCTGCGAGGGCTGGCGCTGGTGCCGGAGGAGCGGCGCAAGGAGGGCATTTTTATCGACGAGCCGGTCAGCATGAACCTTGCCGTGTGCGCCGATAACAGCTTTTCGCGCTGGAGCCTGTTTGGCCATCGTCAGGCGTGGCGCTGGGCGGAAGAGGTGATTGCACGCGTCGGCGTGCGCGCTCGCGGGCCGGGGCAGGTGCTGCGCCGCTTATCTGGCGGCAACCAGCAGAAGGTCGCCATCGGTAAATGGCTGCGCAATGACGCCAGCGTGCTGATATTCGACGAGCCGACCAAAGGCGTGGACGTAAAAGCTAAAACCGACCTGTTCCAGCTGATCGACGGCCTGGCGCGCGAGGGCAAAGGGGTGATTTACGCCTCGGGCGAATTCGCCGAGCTGGTCGGACTGTGTGACCGCATCTGCGTGCTGTGGGACGGACGCATCGTGGCGGAAATCGCCGGGGCCGAGGCCCGTGAAGAGACACTACTTTATTATTCAACCGGAGGAACGGCGTCGTGAGCAAGGCCCTTTCAGTGAACGCGGCGGCGTCTGGCCGTCAGCAGATTTTCGATTTTCTCTATAAGTGGGGCATGCTGCTGACCGTCGTCGCGCTGGTGGCCGTCTTTGGCCTGGCCTCGGACAACTTCCTCGATCCGAACAACATCATTAACATTTTGCGCTCGATCGCCATCGTGACGGTGATTGCCATCGGCGTGTCGATCTCCCTGACTATCGGCGGGTTCGATCTGTCGGTCGGGTCGACCGCCTCGCTGGCGAACGCGCTGGTGATTTCCCTTTTCGTCTGGCACGGCTTTGGCACCACCGAGTCGATTCTGATCACCCTCGCGCTCTGCACGCTGGTGGGCCTGTTTAACGCGTTTCTGATCGTCATCCTGCGCATTCCGGACATGCTCGCGACGCTTGCCAGCCTGTTTGTGATTCAGGGCGTGGCGATGACCTACAGCTACGGCGGCTCGATTACCGAGAACATGGTGCTGCCGAGCGGCGACATGGCGGAAGGGACCATTCCGGCGGCGTTCAGCCTGCTGGGGCAGGTGCCGACGATTGTGATCGTCATGCTGGTGGTGACCGTCCTGGCGCAGCTGGGGTTGTCATTGACCACTCACGGACGCCGGATGTACGCCATCGGCGGCAACCCGGAGGCCGCGCGTCTCTCCGGCATTCGCACCACGCGCTATAAGGTGGCGGCCTACGTGATCGCTTCGCTGCTGGCGGGGTTAGGCGGGATTTTGCTGGCTTCGCGCATTGGCTCCTCGCAGGTGAATGCGGGCGGCGGGTACCTGATGGACGCGGTGGCGGCGGCGTGGATTGGCTTCTCGCTGGCCGGGTCCGGCAAGCCGAACGCGCTGGGCACGCTGGTCGGGGCGGTGATCCTCGGCGTGCTGTCAAACGGGCTGGTGATGCTCTCCGTGCCGTACTACGCCATGGACATTATAAAAGGGCTGGTGCTCGCGGTGGCGCTGGCGATTACTTACATACAAAAACGCTGACAACACAACGGGATAAAAAATGAAAAAGATTGCACTCTCTTTGGTGGCACTTGGGTTGCTCACCGCTCTGCCAGGCTTCGCGGCTACGCCCGCGCCGCTTCCGGCGGCCATTGCGAACCATGACGGCCCGATCCGCATCGCGGTGATCCGTAACCTGGGCTCAGACGACAACACCACGCAGTTTGTCGCCGGTGCGATTCAGGAAGGCAAGAAGCTCGGCTTTAAGGTCAGCACCTTTTTAAGCAACGGTGATGACGCCAAATTCCAGGACTTCGTTAACCAGGCCATCAGCCAGAAGTACGACGGGATTATTCTTTCTCAGGGCCGCGACCCGTATGCAACCGCGCTGGTGAAGAAAGCGGTGGATGCCGGGATCAAAGTCTCGGTATTTGATACCGCCGTTAACGGTGAGATCCCGGGCGTGACCGTGACCCAGCAGGACGATGCCTCCCTGACTAACCTCTCCTTCGGCCAGCTGGCGAAAGATTTCAACGGCAAGGCCAATATCGTCAAGCTGTGGGTGGCGGGCTTCCCGCCGATGGAGCGTCGTCAGGCGGCCTATAAAGAGCTGCAAAAGCAGTACCCTGACATCAAAGAGCTGGAGTCTATCGGTGCCGTCTCCTCTGACGTGCAGGGCGATACCGCCAACAAGGTGGGTGCGATCCTCGCCAAATACCCGAAAGGCAAAATCGACGCCATCTGGGGCACCTGGGACGCCTTCAGCCAGGGTGCGTATAAGGCGCTCAAGGAAAACGGCCGCACCGAGATCAAGCTCTACAGCATCGACATTTCCAACCAGGATCTGCAGCTGATGCGTGAATCCGGCAGCCCGTGGAAGGTGAGCGTGGCGGTGGATCCGAAGCTGATTGGCGCGACGAACGTGCGTCTGGTGGCGAACAAGATTGCCGGGGAAGCGACGCCAGCGACCTACGATTTCAAAGCGGCGGCCATTCCACAGGCGCTGCTGACCGCCCAGCCGGGCCCGGTGAACGTGGCGTCTCTGGGGAAAATTATTCCGGGCTGGGGCCAGACGGAAGATTTTATCGCGCCGTGGTTTGCAACGCTGGAAGCCCGGTCAAAATAATGCCCGGTGGCGCTTCGCTTACCGGGCCTACGGTGTTGTAGGCCGGATAAGGCGCAGCCGCCATCCGGCGAAAGGACTCCAATATGTCTGCATTACCTCAACCTGAATACAGCCGCAATATGCGGCTGATTGGCCACAGCGACCAGGGCGGTCGTCCGGACGGCGTGCAGCTGATGGTGCACCGCGGCTTCGCCTATATCGGCCACATGGTGTCGCAGGGCTTTTCGATTGTCGACGTGCGCGACCCGAAGAACCCGAAAGCGGCGGGCTACGTGCCCGCGCCGCCCGGCACCTGGAACGTGCACCTGCAGGCGCACGACGACCTGCTGCTGGTGATTAACGCCCGGGATCTGTTTGCCGATGCCCGCTTTGCCGACGAGAAGGTCTACTACACCCGCCAGGTGGGGGAGACCGTCAGCGACGTGCAGGACAAAGGCTGGAGCGCCGGGCTGCGCGTGTTTGATATCTCCACGCCGGACAGGCCGCGCGAAATCGGCTTTCTGTCGCTGAACGGCATCGGCATTCACCGCATCTGGTACGTCGGTGGGCGCTGGGCGTACGTATCGGCGCTGATTGACGGCTTTACCGACTACATCTTCCTGACCATCGACCTGGCGGACCCGCGCAAGCCCGAAGTGGCAGGGCGCTGGTGGCTGCCGGGAATGAACCAGGCAGAAGGGGAGAAGCCGAACTGGCCGGAAGGGAAACGCTACGCGCTGCACCACGCGATTATCGCGGGCGATACCGCTTACGGCAGCTGGCGCGACGGCGGCCTGACGCTGCTGGACGTGAAGGATCGCACCCGGCCGAAGCTGATTAGCCACCGCAACTGGAGCCCGCCGTTTGGCGGGGGGACGCATACCGCGCTGCCGCTGCCGGACCGCGATTTGCTGGTGGTGCTGGACGAAGCGGTGCTGGATAACCAGGAGGACGGCGAAAAGCTGATCTGGCTGTTTGATATCCGCGAGCCGTCGAACCCGGTAAGCATCTCGACCTTCCCGCAGCCGGATGAAACCGACTATGTGGCGAAAGGGGCGCACTTCGGGCCGCACAACCTGCACGAGAACCGGCCGGGGAGCTTCGTCAGCTCGACGCTGATTTTTGCGACGTACCAGAACGCGGGCGTGCGGGCGTATGACATTTCTAATCCGTATCGACCGGTGGAAACGGGGGCGCTGGTGCCCGCCGCGCCGGAGAGGATGATTGACACGCGGCCGAATCGTCCGCAGGTGATCCAGTCGTGCGACGTGTTTGTGGACGCGCAGGGGATGATTTACAGCACGGATTATAACGGTGGATTGTCGGTGATTGAGTATTTGGGGTGATTTTTTGCCGGGTGGCGGCTTCGCCTTACCCGGCCTACATTTTGCACCCGTAGGCCCGGTAAGGCGAAGCCGCCACCGGGCAAATGCACTCAGCTGTACTGCCGCACTCGTGCCACCAGCTCTTCCGCGCTGTCGATGCGCTCGGCAATGACTATCAGCGCTTTGCCGAGCGTAATGGCGTGGCGCAGGCATTCGTGGCGCATGGCTTCATCCTGGATGGTGTCAATATCCGCGACGTGGGAAAGCCCGACGCTGCGGCGAATGAGTTCGGTGCCGCAGAACCCGATGGCGTCATGCCAGACCTTTTTCAGGAACGCGGAGGCATAGCCCGGCGCGCCGAGCGCGGCGTCGCGGGCTTTCTCGTTTGCCAGCGCCTGGAAGCGTTCCGCGAAGGTGTTCCACAGCTCCTGAATATCAGTCAGCCGCTGCTCGCGCGCGGCGGCGGCATCGCGAATGCCCAGATGCCCCGGCAGGCCGCAGAAGTTCAGCAGCAGGTTGCCGATGGCGGTACCGATATCAAAGCCAATCGGCCCGAAGTAGCCAAACTCGGCGTCGATGGCCTTCAGGCTGCCGTCGGCTACAAAAATCGACCCGCTGTGGATATCGCCGTGCAGCAGGGCTTCAGCCTGAGAAAAGAAACGGTGCTTCAGGGAGGCCACGGCAACTTTTAGCTGGGCGTCGTCGCGCAGAGCCGCTACATCATTTTCCAGCTCGGCCGGGTAGCTGTTGCGCTCGTGGATCTGGTACGGATCGTTGAAGAACAGATCTTCGGTGATCTCGCACATTTCGGGGTTAATGAATTTCGCCACCTGCGCTTTTTTGGTGTGCGGGTGCAGGTAGAAATCGCTGGTGTGGAACAGCGTATGCGCGAGGTATTCGCCCAGCTGCTGCGCCGCCTGCGGGTAGTAAATGTTGTTGATCAGCTCGCCGCGCCAGATGCGATGGCTGGAGAGATCTTCCATCACCATCACCGCCAGCTCCGGGTCATAGTGGTGGATTTTCACGGTGTGCTGCGGGCTGTGCTGGTAGTGCTCAACCAGCGTTTGCGCCTCAAGACGGGCGCGGTCCAGCGTCAGCGGCCAGGACTCCCCGACGCAGCGCACGTAGGGCAGTGCCTGCTTGACGATGATGCGGCTCACGCCCGCGCTGTCGAAAATTTTGAACACCAGATTGAGGTTGCCGTCGCCTACCTCCTGCGCCTCCACCAGCGATGAAGGGTCATCAAGGCCGCCAAACTGCCTGGCATACTCCACGGCGTCCTGAGCGGTAAAGGTACGGTATTGCGACATGGCCTGTTCCTCACGGGTTTGCTAATAAAGACATGTAGACGTCTATACATCTGGATTTCATCCTGACACAATGTGATACAACAACGCAACAGGGAATTAACGACATGCAGACATTACAGACGACCAGCCTGCGGGTGGCGGATAATCAGCTCTTTATTCTCGACCAGCAGGCGCTTCCGCAGGAGAAACGCTGGCTGGATGCCTCGACGGTTGAGGCGCTGGTTGGGCATATTCACGCCCTGCGGGTGCGCGGCGCACCGCTAATTGGTCTCTCTGCAAGCCTGCTGCTGGCGCTGCTGGCGGAAAACGGCAAAAGCCGCGACGAGCTGGCGGCGGCGCTGGAAACCCTGCGCGCATCCCGCCCGACGGCGGTGAACCTGATGAACAATCTGGACCGCATGAAGATTGCGCTGTGGCAGGAAGATCATGTTCCGGCGCTGGTAGCCGAAGCGCTGCGCCTGATCGACGAAGACAAACGGCTTTGCGACGCGATTGCGAAAGCCGGCAGCGCGCTGGTGAAGCCCGGCAGCCGCCTGCTGACCCACTGCAACACCGGCGGGCTGGCAACGGCGGGCGTCGGCACCGCATTGGGCGTGATTGCCCGCGCGCATCAGGACGGTAACGTCAGCAACGTCTGGGTGGATGAAACCCGTCCGCTGCTGCAGGGCGGTAGATTGACCGCGTGGGAGCTTGGCGAGCTGGGCGTGCCGTATCGGCTGATTACCGATTCCATGGCCGCCAGCCTGATGGCGAAAGGGCAGGTAGACGCCGTGTGGGTGGGCGCAGACCGCATTGCCGCCAACGGCGACGTGGCGAACAAGATCGGCACCTATTCTCTGGCGGTGCTGGCGAAGTTCCACGGCATCCCGTTCTACGTTGCCGCGCCGCAAACGACCCTCGATCCGGACTGCCCGAACGGTGACGCGATCCCGATTGAGCAGCGCGCCGCCAGCGAGGTGACGGGCGTGGCCGGAAGCTTTGGCGCGGTGCAGTGGGCGCCGGAAGACGCGCAGGTTTATAACCCGGCGTTTGACGTTACGCCTGCCTCGCTGATTAGCGGCTGGGTGCTTGATACGGGTGTGGTCACGCCGCAAGAGGTGGCGGAAGGGAAATTTGCCTGAGTGCGGCTATCCTTTAAGGGGTTTCCCTGAGAGGACAACATCGTGACGCTCGATCCTGAAACAGACTTAAAACTGGAGCGCGTGGTGGATGCACCGCGCGACCTGCTGTGGCTCTGCTGGACTACGCCGGAGCACATCAAAAACTTCTTCATTCCTGCTCCCCATAAGGTGACCGAATGCGACCTCGACCTGCGCGTGGGCGGGCGGTTCAACACCGTATTTGAGGTGGACGGGCAGCGGATGGATAACCGGGGCGTATTTCTTGAAATCGATCCCGGTAAAAAGCTGGTCTTTACCGACGGTTACGGGGAAGACTGGAAACCTGCGGAGAAACCGTTTATGACGGCGATCCTGCTGCTGGAAGACGTAGGTGAGGGCAAAACCCGCTATACGGCGATTGCGCGCCATCCGACGAAGGAAATTCGCGAACAGCATGAGCAGATGGGCTTCCACGAAGGGTGGGGGACTGTGCTGGATCAGCTGGTGGGGTATGTGAAGTCTCTTCGACCCCCTCTCCCTTGAGGGAGAGGGCTGGGGTGAGGGGGAGAATTCATTGATCAAGTCGAAGAAAGGTTTCTCTTTTTGGTATTCCTCATCTGACGAAATATTGGCTCTCCCTTTTCATCAAAGTATCTTTCCGGCCATATTACATCGGGCGGAATATCTAGCGCCTGTGCGATAAGCAATTCACCTTTGGGCCATGGTCGGGTGAGCGCGTTTGCCAGTGTGGATGAGGAAAGGCCAGCCTTTCGGGACAACGCAGCCAGGCTTGTTCCATGTTTCTTTAGTGCGGCGATGATATCGGAAGGATGCCAGTTCTGATGACGCATTATGTCCTCCTTACATGTGTTTGTAACGCGCTTGATTATCCTGTTTTGGGATAAAAACGCAATGGGAGGATATTCGATTTCAGGATATTTGTATGGAATCGGAACAATGGCCTCAGTTTATTCGGATGAATATCAGCTTGTTATCAATGCGTTGAAGAAAGCGCGTAAGGAGAAGGGGATTACTCAGGCGCAGCTTGCTGAGGCTCTGGGTAAACCGCAATCGTTTATTGCTAAAGTGGAGAGTGGTGAACGCAGGTTAGATGTGGTGGAGTTTGTGCATCTCGCGCATATGATAGGATTAGAACCATCAACTGTGATTAACAGTATAAAATCCCATGATTAAAATGTGAGGTTTTATGATTGAGAAAGCTTCTGAGTTGTTAGAACGATTTATAGAAATCGAAAGAAGTGAACTTATTAAAGTAGAAATGCCTCACATGCCAACACTTGGTTCTGCTTATGAAGAAATTACTAAGCAAAGCATTGATCAGAATTTTATTATCCCCAAGGGGTTAAACCTAAAAGTAATCTCGGGGTTTATTTCTATCAATGATAAAATATTATCTAACCAAATTGATGGGATGCTTGTTCATGGTGAAGGAAAACGCTATGGTCGGACCAGTGATTTTATTTATCCCATAGACCAAGTTTTATGTATATTTGAAGTTAAGAAGACTTTGAATAAATCAGATTACGCCGATGCTTTTGACCATCTTAGATTAATTAGAAAAGAATTTGCTAAATATTTTGAGCTTAAACTTAAAGACCCTTCATTTAATCCAGATGTTTCTATCCCTGGTAAGCATTTTTCTCAAATAACAGGAAGAGAGGCTCCTGCTTTTTACAGAGATATTCATTCTTTATCCAGAACAGACGCTATTCTTTTTTATGCTTTAGTACAAGAAAGTCTAGCCCCATCAAGTATTATTCATGGGTATGGTGGATATTCAACTGAATATGGAATGCGAAATGCCTTTTTTGATATCTTAACTGAGAAAAGCAAGTTATCTGGAGAAGGCTTTGGAGTGCCCAGTTTTCCTACATTAGTGACAACTAATAATATCAGTATTGTTAAGGCTCATGGCATGCCTTTTCTTGGTATCAATAAAGATCAGCAATGGGCGGCTTTGGTGTCAATGAGAGATAATGCTGCAAGAATTATGTTAGAAATTATCTGGTCAAAAATAGCATTCTATTTTGATGTAAAAATGCCGTGGGGAAATGATCCCAAAAATGAAATTTTGGCTCCATTCTTGTATGCCATACCTATGCATCAAGACGGGAGAACTGGTTGGAAATTTAGATATGTTGAAATGAAAGAAAGCGAACTGAAAAAAAGAGAATTTCTAATAGATTGGGAACCGGAACGTATAGATGAAAAAGTGTTGGCGGTATTTAATTGCATGTTAATAAATGGTGGTTATATCCATGAGGTTGATTTAGCTTCGATAGCTGAAGATCATAATGTTTCACAAAAAGATTTAATAAAAGATATTATGAGTCTATTTCTATTTAAAAAAATCAACCAATACATTCGGCCGATTTCATCAAGTGTTTTTCTTGCAACCGATGCTAATGGTTTTAGCTATTTAACTTCAAATCGACAGAATTTGGATATATGGTGCGATAAAAAAGGGTTGGCAAAAGATTATATTCATTTGATGATTATAGAGTAATGTTTTTTATGACTTCAGTCACAACATTCAACACAGTAATGGGATGACTGAAGTACTAGTAGAATGTTTAATCTAATCGCGGATACGCATCCGCAATCCCATCACCTGTAAACTGGGCCACCCAGCCTTCCGGGTTATCAAAAATACGGATCGCCGTAAAGTTCGGCTCTGAGCCCATATCAAACCAGTGCGGCGTGCCCGCAGGAACGGAAATCAGGTCGTTTTTCTCGCACAGCACCTGATACACCTCATCGCCAATGTGCAGGCAGAACAGCCCCGCGCCTTCTACGAAGAAGCGTACTTCGTCTTCGCCGTGGGTGTGTTCGTTCAGGAACTTCGCGCGCAGCGCCTCTTTCTGCGGGTTGTCGGCGCGCAGGCTGATCACGTCCCAGCTCTGATAGCCTTTCTCCGCCACCAGCTTGTCGATCGCGTGCTGATACGCCTCGATCACCGCATCTGGCGCGGGATCCTGGCCTAGATCACGATCCGCCGCCCAACGTTCAAACCGCACGCCTTTAGCGTTGAGCTGCTGGGCGATTTCGGCGGCGTCGGTGCTGTGCCACTGAGGCTGGCTGGCGTCTTTATCAGAATAAATGGTCAATGCGCTCATGAAGGGATCTGCTCCGGATTAATCTCGTCAAACTGGTGGATCTGATGATGATGACTTTCACCGTCTTCATCGCCGCGAATCAGCTGCAGGGTGCGAAAACCTGCCCGTTCAGCCGCGTCCAGCTCCTGATGGATATCCGACAGGAACAGGATCTGCGACGGGGCGATGCCCGTTTGTGCCGCAATGTTTTGATAAGACTGCACCTCGCGCTTGGCGCCGATGTGGGTATCAAAATAGCCGCTGAACAGATGAGTAATATCACCTTCATCGCTGTAGCCAAATAACAGTTTCTGCGCGGCGACGGAGCCAGAGGAATAAACATAGAGATCAATGCCTTGTGCCTTCCATTTTTCCAGCGCAGGCAGCACGTCAGGGTAGAGGTGGCCGGTAAAGTCGCCGTTCAGGTAGCCATCTTGCCAGATGATGCCCTGCAGGGCTTTGAGTGCGGTCGATTTGCGGTCTTCATCCATAAAGGCAAACAGCGCCTCGATAAGTTCGCTCACGCTGGCGTGCGGGTGGCCCGTTTCATCACGCAGGTTGTCCAGAATCGATTTGACCGGCTCGGCGTACTGCTGCGCGGTCACGAAGGCCGCCAGCCGCTCACGCGCGTAGGGGAACAAAACCTCATGGACAAAACGGATATCGCTGGTGGTCCCTTCAATATCCGTCACAATCGCGCGAATCATACTCTCTCCAGTTGTCGTAAACGCATTTCACATTCAAACAGGAATTCTAATCCTTCCAGATGACGGCGGGCTTCGGCCACGTCGCGTCCCCAGCAGGTTAAGCCATGGCCGCGCAGAAGAAAACCATAATTAAGCGGGCGTTCCTGTGCGTAATGGGCGATTCGCGAGGCGAGGGCGTCGATATCCTGGTCGTTATCAAATACCGGAACGGCGACCGTAGCCAGATGCGTGGTCTGCCCGGTGAGGGATTTTTGCATCTCAAAGCCGCTGATGTTGAGTTCGGCTTCTTTCACCAGACGCGACAGCACCGTGGCGTTGACGGTGTGCACATGCAGAACGGCGTTAGCCTCCGGGAACAGGCGATAAATCAGCGTGTGCAGCCCGGTCTCCGCCGACGGCCTGCGGCCAGAGGGCGCGCGGTTAGTGGCGATCTCCACCTGCAGAAAATCCTCCGTCGTGAGGCTGCCCTTGTCTTTACCGGATTCGCTGAGCCAGCACAGGCGTTCATCCTGACGCACCGACATGTTGCCGCCGGTGGCGGGGGCCCAGCCTTTGGCACCAATCCAGCGGCAGGCGTCGACAAGGTGTGTGAGTTGCAGGTTGTCTGTCATTTCCTTTTACCCTCGCGGCCAGGAATATTCATATGGTATAGACGTCTAAGCGTCTTGATTGCCAAAGACTAACATCGTGTTATAGTGGCAGCAACATAAGTATTACAAGCAGGCACCGCACAATGAGCAATAACGCATTGATTCCGCAGAGTAAACTTCCCAATCTCGGTACCACCATCTTTACGCAGATGAGCGCACTGGCGCAGCAGCACAATGCCATTAATCTCTCGCAGGGGTTCCCGGATTTTGACGGCCCGAACTATTTACAGGCGCGTCTGGCCTATCACGTGGCGCAGGGGGCGAACCAGTACGCGCCGATGACCGGCGTGCAGGCGCTGCGGGACGCCATTGCGGATAAAACGGCCGAGCTGTATGGCTACAGGCCCGATGCGAACAGCGAGATCACGGTGACGGCAGGGGCAACCGAGGCGCTGTACGCGGCGATTACCGCGCTGGTGCGCACGGGCGATGAGGTCATCTGCTTTGACCCAAGCTACGACAGCTACGCGCCTGCCATCGAGCTTTCCGGCGGCGTGGTGAAACGCGTGGCGCTGCAGCCACCGCATTTCCGCCCTGACTGGCAGGCGTTTGCTGCGCTGCTGAGCGATAAAACCCGTCTGGTGATCCTCAATACCCCGCACAACCCGTCCGCAACGGTCTGGCAGAAAAGCGACTTCGCCGCGCTGTGGCAGGCGATAGCGGAACGTGAAATTTATGTGCTGAGTGATGAAGTTTACGAGCACATCTGCTTTGCTGAAGAAGGCCACGCCAGCGTGCTGGCGCATCCGCAGCTGCGCGAGCGCGCCGTTGCCGTCTCTTCGTTCGGTAAGACTTTCCACATGACCGGCTGGAAAGTGGGCTACTGTGTGGCACCGGCAGCCATCAGCACCGAGCTGCGCAAGGTTCATCAGTATCTGACGTTTGCCGTGAACACGCCTGCCCAGCTGGCGCTGGCGGATATGCTGCGCGCCGAGCCGGAGCACTATCGCGACCTGCCGGACTTCTATCGGGAGCGTCGGGATCTGTTTGTAAACGCGCTGAGCAAAAGCCGTCTGGAGATTTTGCCCTGCGAAGGGACCTACTTCCTGCTGGCCGACTACAGCGCGATTTCCGATCTCGACGACGTGAGCTTTTGCCAGTGGCTGACGAAAGAGGTGGGCGTAGCCGCCATTCCGCTGTCGGTGTTCTGCGCCGATCCCTTCCCGCACAGGCTGATTCGCCTTTGCTTTGCGAAACAGGAATCGACGCTGCTGGCGGCGGCTGAGCGTCTGAATACGCTCTGATTATTTTACCGTCCAGGCTTCGGAATAACGACGGTCTGCAAACAGCTCAAGCAGGCCGTTGATTTGCTTAAGGCGTAACACTTCGTCGCTATCCATTCCCAGCTCCTTGCCTATTTTTTCGTCGTTCCAGCCGAGCTGAACCAGTTCACGAACGATCTCTGACATGGCGTTGATTTGATGTCGCCCGCGCGCACGGTTGTGGCGAATGGTGGCCGCCATGCGGTTATGTTTGTCCTGCCGATCCTGGCGCAAACAGGTGACGGGCAAGAAGCCTTTGAGCTGGCGCTTTAACGACGCCCGGTTCGTGCCAATCTCATGGCGATGAAAACCGTCGACAATTTCGTAGTGCTGAGACGCATTTTGCGTCACAACGATAGGCTGAGTGAATCCATCAAGTTCCAGGGAGCGGCTGAGCAACCGTTTTTCCGGTGGGGCAACGTTATTGGGGTTGTAATCATTAGCCGTAATTTCGTCCTGTTTGATCCACAGAACGCAGTCTATGGGGTGATCGCGAAAAGGACTGTTTTTATGTATTGCCTGGCGAAATGCATTAATGGCATTTATTCGATCCTCTTCGGGAAGTGACTGAAGGTACGTTTCCATTTCGGTGATTATTCGTTGTCGCATAAAATTCCCCACTCCTTGCGTTTTGCCTTAACTCTGTCGCTGTAGCGCTGATAATGTTTGGGTTTATTTGGGCTGAATGAGAGTGCCCTGCACCAGTAATCGTTATTAAGTAAAACCTTACAAATACGTCGCCAGGAGGGAATGTCTTTGGCACCGATATCGCCGTCCTGGGTATCGGGAATATCGTCCATGCCTCGCTTTTGGTACCAGTGCAGATACACCGCGATTTTATTGCGGTAATGCTCTGCCGTATTTTGCGGCATGCTGTCGAGCAGCAGCATGGCGTATTCACGCCAGCAAAGGCGTTCGGGCTTCAGTATTTTGCGATGGCCATAAAAATGGTTGTCGTGTCCGGCGTAAATTCCCCCGCTGCGCACGCCGCTGACGCGCTCGCACATGGTGGCCCAGCGTTCGGGTTCAACAACATGGTAGAGCCACAGTCCCTGGCGCTGCTCCGGGCCAAAGGGTTCACAGATCCGCATATAGCGCGGCGGTACGCCAGCCTGGTACATCAGATCGTAGAGCGGGTTATAGCAGCCGCCGGTTTTCGCAAACCAGGTCCAGATATCGGCTGTTTTCCAGTCATATAGGGGGTAGACATACCAGGCATGCCCGCCCGGTGCGACGGTTGTCCAGGGTTTATCATCAGAAAAACGCTGCTTACGTGCAGAGGCGATCGCCAGAAAACGGTTGTAGGACTCATCAGCACGAATGCCCACCAGCACGGCCGCCGGGCGGTTGCGTGAAAACCAGTCGGCAAAGCTGCGAACAAAGGTCTCGAAGGTCATTCCCGGCTGGTAGAAGGGAAAAAAGTGCGGGTCGGTGATGGCATCCGCAGGAGGCTGCCTGACCCAGCGGGTGTTCGGCTCCCAGCACTGCCATTCCGGCTGGAATTGCGACAGTGAGTTTTGGGTCGTGAGGGGCAGCGCCACCCACCAGAACTGGTCTATAACATCGCTGTATAAGGCGCGCATATGCTCAACGTGTTCGATGGTAGAGGAAAATTGCGCTTCCCAGTCGATAAACAGGACATCTATTTTTCTGTTTTTTTGACGCGCCAGTTGCGCCGCAAGATGCAGCATAACGGTTGAATCTTTTCCGCCCGAAAACGAGACGCAGACTCTGAGTAAATTTTCCAGAGTCCAGGCTATTCGTTCCTGGGCGGCGAGGACAACATTTTGGTCAAGGGGATATTTATAAATTGACATGATTACTCTCTCCCTGAGTAATGTAGACCATAAAATAATGTCAATAGTAAACTCAGTATGATATCAGTCAATAAATAAAACACTATTTCGCAAGTTAACTTATAGGATATATAACGATGGTGTATGTATTAAGGAAATGTTGCTCCCAATTGTTTGGGAGCCTGGTCATTATTGCGGAAGGGTTATTTCATCAATAAAGCTTGCAAAGGCAGAGCTGTTAAGGGCAGAGCGGTTATACATCATAAAAATATCAATGCTCGGGAACTGTATGTCGGTCTCTATTTTACGTAATTGGAGGGCTGCACCGTATTGTTCGAAGGCGGGAACGGGCGCCAGACCGAGAAGTTCGGTGGAACTGATCATCGTCAGGAGCGAAATAAACGAGTCACTGCGGAAGATAATATTTCTTTCTGGCAAAGCGTGTGCAGCTTTCTCCTGATAGTTTTTAACGCTGGTTTCGTTGCTGAGATAGGCGGTGAAATGCTCACTCAGGATCTCTTCACGCGTCGGCTTTTGGCCGATGCGCGGGTGATCCTCTCGACACAGCAGGGCGAAAGGGAGTTTATGGAACAAGCTGCAGGCGATGGACCGGCTGTTTAGCGGCAAAAAAGAGAAGACTAAATCGGCTTTTCGGTAGGCCAGGAGGTCCTCGGCCGAATCGGGTGACAATAAAACATCATGTAATTCAACTTCATAGTTGTATTTCTGCATGAGAAGCAGCATCGGTCCGAGCATGATTTTTGTGCTCATAAATTGCGGGCAATAAATCACAAAATTCTTTTTAAGCCCGCTGCTGTGCATCATGTTAATGGTCTGCTCAATCTGATTCAGGTTTTGTTCCAGATGTTGATGCAGATTGACGCCCACGGTGGTGGGCGTGATCCCTTTCCCTGAGCGGATAAACAGGGGGTCGTTGAGCTGGCCCCGAAGACGCTGCAGCGACTGGCTCACGGCAGAGGGCGTGATATACAGCGTTTCGGCGGCCTTACTGATGCTGAGATGCTGATAAATGCACTCGAAAATGACTAACAGGTTGAGATCGAATTTTTTAAGGTCGTAGAGGTTTGCCATTTTTCATCCTGAGCGCGCCGTGTTAGCGGTGGTTATCACATCATAAATAACTATAGTTTGAAGTTAACCATTTACAATCCGTGAGGTTAACTCACTTAATTGTATATTTAAGTCATCTTAATATATCACGGCATCGGATTAATGAAACAGAACTTCAAGGATGATTAAGATAATTTTATCTTTAAAGTGCGTGTCTGTTTTTAGAATGACAATCGCCATTTATATATAGTGGGAGATCCATATTGGAATTTGATTATAACCTTCGAAAAGCCTGTTTGATGCTGCCTATCACAGCCATAGGCAGGACTATCCCTCTTATGGATTGCTCATTGCCCGCACGAATGGTGTAATCAAAACGCTGTTACCGCCTTGATATAAGGGTTGTAGAGCGCAACGCAACGCCAGCTTCGGCTGGCACTGAATGTTCCTCTGGGAATTCAGGTATCAGGGCCGCCCATTAAGGCGGCCTTTTTACTTTCAGAGGTTCACGTTACTGTCATGTTGGCGTTGTTAGGTATGGCTGATTGATTTGATAAAGCAAACGCATTAGCCCCGATGAGTAAAGTTGGTTACCTTACATCTCAACGAAAACACGGAGGAAGTACAGATGTCCTTGATTAACACTAAAATTAAACCTTTCAAAAACCAGGCGTTCAAAAACGGTGAGTTCATCGAAGTAACCGAGAAAGATACCGAAGGCCGCTGGAGCGTGTTCTTCTTCTATCCGGCTGACTTCACCTTCGTTTGCCCGACCGAACTGGGTGACGTTGCTGACCATTACGACGAACTGCAGAAGCTGGGCGTGGACGTTTACTCTGTGTCCACCGACACCCACTTCACCCACAAAGCATGGCACGGTAGCTCTGAAACCATCGCTAAAATCAAATATGCGATGATCGGTGACCCGACTGGCGCCCTGACCCGTAACTTCGAAAACATGCGTGAAGATGAAGGCCTGGCTGACCGTGCTACCTTCGTTGTTGACCCGCAGGGCATTATCCAGGCTATCGAAGTTACCGCTGAAGGTATCGGCCGTGACGCATCTGACCTGCTGCGTAAAGTGAAAGCCGCTCAGTACGTTGCTTCTCACCCAGGCGAAGTGTGCCCGGCGAAATGGAAAGAAGGCGAAGCGACGCTGGCTCCATCTCTGGACCTGGTCGGCAAGATCTAAGTCTGTAAAGCCTGGCGGCGCTGCGCTTGCACAGGCCTACAGTATCGTAGGCCGGGTAAACGAAGTGCCACCCGGCAATCAATGGGCGCACCCGCGCCCATTTCATTCAAGCACCATGATGCAAGTTGCATTCAGGCCGCCTGTGTAAGGCAGCTTGCATGATGACGTCTTAAGAGAGGGAAGAATAATGCTCGACACAAACATGAAAACCCAGCTCAAGGCCTACCTTGAGAAACTGACCAAACCCGTTGAGCTGATTGCTACGCTTGACGACAGCGCGAAATCGGCAGAAATCAAAGAGCTGCTGGCAGAGGTCGCCGAGCTGTCACCGAAGGTGACGTTCAAAGAAGACAACACGCTGCCTGTTCGCAAACCTTCTTTTCTGATTACCAACCCGGGTTCCGATCGCGGGCCGCGCTTTGCCGGTTCGCCGCTGGGCCACGAGTTTACCTCGCTGGTGCTGGCGCTGCTGTGGACCGGTGGCCATCCGTCTAAAGAAGCGCAGGCGCTGCTGGAGCAGATCCGCGATATCGACGGCGATTTTGAGTTTGAGACCTATTACTCGCTCTCCTGCCACAACTGCCCGGACGTGGTGCAGGCGCTGAACCTGATGTCAGTCCTGAACCCGCGCATCAAGCACACGGCGATTGACGGCGGTACCTTCCAGAACGAAATTACCGATCGTAACGTGATGGGCGTTCCGGCGGTCTACCTGAACGGTCAGGAGTTCGGCCAGGGCCGCATGACGCTGACCGAAATCGTTGCCAAAGTGGATACCGGTGCCGAAAAACGCACGGCGGAAGCGCTGAACAAGCGTGATGCCTACGACGTGCTGATCGTTGGCTCCGGCCCTGCGGGTGCGGCGGCGGCGGTTTATTCTGCGCGTAAAGGCATTCGTACCGGCCTGATGGGTGAACGTTTTGGTGGTCAGGTGCTGGATACCGTGGACATCGAAAACTACATCTCCGTGCCGAAAACCGAAGGCCAGAAGCTGGCCGGCGCGCTGAAGGCGCACGTCAGCGACTACGAAGTTGACGTCATCGACAGCCAGAGCGCCAGCAGGCTGGTTCCTGCTGCGGTTGAAGGCGGTTTACACCAGATTGAAACCGCGTCCGGCGCGGTGCTGAAAGCGCGCAGCATCATCATTGCGACCGGCGCGAAATGGCGCAACATGAACGTGCCGGGTGAAGATCAGTATCGCACTAAAGGCGTAACCTACTGCCCGCACTGCGACGGTCCGCTGTTCAAAGGCAAGCGCGTGGCGGTGATCGGCGGCGGTAACTCCGGCGTGGAAGCGGCTATCGACCTGGCGGGTATCGTTGAACACGTGACCCTGCTGGAATTTGCGCCAGAGATGAAGGCCGACCAGGTGCTGCAGGATAAAGTTCGCAGCCTGAAAAACGTCGACATCGTGCTGAACGCGCAGACCACGGAAGTGAAGGGCGACGGCAGTAAAGTGACGGGTCTGGAATACCGCGACCGCGTAACGGGTGATGTTCACAGCGTGCCGCTGGCGGGGATCTTCGTCCAGATTGGCCTGCTGCCAAACACCACCTGGCTGGAAGGCGCGATTGAGCGCAACCGCATGGGCGAAATCATCATCGATGCCAAGTGCGAAACCAGCGTGAAGGGCGTGTTTGCGGCGGGTGACTGTACGACCGTGCCGTACAAACAGATCATCATCGCCACCGGCGAAGGTGCGAAGGCGTCACTGAGTTCGTTTGACTACCTGATCCGTACCAAAACAGCATAATAAAAGAAAGTAAGACGACACCTGCAATAGCAAGAGGCCACCGAAATGAAGGTGGCCTCTTTTTTTATCTGACCACCATCACCGGAATATGGGTGTGGCGGATGACGCTCGACGCGTTTGATCCCAGAAGATGGGTGGTAATCGACGGATTGCGCGAGCCGATCACCACAACGTCAGCCTTTAGCTCCTCCGCAAGCTCGTTAACGGCGTCGCGCACGCTGCCGAACCGGACGTGGGTTTTAATGCGTGAAGGATCGATAGTGAAGTGCCCGGCCATGGTTTGCAGGCGCGTTTCGGCTTCGTGCTGCAGATGCTCTTCGAAGCGACGCACGTCGGCGGCGAAGCGGTGCAGGCTCAGGCTGGCGGAACCCGGCAACACGTGCATGAGATGAATAATGCCGTCCTGCTGCGCCAGAAATTCCGCGTGACGTACGGCCTTGTCGCTCAGTTCCATTTCAAAAACATCAACCGGCATAATGATTGTCTTATACATAACCGTTTCTCCTTGTTTATAAACGCTGAATTCATTCAAACATAAAATATTATTAGTTTCTGTAATCTCAACAGCACTTTTTTATCTCGCCAGGATAAATCTCAAAACGCCCGGATTTCAGGGCAGACCGCCAGAGGACGCTACCCTTTTATAAGCTTACCCACATCCTTTCGGAGGTCGCATGAAAGCACTCACCTACCACGGTCCGCACCATGTTCGCGTTGAGAATGTCCCCGATCCCATCATCGAACAACCTGACGATATCATCCTGCGCGTGACGGCGACGGCGATTTGCGGGTCCGACCTGCATCTCTACCGCGGCAAGATCCCGAAGGTGGAACACGGCGATATTTTTGGCCATGAATTTATGGGCGAAGTGGTTGAGACCGGCAGGGACGTGAAGAACCTCCAGAAGGGCGAACGGGTAGTCATTCCCTTCGTCATCGCCTGCGGGGACTGCTTCTTTTGCCAGATGCAGCAGTATGCCGCCTGCGAGAAAACCAACGCCGGGCAGGGCGCTGCGCTGAATAAAAAGCAGATCCCGGCGCCAGCCGCGCTGTTTGGCTATAGCCACCTCTACGGCGGCGTCCCGGGCGGGCAGGCAGAGTACGTTCGCGTGCCGAAGGGCAACGTGGGGCCGTTCAAAGTGCCCCAGCTTCTCTCCGATGATAAAGCGCTGTTCCTGTCTGACATCCTGCCTACCGCCTGGCAGGCGGCAAAAAACGCGCAGATAGAAAAAGGCTCAAGCGTGGCGGTTTTCGGCGCGGGTCCGGTCGGTTTACTGACCATTGCCTGCGCGCGGCTTCTGGGCGCTGAGCAGATTTTCGTGATTGATCATCACCCGTATCGGCTGCGATTTGCCCAGGAGCGTTACGGCGCCATCCCCATTAACTTCGATGACGATAACGATGCGGCGGAAAAAATTATCGAGCAGACGGCCGGGCAGCGCGGCGTAGATGCGGTGATTGATGCCGTCGGGTTTGAAGCCAAAGGCAGCACCACGGAAACGATCCTCAGCAACCTCAAAATTGAGGGCAGCAGCGGTAAAGCCCTGCGCCAGTGTATTGCAGCCGTGCGTCGCGGCGGCGTGGTGAGCGTGCCCGGCGTCTATGCCGGTTTTATACACGGCTTCCTGTTTGGCGATGCGTTTGATAAGGGGCTGAGCTTTAAGATGGGCCAGACGCACGTGCATGCCTGGCTGGGAGAGCTGCTGCCGCTGATTGAAAAAGGGCTGCTCACGCCGGAGGAGATCGTTACGCACTATCTGCCGCTGTCGGATGCCGAACGCGCCTACAAGATTTTTGAAAAGCGGGAAGAGGAGTGCCGCAAGGTGATCCTGGTGCCTGGCGCAGACTCGCCTGAAGCGGCGGAGCAGAAGGTAAAAGGGCTGGTCAACGCGTTCCCCGGCGGGGTAGTGTGACGCAGCGCGCTTACCAGTGACGCTCAAGATACAGCACGGCCGTGACGATTACCGCCAGAAAAATTAGAAAAACCAGCATAATAGCGAGTGTTTCACCCATGACCGTCCCCGCGGCACCAAAACAGATTAAGCGTGGATTAAGGGGATTTTGAGCGAAATAGGAAAAACGGGTGATATCACCGAAAGAGGATGCGTATGCATCCTCTGGGCAATGAGCGCGGGTGAATTAACGCAGGTAATCGCCCGCCGCTTCTGGCTGATAAAGCAGTTCCAGCACTTCCAGATGGGCAGAGGCACCGCCCGGTAATTCCCAGTGGATGGTGTCACCTGTGCGAAGCCCAAGCAGGGCTGCGCCAACGGGGGCCAGAACGGAAAGCTGGGCGCTGCTGTCGGTCATCTGCGCCGGATAGACCAGCGTGCGGGTCAGCTCTTCACCGGTAGTCAGGTTGCGGAATTTGACCTGGCTGTTCATGGTCACCACGTCATGCGGCATGGTTTCAGCCGTACACATTTGCGCCCGGTCGAGCTCCTCGTTCAGCGCGTCGGCTACCGGGAGTGAAGCGAATTCAGCTTTTTCCAGAAGTCGGTCAATGCGTTCTGCGTCGAGTTCATTAATGATAATTGTGGGTCTGGACATTTTTTACTCCATGTCGTTAATGCTGCGTGTAACGCAGAAACCAATCCAAAAGAAAACCCTCGCCGTCTGGCAGCGAGGGTTTAACTCTCCCGATGATACTCACTGCGCGGGCAAGTTTGAAGTGATGAAGGTCACATTCATCGGTCATATGAATTTTTGGCGAAAAACGTGACGCGGTACAAATCTGCATTATCCTTCTTAATTTCAGGCGGATTGCGTTACGCTGAGCGTCCTGAAACGGGCAATGAGCGAAGCGTCATTCGCGTCTGCCCCACCAATGAGAGAGCACTATGTACTTCTACCAACCTTCTCAGGGGCACGGCCTGCCGCATGACCCGCTGAACGCCATTATTGGCCCGCGTCCGATTGGCTGGATCTCCTCCTGCGACAAAGAAGGCCAGCTTAACCTCGCCCCGTACAGCTTCTTTAACTGCTTCAACTACCGGCCGCCAATCATCGGCTTTTCCAGCAACGGCTGGAAGGACAGCGTGCGCAATATTACCGAAACGGGCGAGTTTGTCTGGAACCTGGCCACGCGCGACCTGGCCGAGGCGATGAATGAAACCTCCGTCACGCTTCCCCACGGTGAAGATGAATTTACCTTTTCCGGGCTCACGCCTGCGGCCAGCCAGCTGGTCAACGCGCCGCGCGTGGCGGAAAGCCCGGTCAACTTTGAGTGCCGCCTGTCGCAGTGCATTCAGCTGACGGGCGCCGACGGTACGCCGGTTGACACCTGGCTGGTGCTGGGGGAAGTGGTCGGCATTCATATTGCCGATACGCTGCTGGAAGAGGGCATTTACCAGACCGCGAAGGCGCAGCCGATTCTGCGCGCGGGTGGGCCAACGGCCTACTATGGGATCAGCGATACGCATCGGTTCGACCTGGTTCGCCCGGACGCGCGCAGGGGATAACATGCTTGATACCCGGCTTCCCGCCGATCGGCAGTTTTTTGCCGACCTGCTCAGCGGGCTGGTGCTGAACCCCCAGCAGCTGGGGCGGGTCTGGTTTGCTCACTCGCCGGCCCCGGGACCTGCCGGGCGTTTTCGTTCTGAGTGGCCCCGTCTCGACGTGGTCCTGCGCGGGGTGTATGGCAATCAGCTGATCCCGGAGCAAAAGGCGATCCGTCAGGGGGAGATGCTGTTTGTGCCTGCCCAGGCGGCAAATGTGCCGATGTTTGAAAAACCGGTCATGCTGCTGAGTATTGTCTTCGCCCCTGCCTGGCTGGGACTGGCGTTTCAGGGGGCGGGCAACGGGCAGCCTCAGCGCAACGTGCAGCTTCCGCATCCGGAAAGAGGCGAGTGTGCCGCCATGCTGATGGCGCTTACGCATCTGAGCGCGTCACCGCAGGATCAGGCCATTATTCAGCCTCTGACGCTGAGCCTGCTTCACTGGTGTCGGAAGGTGGCCTCGTCATGCGCCGAGCCGGGGCTTTCGCGCGGGGAGTTTCTCTACCAGAGCATCTGCAGCTGGCTGCAGAATAATTATGCGGAACCCCTCTCGCGGGAGAGCGTCGCCGCGCTGTTTACTATTTCCCCTAACCACCTGTCGCGCCTGTTTTCGCAGCACGGCACGATGAGCTTTGTGGATTACGTTCGCTGGGTGCGAATGGCGAAAGCGCGCACTATCCTGCAAAAATACCACCTGCCGGTGGGCGAGGTGGCGAAGCGCTGCGGGTACGCCGACAGCGACTATTTTTCCAGGCTGTTTCGGCGCCAGTTTGGTCTGACGCCGGGGGAGTATCGCGCCCGCTTTCAGTAGCAATCAAAAGCGGATTTCAGCAGTGAGCAGGTCAAGCATGCTTTCCGGTGAATCAGCCGCGAACAGGGCTTCCCGAAACGCTTTGTTCACCAGCTTTCGCGCCAGCTGTGAGAACACTTTCACGTGGTTGTTCCCCTCCTGCGCGCCCAGCGTCAGCATGATCACCAGCTCCACGTCGCCCATGTCTGACTCCCAGTCGATGGGCTTTTCCAGACGCGCAATGCTGATGCTGGAGTGGCGTATCCACTGCGATTTCGTGTGCGGAATTGCCACGCCGAACCCAACGGCCGTGGTGACAATCTCTTCGCGCTGCCAGATATCCTCCTCCAGCGCCAGCGGATTATCTGTCCTGCCCTGAATCGCCAGGTTGCCGCACAGGTACTGGAGCACCTGCTCTTTGGAGTTAAGCGGCTCACCGAAGACGATGGTCTCCCGTGCCAGCAGCGGTCGCGCGGGTTCTTCAGGCGTGAAATCGGCCAGCAGGGTTTCTATCTCTTCCGCGCTGCGACACTCGCAGGCGCTATCGGCCAGCGCCCGACAGGCCGTCATCGCCAGCTGGCGCAGCTGGGTTTTCACGGCGGGGATGCGTGGCCCGCTCATGCTGAACTCGTCGATGCCAAGCCCCAGCAGCAGGGGGAGATAACGACGTTCGCCGGCAAGCTCGCCGCAAATACCGACCCATTTACCGTGGCGGTGGGCGGCCGTGACGATGTGGCGCACCATGCGCAAAAACGACGGCGCGATCGGGTTGTAGAGCGGCGATACGCGCGGGTTGTTGCGATCGACCGCGTAAAGATATTGGGTCATGTCGTTTGAGCCGATGCTGAAGAAATCGACCTCTTCGCAGAAGTGGTCGATGATAAAACAGACGGCAGGCACTTCAACCATAATCCCCAGCGGCAGGTGCGGCGTATGGCGCAGCCCTTGCGACGCCAGCTCGTCCCGCACGTTTTGCATTTCCTTTTTGACCCATAAAATCTGATCCAGGCTATGCACCATCGGGATCATCAGCAGCGCGTTACCGCTGGCGCCCGCGCGTAAAATAGCGCGAAGCTGGGTGCGGAACAGGTGAGCAAACTCCGGATAAATGCGCACCGCGCGATAGCCGAGGAACGGGTTCTCCTCCTGCGGAATATTCAGGTACGGGATCTGCTTGTCGCCGCCAATGTCCATGGTGCGGAAGATGACGGGTTTACCCTCTGCGGAGAGAAGGACCTGCTGGTAGGCTTCAAATTGCTCCTGCTCGTCCGGGGCGCTATCGCGATCCATGTAGAGCATTTCGGTTCGAAACAGGCCAACGCCCTGCGCGCCGCAGGCGAATGCGCCAGGCGCCTCCAGCGCGCTGCCGATGTTGGCCGCGATATCTACCGGAACGTTATCCCGCGTGAGTGCAGGCAGCCCTGCGTCTTTGATCTGCTGCTGGTGGCGGATTTCGGCGAGGCGCTGCGCCACGCTGTAGTAGCGGCTGACGGCCTCATCCGGCTCCGTAACCAGTACGCTGCAGATGCCGTCCAGAACGGCCTCTTTGCCCATAAACGGCGCCAGCGAGGAGACCGTTAAGCCGCTCAGCACGGGAATGGACGCGGCGCGCGCCAGTATCAGCGTGTGCGACGTTCGCCCCGTTTTCTCCAGCACCATGCCTGTCAGGTAACGGGTGTCGAGGCTTAAAAACTGGCTGGGCGTTAAATCTTCGGCCACCAGAATCGTGGGCGCGCTGAGGGTAAACCCGGAGGCCTGCTGGAGTTCTGGCCAGGTGATAGTCAGCAGCTGCTCGCTGATGTCGCGAATATCGCTGACGCGCTCACGAAGATAGTCGCTGGCCGAGTTCGACAGCTTGTCGCAGATCTGCTCCATGTTACGAATGATGGCGTCGGCAAGGCTGAGCCGATCGTTGCTTATCAGACGGCGTATGTTGCCCCCAAATTCATCATCCTGAATCAGCGAGAGATGGGCGCTGATGATGGTTTTACTCTCGCCTTCAAGCCCGCGCAGGCGATGGTTAAGCTGCTCTGCAAGCGTGGCAAGGCTATGTTCCAGGCGCGTACAGTCCTCCGGCGACGCCGGGTTCTGGCGATAGCGCTGGAGATTATCGCTTTGCCAGCCTTGCAATGTGCCGGTACCGATGCCGGTGGCGAGCGTAATGGCGTGCTGCAGCTGCGGGTTGAGCCGCACCAGCGAGCGGGGAAGGGGATGGGCAACGTGGGGCGCATCGCCGGAAGGTATGCTGTCGCTGTCGATAAATGCCGTATTGATATACTGCTCAAGGGCGCGCCGTGCCGGCTCCTCGTCGCTGCCGCTCAGTTCCAGCACGCAGCTGTCGTTGAACAGCGTTCCCGTGCCGATCAGCGCCAGCGAACTTTTGGCATCCGCATGGGTGTTAAGGCGTTTGTTAATAAAACGGATATCGCAGTGCCATGCGCTGCACTGCTCCTTCAGCGCCCAGGCCGGGCGCGCGTGCAGCCCGTTGGGCAGCGGGCAGAAAAATTCAATCGAAAGCATGGTTACTCCTTACCGCGTGAGATCAGCACCTGAAGTCCGTCAGGTGAGCCACGGTCTCACGGTTCATGCATGCCACAAGGGCGACAAGCAGTTGATGGGTGTGGTTGATGTCGTTTTCGTCGGCGATGGATGCCGCGCAGTGCCCGTGTCGGGTCGGGGGGCCGAGCACCACGGCAGGCACGCCCGTGCCGGAGAGATGGACCGCTCCCCCGTCGGTGCCGCCGTTGCTGAACATGTCTTTTTGCAGCGGGATGCCGAGCGGGCGCGCGACTTTTTCAATAAACGCCGTCAGTTTTGGCGGGGCGATAAGGGTTTTGTCATACAGCACCAGCATGGGGCCCGCGCCAATCTGGCGATGGTTTGCGCTGCCGTAGTCAAAGTTTTTAGACCAGCAGGCGGTATCGAGCACCAGCGCGATATCGGGGTTGATGGCCCGCGTGGCGGTCTCTCCACCCCGCAGGCCGACCTCCTCGCTTGAGCTTGCTACGAGCCATAGCTCGCAGTCGAGCGGCGCCCGGTGGAGCTCGCGCAGCAGGGCGATCAGCAGGTAACAACCGAGCCTGTCGTCGAAGGCTTTTCCCATCACGCGGCGGTGGGGTAGACGCTGAAACAGGGTATCGAACGTCACGCGGTCACCCGCATCAATGCCGCTGGCTAAGACCTCTTCAGCCGAGGTGGCACCGATGTCGACGCGCAGATTATCAACGGTAGCGCCGTTGACGTCCCCATCCAGCAAACCGGGGATTTTTCGTCCGTCACGCGTGGTTATGCGTACGGGCTGTAGGGTTCGTGCCATCATGCGCACGTTGCCAATCGGCAGCACGTCGATCGCCCCTTCCTTCGTAATGCTGCGCACCATAAACCCCACTTCGTCCATATGGGCGCAGACCATCACCTTCGGCCCGCTGCTCTGGTTAACGCGGATGAGCACGGAGCCGAGTCCGTCAAACTGCACCTCTTTATGATGCTTATGCGCCTCACCGATCAGGATGTCGCGCACCTCCTGTTCTGAGGCGGCAATCGCATCGGCTTCGCTCAGCGCGCGCAGTAATTCATGGTCCATTACCGTTCTCCCGTTATTAGCAGGGTCTTATCCATGGCGTAGAGCACCTCGGCTCCCGTCTCCGTCACCAGAACGACGTCTTCAATCCGCACGCCGCCCGCGCCCTCAAGGTAGATACCCGGTTCGACGGTCAAGAGCATGCCGGGCTGCAGCAGCGTGGTATCGGTTGGAGAAAAGCGCGGGTTTTCATGGACATCAATGCCGATGGCATGCCCGGTATTGTGGCCGAACTGCGGCCCGTAGCCCGCGCGTTCAATCACCGAGCGGGCGGCGTTGTCCACCTGATGGCAGGGAATGCCGGGGCGAATCGCGCGGATGGCCGCGAGCTGCGCCTCCAGCACGGTCTGATAGACCTGATAAAGCGGATGATTTTCGGGGCTCTGGCTCTGCCCGGCGACAAGGAACGTCCTCGTCATGTCCGAGCAGTATCCCTGGTGTTGGGCGCCAAAATCGAGAGTGATCAGCTCCCCTGCATTAATCACTTTGTCAGAGGCTTTTCCATGCGGCAGGGCCCCGCGCGCCCCGCTGGCAACGATGGTGTCGAAAGAGGGCTTTTCCGCCCCCTGCTGCTTCATAAACCACTCCAGCTCTGCGGCGACCTCGCGCTCGCGCATGCCTGGCTGGATAAAGCGACGGATATGCCGTGCGGCGCTGTCGGCAATACGGCAGGCCGCACGAATGCGGGCAATTTCGTCCGCCGTTTTTATCTGCCGCAGGGCATCAAGGGAGATACTGCAAAGCGTTGTATTTAGCGTGTCGCGCCACTGACTGCCGGTTTGCCAGCTGACGTGTTCACCTTCGAACCCCAGCGTGGCGAGGTTTTCCTCGGCAATGAGGCGGTTCACTACCGTGGCAAACGGGTTTGCTGCATCAAGCAGATGCATCCGGTAGCCCGCCGCACGCGAGGCAATATCGTTGTAATAGCGGAAATCCACCAGGATGTGCGCGCGCGCCTGCGTCACCAGCACGTAGCCTGAACCGGTTGAAATCCCCAGATGCGGCTGTTTATTCTGGCGCGACGCAATCAGTACGCCATCCAGCTTTTCTGCTGTCAGCCAGTGGCGGAGCTTTGTCAGTAAATCCATTCTTCACCCCATTACAGCGTATCGATGGCGAGTTTTCCGCGTTTGTGCATGCTGTTGCGGATGGTGACCACCAGCAGAGCGGTAATGACCGCGCCGACAAGAATGCTCAGCATATAGGCGCCGAGATTGGTCACCAGCGGCCACGCCCAGATTGCCGATTCCGGGAACCACTGAACGGCACCCAGCGCGGTAGCGGTCATGGCGCCGGCGATCGCGCCGATCATGTACGCGGGCAGCGTAGCGAGCGGGTTCTCCAGTAAAAACGGAATGGCGCCTTCGCTGATCCCCATAAAGGCGAGGAACATCGCCGTTTTACCCTGCGGATAGAGCTGCGGGCTGAACAGGCGTTTGCCGGTCAGACGGCGATCGATAAGCGTGGCCAGGCCGAGGCCAATCGGTGGAATGACAATGGCCACCGCGCGTGAGGTGATCGGCAATACGTGATCTGTGGTTAACCCCAGCCCGACAAAACCGGCCGCTTTGTTGATAGGCCCGCCGAGGTCAATGGCCGTCGCGGCCGCCATGCCGATGGCGTACATCATCGAACCCGCCTGACCAGCAGCCAGTAGCAGTGTGCGCATACCCGCGTTTAACCAGCCGCCAATGGGGGTGATGACGTAATACATCGCCAGCATGACAAACAGCGCGGAGATAATCGGGATCAGGAAGGTGCTTTTAAATGCCAGCAGATACTGCGGCACGCTGATTTTGGTGTTCAGCCACTTCACCAGGTAGCCTGCTGCAATCGCGATAATCAGCGCGCCAATAAAGGTGGAAGGCACGGGTTTGGTGGCAAGCCAGGTCAGTTTTTCAGGATCGAAATTCAATACCAGCGTGGGCTGCGTGGCGACCAGACCGCCGATAAAACCGGCCGGGAAGGCCAGCTTGCCGCCGATGGAGTTGGCGACAAACGCGGAAAACATCGGGATCGCAAAACTAAACAGCAGCCCGCCGAAGGATTCGGTCAGATAGCCGAACTTCAGTACGGAGAGATTGAACCCGGTAAATTTGCCCGAGTTCAGTGCGTCCATAATGCCGGTATCGGGCGGAATTTCCAGCCACACGTAGGCGATAAGCTGTGAAATGGCGAGGATCACCCCGCCCATAATGAGCGTCGGCACCATGCGGGAAATACCCGACATAATGTGCTGAGGAAGTTCCTTCCAGAAAGCGTTGCTGGTGGCAACCGGCGCGGGTTTGATTGCGAGCGTACCGCCCTCGTGACCTTCCGGGCGTACCGCACTGCGTTTTTTAATTGCCATGACGAAAACCCCTGAGGTTGAAAATTATTATTGTTCTGCTGCGATCATCTCTTCGATCTCTTTCAGGGTGCCCGCCGCGTTTTTAATGGCGTCCTGAAGCGTGATCTCGTAGACGTCGCGCGTTTCAAAGCGCTCGTTGTCTTCCGGGGTGATGGCGATGGCGTGGATGATGATGTCGGCTTCGGCGATATCCTGCGCCGTTAAGCGGTTCTGGATGCCGTCTGCACCCTGCGTTTCAATCTTGACCTCATAGCCTGCTTCCGTGGCGGCATCTTCCAGCGCCTGAGCGGCCATAAAGGTATGTGCCAGACCCATCGGGCAGGCGCACAGCGCGATCAATTTTTTAGCCATGTGAAATTCCTCCAGTAGATGACGCCTCGATTATGGCGGGGAGGTTTCGATTGTGTTTACCGGATAAATGATGCAATAGCTGGATGAATGATGCGTATGCGCGGAAGTGTGACGCTTATCGTCATATAACGGAAATGAATGAAAATCCGGGCCGGGGAGGCCCGGAAGAGAATTAATATCCTACCCTGTCGATAACAAACTGTTTGCCGCAGCTGCCCGGATGCGGCTGTGGCGCAAACGAACCTGCGGAAAGCGGATTATTTATGGTGTCGGCCTTCAGGGAGATCTGCATTTCCGTCAGGTAGGCCGGGTTGCCATTGCAGGTGAGCTTGAACGCTTTGACATTTTCCCTGCCCCAGGTTGTGGCAACAGCCTTGTCAAAGGCGCTACGGGTAACGGTTTTGCCGTAGTTATCCGCGAGGAATTTCCCCACCGCGCTGCTTTTGACTTCCTGATTCATACGTACCATGGTGCCAAAATAGGCGTCGGGATCGAACCCGAAGCAGACGCCGTGTTTAGCATACTCGTAGCGCTCCAGGCAGGAGTTTCCGCCCGCGCCGGGCATGACGCTGTTCAGCTTTGCGGCCCCGGACAGGGACAGGCCGGTTTCGGCGGCAGTGCATTTGCGGCTGGCTTTGGCTTCCGGCATGTTCGGCAGCGGGCGGGTGGCGCAGCCAAAGCGCATCCAGCGACGTTCGTCGACGCCGCGCGACGCTATCGACTTCGGCAGGCCGGGCCACAGGCCGTGAACGGTCAGGAAATCACTCTTGCTGGCACTCTCTTTTTGCAGGCGGCACTCGTCGGGCTCCTTGCGGTTGCGATCGGCCATGCTTTGACAAAAACCGGTTTGCCAGGAAAGCGCCAGAACGTAGCGATCGAAATCGGCGTATTGCGTTGCCTTGAGCGGTTCGGCCTCTATGGAGAATACACAAAGTGCGAGCGCCATGGCGCCAGACGGGATAATGACATCCTTCCTGAACATTTGATTTCCTGATTGATGAAGCGCGATTAATTTCTGGCAGTTATTAAAACACAAAAAGCGCCCGCAGGCGCTTTAAGGTATTCAGAAATTTAGCTTAGGCTGCGCCGGGAACCAGCACTTCCGTGGCGATAATAACGATGATCAACCCCACCAGTACCGGGACTGAGGTGCGTTTTACCACTTCAAACGGCGAAATTTTTGCCATACCCGCCACCGCGACCACCACACCCGATACCGGGGAAATGGTGCGCCCCAGGTTTGAAGCCTGCAGCATAGGGATAGACAGATAGGCCGGGTTGATGCCGGAGGAGTGCGCGAGTTTCGGGATCATTTCTACGAAGGCGTAAAACGGTGCGTTCCCTGAACCGGTGGTCATCGCCGCCAGCATGGTCAGCACCACCAGCACCAGCATCAGGATAATGCTGGCAGAGCCAAACGAGGTGGCGATGGAGATCAGGCTCTGGATAAAGCCGATGGTGCTCAGCCCCTGGGCAAACACGCCCGCCGCCACCAGCAGCATGACCACGCCAGCGAACGCATCGGCCATGCCGCGATACGCGACTTCCAGGCCCGAGAAGACTTTCTGCGTATTAAACCCGCGCACAAATTCCAGCAGGGCGGCCAGCAGCATGCAGATCACCAGGATAGTAATGATATGCAGCTGCGGGCCCCATTTGCCGTCAAAAATCAGCACGCCGATGATCGGGGTGAACGGCAGAATGGAATAGAACCCCGGCGCGGTGGTGGTGATCTCGCTGACGTCCATCATCTCGTGGCTGATGTTCTCTTTCTTATCGAGATAGCGCTGCCAGAAGAAGTGCGCGACGCCCATTCCGACGATGGCCACAATGGAGATGGGCAGCGTGGTTTTGAACGCGAAGTCAATCAGCGACATCTCTGCGGCTTTCGCGGCGAGCACCACGTCGCCAGAGGTGGGAGAAAGAATAATGGCCGCAGGGGAGGCGCAAATTGCCGCCGCCGCGCCGCGGCTGATGCCTACGTTGACCATCACCGGGAACAGCGTCGCCATCAGCAGCACGCCAAGACCGGTCGCCGACGAAACGGCAAGCGACATCAGGCAGGCCAGGAAATAGGCGGCAACCATCAGCAGATACGGGGAGTTGATATATTGAAGTGGCTTAGAGGCCAGTTTAACCACCATATCGTTGGCACCGATATGGGTCATATAGGCGGCAAAACCACACAGCATCATGATCATCATGCCCAGGTCGCCGCCGCGGCTCATAAGCAGGATTTTAATATATTCAACGATGTCAGTGGCGGTATATCCGGTGCTGGTTTCGCTGGCAGGTAAAACCTGATGGCCCATTAGCGCACTGACGATCAGCAGCGTCAGGCCGCCGACGAATAACACGCCCGTGGCCGAGTAGCCTTTAATGATGTAGCGCGCTACACCCACAATGACGATGACTCCGATAAGGAGTTCGATAAACGTAAGCATGGTTTCCCCTGTACCCTTGCTGCCCGAGAGCACGAATAATCAATAAAAAAGAAGCATGAAATGTGCCGAATAAATGGCCACTCCTTGCTGATTAAAATCAATAAAATTACTACTAAAGGAGATGATGACGATATTTTTGCCAACCTGGCGTCATTTTTATCACTTCATTATTGATTGGCTGAATCATCATTATATGTCATTAAATTGATATGGCATTGTTAAGTTATTAAGCGTTACTGACCCGCCAGCCGGTAATTAACGTAAAACTCGTTAAAAGCGCTTTTCATCCATTCTTTTGCCTGCTTATACTCCGGCTACCTTTCCTCACTTGACGATGCCGATATGCATGCCAGCTGGTCCTGTCGCCTGCGCTTCCTCAAAAAACATCTGCTGATGTTTTTGGTCGCCTTTGGCTGGCTGTTCATTCAGAGTCAGGTGGCGATTGCCTCCCACGACTGTTCTATCGATTTGCGCGGTGAGGTCGCGGCTATCCAGCATATGGATATGATGGCGATACCGGGTCCGCACCATGCGGTCGACGCGTCGCCGCTGTGCGAAAAGCACTGCGTGCCGGATCAGGTTCAGAAAGATCCCGCTCAGCCGCAGCTGGTGGCGCTTCCTGCCGCCATGATGCTCTCCTTCACTCCGCCAGAATGCACCTCCGTCAGCCACGCTGCGTGGTCACTGTCTCCGCCTGCTGTGGGGCCCCCGGCAACGATTCGCTATTGCCGGTTCAGAGAGTAGATACACCTGTTAATCCGTTGTTTTTAATTTAATTAACGTTTAACAGGAGTTTTATCATGCGTGCTTTATACCTTTCCGCGCTGCTTGGCGCGTCCGTCTCTTTCGCTTCTTATTCCGTACAGGCCAACCAGAGCTGGCAGGGCCACGGGGTGGTTCAGTCTGTTTCTAAGGACGCCGTCATGCTTCAGCATGACGCCATTCCCGAACTGAAATGGCCGGCGATGACCATGCCGTTCACGTTGTCTGCGGGCGCAGAGCTAAACGGTGCAAAACCCGGTGACGAGGTGACCTTCACGCTTGAGCGTGCGGGTGACGGCTTCCAGATTGTCTCGCTGACGCCTAAGCGCTAAGCGAGGACACCATGAAACAACACACACTGGGCCTGTGGCTCGGTGGGGTGGCGTTCGCGCTTTTCGGCTCCGCCGCGCAGGCGGAGCCGTGGACGCTTGAACAGACCCTGACCGAAGCCCAACGCTATTCAGCGGAGCTATCTGCCAGCCGTAACGAAGCGCAGGCGCTGGATGCGATGGCGGATTCCGCCACCCAATTACCCGACCCGAAACTGAAATTTGGCATTGAAAACGTCCCGGTGCAGGGCAGCAGCGACAGGCGGCTGACGCGTGAAGGCATGACGATGCAGAAGGTGGGCATCATGCAGAGCTACGTCAGTTCAGAGAAGCGCGAGCGTAAGGCGCAGACGTTTCAGGCACAGGCGCGGGGCGTGCTGGCAAAGTCAGAAGCCATTCGCGCCGCGCTGCAGCGTGATTCCGCCCAGGCATGGCTGGATTTAGCGCTCGCTCAGCAGGCGCTGAAGACGGCAAAAAAACTGGTCAGCGAAACCGAGCGTCAGCGCGGCGTGCAGAAGGCGAGCGTCGGGGCGGGAAGCGCCACCCCGGACGCCGTGCTGTCGCTGCAGATGACGCTAAGCGCAATGCGCGATAAAGAGACGCTGGCTCAGCGCGACGTGCAGCTGGCGCAAAGCCGCCTGCTGCAGCTGACGGGGCAATCCATCCCGGACGTTCGCGGGCCTCTGCCGCGTTATCAACGCCTCCCGGCCGATGAAAAAACGCTGGAAGAGGGGATTGTTCATCACCCTGAAGTGGAGGCTGCCCGGCGCGAAGCCGAGACGGCCAAAGCCCGTTCCGCGCAGTCTGCCGTCGCGGCCATACCGGATGTGGACGTGGAGGTCTTTTACGCCCACCGCGCCGAAGGGTATGACGATATGGCGGGCGTGATGTTCAGCGTGGATCTGCCCCTGTTCCAGTCAAAACGGCAGGATAAAGATTATGCTGCCGACGTCTCGCGTTCGATGCAGGCGGTGGACCAGCTCACGCTCATTAAACGTGAACATATCGCGCAGGTGCAAACGCTGGTGGCGCAGTACCGGGCCGCGCAGACCTTGTGGCAGCGCCAGCGCGATGACGTTCTGCCCTTACAGCGTCAGCGGCTGGACGTGCTGACGGCACAGTACCGTTCCGGGCAGTCGGAACTCCCGGCACTGCTGGAGGCGCGCCGTGGCGTGCTGGATACGGAACTGGCGGTAAACCAGGCGGAGCGCGACATGGCGCGGGCCTGGGCTGCCGTAAACTGGCTAATACCGCAGGAGCTGGCGCAATGAAAAAAACAACCGTAATTGCCGCGATCGCTGCCCTCATCGCCGCGGCGGGGAGTGGCTATGTTATCGGGCAAAAGCAGTCTCATCAGGCGCAGCAGACAGCGCAGCCCGCAGAGCGAAAGGTGTTGTACTGGTACGACCCCATGATGCCCGGCCAGCGTTTTGACAAGCCGGGCAAATCTCCCTTTATGGACATGGATCTGGTCCCGCGCTACGCCGATGAAGAGAAAGCCGCGACCGGCGTCGGGATAGGCACGCAGCAGCAGCAAAACCTGGGCATGAAAACGGCCAAAGCGCAGATGCGCCAGCTGGTTTCACCTTTCTCCGCTTTTGCCACCGTATCGACGGATGAACGCAGCGTGAGCGTGGTGTCGGCGCCCGCAAATGGCGTGGTTTCGACGCTTTTCGTGAAGGCGCCACAGCAGCAGGTTCGCGCGGGGGAGCCGCTGGCGCAGCTCTGGATCCCGCAGTGGACGGCGGCCCAGCAGGAGTATCTGGCGGTGCGTCAGCTTGGCGATGCGGCGTTGACGCGCGCAGCGCGCGAGCGGCTGGCGCTGCAGTTTATGCCGCAGGAGGTTATCCGGGCGCTCGAGCGCAGCGGTAAACCGCAAACGACGCTGACGCTTCGGGCCGCGCAGGCAGGCTATGTGGTCAAGCTGGATGTGCGGGAAGGGGCGCAGATCACGGCAACGGCACCGCTGTTTGAGATAGCCCGTCTCGACCCGGTCTGGCTGGTTGTCGATTATCCCCAGACGCAGGCGCAGTCTTTGACGGTGGGAAGCCAAATGGTGGCGACGACGGAAAGCTGGCCGGGCGTGCAGTTTCGCGGCACGGTGAGCGAACTGCTGCCGCAGATGGAGACCACCACGCGCACCCTGAAGGCGCGCATCGTGCTGGACAATAAAGACCAGAGGCTAAAGCCGGGTATGTACCTTTCCGTCGCGCGTGCGGAGGAACCCAAACGTGCGCCGGTGCTGGCGGTACCGGAAGAGGCGGTGATCAATTCCGGGGAGTCCTCGCGGCTGCTGATAGCGACCGGAGACGGGTACTTTCATCCGGTGAACGTTGACACGGGGCTCACGGCGCAGGGGTGGACGGAGATCCGCTCGGGGCTGAAAGAGGGGGATAGCGTGGTGACTTCCGGGCAGTTCCTGATCGACTCGGAAGCCAGTCTGCGCAGCGTAATGCCGGAGGTGACGCCATGATTGCCGCCGTGATTCGGGCTTCATTACGTAACCGGCTGCTGGTCATTCTGGCCGCGCTGGTGATGGCGGGCTGGGGCGTGTGGGCCGTTCAGCGCGCGCCGCTGGATGCGCTTCCTGATTTGTCGGACGTGCAGGTTATCGTCAAAGCAAGCTATCCCGGCAAAGCGCCGCAGGTGATTGAAGATCAGGTGACGTGGCCGCTGACGACCTCAATGCTCTCCGTTCCGGGGGCAAAAACGGTTCGTGGATTTTCCATGTTTGGCGATGCCTACGTCTACGTGCTTTTTGAAGACGGTACCGATCTTTACTGGGCGCGCTCACGGGTTCTGGAGTATCTCAGCCAGGTGCAGGCGCAGCTTCCCGCGGGGGTAAACGTCTCGCTGGGGCCGGACGCGACGGGCGTAGGGTGGATCTACGAGTATGCGTTGATCGACCGCAGCGGTCAGCACAGCCTGGCGGATCTGCGCGCTATTCAGGACTGGACGCTGAAGTTTGAGCTTAAAACGGTACCGAACGTTTCGGAAGTGGCGAGCATTGGCGGGATGGTACGGCAGTACCAGATTGTGGCCGATCCCGCGAAGATGCGCGCCCTGAACATTACCCATAGCCAGCTTTCCAGTGCCGTTCAGGCGGCGAATAAGGAGAGCGGTGGCGCGCTGCTGGAGAGGGGAGAGGCGGAATATATGGTGCGCACCACGGGCTATTTGCGCTCGCTGGATGATTTTCGCAACGTGGTCATCGCCAGCCGTGAGGGGGTACCCGTTCTCCTCAAAGACGTTGCGACCATCGGCTTTGGTCCGGAAATTCGTCGCGGTGTGGCGGAGCTGAACGGCGAAGGCGAAGTAGCCGGTGGCGTGGTGGTCATGCGCTACGGACAGAACGCGCTGGAGACGATTCATGCGGTAAAAACGAAGCTGCATGAACTGCAAAAAACACTTCCGCAGGGCGTCGAGATTGTCCCGGTGTATGACCGTTCAACGTTGATTGAGGAGTCGGTCAAAACCCTGACGCACAAACTGCTCGAAGAGTTTGCCGTCGTAGTGGCGGTGTGCGCGCTATTTTTGTTCCATTTCCGTTCTGCGCTGGTGGCGATTGTTTCGCTTCCGCTGGGCATACTGGGCGCGTTTGTGGTCATGCATTACCAGGGTATCAACGCAAACATTATGTCGCTGGGCGGGATTGCGATCGCCATCGGGGCGATGGTGGATGCCGCCATCGTCATGATTGAGAACATGCACAAAGTCATTGAGCAGTGGCGGCATGCTCATCCGGGACAGGAACCGACGTCGGGAGATTACTGGCGTCTTGCGGAGCGTGCGGCGGTAGAGGTTGGGCCGGCGCTCTTTTGCAGCCTCTTAATCATTACGCTGTCGTTTATTCCTGTGTTTTCGCTCGAGGCGCAAGAGGGACGAATGTTCTCGCCGCTGGCCTTTACCAAAACCTGGTCGATGGCCGTGGCCGCAGGGTTGGGCATTACTCTTGTTCCGGTGTTAATGGGCTATTTTATTCGCGGAAAGATCCCCGATGAGAAGGCTAATCCGATTAACCGGGTGCTGATCCGCCTGTATGAGCCGCTGCTGGACAAGGTGCTGACGTTCCCGAAAACCACGCTGGTGCTGGCCTTTACGCTTTTGCTTGCAACGCTCTGGCCGCTAAGCCGCCTGGGAAGCGAGTTTATGCCGCCGCTCGATGAAGGGGATTTGCTCTATATGCCGTCCACGCTGCCTGGCATATCAGCCCGGGAGGCATCACGGCTGCTGCAGCAAACTGACAGGCTTATCAAAAGCGTACCGGAAGTGGCAAGCGTATTTGGTAAAGCGGGCAGGGCCGAATCAGCAACCGATCCTGCGCCGTTAACCATGCTTGAAACGACGATCCACTTTAAACCACGTGACCAGTGGCGACCGGGTATGACGCCGCAGAAGCTGGTGGAAGAACTGGATAAAACGGTGTCAGTGCCGGGGATCGCCAACGTGTGGGTGCCTCCCATCCGCAACCGGCTGGACATGCTGGCAACGGGGATAAAAAGCCCCGTAGGCATTAAGGTAAACGGCAATAATATTGCCGATATCGAGCGGGTGGCTCAGCAGATAGAGCAGGTGGTGAAGCAGGTACCAGGCGTCACGTCAGCGCTGGCGGAGCGCCTCGCCGGTGGCCGTTATGTAGATATTCGCATCGACAGGCAGAAGGCCGCGCGCTACGGCGTCTCTGTCGACGAGTTGCAGAGTATGGTTTCCACGCTGGTGGGCGGCGACAACATTGGTGAAGTGCTGCAGGGGCGCGAACGTTATCCCATTAATCTGCGCTATCCGCGCGACCTCCGCGATAATGTCGATAAGCTGAGGGTATTACCGGTCATAACGGCCAACGGCAGCCAGGTGGCGCTTGGCGAACTGGCGGACATCGTGGTGACCGAAGGCCCGCCGATGTTAAAGAGTGAAAATGCGCGCCTCTCTAACTGGATCTACGTAGACCTGCGCGGGCGCGACCTGAAGTCTGCCGTAGAGGAGATGCAAAAGCGTGTGGCTGAGCAGGTGGATTTACCGCAGGGCGTTTCACTTTCCTGGTCCGGGCAGTTTGAATATCTTGAGCGAGCGACGGAAAAGCTCAAAATAGTCTTACCCGTAACGCTAATGATTATATTTATCCTTCTGCGGTTAACCTTTAAACGGGTATCAGATGTCCTGATAATAATGGGGACATTACCGTTCGCGCTTATTGGCGGCGTGTGGTTATTGTGGTTGCTTGAATATAATCTGTCGGTGGCGGGCGTTGTCGGGTTTATCGCCCTCTCAGGCGTGGCAGCAGAATTCGGCGTAATTATGGTTCTTTATTTAAATCATGCGCTGGATAAATATCGGGGACGAGAGCCGGGGGCGGGAAATGCTCTGCTGATGCGCGCCATCCATGAGGGGGCCGTACTGCGCGTGCGGCCTAAAGTGATGACGGTAGCGACCATCATGGCGGGACTGCTGCCCATCATGTGGGGCGGAGGCAGTGGTTCAGAGGTGATGCAGCGCATTGCGGCACCGATGATTGGTGGAATGATTACTGCGCCTTTATTGTCAATGCTGGTTATTCCGGCCCTGTATAAATTGTTACATCAACGTTAAATGTATTTCTTGCATGCGCTTATTCAGGCATGCAGGAAAGCCACTATCAGAATATTCCCAGATCGAGCATGACTAATTAGGAATACCGCTGATGTTGTTAAGTCTTCATTCAACTATTCTATGGTAAACTTTGCCCCAAATACTGAGAATGGTAATTGCATTGTGATGGTACGTAATAAATTTTTCCTGATTTTATTGTTTATTTTTGGGCAGTTAACGTTCTCTTCTGTTGTCAATGCCGAGGACAATGCGACGGATAAAGGGTGGTTTTCAACGTTTAAGGATAACGTCGCGCAAACCTGGAATGAGCCAGAACATTACGACCTCTACGTTCCGGCAATAACATGGCATGCGCGTTTTGCCTATGACAAAGAAAAAACTGACCGATACAACGAGCGCCCATGGGGTGCGGGTTTTGGACAATCCCGCTGGGATGACAAAGGCAACTGGCACGGCCTGTATCTGATGGCGTTTAAGGACTCTTACAACAAGTGGGAGCCGATTGGCGGCTACGGTTGGGAGAAGACCTGGCGTCCTTTAGCGGATGATAACTTCCGTCTGGGTCTGGGCTATACGGCAGGCTTTACGGCGCGCGATAACTGGAAGTACATACCGGTTCCCGTTCTGTTGCCTCTGGCCTCTATTGGCTATGGTCCGGCAACATTCCAGATGACCTATATCCCGGGAACCTATAACAACGGTAACGTTTACTTTGCCTGGATGCGCTTTCAGTTTTAACTGAAAAAACCTTACGCAGCGGCGAAAAAATGTACTGTCGTTGAATCGTAAAGGATAAAAATCGGCCAGCAAAAATTAACGCGACTTTTGTCACTTTTTCTCAAATATCCGCTGGACAAAAGGTCCCGTAATTGATGTACTGATACCCGACACAGCATTTGTGTCGTTTTTTAATGTAAAGGTAATTTTGATGTCTAAGATTAAAGGTAACGTTAAGTGGTTTAATGAGTCCAAAGGATTCGGTTTCATTACTCCTGAAGATGGCAGCAAAGACGTGTTCGTACACTTCTCTGCAATCCAGACCAATGGTTTCAAAACCCTGGCCGAAGGTCAGCGCGTTGAGTTTGAAATCACTAACGGTGCCAAAGGCCCTTCTGCTGCTAACGTAATCGCTCTGTAATTCAGACGCGTCAGCAAGAATTTCAAAACCCGCTCATTGAGCGGGTTTTTTTTCGCTTTGAATCAGCCCAGCAGGTACATTTTCAGAAAGCTGGCCACGATCAATACGCTCAGCAATACCATTCCTGCGCTCAGTAAACTCTCTTTCATACTGTCACCCTCGCTCAATATTGCACTCAGCGTGACAGAGAAAAATTAAGCTAACATTAACGCGGCGAGAGTCAGTGCGCGCTGGCGGATGAAAATAGCCAAAATGCGATCCCCGTCATCGCAAATGAGCCGAGCATGTTAACGGCGACATTCGTCAATGCCCAGCCAACGCGGCCTTCCTGAATGAGAAAGACGACTTCGGCTGAGAAGGTAGAAAAAGTGGTTAACCCGCCGCAGAACCCCGTGGTGATCAGCAGCTTCCACATTGGGTCGATATGCGTCATGCGGTTAAACCAGGCCAGCCCCATCCCGATGATAAATGCGCCGATCAGGTTTGCTGCCAGTGTCCCCATTGGAATGGCCTGATGCAGGGGATTAAACCGCATGCTTAAGAACCACCGCGCCACGCTACCCGTTCCCCCACCAATAAAAACGGCTAAAAGTAGTTGTAACACTCTAAATACCTGCTATTTGATGTGTAAGAGCATCGAGTGTAACGCTGTTTTTGACTGGGGAACAAATATGTATGTTGCGGTAGGGCAGTTTGCGGTGACGCCGGACTGGCGTGAGAATGCGGGAAAATGCGCCTCCCTGATGGCACAGGCCCGGCAAAAGGGAGCATCGTTACTGGTGCTCCCCGAAGCCCTGCTGGCGCGTGAGGACAATGACCCGGACCTGTCGGTGAAGTCAGCGCAGCCTCTTGAGGGCGATTTTATGCATACGCTGCTGGCGCAGAGCGCTGGCAACGCAATGACCACTATTTTGACGGTGCACGTGCCTTCTACGCCCGGCAGGGCGGTGAATACGCTGGTGGCGATACGCGAAGGCGAGGTTATCGCAAGCTACGCAAAACTGCATCTTTATGATGCCTTCAGTATACAGGAGTCGCGGCTGGTGGATCCGGGAAACCAGGTGCCGCCGCTTATCGAGATTGATGGCTTAAATATTGGGCTGATGACCTGCTACGATATTCGTTTCCCGGAGCTGGCGCTGAGCCTCGCGCTCCAGGGGGCTGATGTGCTGGTATTGCCTGCCGCGTGGGTCAAAGGACCCTTAAAAGAGCACCACTGGTCGACGCTGCTGGCCGCACGCGCGCTGGACACCACCTGTTACGTGGTGGCGGCAGGAGAGTGCGGGAATAAGAATATCGGGCAGAGCAGGGTGGTTGACCCGTTAGGCGTGACGGTGGCAGCGGCGGCTGAAACGCCTGCGCTGCTGCTCACGGAGATAACGTCAGAGCGAATCGCGCTTGCACGTCGGCAGCTGCCCGTACTTCGCAACCGCCGTTTTGCGCCACCGCAATTATTATGACGTTTTTTTCAACAATGCTTGATTCACCTTGTTACAGATTGCTATTGTGTGCGCGCGCCAAATGACCGTTAATACAATCAGGTTTTTTGGCGCTGACTGCAGCCTGTTTTAAGTAAAGAAGGTATCTATGGGTGAGATTAGTATTACCAAACTGCTGGTGGTTGCCGCACTGGTCGTCCTGCTGTTTGGTACCAAGAAGTTACGCACGCTGGGGGGAGACCTGGGTGCTGCCATTAAAGGCTTTAAGAAAGCGATGAACGACGATGACGCGGCCGCAAAGAAAAGCGCCGAAGATGACGTTCCCGCAGAGAAGCTTTCGCACAAAGAATAATGGCACTGCTGCAAGGCTTGCATAAAAAAACCGGCTCACGAGGCCGGTTTTTTTGCATTACTGTAATTAAATATTACAGGATTATTTAACTTCTTCGCCTTTTGCCTGCATATCGGCGTGGTAAGAAGAGCGCACAAACGGACCGCAGGCCGCGTGGGTAAAGCCCATCGCCATCGCTTCGGCTTTCATCTCATCAAACTCATCCGGGCTAACATAGCGCTGTACCGGCAGGTGGTGGCGACTAGGCTGCAGGTACTGGCCCAGCGTCAGCATGGTGACACCGTGGCGGCGCAAATCACGCATAACCTCAACGATCTCGGCATTTGTTTCACCGAGGCCAACCATCAGGCCAGATTTGGTAGGAATGTGCGGGTGTGCTTCTTTGAAACGCTCCAGCAGCTTCAGGGACCAGTTGTAGTCTGCACCTGGACGGACCTGGCGGTAAATACGCGGCACGTTCTCAAGGTTGTGGTTAAACACGTCTGGCGGCGTCGCGGTCAGGATGTCCAGCGCGCGGTCCATACGGCCACGGAAGTCGGGAACCAGCGTCTCAATTTTAATGTTCGGGCTTTTTTCACGGATAGCGGTAATACAATCCGCGAAGTGCTGAGCACCGCCATCGCGCAGGTCGTCACGGTCAACCGAGGTGATGACCACGTAACGCAGCGCCATATCGGCGATGGTCTGCGCCAGCTTCTGCGGTTCGTTCGCATCAGGCGCAACAGGGCGTCCATGAGCAACGTCGCAGAACGGGCAGCGGCGGGTACAAATTGCACCCAGAATCATAAAGGTCGCGGTGCCGTGGTTAAAACATTCAGCAAGGTTCGGGCAAGAGGCCTCTTCACAGACGGAGTGAAGGCCGTTTTTACGCATCGCCGCTTTGATCCCCTGGATACGCGAAGAATCTGCCGGAAGTTTAATTTTCATCCATTCCGGTTTTCTTAACAGCGCCTCGCGCTCTGTAGCCACGTTTTTAACCGGGATAAGGGCCATTTTATCGGCATCGCGGTATTTAACACCGCGTTCCATCACAATGGGTTTACTCATAGCGTGCGTGTTCCAGTTGCGAATATCGAAGGAAAGCGTTTCTATTCAAGGAATGTTGTATTTATCAACTATTTTTGAACGAACGACAGGCAGTATATCATTGAAACGGTCTATAAAGCAGCCTGCCCGGTCGCCAAATTGTAAAATAGTTGTTGTTTTGTGCCTTTTGCCCTGCATGCCGCAGGGACTTGTGCTGAGCGAGCCTGTCAGAAGGCCTGACGGATGACGTTGATGACGTTTTCCAGAACCGGGTCACGGAGGCTGAGCTTGTTGTAATGCAGCGAAATCTCTAGAGATTCTTCATTCAGTTGGTTCAGCGGAATACTCTCGAGCGGCCAGCATTTACGCAGCAGGTTAAACAGGCGCGCGGGCATAACGCAGAGCATGTCGCTGCTGCCAATCAGGGACGCGACGGTAAACATATTGTAACTGCTGAAGCTAATCTGACGTTCCGGGAACAGTTCATCAATGCGCTGACGTAACGGGCTCGGCCCCTGGCCGTCGGTCACGAAGGAGGAGTGCTCGTACTGGCGCAGATTGTCTATTGTTAGCGGCTCGGCGAGCGCCGGATGCTGCTTGCGGCACACCAGCGTCAGGCTGTCGGCGTAAAGAACGTTTTGTCCCAACGCCCTGGCGCTGAAGCTGTTCGCATCAATAATCAAGTCCGTCTGGAATTGGGCCAGCTGGGTTTCGGGCTCGGTCACCATCACGTTGCGTATCAACAGCTGCGGAGCATGTTGTTTTATAGCCTGGTAGATGGCGGGCATGACGAGGACGCCCAGCGATGCAGACGTACCGATGGTGATGGTTCGCTGCTTGTCGTAGCTGCCCGTTAGATCCAGCGCTCCCAGAATCGACTCCAGCCCCTGGCTGATATACTCGTGCAGATGCGTGGCGTAAGCCGTTGGCGTTACGCCCTGGCCTTTACGAATAAATAAAGGGTCGGGGAATATAGCGCGCAATTTTTGGATTGACTGACTAATTGCAGAGGGCGTGAGATTAAGAATTTTCGCAGCGTTAACGATACCCTTGTGGACATATACTGCCTCAAAAATAGTCAATAAATTGAGATCAATATTTCGTAAAGTCCGAAACACGTGCGGTTTATCTTCACCACCGGGTTCATTGATACGTTTGGCTGGTAAATTCGTAGACTCCACGCTTTCACTCCATATTCATTCATAGTATGAATGATAGTTGAATTTATTTATTATGCTTGCAGAGATTCGTAAAGTGTTATGTGTGTTTCACTTGTTTATCAAAAACAAACAGTTGGGTGATTGTCACGCAAGTAACATGCGATCCGCGGGCGGTACTATCAGCTTGGTGAATAATATGTAGCGCTAATTTGCGGGCGCTTCGAAAATATAGAATATGCTGATTATTGTAAAGCGTAAAACGGGAAATAAACCATGGCTCGTCAAATAAACGAGCCATAGTGCAGGATATATTAAGCAGGGATATATTCGTGAGGTGGATTGTTAAGCAGCGCTAAAAACTTGTTTAAAAGCACAGGGCGAATAATATCCGGCGTGGCCGAATCAACCCACTGACGCATTTGCGCCATTTCCATTCCAGCATAACCACAGGGGTTGATGCGCAGGAACGGGGTAAGATCCATATTAATATTGAGCGCCAGTCCGTGGAATGAACAGCCTTTACGAATACGCAGGCCCAGCGAACAGATCTTCATCTCTCCTACGTACACGCCGGGTGCATCCGCACGCGGGTGGGCATCAATACCGTACTCCGCAAGGGTGTTTACCACCGTTTGTTCCAGCAGGGTGACGAGCTCGCGGACTCCCAGCTTTCTGCGCTTGAGGTTGAGCAGCACGTACATCACCTGCTGGCCCGGGCCATGATAGGTAACCTGTCCACCGCGATCGCTTTGTATCACCGGAATATCACCCGTCATCAACAGATGCTCGGCTTTTCCTGCCTGACCCTGAGTAAACACCGGAAGGTGCTCTACCAGCCAGATCTCATCGGGTGTGGTGTCATCGCGGGAATCGGTGAAATCATGCATAGCCTGGGAGACAGGCTCATAAGGTTGCAGCCCGAGATGGCGGACAATAATTTTATCCTGGTACAAAACGATGTCCCCAAAGAAAGGAGAGAAAAGGTAACGGGGAGTATATCACAGCGGGGAAGCGGGTTACCCGGCAAAGCGGGTAACCGCAAAGGGACTACAGCACCATACGAACGATTTCGATATTGCCGAGCTCTTCGTACAGCGTCTCAACCTGCTCAATGTGCGTCGCAGTAATAGTAATAGAAACCGAGTGGTAGTTGCCCTTGCTGCTTGGTTTTACCGACGGAGAGTAATCGCCCGGCGCATGGCGCTGTACCACTTCAACCACCTGATCAACCAGCTCAGGCTTCGCCAGACCCATTACTTTGTAAGTAAATGAGGTAGGGAATTCAAGCAGTTCGTTAAGTTTGGTTTTCATGTCAGCTCCGGCGTAACGTCAAAAAATAATAACTCCCACGTCAGGTGGGAGTTATCAGGATACTTAGTATATGGGGATCAAAATCACACTTTCAAGTGTTCAATTTTTAGCCAAACCAGTGATGGAACATCAATTTAATGTAATCAATGATTTTGCCGAAGAAATTGCCTTCTGGAATTTCATCCAGAACCACGAGCGGGCGCTGGTCGATGGTTTTGCCATCCAGCTGGAAGTTGATGGTGCCCACCACCTGATTTTTCTGCAGCGGTGCGTGCAGCTCGGTGGTGTTCAGCACGTAGCTGGCTTTCAGATCTTTCATGCGGCCACGAGGAATGGTCAGATAGAGATCTTTATCCACGCCCAGGGAGGCACGATCGTTGTCACCAAACCAGACAGGTTCTGAGGCGAACTCTTTACCTGCTTTAAGTGGATTGACGGTTTCGAAGAAGCGGAAGCCCCACGTCAGCAGCTTTTTGCTCTCGGTTTCACGACCTTTAAAGGTGCGGCCACCCATCACGGCTGAAATCAGTCGCATCTGACCTTCAGTGGCGGAGGCCACCAGGTTGTAGCCAGCTTTGTCGGTATGACCCGTTTTAATGCCGTCAACGTTCAGGCTGTTATCCCACAGCAGGCCGTTACGGTTGGTCTGACGGATGCCGTTGAAGGTGAACTCTTTTTCTTTGTAGATGGTGTATTCGTTCGGCACGTCGCGGATCAATGCCTGACCGATCAGCGCCATGTCACGCGCAGAGCTGTACTGACCGTCTGCATCCAGGCCGTGGACGGTCTGGAAGTGGCTGTTTTTCAGACCCAGTGCGGAAACGTAGCTGTTCATCAGGCCAACAAACGCGTCCTGGCTGCCGGCCGCGAAATCGGCCATGGCGACGCAGGCATCGTTACCGGACTGCAGGTTGATACCGCGGATCAGCTGGGAGACGGGAACCTGCATGCCAGGCTTCAGGAACATCAATGATGAACCTTTAAATACCGGGTTACCGGTCGCCCATGCATCGTTACCGATCGTCACCAGGTCGGTTTCTTTGAATTTACCTGCCTTCATGGCCTGGCCAATAACGTAGCTGGTCATCATTTTGGTCAGGCTGGCGGGGTCGCGACGGGTGTCGGCATTCTGTTCTGCCAGAACTTTGCCAGAGTTGTAGTCGATCAGGATGTAAGATTCCGCGTCGATTTGCGGAACGCCAGGGATCATGGTCTTGATGTTCAGGTCATCCGCGTGAGCTGCAGAGAGTGCGGCTGCGCAAAGGACCGTGGTCAGCGCCATGCGCTGCACAAAACGAGCAGAAAAAGTGGTCTTCATGGTCAGAACTACGACATCCGTGATGGAATTAAAAAAAGTGCCTTACTATAGCAAATGCTATACAGGCAGGCATCCGACTTTAATCATGAGATTGTGAATGTGTTTTACACAAATTGACATTTCGGATGCCGCCGATTCATTACTTTGCAACAGTGATAAAGGACTGTAGCTGCGCCTCGCTTTGCAGGCGCTGCTGCAGTGATGCAGCCTGCGATTTACCGGCAAAGGGCCCCATCTGGATTCGCCAGACGGCGCCGTTTTGCTCCACGCGGCCCGGCACGCCAAACTGCTGGCTCAAGCGCTGCTGGTACTGCTGCGCACGGGCTCGATCGCTGACGGCACCGACCTGAACGACGTAGCTGCCGCTCGCTGCTGCCGGTGCGGTGACCGGTGCGCTTTGCGTAGCCGCAGGAGCGGTAACCGGTGCAGGCTGTGTCACAGGTGCAGCCACGACGGGCGCCGGTGTAGGTTCGCTGCCTTCAAGCACGCCCGACGACAGGGTCGTTGGGGCGCCAAGGAACCCGCTGCTCTTTACCGGGGCGCCAGTGCTGTCATCGCTTTGCAGCGTATCGTTGCTGATGGCGCGCACTTCGCCCTGCGGCTGAGCAGGTTCTGCCGGCGCTGACGCGCCGCCCATGCCGCCGCTCAGATCCGGACGTGCGGGCAGGGCGTAGGTTTGTTTTGCCACGGTCGTGCAGGCTGTTCCTGGACCGGAGAGCGTCCCGTCCTGCGCCACGATAATCGGGTCGATACGCACCTTGGTGTTATTCGAGGTGTTCAGGCGGTCTGCCGCCGCGCGTGACAGGGAGATAATACGGTCGTTCCCGTACGGGCCACGGTCGTTAATGCGTACCACGATCATGCGGCCGTTTGCCAGGTTCGTGACGCGAACATAGCTTGGGATCGGCAGCGTCGGGTGTGCTGCCGTAATTTGCATCGGATCGAAGGTTTCGCCTGATGCCGTCAGGTTGCTACCCGGCTCAGCATCGTAAATAGCGGCAAAGCCCGCCTGGCTGAAACGGGAGGGATCCTGAACGATTTTGTAGCTTTTACCGTCGCGTTGATAATCCTGGTTCGCGCTGGCATTCAGCGGTTCATAAACGGGGTCGGCTCCGCTGATTTCAACAATCGGACCATTACAGACCGCAGGCTGCGGCGGCGCGACGGTTGCCTGTTGCTGACCATCATCACTTGTACAGGCTGCAAGTAAACTTGCTGCGATGCAGATCCCCAGCCACTGCTTACGCATTGCGATCCCCTTATTTTTATACGCTTTTTGACAACATTTTTCTGTGGGTATGGATCGACATGACGATACCAAACCCGGCCATCAACACGATCAGTGCCGAGCCCCCGTAGCTGACAAGCGGCAGCGGCACGCCTACAACCGGCAGAATACCACTCACCATACCAATATTTACGAAGACATAAACGAATAAAATCAACATCAACCCACCCGCCATCACGCGGCCAAAGGTGGTTTGCGCTCGCGCGGCGATGTAGAGCCCGCGCATGATCAGCAGCACGTAGAGCGCCAGCAGGATCAAGATGCCCACCAGACCTAACTCTTCAGCCAGTACCGCAAAGATAAAGTCGGTATGGCGTTCTGGTAAGAATTCTAGCTGCGATTGCGTTCCGTGCAGCCAGCCTTTACCGCGCAGGCCCCCGGAGCCAATGGCAATTTTCGACTGAATAATATGATAGCCCGCGCCCAGCGGATCGGTTTCCGGATCGAGCAGCATCATGACGCGTTGCCGCTGATAATCATGCATCAGGAAGAACCAGAGTATCGGGATAAAGGCCGCCACCAGCACAACCGCGATGCCGATTAAACGCCAGCTCAGGCCCGACAAGAACAACACGAACAGACCAGACAGCGCGATAAGAATCGAGGTGCCAAGGTCAGGCTGTGCCGCGACCAGCAGAGTTGGCAGGAAAATCAGCACCAGCGCGATAGCGGTGTTTTTTAGCGAGGGCGGGCAGACGTCACGGTTGATAAAGCGCGCGACCATCAACGGCACGGCAATTTTTGCAATTTCCGACGGCTGGAAGCGGACAATCCCCAGATCGAGCCAGCGCTGGGCCCCTTTGGAGATCGCACCAAAGGCATCAACGGCCACCAGCAATACGATACAGAAAATATAGAGATAGGGCGCCCAGCCTTCATACACGCGCGGCGGGATCTGCGCCATCACCACCATGATGACCAGACCCATGGCGATCTGGCCAATCTTACGCTCCATCATGCCGATGTCCTGGCCGCTGGCGCTCCAGATAACCAGAGCGCTATAGACCAGCAGGGCCAGCAGGATCAGCAGCATGGCTGGGTCGATGTGGATTTTGTCCCACAGCGATTTTTTATTCGGATTATCCGTCATGATTATTGGTCCTCCGCCGCAGCGGCTGCCGGGTTTTCAGCAGGCAGTTCGGTGTTGTTGTCACCCAGCATAATGTGGTCGAGAATTTGGCGCATGATGGTACCCACGGCCGGGCCAGCGCCGCCGTTTTCGAGGATCATCGCCACCGCAACCTGCGGGTTGTCATAAGGCGCAAACGCCGTCATGAGCTTGTGGTCACGCAGACGTTCAGCAATTTTATGCGCGTTATAGGTTTCATTTGCCTTCAGGCCAAAGACCTGCGCGGTACCCGACTTGGCGGCCACTTTGTACGGTGCACCGGCGAAGTATTTATGCGCCGTCCCGTTAGGACGGTTGGCAACGCCGTACATGCCGTCTTTGGCAATTTCCCAATAGCCGGAATGGATATCGCCCACCGGTGCTTCATGCGGCTGGATCCACGGGACTTTCTTCCCGTCTTCGACCGTACTTTGCAGCAGGTGCGGAACCTTCACCACGCCATCGTTGATGAGGATCATCATCGCTTTGTTCATCTGCAGCGGGGTTGCGGTCCAGTAGCCCTGGCCGATCCCTACCGGAATGGTATCGCCCTGATACCACGGTTTTTTAAAGCGCTTCAGTTTCCACTCGCGAGTTGGCATGTTTCCTGAACGTTCTTCAGCGAGATCGATACCGGTGTAATGCCCGTAGCCGAATTTGCTCATCCACGTCGAGAGGCGGTCAATACCCATGTCATAGGCAACCTGATAGAAGAAGGTATCGGCAGATTCTTCCAGTGATTTGGTGACGTTCAGATGGCCATGGCCCCATTTCTTCCAGTCACGGTAACGTTTTTCGGAACCCGGTAACTGCCACCACCCTGGGTCAAACAGGCTGGTGTTGCGGTTGATCACGCCCGCGCTAAGCGCAGAAACGGCCACGTACGGCTTAACCGTGGATGCAGGCGGGTAGACGCCCTGTGTGGCACGGTTCACCAGCGGCGTATTCGGGTCGTTGAGAAGGCCGGAATAGTCTTTGCTGGAGATGCCGTCCACGAAGAGGTTGGGATCGTAGCTTGGCATAGAGACCATCGCCAGAATACCGCCGCTACGCGGGTCGGTAACAATGACGGCGGCGCGGCTGCCGGCCAGCAGGGTTTCGATGTACTGCTGCAGTTTGAGGTCGAGCGTCAGATAGACGTCATGACCGGCCTGCGGCGGTACCTCTTTCAGCTGACGAATAACCCGGCCGCGGTTGTTAACTTCAACCTCTTCATAGCCGGTTTGCCCGTGCAGGACATCTTCATAATAGCGTTCGATTCCCAGCTTACCGATATCGTGCGTTGCGGCGTAGTTGGCCAGCTTGCCGTCTTTATCAAGGCGCTCGACGTCTTTATCGTTAATTTTGGAAACGTAGCCGATAACGTGCGTCAGCGCGGAACCGTAAGGGTAGAAGCGGCGCTTATAGCCTTTGACCTCGACGCCGGGGAACCGGTACTGGTTTACCGCAAAACGCGCAACCTGAACTTCCGTCAGGTTGGTTTTCACTGGAATAGAGGTGAAGCGGTGCGAGCGGGCTCGCTCCTTTTTGAAGGCAGCGATGTCGTCATCGTTGAGATCGACAACGTTTTTCAGCGCGTCCAGCGTATCCTGCACATTATCCACTTTCTCCGGCATCATCTCGATTTGATAGATGGTGCGGTTTAACGCCAGCGGGGTGCCGTTACGGTCGTAGATAATGCCGCGGCTTGGCGCGATAGGCACCAGCTTGATACGGTTTTCGTTTGAGCGCGTCTGGTAGTCAGTAAAGCGGACAATTTGCAGATTATAGAGGTTGGCGATCAGCACGCCGGTCAGCAGCAAAATCCCCGTAAAGGCGACGAGCGCCCGGCGCACAAACAGCGCGGACTCAGCCGTATAGTCGCGAAAAGAATTCTGTAGTTTCATCCGCTGCTTAATCTACCCTGGTCATTCACTACTCGCGGTGATATGGGTGGTTGGTAGTAATGCTCCACGCGCGATACAGGCTTTCTGCCACCAGAACCCGAACGAGCGGGTGGGGGAGCGTCAGCGCGGAGAGGGACCAACTTTGTTCTGCTGCCGCTTTGCAGGCGGGGGATAACCCTTCTGGTCCGCCAATCAACAGACTGACGTCGCGGCCATCCTGCTTCCAGCGCTCCAGTTCGTGCGCCAGCTGCGGCGTATCCCAGGGCTTGCCTGGAATATCGAGGGTCACGATGCGGTTTTTGCCTGCGGCAGCCAGCATCAGCTCTCCCTCTTTTTCGAGAATACGTTTGATATCCGCGTTCTTGCCGCGCTTACCTGCTGGGATCTCCACCAGTTCGAACGGCATGTCTTTCGGAAAACGACGCAGATACTCAGTAAAACCGGTTTGTACCCAGTCCGGCATTTTTGTGCCGACGGCGACCAGCTGCAACTTCACGCATTAACCCCAGAGTTTTTCCAGCTCATACAGGCGACGGCTCTCTTCCTGCAGGACATGGACAATCACATCGCCGAGATCGACAACAACCCAGTCAGCAGTCGCTTCGCCTTCAACGCCAAGCGGTAACAGCCCTGCTGCGCGCGATTCCTGAACCACATGGTTGGCAATCGAAACAACATGGCGAGTAGAAGTCCCGGTGCAAATAATCATGCAATCGGTGATGCTGGATTTACCCTTAACGTCGATAGCGATGATGTCCTGACCTTTCAGGTCATCAATTTTGTCGATAACAAAATCCTGGAGCGCTTTACCCTGCAAGTTTTCCCCCTGGGGTGAATAAGATTGTAAAACTATGAATTCGTGGCCAGACAGTATACCTGAACTGACGCCTGTGTCGGGACAAATGTCACCGGCCGGGCTTTTGAAGGCGGGTATCATCCCACCCTCCGCCTGAGATTGCATCGCCATTTTTGTAAAACAATTTCTGTAAAGCAACGATCGGCGGGAAAGTCTGGCAGCGGAGGATATCAGTATGGCTTACTCTGTCAAGGCAGGATAATCAATAACAGACAATTTCGCGCGTCATGACCGCTCATCAGCGCTTTTCTGGTACAACCCGTGCGCGTGAATATACGCCAGCACTGAAGCGGGCAGGAGTTCGTCACACGGCAGACCCTGTTGCAGACGCTCGCGGATCAGGGTGGCAGAAATATCAAACCACGGCGTCTCAGCCAGATAAATCTTCCCGGCGGGCTGATTATGCAAATCTTCCACGTTGTCCGTCAGGTGGTCTTCAAGCCACTGCTGATATTGCTCTTCGCGCATCGTCAGCGGATAGCCCGGACGACGGCAGACGAGAAGGTGGCTGTTCTCCAGTATGGTTTCATACTGATGCCAGCTGGGGAAATTGAGCAGAGAATCCTGACCAATGATAAAGGCCAGCGGTTTGTCTGGCCCCTGTTCGCCTCGCCACTCCAGCAGCGTTTGTGAGGTCCAGGAGGGGGTATTCCGGCGCAGCTCCCGCTCATCAAGGGTGAAAAGGGGTTTATCCGCGATGGCCAGGGCGAGCATCTCTTTGCGCTGCTCGCTGGTTGCCTCAGGCTGAGGACGATGGGGCGGGACGTTATTAGGCATGACGGTCACGCGCTGTAGACCAATCAGATTTGCCAGAATTTCGACGGGCTTCAGGTGGCCGTAATGTACCGGATCGAAGGTGCCGCCATACAGTGCCTGTAACGAGTGCATATTATCCATCGATAAACACGTCTGCCAGCGCCTTATGGCAGAGTAATAGAGAAAGGCTTTCCAGCTCCGCCCAGATTGACTGACCATAATCTTGCTTCAGCGTAAGCTCGGCGCGCATCAGCAGCTGTACTGCCTGGCGCAGCTGTTCATGGCTGAGACGGTTAATCGCCTCGGTGGTCATGGCCCGGCGGTTTTGCCACACGCGATGTTTGTCGAACAGTGAGCGCAACGGGGCATGAGCAGACTGGCGCTTGAGATGGGTCAGCAACAGCAGCTCACGCTGGAGCGTGCGAAGCAGTATGACGGGCTCGCTGCCTTCAAGACGCAGCTGCTGCAGGATATGCAGGGCACGTTTGCTTTTGGCCGACAGCAGCGCATCTACCCAGTGGAACGGGGTGAAGTGTGCGGCGTCGTTAACCGCCTGCTCAACGCGCGGAAGCGTCAGTTTGCCGTCTGGCCAGAGCAGGGAGAGCCTGTCCAGCGCCTGCGCCAGCGCCAGCAGATTGCCTTCATAGCAGTAGCACAGCAGCTGATTCGCCGCATCATCCAGCTGAAGGTTGTGCTGTTTTGCTCGTGCGGCAACCCATTTCGGTAGATGCGCCTGTTCAGGCGTCTGGCAGGTGACCTGCACGGCGTTGGCTGCAAGTTGAGTAAACCAGGCGGCGTTTTCCTGCGCCTTGGTGAGCTTGTTGCCGCGGACAATCAGAAGCAAATCGCTGTGCAATAAACTGACCAGCGTAGCCAGCTGTTCGTTAATGGCCGCATTGGGGCCGTTTTCCGGTAGCAGGATCTGGATGGTCTGTCGCGACGCAAACAGGCTCATTGCCTGACAGATTGAAAAGAGGGCATTCCAGTCGGTGCTGTTATCGATCTGAAACGTGTGGTGTTCATCAAAGCCCTGAGAGGCGGCAACCTGCCGCACGGCATCGAGGCTTTCCTGAAGCAGTAGCGGATCGTTGCCGAGGAGCAGATACGCCGCGCGCAGCCCTTCATTGAGCTGCGCGCGGAGTTGTTCAGGATACAACCTGATCATCAGTTACCCATTGACGTTGACATGGTCGGTGCGTTGGCATCCGGTGTTTCGATGATGTCAGAGCCCTGTTTCGTCGATGCGGCAATGCTTGGCAGCTTACGGATCAGCTGTTCCGCCGCCTTGTCGTACATTTCGTTAATGATAATCTGCTGCTCGGCATCTTTCGCCAGCGCGGTTTGCGGGTTATCGAAGAACGAGCGGTAGACCTTGGTATTGATCGGATAGATGTCTTTACCCGGGAGCAATACGGCCGCGTTCACGGTCAGCACCATTTGATATTCCGCAGTACGACCATCCTGGAAGATGGACGCGGTGTCTTTAGCCAGCGTTGAGCTTAAGACGCGAAATGACGGTACGTCCTGGCGCAGGGTGCCTTTTTCGATCAGCTCAACATCGTTCAGACGCAGCTGGTTGCGAATTGCACGGCTCAGCGGGCCATTCGGATCCGATGAGTCAAAGATCATCGTTTTCATCTGTGGAGGCACCGCCGTCGTGTTGCGCAGGTGCCAGCCACAGCCAGCGGTGACAAGCACCGCCAGAGATAAGAGTATTGTTGCCAGTTGTCGCACGTTTCCTCCCGCGCTTAGCCAACGACCAGATTCAGCAGTTTACCCGGTACGTAGATCACTTTACGCACGGTAACGCCCTCAAGATATTTCGCAACCAGATGTTCCTGACCTGCGCGTTCACGGACCTGTTCTTCGGTCGCATCAACCGCGACGGTAATTTTACCGCGCACTTTACCGTTAACCTGCACGACGACCAGCGTGGTGTTTTCTACCATTGCCGCTTCGTCAGCCACCGGCCACGGCGCGTTGTCGATATCGCCTTCGCCTTTCAGCTCCTGCCACAGGGTGAAGCTCGCGTGCGGGGTGAACGGGTTCAGCATGCGAACAACGGCCAGCAGGGCTTCACGCATTAAGGCACGATCCTGCTCGCCGTCCTGCGGAGCTTTCGCCAGCTTGTTCATCAGTTCCATAATAGCCGCAATTGCGGTATTGAAGGTCTGACGACGACCAATATCATCGGTTACTTTCGCAATAGTTTTATGAACATCACGGCGCAGCGCCTGCTGGTCTTCAGAGAGAGTTGCCGCGTTCAGCGCTGGCGCATCACCCTGAGAGGTGTGCTCGTAAACCAGTTTCCAGACGCGCTTCAGGAAGCGGTTTGCGCCTTCAACGCCTGATTCCTGCCACTCCAGGGTCATATCCGCCGGAGAGGCAAACATCATGAACAGACGCACGGTATCCGCGCCGTAACGCTCAACCATCACCTGCGGGTCGATGCCGTTGTTTTTAGACTTGGACATCTTGCTCATGCCGGTATAGACCAGTTCATGACCTTCGGCGTCTTTCGCCTTAACGATACGACCTTTCTCGTCACGTTCCACAATGGCGTCAACCGGAGAAACCCAGTTACGCTCGCCGTTTACGCCGACGTAATAGAACGCATCTGCCAGAACCATGCCCTGACACAGCAGCTGTTTGGCAGGCTCGTCAGAGTTCACCAGACCTGCATCACGCATCAGCTTGTGGAAGAAGCGGAAGTAGAGCAGGTGCATGATGGCGTGTTCGATACCGCCAATGTAAATATCAACCGGCAGCCAGTAGTTCGCCGCATCGGAATCCAGCATACCTTCCTGGTACTGCGGGCAGGTGTAGCGCGCGTAGTACCAGGAGGACTCCATAAAGGTGTCGAAGGTATCGGTTTCACGCAGAGCAGGCTGGCCGTTGACGGTGGTTTTCGCCCATTCAGGATCGGCTTTGATCGGGCTGGTGATGCCGTCCATGACCACGTCTTCCGGCAGGATCACCGGCAGCTGATCTTCTGGCGTTGGCAGCACGGTGCCGTCTTCCAGCGTCACCATCGGAATTGGCGCGCCCCAGTAACGCTGACGGGAGACGCCCCAGTCGCGCAGACGGTAGTTCACTTTGCGCTCGCCTACGCCGAGTGCGGCCAGTTTGTCGGCAATGGCGTTGAAGCCGTCTTCGAAGCTCAGACCGTCGAATTCGCCGGAGTTAAACAGCGTGCCTTTTTCGGTCAGTGCTTGTTCGGACAGGTCGGGTTCAGAACCGTCCGCGGCGAGGATCACCGGCTTAATGTTCAGGCCATACTTCGTGGCAAATTCGTAGTCGCGCTGATCGTGACCCGGAACGGCCATTACCGCGCCCGTACCGTACTCCATCAGAACAAAGTTTGCGGCCCACACCGGGATGGCTTCGCCAGTCAGTGGATGTTTGGCATAGAAACCTGTCGCGACGCCTTTTTTCTCCATCGTTGCCATGTCGGCTTCAGCCACTTTGGTGTTGCGGCACTCGTCGATGAAGGTCGCCAGCTCAGGGTTGTTCTCCGCGGCTTGCTGCGCCAGCGGGTGACCTGCGGCCACGGCCAGGTAGGTCGCACCCATGAAGGTGTCCGGACGGGTGGTGTACACGGTCAGCGGGCGATCGTAATTCTCAACGTTGAAGGTAATTTCCACACCTTCAGAACGACCGATCCAGTTGCGCTGCATGGTCTTAACGGTATCAGGCCAGTGATCCAGATTATCCAGATCGTTCAGCAGTTCGTCAGCGTAAGCGGTGATTTTGATAAACCACTGTGGGATCTCTTTACGCTCAACTTTGGTATCACAACGCCAGCAGCAGCCGTCGATAACCTGTTCGTTCGCCAGAACGGTCTGGTCGTTCGGACACCAGTTAACCGCAGAGGTCTTCTTGTACACCAGCCCTTTTTTATACAACTCGGTGAAGAATTTCTGTTCCCAGCGGTAATATTCTGGCGTACAGGTGGCCAGCTCGCGGCTCCAGTCGTAGCCAAAGCCCAGCATTTTGAGCTGGTTTTTCATGTACGCGATGTTGTCGTACGTCCAGGGGGCTGGAGCCGTATTGTTCTTAACCGCCGCGCCTTCGGCAGGCAGGCCGAACGCATCCCAGCCGATTGGCTGCAGAACGTTTTTGCCCAGCATACGCTGGTAGCGCGCAATCACGTCACCGATGGTGTAGTTACGCACGTGGCCCATGTGTAGTCGACCAGAAGGATAGGGAAGCATCGACAGGCAGTAATACTTCTCTTTGCTCTCGTCTTCGGTGACTTCGAAGGTGCGCTTCTCGTCCCAGTGTTGCTGGACTTTTGATTCTATCTCTTCCGGGCGGTATTGCTCTTGCATGGCAGCCAGTGGTCCTGTTTTCAATACAGCTACAAATGTAGCCAATGGATGTGGTAATTCAGATCCGCATAGCATAGCCCAAACGCCCGCGCCAAAACAGCCTTTAGCACAAATGCACTTTGCAGGAATTTACCGGGTCTGTGCTTCACCTGACAAAGCGGCGGTGAAATAAGGTCTATTATTAGAAATAGTTACTTACCCGGGAGGCAAAATGATGAACAAGGTTGCTCAATTTTACCGCGAGCTGGTAGCGACACTGACGGAACGGCTGCGCAATGGCGAACGCGATATTGATGCGTTGGTTGAACAGGCGCGCGCACGGGTGACACAAACGGGTGAGTTAACGCGAACCGAAGTGGAAGAGGTGACGCGGGCGGTGCGCCGCGACCTTGAAGAGTTTGCGCGCAGCTACGAAGAGAGCCAGGACGAGATGGCCGACAGCGTCTTTATGCGGGTGATTAAAGAGAGCCTGTGGCAGGAGCTGGCGGATATCACCGATAAGACCCAGCTGGAGTGGCGCGAAGTCTTTCAGGATTTAAACCATCACGGCGTCTACCAGAGCGGGGAAGTGGTGGGACTGGGGAACCTGGTCTGTGAGAAGTGTCATCACCATATTGCGGTGTACACGCCGGATGTGCTGCCGCTGTGTCCGAAGTGCGGGCATGACCAGTTCCAGCGTCGACCGTTTGAGCCCTAGGTAAAAGCAAAACGGCAACCACGTTGCCGTTTTTAGTGTTTGCTCCCTCTCCCCGTGGGAGAGGGGCGGGGTGAGGGCATCAGGCCGCAGAATAATAAGCCAGCCTTTCCGCCAGCAAATCCACAAACGCCTCTCGATCTATGTCCACCATCACCGAGGTATTCGGCGCATTACCGGTCAGCGAATAATAATCCACCACCGTCATGCCCTGAGTGTATTTACCCTGCGTCTCCACGCCAACCCATCTTTCCACCGTGGTAAACATTTCAGGCTTCAGCAGCCAGGCGATGGTACAAGGGTCGTGCAGCGGCGCACCGTGGAAGCCCCATTTCTCGGCTTTGTGATACTCCATAAAGAAGTCGAGCAGCTCGGCCACGGTCGTGGCGACCGGGTTGCCCACGGAGCGGAAGCGCTCAATATCGTCCGCCATAATCTGCGCGCGGTGGGTAACGTCCAGCCCCGCCATCACAATCGGTAAGCCGGACTGGAAGACAATCTCCGCTGCTTCCGGGTCGACAAAAATGTTGAACTCTGCCGCTGGCGTCCAGTTCCCCAGCCCCATTGCGCCACCCATAATCACGATCCGGCCGATTTTACCGTGCAGTTCAGGATGACTGTTCAGCAGCAGCGCAACGTTAGTTTGCGGGCCGGTCGCTACCAGCGTGACGGGCTCTGCGCTTTCACGCAGCACCTTCGCCATCAGCTCCACGGCGGTGCAGTTTTGCGGCGCGAATCCTGGCTCCGGCAGCGCAGGGCCATCCAGCCCGCTTTCACCGTGGACGCTATCCGCGATGATAAGCTCGCGCATCAGCGGCTTAATAGCGCCGCCTGCCACCGGAATATCGGTACGGTTTAACAGCGTCAGCATGCGCAGCACGTTGCGCAGGGTTTTTTCAGGCGTCTGGTTTCCGGCGGATGAGGTGACGGCTTTGACGTCCAGTTCAGGTGAGGCAAGTGCAAGGACGAGGGCGATCGCGTCGTCATGACCCGGATCGCAATCGAGAATAATTGGCTGTGCCATAGCGTTCTCCATTCTTAGCGTTATTTTGTGACAAGGTTAACGCCGCGAAGTGAAGTCGACGAGAAGAAGAGGTGCAAAGCGTGAAGCAGTGCGCAATCCGCAGATTGCGCACCGGGAAGATTAATGCAGAATTTTGGCGAGGAAGTCTTTAGCGCGTTCGGATTTCGGGTTGGCGAAGAACTCTTCTTTAGGGGAGTCTTCAACAATTTTCCCTTCGTCCATAAAGATCACGCGGTTGGCCACTTTACGGGCGAAGCCCATCTCGTGGGTCACGACCATCATGGTCATCCCTTCGTGCGCCAGTTCAACCATCACGTCCAGCACTTCGTTGATCATCTCTGGATCGAGTGCCGACGTCGGCTCATCGAACAGCATGGCGACCGGATCCATGCACAGCGCGCGGGCGATCGCCACGCGCTGCTGCTGACCGCCCGAAAGCTGCGCCGGGAACTTATCGGCATGCGCAGAAAGCCCCACGCGTTCCAGAAGCTTCAGCCCTTTCTCACGCGCCGCTTTTTTATCGCGCTTGAGCACTTTCACCTGCGCCAGCGTCAGGTTCTCGATAATGGAAAGGTGCGGGAACAGCTCAAAATGCTGGAACACCATACCCACGTGCGAGCGAAGCTGGGCGAGGTTGGTTTTCTTGTCGTTGACTTTGGTACCGTTGACGACAATCTCACCCTGCTGCACCGGCTCCAGGCCGTTGACGGTTTTAATTAGCGTCGACTTGCCGGAACCGGATGGCCCACACACCACCACCACATCGCCTTTTTTCACTTCGGTGGAGCAGTCGGTCAGCACCTGAAAGTGCCCATACCATTTAGAAACATTTTTCAGGGAAATCATTACACAGTCCTTTTCTTCAGCCAGCTGACCAACAGCGACGCGCTTAAACTAATCACAAAGTAGACCCCACCTGCAAAGAGCACCATCTCGACCTGCGTACCATCACGCTCACCAATGGTGGACGCGGTACGGAAGAAGTCTGCCAGGCTCAGCACGTAGACCAGCGAGGTATCCTGGAACAGCACGATGCCCTGGGTCAGCAGGAGTGGAACCATGGCGCGAAACGCCTGCGGCAGAATAATGAGCTGCATTGACTGCCAGTGCGTCATTCCCAGCGCCAGCGCCGCGCTGGACTGCCCGCGGGAGATGCTCTGAATACCCGCACGGATAATCTCGGAGTAGTAAGCGGCCTCAAACATTGAGAACGCCACCATCGCCGAAATCAGGCGGATATCGGTTTTCGGCGACAGCCCCAGCACGTTTTGCAGAAAGCCGGGAACAATCAGGTAAAACCACAGCAGCACCATCACCAGTGGAATGGAGCGGAAGACGTTGACGTAGGCGGTCGCAAACCAGGCGAACGGTTTAAAGCTCGACAGGCGCATCACCGCCAGCAGGGTGCCCCAGACGATACCGATGATGATAGCTATCACGGTGATCTTTAAGGTGATCAGCAGGCCATCAAGCAGGTAGGGCAGGGATGGAACAATAGAACTCCAGTCAAATTCGTACATTACTTACCTCCCAGATTGCCCGGCAGGCGAGTTTTGCGTTCAACCAGGTTCATCACCAGCATGATGAAAGCGTTAATCAGAACATAGGCGAGGGTAATCGCGGTGAAGGACTCCCACGCGTGAGCGGAGTAGTCCAGCAGCTTACCGGCCTGCGCCGCCATATCCACCAGACCGATGGTCGAGGCGATGGCCGAGTTCTTCACCAGGTTCATCATCTCTGAGGTCATCGGGGGCACGATAACGCGATACGCGTTTGGCAGCAGCACGTAGCGGTAGGCCTGCGGCAGCGTCAGACCCATCGCCAGCGCTGCGTTCTTTTGCCCGCGCGGCAGAGACTGAATGGCGGCACGCACCTGTTCGCAGACGCGCGCGGCGGTGAACAGCCCCAGGCACAGCATGGAGGAGACAAAGAACTGGACGTTAGGATCCAGCTCCGCCTTGAACCACATGCCGATATTTTCCGGCAGCAGTTCCGGAATGACCAGATACCAGGTAAAGAACTGCACGATCAGCGGAACGTTACGGAACAGTTCCACATACAGCGTGCCAAGTGTTGAAAGAAAGCGGTTAGGGACGGTGCGCAGAATACCGAACAGCGACCCGACAAGAAACGCGATAATCCACGCCGTTATCGATAGCGCGACGGTGACCTGAAAGCCGCTCCACAGCCAGCCAAGATAGGTGGTGTTGCCGAACGGGGCTTGTTGCAGAAAGATGCCCCAGTTCCAGTCAATTGACATAATAAACTCCAGAAAAAAAAGGGTAGCAGCGCTACCCTCGAAGATTGGTGAGAAGCTCATTTTCGCGCTAAGTGGGGAACGACCACTCAGCGTATAGTCTGTCCATGCTTCCCGACAATCGAGAGGGCAGGAGATCCCGCCCCTGTCGTTCTAATTAGTTAAGAGCTTTATCGTTTGGTGATTTGAACAGCGCCTTCATGTCGTCAGACAGTTCAAAGTTCATGTTGAGGTTTTTTGGTGGAATCGGGTTCTTGAACCACTTATCAAACCATTTTGCCGCTTCGCCGGAGGTCTGAGCCTGAGCGATGGTATCGTCGATCAGCTTTTTGAAGTCAGCGTCGTCTTTACGCAGCATACAGCCGTAGGCTTCTTTAGACTGCGCGGTGCCAACGATTTCCCAGTTGTCCGGTTTCTTCGCTTTCGCACGTTCGCCCGCCAGCAGGGCATCATCCATCATAAACGCGACCGCACGGCCGCTTTCCAGGGTGCGGAAGGAGTCGCCGTGGTCTTTCGCGCTGATGATGCGCATATCCATTTTCTTCTCGTCGTTCAGCTTGTGCAGCAGCACTTCTGAAGTGGTGCCCGACGTCACAACAACGGCTTTACCTTTCAGGTCTGCAAAATCTTTAATCTCGCCGCCTTTCTTGGTCAGCAGACGGGTGCCTACCACGAAGATAGTGTCGGAGAACGCAGCCTGTTTCTGACGCTCAAGGTTGTTGGTGGTGGAGCCACACTCGAAATCAAAGGTGCCGTTTTGCAGCAGGGGAATACGGTTCTGTGAGGTGATTGGAATCAGTTTCACCTGCAGGTCAGGTTTGTTCAGCTTTTTCTTCACAGCTTCAACGATGGCGTTGGAGTAATCCTGTGAGTAGCCCACGACTTTTTGCGTGTTGTCGTAGTAAGAGAACGGGACAGAAGATTCACGGTGGCCGACCACGATCACGCCGTTTTTGGCAATCTTGTCGAGAGTGCTTCCTGCTGCCGGAGCGTCTTCAGCGTGAACGACGCCTGCAGACATTCCCATAACCAGCATTGCTGTGGCCAGTTTACGTAATTGCATACCCAACTCCTTTCTTATCAGCGCCAGTGACGCATTGATACCCATTGTGATGTTGTTATATCTCGCGCGATGCGAGTGCAGTGTTATGCAAGCTTGTTAACATTTAGTCTGGCTTAATGTAAAGATTTTGCTGCGTTATTGTTTATTTTTGCGAAGCGCGCCGCACCATTCAGAGGCAATAATCTGTCGTTGCACCGTTTCGGTGCTACCGATGATCTACGCTGGTGCGACAAGGTTGCACGTTAAGCCAAACTGCGTTTGCGTGAATAAACAAAGCAATAGGCGTGCCAGATTTAAGATTGGGGAGGGATTGTCGGGTGGCGGCTACGCCTTACCGGACCTACGGCAAGGGGGAAAGTAGGCCGGGTAAGCGTCAGCGCCACCCGGCAACAGAAGGTGAGGTTATTTACGACGCTGACGCAGGCTCATCAGCACGGCACCAAAGCCGAACAGTGCGGTCAGTATCCACAGCGGCCAGTTGCCGGTACGCGCGTAGGGCGTCAGGCCGGTCGTTGGCGTAACGTTTGTCGTCAACACTTCGCGGGTGAACTGCGGGATCATGGCCTGGATTTCGCCACGCGGGCCAATCACGGCGGTGATGCCGTTGTTGGTGCTGCGCAGCAGCGGACGCGCCAGTTCAAGAGAACGCATACGCGCCATCTGGAAGTGCTGCCACGGGCCGATCGACTTACCAAACCAGGCATCGTTAGAGATGGTCAGCAGGAAGTCGGTATCCGGACGGAAGTTATCGCGCACCTGCTCGCCGAGGATAATCTCGTAGCAAATGGCCGCCGTCAGGGCCAACCCATGTGCTCGCAGCTGGGGCTGAACGTACGGGCCACGGCTGAAGGAGGACATTGGCAGGTCAAAGAACGGGGCCAGCGGGCGCAGGATCGACTCCAGCGGAACGAACTCACCAAACGGCACCAGATGGTTCTTGTTGTAGCGGTCGGTGGAGCTGTAGCTGTATTCGCTGTCTTTGCCGAGCGTAATGATGGTGTTGTACGTGTCGTAGCGGTTCTGCTGATTCAAACGCGCATCAACGATGCCGGTGATCAGCGTGCTGCCGCGGGCCAGCAGCAGATCGTTCATCATGTTGAGGAACGGCTGCTGGTTAATTTCCAGATCGGGGATCGCGGACTCTGGCCAGATAATCAGCTGTGATTTACCCATCATCTCTTCGGTGGCGTTGGCGTAGATCTTCAGCGTATTCAGCAGCTCTTTCTCGTCCCACTTCATGGACTGCGGGATATCGCCCTGCACCATGGAAACCTGCGTGGCGCGCTCAGGCACCAGGGTATACCACTGGATATAGCGCAGCGGGAAGGGCATGGCGAAGAGCACCAACGCCACAACCAGCGGCTTCCAGCAGCGCGTGACCAGCGCCAGCACCAGCAGGCCGCTCACGGCCATCAGTAGGAAGTTAATCGCTTCAACGCCCATTACCGGAGCCAGCCCTTTCAGCGGGCCGTCAATCTGGCTGTAGCCGAACTGCAGCCACGGGAAGCCGGTCAGCACCCAGCCGCGCAGGAATTCGGTAATTTGCCAGACAACCGGCGCGGCAATGGCGACGCGCAGCCAGGAGGTTTTAGGCCACAGACGCGAGAGGATCCCTGCGAACAGTCCGGTATAGAGCGAGAGATAGGCGGCGAGCAGCACAACGAGGAAGACGTTAACCGGCCCCGGCATGCCGCCAAACTGCGCGATGCTGACGTAGACCCAATTGATGCCTGAGCCAAACAGCCCCAGCCCCCAGAAGTAGCCGATGGCGGCAGCCTGTACCGGACGACGATTCAGGGTCAGGCCCTGAAGCCCCATCAGGGAGAGAATGGCCGCGGGCCAGATGTCGTAAGGAGAAAAAGCCAGCGTACCGCTGGCTCCGAGCAACAGCGCCAGCAGCAAACGGACGCGCTGGCGTTCAAGCAATGGGGCAAATGCCATTTACATTAATCTTCCAGTTTTGGCACCGGTGAGTCGTCCGGCGTTCTGACGTGAACCTGAATAATACGTCGGCTGTCGGCCATGGCGACTTTGAATTGGTAACCGTCGATGTCAACGGTCTCGCCGCGCGCCGGAAGATGACCAAAGGCCTGCATTACCAGCCCGCCAATGGTATCGACCTCTTCATCGCTGAAGTGAGTGCCGAAGGCGTCGTTGAAATCTTCAATCGGGGCCAGCGCACGCACGGTCCAGGTGTGGCGGCTCAGCTGACGGAAGTCGATGTCCTCTTCTTCGTCATACTCGTCTTCGATCTCGCCCACGATCAGCTCAAGGATATCCTCGATGGTGACCAGACCGGACACGCCACCAAATTCATCAATAACAATCGCCATGTGGTAACGCTGAGAGCGGAACTCTTTCAGCATCCGATCCACACGCTTACTTTCCGGCACAACCACGGCCTGGCGTAACACTTTTTCCATGCTGAAGGCTTCGGCATCGCTGCGCATAAACGGCAGCAGATCTTTGGCCATCAAAATCCCTTCGATGTGATCTTTATCTTCGCTGATGACCGGGAAACGCGAGTGGGCGGATTCGATGATGACATCGAGGCACTCGTCCAGCGTCTGGTTACGTTTCAGGGTGATCATCTGCGAGCGCGGGATCATGATGTCGCGGACGCGCTGGTCTGCGATGTCCATGACCCCTTCGAGCATTTCGCGCGTATCTTCGTCGATAAGGTCGTTTTGCCCGGAATCACGAATCAGCTCCAGCAGTTCATCACGGTTTTTTGGTTCGCCGTGGAAAAGCTGGTTCAGGATGAGGGAGAAAAATCCCTTTTTACTGTTTGTCGTGTCGCTACTGTGTGAATTGTCGTCGCTCATGGCGTTTGTTAAGGGTTCTCTTGTGAGTTCAATGTTTACCGCCGCGCTATATCCTTTCGCGGCGGCATGGTCGTCAGTCGATTGACTGACTATTCTTTCTCGGCAATGTACGGATCCTCATAGCCCAGAGCAAGCATTATCTCTGTCTCGAGGGACTCCATCTCTTCCGCTTCGTCATCTTCAATATGGTCGTAGCCCAGCAGGTGCAGGCTGCCGTGCACCACCATATGCGCCCAGTGGGCCTCAAGCGGCTTCTGCTGCTCTTTTGCTTCCTGTTCAACCACCTGACGGCAGATGATCAGATCGCCCAGCAGAGGCATCTCAATGCCCGGTGGCGCTTCGAACGGGAAAGAGAGCACGTTGGTCGGCTTATCTTTCCCGCGGTAGGTCAGGTTAAGCTCATGGCTTTCTGCTTCATCCACCAGGCGAATCGTGACTTCTGATTCTTCCTGAAACTGGGGGATTACCGCATCCAGCCATGTCTGAAACTGTGCCTCATCTGGCATGCCGGAATTGTCTTCACAGGCCAGCTGTAAATCGAGGATCACCTGACTCATTTATTCTCTTGCTCCTGCGCGTCGCGCTTGCGTTCTGCGGCCAGTTCGGCCTTACGTTTTTGATCTGCCTCTTCCCAGGCTTCATAGGCGTTAACGATGCGCGCGACCACCGGGTGGCGTACCACGTCTTCGCTGTGGAAGAAGTTAAAGCTGATTTCGTCGACCTCGGCCAGCACTTCAACGGCGTGGCGCAGGCCGGATTTGGTGCTGCGCGGCAGGTCGATCTGGGTGACGTCACCGGTAATAACCGCTTTCGAGTTAAAGCCGATACGCGTCAGGAACATCTTCATCTGTTCGATGGTGGTGTTCTGGCTCTCATCAAGGATGATAAACGCGTCGTTGAGCGTGCGACCGCGCATGTAGGCCAGGGGCGCCACTTCGATCACGTTACGCTCAATCAGCTTTTCAACCTTCTCAAAGCCGAGCATCTCGAACAGCGCGTCGTACAGCGGGCGCAGATACGGGTCCACTTTCTGACTTAAATCGCCCGGCAGGAAGCCGAGCTTTTCACCCGCCTCAACGGCGGGGCGGGTCAGCAGAATGCGTCGGATATCCTGACGCTCCAGCGCATCCACCGCGGCGGCAACGGCCAGATAGGTTTTCCCCGTGCCCGCCGGGCCCACGCCGAAGGTAATGTCATGGTCGAGGATGTTGGCGATGTACTGCGCCTGGTTCGGCGTACGCGGCTTAATCACGCCACGCTTGGTTTTGATGTTAATCGCCTTGCCGTAGTCCGGCACGCTTTCCGCGCTCTGCTCAAGCACGCGCGCCTCTTTGATGGCGAGGTGGATCTGTTCCGGTTCGATATCCTGCGTTTCGCCGCGCATTGGGGCGGTATCGACATACAGGCTACGCAGAATATCCGCCGCCGCATTGACGCAGATAGGGCGTCCGGTGAGTTTGAAATGGTTATCGCGACGATTGATTTCGATACCCAGACGTCGCTCCAGTTGTTTGATGTTGTCATCAAACGGCCCGCACAGGCTCAGCAGGCGAGCGTTGTCTGCAGGCGTTAGGCTAATTTCACGCGTGTCTATATTCAAACCGTTCCTCTTTGAGTGTTTTGTCGTGCTGGCAGCCTAAAGCTGTCATTACCAAAAGTATTCACGCCACGGAGTAAAGGCGCAAGCATATGCTTTGCATATTGGGGGCGACAAGGGGAAATACAAGGCCTGCCGGAAAGGCAGGCCAGAAGGATCACGGCTGGTAAATGCCCACGCCAGAATCCTTGACTTTGCGGGTGCGCGAAATAACGGATTCCGGAGATTCAGCAATTCGCAGGCCCATTTCGTCTTCGGTACGGACCAGCTTCGCGCGCAGGGAGTTGGTCAGCACGTCGACAATTTCGACGTCCACGAATTTACCGATCAGATCCGGGGTGCCTTCAAAGTTCACCACGCGATTATTCTCGGTACGGCCGGACAGCTCCATAATGCTCTTGCGGGAAGTGCCTTCCACCAGAATACGCTGGACGGTCCCGAGCATACGGCGGCTCCAGGCGTTGGCCTGCTGGTTGATACGCTCCTGCAGAATATACAGACGCTGCTTTTTCTCTTCTTCCGGCACATCGTCAACCATATCGGCCGCAGGGGTGCCCGGACGCGCAGAGAAGATGAAGCTATAGCTCACGTCGAAGTTTACCTCGCCGATGAGCTTCATGGTGCGCTCGAAGTCGTCGGCGGTTTCGCCAGGGAAGCCGACGATGAAGTCGGAGCTGATCTGGATATCAGGACGCGCGGCAAGCAGTTTGCGGATAGTCGATTTGTACTCCAGCACCGTATGCGGACGGCCCATCAGGTTCAGCACGCGGTCGGAGCCGCACTGAATCGGCAGGTGCAGGAAGCTCACCAGTTCCGGCGTATCGCGGTAAACGTCAATAATATCGTCGGTAAATTCCATCGGATGGCTGGTGGTAAAGCGAATGCGGTCGATGCCGTCAATTGCGGCCACCAGGCGCAGCAGCTCGGCAAAGCTGCCCGTGGTGCCATCGTAGTTCTCGCCGCGCCAGGCGTTCACATTCTGGCCCAGCAGGTTCACTTCGCGCACGCCCTGCGCGGCAAGCTGCGCGATTTCAAACAGAATATCGTCCGCCGGGCGGCTGACCTCTTCGCCGCGCGTGTACGGCACCACGCAGTAGGTACAGTATTTGTTGCAGCCTTCCATAATCGAGACGAAGGCGGTCGGGCCATCGGCGCGCGGCTCTGGCAGACGGTCAAATTTTTCGATTTCCGGGAAGCTCACGTCAACGACAGGGCTACGGTTGCCGCGCACTTTATTGATCATCTCCGGCAGGCGGTGCAGGGTCTGTGGGCCAAAGACAATATCCACATACGGCGCTCTCTGGCGGATCAGCTTACCTTCCTGCGACGCGACGCAGCCGCCCACGCCGATGATCAGGTCCGGATTTTTACGCTTGAGAAGCTTCCAGCGGCCTAATACGTGAAAGACTTTTTCCTGCGCTTTTTCACGAATCGAACAGGTGTTCAGCAGCAGCACATCGGCTTCTTTCACGTTTTCGGTCAGCTGGTATCCGTGGGTTGAATCCAGCAGATCGGCCATCTTAGATGAATCGTATTCATTCATCTGACAGCCCCAGGTTTTTATATGGAGTTTTTTAGTCATCGACTTGCTCAGCTCAGGATTGCAAGCCGCGTATTGTAATGCTTTGGTGGGGTTGTGACCAGTATGAAGGTTATGCGTCTCAAGACCGCAAAAATCCGGTAAACTTAAGGGATTCTCCAATAAGGAAAAATGACCATGACACTCCTACACACCGAAGTTGCCGTTGTCGGCGGCGGTATGGTCGGCGGCGCGCTGGCGCTGGGGCTGGCGAAGCAGGGATTTGAGGTGACCGTTATTGAACAGGCTGCCCCGCCGGCCTTCGATCCCGCCAGCAAACCGGACGTGCGCATTTCTGCGATAAGCGCGGCGTCGGTCGATCTGCTGCGCGGGCTGGGCGTCTGGGAGGCGGTGCTGGCGATGCGCGCCCATCCTTACAGCCGCCTCGAAACCTGGGAGTGGGAAAATGCCCACGTCGCGTTTGATGCCGCCGAGCTGAAGCTGCCTCGCCTGGGCTATATGGTTGAGAACAACGTGCTCCAGCTCGCGCTCTGGCAGGCGCTGGAGGCGCACCCGAACGTCACGCTGCGCGTTCCTGATTCCCTCAAGGCATTGCATCATCAACCGGATGGATATGTGCTGACGCTGGATAACGGCGATGAGCTGGCCGTAAAGCTGGTGGTGGGAGCCGATGGTGCCAACTCGCAGGTCAGGCAGATGGCCGGTATTGGGGTTCACGCCTGGCAGTACCAGCAGTCCTGCATGCTGATCACCGTTCAGTCTGAAAACGCACCGGGCGAAAGCACCTGGCAGCACTTCACCCCGAACGGCCCGCACGCGTTTTTACCGCTGTTTGATAACTGGGCCTCGCTGGTGTGGTACGACAAGCCGGCGCGCATTCGTCAGCTGCAGGGCCTTACCATGGAACAGCTGCAGCGGGAGATTCTGCTGCACTTCCCGAGCCGCTTAGGCCACGTCACGCCGGTTGCGGCAGGGGCATTCCCGCTCACGCGCCGCCATGCCCTGCAGTATGCCCGCGAAGGGTTAGCCCTGGTGGGGGATGCGGCACACACCATTCACCCGCTGGCCGGGCAGGGGGTGAATCTCGGGTATCGTGACGTTGACGCCCTGCTGGACGTGTTAGGCAAAGCGCGCGCTCACGCTGAGGCCTGGTCCAGCCTGAGGGTTCTGAAGCGCTACCAGACGCGGCGCATGGCGGATAACTTCATCATGCAGTCGGGGATGGATCTGTTCTACGCAGGGTTCAGCAACGACCTGGGGCCGGTGCGCATTTTGCGTAATATTGGATTGATGGCGGCGGAACGAGCCGGTGGTTTGAAGCGTCAGGCCCTGAAATATGCCCTGGGCCTTTAATCTTTATTCCCTCTCCCCGTGGGAGAGGGCCAGGGTGAGGGCATCAGGCCGCACAATTCCCGCACAATTCTGAACAACAAAAACAAAAAAGCCCGCAGAGCGGGCTTTTTTGTTACTGATTGGCTGGGGTGCAGGGATTCGAACCCCGGAATGCTGGTATCAGAAACCAGTGCCTTACCGCTTGGCGACACCCCAATTGCGTTAAACAGACTGCTTAACGACTTTTTAAATTGGCTGGGGTACGAGGATTCGAACCTCGGAATGCTGGTATCAGAAACCAGAGCCTTACCGCTTGGCGATACCCCAACAATTTTTTTAGTCTATCGAATCATTCGACAGATTACTAATATGGTGGCTACGACGGGATTCGAACCTGTGACCCCATCATTATGAGTGATGTGCTCTAACCAACTGAGCTACGTAGCCAGTACTGCAATCTTCGATGGCTGGGGTACCTGGATTCGAACCAGGGAATGCCGGTATCAAAAACCGGTGCCTTACCGCTTGGCGATACCCCAATACCGCGGAGAACCGCAAAATCGAAGAAATATGGCTGGGGTACCTGGATTCGAACCAGGGAATGCCGGTATCAAAAACCGGTGCCTTACCGCTTGGCGATACCCCATCCGTGCAACGCTTACCTGGGAATGGTGCGGGAGGCGAGACTTGAACTCGCACACCTTGCGGCGCCAGAACCTAAATCTGGTGCGTCTACCAATTTCGCCACTCCCGCAAAAAAGATGGTGGCTACGACGGGATTCGAACCTGTGACCCCATCATTATGAGTGATGTGCTCTAACCAACTGAGCTACGTAGCCATCTTTTTTTCGCGTTACCTTATCGGCGTTGCGGGGCGCATTATGCGTATAGACCCTTGCAGCGTCAACACCTTTTTCAACGAAAATAGCCGGAATGTGACTGTTTGGTTAGGTTGCGAACAGCGAGGCCGAATATTCGACAATTATTGGTTATTTATCGTTTTTGACGGGTGAAAAGTGAGGCAAAAAAAACAGGCCCCGGAGGGCCTGATTACTATCTGAACGTTATTTATAGGCAGACTGGTGAACGCCTACCGCGCGTCCTGATGGATCGTTCATGGATTTGAAAGATTCATCCCATTCAATGGCTTTGGCGGAAGAGCAGGCGACGGACGGGCCACCCGGTACACACTCAGCGGCACTCGGAACCGGGAACAGCTCTTCGAAGATCTCACGGTACAGATACGCCTCTTTCGAACCCGGCGTGTTGTACGGGAAGCGGAAACTCGCGGTTTCCAGCTGTTGGTCAGTAACCTGTTTTGCGGCCACCTCTTTCAGGGTGTCGATCCAGCTGTAACCTACGCCATCGGAGAACTGCTCTTTCTGACGCCAGGCAACGCTCGCCGGCAGGTAGGATTCAAAACATTCGCGCAGGATATGTTTTTCCATTTTGCCGTTGCCGCACATTTTATCCTGCGGGTTAATGCGCATTGCCACGTCAAGGAAGGCCTTGTCCAGGAACGGCACGCGCGCTTCCACGCCCCAGGCGGACATCGCTTTGTTGGCACGCGCACAGTCAAACATGTGCAGCGCCTGCAGCTTGCGCACGGTTTCTTCGTGCAGCTCTTTGGCATTTGGCGCCTTATGGAAGTACAGGTAGCCGCCAAATACTTCGTCAGAACCTTCACCGGACAGCACCATCTTGATGCCCATCGCCTTGATCTTACGCGACATCAGGTACATCGGCGTAGAGGCGCGGATGGTGGTCACGTCATAGGTTTCGATGTGGTAGATCACATCGCGGATCGCATCCAGACCTTCCTGCACGGTGAAGTGAATCTCGTGGTGCACGGTGCCAAGATGGTTTGCCACTTCCTGCGCGGCTTTCAGGTCAGGCGCACCCTCCAGGCCAACGGCAAAGGAGTGCAGCTGCGGCCACCAGGCCTCAGATCGCTCCTGATCTTCCACGCGGCGCGCGGCGAATTTCTTGGTGATCGCGGAGATCACGGAGGAGTCCAGACCGCCGGAGAGCAGCACGCCGTACGGCACGTCTGACATCAGGTGGCTTTTCACGGCGTCTTCCAGCGCCTGACGCAGCTCGGCTTTGTCAGTCACGTTGTCTTTTACCGCGTCGTAGTCGAACCAGTCGCGCTGGTAGTACTGGCGGATCTCGCCGTCTTTGCTCCACAGGTAGCTGCCCGCCGGGAACTCTTTAATGGTGCGGCACACCGGGACCAGGGCCTTCATTTCAGACGCCACGTAGAAGTTACCGTGCTCATCGTGGCCCATGTACAGGGGGATAATGCCGATGTGGTCGCGGCCAATCAGGTAAGCATCTTTTTCGCTGTCGTACAGGGCGAAGGCAAACATGCCCTGCAGGTCGTCCAGGAACTCGGGACCTTTTTCCTGATACAGCGCGAGGATCACTTCGCAGTCAGAGCCGGTCTGGAACGCGTAGCGGTCGCCGTATTCAGCGCGCAGCGCCTGATGGTTGTAGATTTCACCGTTCACAGCCAGCGCGTGCGTTTTTTTCTCGTTATACAGCGGCTGTGCTCCGGCGTTGACGTCAACAATCGACAGACGTTCGTGGGCCAGGATCGCTTTATCGCTGGCGTAAACGCCTGACCAGTCCGGGCCGCGATGGCGCATCAGGCGGGACAGTTCGAGTGCTTTTTTACGCAGTTCGCCCGCGTCAGTTTTAATATCCAGTACGCCAAAAATTGAACACATAACCTTCTCCGTTAACCCTGTTGCTTTGTAATGTTGCTTGCTTATGAAAATGCCGCAAAGGGTGAGGGCGCGCAAGCGTTTTACCGGGTAAAACGAAAATAGTGCAACGGTGATTGCCGAATGTTGAAAAAAGCGTATGGCGAAAGCATTTTTATTGACGATTATTCAGTAAATGACGCTTTCTGTTAGATGTGGTTGCGTTTTGCGGGGCTGGAAATGAAAAACCACGCCCTGAGGCGTGGTTTGAATCAGATAACGTCGATTTCTTCGACGGAGGGATAAATCCAGCTCGGACGGAACGGCATGGCGTCGATGTCATCAAGCTGAGAGACGCCGGAGAGCACGAGAATGGTTTCAAGCCCCGCCTGAAAGCCCGCCAGAATATCGGTGCGCAGGTTATCGCCAACAATCACGGTTTCTTCGGAGTGGGCCTGCATCTTGTTCAGCGCGGCGCGAATAATCCATGGGCTTGGTTTACCGACGACAAACGGCTTACGACCGGAGATTTTTTCGATGCCGGCGCACAGCGCGCCGCAGGCCGGATAAAAGCCACGGCCGTGCGTATCCGGGTTGGTGGCGATGAAGCGCGCGCCGTTGGCGACAAAATATGCGGCTTTATGCATCATCTCCCAGTTAAAGGAGCGCGTCTCGCCGACGATCACAAAGTCAGGGTTCACGTCGGTTATGGTAAAGCCCGCTTTATACAGCTCGTGGATCAGCGCACCTTCACCGACCACGTAGGCTTTTTTCCCTTCCTGACGCTTCAGGAAATCCGCCGTTGCCATCGCGGAGGTATAAAACACGCTGTCCGGTACGTTAACGCCCGCGGTAGCGAAACGGTTCGCCAAATCCTGACCGGTTTGGGAAGGGTAGTTCGTGAGAAGAACCAGTGGCATTCCTTTGTCGATGATGCGGTAAAGAAACTCCGCAGCACCCGGCACGGCAACGTTGTCGTGCATCAGCACGCCGTCGATATCACAAATTACATTCTTAATGGTCATGGACTTCCCGACATCAAAAAAAGAAGGCGTTACTATAAGGTCCGATCAGGATTCCAGCAAATGCTGGAGGAGGATCCCATTGAGCATGGCGCGTTTTACCAGGGCAAAAGCACCAATCGCCGAGCGATGATCCAGCGTTGAGCGCACCACCGGTAAGTTCTGACGAAACGCCTTCAGCGCCTGAGTATTAATGCAGCCCTCAATGGCGGGCAGTAACACTTTTTCCGCTTCGACGATCTCGCCTGCGATCACCACTTTTTGCGGGTTAAACAGGTTGATGGCAATGGCGATGGTTTTACCCAGATGGCGCCCAACCTGCTCGATCACTTCGCAGGCCAGCGCATCGCCCTTGTTGGCGGCTTTGCAGATAGCGCCGATTTTACAGTCATCCAGCGCCACGCGGCTTTGATAGCCCTGTTCCAGCAGATGACGAACGCGGTGTTCGATGGCAGCGTTGGCAGCAACCGTTTCAAGGCAGCCGAAGTTGCCGCAGTGGCAGCGTTCGCCGAGCGGGTCCACCTGAATATGGCCGATCTCGCCCACGTTGCCGTTGCGGCCGATGAAAATGCGGCCGTTGGAGATAATGCCCGCGCCCGTACCACGGTGAACGCGCACCAGAATAGAGTCTTCGCAGTCCTGGCTCGCACCAAAGTAGTGCTCTGCCAGCGCCAGAGAGCGAATATCGTGACCCACAAAGCAGGTGACCTTAAAGCGCTTTTCCAGCGCGTCGACAAGCCCCCAGTTCTCAACCTGAATGTGCGGCATATAGCGAATGACGCCGCTTTCCGGATCGACAAGGCCGGGTAAAATCACGGAGATGGCAATAAGCTCGCGGATTTTGCGCTGACAATGCTCAATAAACTGGGCGATGGTGTTCAGCAGCGCGTGCTCCAGCGTCTCCTGGGTGCGCTCCGGCAGGGGATAGTGCTCTTCGGCGATGGCTTTGCTGCTCAGATCGTAAAGCGTAAGCGTGGTGTCATGACGACCAAGACGGACGCCAATAGCCTGAAAATTGCGGGTTTCGGTCACGATGGAGATGGCGCGGCGGCCTCCGGTGGAGGCCTGCTGATCGACTTCTTTGATCAGGCCGCGCTCAATAAGCTGGCGCGTAATTTTTGTCACGCTGGCGGGAGCAAGCTGGCTTTGTTCGGCTATCTGAATGCGTGAGATTGGCCCGTGTGAGTCAATCAGGCGATAAACTGCCGCGCTGTTAAGTTGTTTAACGAGATCGACATTACCGATTTGAGCTTGTCCGCCTGGTGTCATACTTTTACTTACTCAGTGACGACCTCGTTACCATTAACGATGGTCTTAATAATTTTATAATCGTGTGTGAACGCCGTCAGGTTTGCAACCATCCCCGGTGCAATGCCACCGAGTTGTTTATCCACGCCCATTGCGCGAGCCGGATAAAGCGTTGCCATACGCAGCACTTCATCAAGCGCAATACCGCAGTGCTCGACCAGGTTACGTACCCCTTCAATCATGGTCAGGGCAGAACCGCTCAGCGTACCGTTCTCATCCACACAGAGTCCATTGCGGTAGTATATTGTTTTACCAGCAAAAATGAACTGCTCAATATTTGCCCCTGCTGGCGCTGTGGCATCTGTCACCAGACACAGCTTGTCGCCCTTCAGGCGCTTGGCGTTGCGAATGTTGGTGTAATCAACGTGCAGGCCGTCGGCGATAATGCCGCAGTAAACGTCTGGCTCATCCAGAATCGCCCCGACAAGACCCGGCTCGCGGCCGGTAATATACGGCATGGCGTTATAGAGGTGGGTCGCAAAGGTGATCCCTGCGCGGAAGCCCGCTTTGGCCTCTTTCAGCGTGGCGTTTGAGTGACCTGCTGATACCACAATCCCGGCGGCAGCCAGTTTGCTGATAACGTCAGTACCGGTCATTTCAGGTGCCAGCGTCACTTTGGTGATTACATCGGCGTTGGCACACATGTAGTCAACCAGCTCGGCGTCCGGTTTACGCACGTAGTCCGGGTTATGTGTGCCTTTCTTGACCATGTTCAGCCACGGACCTTCAAGGTGCAGACCCAGCGCCTGGTTTGGATATTTCGCCAGGTATTCACGCATCACGCGGATACCCTGCTTCATCAGGTCATCGCTGCTGGTGATAAGCGTAGGCAGATAGCTGGTGCAGCCCGACTTCTCGTTGGCTTTCTGCATGATCTCCAGCGTTTCAACCGTCACCGCCTCTGCGGTGTCGTTAAACTGCACGCCGCCGCAGCCGTTAAGCTGCACGTCGATGAAACCGGGGGAGATTATTGCTCCATTGAGTGAGCGCTGTTCCATCTCCGGCGGCAGCTCGGCCAGCGGGCAAACACGTTCAATCAGGCCATTCGCGATAACAATCGCGTGGTCATCCAGAATTTCATGGCCGGTATAAATCCGACCGTGGGTTAAAGCGTACATAACGACCCCCGGTTTAAAAAAGCGACCGCCCCTGCAAACAGAGGCGGTTATTCAATTACAGACCTTTGATGTTCTCTGCTTCTAACTCGTTAAAGTATTTCAGCGTTTTCACTTTCAGCTCCATCGTGGACGGTTCGTCGCACACGACGACGGCTTTTGGATGCAGCTGCAGGCAGCTGATGGTCCACATGTGGTTAACGTTGCCTTCAACGGCTGCCTGGAGCGCCTGCGCCTTCACGCCGCCCAGCACCAGAATCATCACTTCTTCGGCATCCAGCAGGGTGCCTACGCCCACGGTCAGCGCGTATTTTGGCACCTGGTTCACGTCACCGTCAAAGAAGCGGGAGTTTGCCACGCGGGTGTCATGGGTCAGCGTTTTAATACGGGTGCGGGAAGCCAGGGAAGAGGCGGGTTCGTTAAACGCGATATGACCGTCGTTGCCCACGCCGCCCATAAACAGGTGGATTTTACCGTAGGAACGGATTTTTTCTTCGTACTGACGGCATTCTGCGTCAATATCAGGCGCGTTACCATTCAGCAGGTTAATGTTTTCAGCCGGAATATCAACGTGATCAAAGAAATTACGGTGCATGAAGCTATGGTAGCTTTCCGGGTGTTCCTTTGGCAGGCCAACATATTCGTCCATGTTGAACGTCACAACATGTTTGAAGCTAACCTGGCCCGCTTTGTGCATTTCAACCAGAGCTTTATATGCGGTCAGCGGCGTGCCGCCGGTTGGAAGGCCGAGAACGAAAGGACGATCGGCGGTAGGTTTGAACGCGTTGATGCGGTTAACGATATGACGTGCAGCCCATTTACCGACTTGTTCAGCTGTTGCCAGGGGAATCAGTCTCATTGTTCACCTCTAAAGTTAAAGTAAAAAAGTGGGCGGATGATTAGTGCAGCCTGATACTTAAGCGTAACCTGGAACCTTTCAGGCCGGATCAATCCGTCTTGATTTTTTGAATGATAAAATAAGTTTTCACTGTTAGCCAGTGAAAGGGAGGGGTGATTACGATATTTGGTGACAAAAATCACAAAAAATGGGTATTTAATTTGCGATACGAATTAATTTTCCACACACTCACAATGCCAGTGAATCATCAACTGTATTTATAGTTAGTGACACAATAAAAAACACAGCTGAGAACGTGCCTTAAACGGGGTCTCATAGGGGGAAGAAAGTGAGTATTCTAGGTTATTTACAGAAGGTTGGTCGCGCACTTATGGTGCCGGTCGCCACGCTGCCAGCAGCAGCGATATTAATGGGTGTCGGTTACTGGATTGACCCGGTAGGCTGGGGTGGGGACAACGCGTTAGCGGCGTTCTTCATTAAGTCTGGTTCCGCCATCATCGACAACATGTCCGTGCTGTTTGCCATTGGTGTGGCTTACGGTATGTCCAAAGATAAAGACGGCGCTGCGGCGCTGACCGGTTTCGTGGGCTTCCTGGTGCTGACCACGCTCTGTTCACCGGCTGCGGTTTCCATGATCCAGAAGATCCCGGCGGACCAGGTTCCTGCCGCGTTCGGTAAGATCAGCAACCAGTTCGTGGGTATTCTCGTCGGTATTATCTCTGCGGAACTGTACAACCGCTTCAGCAGCGTTGAGCTGCCGAAAGCGCTGTCGTTCTTCAGCGGCCGTCGTCTGGTGCCAATCCTCACCTCCTTCGTGATGATCCTCGTTGCGTTCATCCTGATGTACATCTGGCCGGTGATCTTCGACGGTCTGGTGAACTTCGGTGAACACATCCAGAAGCTGGGTTCCGTCGGTGCGGGCGTGTACGCGTTCTTCAACCGCCTGTTAATTCCGGTGGGTCTGCACCACGCGCTGAACTCCGTATTCTGGTTTGACGTTGCCGGTATCAACGATATTCCTAACTTCCTGGGTGGCGCACAGTCCATCGAAGCAGGTAAAGCGGTTGTGGGTATTACCGGTCGTTACCAGGCGGGCTTCTTCCCAATCATGATGTTCGGCCTGCCGGGTGCAGCGCTGGCTATCTACCACTGCGCGCGTCCTGAGAACAAAGCGAAAGTGCTGGGTATCATGATGGCGGGTGCATTTGCTGCCTTCTTTACCGGTATCACCGAGCCGCTGGAATTCTCCTTCATGTTCGTTGCCCCGGTTCTGTATGTGATCCACGCCGTGCTGACCGGTATCTCCGTGTTCATCGCTGCAAGCATGCAGTGGATTGCCGGCTTCGGCTTCAGTGCCGGTCTGGTGGATATGGTGCTGTCGTCCCGTAACCCGCTGGCGACCCACTGGTGGATGCTGATCCCGCAAGGTCTGGTGTTCTTCGCTATCTACTACGTGGTATTCCGCTTCACCATCACTAAATTCAACCTGATGACCCCGGGCCGTGAGCTGGCAGTTGCCGGTAGCGAAGCGGATGGTCAGGACGTGAACGTGAGCGCAGACAAAGAGCAGGACGTTGCAGGTCTGGCGCGTCAGTACATCGCTGCCGTGGGCGGTTCTGAAAACCTGACCGGTATCGACGCCTGTATCACTCGTCTGCGTCTGAATGTGAAAGACTCTTCCCTGGTAAACGAAGCGCTGGCAAAACGCCTGGGTGCCTCCGGCGTTATCCGCCTGAACAAAACCAGCGTGCAGATTATCGTCGGCTTTGTGGCAGAGAAAATTGCTAACGCCATGAAAACTACCGGTCCGGTAGCCGCAGCAGAAGCGACAGCTGCCCCTGCTGCTGCCCCAGCGGCCGCCAAGCCACAGGCTGTACCAAATACCGTGACCATCGCCGCGCTGGTGTCCCCGGTCACCGGTGACGTGGTTGCCATTGAGCAGGTGCCTGACGAAGCCTTCGCCAGCAAAGCGGTGGGTGACGGTGTGGCCGTGAAGCCAACGGACAAAACCGTTGTGTCTCCTGCTGCCGGTACCATCGTGAAAATCTTCAACACCAACCACGCGTTCTGCCTCGAAACCGAAAAAGGCGCGGAAATCGTTGTCCATATGGGTATCGATACCGTTGCGCTGAACGGTCAGGGCTTTACTCGCCTGGTGGAAGAGGGGGCCGAAGTGGTCGCAGGCCAGCCGATTCTGGAAATGGATCTGGACTTCCTGAACGCCAACGCGCGCTCGATGATTAGCCCGGTCGTGTGCAGCAACATCGACGACTTCAGCGGCCTGGTGCTTCAGGCTAAAGGTCAGGTGGTTGCAGGCGAAACGCCACTGTATGAGATTAAAGGCAAGTAATCGCTCCTGAGTAGAGTCATGCCTTAAGCGGCGGGGGATATCCTCCGCCGCTTTTTTTTGCAGCAACTGCCCCCATTATTTTCTCAAGAGACGTTTTAAGGGTTGTCACTACGTCCGGCTTATAAGATCATATGCCGTTATACGTTGTTTACGCTTTGAGGAATCCACGATGAGTGAGGCAGAAGCCCGCCCGAGTAACTTTATTCGTCAGATCATCGATGAAGATCTGGCCAGTGGTAAGCACACCACAGTTCATACCCGCTTCCCGCCGGAGCCGAACGGCTACCTGCATATTGGGCATGCGAAATCTATCTGCCTGAACTTCGGTATTGCGCAAGACTATCAGGGACAGTGCAACCTGCGTTTCGATGACACCAACCCAGTAAAAGAAGACATCGAATACGTTGAGTCCATCAAGAACGACGTGCAGTGGCTGGGCTTCAGCTGGTCTGGCGATATCTGCTACTCCTCTGACTATTTCGATCAGCTGTATGCCTATGCGGTAGAGCTTATCAACAAAGGTCTGGCGTATGTGGACGAACTGTCTGCCGATGAGATTCGCGAATACCGTGGCTCCCTGACCGCGCCGGGCAAAAACAGCCCGTACCGCGATCGCAGCGTAGAAGAGAACCTGGCGCTGTTTGAAAAGATGCGTGCCGGCGGCTTCGAAGAAGGCAAAGCGTGCCTGCGTGCCAAAATTGACATGGCGTCCCCGTTCATCGTGATGCGCGATCCGGTGCTGTACCGCATTAAGTTTGCGGAACACCACCAGACCGGCAACAAGTGGTGCATCTACCCGATGTACGACTTTACCCACTGCATCAGCGATGCGCTGGAAGGCATCACGCATTCACTCTGTACGCTGGAGTTCCAGGACAACCGCCGTCTGTACGACTGGGTACTGGATAACATCACCATTCCTGTGCATCCGCGCCAGTACGAGTTCTCTCGTCTGAACCTGGAATACACCGTGATGTCCAAGCGTAAGCTGAACCTGCTGGTCACCGACAAGCACGTTGAAGGCTGGGATGACCCGCGTATGCCGACCATCTCCGGTCTGCGCCGTCGTGGCTATACCTCTGCGTCAATTCGCGAGTTCTGCAAACGCATCGGCGTGACCAAACAGGACAACACCATTGAGATCGCTTCTCTGGAATCCTGCATCCGTGAAGACCTGAACGAAAACGCCCCGCGCGCGATGGCGGTTATCGACCCGGTTAAGCTGGTTATCGAAAACTACCCGCAGGGCGAGAGCGAACTGGTGGCAATGCCTAACCATCCGAGCAAGCCGGAGATGGGAACCCGCGACGTGCCGTTCAGCGGCGAGATCTGGATCGATCGTGCTGACTTCCGCGAAGAAGCGAACAAGCAGTACAAGCGTCTGGTGCTGGGCAAAGAAGTTCGTCTGCGTAACGCATACGTGATCAAAGCCGAGCGCGTAGAGAAAGATGCAGAAGGGAATATCACCACCATCTTCTGTTCTTATGATGCTGAGACCCTGAGCAAAGATCCTGCTGACGGACGTAAAGTGAAGGGCGTTATTCACTGGGTGAGCGCGACGCATGCGCTGCCGGTGGAAATCCGCCTGTACGACCGTCTGTTCAGCGTGCCTAACCCGGGCGCTGCGGAAGACTTCCTCGCGGTGATCAACACCGAGTCGCTGATTATCAAGCAGGGCTATGCCGAGCCGTCTCTGAAAGCCGCTGAAGCCGGTAAAGCGTTCCAGTTCGAACGCGAAGGGTACTTCTGCCTGGACAGCCGCTACAGCACCGCTGAAAAGCCGGTATTTAACCGTACCGTCGGTCTGCGTGATACCTGGGCTAAGATCGGCGAATAATATCGCTGCTCTGGTCAATGAGAGACAAACGCCGCTATATGCGGCGTTTTTTTATTTAACGATCATGCTATTAACGGGCTGAGGAAATATTCTCTGCCGGGAAATCAGGTCAATGAGGTGCTACTTATTTTTTTAAATAAAGTTTCTATTTTTACGGAAATGGAGATGACTAAAAAATATACGGGGAAAGCTGCCTTTACGCACTGAAATTTCTCGCTATATCCCGCCATTACTCGTCTCCCCGTAAATGTTACAAAGCACTACTAATTATGTGCACTTCGTCATAATCCTGACTTTTGCTGATTAAAAAGCATTGATAATTCGCGTCGCGAAAAATAACCTAAAGGCGGTAGTTAATTCGAGGGTATTTCTGACTACCCCTGACCATTAGGTCTTTTATATTTTCGCCGTTTTAGGCGTTTTAATTCGTCAAAGAGGAATAATCTATGCGTACGTTCAGTGGCAAACGTAGTGCGCTGGCGCTGGCTATCGCCGGTGTGACAGCAATGTCGAGCCTGGTGATTACCCCAGAAGCTAAGGCCGAAGGTTTCATCGATGATTCTACCCTCACGGGCGGTATTTATTACTGGCAGCGTCAACGTGACCGTAAAGACGTCACCGAAAATAAATACAAAACCAACCTTGCTCACTCAACCTGGAACGCCAACCTCGATTTCCAGTCGGGCTATGCTGCAGATATGTTCGGTCTGGATATTGCCGCCTTCACGGCCATTGAAATGGCGGAAAACGGCGACAGCGGCCACCCGAACGAAATCGCCTTCTCCTCCAGTAATAAAGCCTATAAAGAAGACTGGTCCGGCGATAAAAGCGGGGTCAGCCTGTATAAGGCAGCAGCGAAATTCAAGTACGGCCCGGTATGGGCACGCGGTGGTTATATTCAGCCAACCGGTCAAACGCTGTTAGCACCGCACTGGAGCTTTATGCCGGGCACCTATCAGGGGGCCGAAGCTGGCGCCAACTTTGACTACGGCGATGCGGGCGCGTTGAGCTTCTCCTACATGTGGACCAACGAATATAAAGCGCCGTGGCACATCGAGATGGACAAGTTCTACCAGAACGATAAAAAGACCAAAGTGGACTATCTCCACTCTCTGGGCGCGAAATATGACTTCAAAAACGACCTGGTGCTTGAAGCCGCTTTTGGTCAGGCTGAAGGGTATATTGACCAGTACTTTGCAAAAGCCAGCTACAAATTTGATGTTGCGGGCAGCCCGCTGAGCACCAGCTACCAGTTCTACGGCACCCGTGATAAAGCCAGCAACGGTACCGTCAACGATATCTATGACGGCACTGCATGGCTGCAGGCGCTGACCTTCGGCTACAAAGTGGGACAGGTTGATCTGCGTCTTGAAGGGACATGGGTGAAGGCGGAAGGGCAGCAGGGTTACTTCCTGCAGCGTATGACGCCAACCTATGCATCGTCCAACGGTCGTCTGGATATCTGGTGGGATAACCGCTCTGACTTCAACGCCGACGGCGAAAAAGCGGTCTTCTTCGGTGCGATGTACGACCTCAAAAACTGGAACCTGCCTGGCTGGGCAGTGGGCGCATCTTACGCTTATGCATGGGACGCGAAGCCTGCTGATATGGCCACTCCGGACGCATACTACGATCCAAACTACCGTCTGAAAGAGTCCTCTTACAGCCTGGATGCGATCTACACCCTGCAGGATGGTCGCGCTAAAGGCACGATGTTCAAACTGCACTTCACGCAGTATGACAACCACTCTGACATCCCGAGCTATGCGGGCGGTTACGGCAACATCTTCCAGGATGAACGTGACGTGAAATTCATGGTTATCGCCCCATTCACCATCTTCTGATGAACGCACCGGCGGGCTGAGTCCCGTCGGTATGGAGACTGCACATGATGAAAAAAATTGTAATCGTCGCGTTGCTGGCATCAGGGCTGGTGGCGTGTGCGCAGACACAGGCGCCGAAAGAGGACACCCGCCTGAAGGAGGCGTATAGCGCCTGTATCAATACAGCGGAAGGTTCACCGGAGAAGATTGAAGCCTGTCAGAGCGTGCTGAACGTGCTGAAGAAAGAGAAAGCGCACGAGCAGTTCGCGACGCAGGAAAACGTCCGCGTGATGGATTACCAGGCCTGCATTCAGGCGCGTAAAACCGGTAACGATCAGGAAGTGGCGAAGCGTTGCGATAAGATCTGGAACGAAATTCGCAGTAATAATAAATAAGTTGCTTTACGCCCGGTGGCGCTGCGCTTACCGGGCCTACAAAGGTGTCATAGCCCGTAGGCCCGGTAAGCGCAGCGCCACCGGGCTTTTTAGCGCAAAAAAAAAGCCAACCTAATGGCTGGCTCAGAGTATAAACACGAACTTATTTCGCGTCGTGCGCGTGGTCGTTTTCGCGGCAGTCGCCTTCAGCGCAGTGACCATACAGGTACAGGCTGTGATTGGTCAGGCGGATGCCGTGACGGGCAGCGATTTCACGCTGGCGTGATTCGATGGAATCATCGCTAAATTCAATGACCTTGCCACAGTCGAGGCAGATCAGGTGATCGTGGTGATGCTGCTGGGTCAGCTCGAAAACAGACTTACCGCCTTCGAAATTATGACGGGTCACGATGCCCGCGTCATCGAACTGGTTCAGCACGCGATACACGGTTGCCAGCCCAATCTCTTCGCCCATGTCGATAAGACGCTTATAAAGGTCTTCCGCACTGACATGGTGATTGTCTGGTCCCTGAAGCACTTCAAGGATTTTTAACCGAGGAAGCGTTACTTTCAGGCCAGCCTTCTTTAATGCGGTATTGTTGTCAGTCATGCGGAATCTGTCCTGTTGCTAAACGATTCACTTCTAATGAAGAAGTGACAGAAAATGCACTTGGGATAATGCGTCTCATTATAGAACTGCCATGGCTAAATGAAAACTGCAAGTCTCAAGCAAAGTATGCTTATAAAAACGTGGTCTCACCAACAAACTTGTTCGATGGCACCCACTTTTTACCAGGGGGATATTGTACAGGTCTGAGCGAAAAAGTTAAAAGTTTGTAGCAATTAATTTAATCGGTTTTACCTGGAAAACGGGCGCAACCAAGGCTGCGCCGCAGGGCAATCAGGCGTTAAGAATGTCGTCCAGGTTCAGCTCTTCGCGAACCTGCTTAACCCATTTTTCAACGCGCTCAGCGGTGAGTTCCGGCTGACGATCTTCATCGATAGCCAGGCCCACGAAGTGATCGTCATCCGCCAGGCCTTTGGATGCTTCAAAGTGATAACCCGCCGTTGGCCAGTGGCCCACGATAGCAGCACCGCGTGGCTCGATGATGTCGCGGATGGTGCCCAGTGCGTCACAGAAGTATTCTGCGTAGTCTTCCTGATCGCCACAGCCAAACAGCGCAACCAGCTTGCCGTTGAAGTCCACCTCTTCCAGCGTCGGGAAGAAATCGTCCCAGTCACACTGGGCTTCACCGTAGTACCAGGTTGGGATACCCAGCAGCAGGATGTCATAGCCTTCGAGGTCTTCTTTGCTGCTCTTGGCGATGTCGTGCACATCGGCAACGTCTTTACCGAGCTGTTTTTGAATGTTTTTTGCGATATTTTCGGTATTGCCGGTATCACTGCCGAAGAAAATGCCGATGATTGCCATGAGTAAAATAACCTCTTGAAACTTAATGGTATGGTGGCGCAATTTGTCCACGGATAAGGGCAATAATAGCAGAACAGACAACCCTGCGGAAACAGCTATCACGCAGGACTGCACTCTGTGCTACATGAAAAGGGTAATAAAGGGGATTTTCAGACTTATGCCTTGCTGCGTAAAGCCTCGAGTTGGGCGATCAGCATCTCTTCGATCAGCTCGCTGCGGCTGATGTTGCGCGCCTCGGCCAGCTCATTCAGCGCATCGACAGCATCGGCGTTCAGCTTCAGTTCGACACGCTTAAGCCCACGAGTTTTATCGCGTTTAAGCTGGTTGCGTTTATTGATACGCAGCTGTTCATCGCGTGAAAGCGGATTCGTCTTGGGTCTTCCCGGGCGACGCTCATTCGCGAACAGATCTAGTGTCGTACGGTCCGTTTGTTCTTTGGCCATAATTCTGAGACTTCGGGGGAAACACGCCGCCCTGCTAAAGCCCGGGCGATAAGCGCGCCATCATACATCAGCGAAAACGGCGCGCCAACGACTGGAAGCCCATCGCCGTCCAGTCGCTGTCTTTTTAATCAATTCGCAGTATCAGTGAGATAGCGACGGATAGCGCGCAGAACGGCGTCCGGTTTTTCGGCGTGAACCCAGTGCCCGGCACCTGCGATGACATGGGCACGCGCCTGCGGGAATTGCGCCAGCAGCGTGTCGCGATACGCGTCGGTGACGTAAGGGGAGTTTCCGCCACGAATAAAGAGGGTAGGGTGCGGCCAGGAGGGAACAGCTTCCCAGCCCACAATGTGAGAATACTGATCCCACAGAACCGGCACGTTAAAGCGCCACTCTCCGTCGACGAAGGATTTCAGCAGGAACTGCACAACCCCTTCCTCATCCAGATGCTCACGCATCACCGCGGCAGCCTGCTGGCGGGTAGAGACCCCCGCTTCTGTTACCGCATTGATGGCAGCAAAAATCTCATCGTGGCGACGCACGTCATAATCCACGGGCGCAACGTCAATGACCACCAGGCCGTTAATACGTTCCGGCGCCAGCGCCGTCAGGGCCATCACCGCTTTGCCACCCATTGAATGCCCGATGAGTGTCACCTTCTGCAGGCCGTTAGCGTCCAGCGTATCCAGCAGATCTTGCGCCATCGCCGCGTACGTCATCTCTTCCGAGCGCCCCGAAAGGCCGTGATTGCGCATATCGACCTGCAAAATATCGTGATCGGTAACCAGATCGCGCGCCAGCACGCCCAGGTTATCCAGGCTGCCAAAAAGCCCGTGAACCAGTACGATGGGAGAATTATTGTTCGGCGATTGTGCAGTTTGCGCTCGGGTATTCAATTTCATGGCAAAGTTCTTTTTTTACGTATGTCAGGTTAGGGTATCATGTTGACCATTCTGCCGCCCGGCTGCAAGGATCCAGTTTAATCTGACTTTTGCCGCCAACCGGGTTTGACGCTATCCGCTGTTGGGATTTGACCCTATAATCCCAACGACTTGTATTCAGATAAGATATCGCACTGGATTAAGATGAAAACAATCGAAGTTGATGACGAACTCTATCAGTTTATTGCCAGCCAAACGCGGCATATCGGGGAGAGCGCGTCCGACATTTTACGGCGTATGCTTAAAATTTCCGCCGCTTCACAGCCTGCTACCCCAGCCACAAAAGATGTCGTGTCTCAGCCGAGCGTTGTTGCACAAGCAAAACCTGCCGTGACGCCTGTAAAAGATAAAGTGCGCGCGGTGCGTGAACTGCTGCTCTCTGACGAATACGCAGAGCAGAAAAAGGCGGTTAACCGCTTTATGCTGGTGCTGTCTACACTTTATTCACTCGATAACAACGCGTTTGCTGAAGCGACCGAGTCGCTACACGGTCGCACACGCGTGTATTTCGCGGGCGACGAGCAGACGCTGCTGCAAAATGGCAATCAAACCAAACCCAAACACGTCCCGGGCACACCGTACTGGGTCATCACCAATACCAACACGGGCCGCAAGTGCAGCATGGTTGAACACATCATGCAGTCCATGCAGTTCCCGGCGGAATTGATTGAGAAGGTTTGCGGTACAATTTAACCCTTGCATCAGAAGGACCAGGCAATGGCAAATCACAGCCGTGCAGGCCAACCTGCACAACAAAGCGATTTGATTAACGTCGCTCAACTGACCGCACAGTATTATGTACTGAAGCCGGCCGTGGGCAACGCAGAACACGCAGTGAAGTTTGGTACATCCGGTCACCGCGGCAGCGCGGCGCGCCATAGCTTTAACGAGCCGCACATTCTGGCCATTGCCCAGGCTATCGCGGAAGAGCGCGCCAAAAATGGCGTTACCGGTCCGTGCTACGTGGGGAAAGATACCCATGCTCTGTCTGAGCCGGCGTTCATCTCCGTACTGGAAGTGCTGGCGGCGAACGGCGTTGATGTGATTGTTCAGGAGAACAACGGTTTTACGCCAACGCCTGCGGTTTCTAACGCAATCCTGGTTCACAACAAAAAAGGCGGCGCGCTGGCTGACGGTATCGTTATCACGCCATCCCACAACCCGCCGGATGACGGTGGGATCAAATACAACCCGCCTAACGGCGGTCCGGCAGACACCAACGTCACTAAAGTGGTGGAAGATCGTGCCAACGCACTGCTGGCTGACGATCTGAACGGCGTTAAGCGCATCTCTCTGGATGCCGCCATGGCGTCCGGCCACGTGAAAGAGCAGGACCTGGTTCAGCCGTTCGTGGAAGGGCTGGCGGATATCGTCGATATGGCGGCCATCCAGAAAGCCGGTCTGAAGCTGGGCGTGGATCCGCTGGGCGGCTCCGGTATTGAGTACTGGAAGCGCATCGCCGAACATTACAAGCTAGATCTGACCATCGTGAACGATCACGTCGATCAGACCTTCCGCTTTATGCACCTGGATAAAGACGGCGCGATCCGCATGGACTGCTCCTCCGAGTGTGCGATGGCGGGCCTGCTGGCGCTGCGCGACAAATTCGATCTGGCGTTTGCTAACGACCCGGACTACGACCGCCACGGTATCGTCACCCCGGCAGGGCTGATGAACCCGAACCACTACCTGGCTGTCGCCATTAACTACCTGTTCCAGCACCGTCCGCAGTGGAGCAAAGAGGTTGCCGTGGGTAAAACCCTGGTTTCCTCCGCGATGATCGACCGCGTGGTCGACGCGCTGGGCCGCAAGCTGGTGGAAGTGCCTGTGGGCTTCAAGTGGTTCGTAGACGGCCTGCACGACGGCAGCTTTGGCTTCGGCGGCGAGGAGAGCGCGGGTGCATCCTTCCTGCGCTTCGACGGCACGCCGTGGTCAACCGATAAAGACGGGATCATCATGTGCCTGCTGGCGGCAGAAATCACCGCGGTCACCGGTAAAAACCCGCAGGAGCACTACAACGAGCTGGCGGAACGCTTTGGTGCGCCAAGCTACAACCGTATTCAGGCCGGTGCGACCTCTGCCCAGAAGGCGGCCCTGTCCAAACTCTCTCCGGAGATGGTCAGCGCCAGCACCCTGGCGGGCGATCCGATCACCGCGCGCCTGACGGCGGCACCGGGTAACGGTGCGTCTATCGGCGGTCTGAAGGTGATGACCGAAAACGGCTGGTTCGCCGCGCGTCCATCCGGTACGGAAGATGCGTACAAAATTTATTGCGAAAGCTTCCTCGGCGCTGAGCACCGTCAGCAGATTGAGAAAGAAGCGGTAGAGATTGTCAGCGAAGTGCTGAAAAACGCATAAGTGCGGTTTGTTTGCCGGGCGGCACTGCGTTTGCCCGGCCTACAACAGCGATCGTAGGCCCGGTAAGCGCTAGCGCCACCGGGCTTTTTTTTAGCTATGTTTGTTCTTCAACTCAAACCGCGGCGAAACCAGGCCGTACAGCGTCCAGCCCATAAAGGTCACCATCGCGCCATACAGCATCGCTTCCTGCCCGGACGAGTAGAGCGCATAGAAGCTGTAAATCGCCCCAATCAGCGCCACGATATTGGCCGCGCGCGCCTTGCGCGGATCCACCTTCGCCACCTTCTGAATGATCACCAGCGCCGCCATCGACAGAATGTACGGGATGATGTTCGTGACCACCGCCAGGTTGACCAGCACGTTGAACTGGCTGTTCAGCGACGGGCTGATGGTCATCAGCGACAGGCCGCTCTGGAAGATGACAATCGCCAGCATCCCCTGCACCGGCGCATCGGCTTTGCTCACGCGGGAGAAGATTTTTGGAAAGTAACCTTCATCAGCCGAGGATTTAAACACCTGAGCGATGGTGAACTGCCAGCCGAGAAGGGAACCGCAGCAGGACATGACCATCAGCCCCATAATCACTTTCCCGACCTCAGGCGTAAACATCTGCGCAAACGCCAGACCGAACGGTGCCGTGGAATTCGCCAGATCCATGTTGGGCACAATCCCGGCAATCACGTTGGTAGAGATAATGTAGATCACCGCCGCGCCCAGCGTGCCGCCGAGGACCGCAATCGGCACGTTCTTTTCCGGGTTCTCAACCACCTCCGCGTTCGCGCAGGCGGATTCCAGACCGAGGAAGGCCCACAGCGTCATGGCGATGGAGGAGCCAACCGCGGTAAAGAACGGCACGTGGTGCGGGTTCCAGGAGTTCGCGTACAGCGTTGGGCTAAACCAGAACCAGCCGATGATGCACAGGCCAACAACCGGAATAATTACGCCCCAGACGGTGATGCTGCTGAGCTGCCCGGTAATACGTGCGCCGCCAAAGTTAGCCACGGTGCAGATCCACAGTACGCCGATGGTTGCCAGCCCGATTTGCACCGGGCTGAGCGTGGCGCCAAACAGTTCCGTACCGTAGCCGACCGCCGAGATGGCTATTGCGACGTTGGCGATCAGCAGCGATACGCCGTAGGTGTAGTTCGCCATAAAGTTGCCCGACTTGCCGAACGCGTATTCCGCATAGCCGCCCATTCCACCGGACTTACGGCTGAACATCCCGCACTTGGCAAAGGCCCACGCCAGCGCCATCGAGCCTACCGCCGTCACCAGCCAGGAGATAATCGAAATGGTCCCCACTTCGGCAAGCTTGGTGGGCAGCATGATAATTCCGGAACCCATCATGTTGACCATGGTGAGGATGGTGAGCTGCACCACGCCCATCTTATTGGACTTGCTCATAACATTTCTCCTTTCAGCAGCGCTGGCTGAGCGGCAGGCTGTTTGATCACGTAGCAGCGAACCTGTTTGCGACCGTCGCACTCTTCGATGTACACGCCCTGTAGCTCAGGGGCAAAGCCGGGTAACAGGTTGATGCCTTCCTCAAGCGCGGCAAAGTAGCGCAGCACGGAACCGCCCCAGACTTCACCCGGCACAACGCACAGCACCCCCGGTGGATATGGAAGCGCACCTTCAGCGGCGATACGGCCTTCTGCATCGCACAGGGAGACCAGCTCGACGTTGCCGCGCAGATAGGCGTAGTTCGCCTCCTGCGGGCTCATCATCACGCGCGGGAAGTGGGACTTGCGGAACATCTCTTTTTGCAGCTGCTTCACGTTGTTACGGGCATAGAGCGCATGCATTTCCTGGCAAATCTGACGCAGCGTGTAGTCCGCGTAGCGTTCCGGATACTGTTTGCAGATGGATGGCAGCACCTCTTTTAAAGGCGCATCCGTCTGGAGCAGCTTTTCGAAGCGCACCAGCTGGGCGACCAGCTGCTGCAGTTTGCCCATATCCTCCGCAGGGGTGAGCAGGAACAGGATAGAGTTGAGATCGCATTTTTCCGGCACGATGCCGTTCTCACGCAGGAAGTTTGCGAGGATGGTGGCAGGAACGCCAAAATCCTCATACTCCCCGGTGCGGGCGTTGATGCCCGGCGTGGTCAGCAGCAGCTTGCACGGGTCGATAAAATACTGATGCTCGGCGTAGCCATCAAAGGCGTGCCAGCGTTCACCGGGAACGAAGTGGAAGAAGCGCAGGTCGGTGGCTATCTCCGCGGTGTCCCAGCTTTCCCACGCGCGGCCATCCACCGTCTCCGGCACGAATGGGCGGATAAACCGGCAGTTCTCCAGGATCAGCTTGCGCGCCTCAATACCGGTGACCACGCAGTCCATCCACATGTTGCGACCGCTCTGGCCCTCGTGCATGCGGGCGTTGATATCAAGGGCAGCAAACAGCGGATAGAACGGGCTGGTGGAGGCGTGCATCATAAAGGCGTTATTGAGACGCTTGTGCGGGACGTAGCGCGGCTGGCCTTTGATGTGGCTGTCTTTCTTATGGATTTGCGAGGTCTGCGAGAAGCCGGCCTGCTGTTTATGCACCGATTGCGTAACCAGAATACCCGGATCGTTTTCGTTCAGCTCCAGCAGCAGCGGGGAGCAGTCGGCCATCATCGGAATAAACTGCTCGTAGCCCACCCAGGCAGAGTCAAACAGGATGTAGTCACAGAGATGGCCAATCTTATCCACCACCTGACGAGCGTTATAGATCGTGCCGTCGTAGGTCCCCAGCTGGATCACCGCCAGACGGAACGGGCGTTCGTCGCGCGCGCGGCCCGGTGCAACCTCTGATACCCGCTCGCGCAGATAGCCCTCCTCAAAGCAGTGCGCGTCGATGCCGCCGATGAAACCGTACGGGTTACGCGCCGTTTCCAGATACACCGGCGTTGCGCCCGCCTGAAGAAGCGCGCCGTGGTGGTTAGATTTATGGTTGTTACGGTCGAACAGCACCAGATCGCCGGGGGTGAGCAGGGCGTTAAGCACCACTTTGTTTGACGATGACGTCCCGTTCAGCACGAAGTAAGTCTTATCGGCGTTAAAGACTTTTGCGGCATGCTGCTGGGCAATGCAGGGCGCGCCTTCATGAATCAGCAGATCCCCCATGGCCACGTCGGCGTTACACAGGTCCGAGCGGAAAAGCGTTTCGCCAAAGAAATCGACAAACTGGTTTCCGGCAGGATGGCGGCGGAAAAACTGACCTCCCTGATGCCCCGGGCAGTCAAACGCGCTGTTGCCCTGTTTAACGTAATCGACCAGCGCGCGGAAGAACGGCGGGCGCAGCTGGGTTTCATACTTAAGGGCTGCCGCTTCAAGCTGGCGGCCGTAAAAATCATTGCTGGTCCCGGAGTCCTCAAAAACACCCTGAATGCGCGACAAATAATCCGCCGGAACAATCTCTTCTTTATGGGTGGCAATAAACACAGGAATACCAAATCCGGTTGCTTCTATTTCTTCTATCGCACCCTCGAAAATATCGCTGGCGGCCAGTACGACGGCGGCAACGTCAATATAGTCAGTCGCGTGGATATCCACTATTTCGCGGCGGGTGGTAAAACAGTCAGGGCAGGTACGGCTGGCGGCGATTTTTAAACTTTTCATCTTTATCTCTTTATTTTGACAACAGGAGTCCCTCGATTTCTCGTAAAAAAAGAAATCGATATTCACCGGTAAAAAAAGCAAAAGGAGGCCGCTGATAAAAAATCAGTTAATTGCTTTTCGTTAAATGAAATCCAGGCCGCCCGGCTGCGGATGTGTCTGGATCAAGAGAAATAAGCGCAGGTGTCCACAGGCAAGTGCCTGTTAAATAGCATTTTTCAGGATAACCCGTGAGCGGATGCGCCAGAAGTCGAAGGACTACCGGGCGTTAAAGAGATGAAAGTCAAAGCAGTTACGGTGGGCGAACATCATGATATGCGTTGTTCGCCTTATATGGGGCATTAAACGATTATTGTTTTCCATGCTTAATTTCCTTTCAGTAATTGAAAGCATGGTCATTTTATCCATGAAAGGATGATTAACTGTGAAGAAGATCACCGTTAACAGATCATTTCAGAAATAATTAGTCGCCAGGAGTGCATATTGCAGATCAAAATGCTGTTTTGTGAGCATTATGTTAATAGTCTGTTTTTGGAATGTTTAATGGCGACGGAAATGGGCGGGATAATAACGGTTCAGCGAGAAGAAGTTAATATTTACCGAGGTTTTAAGATTTAATAAAAATAAAAGTGAATAGTTATTCAGAGCATAAACCGATAACCGATACCGGTTTCGGTTAATAAATGGCGCGGGCGCGCAGGGTCGTCTTCGAGTTTCTGGCGAAGGTGGCCCATATAAATGCGTAAATAATGACTATGCTCGACGGCGTTAGGGCCCCAGACCTGGCTTAACAGCTGGCGCTGGGTGAGGACTTTGCCGTGGTTGTTGAGCAGCACAGCGAGCAGACGAAACTCGATGGGCGTGAGATGGATCTCTTCTTCTCCGCGCGTGATTCGTCGCGCGGCAAGGTCGACGCGAATGTCGCCAAAAGTATGCACCGGGTCGGACGGCGTTGTTGCACTGTGTCGACGCAGGGCCACGCGAAGCCGGGCCTGCAGTTCGCCAATGCCAAAAGGTTTGATCAGGTAATCATCCGCCCCGGCGTCCAGCGCGGCGATTTTATCCGTCTCTTCGGTTCGGGCGGAGAGCACCAGAATCGGCATCTGACTCCACTGGCGAACTTCGCGGATAAAATCGATACCGTCGCCGTCCGGCAGCCCTAAATCGAGGATCACCAGATCGGGTTTACGCGTGGCGGCCTCAATTAACCCCCGTTGAAGCGTGCCCGCATCATGAACGCGCAGGCCGTCGCCTTCCAGCGCGGCGCGCAGAAATCGGCTAATGGCGAGTTCATCTTCAACAATCAGGACGTTAATCACAAATCCTCTGGTAATTCACCGAGTTCTGGTGGGGTATCAAGGGGAAGTTTAACACAAAAACGCGCCCCGCCTTCCGGACGGTTTTCTGCCGAAATGGTTCCACCGTGCACCTCAATGATGGCCTGGCAAATCGCCAGCCCCAGCCCAACCCCGGGAATGGCTGACTCTTTGTTTCCGCGCGCGAATTTCTCAAAAATAGCCTGCTCCTGCCCGGCAGGAATGCCCGGCCCGGTATCCCAGACGTCCAGCAGCAGTACCTGATTTTCCACCGAGGCATTCACGCCAATCTGTGCCTTTGCGCCCGCGTATTTACCCGCATTTTCCAGCAGGTTGATCAACACGCGTTCAAACAGCGGTCCATCGACGTGGATGAGCGTCAGCGGGTCAGGCATATTCAGCGCAATGTGGCGGCCACCCAGGCCCGGCTCCAGCATCTTTAAGGCGCTACCTACCACTTCTTCAAGCGTAAGCCACTCTTTTTTGAGGTTAAACCCGCCTGACTGAATGCGCGCCATATCAAGCAGATTATTCACCAGGCGCGTAGTGTTGAGTACGTGCTGGCGGATCTCGCTGGCCTGCATCGCGTGTTTTGACCCTTCCGCCGCCAGGTCCAGCGTCAGGATTTCGGACTGCCCAAACAGGACGGTGAGGGGCGTACGCAGGTCGTGAGAAAGCGCCGCCAGCAGTGAATTACGGATACTTTCGCGCTCGCTTGCCAGCCGCGCCTGCTCTTCACTGGCGGTCAGCGCCAGACGCTCCAGCGCGCTGGCAACCAGCAGCGTGAAGGTCTCCAGCAGGCGCTGCTGCTCGGGGATCATCAGCTGGCGCAGGTTTGAAGGCTCCACGATGACCAGCCCCTGATTTTTATCGGCACTGCGCAGCGGCAGGATCTGATACGGCACGCCGGGCAGGGTGTCCGTCCCCGCGCCCGCGGGCAGGCCCTTATCAAAACTCCAGCGCGCGATGGCCTCATCCCAGGGCGTCATTCCCGTGGCGGAGGTGAGAGGGCGAAGCGTGCCATGCTCGTCCGGAAGCAGGATGAGGTTACTGGCGTGAAAAGTGGAGCGAATAAACTGCTCGCTGGTCTGGACAATATCCAGCGGCGTGCGGCCGACCGCCAGCGATTTGGACATCTCATAAAGATGGCGCGTGCGCTGCTCGCGATAGCGGGCAATCCGCGCCTGGTAGCGAACGCCCGCCGTCAGGTTCCCGATCACCAGCCCGACGGTGAGCATCACGCCGAACGTGAGAATGTACTGTACGTCGGATACCGCGAGGGTCCCGCGCGGGGCAATGAAGAAAAGATCGAAACTGACCACGTTGATGACCGTCGCCAGCACCGACGGCCAGCGTCCGTAAAAGAGCGCCACCACGACCACGCCGAGCAGGTAAATCATCACCAGGTTGGCGGCGTCGAAGGCAATCAGCCACTGGCTGGCAATCACGGTAATCAAGGCGCAGAGCACGACGGCGACAAGGCAGCCCCGAATTTGAATTCGCCATTTATCACCGAAGGCGCGGGCGTCCGGCGCGCGGTGGGGCAGGAGCGTGGGCTTGTCGTCCAGCGCCACGATCACCAGATCCAGGTCCGGCGCGCGGCGGGCCAGCCTGTCCGCGAACGATTCGCGGCTAAACCAGCGGCGGTGCTGGCGACGGCCAATCACAATTTTGCCCAGGTTGTGTTCACGCGCGTAGCGCAGAATGGCTTTATCTTCTGCCGGGTCGGAGAGCGTGGCGGTTTCGGCACCCAGCTCCTGTGCCAGCCGCAGCGAGCTCAGGATGGCGCGACGCTGGTTTTCCGGCAGGGCGTGAAGCTGCGGCGTCTCGACATACACCGCGTGCCAGACGCTGCCAAATTTCGCGGCGAGCCGGGCGGCGGTACGGATGAGTTTCTCATTGCCGCTGCCGTGGCCAATGCACAGCAGAATGGCATCCCGCGTGTGCCAGACGCGCTCTTGCCCCTGCAGGTCGCGCCAGGCGCGCATCTGGTCATCAACGCGGTCGGCGGTACGGCGCAGGGCCAGCTCGCGCAGGGCAATCAGGTTGCCTTTGCGGAAGAAATGTTCGATGGCGCGCTCGGCCTGACCGGCAATGTAGACTTTGCCCTCGTGCAGGCGCTGGCGAAGATCGTCCGGCGGCAGGTCGACTAGCACCACCTCATCGGCGGAGTCAAAGAAGGGATCGGGCACCGTCTCCCGCACCTGAATGCCGGTAACGCCGCTCACCACGTCGTTCAGGCTCTCCAGATGCTGGACGTTAACGGTGGTGAACACGTCGATGCCGGCTTCCAGCAGCTCTTCCACGTCCTGCCAGCGTTTCGGATGACGCGAGCCTGGCGCATTGCTGTGCGCCAGTTCGTCCATCAGGATCAGGGCGGGGCGGCGGGCGAGGGCGGCATCGAGATCGAATTCGGTGACTAACCGACCACGGTGGCTGATGTGCCGGGGCGGCTGGGTAGCCAGCCCCTTCAGCAGCGATGCCGTCTCTTTACGCCCGTGGGTTTCCACCACGCCGATCAGAATGTCGAGCCCCTGCGCCCGAAGCCGCTGGGCTTCCGTCAGCATGGCGAAGGTTTTCCCGACGCCCGCGCAGGCGCCGAAGAAAATTTTCAGTTTGCCGCGATGGGCTTCAGCCGTCTGTTCCAGCAGCCTGTCCGGGTCCGGGCGCATGGGCTCGTCGGTCATTTAGTTTTTCCTTAGCGCGTCCAGCGCCAGATTCAGCTCAACAATGTTCACTACCGGCATGCCGATGAAGCTGACCAGCGGCTTTTGCGTGTGCTCTGCCACCAGCTGGCTGACCTGTTCGAGGGGCAGCTGGCGTGCGGCAGCCACGCGCGGGAGCTGCCATGCCGCGGCTTCCGGCGTCAGGCTGTAGTCCAGCCCGCTGGCCGAGGCGGTGACCAGCTCAACAGGCACTTCGCGGCTGGCCTGCGGGTTGGCGGCGCGCAGGGCGGCAACGCGTTCCGCAACGGCTTTATCCAGCTCAGGGTTGCTGCCCGCCAGGTTGCTGCCGCCTGATGCCATCGGATTATACGGGCTTTCCGCGGTGGCGGAAGGGCGCCCCTGGAAGTAGCGTGCGTCCGTAAAGTTCTGCCCAATCAGGCGCGAGCCCCGGTTTTCGCCGTTTTGCATAATCAGGGAGCCGTTGGCCTGGTCCTGAAACCACCACTGGCCGATCGCCGTCGTCACCAGCGGGTAAAGCCCGCCGGTTATCAGCGACAGCAGAATAAACAGAAGTATAGCGGGGCGTAACATCGTCATTTGATTCACCTTTTAAACCAGCCCGAAGAGGGTCAACAGCACGTCGATAACCTTGATCCCAATGAAGGGAACAACCAGCCCGCCAAGGCCGTAAATCCACAGGTTGCGGCGCAGCATGGCGGCGGCGGTCAGCGGCTTATAGCTCACCCCTTTCAGCGCCAGCGGGATGAGGAAGACGATAATCAGGGCGTTAAAGATCACCGCGCTAAGAATGGCCGATGACGGAGAGTGCAGGTGCATCACGTTCAGCGCGTTCAGCTGCGGATAGGTTGCCGCAAACGCCGCCGGGATAATGGCGAAATACTTCGCCACGTCGTTGGCGATGCTGAACGTGGTCAGCGAACCGCGCGTCATCAGCATCTGTTTGCCGATGTGTACCACTTCAATTAGCTTTGTCGGGTTAGAGTCGAGGTCAACCATGTTGCCCGCCTCTTTAGCCGCCTGGGTGCCGGAGTTCATCGCCACCGCCACGTCGGCCTGCGCCAGGGCGGGGGCATCGTTGGTGCCGTCACCGGTCATCGCAACCAGACGGCCTTCTGCCTGATACTGGCGAATCAAAGCAAGCTTGGCTTCCGGCGTTGCCTCGGAGAGAAAATCGTCCACGCCCGCCTCGGCGGCAATGGCGGCAGCGGTCAGGCGGTTATCGCCGGTGATCATCACCGTTTTGATCCCCATTTTGCGCAGCTGTGCGAAGCGCTCTTTAATGCCGCCTTTAACGATATCTTTAAGGGCAATCACGCCCAGCACGTTTGAACCTTCCGCCACGACCAGCGGAGTTGCCCCCTGCCGCGCGACGCTTTCAACCAGTTTGTCTACTTCAGGCGGGAAGTGACCGTTATTGGCTTCGATATGACGACGAATAGCGTCAACGGAGCCTTTGCGGATCATCCGGTCCTGAATGTTAATACCGCTCATGCGGGTCTGGGCGGTGAACGGAACAAAGGTGGCGTGCAGGCTCTGCACGTCGCGCTGGCGGAGGTTAAATCGCTGTTTAGCCAGAATCACAATGCTGCGGCCTTCCGGAGTTTCATCGGCCAGAGAGGAGAGCTGCGCCGCGTCTGCCAGCGTTTTTTCATCCACGCCCGGCGCCGGTAAGAAGTCAGAGGCCTGACGGTTGCCCAGCGTGATGGTCCCGGTTTTATCCAGTAGCAGCACGTCGACGTCTCCGGCGGCCTCAACGGCGCGTCCGCTGGTGGCAATCACGTTTGCCCCTAGCATGCGGCTCATCCCGGCCACGCCGATGGCGGACAGCAGGCCCCCGATGGTAGTGGGGATCAGGCACACCAGCAGGGCAACCAGCACGGTGGTGCTGACGGCCGTACCGCCGTAGGCCGAGAACGGCCACAGGGTGGCGGTTGCCAGCAGAAAGACGATGGTCAGGGCGACCAGTAAAATGGTCAGGGCAATTTCGTTCGGCGTTTTACGACGCTGTGCGCCTTCCACCATGGCGATCATCCGGTCAAGGAAGGTTTCGCCCGGGTTGACGCTGCACTGAATCACCAGCCAGTCGGAGAGAATACGCGTCCCGCCCGTCACGGAGGCGAAATCGCCGCCCGATTCACGAATAACCGGCGCGGATTCCCCGGTGATGGCGCTTTCGTCAACCGATGCGCCGCCCTCAATCACTTCCCCGTCGCAGGGGATGATGTCACCGGCTTCGACCAGCACCACGTCGCCTTTACGCAGCTCGTCTGCCGGAACGTGGTCCATCTGCGCGCCGTATTTTGGTTCGCGTAATTTGCGCGCAAACGCGGTCTTTTTTACCCCTTTCAGGCTGTTGGCCTGCGCTTTACTCCGGCCTTCCGCCAGGGCTTCGGCGAAGTTGGCGAACAGCACGGTAAACCACAGCCACAGGCTGATGGCCGCGGTAAACAGTGTATTTCCAGAAAGGTGACCTGTCCCCATGGCAATTGCCAGTACGGTGGTGAGCACGCTCCCAATCCAGACGATAAACATTACCGGGTTATGCCACTGAACGCGCGGGCTTAACTTTTTCACCGCATCCATGAGGGCCTGACGAACTAACGAGGGTTCGAGCAGGGCCAGTTGTTTACGACTCATGACAAATTCTCCGCAAAATCAGCGTAAAGAGAGGGTTTCCGCGACCGGGCCTAACGCGAGGGCCGGGATAAAGGTCAGGGCGCCGACCAGCAGTACGGTCCCGATCAACAGCCCGGTGAACAGCGCGCCGTGTGTTGGCAAGGTACCGGTGGTAGTCGGTTGAATTTTTTTACTCACCAGAGAGCCAGCGATAGCCATAACCGGAATGATTACGCCGAAACGACCCACGAACATGCAGAACGCCAGCAGACAGTTCCAGAAAGGCGAGTTGGCGCTTAAGCCCGCGAACGCGCTGCCGTTGTTGTTGGCGGCGGAAGAGACGGCGTAAAGCACTTCGCTAAAGCCGTGGATGCCGGGGTTAAAGATGCCGCCGCGTCCGGCCTCGGTCATCAGCGCCAGCGCGGTGCCGAGCAGCACGAGGGCAGGTGTGACCAGAATCGCCAGTGCGGTTAACTTCATTTCGCGCACATCAATTTTTTTACCCAGATATTCCGGCGTGCGGCCAATCATCAGCCCGGCGATAAACACGGCCAGCAGCACGAACAGCAGCATGCCGTACAGGCCCGAGCCAACGCCGCCAAACACCACCTCGCCAATCTGCATCAGCCACATCGGGATCATGCCGCCGAGCGCCGTAAAGGAGTCGTGCATGGCGTTCACCGCCCCGCAGGAGGCTGCCGTTGTCACCACCGCATACAGGCTGCTGGCAAGAATACCGAAACGGCTCTCTTTGCCTTCCATATTGATGCTGCTGTCAGCCCCAAGCTGCATGAAGTGACCGTTGCCGTTCCATTCGGCCCACATCACCAGCGCCACGCAGACCACGAAGATAATCGACATCGCCCACAGCAGGGTGCGGCCCTGGCGGCGATCGTTAACCACGTCGCCAAAGGCAAAGCAGAGCGCGGTAGGGATGAGGAAGATCGCCAGCATCTGCACGACGTTGGTTAACGCCGTTGGGTTTTCAAACGGGTGGGAAGAGTTCGCGTTAAAGAAGCCGCCGCCGTTAGTCCCGAGCATCTTGATCGCTTCCTGAGAGGCCACTGGCCCCATCGGCAGGAGCTGTTTCGCCCCTTCAAGCGAGGTGTATGGCGTGTAGGGCAGCAGGTTTTGCAACGTGCCCTGCTGGATAAAGAACAGCGCAATAAGCAGCGAAAGGGGGAGCAGGATCCACAGGGTAATGCGGGTTAAATCGACCCAGGCATTGCCGAGCGTGCTGACGTTCTGACGGGCAAAGGCGCGGGTCAGGGCGAAGATCACTGCAATACCGCTCGCCGCAGAGAGGAAGTTTTGCACGGTTAACCCGGCCATCTGGCTGAAATAGCTGAGCGTGGTTTCGCCAGCGTAAGACTGCCAGTTAGTATTGCTGACGAAGCTCACGGCCGTGTTCAGCGCCAGGTGCCAGGACAGGCCCGGCAGCTGCTGTGGGTTGAACGGCAGACGGTCCTGAAGCATCAGCATGGCAAAGAGGGCAAACAGGCCAACAATGTTCAGCAGCAGAATTGCCATCAGGTACTGACGCCAGTTCATCTCCGAATCGCTGGTTCCCAGAATGCGCCAGATCCCTTTTTCAACACTCGCCGTACCGGGCAGCGCCACGTTGTTATTCATTCGCGCCAGCCCTGCGCCTAAGGGCCTTGCCAGCACGAACAGTACCAGTAAAAAGCTGGCAATAAGCAAAAACGCCTGAGCGGCCATCAGAATGCCTCCGCATTGATCAGGGCATAAACCAGATAACCCAGTAACAGGAACACCAGCACGATGCCGGTAATCAGACCTGCACTCACAATCCACCTCCGGGTGACATTTGTATTTGTGCTAACGGTAGGATTTACGGCGCAAAGATTTCGCAAAAATCAGGCGGCGGGGTGTAAAAAAAGTATAAAAATAGCTAAGCCCACAATTTAACTATTGATAAGTAAACTGTTAACTTTTTTGTAACTTAATTACGGCGGGAATGTAAATATTCACTAAATGGATGAAAATAAGTGGTCGGATGAGTAGTAAAATTACAAACAAAGCGATATTATTTTAGCCAGGTCACAGATTTTGAATTTTCCGGATGACGTTTCCGGCCAACTATAGGGGAGAAAATTATGGATCTTTATAAAGAGTTTCCGGCTCATATCGTTTTCATGCGCCGCACCTTCGCCGTAGTGGCTGGCGTGCTGGCACTGCCGGTAATGCTTTTCTGGAAAGATCGTGCACGTTTTTACAGCTATCTGCACCGCGTCTGGGCGAAAACCAGCGAGAAGCCGGTGTGGATGGATCAGGCCGAGAAAGCGACCTGCGATTTCTACTAAAAAAGAAAGATTACACACAGCAATAAAAAAACCGCCAATAGCAATATGGCGGTTTTTTTGTCCCTCGGGATTCGCGGTCCGTTGGGATGGCGTTTTTGCATTCGCCTACCAAGGATCATTATCATACCCTCCTTCACATGGCAGGCAATCCCCCTGACCATTTATAAATTCCTAATTTTCATCGAATACCTTACCTGCGCGGCCAATGTTAATTATGATGCGTCGTCCCTTTCCGCCATCTCGCACATGGGCATCGGTCTCGGGAAAGGTGTATTCACAACCGTAAAGCATCCGCCTACCAAGGCTTGTGTCCACCGACTTATCACCGGTGGTGAACGGTGGAGCGGTTAGCAGCAGGGACCGCATAATGAAACGCTATTTTTGCATCGCGTTCATTGTCGCCAGCGTACTCGTTGTAAAAAGCGATGAACCCAATGTGTTCGTTGCTTTTGCGATGACAGCGCAGGACAAGTAGCGTTAAGGCCGCCTCGTGCGGCCTTTTTTATTTCATCCCGTCTACACTTCATGGCAAAGTACATTTATAAGCGTGCCTTTTTCCTTTAGCGGCATGCCCTTACGGACATAATGGACAATTGCCTGGAGTTTTATGCCCACCCATCTGGTTTGGTTTCGCGCGGATTTACGCATTCAAGACAACATCGCCCTTGCGGCCGCCTGCCGCGCAAAAAATGCTAAAGTGCTGGCCCTGTTTATCGCCACGCCTGAGCAGTGGCAGCAGCATGATATGGCGCCACGGCAGGCGGCTTACCTCCGCTCGCACCTGAATGATTTGCAGCAAACGCTCGCCGAAAAGGGCATTCCGCTGATCTACAAAGAGGTGCGGGATTTTGCCGCGCAGCTGCAGACGGTGCAGGAGACGTGTCGGGAGCACGACGTCACCCATCTTTTCTACAACTACCAGTACGAATTCAACGAGCAGCAGCGCGATCGTCAGCTGGAGAAGATGCTGGAGGATGTGGTTTGTGAGGGGTTTGACGACAGCGTGATGCTGGCGCCGGGCAGCGTCATGACCGGCAGCCACGAGATGTATAAAGTCTTTACGCCGTTTAAAAATGCCTTCATTAAACGCCTGAAAGAGGCGCTGCCGGAGTGCGTTGCCGCGCCCGCCGTAAGGGGGGAGCTCGTCACGGATCTGCCTGCGCTGACGTTTGATTACCCGCAGGAGCCGTTTGATGAAACCCTTTTCCCCGCGAATGAGAAAGCGGCTATTGCCCAGCTGCGCCACTTCTGCAGGCAGGGAGCCGCTGACTACGAAGCGCGTCGTGATTTTCCCGCAATTGAAGGCACGAGCCGTTTATCGGCCTGCTTAGCGCTGGGCGTGCTCTCACCTCGCCAGTGTCTGCACCGTCTGCTGGCGGAGCAGCCGCAGGCGCTGGACGGTGGCGCAGGTTCTGTCTGGCTGAATGAGCTTATCTGGCGTGAGTTCTATCGCCATCTGATGACCTATCACCCTGATTTATGTAAACATCGTCCATTCATCCGCTGGACTGATAAGGTCAAGTGGCAAACGAATGATGAGCAGCTTAACGCCTGGCAAACCGGAAAAACGGGCTACCCGATAGTCGATGCCGCCATGCGCCAGCTTAACGAAACCGGATGGATGCATAACCGCCTGCGGATGATCGCCGCCAGCTTTCTGGTGAAAGATCTGCTTATCGACTGGCGCGCCGGGGAGCGCTATTTTATCTCTCAGCTGATCGATGGCGATCTTGCGGCGAATAACGGCGGCTGGCAGTGGGCCGCTTCCACCGGAACCGATGCCGCTCCCTATTTCCGGATTTTTAATCCGACCACCCAGGGAGAGCGATTTGACGCTGACGGCGAATTCATCCGCCGCTGGGTGCCAGAACTTAAGCATGTCCCCGCCAAAGCGATCCACGACCCGTGGGCATGGGCCGACAAACAGGGCACGACGCTCGATTACCCTCGCCCGGTAGTCGACCACAAACAGGCGCGCGTCGCCACGCTGGCAGCGTATGAAGCCGCCCGCAAAGCATAAGAGAGTGATGATGAAAAACAGCGAACTTGAAAGCCTGATTAACGAAAAACTTAACACCGCCTCGTTTAGCGATTATGGCCCGAATGGTCTGCAGGTCGAAGGGCGCGAAACGGTGCAGAAAATTATCACCGGCGTGACTGCAAGCCAGGCGTTGCTGGATGAAGCCGTGCGTCAGGAAGCGGATGCAGTCATCGTCCATCACGGTTACTTCTGGAAAAACGAATCACCCATTATTCGCGGCATGAAGCGTAACCGTCTGAAAACGCTGCTGGCAAATGACATCAACCTGTACGGTTACCACCTGCCTTTGGATGCGCACCCGGAGCTGGGCAATAACGTACAGCTGGCGCAGCTGCTGGGGATCACCGTGATGGGCGAAATCGAGCCGCTGGTGCCGTGGGGGGAGCTGGCGATGCCGGTTTCGGGGCTGGAATTAGCCTCGTGGATTGAGGCTCGTCTGGGGCGTCGCCCGCTGTGGTGCGGCGATACCGGACCGGATACGGTGAAGCGTGTGGCCTGGTGTACTGGTGGCGGCCAGGGCTTTATCGACAGCGCGGCGCGCTTTGGCGTTGATGCATTTATTACGGGTGAAGTCTCTGAACAGACGGTTCACTCGGCCCGCGAGCAGGGGCTGCATTTCTACGCGGCAGGTCACCATGCCACCGAGCGCGGCGGTATTCGCGCCCTCAGCGAATGGCTGACGGAAAATACCGATCTGGATGTAACTTTTATTGATATCCCTAACCCAGCCTGATGAGAGGTAGTTAAGTGCAGCGAGCGCGTTGTTATCTTCTGGGTGAAACCGCGGTGGTGCTGGAGCTGGAGCCGCCCGTCACGCTTGCCACGCAGAAGCGTATCTGGCGGCTGACGCAGCGTCTGGCCGATATTCCGGAAGTGGTTGAGGCCATTCCGGGAATGAACAATGTCACCGTGGTGCTGCGTAATCCGCACACGCTGGCGCTGGACGCCATCGAACGTCTGCAGCGCTGGTGGGAGGAGAGCGAGGCGCTGGAACCGGATTCCCGTACCATTGAGATCCCGGTTGTTTATGGCGGAACGAGTGGGCCCGATCTGGGCGTGGTGGCTGAACATGCCGGATTAACCCAAAAACAGGTGGTTGAGCTGCACAGTTCAGTGGACTACATCGTCTGGTTCCTGGGGTTCCAGCCGGGCTTTCCGTATCTGGGGGGATTATCTCCGCAGCTGCATACCCCGCGCCGCGCCGAACCGCGCCTGAGCGTCCCTGCGGGGACGGTTGCGATTGGCGGCGAGCAGACCGGCATTTATCCGCTCGCATCGCCGGGCGGCTGGCAGCTGATCGGCCACACGTCCACGCCGTTATTTGAACCGGGGCAGGATGCACCAATCCTCCTGCGCCCTGGCGATACGCTGCGCTTTATCCCGCAGAAGGAGGGGGTATGTTAACGCTTATACGCGCAGGGCTTTACACCTCCGTGCAGGATGCCGGTCGCTTTGGCATGCGGCAGTCGGGCGTGAGCTATTGCGGCGCGCTGGACCGCCCTGCGCTTGAGATTGCCAACGTGCTGGTGGGTAACCCCGGCAGCACAGCAGCGCTGGAGATCACTCTTGGCCAGTGCGTGATTGAATTTAATCAGGAAACCTGGTTTGCCTTAACCGGGGCAGGGTGCGATGCGACGCTGGACGGCAAAGCGGTGTGGACAGGCTGGCGTCTGCGGGCAAAAGCCGGGCAGCGTCTGACGCTCAAGCGGCCCCTGCACGGGGTGCGCAGCTATCTTGCGGTCGCGGGCGGTATTGACGTGCCGGAAGTGTTGGGCTCATCCAGCACTGACCAGAAAGCGGGAATAGGCGGTCATGAAGGGCGCCTGCTGCGCGACGGCGATCGCCTGGCAATTAGACCCTCAGCGCGTCATTTTTCCACGGCTCAGGGGGTGAAGCAGCTGCTGTGGGGAAACCACATCCGCGCCTTGCCGGGGCCGGAATATCATGAGTTCGATGAGGCCTCTAAGGAGTCCTTCTGGCGCTCGCCGTGGAAGATCAGCCCGCAAAGTAACCGCATGGGCTACCGTCTGCAGGGGCAGCCGCTGACCCGCACGACCGATCGGGAACTGCTCTCCCACGGGTTATTGCCGGGCGTGATTCAGGTACCGGGCAACGGGCAGCCGATTGTGCTGATGAACGATGCGCAGACAACGGGCGGCTATCCGCGTATTGCCTGCATTATCGACGCCGATCGCTACCACCTGGCGCAAATTCCTCTCGGGCAGCCGATTCACTTCGTGCAGTGTTCGCTTGAGGACGCGCTGAAGGCCCGGCAGGATCAGCAGCGTTATCTGGAGCAGCTGGCGTGGAGGCTCGATGGTAAAGATTGATTTAAACGCCGACCTGGGTGAGGGCGGCAGCGCCGACGCGGAACTGATGACATTGGTTTCGTCAGTTAACATCGCCTGCGGATTTCACGCGGGCGACGCGCAAACCATGCTCACAAGCGTGCGTAATGCCGTTAAAAATGGCGTCGCGATAGGTGCTCATCCGAGCTTTCCTGATCGGGAGAACTTTGGCCGCACGGCGATGGATCTGCCGCCTGAGACCGTTTACGCTCAGGTGCTCTACCAGATTGGCGCGCTGGAGGCGATTGTTCGCGCTGAGAAGGGCGTGCTGCGCCACGTGAAGCCGCACGGCATGCTTTACAACCAGGCGGCAAAAGATCCGGCGCTGGCGGACGCCATCGCCAGTGCGGTGCGGGACTGCAATCCGGCGCTGATTCTGGTCGGACTGGCAGGTAGCGAACTGATTCGCGCCGGAGAGCGCCAGGGGTTAATCACCCGGCAGGAAGTCTTTGCCGATCGGGGCTATCAGCCGGACGGTAGCCTGGTCCCCCGCACGCAGCCGGGCGCGCTTATCACCGATGAAGAGCGGGCGCTGGCGCAGACGCTGGAGATGGTTCGCTCTGGGCACGTCACGGCGACTGACGGCACGTCTGCGACGGTGAAGGCTGAAACGGTCTGTTTACACGGTGATGGCGAGCATGCGCTGCAGTTCGCCCGCCGATTGCGGGCGGCATTTGCCGAGCAGGGTATTTGCGTTAGCGCCTGAAATCACAATAAGGACAAAAAGATGCCAGAAGGTCCGGAGATCCGCCGCGCGGCGGATAGCCTGGAGGCGGCGATAAAGGATAAACCCCTGACGGAAGTCTGGTTTGCCTTTCCTCAGCTTAAGCCCTTTGAATCCCAGCTGGTGGGGGAGACGGTGACCCACATCGAAACGCGCGGTAAGGCGTTGCTCACCCACTTTTCCCATAACCTGACGTTATATAGCCATAACCAGCTTTACGGCGTCTGGCGGGTGGTTGATGCGCACGAGCAGCCACAAACCACGCGCGTGCTGCGCGTCAGGCTGCAAACGGCGGATAAGGCCATCCTGTTGTATAGCGCCTCGGATATCGAAATGTTAACGCCGGAGCAACTGCTCACTCACCCGTTTTTGCAGCGGGTAGGTCCGGACGTGCTGGACATGCGCCTGACGGCGAGCGACGTGAAGGCGCGGTTGTTATCAGCTAAATTCCGCAATCGACAGTTTTCCGGTCTGTTCCTCGACCAGGCCTTTCTGGCCGGGCTGGGTAACTACCTGCGGGTAGAGATCCTCTGGGAAGTCGGGCTGGCGGCGCAGCATAAGGCGTCGCAGCTCAATGATGAACAGCTCGAGGCGTTATCCCACGCGCTGCTGGATATCCCGCGCCTGTCGTACAACACGCGCGGCGTGGTGGATGAGAACAAGCATCACGGGGCGCTGTTCCGCTTCAAGGTGTTTCATCGGGCGGGGAAAAAGTGCGAGCGGTGCGGCGGGATTATCGACAGGATTGTGCTCTCATCACGACCGTTTTACTGGTGTCCACACTGCCAGAAATAAAAGCAAAACGGTAACCCTGGGGTTACCGTTTTTAAGGTATTCACCCTCTCCCTGTGGGAGAGGGCCGGGGTGAGGGCATCAGGCCGCACCCAACTGCTGTTAGCGTTTGATATCAGACTTAAAATCACGCTGCTCGTAGCCGGTATACAGCTGACGAGGACGGGCGATTTTCATGCCTTCGCTGTGCATTTCGTTCCAGTGCGCAATCCAGCCTACGGTACGTGCCATGGCGAAGATGACGGTGAACATGGAAGACGGAATGCCCATCGCTTTCAGGATGATACCGGAGTAGAAGTCCACGTTCGGGTAGAGTTTCTTCTCGATGAAGTACGGGTCGTTCAGCGCGATGTGTTCCAGCTCCATCGCCACTTCCAGCAGATCGTCTTTGGTACCCAGCTCTTTCAGCACTTCGTGGCAGGTTTCACGCATCACGGTCGCGCGTGGGTCATAGTTTTTGTAAACACGGTGACCGAAGCCCATCAGGCGGAAGGAGTCATTCTTGTCTTTCGCGCGACGCACGAACTCAGGAATGTGCTCAACGGAGCTGATCTCCTCCAGCATCTTCAGCGCCGCTTCGTTCGCGCCGCCGTGCGCCGGTCCCCACAGGGAGGCGATGCCCGCTGCGATACAGGCGAACGGGTTCGCGCCGGAAGAGCCTGCGGTACGGACGGTGGAGGTTGAGGCGTTTTGTTCGTGGTCAGCGTGCAGGATCAGAATTCGGTCCATGGCGCGTTCCAGCACCGGGTTAACAACGTACTCTTCACACGGCGTGGAGAACATCATGCGCAGGAAGTTACCGGCGTAGGAGAGGTCATTACGCGGGTAAACAAACGGCTGGCCGATGGAGTACTTGTAGCACATTGCCGCCATGGTCGGCATTTTGGACAGCAGACGGAATGCCGCGATATCACGGTGACGTGGGTTATTCACGTCCAGGGAGTCGTGGTAGAACGCCGCCAGTGCGCCAGTGATGCCGCACATGACCGCCATCGGGTGAGAGTCACGACGGAACGCATGGAACAGACGGGTAATCTGCTCATGGATCATGGTGTGACGGGTCACGGTGGTCACGAATTCATCGTATTCAGCCTGGGTCGGCTTTTCGCCGTTCAGCAGGATGTAGCACACTTCCAGATAGTTGGATTCAGTGGCTAACTGATCGATGGGGAAGCCGCGATGGAGCAGGATACCTTCGTCACCGTCGATATAGGTGATTTTGGATTCGCAAGATGCGGTAGAGGTAAATCCAGGGTCAAAGGTGAAAACTCCTTTGGAACCCAGCGTACGGATATCAATAACATCCTGACCGAGCGTGCCTTTTAGCACATCCAGTTCAATAGCAGTGTCACCACCGAGGGTGAGCTTTGCCTTTGTATCAGCCATTTACGGTCTCCTTAGCGCCTTATGCTTAAGACTGCGGTTCACCGGATTTGCCTTCAGCTGTTATTCATCGTTACCAGATTGTTATTTGGCTTGCCGCTCAGCTCGCGAGGAGAAACCAGGGTACAGAGCTATGGCGCCTTGCAGGTAAACGAATGAAATATCAGTGAAACAACAGCAAATCAGCGTTTTTGCAGTCCGAATTATTCAAACCTGTATATCACTAATAACTGTCCTGATAACTTCGGTCAATACCATCACACTGTTACATAACTATTTGTCAGGTGAAAGAGAGACCTCATAACTTTTGCGCATTATATGCCTTTTCTGATGACGTTTGTAACAATATTGTTTAACATTTGTCAAATCAGATGATTAAAAATTAAAAAGATGTTGTTATCGTGACCCTGATCACTGTTCCAGAGAAAACCCGACAAACTGTATGTAGGTTAATTGTAATGATTTTGTGAACGGCCTATACTGCCGCCAGGTCTCCGGAACACCCTGCAATCCCGAGCCACCCAGCGTTGTAACGTGTCGTTTTAGCATTTGGAAGCAATGTTTTGCATGACGCGCAGTTATAGAAAAGGAACGCTGCTTGACCCGCATCGCAGTCCGGAGGAAGGAAACAATAAGAACAGCATGTGGGCGTTATTCATGATAAGAAATGTGAAAAAACAAAGACCTGTCAATCTGGATCTCAAAACGATCCGGTTCCCTGTAACAGCAATAGCGTCCATTTTGCACCGTGTGTCAGGTGTGATTACGTTTGTGGCGGTCGGTATTCTGCTGTGGTTGCTGGGAACCAGCCTCTCATCTCCTGAAGGATTCCTCCAGGCCTCAGCCATTATGAACAGCTTCTTCGTGAAATTTATCATGTGGGGCATTCTGACCGCGCTGGCGTACCACGTCGTTGTGGGCGTTCGCCATATGCTGATGGACTTTGGCTACCTCGAAGAGACCTTCGAAGCCGGGAAACGCTCCGCTAACATTTCATTTGTGATTACTGTCGTGCTTTCACTTCTCGCAGGAGTTCTCGTATGGTAAGCAACGCCTCCGCATTAGGACGCAACGGCGTACATGACTTCATTCTGGTCCGCGCTACTGCCATCGTCCTCACGCTTTACATCATCTATATGATCGGTTTCTTCGCGACCAGCGGCACGCTGACGTGGGAGATCTGGAGTGGATTCTTCGGATCGGCCTTCACTAAAGTGTTCACCCTGCTGGCGTTGTTCTCCATCCTTATCCATGCCTGGATTGGCATGTGGCAGGTGTTGACCGATTACGTTAAACCGCTGGCGATTCGCCTTCCGCTGCAGCTGATTATTGTTGTTGCACTGGTGGTTTACGTTATTTATGGATTCGTTGTGGTGTGGGGTGTGTAATGAAACTGCCAGTCAGAGAATTTGATGCTGTCGTGATTGGTGCTGGTGGCGCAGGTATGCGCGCAGCGCTGCAAATTTCCCAGAGCGGCCAGACCTGTGCGCTGCTCTCTAAAGTGTTCCCAACCCGTTCCCACACCGTGTCTGCGCAAGGCGGTATCACCGTTGCGCTGGGTAATACCCATGAAGACAACTGGGAATGGCACATGTACGACACGGTAAAAGGCTCCGATTACATCGGTGACCAGGATGCCATCGAATATATGTGTAAGACCGGCCCGGAAGCGATTCTGGAGCTGGACCACATGGGTCTGCCGTTCTCCCGTCTGGAAAATGGCACCATCTATCAGCGTCCGTTTGGCGGCCAGTCGAAAGATTTCGGCGGCGAGCAGGCGGCACGTACCGCGGCAGCGGCCGACCGTACCGGTCACGCGCTGCTGCACACCCTGTATCAGCAGAACCTGAAAAACCACACCACCATCTTCTCCGAGTGGTACGCGCTGGATCTGGTGAAAAACGCCGATGGCGCCGTTGTTGGTTGTACTGCGCTGTGCATCGAAACCGGTGAAGTGGTCTACTTCAAAGCCCGCGCGACCGTGCTGGCAACGGGCGGTGCAGGGCGTATTTATCAGTCCACCACCAACGCCCACATCAACACCGGTGACGGTGTCGGTATGGCTATCCGCGCTGGCGTGCCGGTGCAGGATATGGAAATGTGGCAGTTCCACCCAACCGGTATCGCCGGCGCGGGCGTTCTGGTCACGGAAGGCTGCCGCGGTGAAGGCGGTTACCTGCTGAACAAACACGGCGAGCGCTTTATGGAGCGTTATGCCCCGAATGCGAAAGACCTGGCGGGTCGTGACGTGGTGGCGCGTTCCATCATGATCGAAATCCGTGAAGGCCGCGGCTGCGACGGCCCATGGGGTCCACACGCGAAGCTGAAGCTTGACCATCTGGGTAAAGAGGTTCTGGAATCCCGCCTGCCGGGCATCCTGGAGCTGTCCCGCACCTTCGCACACGTCGATCCGGTGAAAGAGCCGATTCCGGTTATCCCAACCTGCCACTACATGATGGGCGGTATCCCGACCAGAGTAACCGGGCAGGCGCTGACCGTGAACGAGCAGGGCGAAGATGTGGTCATTCCTGGCCTGTTCGCCGTTGGCGAAATCGCCTGCGTATCGGTACACGGCGCAAACCGTCTGGGCGGCAACTCCCTGCTGGACCTGGTGGTGTTTGGTCGTGCGGTGGGCCTGCATCTGCAGGAATCCATTGCCGAGCAGGGCGACCTGCGCGACGCAACCGATGCTGAAATCGATGCTTCCCTTGAGCGCCTCAACCGCTGGAACGGTAACCGCAACGGTGAAGATCCGGTGGAAATCCGCAAAGCGCTGCAGGAATGTATGCAGCACAACTTCTCGGTCTTCCGTGAGGGTGACGCGATGGCCAAAGGGCTTGAGCAGCTGAAAGCGATCCGCGAGCGTCTGAAAAATGCCCGTCTGGATGATACTTCCAGCGAGTTCAACACCCAGCGCGTTGAGTGTCTGGAGCTGGATAACCTGATGGAAACCGCTTACGCCACTGCGGTGTCGGCAAACTTCCGCACCGAGAGCCGTGGCGCGCATAGCCGCTTCGACTACCCGGATCGTGATGACGAAAACTGGCTGTGCCATTCCCTGTATCTGCCAGAGTCGGAATCCATGACGCGTCGTAGCGTCAATATGGAACCGAAACTGCGTCCGGCGTTCCCGCCGAAGATTCGTACTTATTAATGCGGAGACAGGACAATGAAACTCGAATTTTCAGTTTATCGTTATAACCCGGATGTAGACGACGCGCCGCACATGCAGGATTACACCCTGGAAGCGGAAGAAGGTCGCGACATGATGCTGCTGGATGCCTTAATGCAGCTGAAAGAAAAAGATCCGACACTGTCGTTCCGCCGCTCCTGCCGTGAAGGGGTTTGTGGCTCCGACGGCGTGAACATGAATGGCAAAAATGGCCTGGCCTGCATCACGCCGATTTCGGCGCTACAGCGTCCTGGTCAGAAAATTGTTATCCGTCCTCTGCCAGGCCTGCCGGTCGTGCGTGATTTGGTGGTAGACATGGGGCAATTCTATGCACAATATGAGAAGATTAAGCCTTACTTATTGAATAATGGGCAAAATCCACCCGCTCGTGAGCACCTGCAGTCTCCTGAGCAGCGTGAAAAACTCGATGGGTTGTACGAGTGTATTCTCTGTGCATGTTGTTCAACGTCCTGCCCGTCGTTCTGGTGGAACCCTGACAAGTTCATTGGCCCGGCCGGTCTGCTGGCTGCCTATCGCTTCCTGATCGATAGCCGCGACACCGAAACCGATAACCGTCTGGAAGGACTGAGTGACGCTTTCAGCGTATTCCGCTGCCATAGCATCATGAACTGCGTCAGTGTGTGTCCTAAGGGGCTGAACCCGACGCGCGCCATCGGCCACATTAAGTCGATGCTGCTGCAGCGCAGTGCGTAAGTAGTAAGAGGGGAGCGCGGTTCCCCTCACCCTAACCCTCTCCCACAGGGAGAGGGAACAGATTGCAGGAAATCTTTAAAAACTGCCGACGACCTTCCCCCTCTCCCCACGGGAGAGGGTCGGGGTGAGGGGAAACCCTTAAGACAGTTTCTAAAGGTTCCTTCGCGGGCCAAATGAAAAGAGCTCGCAGGTGAACCCCGGCACGTACACGTGGTGTGCGTGGTAGTTTCTACGGCGAAAGTAAGCATAAAAATGCTTAAGGGATCACGATGCAGAACGGCGCAATGAAAGCCTGGCTGGACTCTTCTTTCCTTTCTGGTGCGAACCAGAGCTGGATTGAACAGCTCTATGAAGACTTCTTAACCGATCCTGACTCAGTGGACGCAAACTGGCGTTCCATGTTCCAGCAGTTGCCTGGCACAGGGGTCAAACCGGATCAATTCCATTCCAAAACACGTGATTATTTCCGTCGTCTGGCGAAGGATGCCTCACGTTACTCTTCTGCGATTTCCGACCCTGACACCAATGCGAAGCAGGTTAAAGTCCTGCAGCTTATCAACGCTTATCGCTTCCGTGGTCACCAGCATGCGAATCTCGATCCGCTGGGACTGTGGCAGCAGGACCGTGTAGCGGATCTCGATCCGGCTTATCACGATCTGACCGAGGCCGATTTCCAGGATAGCTTTAACGTAGGTTCCTTTGCCATCGGCAAAGACACGATGAAGCTGGGCGAGCTGATTGATGCGCTCAAGCAGACCTACTGCGGCTCCATCGGCGCGGAATATATGCACATTACCTCCACCGAAGAGAAACGCTGGATCCAGCAGCGTATCGAATCCGTGGCCGGTCACGCGACCTTCTCAGTTGAAGAGAAAAAGCGTTTCCTCAGCGAACTGACCGCAGCAGAAGGCCTTGAGCGCTACCTCGGCGCGAAATTCCCGGGGGCTAAACGCTTCTCGCTGGAAGGCGGCGATGCGTTAGTGCCAATGCTGAAAGAGCTGATTCGCCACGCAGGCAAGAGCGGTACCCGTGAAGTGGTACTGGGCATGGCGCACCGTGGTCGTCTGAACGTGCTGGTTAACGTGCTGGGTAAAAAACCTCAGGACCTGTTCGACGAGTTCGCGGGCAAACATAAAGAACACCTCGGCACCGGTGACGTGAAGTACCACATGGGCTTCTCGTCTGATATCGAAACCGAAGGCGGTCAGGTTCACCTGGCGCTGGCGTTTAACCCGTCTCACCTCGAAATCGTGAGCCCGGTGGTTATCGGCTCCGTGCGTGCGCGTCTGGACCGTCTGGACGAGCCAAGCAGCAACAAAGTGTTGCCAATCACCATTCACGGCGACGCGGCGATTACCGGCCAGGGCGTGGTTCAGGAAACCCTGAACATGTCGAAAGCGCGTGGTTACGAAGTGGGCGGTACCGTTCGCATCGTGATCAACAACCAGGTGGGCTTCACCACCTCTAACCCGCTGGACGCGCGTTCTACCCCGTACTGCACCGACATCGGTAAGATGGTACAGGCGCCAATCTTCCACGTGAACGCGGATGACCCGGAAGCGGTTGCTTTCGTCACCCGTCTGGCGCTGGACTACCGCAATACCTTCAAACGCGACGTGCTGATTGACCTGTTCTGCTACCGCCGTCACGGCCACAACGAAGCGGATGAGCCAAGCGCAACGCAGCCGCTGATGTACCAGAAAATCAAAAAACACCCGACGCCGCGCAAGATCTATGCTGACAAGCTGGAAGGCGACAAGGTGGCGACGCTGGAAGATGCGACCGAGCTGGTCAATCTTTACCGCGACGCGCTGGATGCGGGTGAATGCGTAGTGAAAGAGCTGCGCCCAATGAACATGCACTCCTTTACCTGGTCACCGTACCTCAACCACGACTGGGATGAGAGCTACCCGAACAAGGTCGAGATGAAGCGCCTGCAGGAGCTGGCGAAACGCATCAGCACCGTACCGGACGCTATCGAGATGCAGTCTCGCGTAGCGAAAATCTACGGTGACCGTCAGTCCATGGCGGCAGGCGAGAAGCTGTTCGACTGGGGCGGCGCGGAAACCCTGGCTTACGCGACGCTCGTTGACGAAGGTATTCCCGTTCGTCTGTCCGGTGAAGATGCGGGCCGCGGCACCTTCTTCCACCGTCACGCGGTGGTTCACAACCAGTCTAACGGTTCAACCTACACCCCGCTGCAGCACGTGCATAACGGTCAGGGCCAGTTCAAGGTCTGGGACTCCGTGCTGTCTGAAGAAGCGGTGCTGGCCTTCGAATACGGTTACGCCACTGCAGAACCGCGCACCCTGACCATCTGGGAAGCGCAGTTCGGTGACTTTGCCAACGGTGCTCAGGTCGTTATCGACCAGTTCATCTCCTCCGGCGAGCAGAAGTGGGGCCGTATGTGTGGCCTGGTGATGCTGCTGCCGCACGGCTATGAAGGGCAGGGCCCGGAGCACTCCTCCGCGCGTCTGGAACGTTATCTGCAGCTCTGCGCCGAGCAGAACATGCAGGTTTGCGTACCGTCTACCCCGGCTCAGGTTTACCACATGCTGCGTCGTCAGGCGCTGCGCGGTATGCGCCGTCCGCTGGTGGTGATGTCGCCGAAATCCCTGCTGCGTCATCCGCTGGCCGTTTCGAGCCTGGATGAGCTGGCGAATGGCACCTTCCTGCCGGCCATCGGCGAAGTTGACGAGCTGGTTCCGAAAGGCGTCAAGCGTGTCGTAATGTGTTCTGGTAAGGTTTATTACGACCTGCTGGAACAGCGCCGCAAGAACGATCAGAAAGATGTCGCCATCGTGCGTATCGAACAGCTTTATCCTTTCCCGCATCAGGCGATGCAGGAAGTACTGAAACAATACGCTCACGTACATGATTTTGTCTGGTGCCAGGAAGAGCCGCTCAACCAGGGCGCATGGTACTGCAGCCAGCATCATTTCCGTGAAGTGATTCCATTTGGGTCTGCCCTGCGTTACGCAGGTCGCCCGGCCTCCGCCTCTCCGGCGGTAGGGTATATGTCCGTTCACCAGAAGCAGCAACAAGATCTGGTCAATGACGCGCTGAACGTCGATTAATTAAAGGATACATAATGAGTAGCGTAGATATTCTTGTTCCCGACCTGCCTGAGTCCGTAGCAGATGCGACCGTCGCCACCTGGCACAAAAAACCTGGCGATGCCGTTAAGCGCGATGAAGTGCTGGTAGAAATCGAAACTGACAAAGTGGTACTGGAAGTACCGGCTTCAGCGGATGGCATTCTGGATGCAGTCCTGGAAGACGAAGGCACGACCGTCACCTCTCGTCAGATCCTGGGCCGCCTGCGTGAAGGCAACAGCGCGGGCAAAGAGTCCAGCGCCAAGTCTGAAGAGAAAGCGTCTACTCCGGCGCAGCGCCAGCAGGCCTCTCTGGAAGAGCAAACTAACGATGCGCTGAGCCCGGCGATCCGTCGCCTGCTGGCTGAGCACAGCCTGGACGCGGCTGCCATTAAGGGCACCGGCGTGGGCGGCCGCCTGACGCGTGAAGATATCGACAAGCACCTGGCGAAAGCGCCTGCGAAAGCGGAAGCGAAAGCCCCTGCGGCGGCACCAGCAGCACAGCCTGCGCTGGGCGCTCGCAGCGAAAAACGCGTGCCGATGACCCGCCTGCGCAAGCGCGTGGCCGAGCGTCTGCTGGAAGCGAAAAACTCCACCGCGATGCTGACCACCTTCAACGAAGTCAACATGAAGCCAATCATGGACCTGCGCAAGCAGTACGGTGACGCGTTTGAAAAACGTCACGGTATCCGTCTGGGCTTTATGTCCTTCTACGTGAAGGCGGTGGTTGAAGCGCTGAAACGCTACCCGGAAGTGAACGCGTCTATTGATGGCGATGACGTGGTTTACCACAACTACTTCGACGTCAGCATGGCGGTTTCCACCCCTCGCGGCCTGGTCACGCCGGTTCTGCGTGATGTGGATACCCTGGGCATGGCTGACATCGAGAAAAACATCAAAGAGCTGGCGGTGAAAGGCCGCGACGGCAAGCTGACCGTTGATGACCTGACCGGCGGTAACTTCACCATTACCAACGGCGGCGTATTCGGTTCACTGATGTCCACCCCAATTATCAACCCGCCGCAGAGCGCGATCCTGGGCATGCACGCCATCAAAGATCGCCCTATGGCGGTTGACGGTAAAGTTGAGATCCTGCCGATGATGTACCTGGCGCTCTCCTACGATCACCGTCTGATCGACGGCCGCGAGTCCGTGGGCTTCCTGGTTGCCATTAAAGAGCTGCTGGAAGATCCAACGCGTCTGCTGCTTGACGTCTAGTTTTCGCAGTCTTGCCCGGCGGCGCGTTGCTTGCCGGGCCTACAAAAGCAATACCTAACGATTACCTGAAGGATGGATAGAACACATGAACTTACATGAATATCAGGCCAAACAGCTGTTTGCCCGGTATGGCTTACCGGCTCCGGTGGGTTATGCCTGTACTACCCCACGTGAAGCAGAAGAAGCCGCATCTAAAATCGGTTCCGGCCCTTGGGTAGTTAAGTGTCAGGTTCACGCTGGTGGCCGTGGTAAAGCGGGCGGTGTGAAGGTTGTTAAGAGCAAAGAAGAAATTCGTGCGTTTGCTGAACATTGGCTCGGCAAGCGTCTGGTAACGTACCAGACAGATGCGAACGGCCAGCCGGTAAACCAGATCCTGGTTGAAGCGGCGACCGACATCGCGAAAGAGCTGTACCTGGGCGCGGTTGTTGACCGTAGCTCCCGTCGCGTGGTGTTCATGGCGTCTACCGAAGGCGGCGTGGAAATCGAAAAAGTGGCGGAAGAGACCCCGCACCTGATCCACAAAGTGGCTATCGATCCGCTGGCGGGCCCAATGCCGTACCAGGGTCGCGAGCTGGCGTTCAAGCTCGGTCTGGAAGGCAAGCTGGTTCAGCAGTTCACCAAGATCTTCATGGGTCTGGCGAACATCTTCCTGGAGCGCGATCTGGCGCTGATTGAAATCAACCCGCTGGTGATCACCACTCAGGGCGATCTGATCTGCCTCGACGGCAAGCTGGGCGCTGACGGCAACGCGCTGTTCCGCCAGGCGGATCTGCGCGAAATGCGCGACCAGTCTCAGGAAGACCCGCGTGAAGCGCAGGCTGCTCAATGGGAGCTGAACTACGTCGCACTGGATGGCAACATCGGCTGCATGGTTAACGGCGCGGGCCTGGCAATGGGCACCATGGACATCGTTAAGCTGCACGGCGGCGAGCCAGCGAACTTCCTCGACGTAGGCGGTGGCGCAACCAAAGAGCGCGTAACCGAAGCGTTCAAAATCATCCTCTCTGACGATAACGTGAAGGCGGTTCTGGTGAACATCTTCGGCGGTATCGTACGTTGCGACCTGATCGCAGACGGTATCATCGGTGCGGTTGAAGAAGTGGGTGTGAACGTTCCGGTGGTTGTGCGTCTGGAAGGTAACAACGCTGAACTCGGCGCGAAAAAACTGGCTGACAGCGGCCTGAATATTATTGCAGCGAAAAGTCTGACGGATGCAGCTCAGCAGGTTGTTGCCGCAGTGGAGGGGAAATAATGTCAGTTTTAATTAATAAAGATACCAAGGTTATCTGCCAGGGCTTCACCGGTAGCCAGGGGACTTTCCACTCCGAGCAGGCGATTGCCTACGGTACGCAGATGGTTGGCGGCGTAACGCCAGGTAAAGGCGGCACCACCCACCTTGGCCTGCCGGTGTTCAACACCGTGCGCGAAGCGGTAGAAGCGACGGGCGCAACCGCGACCGTTATCTACGTTCCGGCGCCGTTCTGCAAAGACTCCATTCTGGAAGCGATCGACGCAGGCATCAAACTGATCATCACCATCACCGAAGGCATCCCGACGCTGGATATGCTGACCGTGAAGGTGAAGCTCGACGAAGCAGGCGTGCGCATGATCGGCCCGAACTGCCCAGGCGTGATCACCCCGGGCGAATGCAAAATCGGCATCATGCCGGGCCACATTCACAAGCCGGGCAAAGTGGGCATCGTTTCCCGCTCCGGTACTCTGACCTATGAAGCGGTTAAGCAGACTACTGACTACGGTTTCGGCCAGTCCACCTGCGTGGGCATCGGCGGTGACCCGATCCCGGGCTCTAACTTCATCGACATCCTGAAGCTGTTCCAGGAAGATCCGCAGACCGAAGCGATCGTGATGATCGGCGAGATCGGCGGTAGCGCAGAAGAAGAGGCCGCAGCTTACATCAAAGAACACGTGACCAAGCCGGTTGTGGGTTACATCGCGGGTGTGACCGCGCCGAAAGGCAAGCGTATGGGTCACGCAGGCGCGATTATCGCAGGCGGTAAAGGTACGGCTGATGAGAAATTCGCAGCGCTGGAAGCCGCAGGCGTGAAAACCGTTCGCAGCCTGGCGGATATCGGCGAAGCACTGAAATCCATCATTAAGTAAATCCTCTCTGCTCCCCGGAAGGGGAGCGTTGAAATAATAAAATGTCCGTTTCGACATGGTTGGCCGCATAAACGCGGCCTTTTTTATTGCCTGCGTTTCGCGACCAGGGTGAACCTGTAATCGTCACTGTTGAACACGTTACGGCTGTATTCAAACACCCGGCCGTCTTTAAGGAAGCCGCGAGACACTTTTTCCAGAATTGGTTTCGCCGGGTCGAGCGCCAGCGCGGCGATGGCTTCTTCTGTTGGCATGACGGGTACCAGCTCCTGCTCGCTGCGATCGATGGCCATCTTTTTGACCTGCTCGATATAATGGTATTTCGAGTTTTCCATCACCTCCCACGTCAGGTCGGGGAACAGGATCAGCGGCATCCACGTCTCTTCCAGGTTCACCGGCTTTTGCTTGATAAAACGCACGCGTTTTACGTGCCAGACTTTATCCTCCGGCGCGATCGCTAATCTTTCGGCAAGTTTTGCGTCGGCTTTCAGCACTTCGAAAATGCGCACGTCGCTGTGGGTATCCACGTTCCGGTCGGCCAGCTTCTCGTAAAAGCCTGTCAGCTGGTAGATATCGTAATTGACGCGCTCCTCTTTTACATAGGAGCCGCTGCCCTGAATGCTCTCGATAATCTGTTCTTCCGTGAGGAGCTTCAGCGCCTGCCTTACCGTTACGCGGCTGACGCCGAACGCCTCCTGAAGGCTGGATTCCGTCGGGAGGGCGTCACCGGGCTTCAGCTCACCGGCGTTAATTTTTTCGCGAAGCGCATCGGCTATTTGCCGATACATTGGTTTGCTGCCCATGTGCCTGCCTTTTTAATACCTTTTCAGAGAATTATGCCTCCCGCTCAAAATTTGTAAATAATACAAATTAGATACAAATAATCAGGGTTAGTGAAAGTGATCACATAAATGTATTGTTTTATCTGTAACAATCGCCTTCAGACGATAACGACATGAGTGTGAGGATCTTGATGAACCTGACGACCCTGACCCACCCCAGTGCGGTATGCGTGCAGGCGCAGTACGCCAGCCGAGATGAGGCGATCCGCCAGCTTGCGATGCGGCTGGTGGCGCTGGGCAAGATTACCGACAGCGATGCATTTTTAACGGAAGTGTTCCATCGGGAAACGCAGGGCCCCACAGCGCTGGGGGAAGGCCTGGCGGTGCCGCATGGTAAATCAGCGGCCGTAAAGGAAGCGGCCTTTGCGGTGGCGACCTTACGTGAACCGCTCGCCTGGGAAGGTGTGGATGGTCCGGAAGCGGTTGAGCTGATTTTCCTGCTCGCCATTCCGCCCGCGGAGGCGGGATCGACGCATATCCAGGTGTTGACGGAGCTGACGTCCCGGCTGGCGGATGACGCTCTCCGGGCGCGCGTGATGTCGGCAACGTCTGCGGAAGACCTGCTTGCTGCGCTGGACGATACGACTCAGGAAGAGGCGGTAACAGCCCTTGAGAATGCGCCAACCGTTGTCTGCGTCACCGCGTGCCCGGCCGGAATTGCCCATACCTATATGGCTGCGGAATACCTGGAGAAAGCGGGCCGCAGGCTCGGCGTAAACGTCGTGGTCGAAAGGCAGGGCGCAAACGGTATTGAAGGGCGTATTGCCGCACAGCACCTGCAGGCGGCAAAAGCGTGCATTTTCGCGGCGGAAGTGGCGATTAAAGAACGCGAGCGTTTCGAGGGCATTCCGGCTATCTCGGTGCCGGTTGCGGAACCGCTGCGTCATGCCGAAGCGTTGATCGAGCGCGCGCTGGCGTTATCGTCCTCATCCGTGGCGCAGCCCGAGCAGGAAGAAAAGAAGAGCGTTAAAACGGAACTCAAGCAGGCGCTTCTGAGCGGTATCTCCTTTGCGGTACCGCTGATTGTTGCCGGAGGCACGGTGTTGGCCGTGTCGGTGCTGCTGGCGCAGATGCTCGGTTTGCAGCACCTGTTCGATCAGGAAAACTCATGGCTATGGATGTACCGCAAGCTCGGCGGCGGCATGCTTGGCATCTTAATGGTACCGGTACTTGCGGCCTATACCGCCTACTCGCTGGCGGATAAACCCGCGCTGGCCCCGGGCTTTGCCGCCGGTCTTGCCGCCAATATGATCGGCTCGGGGTTCCTGGGGGCGGTCGCGGGCGGGTTGATTGCTGGCTACCTGATGCGCTGGGTAAAAAACCATATTCGCCTCAGTAATCGCTACAACGGTTTTTTAACCTATTACCTCTATCCGGTTATTGGCGTGCTGGGGGCAGGCAGCCTGATGCTGTTTGTAATCGGCGAGCCGGTGGCATGGATCAACAACGCGCTGACGGCCTGGCTTAACGGTCTTTCAGGCGCAAATGCGCTGTTGCTCGGAACCCTTCTCGGGTTTATGTGCTCGTTCGATTTGGGTGGCCCGGTCAACAAAGCAGCCTACGCGTTCTGTCTCGGGGCGATGGCCAACGGGGTTTATGGGCCCTATGCGATTTTTGCCTCCGTCAAAATGGTCTCGGCCTTTACCGTCACCGCCTCGACGATGTTCGCTCCGCATCTCTTTAAGTCGTTTGAAATTGAAACCGGCAAATCGACGTGGCTGCTTGGGCTGGCGGGTATTACCGAAGGGGCAATCCCGATGGCGATAGAGGATCCGCTCCGGGTGATTGGCTCGTTTGTCCTTGGCTCTATGGCGACAGGGGCTATCGTCGGTGCCATGGGGGTGGGGCTATCCACGCCGGGCGCGGGCATTTTCTCCCTTTTCTTACTGCATCACGCAGGAATGGGTGGCGTAAGCGCTGCAGCAGGCTGGTTTGGCGCAGCACTGGTCGGGACCGCCATCTCTACGCTCGTTCTTATTATCTGGCGACGTCAGGCCGTAAAGCGCGGCAAGTACGTTACTGAAGACATCACGCCATAAACGCTCACCAACAGGAAACGAAGATGAAAGCTGTATCTCGTGTTCATATCACGCCGCATATGCACTGGGACCGTGAGTGGTACTTCACCACCGAAGCGTCACGCATTCTCCTGGTCAATAATATGGAGGAGATCCTCACCCGCCTTGAACAGGACGAGGAGTATAAATACTACGTCCTCGACGGTCAGACGGCGGTGCTGGAGGACTACTTTGCGGTAAAACCGGAAAACCGCGCCCGCTTGAAGGCGCTGGTCCAGGCTGGCAAGCTGATTATCGGGCCCTGGTATACGCAGACGGACACCACCATTGTCTCCGGGGAATCGATTGTGCGTAACCTGATGTACGGCATTCGCGACTGTATGGCCTTCGGCGAGCCGATGAAAATTGGCTATCTGCCGGATTCGTTTGGCATGTCAGCGCAGCTTCCGCACATCTACAACGGCTTTGGCATCACGCGCACGATGTTCTGGCGGGGCTGCTCTGAACGCCACGGCACCGATAAAACCGAATTTCTCTGGCAGAGCATGGACGGAAGTGAAGTCACTGCCCAGGTGCTGCCGCTGGGCTACGCGATTGGTAAGTACTTACCGGAGGATGAAGCCGGACTGCGAAAACGCCTCGACAGCTACTTCGAGGTACTGGAAAACGCCTCGGTGACCAAAGAGATTTTGCTGCCTAACGGCCATGACCAGATGCCGCTGCAGCAGAACATTTTTGCGGTGATGGATAAGCTTCGTGAAATCTACCCGCAGCGTGCGTTTGTGATGAGCCGGTTTGAGGAGGTATTCGAGCATATCGACGCACACCGACATGAACTGGCGACCCTGAAAGGGGAGTTTATCGACGGCAAATACATGCGCGTGCACCGGACAATTGGCTCCACGCGGATGGACATCAAAATCGCTCACGCCCGCATTGAGAACAAAATCGTCAACATCCTTGAACCGCTGGCGACGCTCGCCTGGACGCTGGGCTTTGAGTACCACCACGGCCTGCTGGAGAAAATGTGGAAAGAGATACTCAAAAACCACGCTCACGACAGCATCGGCTGCTGCTGCAGCGATAAAGTGCATCGCGAGATTGTCTCCCGCTTTGAGCTGGCCGAAGATATGGCTGACAATTTGATTGCTTTCTACATGCGCAAGATTGTCGACAACATGCCGCAGAGCGACGCGGACAAGCTGGTCATGTTCAATCTGATGCCCTGGCCGCGTGAAGAGGTCATCAACACCACCGTTCGTCTGCGCGCCAGCCAGTTCCGCCTGCGGGATGATAAAGGTAACGACATCCCGTATTTCATTCGCCGCGCGCGGGAGCTCGACCCTGGGTTAATCGATCGGCAAATCGTCCATTACGGCAACTACGAGCCGTTTATGGAGTTCGATATTCAGGTCAGTCAGATTCTGCCGTCGATGGGCTATCGCACGTTGTTTATAGAGCCGCATGTCGCCGGGAATATTCTCGCGCCGGCAAAAGAGACGCAGGCGCTGCTGGAAAACGCCTTCTGGCAGATAGATTTGAACGACGACGGCACGCTGCGCCTGCGCGACAAAGAAACCGGGCTTATTTATGACCGCGTGCTGGAAATTGAAGAAAGCTCGGATGACGGGGACGAGTACGACTACTCGCCTTCGCGAGAGGAGTGGAGACTCACTTCAGCGCAGGGGCAGCATGATGTTGAGGTCACGCATGAGGGCTGGCAGAGCAGGGCGGTTATCCGTCACCGTATGGCTGTGCCAGCAAACCTCGCCGAACGCTCGGCGCGTCAGCTAAGCGGCACGCTCGGTGCTGAATTTGAGGTGACGCTCAGCCAGAACAGCAGGCGTATTGACGTCGAGGTACGCCTGGATAATCAGGCTGACGATCACCGCGTGCGCGTGCTGATCCCAACGCCCATTCACACCCACGAGGTGTTAGCCGATACCCAGTTTGGCACCCTCATACGCCCCGTGAAGGATGAAGCGATGAAGACCTGGCAGGAGGAGGGGTGGAAAGAGGCGCCGGTGCCCGTCTGGAATTTGCTAAATTACGCTGTTCTCCAGGAGAGACGTAACGGGTTAGCGCTATTTACCGAGGGCTTACGTGAGTTTGAAGTCGTGGGTGATGACACGAAAACCTTTGCATTAACCCTGCTGCGCGGCGTGGGGTTGCTGGGCAAAGAAGATTTACTCCTGCGCCCGGGCAGACCGTCAGGCATTAAAATGCCGGTTCCAGACTCCCAGGTGCGCGGCCTCATCTCTGCCCGGTTTAGCCTTTTCAGCTTCAGCGGGACGCCTGAAAACGCGGGGGTCGCGCAGCAGGCGAAGGCCTGGTTAACCCCCGTACAGTGCTATAACAAAATCCCCTGGGATGCGATGAAGCTGAATCGGTCTGCATTCCTCACGCCGGAAAGCTATAGCCTGTTAGCCCTTTCACCCACGGGCTGTCTGCTCAGTACACTTAAGAAGGCGGAAGACCGCGATGAGCTTATTCTGCGCCTCTATAACCCTTCTTCATCCACGTCGAATGACGTGGTGTTATCGCTGAGCCCGTCTGTAAAACGGTGCTGCGAAACAGATATGAATGAGCAAATAACGACGGAGGGCGACGGGCAGGGGATAGTGGGCGCCTTTAAGCCGGGGCAGTCGCGTACTTTCACTATTCTGCTCGGGGAGTAACGGGCGGCATAAACCTGGGGCCGCAGCTGCCGCGGCCCTTTTTTCATTAAATAGTCACAGCGCGGTGTTAATTTAAGGAAGGGGTAAAGTAAAATAAATGTAATTCAACGAGCTTCCCGCCATCCATGGAAAATGCGTGTGGGGGAACTTTACTTAAAGGTTTACCCCTCTTTTTCGGTATTTTTCTTTGGGCGTTAAATAAGATCGCTTCTGTTTATATTTTTCCTCGCTATTGATAACCAAACCCATCTTTGCATGCACATATCATTAACATGGTTTTTACCAATCTCACTATGATTAAACATAGTTAACATCGTGGTTTGTTTTTGATTTAAATCAATGTTTAATCCTTGGAAAAGCGCATCAAAAGGCGGTAAATTGTCCCCGATCAAAATGGCTGAAAAGTGGTAGTTTTGCTATAAGTTGATCACCGTCGTAAAACGTAAATGTGATTCAATAAAAACCTGTTTATTGTAAGGGTTTTGCAGCGTATTATATTTACGGGATCAATTTTGATTTTTTTTAACGTATTTGTAACCTGACGTCATTGTTTTTATCCTCCCTCAGGGTAAAAACGACGACAAGGATGCGAATAATTTGTATTGGGGCATGCGTGTGAATCTCCTTCTGACGGGGTTCACTCTCGGAGTCTTCATGCGATGAGCAAGGAGTCATAATGTTAGACATAGTCGAACTGTCGCGCTTACAGTTTGCCTTGACCGCGATGTACCACTTCCTGTTTGTACCACTGACGCTCGGTATGGCGTTCCTGTTGGCGATCATGGAAACGGTTTACGTCCTCTCCGGCAAACAGATTTATAAAGATATGACCAAGTTCTGGGGCAAGTTGTTTGGTATCAACTTTGCGCTGGGCGTGGCAACCGGTTTGACCATGGAGTTCCAGTTCGGGACTAACTGGTCTTACTATTCCCACTATGTAGGGGATATCTTCGGTGCGCCGCTGGCCATTGAAGGTCTGATGGCCTTCTTCCTCGAATCCACCTTTGTAGGTCTGTTCTTCTTCGGTTGGGACCGTCTGGGCAAAGTCCAGCATATGGCGGTCACCTGGCTGGTCGCATTAGGCTCGAACCTGTCCGCACTGTGGATCCTGGTAGCAAACGGCTGGATGCAGAACCCAATCGCCTCTGATTTCAACTTTGAAACCATGCGTATGGAGATGGTCAGCTTCGCTGAGCTGGTCCTGAACCCGGTTGCACAGGTTAAATTCGTTCACACCGTAGCCTCGGGCTATGTGTGCGGCGCGATGTTCGTGCTGGGCATCAGTGCCTACTATATGCTGCGTGGCCGTGACTTCGCGTTTGCTAAGCGTTCCTTTGCTATCGCAGCCAGCTTCGGTATGGCCGCGATTCTGTCCGTTATTGTTCTGGGTGATGAATCCGGCTACGAAATGGGCGACGTGCAGAAAACCAAACTGGCCGCCATTGAAGCTGAATGGGAAACGCAACCGGCTCCGGCTGCCTTTACCCTGTTCGGTGTGCCGGATCAGGATGCGCAGGAAAACCGCTTCGCGATTCAAATTCCTTACGCGCTGGGCATCATCGCGACGCGCTCCGTCGACAAGCAGGTGACGGGCCTGAAAGATCTGCTGGTGCAGCATGAAGAGCGTATCCGTAACGGGATGAAAGCTTACTCGCTGCTGGAACAGCTGCGCGCAGGTTCAACTGACCAGGCCGTTCGCGACCAGTTCAACGACGTGAAGAAAGACCTGGGCTACGGTCTGCTGCTGAAACGCTATACCCCTAACGTCTCTGACGCGACGGAAGCACAGATTCAGATGGCGACCAAAGACTCCATTCCACGCGTTGCGCCGCTGTACTTCGCGTTCCGTATCATGGTGGGCTGCGGCATTATTATGCTTCTGATCATCGCGGCGTCCTTCTGGTCAGTGATTCGTAACCGTATCGGTGAGAAGAAATGGCTGCTGCGCACCGCGCTGTACGGTATTCCACTGCCATGGATTGCGATTGAATCCGGTTGGTTTGTTGCGGAGTATGGCCGTCAGCCATGGGCGATCGGTGAGGTGCTGCCAACGGCGGTAGCGAACTCTTCCCTGACCGCTGGCGATCTGATCTTCTCCATGCTGCTGATTTGTGGTCTGTACACCCTGTTCCTGGTGGCTGAACTGTTCCTGATGTTCAAGTTCGCGCGCCTTGGCCCAAGCAGCCTGAAAACCGGTCGCTATCACTACGAGCAGTCTACTGTGACTACTCAGCCGGCACGCTAAGACAGGAGTCATCAAATGATCGATTATGAAGTATTGCGTTTTATATGGTGGCTGCTGGTCGGTATTCTGCTGATCGGTTTTGCGGTCACGGATGGTTTCGACATGGGCGTGGGCATGCTCACCCGTTTCCTCGGTCGTAATGACACCGAGCGTCGAATCATGATCAACTCCATCGCCCCGCACTGGGACGGTAACCAGGTGTGGCTGATCACCGCAGGCGGCGCGCTGTTCGCGGCCTGGCCGATGGTCTACGCGGCTGCGTTCTCCGGCTTCTACGTGGCGATGATTCTGGTGCTGGCCTCTTTGTTCTTCCGTCCGGTAGGCTTCGACTACCGTTCCAAGATTGAGGACACCCGCTGGCGCAACATGTGGGACTGGGGCATCTTTATCGGTAGCTTCGTTCCACCGCTGGTAATTGGCGTGGCGTTCGGTAACCTGCTGCAGGGCGTACCGTTCCATATCGACGAGTACATGCGTCTTTACTACACCGGTAACTTCTTCCAGCTGCTGAACCCGTTTGGCCTGCTGGCGGGCGTGGTGAGTGTGGGAATGATCATTACTCAGGGCGCGACGTATCTGCAGATGCGTACCGTTGGCGAACTGCACCTGCGTTCCCGCGCTACCGCTCAGGTTGCTGCACTGGTGACGATGGTCTGCTTCGCACTGGCCGGCGTCTGGGTGGTGTACGGTATTGATGGCTACGTGATTACGTCTGCTATTAACCACGCTGCACCGTCTAACCCGCTGACCAAAGAAGTTGCGCGTCAGGCAGGTGCCTGGCTGGTGAACTTCAACACTACACCTGCTCTGTGGGCTATCCCGGCGCTGGGCGTAGTGCTGCCGCTGCTGACGATGCTGATGTCTCGTCTGGAAAAAGGCGCAATGGCGTTTGTGTTCTCTTCACTGACCCTGGCGTGCATCATCCTGACTGCCGGTATTGCGATGTTCCCATTCGTTATGCCGTCCAGCACCATGATGAATGCTAGCCTGACCATGTGGGATGCAACATCCAGCCAGCTGACGCTGAACCTGATGACGTATGTCGCCTGTGTATTCGTACCGATTATCCTGCTCTACACCAGCTGGTGTTACTGGAAAATGTTCGGTCGTATTACTAAAGAAGATATCGAAAGCAACACTCATTCCCTGTACTAAGTAAGGAGCTGAATATGTGGTATTTCGCATGGATTTTAGGGACGCTTCTTGCCTGTGCATTTGGCATCATCACCGCCCTGGCGCTTGAGCACGTTGAAGCGACCAAAACGGGTGAAGAAAAACACTAATGAACATTATCGCAACGTTATATGCGGTAATGGATAAGCGCCCGTTAAGGGCGCTTTCTTTAGTGATGGCATTACTGCTGGCAGGTTGTATCTTCTGGGACCCGTCGCGCTTTGCGGCAAAGACCAGCGAGCTTGAGATCTGGCACGGCTTCCTCATCATGTGGGCTGTCTGTGCGGGCGTCATTCACGGCGTGGGCTTTCGTCCGAAAGCGCTTCACTGGCAGGGGATCTTTTGCCCGCTGATTGCCGACCTCGTACTTCTCGCAGGCCTGATTTTCTTCTTCTCCTGAATAAGAAATGTCCTATAACGATATGGGCTTACCCGAGCCCATAAAAATTTACTCTCCGTTTACTTTCTCCCATTCCAAACCATCATTCCCGCGCGTATAGTAGCGACGTTTAAAGCATAAACTTTTGTTGCATTACCGGGATGTAAAGTGAATACAACGCTGTTTCGATGGCCGGTACGTGTCTACTACGAAGACACCGATGCCGGTGGTGTGGTCTACCACGCCAGCTACGTTGCTTTTTATGAACGGGCACGCACAGAGATGCTGCGCCATCATCACTTTAGCCAGCAGGTACTGTTGGCTGAGCGAGTTGCCTTTGTGGTACGCAAGATGACGCTTGAGTATTTTGCGCCTGCCAGACTCGACGATATGCTCGAAGTCCAAACTGAAATTACATCAATGCGCGGGACCTCACTGGTTTTCACGCAGCGGATAGTCAATGCAGAGAACACCGTACTGAACTCAGCTGAAGTACTGATTGTCTGTGTTGATCCAACCATAATGAAGCCTCGTGCGCTTCCTAAGTCTATTGTCGCGGAGTTTAAGCAGTGACTGACATGAATATCCTTGATTTGTTCCTGAAGGCAAGCCTTCTGGTTAAACTTATCATGTTGATTTTGATTGGTTTTTCAATCGCATCCTGGGCAATCATCATCCAGAGAACGCGTATCCTCAATGCCGCAGGCCGCGAAGCCGAAGCGTTTGAAGATAAGTTCTGGTCGGGTATTGAGCTTTCTCGTCTGTACCAGGAAAGCCAGGGGCGCCGTGATAATCTTTCAGGCTCCGAACAAATATTTTATAGCGGTTTCAAAGAGTTCGCGCGTCTGCATCGTGCGAATAATCATGCGCCGGAAGCGGTTGTTGAAGGTGCGTCGCGTGCGATGCGCATTTCCATGAACCGTGAGCTGGAAACCCTTGAAACGCATATTCCATTCCTGGGTACCGTTGGTTCCATCAGCCCGTATATCGGTCTGTTTGGTACGGTCTGGGGGATCATGCACGCCTTTATCGCACTGGGTGCGGTGAAGCAGGCGACGTTGCAGATGGTTGCACCGGGTATCGCAGAAGCACTGATTGCGACCGCTATCGGTCTGTTTGCAGCAATTCCGGCAGTTATGGCTTATAACCGTCTGAATCAGCGCGTGAACAAACTGGAACTGAACTACGACAACTTCATGGAAGAGTTCACTGCGATTCTGCACCGTCAGGCGTTTACCAGCACCGAGAGCAACAAGGGGTAAACCATGGCCAGATCGCGTGGACGAGGTCGTCGCGAGCTCAAGTCCGAAATTAACATCGTTCCGCTGCTGGACGTACTGTTGGTACTGCTGCTGATCTTTATGGCGACAGCCCCCATCATTACCCAGAGCGTGGAAGTGGATCTGCCGGATGCGACAGAGTCACAGGCGGTAAGCAGCAATGACGATCCTCCGGTCATCATTGAGGTTTCCGGCGTAGGGCAGTACAGCGTAGTGGTAGAAAAAGATCGTATGGATCAGCTGCCACCTGAGCAGGTTATTGCTGAAGCGCAACGACGCCTGGAGTCAAATCCGAAAACGGTCTTCTTGATCGGTGGTGCGAAAGACGTACCGTACGATGAAATTATTAAAGCGCTGAACTTGCTACATAGTGCGGGCGTTAAGTCGGTTGGCTTAATGACTCAGCCTATTTGATCATCTGCGTAGTTTTTGGGAACCGATAGTGTCAAAGGCAACCGAACAGAACGACAAGCTTAAGCGAGCGATAATCGTCTCCGCAGTGCTGCACGTTATTCTTTTTGCAGCGCTGATCTGGAGTTCGTTCGACGAGCACATTGATGAATCTGCGGGCGGCGGTGGGGGATCTTCCATCGACGCCGTCATGGTGGATCCCGGTGCAGTAGTGCAGAACTATAATCGTCAGCAACAGCAGCAGGCGAGTGCTAAGCGTGCAGAAGAGCAGCGTGAAAAACAGGCGCAACAGCAGGCGGAGGAGCTGCGTGAAAAGCAGGCCGCAGAGCAGGAACGTCTGAAGCAGCTTGAGAAAGAACGTTTACAGTCGCAGGAAGCGGCAAAAGAGCAGGCTGAGCAGCAGAAGCAGGCTGAAGCAGCAGCGAAAAAGGCACAGGAACAGCAAAAGCAGGCGGAAGAGGCGGCTGCAAAAGCTGCTGCAGACGCGAAGGCGAAAGCTGATGCCCAGGCAAAAGTCGCGGCCGACGCCGCGAAAAAAGCCGCTGCGGATGCCAAAAAAGTTGCTGAGGCTGAAGCCGTGAAGAAAGCAGCCGCTGACGCACAGAAGAAAGCTGAAGCAGAAGCCGCGAAGAAAGCCGCTGCTGATGCTCAGAAGAAAGCAGAAGCAGAAGTCGCGAAGAAAGCCGCTCAGGAAGCAGAGAAGAAAGCTGCTGCTGATGCTGCGAAGAAAGCGGCTGCTGCAGAGAAGGCCGCAGCAGAAAAAGCCGCCGCCGCGGAAAAGGTCGCAGCTGATAAAAAAGCTGCAGCCGAGAAGGCCGCTGCCGATAAGAAAGCGGCTGCTGAAAAAGCGGCGGCGAAAAAGGCTGCTGCCGCTGAGAAAGCCGCTGCTGCCGCTGGCGTTGACGATCTGTTGGGGGACCTGAGCTCTGGTAAGAATGCGCCGAAAACGGGCGGTGGAGCGAAAGGGAATAATGCAGCCCCGGCTGGAAGTGGTAACACTAAGAACAATGGTGCCTCTGGCGCTGAGATCAACGACTACAAGAACCAGATTGCCGCGGCGATATCCAGCAGGCTTAACGATAAATCATTGTACGCAGGGAAAACATGCAGACTGCATATTAAACTGCATACTGATGGTACCGTGCTAAGCGTTGAGTCAGAAGGTGGCGATGACGCGTTATGCCAGGCTGCGCTTGTGGCGGTGAATCAGGCGAAACTGCCGAAGCCACCGACTCAGGCCGTCTACGAGGTATTCAAAGACGCCTCGCTGAACTTTAAGCCGTAAGCAGAACGGTAACGATAACCGTTACCGGGTTCTGATAGTGTTGTGTATTTGAGTTTGTTAACCTTCTGCTAAATTATCCAGGGCTGATTGTTCGGATAAGGGAGATATGATGAAGCAGGCATTACGATTAGCATTTGGCTTTTTAGTCCTGTTGACTGCCACAGTGCATGCAACAGTAAGCATCGACATTACCGACTGGAACGACTCGGCGCGTCCAATCGGTGTTGTTCCGTTCCAGTGGGCTGGCCCGGGTGCGGCGCCTGAAGATATCGGCGGCATCGTTGCGGCTGACCTGCGTAACAGCGGCAAATTTAACCCATTAGATCGCTCTCGTCTGCCACAGCAGCCGGGCACCGCGCAGGAAGTACAGCCTGCTGCGTGGTCTGCGCTGGGCATTGATGCCGTCGTTGTCGGTCAGGTTACCCCTGCACCAGACGGTGGCTACAACGTGGCTTATCAGCTGGTGGATACCGGCGGTGCACCGGGTACCGTTCTGGCCCAGAACACCTACAAAGTGAACAAGCAGTGGCTGCGTTATGCGGGCCACACGGCAAGTGACGAAGTGTTTGAGAAGCTGACCGGTATTAAAGGTGCGTTCCGTACCCGTATCGCTTATGTGGTTCAAACCAACGGCGGCCAGTTCCCGTATGAGCTGCGCGTTTCTGACTACGACGGTTACAACCAGTTCACCGTTCACCGTTCACCGCAGCCGCTGATGTCTCCGGCATGGTCTCCTGACGGTTCTAAACTGGCCTACGTGACCTTCGAAAGCGGCCGTTCTGCGCTGGTTATCCAGACGCTGTCTAACGGTGCCGTGCGTCAGGTTGCGTCGTTCCCACGTCACAACGGTGCGCCTGCGTTTTCCCCGGATGGTTCTAAACTGGCCTTCGCGCTGTCTAAAACCGGTAGCCTGAACCTGTACGTAATGGACATCGGTTCTGGTCAGATTCGTCAGGTGACGGATGGTCGTAGCAACAACACTGAACCAACCTGGTTCCCGGACAGCCAGAACCTGGCCTTTACGTCCGACCAGGCCGGTCGTCCACAAGTTTATAAAGTGAATGTCAACGGCGGAGCGCCGCAGCGTATTACCTGGGAAGGTTCTCAGAACCAGGATGCTGACGTGAGTGCCGATGGTAAAACGATGGTAATGGTCAGTTCTGCGGGTGGTCAGCAGCACATTGCCAAACAAGATCTGGTAACGGGTGGCGTGCAAGTTCTCTCGTCAACGTTCCTGGATGAAACGCCAAGTCTGGCACCTAACGGCACTATGGTAATCTACAGCTCTTCTCAGGGGATGGGATCTGTGCTGAATCTGGTTTCTACAGATGGGCGTTTCAAAGCGCGTATTCCGGCAACTGATGGACAGGTAAAATCACCTGCCTGGTCGCCGTATCTGTAAATAATAATTAATTGATTACTAAAGGAATCATAGAAATGCAACTGAACAAAGTGCTGAAGGGGCTGATGATCGCTCTGCCTGTAATGGCAATCGCAGCGTGTTCTTCTAACAAGAACGCAAGCAATGACCAGAGCGGCGAAGGCATGATGGGTGCCGGCACCGGTATGGACGCTAACGGCAATGGCAACATGTCATCTGAAGAGCAGGCGCGTCTTCAGATGCAGCAGCTGCAGCAGAACAACATCGTTTACTTCGATCTGGATAAATACGACATCCGTTCTGACTTCGCTGCAATGCTGGATGCTCACGCTAACTTCCTGCGTAGCAACCCGTCTTACAAAGTCACCGTAGAAGGTCACGCGGACGAACGTGGTACTCCAGAGTACAACATCTCCCTGGGTGAACGTCGTGCTAACGCTGTTAAAATGTACCTGCAGGGTAAAGGCGTTTCTGCTGACCAGATCTCCATCGTTTCTTACGGTAAAGAAAAACCTGCAGTACTGGGTCACGACGAAGCGGCTTACTCCAAAAACCGTCGTGCCGTACTGGTTTACTAAGAGAATTGCATGAGCAGTAACTTCAGACATCATCTGTTGAGTCTGTCGTTACTGGTTGGAATAGCGGCCCCCTGGGCCGCTTTTGCTCAGGCACCAATCAGTAGTGTCGGCTCAGGCTCGGTAGAAGACCGGGTCACTCAACTCGAGCGTATTTCTAACGCTCACAGTCAGCTTTTAACCCAACTCCAGCAACAACTTTCCGATAACCAGAACGATATTGATTCTCTCCGCGGTCAGATTCAGGAAAGTCAGTATCAGTTAAACCAGGTTGTGGAGCGTCAGAAGCAGATTTTGCTGCAGATGGATAGCCTGAACAGCGGCGGTGCAGCAGCACAGCCTGCAGCAGGCGACCAAAGCGGTGCAGCGACGGCGACGCCTGCTCCGGCAGGGGATGCTTCTGCCTCGACAGGAGCGCCTGTGCAGAGCGGTGACGCGAATACGGACTACAACGCGGCCATTGCCCTGGTGCAGGACAAATCGCGTCAGGACGATGCGATTACTGCGTTCCAGAACTTCGTTAAGAAGTACCCTGATTCCACTTACCAGCCAAATGCGAATTATTGGCTCGGTCAGCTGAATTACAACAAGGGTAAAAAGGACGATGCGGCGTTTTATTTTGCCTCTGTGGTGAAAAATTACCCGAAATCGCCTAAGGCGCCTGACGCGATGTTCAAAGTCGGCGTGATCATGCAGGACAAAGGTGACACTGCGAAAGCCAAAGCGGTTTACCAGCAGGTCGTCACAAAATTCCCGGGTACCGAAGGTGCCAAACAGGCGCAAAAACGTTTGAGTTCGATGGGATGATTACCGCATGACCAGAAATCGTGTTATTTCTGGTCGTGCAGCATGATTACTAAGCAGTTAAGTGATCTTCCTCGAAATTTTTGTTGCGTAGAATTCTTAAATCAGTAATATATGCCGCCGTTGCCACGGGATATCAAACAACGTGAAAACAGCGTAAAAGTGGGTCGTTAGCTCAGTTGGTAGAGCAGTTGACTTTTAATCAATTGGTCGCAGGTTCGAATCCTGCACGACCCACCACTTAACGCAAAACCGGTAGTACAGAGTGGGTGATTAGCTCAGTTGGTAGAGCATCTCCTTTACACGGAGGGGGTCGGCGGTTCGAGCCCGTCATCACCCACCACTCGGGTCGTTAGCTCAGTTGGTAGAGCAGTTGACTTTTAATCAATTGGTCGCAGGTTCGAATCCTGCACGACCCACCAATTTTATTGGTTCCGAGTGATAATTCAGGCGACACCCAAATGGGTCGTTAGCTCAGTTGGTAGAGCAGTTGACTTTTAATCAATTGGTCGCAGGTTCGAATCCTGCACGACCCACCAGCCTGAATAAATTTGAAGTACATCCCGCAAGGGGTCGTTAGCTCAGTTGGTAGAGCAGTTGACTTTTAATCAATTGGTCGCAGGTTCGAATCCTGCACGACCCACCAGTGTAGAAAGGCGCCCTAAAGGCGCCTTTTTGCTATCTGCAGTTTTTGTAGGTCGGGTAAGGCGAAGCCGCCCCCCGACAAATGCCAACCGCACCTATTTCCGGTGACATTTCCACTGATATTCGCTATCTTGTTTAGTATACAAAACACAATTGCCATGAATTTTGCTATGTCATGCAAAATAAAAGCAATATTGTTAAGCCAGTAAAACGAGATGCCATGATGAGTGTGATGTTCGATACTGAAGCCGCAATTTATCCCTTCCCGCCGAAGCCTGCTCCATTAAGCGGGGATGAAAAGCAGTTCTACCGCGAGAAGATCAAACGCCTTCTCAAAGAGCGCGACGCGGTGATGGTGGCGCATTACTACACTGACCCGGAAATCCAGCAGCTTGCTGAAGAGACCGGCGGCTGTATTTCTGACTCTCTGGAAATGGCGCGCTTCGGTGCGAAGCATCCCGCGTCGACGCTGCTGGTCGCTGGCGTGCGGTTTATGGGCGAAACGGCGAAAATTCTCAGCCCTGAAAAAACCATTCTGATGCCGACGCTCAATGCGGAGTGTTCCCTCGACCTCGGCTGCCCGATTGAGGAATTCACCGCGTTCTGCGATGCCCATCCTGACCGCACCGTGGTGGTCTATGCCAATACCTCTGCCGCGGTAAAAGCGCGTGCGGACTGGGTAGTGACCTCCAGCATTGCCGTTGAGCTGATCGAACACCTGGACAGCCTGGGAGAAAAAATCATCTGGGCGCCGGATCGTCATTTAGGCAACTACGTTCAGAAGCAGACCGGCGCAGATGTGCTGTGCTGGCAGGGCGCCTGTATCGTTCACGATGAATTTAAAACGCAGGCGCTGGCGCGTATGAAAGGTCTCTATCCTGAGGCCGCTATTCTCGTGCATCCGGAATCCCCCCAGTCGATTGTTGATATGGCCGATGCCGTAGGGTCAACCAGCCAGCTTATCAATGCCGCGAAAACGCTGCCGCACAGGCAGCTCATCGTGGCCACCGACCGCGGGATCTTCTACAAGATGCAGCAGGCCGTGCCGGAAAAAGAGCTTCTTGAAGCGCCCACTGCAGGTGAGGGGGCAACGTGCCGCAGCTGTGCTCACTGCCCGTGGATGGCCATGAACGGCCTGAAAGCGATTGCAGAAGGGCTGGAGACCGGTGGTATGGCGCATGAAATCCACGTGGATGCTGCCCTGCGTGAAGGCGCGTTAATTCCGCTTAACCGCATGCTGGATTTTGCGGCTACACTACGTACTTAATTCGATACGTCTGGGGAAAAGATGGATTTTTTTAGCACACAGAACATCCTGGTTCATATACCTATTGGCGCGGGTGGATATGATCTGTCATGGATTGAAGCGATAGGCACGCTGGCGGGTTTACTCTGCATCTGGCTGGCAAGCCTTGAGAAGATCGGTAATTACGCCTTTGGCTTAATCAACGTCACGCTCTTTGCGATTATCTTCTTCCAGATACAGCTTTATGCCAGCCTGCTTTTGCAGCTGTTCTTCTTTGTTGCGAATATCTACGGCTGGTACGCCTGGTCCAGACAGAACAGTCAGCAGGAGGCGGAACTGCAGATCCGCTGGCTGCCGCTGCCGAAAGCCATCGCCTGGCTAACTGCCTGCGTGGTTGCGATCGGATTCATGACCGTCTTTATCAATCCGGTCTTTGCTTTCCTCACCCGCATTGCCGTGTGGGTCATGTCAGCGGTCGGTTTAAACGTGACAATGCCTGACCTTCAGCCGGACGCCTTCCCGTTCTGGGATTCCTGCATGATGGTGCTGTCGATTGCAGCAATGATCCTGATGACCCGTAAATACGTTGAGAACTGGCTGCTGTGGGTCGTCATTAACGTCATCAGCGTGGTGATTTTTGCGCTGCAGGGGGTCTATGCGATGTCGCTCGAATATCTGCTGCTGACCTTCATTGCCCTGAACGGTAGCCGCATGTGGATTAACAGCGCGCGTGAGCGTGGCTCTCGCGCGCTTTCCCGCTAGTGGTGGTGATGATGTGAATGGCCAGACTGCGCCTCGTTCAGGTAGCAGTCTGGCCCGTGACAGGACTGATACTCCATCTGTATGGTCGAGTGCGCAATGTCATAGTGGTGTTCAAGAAAGTGCTGAATGCGCTCAAGAAGCGCATCGTGGTCATGGGGTGGGATCACCTGCACATGCAGCGTCATGATCGGTCTCTCGCCCACCAGCCAGACGTGAACGTGATGAACGTTACGCACCTCCGGGATTGAGCGGCACAGATTACGTTTCAGCTCACTGATATCCAACGCAGCGGGCGCGCCCTCAAGGAGCTCGTTCACGCTCTCTTTCAGCAGCTGCCAGGCGCTTCGCAATACAAGACAAGAAACCAGCACTGACAAAATGGGATCGATGGGCGTCCAGCCGGTGCCCAGAATAACCAGGGCTGCCACAATGGCGCCGACGGAGCCGAGGAGATCGCCCAACACATGCAGTGCTGCCGCTCGCACGTTCAGGTTCTTCTCGCTGCTTCCACGATGCAAAATCCAGAACGACAAAATATTGGCCAGCAGGCCGGCAATGGCGATGACCATCATTGTCCATCCGGCAACGGGCTGCGGGTGCCTGAAGCGCTGGAAGGCCTCCCAGACAATAAGAATGGTGATCAACACCAGGGCGATGGCGTTAACGAAGGCGGCAAGGGTAGTGAGCCTGAGCCAGCCAAACGTGTGGCGAGCATTAGGGGGACGGCGGGCAAACTGAACCGCTAACAGTGCGAAGAGCAGCGCGGCCGCGTCGGTAAGCATATGCCCGGCATCGGCCAGCAGGGCCAGAGAGCCGGAGAGTAAACCACCGATAACCTCAATGACCATAAAGACTGCGGTGACGCCAAAAGCCAGCATCAGCCGTTTTGCGTTGTCATCGCCGGGTGTGTCTGCGTGTGAATGGGTGTGCGCCATATCTGATTCCCTGATTGGTTAATATCCTGAGTGTAGCGTTTTTAATGGCTTAAATAAAAAAGGAGAGCACAGGCTCTCCTTTATTCACAGCAGCAGCGCGTTACTGCGTGGTACCGTCCGTTTTGGTATCGGCATCGTTACCCACTTTGTCATTTGGGTTCGGACATTTACCGTCTTTACACATCGAGTTTTTGTGCACTTCATCGGTAGTCATGCCGTCATGATTCATGGTGCCTGAATCGGTCCCATCCGGGTGCAGCATCGTGCCGCCGGTATTGGTGTTACCCGTGTTGATATTGCTGTTATCAACGTTATTCGGGGCAATATTCTGTTTTGCATCCGGGGCCACCTGGCCTGCCTCAGCGGCGGCATTGGCATCGCCGTTGCTGCCGGAAGAGTTAGCGTCGGCCGCAAGGGCGCTACCGCTCGCCAGGGTAAGGGTTGCTGTCAGGAAGAGAGTGGCCAGTTTCGTCATTTTCATCATGGTGCTCCTGTTCTGGTCGTTATGCTGGATAACATTTTCCAACAGTGCATCTCGTGCAGTGGCGAAAGATTCCACCATTCAGACTTATGTCAGTATGGAATCGCGTTTAAGCAATAAAAGTTGGTTGTTACACTTAAAAAGCTTAGAGCAGATCTCATTTTTCGCTATTTTGTGGCGTTTTTTCGCTGAATTCCAGGAATTATCTGCGCGAAGTGTAAAACCGTGTTTACACTTTTGAGCCGACAAGTTAGATTGAAAGGATTGCTTTCATTACTAAAGATATGGCAGAGCTGGAAAGAAGATGAATTATCAGAATGACGATTTACGCATTAAAGAGATCAATGAGTTATTACCCCCAGTAGCACTCCTTGAGAAATTCCCCGCCACTGAAAATGCTGCAAATACGGTGTCTCATGCCCGCAAAGCGATCCACAAGATCCTCAAAGGCAATGACGATCGTCTGCTGGTGGTGATTGGACCTTGCTCCATTCACGATCCTGCTGCGGCAAAAGAGTACGCTGCCCGTCTGCTTACGCTGCGCGAAGAGCTGAAGGGCGAGCTGGAAATCGTCATGCGCGTTTACTTTGAAAAGCCGCGGACCACCGTGGGCTGGAAAGGGCTAATCAACGATCCGCACATGGATAACAGCTTCCAGATCAACGACGGCCTGCGCATTGCGCGTAAGCTGCTGCTGGAAATTAACGACAGCGGCCTGCCCGCTGCCGGTGAATTCCTCGATATGATTACGCCACAGTACCTGGCTGACCTGATGAGCTGGGGCGCAATCGGCGCGCGTACCACGGAATCTCAGGTTCACCGTGAGCTGGCTTCTGGCCTCTCCTGTCCGGTTGGTTTTAAAAACGGTACGGACGGCACCATTAAAGTCGCTATTGACGCGATCAACGCCGCAGGCGCGCCGCACTGCTTCCTTTCTGTCACCAAGTGGGGCCACTCGGCGATTGTTAACACCAGCGGTAACGGTGATTGCCACATCATTCTGCGCGGCGGTAAAGAGCCAAACTACAGCGCTAAGCACGTTGCGGAAGTGAAGACGGGTCTTGAGAAAGCCGGCCTGCAGCCACAGGTCATGATCGATTTCAGCCATGCTAACTCCAGCAAGCAATTCAAAAAGCAGATGGACGTCGGCACCGATGTTTGCCAGCAAATCGCGGGGGGTGAGCAGGCGGTGATTGGGGTGATGATTGAAAGCCACCTGGTTGAAGGCAATCAGAATCTGGAAGGTAGCGAACCGCTGGTTTACGGTAAGAGCGTCACCGATGCCTGCATCGGCTGGGACGATACCGATACGCTTCTGCGCCAGCTGGCGAATGCGGTAAAAGCGCGCCGCGGCTGAGTTCTGAAGCACAAATAAAAAAGCGCGGAATGCTCCGCGCTTTTTTTATCTCTCGCGAAAACTTATTTCGCTTTACCCTGGTTCGCTACTGCCGCCGCTTTAGCAGCGATTTCGTCAGCGTTACCGAGGTAGTAGTGTTTAATTGGTTTGAAGTTTTCATCGAACTCATACACCAGCGGTACGCCAGTTGGGATGTTCAGTTCGAGGATCTCGTCTTCGCCCATGTTGTCCAGGTACTTCACCAGCGCACGCAGGGAGTTACCGTGTGCAGCCACGATGACGCGCTCGCCGCTTTTCAGGCGTGGCAGAATGGTTTCGTTCCAGTATGGCACAACGCGGTCGATGGTCAGCGCCAGGCTTTCAGTCTGAGGCAGTTCAGCATCGGTCAGTTTTGCATAACGCGGATCGTGGCCCGGGTAGCGCTCGTCATCTTTGGTCAGCTCTGGTGGGGTCACAGCAAAACCACGACGCCACTGCTTAACCTGCTCGTCACCGTATTTTTCAGCGGTTTCGGCTTTGTTCAGACCCTGCAGCGCACCGTAGTGACGCTCGTTCAGTTTCCAGGATTTCTCAACCGGCAGCCAGGCCTGATCCAGTTCGTCCAGAACGTTCCACAGCGTGTGGATGGCACGTTTCAGCACAGAGGTGTAAGCAAAATCAAAGCTGAAGCCTTCTTCCTTCAGCAGTTTACCTGCCGCTTTTGCTTCGCTTACGCCTTTCTCGGACAGATCAACGTCGTACCAACCGGTAAAGCGGTTTTCGTTGTTCCACTGGCTTTCGCCGTGGCGCACCAGAACCAGCTTAGTAATAGCCATTTCTTACTCCTCAAGCATTTTGAATGATAACAATTCTCATTATATTGCCCTGGCTGTGCCAGCAGCAACGCTTAACCCTAACCATAGCGAAAATAGTTGCGGAGTGTAAGATGCTTGTGAATTCAGGGTTATGATTTTGTCTTCGATCGGCGCTATTTTCAGCAAGACGAGCAGAAAAAAGCCCTCGCTCTGAGGGCTGGCGTCTATTGCCGGATGGCGCTTAGCGTATCCGGCCTACCCGTAGGCTAGCGCAAGCGTAGCGCCGCCGGGTATTAAGCGCGTGGAATGAAATGATACTCCGTGACGCTCACGTACTCTTCGCCGGGGCGCAGCACGCAGTCCGGCTGCGGCCATTCGGCGTGGTTCGGGCTGTCCGGCAGGAACTCGCTCTCCAGCGCAATACCCTGCCAGTCGCTGTACTCGTCATGCTCGCGCGCAGGCGTACCGCCGAGGTAGTTGCCCGAATAGAACTGCAGGGCAGGGGCGGTGGTGTAGACCGTCATCTGGAGTTTCTCATCCGCTGACCAGACCTGAGCGGCAGGCTGGTGAAGATCGCCTTTGGCCTGCAGCAGGAAAGCGTGATCGTAACCTTTTACCTTACGCTGATCGTCATCGCTCAGGAAATCCTGCCCGATGGCTTTTGCGCTGCGGAAATCAAAACTGGTGCCGCTCACGTCTTTCAGCCCCTGACGGGGGATTCCCATTTCATCTACCGGCAGGTACGCGTCCGCCAGTATCTGGAGCTTGTGGTTGCGCACGTCGCAGAGGTTACCGTCCAGGTTGAAGTACGCGTGGTTGGTCAGGTTGACCGGACACGGCTTATCAACCGTCGCGCGGTATTCAATGACGAGACGGTTATCGTCGGTCAACGTGAAGCGGGCCGTGGCGGTCAGATTACCCGGGAAACCCTGATCGCCATCAGGGGATTCGAGTGAAAACAGCACTTCACCGTCGTTTTGCTGAACAATCTTCCAGCGGCGTTTATCAAACCCCTCTGGGCCGCCGTGCAGCTGGTTTTCACCCTGGCTTGGCAGCAGGGGGTAATCCACGCCGTCGAGTTCAAAACGGCTTTTAGCGATGCGGTTGGCATAGCGTCCTACGGACGCGCCAAGATAAGCGGCCTGGCTGACGTACTGTTCCGGCGATGCGCAGCCGAGCAGCGTTTCGCGCACGCTGCCATCTGGCAGAGGAACGCGGGCAGAAAGCAGGGTTGCACCCCAGTCCATCAGCGTAACCACCATCCCTGCGCCGTTGCGCAGGGTGAGCAGGCGATACGGCAGACCATCCGGTGCGAGGGTTGGCGTTTCGTTTAGCACTGTCCGGCTCCTTGTGTTGCTTTGCAGACATAGAACGTTTCTTTAATGCCGGTTTTGGCTTCGTACTGTTTCGCTACCGCGTCCTGTACCGCAGGGACCAGTTCTTCCGGAACCAATGCCACGACACACCCCCCAAAGCCGCCGCCGGTCATACGCACGCCGCCTTTATCGCCGATGGTCGCTTTAACGATCTCTACCAGCGTGTCGATCTGCGGAACGGTGATTTCGAAATCATCGCGCATGGAGGCGTGAGATTCTGTCATCAGCTCGCCCATGCGTTTCAGGTCGCCTTTTGCCAGAGCTGAAGCCGCTTCAACGGTACGGGCGTTCTCGGTTAATACGTGACGAACGCGTTTCGCCACGACCGGATCCAGCTCGTGCGCCACCTTGTTGAATTCATTCAGCGACACGTCGCGCAGCGCCGGCTGCTGGAAGAAGCGCGCGCCGGTTTCGCACTGCTCGCGGCGGGTGTTGTACTCGCTGCCCACCAGCGTGCGTTTGAAGTTACTGTTGATGATCACAACCGCTGCGCCTTTTGGCAGCGGTACGGCTTTGGTGCCGAGCGAGCGGCAATCTATCAGCAGAGCGTGTTCTTTTTTGCCCAGCGCGGAGATCAGCTGATCCATAATGCCGCAGTTGCAGCCCACGAACTGGTTTTCTGCTTCTTGACCATTCAGGGCGATTTGCGCCCCGTCCAGCGGCAGATGGTAAAGCTGCTGGAACACGGTGCCCACGGCCACTTCCAGGGACGCGGAAGAGCTTAAGCCCGCACCCTGCGGAACGTTGCCGCTGATAACCAAATCCGCACCGCCGAAGTTCTTGTTACGCTTCTGCAGGTGCTTCACCACGCCGCGCACGTAGTTGGACCACTGCTGGTCATCGTGCGTCACGATCGGGGCATCAAGCGAAAATTCGTCGATTTGGTTGTCGTAATCCGCCGCTATGACGCGCACCGTGCGGTCATCACGCTTCGCGCAGCTGATGACCGTCTGGTAATCGATGGCGCACGGCAGTACGAAACCGTCGTTGTAGTCGGTATGTTCACCGATCAGGTTTACGCGTCCAGGCGCCTGGATAACGTGGGTGGCAGGGTAGCCAAACGTTTCAGCAAACAGGGATTGTGTTTTATCTTTCAGACTCATTTTTTAAACTCCTGATTCGCGATAATGGACGTCGCTAACGGCACGCAGACGTTCTGCCGCCTGTTCCGCCGTCAGGTCACGCTGGGTTTCTGCCAGCATTTCATAGCCCACCATAAATTTACGCACCGTTGCAGAACGCAGCAGCGGCGGATAGAAATGGGCGTGCAGCTGCCAGTGCTGATTCTCTTCACCGTTGAACGGTGCACCGTGCCAGCCCATCGAGTACGGGAAGGAGCACTGGAAGAGGTTATCGTAGCGGCTGGTCAGCTTTTTCAGCGCCAGCGCAAGGTCATCGCGCTGCGCGTCATTGAGATCGGTAATACGCTGTACGTGCGCCTTCGGCAGCAGCAGCGTTTCAAACGGCCAGGCTGCCCAGTAAGGCACCACGGCCAGCCAGTGCTCGGTTTCAACAACGGTACGGCTGCCGTCGGCCAGCTCGCGCTGGGTGTAGTCCACCAGCATTGGCGAACCGTTTTGGGCGAAATACTCTTTTTGCAGGCGGTCTTCCCGTTCGGCTTCGTTCGGCAGGAAGCTGTTTGCCCAAATCTGGCCGTGCGGATGCGGGTTAGAGCAGCCCATCGCCGCACCTTTATTTTCGAATACCTGCACCCACGGGTAGGTCTGGCCCAGCTCCGCCGTTTGTGTTTGCCAGGTACTCACTACCTCTTTCAGCGCCTCGACGCTCAGCTCCGGCAGCGTTTTGCTGTGATCGGGAGAGAAGCAGATCACCCGGCTGGTGCCGCGCGCGCTTTCACAGCGCATCAGCGGATCCTGGCTTTCCGGCGCGTCCGGCGTGTCGGTCATCAGGGCGGCAAAATCGTTAGTGAATACGAAGGTGCCTTTGTAGTCCGGATTCGTATCGCCGGTCACGCGCGTATTGCCCGGGCAGAGGAAGCAGTCCGAGTCGTGCCGGGGAAGCGTCTGCTTCGCAGGCGTCTCTTGTGCCCCCTGCCAGGGGCGCTTGGCGCGATGCGGAGAGACCAAAATCCACTGCCCGCTGAGCGGGTTAAATCGGCGATGTGGGTGATCGACGGGATTGAATTGCGTCATGACGGATCCTTAGTCCGGATAACCTTGCGGGTGGCGTGACTGCCAGTGCCAGGTATCCTGTGCCATTTCATCAAGCGTGCGGGTAACACGCCAGTTAAGCTCTTTATCGGCTTTGGTTGCATCAGCCCAGTAGGCCGGCAGGTCGCCATCACGACGCGGCGCGAAGTGGTAGCTCACCGGCTTGCCGCAGGCTTTGCTGAAGGCGTTAACCACGTCCAGCACGCTGCTGCCAACCCCGGCGCCAAGGTTATAAATATGCACGCCCGGCTTGTCCGCCAGCTGCTGCATGGCCGCAACGTGACCGTCAGCCAGGTCCATGACGTGAATGTAGTCACGCACGCCGGTGCCGTCTTCGGTTGGGTAGTCATTGCCAAAAATGGCCAGCGAGTCGCGGCGGCCAACGGCAACCTGCGCGATGTAAGGCATCAGGTTGTTTGGAATGCCCTGCGGATCTTCGCCCATATCGCCTGACGGATGCGCGCCAACCGGGTTGAAGTAGCGCAGCAGCGCGATGCTCCACTCTGGCTGCGCTTTTTGCAGATCGGTCAGGATCTGTTCCACCATCAGCTTGCTTTTGCCGTACGGGCTTTGCGGTGTACCGGTCGGGAAGCTTTCAACGTAAGGGATTTTTGGCTGGTCACCGTAGACGGTGGCGGAGGAGCTAAAGATAAAGTTCTTCACGTTAGCGGCACGCATGGCGGCGATCAGGCGCAGGGTACCGTTGACGTTGTTATCGTAATACTCAAGCGGTTTTGCCACCGACTCGCCGACCGCCTTTAGCCCCGCGAAGTGGATCACGGTGTCGATAGCATGGTCGTGAAGGATCTCGGTCATCAACGCTTCATTGCGGATGTCGCCTTCCACGAAAGTCGGCTGTTTACCGCCGAGACGTTCAATCACAGGCAGCACGCTGCGCTTACTGTTGCACAGGTTGTCGAGGATGATGACATCATGGCCGTTTTGCAGTAGCTGCACGCAGGTATGACTACCGATGTAACCGCTACCACCTGTTACCAGAACTCGCATTTTTCGCTCCATTAGGCTTATGGTATGAATTAACCATAGCATAACAGAGACGCGAAAAGTGTGACACGGGATAAAATAGTGGAATCGTTTACACTGATTTTCACACGCCTTTTCCAAAGGCTATGCGCCATTCTAAATCAACAAGATAGGAATGTAATGCTGCAGGTTATCTGAAAAGAGGAGGGCAGCGCCCTCCTGTGTCAGTCAATTTTACTCAGAAGGTAGCGATAGCTATTACCGTCCGCCACAAATTCAAGCCGATGGGTGATGCAGGAAGGGGCGTCTTCCGCATGGTGTGACACAAACAGCAGCTGGGTTTCACCTTCGCCAATCAGCACGTCCACGAAGCGGCGGATGAGCTGGCGGTTAAGCGGATCCAGCCCCTGGAGCGGCTCGTCCAGAATTAACAGCGTCGGGTGCTTCACCAGCGCGCGAACGATCAGCGCCAGGCGCTGCTGCCCCCACGACAGGCTATGAAACGGCGCGTCGGCAACCCGGCTATCCATACCCAGAATATCCAGCCACTGCTGGGCCAGCTTATGCTGCTTGTCCGATACCGCCTGATAAATGCCGATGGAATCGAAATATCCGGAGAGGATCACGTTGCGCACCGTGGTGCTGACGCGATAGTCAAGATGCAGGCTGCTGCTGACGTAGCCGATATGCTTTTTGATATCCCAGATGGTTTCGCCGCTGCCGCGACGACGGCCGAACAGCGTCAGATCGTTACTGTAGCCCTGCGGGTGATCGCCGGTTACCAGGCTGAGCAGAGTGGATTTACCCGCCCCGTTAGGACCGACAATCTGCCAGTGTTCGCCGGGAGCCACCGTCCAGCTAAGGTGATTGAGTATAGGGCGATCGTCATACGACACCACACCGTCTCGCAGGACAATGCGCGGCTGGTGGGGATCTAAATCGTGGCGCGCCGCAAGGGTATCGGGTTCCGGCAGCGAAATACCGTCCAGTTTTTCACTGTGGGCCAGCTGGGCGATAAGCGCCTGTTTAAGCAGCGCGGATTTCTCACCGGTTTCGGTCAGGCTACAGTCTGCAAGCACGCCCGCGTTCTGCACAAACGCCGGAATTTCATCGAAGCGATTGAGCACCAGCACGAGGGTATAGCCCTCCTGATTGAGCGAGGCTAGCAGGGCTGCCAGCTGAGCGCGGGAGTTCACGTCCAGCCCGTCAAAAGGTTCATCCAGAATCAGCAGTTCCGGCTGGCTCATGAGCGCCTGACACAGCAGGGTTTTTCGCGTTTCGCCGGTCGACAGGTATTTAAAGCGTCGGTTCAGCAGGGCGGTAATGCCAAACTGCGCGGCCAGCTGCTGGCAGCGGGCCGGGTCTTTTATCTCATCCTGGATAATGTCTGCCGTCGTGCGGCCGGTATCGTCTTCGCCAGGGCTGAGCAAGTCGGTGTTGTTGCGCTGCCATTCGTCGCTCACCAGCTTTTGCAGCTGTTCAAACGAGAGGCGGGTCAGGCGGGTGAAGGTATTCCGACGTTCGCCTTTAAGCTGAGTTAACTCTCCGGCCAGCGCGCGGGCCAGCGCCGATTTTCCGCTGCCGTTTGTGCCGACAAACGCCCAGCTTTCGCCAGCATGCAGTGTTAAATCAGGAAGCGTCAGCGTTCGGGTGTCGCTAAGACGAAACGTACCTTGCGAAATATGCAATGATGACATGATCTATCCCATTTTTTGCAGCAATGGATGTCAGGGATACTCACTGGCGGCACGATTGTCAATGCACTCAGCACAATGTGGCGATAATTACCCGGTCGGCGTTAAAATATGCGGTGACGATAGCACCTTCTTCTAAATCGGTCGCCTCGTTTACCGGCACCGTCGCGCAGAGAATTTGCCCGTCCGGCAGCGTCATGAGCACTTCGCATTGCGCTTCGCCGCGTTCAATGTGGCTGATTGCACCCTGCAGCTGATTATCGGCATCTTTAGCGCGCTCGGGATTAAGGGTGATGCTGACCCATGGGGCTTTAAGTAAAACCAGCACTTCTTTGCCTTCGTCCAGCCCGAGGCGCTGCCCGCTTTGCGCGGTAATCGCCGCTTTCAGGCGTGTCGCGCCATCCGCCAGCAGGATGTCGATATGCTGCTGTACCTGCGAATTATCGCGAGCCGTTACCGTACCAAACCACTGGTTACGCGCGCTCGTCTGGAGTGAGAATCGGGAAATGGCGGCCAACAGGCTGTCCAGCGGGAGGTTGTCATCGTCGCTCAGCACGTCAAAGGCCTTCTGCTGGATCTGAGCGAGCAGATCGTAAAGCTGAATCAGACGCTGCCCGTAGCGGGTAAGCACCGCGCCGCCGCCTCCTTTACCGCCCGTGGCGCGGTCGACCAGCGCCTGCTCGCTCAGGGTGTTCATGTCGTTGATCGCATCCCAGGCGCTTTTATAGCTGATGCCCGCATTTTTAGCGCCCTGGCTAATTGAGCCCGTTTGTTCTATTTGTTTAAGCAGGGCGATGCGTCGTGGGTCGGCGAACAGCTTCTGCTGAAGTCGTAAGGTGAGGAGAATTTCGGCCTGCATAACACTGTCCTGGCAAAAAGCGTATTGTGACCCAAATGGCGCAGAGCGCAAAGTGCACCGCACAAAAGGGGATGTTTTTCTTACTTTTCAGGGTAGAATAAGCCGTTCACAATAACTGGAGAAAACCATGTTAGAGTTGTTGAAAAGTCTGGTATTCGCGGTAATCATGGTACCAGTAGTGATGGCTATCATCCTCGGCGCCATCTACGGCCTGGGTGAAGTGTTCAACGTCTTTTCGAACATCGGTCACAGAGACCAGCCTAAAAAGCAGCAATGATTCCCTCCAAAACGCCCGGCTAGCCCGGGCGTTTTGCTCTCAAGTTTATCCCTTTCTCGCCGATATTATTCCTGGCATCAGTTTGATTTACTCACTAATCGGTACAATTTAGCGCTGGGATCTCCCCTGAGATGTCGTTATATTTATATGTATATAACGATACTTACAGGAGCAACAAATGGCACGTACAGGTATACGCTTTTTCGCAGGGGCAACGCTGGCGCTAACGCTTGCCGGACACGCGATGGCTGATGAAGGCAAAATCACGGTCTTTGCAGCGGCATCGCTGACCAATGCGATGCAGGATATCGCGGCCGTCTATAAAAAAGAGAAGAACGTGGATGTCGTCTCCTCTTTCGCCTCCTCTTCAACGCTGGCACGCCAGATAGAAGCGGGTGCACCTGCCGATCTGTTCATTTCTGCAGACCAGAAATGGATGGATTATGCGGTTGAGAAGAAGTCGATTGAGGCGGCAACCCGCGAAACGCTGCTGGGAAATAGCCTCGTGGTGGTTGCGCCGAAAGCCAGTGCGCAGGGCGATATCACCATTAGCAAACAGACAAACTGGACCAGCCTGTTAAACGGTGGCCGTCTGGCGGTGGGCGATCCTGAACACGTTCCGGCAGGTATCTACGCTAAAGAAGCGCTCCAAAAGCTGGGCGCGTGGGAGACGTTGTCTCCGAAACTGGCGCCCGCGGAAGACGTTCGCGGCGCGCTGGCGCTGGTTGAGCGTAACGAAGCCCCGCTGGGTGTAGTCTACGGCTCTGACGCCGTTGCTAGCAAAGGCGTAAAAGTGGTTGGGACCTTCCCGGAAGACTCCCACAAGAAAGTGGAATATCCTGTTGCGATTGTTGATGGACACAAAAATGCGACCGTGACGGCCTTCTATGACTACCTGAAGGGGCCAGAAGCGTCGGCAATCTTTAAACGTTACGGATTTACGACTCACTAATGATATTGACCGATCCTGAATGGCAGGCCGTGCTGCTGAGCCTTAAAGTCTCTTCCCTGGCCGTTGTGCTAAGTTTGCCCTTTGGGATTTTCTTTGCCTGGTTGCTGGTGCGCTGTACGTTCCCGGGCAAAACCCTGCTTGATAGCGTGCTTCATCTTCCCCTCGTTTTGCCGCCGGTGGTGGTCGGCTATCTGCTGCTGATCTCTATGGGGCGGCGCGGTTTTATCGGCGAGAAGCTCTACGACTGGTTTGGCCTGACGTTTGCCTTCAGCTGGCGCGGTGCCGTACTGGCGGCGGCGGTGATGTCATTCCCGCTGATGGTCAGGGCCATTCGCCTCGCGCTGGAAGGCGTCGATATTAAGCTGGAACAGGCGGCCCGAACGCTGGGTGCCGGGCGCTGGCGCGTCTTCTTTACCATTACGCTGCCGCTTACCTTACCGGGCATTATTGTCGGTACGGTGCTGGCGTTTGCGCGTTCGCTCGGTGAATTTGGCGCGACCATTACGTTTGTCTCGAACATCCCCGGCGAGACCCGGACAATCCCGTCCGCCATGTACACTCTGATTCAAACGCCGGGCGGCGAGGGGGCGGCGGCGCGGCTGTGCGTTATCTCCATCGTGCTGGCGCTGGCTTCTCTGATGGTCTCTGAGTGGCTGGCGCGGCTTAGCCGCGAGCGGATGGGGAAATAAGGATGCTGGAACTCAATTTCACGCAAACGCTGGGCAGCCACTGCCTGACGCTTAACGAAACGCTGCCTGCGAGCGGCATAACCGCGGTCTTTGGCGTGTCGGGCGCGGGTAAAACGTCCCTGATTAACGCGATTAGCGGTCTGACGCGCCCGCAGTCAGGACGGATAGTATTGAACAACCGCGTCTTACATGACGCGGAGAACAGGGTTTACCTGTCGCCGGATAAACGCCGCATCGGTTATGTTTTTCAGGATGCGCGGCTATTCCCGCACTACAGCGTGCGCGGCAACCTGCGCTACGGCATGGCGAAAAGCATGGCCGGGCAGTTTGATAAGCTGGTGGCGCTGTTGGGGATTGAACAGCTGCTGGACAGGCTTCCGTCATCCCTTTCCGGCGGTGAGAAACAGCGCGTGGCGATAGGCCGGGCATTATTGACCGCGCCGGAGCTGCTGCTGCTGGACGAACCGCTGGCCTCGCTGGATCTCCCGCGCAAGCGTGAACTGCTGCCGTATCTTCAGCGTCTGGCGCGTGAAATCAACATTCCAATGCTCTACGTCAGCCACTCCCTGGACGAGATTCTGCATCTGGCAGATAAAGTGCTGGTGCTGGAGGGCGGGCGCGTGAAGGCGTTTGGCAATCTGGAAGAGGTGTGGGGCAGCAGCGTAATGCACCCGTGGCTTCCGAAGGAACAGCAGAGCAGCGTTCTTAAGGTCAGCGTGCTGGAACACCATCCGCATTACGCGATGACCGCGCTGGCGCTGGGCGATCAGCATCTGTGGGTGAACAAAATCGATAAGCCGCTGCAGTCCGTGCTGCGGATCCGCATTCAGGCGTCGGATGTCTCGCTGGTGTTACAGCCGCCGCTGCAGACCAGTATTCGAAATATTCTGCGCGCCAAAGTGGCAGAGTGTTTTGATGATAACGGTCAGGTTGAGGTAAAGCTTGAGGTTGGCAGCAGGACGCTCTGGGCGCGCATTAGCCCGTGGGCCAGGGATGAGTTAGGGATCAAACCCGGCCTGTGGCTTTACGCGCAAATTAAGAGCGTCTCGATCACCGCCTGATTACAGCAGATGGGTATAGATATACTGCGCGATGCTGTCGGTGGTGTTATCGCCGATCGTCACGTTGGCGCGCGCTTTTACCGCGTCATCGGCATTGCCCATCGCCACGCCCGTTCCGGCGGCTTCCAGCATGCTGATGTCGTTGTAGTTATCGCCAAAGGCAATCACATCCTGCATCGACCAGCCTTTTGATTCTACAAACTGCGTCAGGCGCTTGCCTTTGCTGTTGCCTTTACGGGCAATATCCACCTGGTCATGCCAGGACCACTCGCACTCCAGACCCAGCGTGTCTTCGACGTGCTTCGCAAATGCGTTCAGTTTGCTGGTGTCTTCGTCCGTCAGGGCGAATTTCCAGATAGCCTCAACGTCCTGGGCCGCCTGGCGCAAAGAGGAAACCTGCGTAAAGACGGGGCGCTGCGCTTCTGGCAGGGAAAGCGCCCAGTTGCTGGTGCGGATCACGTGGCCGGTCGGGCGCTCGTACACCATCGCGTTGTCCACGTACATCAGGCCGTGAACGGCATGCTCATCCAGCAGATCAATCAATTGCAGGGCCTGCGAAACCGGCAGCGGATCGGATTCTAAAACCTTTTTTGCCTGATAATCATACAAATAGGTACCGTTACAACAAATTGCAGGTGTATCTAACGCCAGTGCCTGATAAAAAGGATGAATGGCAACGTGATGTCGACCCGTTACGATCAGGAGTTGATACCCCGCTTCTTGTGCGCGCTTAAGCGCTTCAAGCGAAGAGGGGAGCAGGGTTTTTTGAGGAGTAAGCAGTGTTCCGTCTAAATCCAGTGCAATCACACGCGAGGTCATTTGTTCTTCCGGGTTAATGTTGAATTTAAGGTCTCCGGGGATGGTACACCGAGAGTAAATCGCTGCAAAATTCCTGGCTACAATTCAGCATTCGCCGTTAAAAATAATCACTTTCACGCGCAGTGAGGAAAGGAGTGTTCATGAAACAGACCGTTTATACCGCCAGTCCTGAAAGTCAGCAGATCCACGTCTGGCGTTTGAATGCAGAAGGCTCGCTCACGCTGGTTCAGGTTGTTGATGTTCCGGGGCAGGTTCAGCCAATGGTCGTCAGCCCGGATAAACGTTTTCTCTATGTTGGCGTGCGTCCTGAATTTCGCGTGCTGGCTTACCGCATCTCCCCGGACGATGGTGCGCTGACGTACACCGCAGAGGCGCCGCTGCCGGGCAGCCCAACCCATATCTCTACCGACCGCAAAGGTCGCTTCATCTTCAGCGGCTCTTACAATGCGGGCTGCGTCAGCGTGACCCGCCTTGAGGACGGCATTCCGGTGGAAACCGTCGACGTGGTTGAAGGGCTGGAAGGCTGCCACTCGGCGAATATCTCCCCGGACAACCGCACCCTGTGGGTGCCTGCCCTGAAGCAGGATCGCATTTGCCTGTTTACCCTGAGCGATGACGGACATCTGGTCGCGCAGGATCCTGCAGAAGTGACCACCGTCGAGGGCGCAGGCCCGCGTCATATGGTGTTCCACCCGAACCAGCAGTATGCCTATGTGGTCAACGAACTGAACAGCTCCGTTGACGTGTGGGAGCTGAAAGATCCACACGGCGAGATTGAGTGCGTACAAACGCTGGATATGATGCCGTCTGATTTCTCCGACACCCGCTGGGCTGCGGATATCCACATCACGCCGGATGGCCGTCATCTGTATGCCTGCGACCGTACCTCCAGCCTGATTACCGTGTTCAGCGTCTCCGAAGACGGCAGCGTGCTGGCCATCGAAGGCTTCCAGCCAACGGAAACCCAGCCGCGCGGCTTCAACGTCGATCACAGCGGCAAATACCTGATTGCGGCCGGGCAGAAATCCCACCATATCGCGCTGTACGAAATCAAAGGCGTGCAGGGCCTGCTGGAAGAGAAAGGGCGTTATGCCGTAGGGCAAGGGCCGATGTGGGTGGTGGTTAACGCGCACTAAGCGGCTGAAAATAAAAAACCTCGCGAATGCGAGGTTTTTTTATGCCCGGTGGTAGCCGGATGAGCACATCAAAACATAACCAACCTGATCATCATAATATTGGCTTAAGGCGATGTAAATTTATCGTCAACAAAGAAAAGAGAACACGGAATGATTAGAGATTAGTATTTATATAATAATCAATTTATTAGGTGGTTTTCCTTTATAAATTCCTAAACTGGTTGTATCTGTTTTTATGTACAGTGGTGATTTGATATCATTCTGTCCGTTGGTTTGATGTGTTGCAGTTCCGCAATTACAGGCTCCTTTTTAAGTCCTGGTCGTCGGGTGGTGCCGGCGGTGCCTAAACTGCGGAGCACCTCAAAACATAACCAACACACCTCTGGTGACAGGCAGCGGAAAGGTAAGTCAGAGGAGAAGTGCTCCTTGACCCTAAATAATTCGAGTTGCAGTAAGGCGGCAAGGGAGTGAATCCTCAGGAGCGTACATAAGTACGTGACTAGGGCGAACGAGTGTAGCCAACGCACCTGAAACTTGAAGTATGACGGGTAATACCAAAGGAGTGGCGTATGAGCGGTGTGGAATGGGCAATTCTGTTCCTGCAACTCATGGTTGCGATTATGCAACTATTGGATGCGTATCTTAAGTTTGGTGCCTGACGCATTCAGTCGCAGTAAAAAGGGGGATTAAAACTCCCCCTTTTACTCTCATCTTACTGCTTCGGTTCAGCAACCACTTTGCTACCCAGACCGCGGTTGTTGAATTCCCACATGCGGTTGTAGCTGGTATCGTTCAGGTTGCGCTGCACGTTCCCTTTATCATCCACCGTACCGGTCGTACCGGAGAACGGACGTTTAGAGATAGCCGCATCGGCCCACGGCTTCGCCATGTTGAAGCCTTCGTTGATCACGCTGTCGCGGATAACAACCTGGCCGTTGGTGGCAGAGTCCACGTCCAGAGAACGACCCAGTTGCGCCACGCCGTCACCCGCCGCGGTGAAGCGGCTGTTCACGGCCAGGAAGCCGTAGAAGAGGTTTGACTGGGTTGCTGGTGCAAACACATAGCCTTCCTGCTGAGTGCGGGAGTTCACCACGCGGAACTCGGTGTTATCAAACACCACGGCACCGCGACCGGACACCAGGTCCACGTCACCTTCAACGTAGCTGTTGGTCACCAGCGTGCGCGTCAGGCGGTTATTTTGCAGGGTGTTCTGCACGCCGCTGTTGGTCACGAAGAACGTGTTCTGACGACCCAAAATATTCACGTTGTTAATCTGCACCTTGTCGCCGTCGCTACGCAGCGCAACGGCCTGATGGTTGCCCGCGTCAACGCTGTCACCCAGGGTGTTTTGAATGGTCAGGTTCTGCAGCTGCAGACCGTTGTTCTGTGACCAGACCACCGCAGAGCACATCACGCCAATGGTGGCGGTACGCTTGCTCTGGCAGTTATCAAACATATACCACGCGGGTTTGCCCGGCATGTATTTACCGGCCGGGTTCACAAGGTGACGCCAGGTGGTGGTGTCGATTTCGGAATCGATCGCCAGACCAATTTTCACGTCGATCGCTTTTTCGCCCAGACCGTACAGGGTAATGCTGCCCGGTGCCGCAGGAACGTAAACCGTGCCTTCATATTCACCCGGCAGGATTGCGATGTATTGACGCGATGCGCTGTGTTTGGTGATCGCCGCATCTACCGCGGCCTGAATGGAGGTGTGCGTGACGCCCTCCGCCCCTGCCGGGCCAACCACAAAGTTAGGCTGCTTTGGCAAGGTGATAGAAGAAGGGGTCCACGCTGCAGCGTTCGGATCCATCGCCGTGAAGTAACGCGCCTGGGTGAAGTTCTTCGCTTCATCAGCAGACAGGACAGGGCGAGAAGAGGTCCCCGGCGCAACCTGCTCAGAAGGTTGCTGATCCGGTGGGGTTGAGCTGCAAGCGGATAAAGTCACGCCAAAGGCAAGTGCCAACGCCAGACGGGAAATCCTGGAAATGTTCAAGGTGAAGCTCCTGGGTATGCAAGTCTTTACGGGATAGACGAAATAGCCTGCTTTTTTATACTAAGTTGAGCGAAACGGGAAGATAAAAAGGGTAAAAGATGCTTTTTTCACCTTGTGCATGCGGGAAAGTCATCACAAATAAGTAACATTTTCCCTCAAGACGGTTGACACCCGGCCGCAGATGAAAATAAATGTCTATACAACCCATGACAAGTGGAAGGCCCCATGCAGCAGCTTCATCCCGACGATGTGATATGGCGAAACGCACGACTGGCAACAATGGCGGCAGGTGAGCCGGAACCTTATGGCCTGAAAGCGGGCTACGCCCTCGTCGTTCGTGGCCAACTTATTCTGGCCGTCATTCCTGAATCAGAGATCCCTTCCGGGCATCCGCGCTGTATCGATCTCGACGGGCGTCTGGTCACTCCCGGCCTCATCGACTGCCACACGCATCTGGTGTTCGGCGGCGATCGCGCAGCGGAATGGGAGCAGCGGCTGAACGGCGTGTCGTATCAGGCTATCAGCGCGCAGGGTGGTGGGATTAACGCCACCGTCACGGCGACGCGTAACAGCTCGCCTGAATCGCTGCTGCAGCTGGCGCAACATCGTCTTGAACGTCTGATGAATGAAGGTGTGACCACGGTTGAGATCAAGTCAGGATACGGACTTAACGCCGAAGCCGAAGAGAAGATGCTGCAGGTGGTGCGGCAGCTCAGCCTGAACAACAGTGTCGACATCAGCCCAACGCTTTTGGCCGCCCACGCCGTGCCGGTGGAATACCGTCAGGATCCCGACGGCTGGCTCACGCTGGTCTGCGAGCAGATCATGCCCTCGCTGTGGCAAAAGGAATTATTCGAAGCCGTGGACGTGTTTTGTGAAAACGTGGGCTTTACCCCGTCGCAAACCGAGCGCCTGTTCGAGGCCGCCACCGAAATGGGTATTCCGGTTAAGGGGCACGTAGAACAGCTTTCAAATCTGGGCGGCGCTGCGCTGGTCAGCCGCTACAACGGGCTGTCTGCCGATCACATTGAATACCTCGATGAAACGGGCGTGCAGGCGATGGCGCAAAGCGGCACGGTTGGCGTGCTGCTGCCCGGCGCCTTCTATTTCCTTCAGGAACGCCAGCGTCCGCCGGTTGAACAGCTCAGAAAACTGGGCGTGCCGATGGCTGTCGCCACCGACTACAACCCCGGCACCAGCCCGTTTGCCAGCCTGCATATGGCGATGAACATGGCCTGCGTCCAGTTTGGCCTGACGCCGGAAGAAGCCTGGGCGGGCGTGACGCGACATGCGGCGAAGGCGTTAGGGCGAGGCACGAGCCACGGGCAGCTGAAGGCGGGATACGTGGCCGATTTTGTCGTCTGGGACGCGCAGCATCCGGTAGAGATGGTCTACGAGCCGGGGCGTAACCCGCTGTATCAACGCGTATTCCGGGGGAGTGTAGTATGAAACTGTGGCGCCCCACCTTACAGCAGACCTGGCAGGGGCGTGATGACAGCGCCGAGGCCGAGAATGCCAAACGGATTTTCCAGACGATAAGCCAGCATACGCACTTTACCCCGGCATCAGCCGGCATTGCGCTGATCGGCTTTGCATGTGATGAAGGGGTGAAGCGCAATCACGGCAGGCCCGGTGCCGCGCAGGCGCCGGACGTCCTGCGACAGGCGCTGGCAAATATGGCCAGCCATCAGGGGCATGAACGGCTTGCGGATATGGGCTCGATTTATGTCGAGGGCGAGGAGCTTGAAGCCGCACAGCAGGCATTAAGCGATGCGGTGATCGCCTGCCAGCAGGCCGGTATGCGCACGCTGGTGTTCGGTGGGGGACATGAAACCGCCTGGGCGCACGGTCGCGGCGTGCTGGACGCCTTCCCGAACGCGCGTGTCGCCGTGATCAACCTGGATGCGCACCTCGACCTGCGCAAGGCAGACCGAGCCACCTCCGGTACGCCGTTTCGCCAGCTGGCGCGCTACTGCGCTGAGCATGGGCGAGAATTTCACTACGCCTGTTTGGGCGTAAGCCGCGCGGCGAACACGCAGGCGCTGTGGGGTGAGGCTGAACGCCTGAACGTCACGCTGGTGGAAGATCTGGATTTCAGTCGTGATGCGCTATCCTCGCTGGATAATGTGCTGACGCAGGCCGATCGCGTCTATCTGACCCTCGATCTGGACGTGCTTCCCGCGGGAGAAATGCCCGCCGTTTCTGCACCTGCGGCGTTAGGCATTCCGGCACGCGATCTCATGCCGGTCATCGAAAAAATCTGCCGCAGCGGGAAACTGCAGGCTGCCGATCTGGTCGAGTTTAACCCGCATTACGACCGGGACGGTCAGGGGGCGAAGCTCGCCGCCCGTCTGGCCTGGCAAATTGCTCACTGGTGGGCATAACACACCTTAAGGAGTTACGATGTTTTCACGCTCGCCCCTGCCGCAACCGAGCCCTCCCGCGCCTTTCTACGAAAAGGTGAAGCGGGCAATCAGCGAAAAAATCGCGGCGGGCGTCTGGCGTCCGCACGATCGTATTCCGTCCGAGGCCGAGCTGGTCGCGCAGTTTGGCTTTAGCCGCATGACCGTCAACCGGGCGCTGCGTGAACTCACGGACGAGGGGCTGCTGGTCCGTCTGCAGGGCGTCGGAACCTTTGTGGCGGAACCGAAAGGACAGTCAGCCCTGTTTGAGATCCGCAGCATTGCCGATGAGATAGCCGCGCGCAACCATCAGCATCGCTGTGAGGTTCTGGTACTGGAAGAAACGCAGGCCAGCGCCGAGCAGGCGGTGGAGCTGAACGTAAAAGAGGGAACCCGGATTTTCCATTCGGTGATGGTGCACTTTGAGAACGATATTCCGGTGCAGATTGAAGATCGCTGCGTCAACGCCGGACGCGTGCCGGAGTATCTGAACCAGGATTACACCCACACCACGCCGCACGCGTATCTTTCGCTGGTCGCGCCGCTGACGGAAGGGGAACATATCGTTGAAGCGGTTCGCGCCTCGCTGCAGGAGTGCGAGCTGCTGCGCATCAAGGAGCACGATCCGTGCCTGCTCATTCGCCGCCGCACCTGGTCCGCCTCGCAGATCGTATCCCATGCGAGGCTGCTCTTCCCCGGTAACCGCTACCGGCTGCAGGGCCACTTTATGTCATAAATTTTATACCCGTCATACTTCAAGTTGCAGGTGCGTTGGCTGCGCTCGCTCACCCCTGTCACATAGTTATCTATGCTCCCGGGGATTCGCTCTCTTGCCGCCTTCCTGCAACTCGAATTATTTAGGGTATATAAGCGTGATCGCTAACGCAATATAACAAAATTGTATCTTTTTTGTTAAATCCAGCCTTGTGTGTGCTTGTCTATACAAGTATATCTAAATACATCTTCTGTCCCGTATGAGGAACACACAATGTCGTCAGGTAAATACCGCCAGCAGGACGTCCGCGCCCCGCGCGGCACCGCGCTTACCGCCAAAAGCTGGCTCACCGAAGCGCCGCTGCGCATGTTGATGAACAACCTCGATCCAGAGGTTGCGGAGAATCCCCACGAACTGGTGGTCTACGGCGGCATTGGCCGCGCCGCGCGCAACTGGGAGTGCTATGACGCCATTGTTGAATCCCTCACTCACCTCGAATCCGATGAAACCCTGCTGGTGCAGTCCGGCAAGCCGGTGGGTGTGTTCAAAACCCACACCAACGCGCCGCGCGTGCTGATCGCCAACTCTAACCTGGTCCCGCACTGGGCGACCTGGGAGCACTTCAACGAGCTGGACGCCAAAGGGCTGGCGATGTACGGCCAGATGACGGCGGGAAGCTGGATCTACATCGGCAGCCAGGGGATTGTGCAGGGCACCTATGAAACCTTCGTCGAAGCGGGTCGCCAGCACTATAACGGCTCGCTGAAGGGCCGCTGGGTGCTCACCGCGGGTCTCGGCGGAATGGGCGGCGCGCAGCCGCTGGCCGCGACGCTTGCCGGTGCCTGCTCGCTGAACATTGAGTGTCAGCAGAGCCGTATCGATTTCCGCCTGCGTACCCGCTACGTGGATGAACAGGCAACCGATCTGGATGACGCGCTGACGCGCATTAAAAAATACACCGCCGAAGGCAAAGCGGTGTCGATTGCCCTGTGCGGCAACGCAGCCGATATTCTTCCTGAACTCGTCGCCCGGGGCGTGCGCCCTGATCTGGTCACCGACCAGACCAGCGCCCATGACCCGCTCCACGGCTATCTGCCAAAAGGCTGGACGTGGGAAACCTACCAGCAAAAAGCGGAAACCGATCCGGAAGGGACGGTGCTTGCCGCCAAAGGATCCATGGCGGAACACGTCTGTGCCATGCTGGCCTTTAGCAGGATGGGGGTTCCGACCTTCGACTACGGGAACAATATTCGTCAGATGGCGAAAGAGATGGGCGTGAGTGACGCCTTCGACTTCCCGGGGTTTGTTCCGGCCTACATTCGTCCGCTGTTCTGCCGCGGCATCGGCCCGTTCCGCTGGGTTGCCCTGTCCGGTGACCCGGAGGATATCTTTAAAACCGACGCCAAAGTGAAAGAAATTGTCGCCGATGACGAACATTTGCACCGCTGGCTGGACATGGCGCGCGAGCGTATTAACTTCCAGGGTCTGCCGGCGCGCATCTGCTGGGTAGGGCTGGAGTGGCGGCAAAAACTCGGCCTCGCCTTCAACGAAATGGTGCGCAGCGGTGAAGTTTCCGCGCCGATCGTCATTGGCCGCGACCACCTGGACTCCGGCTCCGTTGCCAGCCCGAACCGTGAAACTGAAGCCATGCGCGACGGCTCCGATGCCGTGTCCGACTGGCCATTGCTCAACGCCCTGTTGAATACCGCCAGCGGCGCGACCTGGGTGTCGCTGCACCACGGCGGCGGCGTAGGGATGGGCTTCTCCCAGCATTCGGGGATGGTTATCGTCTGCGACGGAACCGATGAAGCGGCAGCACGTATCGCTCGCGTGCTGCATAACGACCCGGCAACCGGCGTGATGCGTCATGCGGATGCGGGCTACGAGATTGCGATTGACTGTGCCACAGAGCAGGGGCTGAACCTGCCGATGATCCCTGCCACACAAGGAAAGCGATAATGTATCCATTAACACTCACTCCCGGCTCGCTGACGCTCAAACAGCTGCGCAGCGTCTGGCGTCAGCCGGTCGCGCTTACGCTTGATGAAAGCGCCCACCGCGGCATAAATGACAGCGTTGCCTGCGTGGAGGCCATCGTTGCCGAAGGACGCACCGCCTACGGGATCAACACCGGGTTTGGCCTGCTGGCGCAGACGCGCATCGCAACGCACGATCTGGAAAACTTACAGCGCTCGCTGGTGCTGTCGCACGCGGCGGGCGTCGGCCAGCCGCTGGATGATGAGATTGTGCGTCTGATGATGGTGCTCAAAATCAACAGCCTGGCGCGCGGATTCTCCGGTATTCGCCTGAGCGTGATCCAGGCGCTGATGGCGCTGGTCAATGCGGAAGTCTATCCGTGGATCCCGGCGAAAGGCTCTGTTGGGGCATCTGGCGATCTCGCACCGCTTGCGCACATGTCGCTGCTACTGCTGGGTGAAGGTAAAGCGCGCTGGCAGGGTGAGTGGCTTCCTGCGAAAGAGGCGCTGAAAAAAGCCGGATTAAACCCGATCACGCTGGCGGCAAAAGAGGGGCTGGCGCTGCTCAACGGCACCCAGGCATCGACCGCTTTTGCGCTGCGCGGCCTGTTCGAAGCGGAAGATCTCTTTGCCTCGGCGGTGGTTTGCGGTGCGCTGACCACCGAAGCCGTGCTGGGCTCCCGTCGTCCGTTCGATGCCCGTATTCACGAGGTGCGCGGTCAGCGCGGGCAGATTGATGCCGCCGCGATGTACCGTCACGTGCTTACCGACACCAGCGAAATTGCCGATTCACACCATAACTGCGAGAAGGTTCAGGACCCGTATTCCCTGCGCTGCCAGCCGCAGGTGATGGGCGCGTGCCTGACGCAGCTGCGCCAGGCAGCCGAGGTGCTGCTGGTGGAAGCCAACGCGGTGTCTGATAACCCGCTGGTCTTTGCTCAGGAAAACGAGGTGGTCTCCGGCGGTAACTTCCACGCCGAGCCTGTGGCGATGGCTGCCGATAACCTCGCCCTGGCGATTGCCGAAGTAGGGGCCTTATCCGAACGTCGCATTGCGCTGATGATGGATAAACACATGTCCCAGCTGCCTCCGTTCCTGGTGCGCAACGGCGGGGTCAACTCGGGCTTTATGATTGCGCAGGTGACGGCCGCAGCGCTGGCGAGCGAGAACAAAGCCCTGTCGCACCCGCACAGCGTGGACAGCCTGCCCACCTCGGCGAACCAGGAAGATCACGTTTCGATGGCACCGGCGGCCGGGCGTCGTCTGTGGGAAATGGCCTCTAACACCCGCGGCGTGCTGGCGGTAGAGTGGCTGGCGGCAAGTCAGGGTATCGATCTGCGTGAAGGGTTGAAATCCAGCCCGCTGCTGGAGCAGGCGCGTCAGGCACTGCGTGAGCACGTCACGCATTACGACGACGACCGCTTCTTTGCGCCGGATATTGATAAGGCGATGCAGCTGCTGGAAGAGGGGCGGCTGGTAGGGTTGTTGCCTTCGGTGCTGTGATATTTACCCTCACCCTAACCCTCTCCCACAAGGAGAGGGAACTGTCAGGTTTTCTCCCTCTCCCTGTGGGAGAGGGCCGGGGTGAGGGCATCAGCCCGCACTACTATGAATACATCGCCGTAATCGACGCGCTGCCAAGCGTATGGAAATGCACGTTAAAGCCGACCATCGCGCCGCTCGCCCCTTCATCGACCTCAATCTTCTCCACATCCAGCGCGTGCACCGTGAAGATATAGCGGTGGGTCTCGCCTTTTGGCGGCGCCGCGCCGCCGTAGCCCGCTTTACCAAAGTCAGTGCGCGTCTGAATGGCGCCCTCAGGCAGTGCAACCAGATCGGAGCCGGAACCCTGCGGCAGCACGCGCGTATCCGCGGGCAGGTTTGCCACAATCCAGTGCCACCAGCCTGAGCCCGTCGGCGCGTCCGGATCGTAGCAGGTCACGACAAAGCTCTTGGTTCCGGCGGGAACTTCGTCCCACGCCAGGTGCGGGGAGATATTGTCCCCCTGATAGCCCATGCCGTTGAAAACGTGGCGTTCCGGCAGCTTTTCGCCGTCGCGCAGATCTTTACTGATGATTTTCATAGGGTTTACCCTCGTTGATCGCTGGTTCAGCAAGTGTAATGCATTGGGTTAAATCATGAAATGCGCGGGAATGTTAACGGCTGTAACGACCGCGGCCGTTAATTTGCCCAGCTGTTCCGGCGTAATGATGTACGGCGGCATCAGGTAGATAAGCTTGCCGAAGGGACGCACCCACACGCCCTGGTCAACGAAGAAGCGCTGCAGCGCCGCCATGTTGACCGGGTGCGTTGTCTCAATGACCCCGATGGCACCCAGCACGCGAACGTCCGCGACGAAGCCTGAAGCGGAGGCAGCGTCCAGCTCTTGCCTGAGCTGCGTCTCAATCGCCGCAACCTGCGTTTGCCACTCGCCGCTCTCCAGAATAGCGAGGCTCTCGCTGGCCACCGCGCAGGCCAGCGGGTTGCCCATAAACGTCGGCCCGTGCATAAAGCAGCCCGCTTCGCCGTCGCTGATGGTGTCGGCAACCTGACGGGTCGTGAGCGTGGCGGAGAGCGTCATGGTGCCGCCGGTCAGCGCTTTACCCAGACACAGAATATCCGGGGCGATACCCGCATGCTCGCAGGCAAACAGCCTGCCGGTGCGGCCAAAGCCGGTGGCGATCTCATCGGCAATCAGCAGAATGCCCTCGCGGTCGCACATCCTGCGAATACGCTTCAGCCATTCCGGATGGTACATCCGCATCCCGCCTGCGCCCTGCACAATCGGCTCCAGGATCACCGCCGCGATTTCATGGCGATGTGCCGCCATCAGCCGCGCAAAGCCCACCATGTCCATCTCGTCCCACTCGCCGTCGAAGCGGCTCTGCGGGGCCGGGGCAAACAGGTTTTCCGGCAGATAGCCCTTCCACAGGCTGTGCATGGAGTTGTCCGGATCGCACACCGACATCGCCCCGAAGGTATCGCCGTGGTAGCCGTTGCGGAACGTGAGGAACCGCTGGCGAGTTTCGCCTTTCGCGTGCCAGTACTGCAGCGCCATTTTCATCGCCACTTCCACCGCCACGGAGCCGGAGTCGGCCAGGAATACGCACTCCAGCGAGTCGGGCGTCATCGCCACCAGACGGCGGCAGACATCCACCGCAGGCTGGTGGGTGATCCCACCGAACATCACGTGCGACATCTGGTCAATCTGCGCTTTCATCGCCGCATTCAGGCGCGGGTGATTGTACCCGTGAATGGCCGCCCACCAGGAGGACATGCCGTCCACAAGCTGTTCGCCGCTGGCGAGATGCAGCTCGCACCCGCGGGCAGAGGCCACCGGGTAGACGGGCAGGGGGCGGGTCGTAGAAGTGTAAGGGTGCCAGATATGCTGCTTGTCGAAGGCGAGATCGTCCTGGGTCATAATCGACTTGTAAACCATTTTGAAAAGTTTTAGGTTTACAAGTATAAACCGAACCGACAATTAACAAAACCCTTTGGAGAAGCCCAATGGCTCACCACGCACGCTGGACGATGTCGCAAGTCACTGAATTATTCAATAAACCTTTCCTGGAGCTGATGTTTGAAGCCCAACAGGTGCACCGTCAGCACTTCGACCCGCGCCATGTTCAGGTCAGCACGCTGCTGTCGATCAAGACCGGCGCCTGCCCGGAAGACTGCAAATACTGCCCGCAAAGCGCGCGCTATAAAACCGGGCTGGAGTCTGAACGGCTGATGGAAGTGGAGCAGGTTCTCGACTCCGCGCGCAAGGCGAAAAACGCGGGCTCGACCCGCTTCTGCATGGGCGCCGCGTGGAAAAATCCGCACGATCGCGACATGCCCTATCTGGAGCAGATGGTCAAAGGCGTGAAGGAGATGGGGCTTGAGGCCTGCATGACCCTGGGCACGCTGAACGACGATCAGGCGCAGCGCCTGTCGGCGGCAGGGCTGGATTACTACAACCACAACCTCGACACCTCCCCGGAGTTCTACGGCAACGTTATTACCACGCGCACCTACCAGGAGCGTCTGGACACGCTGGATAAAGTGCGCGATGCGGGGATCAAGGTCTGTTCCGGCGGCATCGTGGGCTTAGGCGAAACCGTGAAGGATCGCGCGGGTCTGCTGTTACAGCTGGCGAACCTGCCCACGCCGCCGGAAAGCGTGCCGATCAACATGCTGGTTAAGGTCAAAGGCACGCCGATGGCGGACAACGACGACGTAGATGCGTTTGATTTTATCCGCACCATCGCGGTGGCGCGCATCATGATGCCAACGTCCTTCGTGCGCCTGTCTGCCGGCCGCGAGCAGATGAGCGAACAGACGCAGGCGATGTGCTTTATGGCCGGTGCCAACTCAATCTTCTACGGCTGCAAGCTGCTGACCACGCCGAACCCGGAAGAGGACAAAGACGTACAGCTGTTCCGCAAGCTGGGGCTGAACCCGCATCAGACCGAGGTGCTGACCGGCGACAACGAGCAGCAGCAAAAGCTGGAGCAGCAGATTTTTAACGCCGATACCGACCAGTTCTACAACGCGGCCGCAGTATGACCTGGCAGGCGCGTATTAATACCGCGCTGGAAGAACGCCGGGCGGCGGACGCTTTGCGCGTTCGCCGCGTCGTGGAGAACGGCGCAGGCCGTTTTCTCACTCGCGAGGGCCAGCGCTTCTGTAATTTTTCCAGCAACGATTACCTCGGCCTGAGCCAGCATCCGCAGGTCGTTCGCGCATGGCAGCAGGGCGCGGAGCGGTTTGGCGTAGGCAGCGGCGGTTCGGGCCACGTCAGCGGCTACACCACGGCGCATCAGGCGCTGGAAGAAGAACTGGCAGACTGGCTGGGCTACCCGCGCGCGCTGCTGTTTATCTCCGGATTTGCCGCCAATCAGGCGGTGATTACCGCGCTGATGAACAAAAATGACCGCATCGTCGCCGATCGACTTAGCCACGCCTCGCTGCTGGAGGCGGCAAGCCTCAGCCCGGCACAGCTGCGGCGCTTTACCCATAACGATGCGGGGCAGCTTGCTGGGCTGCTGGAAAAACCCTGCGACGGGCAGCAGCTCGTGGTGACGGAGGGGGTCTTCAGCATGGACGGCGACAGCGCGCCGCTTGCCGCGCTGCACGAGGCGGCAAAACGGCAAAACGCCTGGCTGCTGGTCGACGACGCCCACGGCATTGGCGTGATGGGCGACGAAGGTCGCGGCAGCGCGCATCAGCAAAACGTGAAGCCGGAGCTGCTGATTGTTACCTTCGGCAAGGGCTTTGGCGTCAGCGGTGCGGCGGTGTTATGCAGCGAGTCCGTCGCGGACTACCTGCTGCAGTTCGCGCGTCATCTGATTTACAGCACCAGCATGCCCCCCGCGCAGGCCGTGGCGCTGTCTGCTTCGCTGGCGGTAATCCGCAGCGCAGAAGGGGATGAACGTCGCCAGCAGCTGGCGGAGCATATCTCCCGCTTCCGCCAGGGGTTAGCGGCGCTCCCCTTCCACAGCCCTGATTCGCAGAGCGCCATCCAGCCGGTGATTGTCGGTGAGAACAGCCGTGCACTCGCGCTGGCGCACCGGCTGCGCGAGCGCGGGATGTGGGTCACCGCTATTCGTCCGCCAACCGTCCCGTCGGGCACCGCGCGCCTGCGCCTGACGCTCACGGCGGCGCATCGCGCGCAGGACGTTGATGCACTTCTGGAGGCGTTACGTGTCGCCAGTCAATAAACAGGCAATTGCCGCGGCGTTCGGCCGGGCAGCGCAGAGCTATTCGCAGCACGATGAGCTCCAGCGCCTGAGCGCGCAGGGATTACTTCGGACGCTCGGCGAGAATACTTTCCCACGCGTGCTGGACGCCGGCTGCGGACCCGGGAGCAACAGCCGCTACTGGCGCGACGCGGGAAGCCACGTCACGGCCATCGATTTGTCTGCGCAGATGCTTGATGAAGCGCGGCAGAACCGGTCGGCTGACCGGTATCTGGTGGCCGATATCGAAGCGATCCCGCTGCCGGACGCGCAGTTTGACCTCGTCTGGAGCCATCTGGCCGTGCAGTGGTGCGGCAGCCTGCCGCAGGCGTTAGGTGAGCTTTACCGCGCGGCGCGGCCAGGCGGGAAGGTGGCGTTCACCACCCTGCTGGAAAGCTCGCTGCCGGAGCTTAATCTGGCGTGGAAGGCGGTAGATCGGCAGCCGCACGCCAACCGATTCTTATCGCAGGAGGCGGTCGCGCAGGCGCTCGGCGGCTGGCGCTACCGCAGCGTGGTGCAGACGGTCACCCTCACGTTCAGCGATGCCTTAAGCGCCATGCGCTCACTGAAGGGGATCGGCGCCACGCATCTGCATGCCGGACGGGAGAGCAAGCCGCTGACCCGCGGGCAGTTACGGCGTCTGGAGCTGGCCTGGCCACAGGTGCAGGGCTGCTTCCCGCTTTCTTATCAACTTTTTCATGGGATTATCGAACGTGACTGAACGCTATTTTGTCACCGGAACGGATACCGAAGTGGGCAAAACGGTTGCCAGCGCTGCCCTGCTGCAGGCTGCCCGTTTACAGGGAAAAAACACCGCCGGGTATAAGCCCGTCGCCTCAGGCAGCGAGATGACGCCGGAAGGATTACGCAATACCGACGCATTAGCGCTGCAGCGCAACAGCACGCTTGAGCTCCCCTACGCGGCGGTGAATCCGTACACCTTTGCAGAGCCGACATCGCCCCATATCATCAGCGCCGACGAAGGGCGCCCGATTGATTTTGCCGTTATGTCTGCCGGGCTACGCGCTCTGGAAAGCCGGGCAGACTGGGTGCTGGTGGAGGGGGCCGGAGGCTGGTTTACGCCCCTGTCCGAAGAGCAGACCTTTGCTGACTGGGCTAAGGCCGAGCGGCTTCCCGTCATTCTGGTGGTCGGCGTGAAGCTGGGCTGTATCAACCACGCTATGCTAACCGCGCAGGCCGTGCAGCAGGCAGGATTGCCGCTGGCGGGCTGGATAGCCAACGACGTGGTTGCGCCGGGTAAACGTCATCAGGAGTATCTGGCGACGCTCAGGCGGGTGCTGCCCGCTCCGTTTCTGGGTGAGATCCCGTGGCTTGCAGAAGGCGCGGAAAATGCCGAGACCGGGCGCTATCTCGACCTCAGCGCCTTGCGTCCAGCGACATCCAGTGGGCGATAAGTTCGTCATCCAGTTCGTTAACGTGGCCCTGCGCCACGTTACGCCCGCGATAGAGCATGCAGAACCGGTCCGCAACGCGGCGGACAAACGACAGCTGCTGCTCGGCTAACAGTACCGTCATCCCCAGTTCCCGACTCAGGCGCGCCAGCAGCTGCCCCAGCTTCTGGGCAAAGCTGTGCCCGGCACCCTGCATTGGCTCATCAAGGATCAGGACGCGGGGGCGGCTCACCAGCGCGTTGGCAAGCGCGAGCTGGTACCGATCGTCAGGCGATAGCCCGTTTGCACGGGTTTGTCGCAGCGTGTAGAGCTGCGGAAAAAGTTCGAAAATGTCGCTTTTCGCCCCTGAGGCGGGCTGGCCCGTCGCCCGCATGGCGACGTGCAGATTCTCTTCAATGGTCAGTTGGGAAAATATCCGCCTGTCCTGTGAAACGTAGCCAATTCCCGGCTCTGCGTGCTGCGCCGGCGCCTGGCTGAGTAAATCTCTTGGCGGGGCGCCAGCTTCATGCCAGATGATAGTGCCGCTCTCCACGGGAATATTGCCGGTAATGCAATTGATCAGGGTGGTTTTACCCATTCCCGGTAGGCCCACCACGCCCGTGCACAAGCCCAGGGGTAAATCCAAATCGACATTCCATAGCGTATGCTGGCTTCCGTAAAACTGATTGACCGCGCGCAGACTCAACATCTTTCTCTCCTTAAAAATGCGTAGGGGGGAAGGCCCGTGTAATCCTGTGCAAAACGCCTGCCAGAACCGATAAGCTGATTAAAAAAGGACCTTTTTTAGGAATGCGCCTCAGGAAGGCAGGCAGAGGATTACACTGTTGCACAGCGATAGTGCCGGGGAGGGTGGGTTATGGTGCAGAGCAGGAGAATGGCTGAAATGTGAGTAAGATCTCATCGATTGGTTATGTAAGACGCAACTGTTTATCATCAAAAAAGAGATATAAAAATTTTTTGTCACCGCTTCGTGGGAAAAACCGGGAATTTGCCGAGTGGCGGTCCGTACGGGCTGGAAGCAGTTATCCACTATTCCTGTGGATAACCATGTGCATTAGAGTTAGAAAACACACGGTAAGCGAGAGAATACGCGGGTTACGCGCAAATTGGTGCGAAACGCGGCTTTAGAAAATATCATTTACTATTTAGCAGGTTAGATAAAAGCAATTGCCGTAATGAAAGTGTCACCCGTTGCCATAAAACTATCATTACCCCGCTTGACAAATGTTAAAAAAGGAAATGTTCTGGGGATAACCCCGGTTCGTTGGTGTTTTATCTTGTCGCTGTTTAAATTTCCATCGGCAACGCGCGCCCAAACGATGCGCTACGCTAAATATCCTTACACGCCACTGGTTTTTCATCCAGTGTTTTTTACTGGCATTCCTGGCCACAACGAGTAAAATTACTCACCTGCCGCTTATTACGTCATCAGGTCGTCGCCCATGAGTAAACCGTTCAAACTGAATTCTGCGTTTCGTCCTTCGGGGGATCAGCCCGAGGCCATCCGTCGCCTGGAAGAGGGGCTGGAAGATGGGCTGGCGCACCAGACGCTGCTGGGTGTGACCGGCTCGGGTAAAACCTTTACCGTCGCCAACGTCATTGCGGATTTACAACGCCCCACGATGGTGCTTGCGCCGAACAAAACCCTGGCGGCGCAGCTTTACGGTGAGATGAAAGAGTTCTTTCCGGATAACGCGGTGGAGTATTTCGTCTCCTACTACGATTACTACCAGCCTGAGGCCTATGTCCCTAGTTCAGACACCTTCATCGAGAAGGATGCCTCGGTGAACGAACATATCGAGCAGATGCGTCTGTCGGCGACCAAGGCGCTTCTGGAGCGTCGCGATGTTGTCGTGGTGGCGTCGGTCTCTGCCATTTACGGTCTGGGCGATCCGGATCTCTATCTCAAGATGATGCTGCACCTGACGCAGGGGATGATCATCGACCAGCGCGCCATCGTCCGTCGTCTGGCGGAGCTGCAGTATGCTCGTAACGATCAGGCATTCCAGCGCGGAACCTTCCGCGTGCGCGGTGAGGTGATCGACATCTTCCCGGCAGAATCGGACGATATGGCGCTGCGCGTTGAGCTGTTTGACGAAGAGGTGGAACGGCTATCGCTGTTCGACCCGCTGACCGGTCACGTTGAGTCGGTGATCCAGCGCTTCACCGTCTATCCAAAAACGCACTACGTGACGCCGCGCGAGCGTATCGTGCAGGCAATGGAAGATATCAAAGTCGAGCTGGCGGATCGTCGTAAGGTGCTCCTGGCGAACAACAAGCTGCTTGAAGAGCAGCGCTTAAGCCAGCGTACCCAGTTCGATCTTGAGATGATGAACGAGCTGGGCTACTGCTCCGGCATTGAAAACTACTCGCGCTACCTCTCCGGACGCGGGCCGGGTGAAGCACCGCCGACCCTGTTTGACTACCTTCCCGCAGATGGCCTGCTGGTGATCGACGAATCCCACGTCACGATCCCGCAGATCGGCGGCATGTACCGCGGTGACCGCGCGCGTAAGGAGACGCTGGTGGAGTACGGTTTCCGTCTGCCGTCTGCGCTGGATAACCGTCCAATGAAGTTTGAAGAGTTTGAGGCGCTCGCGCCGCAGACTATCTACGTGTCGGCAACGCCGGGCAACTACGAGCTGGAGAAGTCCGGTGAGGACGTAGTTGATCAGGTGGTGCGCCCGACCGGGCTGCTGGATCCCATTATCGAGGTGCGCCCGGTGGCCACGCAGGTGGACGACCTGCTCTCCGAAATCCGTACCCGCGCGGCCATCAACGAGCGCGTGCTGGTCACCACGCTGACCAAACGCATGGCGGAAGACCTGACGGAGTATCTGGAAGAGCACGGTGAGAAGGTGCGTTATCTGCACTCGGATATCGATACCGTAGAGCGTATGGAGATTATCCGCGACCTGCGTCTTGGCGAGTTCGACGTGCTGGTGGGGATCAACCTTCTGCGAGAAGGTCTGGATATGCCGGAAGTCTCTCTGGTGGCCATCCTGGACGCCGACAAAGAGGGCTTCCTGCGCTCAGAGCGTTCGTTAATTCAGACCATTGGCCGCGCCGCACGTAACGTCAACGGGAAAGCGATTCTGTATGGCGACAAGATCACCCCGTCGATGGCGAAAGCGATTGGCGAAACGGAGCGACGTCGTGAGAAACAGCATCGCTACAACGAAGAGCACGGTATTACGCCGCAGGGTCTGAACAAGAAGGTGGTGGATATTCTGGCGCTGGGTCAGAACATAGCGAAGACCAAAGCCAAGGGCCGTGGCAAAGCGCGTTCAGTGGTGGAAGAGGATACCGTTGTGCTGACGCCAAAAGCGCTGCAGCAGAAAATCCACGAGCTGGAAGGGCAGATGATGCAGCATGCGCAAAACCTGGAGTTCGAAGAGGCGGCGCAGATCCGCGACCAGCTGCATCAGCTGCGGGATCTTTTCATCGCGGCATCGTGAGTAAGGTCATGTTTTCTCCCTCTCCCCGTGGGAGAGGGCCGGGGTGAGGGCATCAGGCCGCACAAAGCGGCCCTAACCCAGCGCCTGAATCGCCTTTTCCAGCGCCTCACGCAGCAGGTGACGGTCGTGGCGATACTTGATATCGCTGGCCTCCAGCGGCTCCTGTACCACCACCCGATCGCCGATGCCGGACACATCCACATTCGGCCCGACGACCACGCCGTCGATAATTTTCTTACCGACGTACTGCTCCATCAAATTCAGCTTATCCGCCAGCGACAGGCTTGCCGCCGCCGGGCTCAGCTCGCGCCCCAGATTGCCGATGTAGACCATCGGTGCCGGCGTCCTGCGCAGCGCCTGCGCCAGCTCTTTCACCAGAATAATCGGCATCAGGCTGGTGTAAAAACTGCCAGGGCCGATCAGGATCAAATCCGCTTCGCTGATGGCTTCAATCGCCTCGCGCGTGGCGGCTACGCTGGGGTACGTCATGAGTTCTTTCGGCGCGACGGTGAGCTGGTCAATATTCACCTCACCGTAAACTTCATGGCCTTCTGCGTCGATCGCCATCAAATCGACCGGATGTTCGGACATCGGAATCAGAAACGCGTCTACTTTTAGCAGATTACGGATTAAATTGATCGCCTCAAGAGGCCGCACGCTCAGGTGATCCAGCGCCTTAAGCATTAGATTTCCGAGGTTATGCCCGGAAAGCTCGCCATTCCCGCCGAAACGGTACTCAAACATCGCGGAAGCCACACTCGGCTCCGTAATGAGCTGGTTAAGACAGTTGCGCATATCACCCCAGGCAATCCCGCCTTCGGCGCGGCGGATCCGCCCCGTTGAGCCTCCGTTATCCGTTGTGGTGACGATCCCTGTTAACCGGGATCCCAGGGAGGATAACGAGGACATTACCCGTCCCAGACCGTGGCCTCCGCCAAGGGCGACGACGCGGTCAAGATCCGCAAAAGTGCGATTGCGCATACACATTCCTTATCTCATTCGATCTGCGTAACAGTAACCTAACTACCCCTAAAAGACGATGGCTCACCCCACGCAAAATGACGTATATCAATGCGAAAATGCGACTTTTAGGTATTCTGTAGCGAAAATGCACGATCATGTCGTTATGTATATGACTATATAGCGAAAGGCGAGAATGGCGAAGTGATGATTTACGCGCTACTATCGCCATAACCACGTTTTCGTTTTTGAAAACATACACTCTAGCCCTGGCGCCTGTGTCGAACGATATGGCGCCCTGGCCGTGGCGGATTTGCCACCAGGGTACAGAAAGAAATGACTGTGCCTCCCGTATCTGGAAAGGTGTACATGGCTTCACAACTTACTGATGCTTTCGCGCGTAAGTTTTTCTACTTACGTCTGTCGATTACCGATGTGTGTAACTTCCGTTGCACCTACTGCCTGCCCGACGGCTACAAGCCGGGTAAGGTCACAAATAACGGCTTTCTCTCCGTCGATGAAGTGCGCCGCGTCACGCGCGCATTCTCAGCGCTTGGCACGGAAAAAGTCCGCCTGACCGGTGGGGAGCCCTCACTGCGTCGTGATTTCCCCGACATCATCGCCGCCGTGCGTGAAAATGAGCGTATCCGCCAGATTGCGGTCACCACTAACGGATACCGCATGGCCCGTCACGTGGCGAGCTGGCGCGATGCGGGCCTGACGGCGATAAACGTCAGCGTCGATAGCCTCGACGCGCGTCAGTTCCACGCCATCACCGGCCAGGATAAATTCCAGCAGGTGATGGACGGTATCGACGCGGCGTTCACGGCCGGTTTTGACAAAGTCAAAGTCAACACGGTGCTGATGCGTGATGTGAATCATCATCAGCTGGACACCTTCCTGGCGTGGATCAAACCGCGCCGCATTCAGCTGCGCTTTATTGAGCTGATGGAAACCGGCGAGGGCAGCGAGCTGTTCCGCCGCCATCATATCTCCGGCATGGTGCTGCGCGACGCGCTGCTGAAGCGCGGCTGGATCCACCAGATCCGCCAGCGCAGCGATGGCCCTGCACAGGTCTTTTGTCACCCGGACTACGAAGGGGAAATTGGGCTGATCATGCCCTATGAGAAAGACTTCTGCGCCAGCTGCAACCGTCTGCGCGTCTCCTCCGTCGGCAAGCTGCACCTCTGCCTGTTTGGTGACGGCGGCGTAGACCTCCGCGATCTGCTGGAAGAGGACGCTCAGCAGGACGCGCTTGAAGCGCGTATTTCTGAAGCGCTGACGCATAAAAAGCAGACCCACTTCCTGCATCAGGGCAACACCGGAATTACTCAAAACCTGTCATACATTGGCGGGTAAACCGTCTTAAGAAGGAATCCGAAGATGAGTCAGGTAAGCGCAGAATTTATCCCGACACGTATTGCTATTCTTACCGTTTCTGACCGCCGTGGTGAAGAGGATGACACCTCCGGCCACTGGCTGCGCGATGCGGCCCACGAGGCGGGGCACCACGTTGTTGATAAAGCCATTGTCAAAGAGAACCGCTACGCCATTCGCGCGCAGGTGTCACAGTGGATCGCCAGCGATGAGGTGCAGGTGGTCTTGATCACCGGCGGCACCGGTTTTACCGCAGGCGACCAGGCGCCGGAAGCGCTGCTCCCGCTGTTCGACCGCGAGGTTGAAGGCTTCGGTGAGGTGTTCCGCATGCTCTCGTTTGAAGAGATTGGCACCTCCACGCTGCAGTCGCGCGCCGTGGCGGGCGTGGCGAACAAGACGCTGATCTTCGCCATGCCGGGTTCGACCAAAGCGTGCCGCACCGCATGGGAAAACATCATTGCCCCGCAGCTGGATGCCCGTACCCGTCCGTGTAATTTTCACCCTCATTTAAAGAAATAAGCTATGTCGCAACTGACCCACATCAACGCCGCCGGTGAAGCGCATATGGTGGATGTTTCCGCCAAAGCCGAAACGGTGCGCGAGGCGCGCGCCGAAGCGTTCGTCACCATGCTGCCAGAAACGCTGGCGATGATTATCGACGGCAGCCACCACAAGGGCGACGTCTTCGCCACCGCGCGCATCGCCGGGATCCAGGCCGCGAAACGCACCTGGGATTTAATTCCTCTCTGCCATCCGCTGATGCTGAGTAAAGTGGAGGTGAATCTGCAGGCGCAGCCTGAGCACAGCCGCGTGCGAATTGAATCACTCTGCCGCCTGACCGGTAAAACCGGCGTTGAGATGGAAGCCCTGACGGCGGCGTCCGTCGCGGCGCTGACTATCTACGATATGTGCAAAGCCGTACAGAAAGATATGGTGATTGGCCCGGTGCGTCTGCTGGCGAAAAGCGGCGGCAAATCCGGCGATTTTAAGGTGGACAGCCATGATTAAGGTGCTCTTTTTTGCGCAGGTGCGCGAGCTGGTCAATACTGACAGCCTGACGCTCGACGCGCCGTTTGAAAACGTTGCCGCGCTGCGCGCGCATCTGGCCGCGCAAAGCGACCGCTGGGCGCTGGCCCTGGACGAAGGCAAGCTGCTGGCTGCCGTCAATCAGACGCTGGTGGAGTTCACTCATCCGCTGGCGGCAGGGGATGAAGTGGCCTTCTTCCCACCGGTTACAGGGGGCTAAGATGGCAGAAACCCGAATTGTGGTCGGCCAGGATCGCTTTAACGTCGGTGCAGAATATGACTGGCTGGCGGAGCGCGACGAAGACGGCGCGGTGGTGACTTTTACCGGCAAAGTGCGTGATCACAACCTGGGCGACAGCGTAAAAGCGCTGACGCTGGAGCACTATCCGGGCATGACGGAAAAATCGCTGGCGGAGATTGTGGAAGAGGCGCGAGGCCGCTGGCCGCTGGGGCGGGTGACGGTTATCCACCGCATCGGTGAGATGTGGCCAGGCGAGGAGATTGTCTTCGTCGGGGTGACCAGCGCGCACCGCAGCAGCGCCTTTGCGGCAGGGGAGTTCATCATGGATTTCCTCAAAACCAAAGCGCCATTCTGGAAGCGTGAAGCGACGCCGGAAGGCGAGCGGTGGGTGGAATCCCGCGACAGCGACAAGCAGGCGGCCAGCCGTTGGTAACAGGTTTACTTTGATGTGTTAGTCTTAACGTGTGTGTCAACTTAATCAGGAGTGAATCATGGACCGATTTCCGCGTTCCGATTCAATAGTACAGCAGACCCGTAGCGGCCTGCAGACGTATATGGCTCAGGTGTACGGCTGGATGACGGTCGGCCTGCTGCTCACCGCGTTTATCGCGTGGTATGCGGCAAATACGCCAGAAATCATGATGTTTATCTTCTCGAGCAAAATAACCTTCTTTGGCCTGATCATTGCGCAGCTGGCGGTCGTTTTTGTGCTTTCCGGTATGGTGCATAAGCTCAGCGCCGGTATGGCAACCACGCTGTTTATGCTCTATTCGGTGCTGACCGGGCTAACGCTCTCCAGTATTTTCATCGCCTATACCTATGCCTCGATTGCCAGCACGTTTGTGGTGACCGGCGGGATGTTCGGCGCGATGAGCCTCTACGGCTATACCACCAAACGTGACCTGAGCGGCTTTGGCAGCATGCTGTTTATGGGGCTGATTGGGATTGTGCTGGCGTCGCTGGTGAACCTGTGGTTGAAGAGCGAAGCGCTGATGTGGGCCGTGACCTATATCGGGGTGGTGGTCTTCGTCGGGCTGACGGCCTACGACACCCAGAAGCTGAAGAACATTGGCGAGCAGATTGACGTGCGCGACAGTTCAACGCTGCGCAAATACTCGATTGTCGGCGCGCTGACCCTCTATCTGGACTTTATCAACCTGTTCCTGATGCTGCTGCGTATTATGGGCAACCGTCGTTAAGATTGCTTTGCCGGGTGGCGGCTTCGCCTTACCCGGCCTACGAAATGCGAACCGTAGGTCGGGTAAGGCGAAGCCGCCACCCGACTTATTCACTTCGCTAACATCCTCTCGTTTTTCGCTCTCAGCTTCTTCGCCCGACTCTCCAGCACCAGATAACAGACCGTCGCCAGCGCCAGCGGCAGGAAGTAGTAGATCATGCGGTATGCCAGCAGGGCGGCGATGATTGTGCCATGAGAAACATGTTCCCCCGCAAGCAGCGCGATAAACACCGCCTCCAGCACGCCGATCCCCGCCGGAATATGCACAATCACCCCGGTAATGCTGCTCACCAGCAGCACGCCGAGCACGAAGAAGTAGTTCACGTCTTCGCCAATCAGCAGCCAGATAATCGCCCCCATCGCCATCCAGTTGGCGCTGGAGACCACCATCTGCAGCACCGCGAACTTCCACGAGGGCAGCACCAGCTTTTGCCCTTTGATGGTCATATGCCGACGCTTGGCAAAGGCGCAGGCCCACAGGTAGACGGCGATGATCAGCAGCAGCACGTAGCCTAAAATCCGCAGCGTGGTTTCATCGATATACCAGTGGGCGGGCAGCTGCACCACGCCGATGGTAAAGATGACCCCACCGAGCAGAATATACCCCAGCCAGTTAGTGGTGATGCTTAACGAGAAAATGCGCGTGATGGTCCCGCCAGGCAGGCCGAGGCGCGAATATAAGCGATAGCGCATGCCAATCCCGCCGACCCAGGTGCTCAGCGTCAGGTTGAAGGCGTAACAGATAAACGACACCAGCATCACCTGACGCTTGGCCAGCTTGTGGCCGCAGTAGGCGCGGCCCAGCAGGTCATAACAGCCGTACATCAGGTAGCTCACGATGACCAGCCCTACGGCGCCCAGCAGCACCGTTCGGTTGTAGTTGCGGATAACCTTCCACACCTCTTCCCAGTCAACTTTTTGGGCGTACACCACCAGCAGCACCGCGACGGCAATAAAGAACAGCCAGGTGAGGATTTTCTTCGCCACACGCCAGCGTGGATGGGATTTTGACATCAGGTTTTCCCTCCGTCTTCCGCTTCAACGCGGTCCTGGGTTTCCATTTCGGGTTGAACCGGCGGGTCCACCTGCGCAAGCTTCGGCGTGTGCGCGGGGAGCCAGCCGACCATGGCCGGGAAGTGGCGCAGGAAGTGGAACACCACCACGCCGACGCCAACGTTCCACCAGCTGCGTTTGGGCACCATGGATTGATCCACCCGCACGCAGTCCTTGTCGATAAGCCCCTGAAGGTTTTCGCGCAGGGTATGATTAAACTGGCGATCGTGGATGATCAGGTTCGCCTCCAGATTGAGCGACAGGCTCAGCGGGTCGAGGTTGCTCGAGCCAACGGTTGCCCAGTGGTCATCCATCAGGGCCACCTTGCCGTGCAGCGGGCGGCGGCGGTATTCATATATCTGCACGCCGCTTTTAACCAGATAGCGATAAAGCAGACGCGCGCCTACCTTCACAATCGGCATATCGGGCTCGCCCTGCACAATAAGCTTCACGCTCACGCCGCGTCGGGCGGCGTTGCGCATGGCGTGCAAAATACGGTAGCCGGGGAAGAAGTAGGCGTTGGCGATAATGACCTCGCGCTTTGCGTTCGCCAGCATCTTCAGGTAATGACGCTCGATATCGTCCCGGTGCTCCTCGTTGTCCCGCCAGACAAACAGCGCCTGAGCTTCACCCGGCCTGCGGTTCTCTTCCGGGCGATGACGACGACGCCACCAGCGGCGAGCGGCCTCTTTGCCGGGTAAGTTTTCCAGCACGAACAGCTGAATGTCCTGCACCACCGGCCCTTCAATGCGGATCGCGTAATCCTGCTTCGCTTCGGGACCGTAATCCGACATATGCTCGGCGGAGTAGTTAATGCCGCCAACGAACGCCACCGTTTCGTCCACCACGACAATTTTGCGGTGCATACGGCGGAACAGGTTGGTGCGCATGCCTAACAGACGCGGGCCGGGATCGTAGTAGCGGAACACCACGCCCGCGGAGGTCAGTTCGTTGACAAATTCATCGCTGAGATCCGGCGAACCATACCCGTCGAGCAGGACCTCGATGGTAATACCGCGCCGGGCGGCATGCAGCAGCGCGCTGTGCAGCTGTCTGCCCACGTCGTCTTCAAACCAGATAAACGTTTCAAGAAAGACTTTCTGCTGTGCGTGGCTAATGGCCTCAAAGACCGCCGGATAAAAGTTATCGCCATTTTCCAGAAGCGCAATTCGATTCCCTTCCTGCCATGAACATTTCATAAGTGGATCTCCGCGCTCAGCGGGGCATGGTCTGATAAATGTCGCCAGTTGAGTAACGCCAGCGCGGTAGGGCTGCTGGCATGAGCGTTTTTCACGTAGATGCGGTCAAGGCGCAGCAGGGGAAAACGCACGGGAAATGTCCGCGCCGGCCTGCCGCGGGCGCGGGTGAAAATCTCCTCCAGCCCGGCCTTGATCTTCAGCGGATGGTTGGCCCGCTGCCGCCAGTCGTTGAAGTCGCCTGCGACAACCACGGGCTCGCCTTCCGGCAGTGCGTTCGTCCACTCGGCCAGCATCTGCAGCTGGGCCTGACGGTGCGCTTCACGCAGGCCAAGGTGAACACAGCCCACGTGGATGGGGAAATCGAGATCCGGCGGCGCGATGCGGCAGTACAACAGCCCGCGCTTTTCGCTTTCACCGACCGAGACGTCGCGGTTCTCGTAGTGTTCAATCGGAAAACGCGACAGCACCGCGTTGCCGTGATGCCCCTCCGGATAGACTGCGTTGCGACCGTAGGCGTAATCGCTCCACATGGTATCGGCCAGAAATTCGTAGTGGGGGGTATCAGGCCAGTTTTCGACATGCATCGGATGCACCTCGTGCGCGCCCATCACCTCCTGAAGGCAAACTATGTCCGCGCTGACCGTGCGCACGGCGTCGCGCAGCTCTGGTAAAATGAAGCGGCGGTTAAATGCTGTGAAGCCCTTATGAATGTTTATCGTCAGCACCTTAAGTGAGAAATGCTGCGTTTTATGGGTCATAAACACCTTCCTGGATGACTATCCCGATGAAAATAAAGTGTAGTCGTCGTCACAAAAAGATGCGGCGTTACGGAATTTTCCGTAAAGTGCGGTAGTCTGAACTTGCAGAGAAAAATCCTTCAGGAGAGAAGCCATGAAGTGGCAACAACGTGTTCGTGTCGCAACGGGTTTAAGTTGCTGGCAGATAATGTTGCATTTACTGGTCGTGGCCGTACTGGTGATGGGCTGGATGAGCGGCACGCTGGTGCGCGTTGGCTTAGGGTTATGTGTACTTTACGGCGTGACCGTGCTGTCGATGCTGTTCCTACAGCGGCACCATGAAGCACGCTGGCGTGAAGTGGGTGACGTGCTCGAAGAGCTCACCACCACCTGGTATTTTGGTGCAGCAATGATCGTCCTGTGGCTTCTGTCACGCGTGCTGCAAAACAACCTGCTGCTGGCCCTGGCCGGTCTGGCAATCCTTGCAGGGCCTGCGGTTGTCTCTTTACTCACCAAAGAGAAAAAACTACGCAATGTTGCGTCTAAACATCGCATAGGCCACTGAACCCGTTGTGGCCGCGATGACCAGTAGCGGCCACAAGCTTCCCCAGACGATATCCAGACTCGCATCCTTCAGATAAATTTGCTTGGTGATGTCCGTAAAGTGCCGGATCGGGTTTACCCAGGTCAGGTCCTGCAGCCACACCGGCATATTCTCGACCGGTGAGACGTAGCCTGAGAGCAATATCGCCGGCATCATAAAGACGAACACGCCAATAAACGCCTGCTGCTGCGTGGAGCAGAGCGCCGAAATCAGCAGCCCAAACCCGACCAGCGACAGCCCGTAAATCACCATCGTGAAGTAAAACAGCGCCAGCGATCCGGCAAACGGGATCTGGTACGCCCAAATGCCAATACCCAGCACGATAGTGGCCTGGAAGGTGGCGACAATCAGCGCCGGAACCGCTTTGCCCACAAAAATCTGCCAGGTCGCCAGCGGAGAAACCAGCAGCTGATCGAGCGTGCCCTGTTCCCGCTCGCGCGCCACGGACAGCGAGGTGACGATCATCACCCCGATGGTGGTGATCATGGCAATCAGCGACGGCACCACAAACCACTTGTAGTCCAGATTCGGGTTGTACCAGTTGCGCACCACCAGCTCGCTGTTGTTAGGCTTAGGCTTGCCGTCCATCAGCTCCTGCTGATAATCCTTCACCACCTGCTGCAGATAGTTCGCCGCGATCTGGGCGCTGTTGGAGTTACGCCCGTCGAGGATCAGCTGCATCGGCGCGGTCTGGAAAGTATCCAGATTGCGGGAGAAATCGGCCGGGAAACGCACCAGCAGCAGGGCTTTCTGCGTGTCGATAGTGGGCTGGATCTCCTGCGGGCTTTTCAGCAGCAGCACGTGGGTAAAGGCTTTTGCGCGGGCAAAGCGCTGCGTCAGCTCGACGGAATGTTTGCCGTTATCTTCGTTATAGACGGCAATGGTGGCGTTGGTGACCTCAAGGGTGGCGGCAAAGGGAAACAGCAGCACCTGGATGAGCACCGGCAGCACCAGAATGGCGCGGGTTTGCGGCTCGCGTAGCAGGGATTGTAGCTCTTTGCGGATCAGTGTCCATAAACGGTGAAACATGCGCGCTCCTTAATCTAACCGCCGTTTGGTTTTCATCCACGTCAACCCGATAAACATCACCGCCGACGCCATTAAAAACAGGGTGTTGATAATCAGCACCACCGGAATATTCCCCGCCAGGAACAGGCTTTGCAGGGTGCTGACGAAGTAACGCGCCGGGATGATGTAGGTCACGGCGCGGATGACGGCGGGCATGCTGTCTATCTGGAAGATAAAGCCGGAAAGCATGATCGACGGCAGGAACGCGGCGTTCAGCGCCACCTGCGCGGCGTTGAACTGGTTACGGGTGATGGTGGAGATCAGCAGCCCCATTCCCAGCGTGCTCAGCAGGAACAGGCTGGTGATAAAGAACAGCACGAGCAGCGAGCCGCGATAGGGCACGCCGAGGATAAAGACGGAGACAAGCATACAGAGCAGCATCGCCAGCATGCCGAGGAAATAGTAGGGGATTATTTTGCAGAGCAACAGTTCGACGCGCGTCACTTCGGTGGACAGCAGCGCCTCCATGGTGCCGCGCTCCCACTCGCGGGCGATGACCAGCGACGTCAGAATGGCGCCGATAACCGTCATGATAATCGTCACCGCGCCCGGAATGATAAAGTGCTGGCTGATGGCGGCCGGGTTGAACCAGTAGCGCGTCTGCACGTCGATCAGCGGTTCGAACGTCTCGCCCCGGTCCTCCGCGCGCTGCATCTGCCACAGCTGCCAGATGCCCTCCGCGTAGCCCTGTACGAAGTTAGCGGTGTTCGGCTCGCTGCCGTCGGTGATGACCTGAATCGGCGCATTGCCGTTCGCGCGCGCCATATTGGCAGCGAAATCCACCGGAATGACGATCAGGCCGCGAATTTTCCCGGCCTGCATTTTCTGGATCAGCTCCTGTCGGCTGTCGCTGATGGTGGCGTCAATGTAGGGCGAGCCGGTCATGGCGTGGGTAAAGTCCAGCGCCTCTTCGCTCTGCTGCTCCAGCAAAATCCCGACCCGTAGCTTGCTGGAGTCCAGGTTAATTCCGTAGCCGAAGATAAACAGCAGCAGCAGGGGGATCACCACGGCAATCAGCCAGCTGCTGGGATCGCGCACGATCTGCCGCGTCTCTTTCACGCACAGGGCGCGCACCCGGCGCCAGGAAAGGGCGTTACTGCGCATGGGCATTCTCCTTATCCCAGTCGTGGATGAGGGTGATAAACGCCTGCTCCATGGTCGGGTCCGGCACCTCATCGTCAGCGGCCTGCTCTTTCAGGTCGTCCGGCGTACCGTGGGCAATCAGCTTGCCGCGGTACACCAGCCCGATGCGGTCGCAATATTCCGCCTCGTCCATAAAGTGGGTAGTGACCATGACGGTCACGCCTTTTTCTACCATGCTGTTGATGTGTAGCCAGAACTCGCGGCGGGTAATGGGATCAACGCCCGACGTCGGTTCATCAAGAAACAGAATATCCGGCTCATGCATCAGCGAGCAGGCCAGCGCCAGCCGCTGCTTAAAGCCGAGCGGCAGGTCGTCCGTCGCGTGGGAGGCAATGTGGGTTAACCCGAACGCGTCGCTCATGCGGCTGATTTTTTCGTTCTGCGCCCGGCCGCGCAGGCCGTAGACGCCCGAGAAAAAGCGCAGGTTCTGATCCACCGTCAGGTTGCCGTACAGCGAGAACTTCTGCGCCATATAGCCAAGACGCTGGCGCGCTTTGCCGGAGCTGACCTTCAGATCCATGCCCAGCACCAGCGCCTTGCCGGATGTCGGGACCAGCAGGCCGCACATCATTTTGAAGGTGGTTGATTTCCCCGCCCCGTTCGGCCCGAGCAGGCCAAAAATCTCGCCGCGCTTCACCGCGAAGTTGACGTTATCGGTCGCGGCGAAATCGCCGAATTTCTTGGTCAGGGATTTGGCCTCAATCACCGTTTCGCCCGGCGTGCCGTCGACCGTGTGCAGAATAGCCGCCAGCGGGGACTCGGACGTGCCCGCGCCCCCCAGCAGATCGATAAAGGCATCTTCAAAGCGCGGCGCCGTCTCTGCCATCTCAATCTCAGGCATGCCCTGCGCCTGGCGGATATCCTCGGCGGTCGCCTCTTTTGTGAGGATCACGCGTACCGAACGCCCCTGAATCATCCCGTCGCTGACCTGCGGCAGCTTCAGCACGCGCTGCAGCAGCCTGCGGTTGGACTCCTGCGGGCTGTGCAGCAGGAAGCTGCGTCCGGCCATGCTTTGCGTCAGCGTCGTCGGCTCGCCCTGATAGAGAAGCTCGCCTTCGTTCATCAGCAGCACGTCCCGGCACTGCTCCGCTTCGTCGAGGTAGGAGGTGCTCCAGAGGATCAGCATCCCGTCACCCGCCAGCTCGTGCACCATCTGCCACAGCTCGCGGCGCGAAATGGGGTCAACGCCCACGCCCGGCTCGTCCAGCAGCAGGACTTTCGGCTCGCCGACCAGCGTACAGGCAAGCCCCAGCTTCTGCTTCATGCCGCCGGAGAGCTTGCCCGCCAGCCGGTCGGTGAACGGGCCGAGGGAGGTAAACTCCAGCAGGCGGGCGAAGGTTTTCTGCCGGGTTTTGCCGGTGACGCTGCGCAGGTCGGCGTACAAATTCAGGTTTTCCATCACCGTCAGGTCTTCATACAGGCCGAACTTCTGCGGCATATAGCCCATTATCGCGTGAAGGGGGCCGTCGTCTTCAATCGGGTCGAGGCCGAGCACGCTGGCCGAGCCTTCGTCGGGCTTCAGCAGCCCCGCCAGCATGCGCATCAGCGTGGTTTTCCCGGCACCGTCCGGGCCGACCAGCCCGGTCACATAGCCTTTCTGGATGGTACAGTTCAGCGGCGCGACCGCCGGTTTATCCATCCCCGCGAAGCGTTTGACCAGATTGTTGAGCTGGATAACCGCATCATTCATGTCGTTCCCCGTCGTTCACTGTTACGGTGACGGGCATGCCCTGACGCAGCGCGTCATCCGCATCGGTCACGATGATGCGCAGGCGGTAGACCAGGTCGGTACGCAGGTCCGGCGTTTCAACGGTTTTTGGCGTGAATTCGGCGGTCGGGGAGACAAAGCCGACTTTGCCGTGATAGGGCTTATCGGGACGGCCGTCGGTGTAAAGCAACAGCTCGCGGCCCGGCTTCATCTGGCCAAGATTCGGCTCATCAATATAGGCGCGCACCCATACCGGGCGGGTCAGCGAAAGCGTTAAGACGGTGCTGCCCGCGCTGAGCATGCTGCCCGGCTCCACGGCGCGGGTCAACAGCGTGCCGTCAGACGGGGCGATGAGGGTGGTGTCGTGCAGATCCAGTTCAGCCTGCGCCAGCTGCGCCTGCGCCTGTTCAAGGCTGGCTTTGGCCTGGGCGATATCCTGCGCGCGGTTACCGGTGCGATACTGGCTCAGCTTATCCTGCGCGGATTTCAGCGTTGCCTGTGCCTGGTCGCGGGACGAACGCGCGTTTTCAAGGTCGTTGGCAGAAATGGTGCGGCTTTTCCACAGCCCCTGCTGCCGGTTATAGAAGTTCTGCGCATAGTCGTAGGCGGCTTTCGCCTGCTTGACGGCGGCGGCGGCCTGGGCGATCTCTTCATCGCGATAGCCTGCCAGCATCAGATCGTACTGCGCCTGGGCAACAGAAACGCCGGCCTTTGCCTGCAGCAGCGCATTCTCGTAGGGCGCTTTGTCGAGCATACCCAGCGTCTGTCCGGTTTTGATGGCATCGCCTTCATCAACGGTCAGCGACGCCAGGCGACCGCCCACGCGGAAGCTCATATTCACAGTGCGAATATCAACGTTGCCGTACAGGGTCAGGCCTTTATCCTGCTGGCTCTGATACCACACCCAGCCGCCGATCCCCGCAGCAAGCAAAACAACAACCACCAGAACGATGGCGACAGGTTTTTTCATGACTTCAGGCTCCTTTGCGTTAAGCCTTGCAGGATCAGATCGAGATGACAGGTGATAACCTGGCTAATCTGCGCGGCTTTATCCTCATCAAATTGTGTCCAGCCCGTGCGTAACAGGATGGTTTCTCGTCCCAGGCGGAAGGCGAGTACTTCACCCAGCAGGGCATGGGTATGCAAAATCGTCTCGGTATCGTTGGCATCGCGTCCGGTATAGGCCGCGATAAGCCGCGTCAGGTGGGTGTGCATGGGCGCAATCACCCGATCGTGAACCAGCCGGTAGGCAGCAGAAGGCGAGAGCTGTTCGCGTGAGATAAACTTACTCAGGTTCAGCGTATCGTCGTGCGTCAGCATGCGGATCATATTATGGCAGGCATTAAGGATAAGCTGGCGGATAGCGGCGCGGTCGGGCGCTGGCTGGTTGAGCAGCGCGGTAGCTTCCTCAACGTGCGGGCGAAACTGGGTGTCGATGAAGTCAGCGATCCATTGCGCGCAGGCGAGGTACAAATCCTCTTTTGAGCCAAAATAGTAGGTAATGGCCGCTATGTTTTGCCCGGCCTGCGCGGCGATGTCGCGCGTGGTGGCATGCAGCCCATACTCGCCGAACTGCGCCAGCGCGGCGGCAATCAGCTGGCTTTTAGCCTGTTCACCTTTGGATGTGGTCGGGGTTGTATTCATAGCCGCACCAGGAATTAATCAATCGATTGATTAAGACTATGTCCGGTTCGCCATTTTGTCCAGTCGCCCCTTTGGCGGGAAATCGTCGTCGAGGGATTGCTGAGGGATATTTTATGCGCCGCGTCACAAAATCTGCTACACTCCGCTGCTTCGCGACATCGTGGTTTTTGTCCTCCCCCTATTCGTTATATCTCCCTGAAAACTACACCTGTGATGGTCGGGGCGGTTCGGAGTTTTTATGTCTTTTGATTCCCTTGGCCTGAACCCAGAAATTCTGCGCGCTATCGCAGAACAGGGCTACGTTGAGCCAACCCCGATCCAGAAGCAGGCGATACCTGCCGTTCTGGAAGGCCGCGACCTGATGGCCAGCGCCCAGACCGGTACCGGTAAAACCGCAGGCTTTACGCTGCCGCTGTTAGAGCTGCTGGAAAAAAACCAGCCGCATGCGAAGGGCCGTCGTCCGGTGCGTGCACTGATCCTCACGCCAACCCGTGAGCTGGCAGCGCAGATTGGTGAGAACGTGCGTGAGTACAGCCGCTATCTCAACATTCGCTCGCTGGTGGTCTTCGGCGGCGTCAGCATTAACCCGCAGATGATGAAGCTGCGCAGCGGCGTCGACGTGTTGGTGGCGACGCCGGGTCGTTTACTGGATCTCGAACATCAGAACGCGGTGAAGCTGGATCAGGTTGAAATTCTGGTGCTGGATGAAGCCGACCGTATGCTGGACATGGGCTTTATCCATGATATCCGCCGCGTGCTGACCAAGCTGCCTGCCAAACGTCAGAACCTGCTGTTCTCCGCCACCTTCTCCGATGAGATCAAAGGCCTGGCTGAAAAACTGCTGCGTAACCCGCTGGAAATTGAGGTTGCGCGCCGCAATACCGCTTCCGAGCAGGTGACCCAGCACGTTCACTTCGTGGACAAAAAGCGCAAGCGGGAGCTGCTGTCTCAGATGATTGGCGAAGGTAACTGGCAGCAGGTGCTGGTCTTTACCCGTACCAAGCACGGCGCTAACCACCTGGCTGAACAGCTGAACAAGGATGGTATCCGCAGCGCGGCTATCCACGGTAACAAGAGCCAAGGTGCTCGTACTCGCGCGCTGGCTGATTTTAAATCCGGTGACATTCGCGTGCTGGTCGCAACCGACATCGCCGCGCGTGGGCTGGACATTGAAGAGCTGCCGCACGTGGTGAACTACGAGCTGCCAAACGTGCCGGAAGATTACGTTCACCGCATCGGTCGTACCGGTCGCGCGGCGGCGACCGGTGAAGCGCTGTCTCTGGTGTGCGTGGATGAACACAAGCTGCTGCACGATATCGAACGCCTGTTGAAGAAAGAGATCCCGCGCATTGCTCTGGAAGGGTATGAGGTAGACCAGTCTATCAAAGCCGAACCGATTCAAAACGGTCGCCAGGGCGGCGGTCGCGGTCAGGGCGGTGGTGGTCGCGGTCAGCAGCCGCGTCGTTCTGAAGGGGGCGCACCGAAATCCTCGGGCAAACCGCCGCGTCGTAACAGCGAGAGCAAACCGGCGGGTGAAAACCCATGGCGCAGCGGTGACGCGCGCCCGGCAGGGGAAGGACAGCGCCGACGCCGTCCGCGCAAACCTGCTAATTCGCAGTAATCTGGAAGCCCGGCCGTAAAGCCGGGCTTTTCTTTTTGCGGCAACGAAAAGAAAGTGCCACAATAGTGGCTGTTTATACAGTATTTCAGGTTTTCCGATGGCTTTAACCGCTGCGCTCAAGGCGCAAATTGGCGCATGGTATAAGGCGCTACAACAGCAGATCCCCGACTTTATCCCCCGAGCGCCGCAGCGGCAGATGATTGCTGACGTGGCAAAAACGCTCGCCGGGGACGACGGGCGACATCTGGCAATTGAAGCGCCGACCGGCGTCGGTAAAACCCTGTCTTATCTTATTCCCGGCATCGCGATTGCGCGGGAAGAGCAAAAAACGCTGGTGGTCAGCACTGCCAACGTGGCCTTGCAGGATCAAATCTTCAGCAAAGATTTACCCTTGCTGCGCAAAATCATCCCCGAGCTGCGCTTTACGGCGGCGTTTGGGCGCGGTCGTTACGTTTGCCCGCGCAACCTGGCGGGTCTGGCCAGCAGCGACGCGACGCAGCAGGATCTGCTCGCTTTTCTTGATGACGATCTGACGCCGAACAACAAAGCCGAGCAGGAGCTCTGCGCCACGCTTAAAGTCGATCTCGACGGTTATAAATGGGATGGCCTGCGCGATCATACCGATAAAGCCATCAGCGACGATCTGTGGCGCAGGCTGAGCACCGATAAAGCCAGCTGCCTGAACCGCAACTGCCATTACTACCGCGAATGCCCGTTCTTCGTCGCGCGCCGCGAAATTCAGGAAGCGGAAGTGGTTGTGGCTAACCACGCGCTGGTGATGGCGGCGCTGGAGAGTGAAGCGGTACTGCCCGAGCCGAAAAACCTGCTCCTGGTCCTCGATGAAGGCCATCATCTGCCCGACGTGGCGCGCGATGCGCTGGAGATGAGCGCGGAGATCACCGCACCCTGGTTTCGCCTGCAGCTTGACCTGTTCTGCAAGCTGATTGCCACCTGCATGGAGCAGTTCCGCCCGAAAACCACGCCGCCGCTGGCGGTCCCGGAGCGGCTGAGCGAGCACTGCGAAGAGGTCTACGCGCTGATCGCATCCCTCAACAACATTTTGAATCTTTATCTTCCGCAGACGCAGGACGCTGAACACCGCTTTGCGATGGGAGAACTGCCGGACGAGATCATGGAGATCTGCAAACAGCTGGCGAAGCATCTGGAAAAGCTCCGCGGGCTGGCGGAGATGTTCTTGAACGATCTCAGCGAAAAAACCGGTACGCATGACGTAGTCCGCGTCCACCGGGTTCTGCTGCAGATGAACCGCGCGCTGGGCATGTTCGAATCGCAGAGTAAGCTCTGGCGGCTGGCCTCGCTGGCGCAGGCCTCCGGCGCGCCGGTCACCAAGTGGGCCACCCGCGAAGAGCGGGACGGGCAGGTGCACCTCTTTTTCCACTGCGTGGGGATCCGCGTGGCCGATCAGCTGGAAAAGCTTATCTGGCGCAGCGTGCCGCACGTGGTGGTGACGTCAGCCACGCTGCGTTCCCTGAACAGCTTCTCCCGCCTGCAGGAGATGAGCGGCCTGAAAGAGAAGGCGGGCGACCGCTTTGTGGCGCTCGATTCACCGTTTAACCACTGCGAGCAGGGCAAGCTGGTGATCCCGCGCATGAAGTATGAGCCGCTCATGGAAAACGAAGAGCATCATATTGCCGAAATGGCAGCGTACTTCCGCGAACAGGTTGAGAGCAAAAAGCACCCCGGCATGCTGGTGCTGTTTGCCAGCGGGCGCGCAATGCAGCGTTTTCTTGAATACGTGACCGACCTGCGCTTACTGCTGCTGGTGCAGGGCGATCAGCCGCGCTATCGGCTGGTGGAAACGCACCGCAAACGCATTGATAACGGCGAGCGCAGCGTGCTGGTGGGGTTACAGTCGTTTGCGGAAGGTCTGGATCTGAAGGGCGACTACCTGACGCAGGTGCATATCCATAAAATTGCCTTCCCGCCTATCGACAGCCCGGTGGTGATCACCGAAGGCGAGTGGCTGAAAAGCCTTAACCGCTACCCGTTTGAGGTGCAAAGTTTACCCGCGGCGTCGTTTAACCTGATTCAGCAGGTGGGGCGTTTGATTCGCAGCCACGGCTGCTGGGGCGAGATTGTCATTTACGACAAGCGTCTGTTGACGAAAAACTACGGGCAGCGCCTGCTGAACGCGCTGCCCGTTTTCCCGATCGAACAGCCGGAGGTGCCGGAGGTTAAAAAACGCCCGGCAAAACTGGCCGCCGGGCGTAAAAAAAGCATCCGAGCTAAGGGGCGCGGTCCTACTGGTAGGTGAACGTCACCTGAATCACGCTGCTGAAGGTTCCGGCGCTGACGGGCAGTGAGGTGGCGTAGTAGCGTGCGGCCAACGGAAACGTAACCGTATGGTCTGCTGTATTAATCGGGACGCTAAACGCCGCCTGGGGAGCGATAAGTATGTTGTCCTGACGGTCGGCCAGCTCCAGCGCCAGCCCTTTTGCAGTGCCGGTGTTGGCGAATTTCGTTGGATGAACGCTATCGGCCTGCCCGTAGAAAAACGCGGTAACCAGCGAGCGCGTGGTTGGACAGTGCGTCAGCAGCAGGGAAAAATCTTTCCATTCGCCGGTATCGCCCACGTCTTTAAAACTGCCCGATACCGCCTGGCCTAAATTCACCGTCAGGTTGCGGCTGGCGCTGTCGATGACGCAGGTATTGGCGTAAATATTCCCTGTCATCTGAATTTGAATGTCGTCTGCCTGCGCCTGGGCTATCAACCCCAGCGCCAGTATCGCAATGGTCTTTTTCATCCTGGTCACCTGTAGGCGAGCGTGATAGTTGCAACGGTATTGGCAGGCCCTGGCGTCACGACATCGCTGACCTGTTCGTAACGGACCTCAAAAGGGATCGCCAGAGTTTCGTTGGCGGCGGCTGGTCTTTGGGTATTTACATAGGTGTCAAAGGTGGCGATATTGCCGTCAACAATCATTTGCACGCCGACGCCCGTTGCTACACCGGTTTGCTGGGTGAGTTTCAGCACGCCTTCAAATGCCGTTTCGTAGCCGTTTGAACTGGTCACTTTCACCTCGGGTTGTACGGTGCTGTCACAATTCACCGTGACGTTAAAGCTCTGTGCCGGGCTGGAGAGCATCCCCACGCTGACAAAATCACTGACCGGGAAATCACCGAGATTTACCGTCAGGTTTTTCGGCAGCACAGAGCAGGTGACCTGGTGAAGGATGACGTTGCCGGAATACGAGATATCGTTTGGATTGCCAATCCCTTCATGGCCAAAAACGCCAATGCCGAACCGGGTCTGGGCTTGTACCAGCGTGCCGGATGACACGTTGTCGCTCGTTTTGACCAGCTCAAGCGTTACCTGAAAGCTAAACGACTGCGACCCGTCGGAAGAGACGTAGCCAATCGGCGTTCCTCGCGAATCGCACTGCACTCCGCCAGCGCCGCTAATGCGCTGACCCTCTTCATTCATCAACGCCACGCCAATACCCGACACGCCAGAATCGTACACGCCTTTCAGGCCCGGGATTTCCGCTCCCGCACCGTAGTAGCACGAGACAATCTCAAGACCTTTGTCGACGCTTTGATCGCAATTGCCGGCAACGTGAACGGTCTGCTCCGTACCGGGGATGGTCTCGCCAACGGCAAGCGTGGTCGGGACGGAGATGGACGCCACGTTAATCATTTTTGGCAGATCCGGCGTCGTGCAGGTCGCTTTAGCATGCGGCATAAATAACGCGGCGGTTCCCAGAACCGCCAGTAAAAAAAGCTGTTTAATCATTTGCATATTGTTTGCCCAATCGAGGTATCAATGACACTGCGCCGCAGCGTTGATAATGCTGGTTTTCTCTTTCTCATCCGTTAGCGCATAGTCAGCGACGCAGTGCTCGCTCGCGTCCTGTCCCCAGGCGACGGCGAGATGCCCTTGCTGCGGCAGGCCCGAGAGGTAGGTCTGGCCGTCATTGCCGACAATAAATTCGCTGTCTTTATCTTCCGTCGTTACCGTTGCGCCGAAGGGCAGCGGTTTTCCGTTGTGGGTGAGCGTCATCAGCACGCGACTGCCCACGCGGGTATTAAAGCTGGCGCGCACTACGGCGCCGCGCGTTGGGGTGACAATCTGCGCCGCGTGCGTCACGTCGGCATCGTCCGGCAGCGTTTCGGTGTCCAGCGCGATAGTGTTGTGACGATACGCGGTAACAAACGGCACGACGGTATAGCCGCGGAAGTCGGTCTCCACGCCCGTCTGGTTAGCAATATGCGTTCCGTGCGTGCCCGGCGCTTTTACCAGCGCGATGGTTTCTCCCAGCGGCTGGCTCAGGGTGATACCGTTGGCATGGGCAATCACGCCGCCCTGCAGCCCAACGTTCATGGTTTGTTGGAATTTATCCTGACTGACGCCGCCGCTGATTTCGCCGTAGGTGGCTTTATAGTCGGCGTTCATGCTGGTTGAACTGCCGCTTCCGGTGTTGCTCAACCCTTCCTGTATGTTCCAGTTCAGGTTGTCTTCCCTCAGTGCCGTGCCGTTCAGGCCGATATTCTGCGTCGTACCGTCTTTGGTGTTGTTCAGGTTGTAGGTGGCCCAGGTGTTATGCATCCAGTGGTCCAGCGGAACGGAGACGTTCAGCGAGAACTGGTTGTCGTTCGTGACCTCTTCACCGTCCTCATCGCTGTCGTTAGTATTTTTGTTCATGCTGTAGCTGAGGCTGTAGCTCACGCCGTGCCAGCTGTTGTTGTAGCTGACGCTCATGGAGGTCATGTCCTGGCTCTGGCTCCAGTACGTTTCCTTAACCAGGCTCAGGGTGACGGACCCCCAGCCTTCGGGCAGCGTCTGGTCGACGGTGGCTTCGGTGCGGGCGCGGCGCTGCTGAGGGGCAGACCAGTCGTCAGAGCGGGTATAAGATTCCAGGGTGTCTTCCAGAGTGTAAAAACCTTTGCTGTTGTAGCGGTAGCCCGCGAGAGAGAAGTTGGTGCCCGACCCGGCAAAGTCTTTGCTGTAGCGCACGCGCCAGGACTGGCCTTTACTGGCCTGCTGCTTTTTCAGCAGCGCTTTGGCGCGGGTGACGTCGATGGAAAACGCGCCCAAATCGCCCATGTTTTTCCCTGCACCCAGCGCCTGTGACTGATAGTGGCTGCTCTGCTGCACGCCACCGTAGGCGGTGAAGCCATAGGGTAAGCCATAGATTGCGCTGCCCTGGGCAAACGGCGCTTTTTCTACGTCTCTGTCATACGAACGATAGTGACCGGCGGTCACGCTGTAGCGCAGGTTTTTTTCACGCTGCAATACCGGCACGGAGGCGTACGGCACCACGAAATGACTTTCGCTGCCGTCGGTTTCTTTCACCGTTACCTGCAGGTCGCCGCTGCTGCCGGTAGGGTAGAGGTCGTTAATTTCAAACGCGCCAGGAGCAACGGTGTTCTGATAAATGACGTAGCCGTTCTGGCGCACCATCACCAGCGCGTTGCTGTGCGCGGTGCCGCGAATAATGGGCGCATAGCCTTTTTCGCTATCCGGCAGCATGTCGCTGTCAGAATTAAGCTGTACGCCGGTATAGGGTACGCTGTCGAATACATCGGAAGGCGAGGAGCTTTGCCCCACCGTCAGGTCGCTTTTCATCGCCACAATATCGCGCTGCGCGTAGGTATAGACGGAGGAGAACGTTTGCTGCTCTTCCTTGCCCTGGGTACTGCGGTTCCACGTGGAGTAGTTGCGCACGCGCCAGGCCCCGACGTTAAGGCCTGGACGCAGGTTGACGTACTGGCTGCTGTTATCCTGTTCGCCCTGCTGACGCGCATGGCTCTGGCTGGCGGTGGCGCTGTAGTTCAGCAGCCCTGCGGTGATGCCTTCGTCGAACTCTTTTGGGTCGATGTAGCCGCGCGGGACCTGGCCCAGCGCGGTTTGTGGAATGCTGAGCAGCAGCTGCTGGTGACGTACGTGAAACGTAGCGGATGCCGCAGGGATAGCGTATAAATCTGCGCACTGGCCTTTCGCCATCAGCTGCGGATATTTTTGGGTTTTAATCCCGAGGCTTTTTAGCTCATTCAGACTAAAGCAGGGCTGAAGCGAATTATTGTCCTGAGCATCTTTTTTTAATTTGAACGTCACGTCACGGGTATCAATTTTATTATTATTGATAAAAATAGCGACCTGGTATTTTCCCGGCGCCTGTCCTGGGCCTTTTTCGTAAACGGACAGGTCAGTTTTTCCCTGCTGCGGATTATCAATATCTAACAGTGCAGGGTTAAAATAATCATCAGCCAAAACCTGCTGCGCAAAGAGCGCCATTGCCAGGCCACATAAAATGACCAGCAGTGACGACACTCGGCAGGTAAACGGCTTTTTATGGCTGTACATGATGATTAATTTACCCGCGTGCAATATCAGTGAACGGCTTTTGACCAGGTCTGACTGATGCTGCCGTAATCAGTAATAATGGAGTAGGCAACGGTTGAACCGCCGACGTTACCTGGTAACGCAAAATGCGTTTCAGTTTTAGGCACTGCCCAGGTGGCTTTTGCGATTTTCTGTCCATTCAGCGTCACGGCCTGGAAGTTCATATAAAATGGGGTAGGGTTATTCACCACCAGATCGTTGCCCTCGCGATGCCATTCAAGTTTTTCCGCCACGTCTTCCGGTTTGCCTTTTACCGCCGACGGGCGATACAGCAGTTTGATACGGGTATTGATCGCAATTTGCAGCGTGTTCATGCCCTCTACATGCTTAGAGGAAGGAATCGCCTTAATATTCAGCCAGTACAGGGATTCGCGGTCTTCGGGTAAATTGCCGCCGGTACGCACGACGCGCAGCACGTTATCCTCTTTCGCATCAAGACGAAAAAGCGGTGGCGTAATGAGAAACGGGGCTTTGGCCGTATTTTTACCGCCAGAATCGACCCAGGACTGCACCAGATAATCCGTCGCATCCGGGTTTGAAAGACCAAGAGATGATTCCTTTTTCTCTCCCTGATAAACCAGTCTCGTGCCGTTGATAACAACACCTGCATGGGCAGTGGCGGCTACCAGTAAAAGCGTGCTCAGTAAATAACCGTGGCGCATAAATATTTCTCAATAATAGGATGAGATATTAACGCTAATAAAACGTTAATATCTCAGGATTGATAATATCAGTTATAGATAACGGTGAAGGTCGATACAGAATTTGCCGGACCAGCGGTCACCGCTGCATCGGTTTGAATATAACGAGCCCCGAACTCAAGGTTATTGACCGCGGTGCCGGACGCTAACGGATATTGCTGAGACGGCGTATACAGGCTAACCGGTTGCTCAGAAGCATCAAGCAGCTGAATAGCCACACCGGTTGCGGCAGCCGCATCTGGCGTTAACGCCAGCGTGGCGTTGTTATTTGCATCCGGCGTACCGCCAAAATTAATGGCGGCAGAGGTCACGGTTTCCGGGCAATCCTTTAGCTGAATATCAAACTTGGTTAACGTGCTGGTTGAGCCTGCACCGGTAAATACCGTTTTAGAGACTTTCCCTAACTGAACATTTAATGGGTTGCTTAACCCATTAACGACCTGACAAGCCGAATCAATAATTTCACCGGTGAAGTTAATCTGACCTTCACCGTTTGTTGCTGCAAACGCCGAGGCAGAACACCCCACCGTTGCTGCAATGAGTAAACCTAAAGCAACCTTGTTCATATTAAATCCTGGTATGTTTCGGGTGAGAACGTTGCCTGGACGTTTTCACCGTTGACCTTGATGACTTTTCGCTGGTTATTTAATCAAAAAAGAGTCAGGTAAGAATCTTCTATAGGCAGCACAAATAATTGCAAAAACGCTTGCGTTTATTTTTAATCTTCAAAATAGGCGGGGATATCTTCTGATAAAAAACTAACGGCCAGACCTTCTTCAGGACTATATTGTTAACAAGTTGATGTTTTTCAGGAGAGATGGCGTGGACTATCGTAAAATTATCAAAGAGGTAGGACGCGGGAAAAACCATGCCCGCGATTTGGATCGGGATACGGCTCACGCGCTGTATACGCATATGCTGAACGGCGATGTGCCAGAGCTTGAGATGGGCGGCATCCTGATTGCCCTGCGTATTAAAGGCGAAGGCGAAGCCGAAATGCGTGGCTTTTATGAGGCGATGCAGAAACAAACGCTGCGCCTGACCCCGCCGGTCGCAAAGCCGATGCCGATTGTCATTCCCAGCTATAACGGCGCGCGTAAACAGGCGAACCTGACGCCGCTGCTGGCAATATTGCTGCATAAGCTCGGGTTTCCGGTGGTTGTACATGGCGTCAGTGAAGACCCCACGCGCGTGCTGACGGAAACAATCTTTACGCTGTTGGGCATTGAACCTACCCGGCATGCGGGTCAGGCGCAGGCTAAGCTCGACGGGCATCAGCCGGTCTATATTCCGGTTGGCGTGCTGTGCCCACCCCTGGAAAAGCAGCTTGATATGCGCTGGCGGATGGGCGTACGCAACAGTGCGCATACCCTGGCGAAGCTGGCAACACCGTTTGCTGAAGACGCGGCGCTGCGTCTTTCCAGCGTGTCGCACCCGGAGTACGTTACCCGCGTCGGCAAATTCTTCGAAGAGATTGGCGGCCGAGCGCTATTGATGCACGGGACCGAAGGGGAGGTGTATGCCAATCCGCAGCGCTGCCCGCAGGTGATGCTGATTGACGCCGCTGGCACGCGTGTAGCGCTTGAGCGTGGAGAAGAAAATAGCGATGTGATCCTGCCGGAGACAAAAGATCCGCAAACCACCGCGCGCTGGATAGAACAATGCCTGTCCGGGAATGTACCCGTTCCGCGCTCCATCAAGCTACAGATGGCCTGCTGTCTGCTGGCAACCGGTGAAGTGGAGACGGTGGATGCCGGGCTTGCGCGCGTGGCGGAGTCGTTTTAGGCAAAAAAAAGCCCGTCCAGTGGCGGACGGGCAAACAAAGGGTAACAACAACAGGGTCAATGAGGGTTGGAGCATCTCACCAGAGGGTTTGGCGAGGGTAAAACATTCATTCAGTCGATTATTTGTAGATAACCGCAGTACCGCTCAGTTTGTTATTGGAGTTCGCAGAGGTAATGGTATATCCGCTTGCACCGGCAGCCGCCGCTTTCTCAGCCAGTTTGGCTTCCAGACCGTCCAGCGTGGTTGCGCCTTCTGCACTCACCACACCAATTTTATTCATGTTCTGTGCCTGAGCGTTCGATACCGCTTCCGCAGCAAATGCGCCAAAAGACAGAGCGGACAGGGCAACAGCAGCAACAGCATATTTAATGGTTTTCATGGTTAATCTCTCGCAGGTTATTCTGATAAGGGGACGATGTTCCGTCGATGTGATAAGTATCACGTTTTTTTTCGAGAGATAAAATCGAAGAGAATTGACAGCGTTGCTCAAAAAAATTGAATGACAAATAAGTTATTGAATATTAATAAATTCAGAAGCGGGATTTACAGTTCTTGTCGCTGCGCTTTACAGAGCGGTTGCGAAGCGCACAATTTGCTACGTGAATTCCTAAAAAGCGTGAGCGTAAAGGAAACCGCTTGCGCGGTTAACTTAGGTAAAGGAGAGTCAACGTAACTGGGTGTCTTTCGATCCTCTGCGATTATATCCTGCATAGGAAGAATTTTGTGAATCTTTATTCTGCTGGCAGGTGATGCATAGCCGCACGCCGGGAACGGCTTTGCGTCGAGCCTCGGGTATGGGATCGCCGCACTCTTCGCATTCATGCAAACTTTCGCCGTGCGGTAATTCACCGCGAACGCGGGCGACGGCATCTTCAATTGTACTGTTGATCTGTTCGTTGACGGCATCGTCATTTGCCCAACCGGAAGCCATTGCGTCCTCCTGAATAGTATCAAAACGCATAGTTTGAATATGGGGTTAAAAAACGTACGGTCAAGGCAGGCAAGCGAGAAACTGCACCTGTTGGACAGATGCAGTCTTGCGGCAGGACAGGAGATTACTTGTAGATGGTTGCTGTGCCATACATGTGGTTATCCCCGCCAGCGGAGTTCACCACGAAGCCTTTTGCACCTTCCTGGCGGGCTTTTTCTGCCAGCTTATCCTGGAGATCGTCGAGGTTGGTTGCACGGCTTACGGAGACTGTACCGGCCGGGCGGAGCTGGCTGGTATCAGCGTTTTCGTTCAACGACTGAACTGACCAGGCAGAGAACGACGCCGTAGCCAGCGCGCCAGCGAGTACAACAAGGGTCAGATACTTTTTCATAATCACATCCTCAGGGAGAAACAACAGGTGATTCTTTCTAAGTTTAGAAGCCTGGCGAGTGTGATTTAGCGCAAAAATTTGATGATGATCTGCTTATTTTTTGAACGATAAAAATTGACAAACTATTGACAGATCATAGACATACAGGTCTATGATTTTTTTCGGTTTTCCTCCAGACGCAGAGAGATATTTACCCATGGGTCAGCAAAGGGTATCTTACGCCGCTGTTTAAAGGAGAATGCCATGACTGCCCAAAAGCCGGGATTGCACCCGCGTAACCGCCACCGTAGCCGCTATGACATGAAAGCGCTGTGCCTGAGCTGCCCTCAGCTGCAGGATTTTATTGTCCAGACCCCTGCCGGCGAGCCCTCGGTCAACTTTGCCGATCCTCTGGCGGTTAAAACGCTGAACAAAGCGCTGCTGGCGCATTTTTATGGCGTGACGCACTGGGACATTCCTGAAGGCTTTCTCTGCCCGCCGGTCCCTGGCCGCGCGGACTACGTCCACCATCTTGCCGACCTGCTTGCCGAAGGGAATGAGGGCGTTGTTCCACAGCAGGCGACCATTCTGGACATCGGCACCGGGGCAAACCTGATTTATCCGCTGATTGGCGCCCATGAATATCAGTGGCGTTTTACCGGCAGCGAAATTGGCGCGGAGGCCTTCGCCAGCGCGCAGGCGATTATCAATGGAAACCCAGGCTTAACCCGGTCGATCCGTTTACGTCGCCAGAAAGATGCTGGCTCAATCTTCAACGGCATTATTCACAAGAATGAACAATACGATGCCACCATGTGCAACCCGCCGTTCCATGATTCCGCCGCGGCGGCCCGTGAGGGCAGCGAGCGCAAGCGCAGAAACCTGGGTCAGGCTGAGGATGCCGCGTTGAACTTCGGCGGCCAGCAGCATGAGCTCTGGTGCGAAGGGGGTGAAGTGGCGTTTATCCTGCGGATGATTGAGGAAAGCAAGCCGTTTGGCCGTCAGGTGAAATGGTTCACCACGCTGGTCTCGCGCGGCGACAACCTGCCGCCGCTGTATCGCGCGTTAACTGAAGCTGGCGCGGTGAAAGTGGTGAAAAAAGAGATGGCGCAGGGGCAGAAGCAAAGCCGCTTTATTGCCTGGTCGTTTATGGAAAACAATAAACGCCGCAAGTAAGCCATTACCCGTGTGCCGGGTAAGGCGAAGCCGCCACCCGGCACCCGCGCTATAAGGTTGGCTCCTGCGGGGGAAGCTGCGCGGTCGGCGAAGGCAGCACCTGATACGTCTGCACCGGCATCCTTACCTCTGCCAGATCAAAGTGTTTTTTCACCATGCTGTCGAGCGCAAAGCGCACCGTCCACTGCTTCAGCGGCTGGGTGGTGAACGACACGCGCAGGGTAAAGGCGGTATTGGTTAACCCGACAATTCCGGCAAACGACGGTTCACCGATGACCAGCCCGCGAATGTCGTCCATCTGCATCAACTCTTCTACCGCATCCCTCAACGCCTGCTTCGCTTTATCGGCATCCTCATGGCGATCGACATCGTAATTCGCCACCACCGAGCCAATCCCGCGCACAAAGTTGGCGAAGGTGGTTATCGATGACCACGGAATGATGTGGTATGCCCCGGTATCCTGACGCACGCCGACCGAGCGAATGGACATCCGCTCAACCGTACCCGTCAGCGGGCCGATGGTCACCAGATCGCCCGTATTCATGCCGTTCTCAAACTGAATAAAGATGCCGGTGATAATATCCTTCACCAGCGTTTGCGAGCCGAAGGAAATGGCCAGCCCCAGCGCACCCGCACCCGCCAGCAGCGGGGCGATATTCACGCCGATCTCTGAAAGCACAATCATGATGGTGATCGTACTGATAATCACCGCCAGCGCGTTGCGGAACAGGGTCAACAGCGTGCGCGCGCGGGCGCTCGGCAGCGGCCTGCCGTGAATGTCGGAGACCAGGCGGTTTTCGATAAGGCTCGCCAGCAGCGTCCAGCCGACGGCAGAGAAGAACAGGATCAGCGCAATGCGGATCAGGATATCAACGGTCTTCTCCCCCGTGCCGTTGTGCAGCCAGTTCCAGAAGTCAAACAGTCCCCAGGCGTTCAGCAGCAGCATAATCGCCACGCAGACCGTCAGAATACGCGCCACTTTCAGCGAGACCGACATCCAGCCGTTGACCCGTTTTTGCAGTTCCGGGTAGTTCCGCTGTACCTGCGGCGACAGCGTGACGGTTTTTGAGATCCAGCGGGAGAGCAGGCCGGAGACAAACGCCGCGATGCCAATAATCGCCAGGCTTTTGAAGGTCGCCCCCATCATAAACTTCAGGCTGTTGCCCGGGTCAAACAGCGAGAAGAAGCACAGCACGATGAAGTAAGCGCTTGCCAGCCAGTGCCACACCAGCGCGAAGGCGCGGATAAACAGGCTGAAGAAGGAGAGGGAGCGGTCGGCCAGATGCAGCAGGCTCTCGGTGATCGCCTTTTTATTATGGAAAATCAGATACAGCGCCCAGACGGTAATGCAGAGCATGATCAGCACGTTTGCCAGCGCGCCAAACTGCACGTTCACCTGGTTAGAGATAATCGGTACCGCAACCAGCAGGCCGTAGCCGATCAATCCGCTGAGCACGCTTAACCGTACGGCCCAGTATTTTGCGCTGTCATCTTTGATGTTGAAAGGGCGCAGCTCCGGCACGCGCGGGCAAAAGATCAGCCGCAGCAGCGCCTTAAAGAACTCGATCAGGGCAAAGGCGTTCAGAAACAGCGCCTGCTGGAAAGCGATGGTTCTATTGCCGTCGTTGAGTCGATCGGCCAGTACCTGTCCTACCGCCAGCGTCAGCGCCAGCAGCAGCAAATCGATAACAAAGGCCCCGGCGATCGTCGCGGGTAGATGTAGCCAGCTGCTTTTTTGCTGGTTTTTTTTGCGTCCCCATTGCCCCATTTTGCGGTACAGCGGCCACGCACAGAGCCGCAACAGCCAGTAAAAAATAAAGACCGCGCCCGCCAGCATCAAAAACTGCGTGGCGGCAGTGGAAAAGGTATGGGGGTTAAACGGCTTGTGCGGCGAACCTATCAGATTGCGGTACAGCTGGGCAAAGCGGGAGGAGAGTTCATCTCCATAGTGGCGGCCTACGTCGGTGACATTCTCCAGCACCGTTTTTTGTTCTTCGACTTCCGGGGGAGTAATGGTGGGCACAGGCTCCTGCGGCGGCGTCGCGGCGACTTTACGCAGTTGACCAATCAGCTCCTGCCGGGACGTATCGTTCTCAAGCACATCGGCAAGGGCGCTGTAGGCGGCTTTTTTCTGTTCGACGTCGGGTTCCGGGGGCGGCGTATTTTCTTGCGTAGCGGTGATTCCGGTCGTGACGCCGGGAATCGCAACGGCGAGCGATGGCGCACTAAACAGGCTCAGTAACAGCAACAGGATCCACGGCACGGCGTCCTCCGGATAAAATGTCTAACAAAATGATAAGTATAGAGGGCGGGGAGCGAAGGGGGATTTTTGGGAACAATCTGGCATAAAAAAGCCGGGCATGCCCGGCTTCGTAGTAAGCGCTGTATCAAGAGACGTGCTGCAGGAACTCCTGCAGACGCTGGCTCGGCGGATTGGCGATCAGCGCCTGCGGATTACCGTCTTCGGCGATACGGCCTTTGTCGATAAAGATCAGACGGGAAGCCACTTTCTCAGCAAAGCCGATTTCGTGGGTCACAATCACCATCGTCATCCCTTCTTCGGCCAGATCCTGCATAACCTTCAGCACCTCATGGCGCAGCTCTGGGTCGAGTGCCGACGTTGGCTCATCAAACAGCATCATCTTCGGCTTAACCGCCAGCGCACGGGCAATCGCCACGCGCTGCTGTTGGCCGCCGGAGAGCTCGGAAGGGTAGTGGTGCGCACGCTCCGCGAGGCCAACCTTCGCCAGCAGATCTTTCGCCAGCGCTTCGGCCGCCGCTTTGTTGGCACCGCGCACGCGCAGAGGGCCAAACATCACGTTCTCCAGCGCCGTCAGGTGCGGGAACAGGTAAAACTGCTGGAACACCATGCCGGCTTCCTGACGGATCAGACGCTCGTCAACCTTCGCGTCATTCACCTTCAGGCCATCAACAATCAGATCGCCGCTGGTTATCTCTTCCAGCTTGTTAATGCAGCGCAGCAGGGTTGACTTACCGGAGCCGGAAGGCCCGATGATCACCACCACTTCACCCTGCTTAATTTTTAAATCGATATTGTGCAGCACCTGGGTTGGACCGAAGTGCTTGGAAACGTTTTTAAATTCAATCACAGGATTTTCATCCTTCTTTCAAGACGACGCAGAACAAAGCTCAGAACCAGCGTGATGATCAGGTAAACAACGGCGACCGCACTCCAGATCTCCAGCGCGCGGAAGTTGCCAGCGATGATCTCCTGGCCCTGACGGGTCAGTTCAGCCACGCCGATAACGATAAACAGCGACGTATCCTTGATACTGATGATCCACTGGTTACCCAGCGGTGGCAGCATGCGGCGCAGCGCCAGAGGCAGGATAACGTGGCGGATCGTTTCGCGACGCGACAGCCCTAACGCCAGGCCCGCTTCGCTGAAACCTTTATGAATCGACAGAACCGCACCGCGCGTAATTTCAGCGATGTAGGCGCCTGAGTTGATCATAATGGTCACGACGGCGGCGCTGAACGGGTCAATGCGCAGGTCGTTAAAGGCCATTGGCAGGGCAAAGTAGATGAACATGACCTGTACGACAATCGGTGTGCCGCGGATCACTTCGATGAAAACCAGTGCGATGTGGTTTGCAATCCAGCCACCGTAGGTGCGGGCAAAACCGGCGACAAGGCCGATAATCAACCCGCCAACCAGACCCAGGACCGAAATCCATAAGGTCATTTTGGCGCCTTCAAGCAAGAGAGGAATGGCAGGCCAGATGGCGCTCCAGTCAAACTGCATGATGTATTCCTGTATACCGTGGTGAAAAACGAAAAACGTAGGCCCGGTAAGCGTGAGCGCCACCGGGCGTTACAAACCTGAATTCAGGTGAAATTATTTAGGCTCTGTACCGAACCATTTTTTATAGATTTCGTTGTACGTACCGTTCTCTTTCAGGGTTTTCAGCGCGCCGTTAACTTTGTTACGCAGGTCGTCGCTGCCTTTCGGGAACGCAATACCGTACTGCTGGGCTTCCAGAGAGTCGCCAACCGCTTTGAACTTGCCGTTGCCTGCGGTTTTGATGAAGTAAAGGATGTTAGGGGTGTCGTGCAGAACGGCGTCGGCACGGTTGGTACCCAGTTCCATATACGCGTTGTCGATGTTCGGGAACTGACGCAGGTCTTTGGTTTTGATATTGGCTTTCGCGTAATCCACGGAACCCGTACCGCCTTTCACCGCGACCACTTTACCGTCGAGATCTTTTACGCTTTTTACGTCGTTGTTATCGGCTTTTACCATCACCAGCAGGCCGCTTTTGTAGTAGCCGTCAGAGAAGTCGATTGCTTTTTTACGTTCTTCGGTAATGGTGATACCCGCGAGCGCCAGGTCAACGTTTTTGGTCTGCAGAGCAGGGATAATGCCGCTGAAGTCCATTGGCTTCAGGGTGTAATCCAGTTTGAGTTCTTTTGCGACCGCAGCCCACAGATCCACGTCAAAACCAACGTACTTATCACCCTGTTTAAATTCAAACGGAACGAACGCCGTGTCAGTCGCCACAACCAGTTTGTCGGCGGCGTGAGAGGACACCGCAAAAGCCAGGGTAAGTGCAGCCAGTGAAACTTTTAATACAGACTTCATAGCATTTCCTTTTATATCCACGGGGCGATCCCCTGCGAGAACAGGTGGCACAATGAAAAAAACGTGCCAACTTTACAAGCTGTTGTTTTGCAAAGGGGATGATGTCATGCGTTGCACAATAAACGTGGCAAACCTGATTTATTGCACCAGAATGGAGCACCGTTTTGGTGCGCATCGTTTAGGTCCGCTGACAGGGTGATATTTAGCGCAGATTCTGACGAAAAAACAATCTTCCATTAACCGTTGTGTGAGGTGATTATTACATTTCGTTCACTTTTGCAGGCGTATCGGCAAAAAGTGTGCACCATAAACGTGCAAAACCCCCGCCTGAGGCGAGGGTTGGAGGGAAAATCCGTAAGGTTTATTCGATGTTAGATTCGATGAACCACAGGAATTGATCCAGGTCGCGAGAGGCGGCGGTGAAGATGTCTGCGGTGTCTTCATCTTTTGCTTCACCAATCGCTTTACGCACGTCGTTTGCGACAACCGCGTAACGGTCAGCCAGCTCTTTCAGGTGATCCTGAACGGTATGGATATCCAGCGGATAGCTTTTCAGTGGCGTTTTGCTGTTGATCACCTGCGTGGTACCCAGCGCCACGCCGCCCAGCTGAACGGCACGTTCTGCCATGGTATCAAGATGGGTAACCAGCGCCGTGCGGAAGCCATCCAGCATCTCATGAACGGCAATAAAGTTTGCACCGCGCATATTCCAGTGGGCCTGTTTGGTGATCAGCGACAGATCGATGAACTGGACCACCTGGCGATTCAGCAGCTCAATAGTCGCTTTCTTATCGCTATCCGATACATCGTTACGGGTATAAAGCAGATTAGACGCTTTCGTTTTCACCAGTTTAGCGGTACTCATAATCTCATATCCTCTTGATGTTTGTGTCCCAGGTAATTACGAAACTAAGTATAGCACCGGATTTTTTTCCTGCGGTTTGGCTCTGCCTATCGGTTTAATAGCGCGAAGGTTGTTGAAAAGGTAACTTATTGAAGGGTATAGGGATTTATAAAATTGATGCAGATCAATCTTAATTGTATAACCGACGCGGACTGACCGCGGCATATTTCGGTGATATGACAATAAAGGTAAGGAATTATTAATGAAGCTGACTGGCGTGATATTCTGCACAACGACAACGCCATGCAGAATATACCTATTAACTGATATCGACCTTCTGCACTTTGGGTTCAGGGCGCATCGTCAGGGTTGAGCCCATTGACGCCGCAATGATTGAACAGAGTGCCAGCGTCTGGGTAAATGTCAGGGTCTCGCCCAGGAACACCATCCCCGAGATAGCCGCCAGAGCGGGTTCCATGCTCATTAACGTGCCGAAGATACGCGTGGGCAGGCGCGTCAGGGCAATCATCTCCAGCGAATAGGGGAGTGCCGTAGAGAGGATCGCAACCGCCAGGCCCACAGGCAGGATTGACCATTGCCAGATGGAGTCGGTGGCCTGGGCCATACCGATCGGCACAAAAATAATGGCGGCGATTAACGACCCCAGGGCCACGGTTGCCGGGCCATGCTCTTCGCCGGCGCGTTGGCCGGTCAGTATATAAACCGCCCAGCAGGCACCTGCCCCCAGCGCCAGGGCCGCCCCCGTCAGATCGATCTGCGCAACGTCCTGCCCCAGCGGTAACAGGAACCAAAGCCCGAGAACGGCTAATATTACCCAGATGAAGTCAACCGGGCGACGGGAAGAGAAAAGCGCAACCGCGAGCGGCCCCGTAAATTCGAGCGCAACGGCGATCCCGAGCGGGATAGTCTGAATGGAGAGATAGAACATATAGTTCATCCCGCCCAGCGCCAGCCCGTAAAAGAGCAGCGGGAGCCGTTGCTCTTTTTTAAAGCGCAGACGCCAGGGCTTAAAGATGACCACGAGGATCAGGGTACCGAGTGCGATACGCAGCGCCGTAACGCCCGGTGCGCCTACTACAGGAAAAAGTGATTTCGCCAGCGATGCGCCACTTTGTATCGATAGCATCGCGATCAGTATTACTGCAACCGGCATCCAGACCGACGTTTTGCGGGATAACCCAGGCATCCTTTCTCCTGTCAATTTTTGTCAAATAGGGTAAAAGCCGCAGTGTAATGGAAATATGCCGCCACGGTTGAGCTACTGTTGAAAAAAAACCAGGGAAAATCCGTAAAATGAGGAAAGGTTGATGCTTTTATCGCCTGAAAGATTAGGAATAATCTGGATGAATGAAACGGCAATCGCGAGCAAAATTGGCGTATTAATGTAGAAATTCTAAGTTATTTGAATAAGATAGCGTGCGGCGGAAATGTTCTGTTACAGGAAAGATTCCGTTAGACATTACGAATGACAAAGAGTTTCACAAGATTTTTTGATATATTTAAAACTTACGGATTTACTTGAAGCACATTTGAGGTGGTTATGAAAAAAATTGCATGTCTTTCAGCACTGGCCGCTGTTCTGGCTGTTTCCGCAGGTACCGCTGTAGCTGCGACTTCTACCGTTACCGGTGGTTACGCACAGAGCGACTATCAGGGCGTAATGAACAAAGCTAACGGTTTCAACCTGAAGTACCGTTACGAGCAGGATAACAACCCGCTGGGCGTGATCGGTTCTTTCACCTACACCGAAAAAGATAATTTCGAAAACGGTGCTTACAACAAAGGCCAGTACTACGGTATCACCGCTGGTCCAGCTTACCGTCTGAACGACTGGGCAAGCATCTACGGTGTTGTAGGTGTTGGCTACGGTAAATTCCAGCAGACCGAAAACGAATCTGCTAACCGTACTGCAAGCAACAGCGACTACGGCTTCTCCTACGGCGCAGGTCTGCAGTTCAACCCAATCGAAAACGTTGCTCTGGACTTCTCCTATGAGCAGAGCCGTATCCGCAACGTTGACGTTGGCACCTGGATCGCGGGCGTAGGTTACCGCTTCTAATCACTTCGGTGAGCCAGTAAAAAATCCGCCCATTGTGGCGGATTTTTTTTGTTTTGTACCCTCTCCCCGTGGGAGAGGGCCAGGGTGAGGGCATCAGACTGCACGAGACGGAAGAGATCACTTACTCTTAATATCAAAAATATCCGTGCCCAGATGGTTATAGTCAACTTTCTGTAACTTGAAGTTGGTAATGTAAACTGGGGGAGCCTTCTTATTTGAGACAAACGGGTAAGCATTTTTTATCTGCTCTGCAGCAATTCCCGTCCACTGCGAAAAGAACGCCAGGAAATCATTCGCCGAACGACGCGCCTTGATGATTCGATGCTTTTTGTCATCGCTCGACAGCACCATAAACGGAACCTGGAAGTTCTGCTGGAACTTGTCATCATGCGCCAGGTATTGCACCTCTTTACCGCGCTCCTTAAACGCCAGCCCGTGATCCGAGAAGTAGACCATCGAGAAGCTGTCGCCGGTATTGCGCAGCTGTGCGTAAAGCTTGCTGAGCAGGTCGTCCGTTTGCGTCATGGTGTAGAGATAGCAGGATGTCTCCTTCGACTGCACAAACTCGGCGTATTTACCCTGCGTACGATCGCACGCCTGCGGATGGGAGCCCATCAGATGCAGGACAATCAGCTGTGGCTGGGTGCGCTGGGTAGCAAAGACCTGTGCGGTCATCTTTAACAGAGCGTCATCTTTAGTATTTTTGTCGGCTTCGAAATCGCCATTTTTTAAAAACTGCACCTCATCGGCACGCTTGGCGATACTGGCGATGGCGGTATCGTATTCGCCGATCTGCCCCTGATTCGAGAACCACCAGGTCTGGAAACCGGCGCGGTTGGCGAGCGTAACGAAGTTATCCTGATACTGCGGTTTGCCGTCGACCACGCGGTTCAGCGTCAGGCCGAGTGACTTTTGCGTTGACCCGCTGGCCGCGACGTAGTCGGTAAACAGCGTGCCGTTGACCGAGCTGGCAAACGGCGTGTTATCCCAATGTCCGCCAAACGCGCCCAGCGCATCGCGGCGCGCGCTTTCACCGATGACCACCACGTAGGTGTGGTACTTTGGCTTCACGGCCAGCACGTTCCAGGTATCTTTCATAGTGGAAAGCTCGGCCATGCGCGTCTGCTCGTCGAGCACTTCCGCGTTATTGACCACTACGTCCTTCACAAAGCGGAACACCGGATAGCCCGTATCTTTCAGCTTAAATACGCCACCCCAGGCCAGGTTTTGCACCGGCGTGACGAAAAAGGTGACGACGCTGAAGGCCAGACAAAGGCTTTCGATTCTGCCCCACGCTTTTTTCTCGGACGGCTTACGACGAACCGCGATCGCGCCCAGCGCAAAAATGAAGAGGCCGACCACGTAGTTGTACCACGGGAAAATCGTCAGGATCTCCGTCGACTCTTCCATATTGGTGGAGTGCAGCGCCAGCAGGGTATTAAAGTTTGGCGAGCCGTAGGCCTGACCAAACGGAAAATAGAAGGCTGCGACCAGCGAACAGACCCCGATTAACACTTTTTGCGCGCGCGGCGCGCTCAGCCACAGCAAATGAAGAATACAGGTGAAGGCGACGGCATAAAGCAGGCTAAACGGATAGCCAAGCGCAAAGTTAATCAGCAGAGATTGTAGAAAGTAAAACCCCGTCCACGGGTTTAAGGCCCGGCTACGGGTAACAAGTGTGTCTTTCAGGGTTACGTTCATAGGCAACTATCGTGAAAACGCCATGTGCTCACCCTGGCGCCAAGGGTCAAAGCCTGCCTGACAGTGCGTGGAGAGGGAATGAGGGTCCGCTTCAGCGAGCCGCAAAGGGTGCAGGGCTGCAAGAAGATAGAGCGAGCGGGTAATAAGGTCAACAGTTGCTAAACAGATGTTTTGCGAAGAGGGCTGCAAATCCGTAAAAAAGATCGGGAATAGGGCGGCAAAAGCCAGTTTACACGGGGAGTGTGACGGAAAAATGAAGCGGCGTACCGCGACGCCGCTTAGTGGGAAGGTTTGTCGTCCTGATGCGGTTTGTGGGTAAACATGTCGCACAGCATGTTCAACAGCATTAAGCGCACCTGGAAAGGAGAGTGGGTAAACACGTTCATACACCTCTTGAATTCGTTCATATGACCTCCTGAAGTTTGATCCCTTCGATCCGTGAAGGGTGACTGCATTACATACAGATATAGCACAGGCTATATTGTATAGCTATGGCTAATTCGTTAATTTTTTGTGCTTGTAGAGCTATGGTTTACACTGTGCGCTCCGTTAGAGGACGCTGGAAGCGTCACCCCCATTGAGGAAGCACAATGAACCGTCGCGCAGGTAAGCCAACAACAAAAAAAACGACGCAACTGGTGAATGTTGAAGAGCATGTTGAAGGGTTCCGTCAGGTGCGTGAAGCGCACCGCCGGGAGCTGATTGATGACTACGTCGAGCTGATCTCCGATTTAATTCGCGAAGTGGGCGAAGCGCGTCAGGTCGACATGGCTGCCCGGCTGGGCGTGTCCCAGCCAACGGTTGCCAAAATGTTAAAACGTCTGGCGACGGTGGGCCTGATCGAAATGATCCCCTGGCGCGGCGTGTTTCTGACGGCGGAAGGCGAAAAGCTGGCGCAGGAGAGCCGCGAGCGTCATCAGATTGTGGAAAACTTTTTACTGGTGCTGGGCGTCAGCCAGGATATTGCCCGCCGGGACGCGGAAGGCATGGAGCACCACGTCAGCGAAGAGACGCTGGTGAAGTTTCGTGAGTTCACCCTTAAATACGGACCCGGCGCAGAATGACGATCCCTGGACTGCAGGCGCTGGCCCGCGATCGCTTCTTTCATCTCTTATTGCTTGTTGGCGCAGGGTTAAGCTTCTTTGTGCCGTTTGCCCCTCACGCCTGGCCTGCGGCCATTGACTGGCGCACCATTATTACCCTGAGCGGCTTAATGATGCTGACCAAAGGGGTAGAGCTGAGCGGCTACTTTGACGTGCTGGGGCGCAAGATGGTGCGTCGCTTTGCCACCGAGCGCAGGCTCTCCCTCTTTATGGTCTTTTCTGCAGCGGTGCTGTCGACCTTTCTGACTAACGATGTGGCGCTGTTTATCATCGTACCGCTGACGCTTACGCTGCGTAAGCTTTGCGAAATTCCCGTTACCCGCCTCATTATTTTTGAAGCGCTGGCGGTTAACGCGGGTTCACTGTTAACCCCTATCGGTAACCCGCAAAACATTCTGCTCTGGGGACGCTCCGGGCTGTCGTTTGCCGCCTTTACCTGGCAGATGGCACCGCTGGCGCTGGTGATGACGGTCTCCCTGCTGGTGGTCTGCTGGTTTGCCTTCCCGGATAAAAAGCTGCAGTACCACAGCGGAACCACGGGCCCGCAGTGGCAGCCCCGGCTGGTCTGGAGCTGTCTGGCGCTGTACATCGTTTTCCTGATTGCGCTCGAGATGAAGTTTGAGCTGGCGGGCGTGCTGCTGGTTGCCGCCGGGTTCCTGGTACTGGCAAGGCGAGTGCTGGTGAGCGTGGACTGGACGCTGCTGCTGGTCTTTATGGCAATGTTTATCGATGTGCATCTGCTCATCCAGCTTCCCGCGCTGCAGAACGTTCTGCATAACGTCAGCGGCCTCTCTCAGCCGGGGCTGTGGCTGACGGCAATTGGCCTCTCGCAGGTTATCAGCAACGTACCTTCTACCATCCTGCTCCTCAATTACGTTCCCCCTGATACGCTCCTTGCGTGGGCGGTAAACGTGGGGGGCTTTGGGCTGCTGCCCGGCTCGCTGGCGAACCTGATTGCCCTGCGCATGGCCAACGACCGCCGCATCTGGTGGCGCTTCCATTTGTGGTCGGTCCCGATGCTTGTCTGGGCCGCCGCGATCGGATTCGGACTATTCCTTCTCATATAGTGCGCTATTTGTCAGTTTATCCTGGCAAATGTATAGCAACGTCCTAGCTTTAGTGAACGGCATAGTGTGATGCCGCTCACTGACAGGACCGTTGCTGAACTATGGCTGAAGATCAAAACCCGCCTGCTGACGAGCAGGAAAACAACAATAACGCGCGCAAGCGCCCGGGCAAGAAACCGTTAATTATCCTCGGCATTGTCGTGGTCGTGATGGTGATTGTGGCCCTCGTCTGGTGGCTATTGACCCGCAATCAGGAGACCACCGATGACGCCTTTACCGACGGCGACGTGGTCACGATTGCCCCCAAAGCCGCGGGCTACGTGACCGAACTTCACGTGCGCGATAACCAACGCGTGAAAAAGGGCGACCTGCTGGTCGTTATCGATCCCCGAGACAGCACCGCCCAGCGCGATCAGGCTCAGGCCCAGCTGGGTCTGGCGGTTGCTCAGCTGCACCAGGCGCAGGCGCAGCTCGCGCTCTCGAAGGTGCAATATCCCGCCCAGCGCGACGAAGCTAAAGCGCAGGTGCTGAAGGCCCAGGCGGATATGGCGAACGCGCAGGCGGAGTACCGCCGTCAGCGCGGCGTCGACCCGCGTGCGACCACACAGCAAAGCATTGATTCCGCCAACGCCCAGCTGCGCAGCGCCCAGGCCGGGCTGGCCAGCGCGCAGGCGCAGCTGGAAGTGGCAGAGCAGGTTCAGCTGCAGATCCGCCAGCAGGAGACGAACGTTGAAGCGCGCGAACGGCAGGTCGATCAGGCTAAAGCCCAGCTTGAAACCGCAAACCTGAACCTCTCTTATACCGAAGTTCGCGCCCCGTTTGACGGCTTTGTCACCAAACGCAACGTCCAGCCCGGGACGCTGGTGCAGGCGGGATCGGCGCTGTTCTCGCTGGTTTCCCCTAACGTGTGGGTGGTTGCGAACTTCAAAGAGTCGCAGCTTGAACGCATGAGGCCGGGCAACAAGGTAACGGTCTCGGTCGATGCCTGGCCAGATATGGAACTTGAAGGCCATATCGACAGCATCCAGCAGGGCAGCGGCTCGCGCTTCTCCGCGTTTCCGTCAGAGAATGCCACCGGCAACTTTGTGAAGATCGTTCAGCGCGTGCCGGTGAAAATCGTGATTGATAAAGGCCTGGATCCGAACCAGCCGCTGCCGCTGGGGCTGTCGGTTGCGCCGAAGGTCACGCTCGAATGACGGACCACAGCCACGACAGCTGGAAGCCTGCCAGCAACCCGTGGGCGGTGGCGATCGTGGTCACGCTGGCGGTGTTTATGGAGATCCTCGACACCACCATCGTTAACGTGGCGCTACCCCACGTCGCGGGATCGCTCTCGGCCAGCTACGACGAATCTACCTGGGTATTGACCAGCTACCTGGTGGCGAACGGCATCGTGCTGCCCATCTCTGCCTTCCTCAGCCGGCTGTTTGGCCGCAAGCAGTTCTTCCTGATCTGCATCGTGATGTTCACCATCTGCTCGTTCCTGTGCGGCATCGCCACCGAGCTGTGGCAGATCATCCTGTTTCGCGTGATGCAGGGCTTCTTTGGCGGCGGGCTGCAGCCGACGCAGCAGTCGGTGCTGCTCGACTACTTCAAGCCGGAGGACAGGGGCAAAGCCTTCGGCCTCTCGTCGATTGCCATTATCGTTGCGCCGGTCCTCGGGCCAACCCTGGGCGGCTGGATCACCGATAACTACTCCTGGCGCTGGGTGTTCTTCATCAACATTCCGGTGGGGATTGTGACGGTGCTGGCGATCTATCAGCTGCTGGAAGATCCGCCGTGGGAGAGCAAATCTAAAAAGAAGCTCTCCGTCGACTGGACGGGGATTGGTTTTATCGCCCTCGGTCTGGGCTGCCTGCAGGTGATGCTTGACCGCGGGGAAGACGAGGACTGGTTTAACTCTGACTTTACCCGCATCTTCGCCGTGCTGACGCTTATCGGCATTGTCGGCGCGATTTACTGGCTGCTGTACGCCAAAAAGCCGGTGGTGGATCTGCACTGCATGAAGGACCGTAACTTCGCGATCTCCAGCCTGCTGATGGCGGGGATGGCGATGATCCTCTACGGCAGTTCGGTGGTGATCCCGCAGCTGGCGCAGCAGGATTTAGGCTATACCGCCACCTGGTCCGGGCTGGTGCTTTCGCCCGGGGCGGTGCTGATTGTGTTGACCATCCCGCTGGTGCTGAAGCTGATGCCGGTGGTCCAGACGCGCTGGATAATCGCCTTTGGCTTTACCTGCCTGGCGGTATCGTTCTTCTGGTCGCGCACGCTGACGCCGGATATCGACTTCGAAACGCTGGTGCTGTTCCGCAGCGCGCAGTCGATTGGGCTGGGATTCCTGTTTGTGCCGCTGACCACCATTGCCTTTATCTCGATACCGAGGCGGCTCAATGCCGACGCGGCGGCGCTGTTTACCATGTTCCGCAACGTGGCGGGTTCGATTGGGATTTCGCTCTCGACGGCGGCGATAACCGAACGCTCGCAGGCGCACAGCGCCCATCTGGCGTACCACGCCTCGCCGTTTAACGAGCAGTTTCAGCTGGCGATTCGCGAAAGCGCGCAGGCGATCCAGAACTTCACCACGCAGGTGGGCGACCCGACCGGTATCGCCACCGGGCGCATGTACCAGACCATGATCGAGCAGTCGCGCTTCCTGGCCTACATCGACGTCTTCACCCTCCTGAGCGCGGTGGCCTTTTTACTGATTCCGTTTTGTTTGTTGCTCTCGCCGGTTAAGAGCGAGGGGAGTGCAGGAGCACATTGATGATACACAGACGTTTACACCCCCTGATGATAATGATGCTGCTGGTGGGCTGCGCCGTGGGGCCGGACTACCAGCAGCCCGCACCGCCTGCCGCTTCGCACTGGAACGACAGGGGCGACGGCGAGGTGAAGTCGAAAACAACCTCAGCCGCAACCAACCCGCGCTGGTGGAAAACCTTCGGCTCGCCGCAGCTCGACAGCCTGGTTGAACGCGCCATCGCAGGAAACCTGACGCTGCAGCAAACGGTGCTGCGCATCGCTGGCGCGCGCGAACAGATAAATCAGGCCGGCGGGGCCTTTTACCCGTCGGTGAACGGCAATCTGCAGGCAACCCGGCAGCAGCTTGGGCTGGAAGGGGAGCTAAAATCCCACGGCGTCTATGACCAGCTGGATAGCGTCGATCCTGAACTGAAAGGGGCGCTGGGGCCGCTGACGCAGCCAATAAACCTCTACCAGGGCAGCTTCGACGCCCAATGGGAAATTGACCTGTGGGGCAAGGTACGCCGCCAGGTGGAAGCCGCCGAAGCGCAGCAGAAAGCGGCGATAGAGCAGCGTAACGATGCCCTGGTGTCGCTGGAGGCCGAAGTCGCGCGCGCGTGGCTCCAGCTGCGCGGCGCACAGAGCATTATCGCCACGCTCAACACCCAGATTGAAAGCGCGCAGCAGACGCTGGATCTCACGGAAAGCCGCCAGCGCGGCGGGCTGTCTCCGCAGATGGACGTGGAAAACGCCCGTGCGCAGCTGGGCAATCTTGAAGCGCAGCTCCCGCAGTATCAGGCGCAGGAGCGGCAGGCGATGAACGGCCTTGCGATCCTGCTCGGCAAACCGCCGGGCGCGCTGGATGCGGAGCTGCAGACGGTTCAGCCGATGCCAGCCTTACCGGATATCGTGCAAACCGGTATCCCGTCAACGCTGGCGCGCCGTCGTCCGGACGTGCGCGAGGCCGAGGCGAACCTTCATGCCGCCACGGCGCAGATTGGCGTCTCGGTGGCGGAGCTGTTCCCGAGCTTCACCCTCTCCGGGCAGTTTGGCCTGCGCAACAGTGAAACTAACTGGCTGACCGACTGGAGCAGCCATTTCTACAGCTTCGGCCCGCAGGTCTCCATTCCCATCTTCCAGGGCGGCCGTTTGGTCTCCAGCGTCAAGGTGGCGCGCGCGCAGCAGGGTGCGGCGGTGCTGGACTATCGCCAGACGGTGCTGACGGCGCTCGGGGATGTGGAAAACGCGCTGGTGAGCTATCGCACCGACCAGCAGCGTGAAGCGGGGCTGGCGAAAACCATCGATGCGCTGCAAAACGCGTTCGACCTGGCAAGCGACAGCTACCGGCAGGGGATCGCCAGCTTTATCGACGTGCTGGACGCCCAGCGGCAGCTGGCGCAGGCCCAGCAGCAGCGCGCGCAGGCGCAGGTGCAAAGCGCCCTCGACCTGGTGGCGCTTTACAAGGCGCTTGGCGGCGGCTGGGAGCCGTATCAGCAGGTGCAGCTCCCGGACTACAAGGTCTTTGGCGACGCCCCGCGAGGCTAACGATTCAGAGGATTGGGCAAGAAACGGACAGGAACGCCACATTCGCGATAGCTGAGGGGCGGGTATAACTAACGGACACCCAATCGACATGCGAGGAAAGCGTTATGCGTTATCAAAAACTGGGCAATACCGGACTGTTTGTTTCTGAACTCTGCCTTGGCACCATGACCTTCGGCGGCGAGGGCGGCATGTGGGGCAAGATTGGCCAGCTTCAGCAAAACGAAGCCGAGCAGCTGGTAGGCCGCGCGCTGGATGCGGGCATCAACTTCATCGATACCGCCGACGTCTATTCGGAAGGGCGCTCGGAGGCGATCCTCGGGCAGGCGCTGAAAAACCTCAACGTTCCGCGCGAAAACGTGGTGATCGCCACCAAGGTGTTCGGCGAAACGGGCACCGCTGGGGTCAACTCGCGCGGCAGCTCGCGCTATCACATCATCAGCAGCGTGAAGGAGAGCCTGCGCCGCCTGCAGCTCGATCATATCGATCTCTATCAGCTCCACGGCTTTGACCCAGCAACACCGATTGAAGAGACGCTCTACGCGCTGGATAACCTGATGCAGCACGGCCACGTGCGCTACATCGGCGTTTCCAACTGGGCGGCGTGGCAGATAGCCAAAGCGTTGGGCATTTCGGAACGGCTGGGGCTGGCGCGTTTTGCGTCATTGCAGGCGTACTACACTATCGCCGGGCGCGATCTGGAGCGCGAGCTGGTGCCGATGATGCAGAGCGAAGGCGTTGGGCTGATGGTCTGGAGCCCGCTGGCGGGCGGCCTGCTGAGCGGCAAATATGGCCGTGACGGCACGAGCGAAACCGGAGGCCGCCGACTGGAGTTCGACTTCCCGCCGGTGAATAAAGATCGCGCCTTCGACTGCGTGGACGTGATGCACGTGATTGCGGAGAGCAAGGGAGTCTCCGTCGCGCAGATCGCGCTGGCGTGGCTGCTGCATCAAAAATCCGTGACCAGCGTCATCATTGGCGCGAAACGCGTCGATCAGCTGGATGACAATATTGCCGCAACCGGGGTCCGCTTAAGCGAGGACGAGCTTAAGCAGCTGGATGCGGTGAGCGCGCTGCCCCGAGAATATCCGGGCTGGATGCTGGAGCGGCAGGGTGAATACCGTCGCAGTCAGTTAGCTCAGCAGTAACCTTCCTTTTCCCCGGTGGCGCTTCGCTTACCGGGGCTACTATCTCTGGTCATTATTTCAACCCACCTCACAAAAAACGATCCTTCTCTTTGATTGATTTTTCATCTCGATCTATATGACTAGTCATGAAATTTAAATGACTAGTCATATAGGGAGCGAACATGAACCATTCATTGCCAGCCAACTTTTTATGGGGCAACTCGGTATCCAGCATGCAGACGGAAGGCGCCTGGAATGAGGGTGGAAAAGGGATGTCGGTGTATGACATTCGCGAAGCCGGGGAAAACATCTCCGACTGGAAAGTGGCGACCGACTCCTACCACCGCTACCGGGAAGATTTTGACCTGATGCAGGATCTGGGCATGAACTGCTACCGCTTCCAGATCGCATGGAGCCGCGTCTGCCCGCAGGGTGACGGCGATTTTAACGACGAAGGCATCGCGTTTTACGACCGCTTTATCGACGATCTCATTGCCCGCGGCATCGAGCCGATGATCTGCCTTTACCACTTCGATATGCCGCTGGCGCTGGCGCAGGAGTACAACGGGTTTAACGATCGTCGTGTGATGGACGCCTTTATTCGCTACGGCAAAAAGATGATCGACTGCTTCGGCGACCGCGTGAAGTACTGGCTGACCTTCAACGAGCAGAATATTTTCCACATGCCGGAGGCGTTCCGCATTTCCGGCTACATGAAAGGTGAGAAAACCCTGCGCGAGCTGTACGAGCTGCAGCATCACACCATGGTCGCGCATATGGCGCTGACCGAGTATCTGCACCAGACCAAACCGGGCCAGCTGATGGGCGGGATGCTGGCGCACCAGCTGATCTACCCGGCCACCTGCAAACCGCGCGATATCTTCTGCGCCCAGCAGTATGACGAGTTCCTCAACCAGAACCTGCTGCGCGTCTTTGCAGGCCAGGGCTACAGCCCGGCGGTAATGGCGGTGGTTGAGCAGGAAGGTTTTGGTGATATCTATCGGGCCGAGGATTTAGCACTTCTCGCGCGGACCAAAAACGACTACATGGCCTTCAGCTACTACGCCAGCAAAACGCTGGACAGCGATGCGATTCCCGAAGGCACCCCGGTAAACTATTACCTGCTGCACGGCGAGAAAAACAACCCATTCCTGAAGGCCACCGAATGGAACTGGCAGATCGATCCGCTCGGTTTTCGCACCATCATCACCCGCTATGCCAACGACTGGCGTCTGCCGGTATTCCCGATCGAAAACGGTATTGGGGTGATTGAATCCTGGGACGGCGTGAACCCGATAGAGGACACCTACCGCATCGACTACCACCGGGCGCATATCGAGGCGATGAAAGCGGCGATATTTGAGGACGGCGCAGAGGTCATCGGCTATCTCGGCTGGGGCCTGATCGACATTCTCAGCTCGCAGGGCGACATGCGCAAGCGCTACGGCGTGGTCTACGTCAACCGTGAGAACCACGACCTGAAAGACCTGAAGCGCGTGCCGAAGAAAAGCTACGCGTGGTTAAAACAGGCTATTCATACCAACGGACGCGAGATGTAAGCCGTACGCTGCCGGGCCGTTTTTGTGACTGATTGATGGGAACTATCCGCTATGTCTGAAGCAAAAATAACACCGAACATGCAGTCCTTTGTTGATAAATTTGTCGAGTTCTCGGCGCGCCTGGCCAACCAGGTGCACCTGCGCTCCCTGCGCGACGCCTTCGCCACGGTGATGCCCATTTTCATTCTCGCCGGTCTGGCGGTGCTGGTGAACAACGTGGTGTTTCCATGGATTTTTCACGGCGACACGCTCGCGCAGTTTAAGGTGTGGGGCGAGGCGATCATCAACGGCACGCTAAACATCGCCGCGCTGCTGCTGGCCCCGATGATTGCCTGGTCGCTGGCGCGCAACAAAGACTTCAACAATCCGGTCTCGGCAGTGGTTATCGCCGTCAGCAGCTTTATTATCATGATGCCGATGCGCCTGCAGCTCACCCCCGTCGGCAGTGAGACGACGGTGAACGTGACGCAGGTGCTGACGTTTGCCAATATCGGCTCCACTGGGATTTTTGCCGGAGTGCTGATTGGCCTGCTTTCGACGGAGCTGTTTATCGCCATTTCGCGCCTCAAGGCGCTGCACATTTCGCTTGGGGAGAACGTGCCCCCGGCGGTGAGTCAGTCCTTTACCGCGCTGATCCCAACTATCCTCACGCTCTCCCTGTTCGCGGTGCTGGCTGCACTGCTGGCAAACGTGCTGCATACGGATCTGATCCACCTTATTACGACCTTTATCCAGCAGCCGCTGCGGCTGATCAACACCAGCCTGCCGGGCACGATTTTCATCTACAGCTTCGGTAACTTCCTGTTCACGCTGGGTATTCATCAGTCTGTCGTCAACAGCGTGGTGCTGGAGCCGTTCCTGCTGATCAACACCAACGAGAACATGCTGGCCTTTGCCAACGGTCAGCCGATTCCGCACATCATCAATAACATCTTCGTGCCGACGTTTGGCATGGTGGGCGGCACGGGCAGCACGCTTTCGTTACTGATTGCTATCTTTATCTTCTCCCGACAAAAATCGGCGAAGCAGGTCGCGCGTCTGTCGCTGGCGCCCGGCTTGTTCAACATCAACGAGCCGGTGATCTTTGGTCTGCCCATCGTCTTTAACCTGCCGCTGATGATCCCGTTTGTGCTGCTACCCGCTATCGGCATTTATTTCGCGTGGCTTTGCACCACGCTGGGGTTAATGTCGCGCTGCGTGGTGATGATCCCCTGGACAACGCCGCCGATCCTGAGCGCCTGGCTGGCAACGGCGGGGGACTGGCGTGCGGTGGTGGTGCAGTTGGCAATCATTGTTTTTGGTGTATTCTTCTACCTGCCTTTCCTCAAGATTGCCGAGAGAGTGGCGTTGAAAAACAGCGGGATAGAAAACTAATTTAAGGAAGGACGATGGCGGCGAAGTACATCACCATAGCGCGGGAAATTAAAAAACGCATTATCAGCCAGCAGTATGCCGCCAATGAAACCCTGCCGGACCAGTTTGCGCTGGCGGCAGAGTTCAACACCAGCCGGATGACCATTCAGCAGGCCATGCGCCAGCTGATTGTCGAAGGGCTGGTCTATACCCGTCAGGGGCAGGGAACGTTTATTCGCAAAAACTTCCTGCAGCTCTCGCAGTGGGATCTCTCCGGCAGCGACTACTTTGGCGCCACCAAAACCTGGGAGCATCTTGGAACGGTGACCAGCCAGGTGGTGCATTTTGAACTGCGCTTCCCAAACGAGAAAGAGCAGGCGTCGCTGATGCTGAACGCCGATGCGCCCATCTATGACTTCATTCGTCTGCGCCTGCTAAACGGCGAGCCAATGTCGCTGGACTCAACGGTGATGCCGCTCAATCTGGTGCCTGGCCTGAACAAAAGCCATCTTGAAAGCTCGGTGTTCCAGTACGTGCAGGAGACGCTGGGGCTGAAGATTATGGGCTCGTATCGGGTGGTGCGCGCGTTAAAGCCGAACGCGCTGGACATGCAGCACTTAGTCTGTGAACAGACGGATCCGGTGCTGGAGGTTGAGCAGGTGATCTATCTTGAAGACGGCACGCCGCTGGAGTACGCCCACTGCCACTATCGGTACGACCACGGTGGCATCGTGATCGTTAATAACGGATAAAAAAAAGCGGGCATCGAAGCCCGCTTTTTTATGCACTACGTTATTAGTTCAAACGCACCGGCATACCGGAACGGTTTTGAACGGCCTGGTCAACAACGGTGGTTTCAACGTCAGCCTGAGACGTCACGGCCTGTACCGCGCTGTTCAGGTTGATTGGCACGATTTCGTTATTGTTGATCTGGTCTTCGCTGGTGGACAGCGGGTTGTGCACTTCGATGTAACGGCTACCGTCCGGTTCGGAGGTCGCTTTCACCGGTTCGTTGATGAACTGGACGCGCGTACCGACCGGCACGTTATCGAACAGGAACTTGATGTCTTCGTTACGCAGACGCACGCAGCCGTGGCTTACGCGCAGTCCGATACCGAAGTTGGCGTTAGTGCCGTGGATTGCGTACAGACGGCCAATGTACAGCGCGTACAGGCCCATTGGGTTGTCCGGGCCTGCTGGCACAACGGCTGGCAGCGGTTCGCCCGCCGCGATGTACTCAGCGTGCATTTTGGCGGTAGGGGTCCAGGTTGGGCCGGCTTTCTTACGCTCAACTTTGGTGGTCCAGTTCAGCGGGGTGTCTTTGCCCAGCTGGCCGATGCCGATTGGCAGCACGATCACGGTATTGGTGCCTTTCGGGTAGTAATACAGGCGCATTTCGGCGCTGTTGATCACGATACCTTCATGGACGGTGTCCGGCAGGATCAGCTGTTGCGGGATATTCAGCACGGTACCGGCTTTTGGCAGGTACGGGTCAACGCCCGGGTTTGCTTCCAGCATGTTTGACAGGCCAAGCTGATACTGTGCGGCAAAATATTCCAGCGGCTGAGAGTTACCTTCCGGCACAATCACCACCTGATTTTCACCCACCAGACGGCTACCGTCTGTCGGCAGAGGATAAGTTACCGCAGACGCGGTGTTACAAAAACCTACAACGGCTAACGCCGCCGCAAAAAGCGTTGTTAATTTCATGTTCATGTTATGCGAGGTATCTGAGCCACTCTGGCGATTGGTTGATAAGTCTGAATCTGTGATGGGAGCGCATTATATGTGCATTCCCGCTAACAGGGAATTCAGATGTGTACGAAATCACACTTTTTTCGAATTTGTTAAAGTTTAGTGGATAGTCGCAACACGGGATCTCAATTCGGAATTGTGGCATAATGCCGTGTTTATCACACTTTTCGCAGGAATCTCTCCGTGTTAGTTACCAGCAACGTCACTATGCAGTTTGGCAGTAAGCCGCTGTTCGAAAACATTTCCGTCAAATTTGGCGGCGGCAACCGTTACGGCCTGATTGGTGCCAACGGTAGCGGCAAATCCACCTTTATGAAGATCCTCGGCAGCGATTTAGAGCCGACGCTTGGCAACGTTTCGCTCGACCCTAACGAGCGCATCGGTAAGCTGCGTCAGGATCAGTTCGCCTTCGAAGAGTTCACGGTGCTTGATACGGTGATTATGGGTCACGGTGAGCTGTGGGAAGTGAAACAAGAGCGCGACCGTATCTATGCGCTGGCCGAAATGAGCGAAGAAGACGGCTACAAAGTGGCTGACCTCGAAGTGCTGTACGGCGAAATGGATGGCTATTCTGCCGAATCGCGTGCGGGCGAGCTGCTGCTGGGCGTGGGTATTCCGGTTGAGCAACACTACGGTCCGATGAGCGAAGTGGCGCCAGGCTGGAAACTGCGTGTGCTTCTGGCACAGGCGCTGTTCTCTAACCCTGACATTCTGCTGCTCGACGAACCAACGAACAACCTGGACATCGATACCATCCGCTGGCTGGAGCAGACGCTGAACGACCGCGACAGCACCATGATTATCATCTCGCACGACCGTCACTTCCTGAACATGGTCTGTACGCACATGGCAGATCTGGACTACGGCGAGCTGCGCGTTTACCCGGGCAACTACGACGAATACATGACGGCAGCCACGCAGGCGCGTGAACGTCTGCTGGCGGATAACGCCAAGAAGAAAGCGCAGATTGCTGACCTGCAGTCCTTCGTGAGCCGCTTCAGCGCTAACGCCTCTAAATCGCGTCAGGCAACCTCCCGTGCGCGTCAGATTGATAAGATCAAGCTCGACGAAGTGAAGGCCTCCAGCCGCCAGAACCCATTCATCCGCTTCGAGCAGGACAAGAAACTGTTCCGTAACGCGCTGGAAGTGGAAGCGCTGGCGAAGGGCTTTGATAACGGCCCGCTGTTTAAAAAATTCAATTTGCTGCTGGAAGTGGGCGAGAAGATTGCCATTCTGGGTGCGAACGGCGTGGGTAAATCTACCATGCTCAAAACGCTGGTCGGCGAACTTCAGCCGGATCACGGTACCGTCAAATGGTCTGAAAACGCGCAGATTGGTTACTACGCGCAGGATCATGAATACGAGTTCGAAAATGACCTGACCGTTTTCGACTGGATGAGCCAGTGGAAGCAGGAAGGTGATGACGAGCAGGTGGTGCGCGGTATTCTGGGCCGTCTGCTGTTCAGCCAGGACGACATCAAAAAGCCAGCCAAAGTGCTCTCCGGTGGTGAAAAAGGCCGCATGCTGTTTGGCAAGCTGATGATGGAAAAACCAAACATCCTGGTCATGGACGAACCGACTAACCACCTGGATATGGAATCTATCGAATCGCTGAACATGGCGCTGGAGATGTATCAGGGCACCCTGATTTTCGTCTCTCACGACCGTGAGTTCGTCAGCTCGCTGGCGACCCGCGTGATCGAAATTACGCCAGAGCGCGTGGTGGACTTCACCGGTAACTACGAAGATTACCTGCGCAGCAAAGGCGTCGATAACTAAAAAAAGCCGGGTGGCGGCTTCGCCTTACCCGGCCTACGTTTTATCCCCTCTCCCTGTGGGAGAGGGTTAGGGTGAGGGCATCAGGCCGCACTACACCACCCACTCACCCCCTTCAACCCCGTTCACCAGCAGCGTACGTTTTTCCCCTACCGGTAATGACACCTTCAGCGCTTTCCACGCCGGACGATAATCCCCGCGTGCGTTGACTTTCAGGTTGACGGTGGCGCCGTCGCACGCCATTTCCCACTCAACCCACAGCGCATTGCCGTTCTGGTAACCCCAGCTCTCGCCGTCGTCTTCAAACAGCAGCCCCGAGGTCGTGCCGACGCCCTTCACCGGGAACAGCTTCAGCTCGCGGGTATCGTCTTTTGCTGCACTCACGTGGGTGATGCGCTCGCTGAGCGGCAGTCCGGCACCGGCGCGCACCAGCAGCGGCAGTTTTTCCAGCGGCGCGTCGAGAACGATCCACTGGCCGCCCGCATACCACGCGTGGGTGTAAAAATCGTACCAACCGGTGTCGTTATCCGGCAGCCAGACGCGGCGCTCGCGCTGCCCGGCTTCGACGACGCTGGCGACCAGCACGTCGCGGCCCAGCAGGAAGTCGTCGCACTCCTCAAACGTCTGCGCATCCTGCTCGTGGTCGAGGAAGGTCGGGCGCAGCATCGGCTCGTCGTCGGCGTGCGCCTGCCACAGCAGGGTGTAGAGATACGGCAGCAGGCGGTAGCGCAGCTCAATCGCGCTGCGAATGGCCGGGGTAACGCCCGGATACATCCACGGCTCGTTCACGGTGTGGTCATCGTTCCACGAGTGAATGGTAAAGCGCGGGTGCATCACGCCGTTCTGCACCCAGCGTACAAACAGCTCGGCGTCCGGCTTGTCGCCGGAGAAACCGCCGACGTCGTGACCGACGTTGAACAGCCCGGACAGGCTCATCCCCAGCCCCATGCGGGTGTTGTAGCGCAGCGTGTCCCAGCTGGTGCGGTTATCGCCGCTCCATGTCTGAACGTAGCGCTGCATCCCGGCGCAGCCGGAGCGGGAAATCAGGTACGGACGCTTTTCCGGAGCAAAACGCTGCTGCGCTTCCAGCGAGGCGCGCATCATCAGCAGCGGCATCACCGGGCGGATGTGCTTGATGGCGATCTCCTTGCCGAAGCCAAAGCAGCGCGCTTCCCCGTCCCACACTTCATATTCGTTGTTGTCGTTCCAGGTGGAGTCGATGCCCATCTCCAGCAGCTGCGTGGTGACGCCGTTCTGCCACCACCGCACCGTCTGCGGGTTGGTAAAGTCGAGGTGCGAGCCTTCGTCATCCCAAAAGCTGGAACGTTCCGGCGCATCGGTTTCTGAATCACGGATGAACAGGCCACTTTCCGCGACTTCGCTATAGCGCGGATGGTCCTGCAGCAGGCACGGCTTAATGTTAGCCGCCAGCTTCAGCCCCGCGTCGTGGAAGGCCTGGCTCATCACCTTCGGCTGCGGCACCTTGTCATAGTTCCAGTTGAAGACGTAGCGCTTGCCGTTGATGGAGGTATAGCCGGAGGAGAGCTGGAACGAGTCACACGGAATCGCGTGCTCTTCGCACAGACGGATAAAGTTCATCAGCTGGTTTTGCGCGTCCGGCGCGTCGGTGTAGTGCATGGTCGAGCCGCTGTAGCCCAGGCTCCACTTCGGCCCGAACAGCGTTTTACCGGTCAGGCGCACGAAGGCTTTGGTGACGTCCAGCACCTGCCTGCCGGTAAAGATGTAGTAATCGATATCGCCCGCTTCCGCCTGCCAGCGGCGATAGGCGGTGTGGTAGTTGTCGATTTCGTTGCCCAGATCCAGCCAGCAGCTGCTCAGGTTGTCGTAGAACAGGCCGTAGCTCACGTCGTCGCGGCGGGCGATGGTGAAGGGGATGTGCTTGTAAAGCGGGTCCGTACTCACCGCGTTGTAGCCCATCGCATCCAGATTTCGCATCTCATAACGTTTGCCGTTGCGCTGCAGATCGCCCGCTTTCTCGCCCAGGCCGTAAAAACGCTCGTCCTTACGACGGCTCAGGTAGTGCGCCACGCCGTCGCCGTGGGCGTTCAGCAGGTAGGCGCTGGTCGGACGGTCGTTGACCAGCGGCTGCCACTCGCCCGCGTCGTTGCGGTAGTGCCACTCCAGCCACAGCGGCTGGTGGACCGTCACGCGCAGCCGTTCGGTGGCCACGGTTAACGTCTCACCCTGCTGCGTCAGGTTCCAGGCCGGGCAGGAGAAACCGCTTATGTCGTCACGACGGCGGCCTTCCCAGGGCACGTCTTTTTCCGGCGCGATGCTCCAGGTGCGGTCCAGCGCCAGCTCGCCTTTGCGCTTAATCAGCACGCGGAACAGGTTCTCTTCCAGCACGTACAGGCACAGGCGGTGCTGGTTATCGACCAGCAGCTCAAGATGGTTCGCGGACTGCTTATCTACGGTCCAGTTTTTCAGCGTTTTCATATGCAATACATCCACTATCAGGCGCGCTTGGCGCGACGTTCAGCAATAAATGCTACCAGGAAGACAGCGCCAATCAGGTCAAAGAAGCCCATGGCAATAAAGAGCGGGTTAAAGCCAATCTTGTCGGCGGTCACGCCAATCAAAAGAGAGAACAGGAAGCTGGCGATCCACGCCGCCGAGCCGCGCATGCCGTTGACGGTTGCCATCTGGCCTTTATCGAACGACTCCACGACCAGGGCGCTCAGCATGCAGGAGATGATCTGGTGCCCGAAGCCGCCGATGGAGATCAGCACGATGGTGATGTACGGGTCGCGGGTAATGGCCACGATGCCCAGCGAGATCATCAGGAATGCGCCCGTCACGGAGCTGGCGACCACGGAGTTAACGCGGGAGCAGCCGAACCACCGGGTGTAGAGCCGGGTAAGATAGCCGCTCGCCACGCTGCCGAGGTCGGCGGCGAGGAACGGCAGCCAGGCAAACATCGCAATCTGCTTCAGATCCATGCCGTGCTCTTTGGCGAGGTACAGCGGCACCCAGAAGCTCAGCACCGCCCAGGCGGGTTCCGCCATAAAGGCCGGGATGGCGATACCGTAGAAGCGTTTGTTCTTTGAGACGGTTTTCAGCGCGGTAAGGAAGGGCAGTTTGACCGCAGGCGGTTCGTTATCCTGCTTGATAAACGCCAGTTCATCTTTGCCCAGGTTCGGGTGCTGCTCCGGGTTGTGATAGAACGCCCACCACAGAACCACCCAGACCAGCGCCAGCACGCCGGTAAACATAAACGCGCCCTGCCAGCCAAAGGAAGCATGCGCGAAGTAGATAATTGGCGGTGCCAGCATCGCGCCGATGGAGAAGCCCACCCCGGCCCAGCCGGCGGCAACGGGACGCTCCGATTTCGGGAACCATTCGCCGATGGTTTTGGCGTTTGCCGGCGTGGCGGCGGCTTCGGAGGCACCCATAAAGAAGCGCAGGATGGCAAGGTGCAGCCAGCTTCCTGCGCCCGCGTGCAAGATACACATCAGCGCCCAGAGGCAGGCGCAGACCATAAAGCCAATCTTCAGGCCGATAACGTCAATCAGCCAGCCGCACAGGGGCTGGAAAATGGTATACGCAATCTGGAAAGCGCCGACGATCCAGGAGTATTGCTCGGTGGTGATCCCGAGGCTCTCCTTCAGCTCCGGCGCGAGGATACCCAGTGAATTTCGGGTGATGTAGTTGACGGTGACGCCCAGTAAGAACAGCACCAGCACGTACCAGCGCAGGTTCTTAATGACGCGACGGGTTTTGCTTGTCGCAACGGTGTTATTGATGTCCTGACTCATTTTACTCTCCACAAGACGGACGGTAAGGGGACGGAGGTTCAGGTGTCACACACATTGTTATGGCTTTGATTTCTATCCGTTTAAAATGCTTAAGTTGCTATACAACTAGTATGGAAGTTGTGTGACAGGTTCACCTTAAGGGAGAAAATGAGCGGGCAATAGTGGATTTTGTGCAAAATTTCTCATAACCAACGCAAAGCCTCTGGCATGATGGCTTTTATGTCAGCTATTTCCTGATGAGTACGCTATGAAAATTTTTTCATTTCACAAAGGGAGCCAGATCACAAAATGGACAAAAGGCTAAAAATCACCGAAATCGCCGCCCGTACGCAGCTCTCGATCAGCACCGTGTCGCGGGTGCTGGCGGGGAAAGCGAATACCAGCGAAAAGGCGCGCGCAAAGGTGCTGGCCTGCGCGCGGGAGCTGGGGGTGATGGACGGCATGGCGGCGGGGCGGTTGCTGCTTAACAGCCTGGTGGTTTTCGCTCCGCAGCGGGCGTTTGACGAGCGGTCCGACATCTTTTACTACCGCGTGATCCAGAGCGTAAGTAAGGGGCTCGCCTCGCACGAGGTTCGCCTGCGCTACTGTGCGCTCGAGGAGAATGACAGCGACGCGCAGCTGTTTTTGGCGCGCATGAATGAGCCGGATACGCAGGCCGCCATTCTCCTGGGCATCGACGACCCTCATATTCACGATCTGGCCGTGGATGTCGGTAAACCCTGTATGCTGATTAACTGCCGTGACCGGCACATGCGCCTGCCTGCGGTCGCGCCCGATCACCGCGCCATTGGTGAACGCGCCGCGGATTACCTGTTTGAAATGGGGCATCGCGAGGTGATGAACGTGCTCTGCCTGAGGCGCTACACCATGGAGCTGCGCCTGTCGGGGATCCGCGATGCGTGGCAGTCGCACAACCTGAAATTCAACGACAAGCGCGATCTGCTGGTGGTGCCCAGCTTCAGCGCCAAAGAGACGGAACAGCTGGTCAGCGAGTGGCTTAACCAGCTGAAGGGAAAAGACCTGCCGACGGCATTTCTTGTCGGCGGCGACTTTATGGCGGCGGGCACCATTAGCGCATTACAAAAGCACGGCCTGCGCGTGCCGCAGGACGTCTCGGTGATGAGCATCGACGGGTTTAACCTGGCGGCGATTCAGGATGTGCCCTTAACGGCCGTGCACGTTCCTCGCGATGAGCTGGGAACCGAAGCGGTGCATATGCTCCAGCAGCGGCTGATGCGCCCGGACGCGCCGGTGGGGACGTTACTGCTTAACGGTACGTTGACCGTTCGGGATTCGGTACGGCGGATACGTCAGGGGAAACGACGCACCGCCGTAGAGCGGGAAGGGCTGTACGACAGTTAAACCATGCCCAGCGCGCGCTTGCCGTGGATGTTCAGGTCGTTCACGGTAAAGCGATCCTGCCAGGTTTTTTCGTAGTCTTCACGCGGGAAGTCTCCCGGCGAGGCGCCGGTTTCCAGCGCTTCCTTGACCTTTTTCGCGTAGGCGAGGTTCTTCTCGCACATCGGCGCGGCAGGGATGTACATCACGTTGCCCCAGCCCTTTTGTTCTTCCACTGGCGCAACGGAGTGGATCACGTCGCAGTGCCACCATACGGAATCACCGGCCTCCAGCGCCGGAATGCTGCTCAGCGCTTCGATGAGCAGCGGATGCCACTTCTCAGAAATCGGCAGCACGCGCCCCGGCGCCACGCCGCAAAGCTCGTCTTCCGGCACGTCGTCCAGCAGCGGGCGCAGCAGAATATAGGCCATCGCTTCAGGGATTGGCACTACGTGCAGCAGCCCCTGGCCCGGGATCATGTCCGACAGCGCGGTCCAGCCCTGGAAGGTGCGGAATACCGAGCATTTGGTGGTGTTATCCACGGTGTACTCTTCCACTTCGGTACGGTGCGCGGCGTTCCACGGATCGTATTTTTCGACGTTGCCGTCAAACACGCGGGCAAAGACCTGCTGATAGGCCGGCAGCAGCCAGCGCTCCAGCGCGCCGGAATCGGTATGCGCCCCCAGCCCTTTCGACGTTGTTCCCGGCGGACGGCGGCGGATGCGGTCCGGGTAAATCACGCTCACGTCCGGGTCGAACCACTGCTTGCCGTTGCTCTCGAATGTCCATAAACGGTTAAGGAACGACTGCACCTGCGCCATCTCTTCGCTCTGGCGGGCCTGCATCTGCGCCTGCGACCAGTAAATCGGGAAAATTTCCGGGCGAGAGGCCGTTAAGGTGCCGAAGAAGTTATCGCCCGGCCCTTTGTACACTTCGTCAAATTTGTTCAGATCGAGGTAGTCGAGCATTGACTGATCCCACGCCAGCGCCTGCTCGCGCGGGAAATGACCTTTAATCACCGCGCAGCCGCGGCGTTTAACGGCTTCGCGCTGTGCGTCGGTAATGGTGCCGTTTTTCACGTCCGCAAACGGGATCGCCGGCCAGACGGATTCGCCTTTGTTTTTCAGGGCGTTAAGTTCCGCCACGCGGGTGGCAATTTTATCGCTGAGCCTGTCGAATACCGCCTGCACGTCGCCGATCTGCGCGCGTAACTCACGTTTCAACTGACGGATTGCCGCTTTGTGATCCGCTGGCAAAGTTTCACTGGTAAAGGTCATAACTGCCTCGCATCTTTCATTCGAAAGTAAAAGTATCTACAAGTGATACTTTAAGTTAAAAATAAGTTAATGCAAGTTTAAAAGGTTGACGTGTGCCACAGGTTAGAAAAAGAGTGAGGCAGCCGGAGCGAGGCTCCGGCGGGGAGGGAATCAGGCGTCGAACGGGGAGTGGTTGTCGAGCACGGCCTGAATGACGTTCAGCGCGCCCTGATGGTTGTTGTCGTCGGTGCTATAGCGGCTGATTTCTTTGATGCTTTCCGCCGCGTTGCCCATCGCAAACGAGTATTTCACCAGCTTCAGCATTTCGGCATCGTTGCCGCTGTCGCCAATCGCCACACATGCCTGCGGAGAGATTTTCCAGCGTTTCAGCAGGCGGCTGATGCCGTTGGCTTTGTGCAGGCCGGGGATAATCAAATCCACAAACCCAAAGCCGCTGGTAACCGGCTTCATGATGCCGTCCAGGGAGACGTGAAGTTTATCCACCAGCGTCGGGATATCGCTGTCCGGCAGGTTCAGGGAGAACTTAAACAGCACGTCGTCAATGTCGCGGTAATCGCTGATGCGCTTTAAGCGGTGATAGTGCTTTGACATCAGCAGCACGAATTCTTCTGGAGCCTGGTCGCTGACGTAGGCGCTCTCCAGCCCGCAGGCCACGAAGTTCAGCCCTTTGTCTTTCAGCAGCTCGCCAATGACGATTTGTGATTCATTACGGGTTAATTCCCCGTGGAAAATCTGTTCGCCGCGATCGAAGACCAGCGCACCGTTTTCTGCCACGAAGGAGATCTGCTCTTTCAGCTCCGGAAAAAAAGAGATGAGCTGGTAATACTGGTTGCCGCTGGCGACAACGAATTCAATATTACGGGCTTTCAGCTGTTCGAACTGCGCCTGGAAGCGGTCACGATCGTACTGCTTGGCATCATCAAGGAAAGTTCCGTCCATATCGGTGACGATAACGTTAACGGTCATACTGTGCTCCTGGGTCACTGCGTTTTGAAACATTCTAATAACAAGGTGACGGGGAGCACAAATTTAATTTCGAATGAAAGTCAGAAAGCCGGGTGGCGGCTTCGCCTTACCCGGCCTACGGGGAGATAATGTAGGCCCGGTAAGCGCAGCGCCACCGGGCGTTTTTTTACAGCGTATGCTCAGTACGGGCGATAATATCGTCCTGCGCGTCCGGCGACAGGGCGGTGAAGAACGCCGAGTAGCCCGCCACGCGCACCACCAGGTCACGGTACTGATCAGGGTGTTTCTTCGCTTCCATCAGCGTTTCTCGCGACACGATGTTGTACTGAATATGCCAGCCCTTATGCACCTCGAAGAAGGTGCGCAGCAGCACCATCAGCTTCTGGCGGTCGCTGTCGTTTTCCAGCGTTGCCGGGTTCAGCTTCTGGTTCAGCAGCACGCCGCCCAGAATCGCCTCCGTCGGCAGTTTACCGACTGAGCCAATCACCGCCGTCGGGCCGAGGTGATCGGTACCGGAGGCCGGGCTTGCCCCTTCCGCCAGCGGGGTGTGCGCCTTCCGTCCGTCCGGGGTGGCCATTGTCGCGGCGCCAAACGGCACGTTTGCGGAAATAGAAGAGGTGCCCGCGTAGTAGTTACCGCCAATCGGGCCGCGGCCGTAGCGCGGGTTGTGGTACTGCTTCAGCTCCTCGATATAGGTCTCATACGCACGCGTCAGCAGCAGGTCGACGCTGTCGTCGTCGTTACCGTACTTCGGCGCGCCGTTGATCAGGCGCTGACGCAGCTGCTCGTGGGTCAGCCCGTCATAGTCGTCCGCCAGCGCGGCCGCCAGCTGCTGCTGACCAATGGTTCCCTGGTCAAACACCAGCTTTTTCACCGCCGCCAGGCTGTTGCCGAGGTTGGCGATCCCCACCTGCAGGCCGGAGACCCAGTCATACTTCGCGCCGCCCTGCTTGATGCTTTTCGCGCGCTCGATGCAGTCATCAACCAGCGCCGAGCAGAGAATATCGTGGACGTTCTCTTCCAGCATAGTGTCCACCACGTACTCAATCTCGATGGATTTACGGGTGTAGTAGCGGATCTGGCTGTCCCACGCTGCCATCACCTCCTCGAAGTTGTCGAAGTTACCGGCAGAGAGCGCTTTCTCCTGCGGCAGGAACACCCTGCCGCTGGTGGCATCGCGGCCGCCTTCCAGCGCGGCCAGCATCACGCGGGCGAAGTTGATAAAGCTCATGCCGGTGCAGCGGTAGCCCCACTTGCCGCCGACCGCGGTTTCGATGCAGCCGATGGCCGCGTAGTCGTAGGCGTCGTCTCGTTCAACGCCGAGCTTAATGAATTCCTGAATGACGATTTCATCGTTGTTGAAGGCGGGCATCCCGAAGCCGCAGCGGATCACCTGCACGCAGGCGTCGAGGAAGTCGTTGCTCATGCCCGCGTGGTAGCGCACGCTCAGGTTCGGCTGGGTGGAGCGCAGGCGACCGCAGGATTCCAGAATCGCGTAGGAGAGCGGGTTCACCGCGTCCATCGGCTCGCCGTTGACCAGCTTCTGGCCGCCGATGGTGACGTTCTGGTACAGCGGGCTGCCGGCGGAGGCCTTGGAGTGCGAGCCGGAGCGGATCTTGTTCACTTCCAGCAGCTTCAGCCAGCAGCTGTGCAGCAGCTCGATGGCGTGCTCGCGGTCGAGGCTCTGGTTCAGCTCCACGTCGCGGCGGTAGTACGGATAAAGATACTGGTCCATACGGGCAAAGGAGACGGAGTGGCCGTTGGACTCAATCTGCAGGATCAGCTGAATGAAGTAGCACAGCTGCAGCGCCTGCCAGAAGGTTTTTGGCGGCTCGTGGGCGATGACGTCACAGTTCTCCGCCATTGCCAGCAGCTCATCGCGGCGGCTTTCGCGGGTTTCCGTTGACGCCATTTCGCGCGCCAGCTCGGCAAAGCGTTTGATATGCAGGCTGACGGCCTCCAGCACGATATCAATCGCTTTCAGGAACTGGTCACCGTGCAGGTCTTCCAGCACCGTCAGGTTGATACGCGAGCGGCGCTCGGCTACCTTAGCGCGCATGCCGTCGAGCCCTTTTTCCAGCACCAGCGGGAAGTTCACGGCCAGGTGCGCGTCGCCGGAAGTCATGTTGCCTTCGGCTTTGATAATGCCGGTTTCCAGCAGGCCTTTCTGCTCGTCGGTGAACATGCCGTAGCAGCGATCCTGCACCGTCTGGCCGCGCCACCACGGGCAGATCTCATGCAGCACGCGCTTGTTCTCTTCGCTCACCGCAAAGCCCGCGCCCGGGCGATCGGCCAGATCGTCGATCTCTTTCTCAATCCAGGAGACGGTGTATTCCGGGAAAATCGGCGCGGCGCGCACTTCGCTTGCCTGGTTACCGATAATCAGCTCGTCGTGTTTGATCCAGATGGTGCGTTCCGCCAGGTGATGCGCCAGCGCCAGAGCGCGGCGTACCGGGATCGGCTTATCCATGTGCTGCTGGTACATTTCGGTGTAATGCTGCGCGCGCTCGGTACAGACCGGCGGCTTAACGATATGCACCAGCGCCGTTTTGTGCGCTTTAATGCGCTCGCTGAGGGTGTTGAGATTCAGGGTTGTCATAGGTTTATCCTCGTAAGGTCGCGGTTAACCCTTTCTGGCAGGCGTACTGCTGCGCGAAGTCCAGCAGGGCAGGGTTATCCAGCGGTTTGTCAGGGGCAGAGTAGGGTTGGCCGAGCAGGGTGTATTTGTTCATGCCCAGCGTGTGATACGGCAGAAAATGAATATCCTCGACGCCGAGTTCGTCGGCGGCGAAGTTGGTAATGGCGGTTATGGACGCTTCATCGGCGTTAAAGCCCTGGATCAGCGGCACGCGGATGGTGATTTTCTTGCCGGCCACCGCCAGGCGTTTCAGATTATCCAGAACGCGTTTGGCCGAGCCGTCCGTCCACCGTTTGAAAACGTCGCCGTCGACGTGCTTCAGGTCGGCGAGGAACAGATCGACGTAGGGTAATGACGGCTCGATATAGTGCCACGGCACGTGAAGGCAGGTTTCGACGGCGGTGTGAATACCCTGTTCGTGGCTGGCTTTCAACAGCACGTGCGCCAGCTCCGGGTTCATAAACGGCTCGCCGCCGGAGAGGGTGATCCCGCCGCCGCTGCGGTCGTAAAAAGGCTTATCGCGCAGCACGGTTGCCATGATCTCTTCCACCTGCTTCTCTTCACCGCAGACGGTAAGCGCCTGCGTCGGGCAGCAGTCGGTGAGGGCATTGAGCGTATCATCACTCAGTTTTTCGCGGTGGATGACCATCCCGTTCAGCGCGCGTTCAATACAGCCCGGCGCCGCCTGCTGGCACAGGTCGCAGCCTTCAAGGCACAGGCGCGCATCAAACAGCACGTCCCGGCTGCGGGATCGGCTTTCCGGGTTCTGGCACCAGCGACAGCCCAGCGAGCAGCCCTTCAGGAACACCACGGTTCGAATACCGGGGCCATCGTGGGTAGAGTAACGCTGAATATTGAAGATCATGATTTCGCCTCTCATCTTGCATATGAAGATTAAATTACTTTCGAATGAAAGTTATCTTGATTCAGGTCAACTCTTGAGCAGGTTTTGTCGTGATAGGGTAAGTGCAGGCTAATTTTGAGGGCGACATCATGGAACTTTATCTCGACACATCTGACGTTGCGGCAGTGAAAAAGCTGGCGCGTATCTTCCCGCTGGCGGGCGTGACCACCAACCCAAGCATCGTGGCGGCAGGCAAAACGCCGCTGGAGGAGCTGCTGCCAGCGCTGCACGACGCGCTGGGCGGCAAAGGACGTCTGTTCGCCCAGGTGATGGCGACCACTGCCGAAGGAATGGTGGAGGACGCGCGCAGGCTGCGCGCCATCATTAACGACCTGGTAGTGAAAGTGCCGGTGACCGCAGAAGGGCTGGCGGCGATCAAGATGCTGAAAGCCGAAGGCATCCCGACGCTGGGCACGGCGGTATACGGCGCCGCGCAGGGGATGTTCTCCGCGCTGGCGGGAGCGGAGTATGTGGCGCCCTACGTTAACCGCGTCGACGCGCAGGGCGGGGACGGTATCCAGACGGTTGTTGAGCTACAGCAGCTGCTGACGCTGCACGCCCCGCAGTCAAAGGTGCTGGCCGCGAGCTTTAAAACGCCGCGTCAGGCGCTGGACTGCCTGCTGGCAGGGTGCGAGTCCATCACGCTGCCGCTGGACGTGGCGCAGCAGTTTATTACCTCTCCGGCCGTGGATGCGGCGATTGTGAAGTTTGAGCAGGACTGGCAGGGGGCGTTTGGACGGACGTCGATCTAATGCTGTTGCCGGGTGGCGCTCACGCTTACCCGGCCTACGTTCGAGCCGTTGTAGGTCGGGTAAGGCGGAGCCGCCACCCGACTTTTTATTTGCTACAAACCTCACACCCCGGGTTACGCATCAGTTTCATCTCGCGGAACTGGCAGGTCATCGCGTCATACATCACGATTTTCCCCGCTGCCGGGGTACCGTAACGCGCCAGCACCTTGATTGCTTCCATTGCCTGCATCGACCCAATCACGCCGACCAACGGCGCCATCACGCCCGCCTCAACGCAGGTCAGGGCGTTCTCGCCGAACAGGCGGCTCAGGCAGCGGTAGCAGGGTTCGCCTTCCGCGTACGTGAAGACGCTGATTTGCCCCTCCATGCGGATCGCCGCGCCGGAGACCAGCGGGATTTTGTGGGCAAAACAGCCTGCGTTCAGCTGGTTACGGACGGTGACGTTATCGGTGCAGTCGAGCACCAGGTCATGCTGCGCAATCTGCGCCGACAGCGCGTCGTCATCCAGCATCTCGCCAATCAGGGTAAACTGAACGTTGGGGTTGATGCGCGCCAGCGCCGTGCGGGCAGAGTCCACTTTCGGCTGGCCAACCGTCGCGTCGCTGTGCAGCGTCTGGCGCTGCAGGTTGGACACCGATACGGTATCGAAATCCAGCAGCGTCATGCGGCCCACGCCTGCCGCGGCAAGGTACTGCGCGGCGGCGCAGCCCAGGCCGCCGAGACCGACAACCAGCACGTTTGCTGCCTTAAGCGCTTCCTGCCCTTCAAAGTCAAACCCGCGCAAAACAATCTGGCGGTTGTAGCGCATCATCTCCTGGTCGCTCAGCTCCACCGTCATCTCAGCCTCCGAACAGGTGATTAAAGCTTTCGACCTCAACCCACTCGCCTGCTTCCACATTGCCGCGCTCGCGCTCCAGCACGATAAAGCAGTTGCCCTGGCTGAAGGAGCTAAAAATGTGCGAGCCCTGATGCCCGGTGGTGCTCACTTCCAATTCGCCGTCCGCGTTGCGCGCCAGAATGCCGCGCTGGAAATCGAGGCGGCCGGGTGATTTTTTCAGGCGCGTGGCGGCGCGCACGCGCTGGCGTGCCGGCAGCGGGCTGGCGCTGTTGCCGGAAAGCTTCGCCAGCAGCGGGATCGCCAGCTGGTAGAAGGTGAGTGCCGCCGAGACCGGATTACCCGGCAGGCCACAGAACCAGCTGTGTTGAAGTTTGCCAAAGGCGAACGGTTTGCCCGGCTTGATGGCGAGCTTCCAGAAGGCGATTTCGCCCAGCTCCTCGAGCATGGTTTTGGTGTAATCCGCTTCGCCCACGGAGACGCCGCCGGAGCTGATGACCACGTCGGCGGATTTATCCGCTTCGATAAACGCGGCGCGCAGTTTTTCCGGGTCGTCAGGAATGATGCCGAGGTTAATCACCTCGCAGCCCATCTGCTCCAGCATCAGGTGCACCGCCAGGCGGTTGGTATCGTAAATCTGGCCCTCCTGCAGCGGCTGGCCCGGCAGCTGCAGCTCGTCGCCGGTGGAGAAAACGGCGACGCGCACCTTGCGGATCACGTCGATTTCAGCAACGCCGAGCGAGGCCAGCACCGGCAGCTCAGCGACCGTCAGCTTTTGCCCGGCGGCAAAGACCGTTGCGCCAAGCGTGATATCTTCGCCCGTGCGGCGGATGTTCTGGCCCGCTTTGACGCTGGCGGTAAAACGCACGCCGTCGTCCGTCTGTTCCGTCTCTTCCTGCATTACCACGGCATCGCAGCCTGCCGGAACGGGCGCACCGGTCATGATGCGCACGCAGGTGCCCGCAGGCCATTCGCCGCTAAACGGCTGACCCGCAAAGGCTTTACCCGCCACCGGCAGGGCGTTACCCGCCTGAATATCCGCCAGGCGTACCGCGTATCCGTCCATCGCGGAGTTATCAAACCCCGGCACGTTAAGCGGGGAGACAATATCGCGGGCGGCAATGCGGCCAAAACAGCGGACGAGGGGCAGCGTCTCTACGTCATGCAGCGGGGAAATACGGTCAAGCATCTGCGTGAGTGCCGTCTCAAGCGGCATCAGTCCGGCGGTAAAATCCATGGTGGGCTCCTGCGGAGTAACAACGAAAGCGCTCATTATGGCAGAAAAGTGCGGCTAACTGTATGACCCGATGGGTGTACGCTTTACATCACAGTTGCGTCTTTCTATATTCAAAAATCATCTGAAGTTTCATCGACGATAATGATATTTATAGAAAAAGCCGCAAATCAGGCTGACGGGTGAGGCGAAATGGTTAATGCGGTAATCGCGATTCATGGTGGCGCCGGGGCAATCACCCGTGCACAGCTCAGCCCTGAGCTTGAGAAGCGCTACATTGATGCGCTGTCCACCATCGTGGAAACGGGCCAGCGAATGCTGGAGGCGGGCGAGAGCGCGCTGGATGTGGTCACCGAGGCGGTGCGCCTGCTGGAAGAGTGCCCGCTGTTTAACGCGGGGATTGGTTCAGTCTATACGCGGGATGAAACCCACGAGCTGGACGCCTGCGTGATGGACGGGATTACCCTGAAAGCGGGAGCGGTAGCGGGCGTGAGCCGTCTGCGAAATCCCATTCTGGCCGCGCGTCTGGTGATGGAGGCGAGCCCGCACGTGCTGCTGGCGGGGGCGGGCGCAGAGCAATTTGCCTTCGAGCACGGGATGGACGCGGTATCGCCCGATCTGTTTTCCACCGAGGAGCGTTACCAGCAGCTGCTGAACGCCCGCACGGCAGGAAAGACGCAGCTTGACCACGCCGCGCCGCTGGATGAGCGCACCAAAATGGGCACCGTTGGCGCGGTTGCGCTCGATAAAGAAGGCAATCTTGCTGCCGCAACCTCGACCGGCGGGATGACCAACAAGCTGCCTGGGCGGGTAGGCGACAGCCCGCTGCCGGGGGCAGGATGCTATGCCAATAACGCCACGGCCGCGGTGTCCTGTACCGGAACCGGCGAAGTCTTTATTCGTGCACTTGCGGCATACGACATCACCGCGCTGATGGACTACGGCGGACTAAGCCTGAGCGAGGCCAGCGAGCGCGTGGTGATGGAGAAACTGCCCGCGCTGGGCGGCGTCGGCGGGCTTATTGCGGTGGATCGCGAGGGGAACGTGGCGTTGCCGTTCAACAGCGAAGGGATGTACCGCGCCTGGGGCTATGCGGGTGATGAGCCCAGTACGGGGATTTATCGTGAATAAGGGGGTAACGCGTGCCGCACAGTGAAGAGCTGGACAACCGGGAAGTACTGGCGGTTCATCAGCTGAATATTGCCTTTCAGGAAGAGCGGCAGTTCATCCCTGCAGTACAGAATTTATCGTTTTCGCTCAACCGCGGCGAAACGCTGGCCATCGTGGGGGAGTCCGGTTCAGGTAAATCCGTCACCGCGCTGGCATTGATGCGCCTGCTTGAACAGACGGGCGGGCAGGTGACCAGCGAGCAAATGCTGCTGCGCCGCCGCAACCGACAGGTCATCGATTTAAACGAACTGAGCGCCTCGCAGATGCAGGGCGTGCGCGGGGCGGATATCGCGATGATCTTCCAGGAGCCGATGACCTCGCTGAACCCGGTCTTTCCGGTGGGAGAACAAATTGCCGAGTCCATTCGGCTGCATCAGGGTCTGAGCGGCGATGAAGCGCTCCTTGAGGCTAAACGGATGCTAGAGCTGGTACGTATTCCGGAGGCGCAGGCCATTTTAGCGCGCTACCCGCACCAACTTTCCGGCGGCATGCGCCAGCGCGTGATGATCGCCATGGCGCTGTCGTGCCGCCCGGCGGTGCTGATCGCGGACGAGCCGACGACCGCGCTGGATGTCACCATTCAGGCGCAGATCCTGCAGCTGATCAAAGTCCTGCAGCAGGAGATGGACATGGGGGTGATCTTTATCACCCACGATATGGGCGTGGTCGCCGATATTGCCGATCGCGTGCTGGTCATGCACCAGGGCAATGCCGTGGAGACCGGCAGCGTAGAGCAAATATTCCATGCGCCCGTTCACCCCTACACCCGCGCGCTGCTGGCGGCGGTGCCGCGGCTTGGCGCAATGAACGGCAGCGATTTACCGCGCCGTTTCCCGCTAATCTCCCAGGGCGATCCGGGGCGGCAGGAAGCGGAGACCGAGCAGGATACGGTGGTGCCGGGCAAGCCGATCCTTGAAGTACGCGATCTGGTCACCCGTTTTCCCCTGCGCAGCGGAATACTGAACCGCGTGAAGCGCGAAGTGCATGCGGTTGAAAACGTCAGCTTTGACCTATGGCCAGGCGAAACGCTGGCGCTGGTGGGGGAGTCCGGCTGCGGTAAATCCACCACGGGGCGGGCGCTACTCAGGCTGGTGGAATCGCAGGAAGGGAGTATTACCTTCAACGGCGAGCGCATTGACACCCTGCCGGAGAGCAGGCTGCAGGCGGTACGCCGGGATATTCAGTTTATTTTTCAGGATCCGTATGCCTCGCTCGATCCGCGCCACACGGTGGGGTACTCCATTATGGAGCCGCTGCGGGTGCATAACCTGCTCGACGGTGAAGCGACGCAGCGCCGCGTGGCCTGGCTGCTGGAGCGGGTGGGCCTGAAGCCGGAGCACGCCTGGCGCTATCCGCACGAATTTTCCGGCGGCCAGCGGCAGCGCATCTGCATAGCGCGGGCGCTGGCGCTGAACCCGAAGGTGGTGATTGCGGACGAATCTGTTTCAGCGCTGGACGTCTCAATCCGCGCGCAAATCATCAATTTACTGCTCGATTTACAGCGGGATTTGGGGATCGCGTTCCTGTTTATCTCCCACGACATGGCGGTTGTGGAGCGCATCAGCCACCGCGTGGCGGTGATGTACATGGGGCAGATCGTCGAGATTGGCCCGCGCCGCGCGGTCTTTGAAAACCCGCAGCATCCGTACACCCGCAAGCTGATGGCCGCCGTACCGGTTGCCGATCCTGCGCATCGTCACGCCCAGCGCGTGCTGCTGCAGGACGAAATGCCGAGCAATATTCGTAAACGGGGCGAAAGCATGGAGCGCGTGGCGCTGCGTGAAGTGGGTCCCGGTCATTTTGTCGCACCACCGCGTCAGGACAATGCATTTTCGCGGTTATAACTTACAACAGGCAGGAGAACACAATGGTTAAATTTGTTGCTCGGACATGGCTGTTAGCCGCGAGCGTGACGGCAGCCCTGGCCGCATCCCCCGCGTTCGCTGCCAAAGACGTGGTTGTTGCGGTCGGTTCCAATTTCACGACGCTGGATCCGTATGACGCTAACGATACCCTCTCCCAGGCGGTAGCGAAATCGTTCTACCAGGGGCTGTTTGGCCTGGATAAAGAGATGAAGCTCAAAAACGTGCTGGCGGAGAGCTACACCGTCTCCGATGACGGGCTGGTCTATACCATCAAGCTGCGCTCCGGCGTGAAGTTCCAGGACGGCACGGATTTCAACGCGGAGGCGGTGAAGGTGAACCTTGACCGTGCGAGTAATCCGGAAAACAGCCTGAAGCGCTATAACCTGTATAAAAATATTGCCAGCACCGAGGCGGTTGACCCGGCGACCGTGAAAATCACCCTCAAAGAGCCTTTCTCCGCGTTTATCAATATTCTGGCGCACCCGGCAACGGCAATGATTTCGCCAGCGGCGCTGAAGAAATACGGCAAAGAGATCGGCTTCCACCCGGTCGGCACCGGCCCGTACGAGCTGCTTACCTGGAACCAGACCGATTTTGTGAAGGTGAAGAAATTCGCCGGATACTGGCAGCAGGGGCTGCCGAAGCTGGACACCATCACCTGGCGCCCGGTGGTGGACAACAATACACGTGCGGCGATGCTGCAAACCGGTGAAGCGCAGTTTGCCTTCCCGATCCCCTACGAGCAGGCGTCGCTGCTGGCGAAAAACAGCAAGCTGGAGCTGGTCGCCAGCCCGTCGATCATGCAGCGCTACATCAGCATGAACGTTACGCAAAAACCGTTTGATAACCCGAAGGTGCGTGAAGCCATTAACTACGCGATCAACCGCCAGGCGCTGGTGAAGGTGGCGTTTGCGGGCTATGCGACTCCGGCAGCGGGCGTGCTGCCGCCGGCAATTGAATACGCGCAAAGCTACCAGCCGTGGCCGTACGATCCGGCCAAAGCGCGCGAGCTGCTGAAAGAGGCGGGCTTCCCGAACGGCTTCAGCACCACGCTGTGGTCGTCGCATAATCACAGCACCGCCCAGAAGGTGCTGCAGTTTACCCAGCAGCAGCTGGCGCAGGTGGGCATCAAAGCGCAGGTGACCGCGATGGACGCCGGGCAGCGTGCGGCGGAAGTGGAGGGCAAAGGGCAGAAAGAGAGCGGCGTGCGGATGTTCTACACCGGCTGGACGGCCTCAACCGGCGAAGCTGACTGGGCGCTGTCACCGCTGTTTGCGTCACAGAACTGGCCGCCAACGCTGTTCAACACGGCCTTTTACAGCAACCCGCAGGTGGATAAAGATCTGGCTGACGCGCTGAAAACCACCAAACCGGAGGAGAAAGCGCGCCTGTATAAAGAGGCGCAGGACACCATCTGGAAGGAGTCACCGTGGGTGCCGCTGGTGGTGGAAAAACTGGTTTCTGCCCATAACAAAGCGCTGACCGGGTTCTACATCATGCCGGATACGGGCTTTAGCTTTGATGACGCGGATTTAAAATAAACCTCATGCTGAATTATGTTTGTAAACGCCTGCTGGGGCTTATCCCGACGCTGCTGATTGTGGCGGTGCTGGTCTTTTTGTTTGTCCATATGCTGCCGGGCGATCCTGCGCGGCTGGTGGCGGGGCCGGAGGCTGATGCGACCGTTATTGAGCTGGTGCGCAAACAGCTGGGTCTCGACCAGCCGCTGTATAAGCAGTTTATGCACTATATCGGCAATGTCCTGCAGGGCGATTTTGGCACCTCGATGGTGTCGCGTCGCCCGGTGTCGGAGGAGATTGCCAGCCGTTTTATGCCCACCTTCTGGTTAACGATTGCCAGCATGAGCTGGGCGGTAGTGTTTGGCCTGGGCGCTGGGATTGTGGCCGCCGTCTGGCGCAACCGCTGGCCGGATAAGCTCGGCATGGCGCTGGCGGTGACCGGCATCTCCTTCCCGGCCTTTGCGCTGGGCATGCTGCTGATGCAGATCTTCTCCGTCGAGCTAGGCTGGCTGCCGACCGTGGGCGCCGATACCTGGAAGCACTACATTCTCCCGTCCATGACGCTGGGCGCAGCCGTTGCCGCGGTGATGGCGCGCTTTACCCGCGCCTCGTTTGTTGACGTGCTGAGCGAAGACTACATCCGCACCGCGCGGGCGAAAGGGGTGAGCGAGAAGTGGGTTATCCTGAAGCACGGGTTTCGCAACGCGATGATCCCGGTGGTGACGATGATGGGGCTGCAGTTTGGCTTCCTGCTGGGCGGCTCTATCGTCGTGGAAAAAGTCTTCAACTGGCCGGGTCTGGGGCGCCTGCTGGTCGACTCGGTCGACATGCGTGATTACCCGGTGATACAGGCGGAAGTCCTGCTCTTCTCGCTGGAGTTTATTCTCATTAACTTAGTGGTGGACGTGCTCTACGCCGCCATTAACCCGGCCATCAGGTACAAGTAAGATGCGATTGTTGAACTGGCGTCGTCAGGCGGTATTAAACGCTATGCCGGGGCTCAAGCCGGACCATATCCGCACGCCGTGGTCCGAATTCTGGCGGCGTTTTCGTCGGCAGCCCGTTGCGATGACGGCGGGACTTTTCGTGCTGCTGCTGATCGTGGTGGCGATTATTGCGCCCTGGGTCGCGCCGTTTGATGCTGAAAACTATTTTGACTATGACCGTCTGAACGACGGGCCGTCGATGCTGCACTGGTTTGGCGTGGACTCGCTCGGGCGCGATATCTTTAGCCGCGTGCTGGTGGGGGCACAGATATCCCTGGCCGCGGGGGTATTTGCGGTATTAATCGGCGCGGCGATTGGCACGGTGCTGGGGCTGGTAGCCGGGTATTACGAAGGCTGGTGGGACCGCATCATCATGCGTATTTGCGACGTGCTGTTTGCCTTCCCCGGGATCCTGCTGGCGATTGCCGTGGTGGCGATCATGGGCAGCGGCATGGCAAACGTTATTATTGCGGTCGCGGTCTTTTCGATCCCGGCCTTTGCCCGCCTGGTGCGCGGCAATACGCTGGTGCTGAAGCAGCAGACCTTTATCGAGTCGGCGCGCAGCATGGGCGCCAGCGATACCACAATCCTGTTCAGCCACATCCTGCCGGGTACGGTGTCGTCCATCGTGGTCTATTTTACGATGCGCATCGGCGTGTCGATTATCTCGGCGGCCAGCCTGTCGTTTCTGGGGTTAGGGGCGCAGCCACCGACGCCGGAGTGGGGCGCGATGCTGAACGAGGCGAGAGCGGACATGGTGATTGCGCCACACGTGGCGCTGTTCCCGAGCCTGGCGATTTTCCTGACCGTACTGGCGTTTAACCTGCTGGGAGACGGGCTGCGCGACGCGCTGGATCCGCGGATTAAGGGGTAGGTTTATTGCCCCTCACCCTAACCCTCTCCCCGGAGGGGAGAGGGGACTGTTCGGTGCGGTTTTCCCCCTCGCCCCTTTGGGGAGAGGGGACTGTTCGGTGCGGTTTTCCCCCTCGCCCCTTTGGGGAGAGGGCCGGGGTGAGGGGAATGTAATTAAACCCGGCTACCCCACAGGTCATACTCATCCGCGTTTTCAACCTTCACGCGAATAATATCGCCCGGCTTAACGCTGGTTTCGCCGTTCAGGTACACCGCGCCGTCGATTTCAGGGGCATCCGCCATGCTGCGGCCAATCGCGCCTTCTTCGTCCACTTCATCGATGATGACCAGAATTTCGCGGCCCACTTTTTCCTGCAGGCGCTCGGCGGAGATCTGCTGCTGCAGCTGCATAAAGCGATTCCAGCGCTCTTCTTTCACCTCTTCCGGTACCTGATCCGCCAGCTCGTTGGCGGTAGCGCCCTCGACCGGGCTGTACTTGAAGCAGCCGACGCGGTCCAGACGCGCTTCCTTCAGGAAGTCGAGCAGCATCTGAAAGTCTTCTTCGGTTTCACCCGGGAAGCCGACGATGAAGGTGGAGCGCAGGGTCAGTTCCGGGCAGATTTCACGCCACTGCTTGATGCGCGCGAGTTGGCGGTCAACGGAGCCAGGACGCTTCATCAGCTTCAGAATTCGCGGACTGGCGTGCTGCAGCGGGATATCCAGATACGGCAGAATTTTGCCTTCCGCCATCAGCGGGATCACGTCGTCAACGTGCGGGTACGGGTAGACGTAGTGCAGACGCGTCCAGATGCCGAGCTTAGCGAGCTGCTCGCACAGGCCCACCATGCTGGTTTTCACCGGCTCGCCGTTGTGGAAGCCGGCGCGGTGCTTCACGTCCACGCCGTAGGCCGAGGTGTCCTGGGAGATGACCAGCAGCTCCTTCACCCCGGCGTCAGCCAGGCGTTTGGCTTCCGCCAGCACTTCGCCGATAGGGCGGCTCACCAGATCGCCGCGCATGGACGGGATGATGCAGAAGGTGCAGCGATGGTTGCAGCCTTCGGAAATTTTCAGGTACGCATAGTGGCGCGGCGTCAGCTTCACGCCCTGTTCCGGCACCAGGCTCAGGAACGGGTTGTGCTTTGGTTTTGGCACGTAATGATGAACATGTTCCAGCACCTGCTCGTAGCTGTGCGGGCCGGTGATCTCCAGCACCTTCGGATGCACTTCGCGGATTTGATCCACTTTGGCGCCCAGGCAGCCGGTCACGATGACTTTGCCATTTTCAGTCAGGGCTTCGCCGATGGCTTCCAGAGACTCCTGAACCGCGCTGTCGATAAAGCCGCAGGTATTAACAATCACCATATCGGCGTTGTCGTAGCTTGGCACGACGTCATAGCCTTCGGTGCGAAGCTCGGTCAGGATGCGTTCGGAATCCACCAGGTTTTTCGGGCAGCCCAGGGAGACAAAGCCGATTTTCGGCTGGTGCGTAACATTGCTCATAGGTTAAAAATTCATCAATTATGGAGTTATCAGGGCGGGATTTTACAGCGTATCGCGGGGGATTTATACACTCTTTGCGGGGCAGATGAATCCTTCAGACGTTGTAACATTGTAAAGAATGTTAATCAGTTACGGTTTATTGATCTTCGGCATTCAATTGTACAAAATTTAACCTTATTATAATTGTGCAACATGGCTGACAGAGGAGGAACTAGCATGTCCGTTGACAGACTGAAACGCGATCTGCTTAACAAGCTGATCAACGCCCGAATCGACCTTGCTGCGTATCTGCAACTGAGGAAGGCGAAAGGGTATATGTCAGTCAGCGAAAGCGAACATCTGCGTGATAATCTCTTTGAACTTTGCAATTACATGCGTGAAAAAGCGCCGACCCTGAAGGCGGAATATGGCGAAAGCGAGCTGATCGCGCTGCGTCGTGCCGCCGAGGTGCTTTCCATTGCAGGGGTGTGCCTGATGAATGGACGTCATGACTGCCCTAATTTTATTGCTGTTGACGCAGAGAAGCTCGAAAACTGCCTGACGACAATCTCTCTTTGCATCATGTGCCTGAACAAGCACGCTCGGCTTGAACAGCACTAAGCCCGGGGGAGGCAACTCCCCCTTCTGATTAAGCTTTTGTAAAAGTGGTAACGTGCCCGGACGATGTGGCTAATCTTTAAGCCATATGCTGATAAAGGAGCGCGTTATGCATCGATCCTCGCTGATTTTGGTCCCCGCGTTGTTCTTCCCTGTTTCACTGCTTGCCGCGCCGGATGCGGTAAAGGTCGATGTGCTCCAGACCAAACTTGACCATCCCTGGTCGCTGGCGTTTTTGCCGGACGATAAGGGCCTGTTAATAACCTTAAGAGACGGCCAGCTGAAGCACTGGCAGGCGGGAAAAGGGCTGTCCGATCCGATTGTCGGCGTACCGAGAGTGTGGGCGAACGGCCAGGGCGGTTTGCTGGACGTGGTGCTGGCTCCGGATTTTGAAAAATCCCGCCGGGTCTGGCTGAGCTATGCCGAAGCGGGAGATGACGGGAAAGCGGGGACGGCGGTGGGCTATGGCCGGCTGAGCGACGACCTCTCGCGCATCGAAGCCTTCCAGGTGGTGTTCCGCCAGATGCCTAAACTTTCAACCGGCAACCACTTTGGCGGACGTCTGGTGTTCGACGGCAAAGGCTATCTCTTTATTGGTCTGGGTGAAAACAACCAGCGCCCGACGGCGCAGGATCTGGATAAACTGCAGGGTAAAGTGGTGCGCCTGACCGAAGACGGGAAAGTGCCCGCGGATAACCCCTTCGTGAACGCCGCTGGTGCGCGGCCAGAAATTTGGTCCTACGGGATCCGTAACCCGCAGGGGATGGCGATGAACCCGTGGAGCGACGCGCTATGGCTTAACGAGCACGGCCCGCGCGGCGGGGATGAAATCAACATCCCTGAAAAAGGGAAAAACTACGGCTGGCCGCTGGCGACGCACGGCATTAACTACAGCGGCCTGAAGATCCCGGAGGCGAAAGGCGAGCACGCCGAGGGCACCGAAAAACCGCTGTTTGTCTGGAAGGTATCACCCGCGGTAAGCGGCATGGCGTTCTACAATAGCGACGTCTTCCCACAGTGGAAAAACAAGCTGTTCGTCGGGGCTCTGAAGGAGAAAGACGTTATCGTGCTGAGCGTGGACGGCAATAAGGTGACCGAGGACGGGCGCATTCTGGGCGATAAAGACCAGCGAATTCGCGATGTGCGGGTTGGGCCGGACGGGTATCTGTATGTTCTGACCGATGAAACGGACGGGCAGCTGCTGAAGGTCAGCCCGTCCGGAGCGTAATCAGGTGACCGGGATCATCACCACGTTACGGTAGGCCGAGCGATCGCTCAGTTGCTGGAGCCAGCGCTCAAGGTGAGGGCGCGGCGCCCACTTCAGCCCCATGTTGGTCAGGTTCCAGACGAAGGGCGCAACGGCAATATCGCCTACGCCGAACGCGTCACCGGAGAACCAGGCGTGCTTAGACAGCTCGTCGTCCATCATCCCAAACAGGTCTTCACAGGCGTCCTGCGCGGCGTGTATGGCGGGGTAATCACGTTCGGCCTCTGGCGTTCTGATTAGCCCCATCAGGATCACGCGGTGGGTCGGAGAAAGCGTCTGGTTTGCCCAGTCCATCCACTTTTCACCCTGCGCGCGCTGCGCCGGGCTATCAACCCACAGGCGGCTCTGGCCGTACTGAGCGGCAAGATAACGCACAATGGTGTTGGACTCCCACAGCGTCGCGCCCGTCTCTTCATCGCGCAGCAGCGGCACCAGGCCGTTCGGGTTCATGGCGAGATAGTCCGACTCTTTGTTTACGCCAAACTGCAAACCTGCCATCACCTGCTTAAACGGTAAATCGAGCTCTTCCAGCGTCCAGAGGACTTTCTTAACGTTGGTTGAATTGTTCCTGCCCCACAGCGTAATCATGTTTACTCCCGATGAGATGTGAATCCGAGCCAGCGATTTGCCATGGTGAGATAAACCTAACCATTACGCAACAGGAGACAAATAATTCGTATGAATCAAAGCGTATCTGAATGTTATTGCATAAACTTTAAAAACTTTACCTGGTTTAGGTTTCTTTGAACGCTGTTGTGCGCTATTACTCATCGCTTCTTGCGACACGGTGATTGTGACGTGATTTTTAGAAAGGACACTCGGGTGGCATTTATGACGCAAAAAACTTCTTCTCTGCGCAGCCTGGCGGCAGGCTCTGCGCTGCTTTTCCTTTTTTCCCCTACGCTTTATGCGGCAGAACAGGCGGCGCCCGAAGCGCCACCTGTAGATGCGCGCGCCTGGATCCTGATGGATTACGCCAGCGGCAAGGTGTTGGCGGAAGGTAACGCCGATGAAAAACTCGACCCCGCCAGTCTGACAAAGATCATGACCAGCTATGTGGTCGGGCAGGCGCTGAAAGCGGGAAAAATCAAACTTGATGATATGGTCACCGTCGGAAAAGATGCCTGGGCGACCGGAAACCCGGCGCTGCGAGGCTCTTCGGTGATGTTTCTGAAACCCGGCGATCAGGTTTCAGTATCCGATTTGAATAAAGGCGTGATTATTCAGTCTGGCAACGATGCCTGTATCGCGCTGGCCGATTACGTTGCCGGCAGTCAGGATTCTTTCATTGGTTTGATGAATGGCTACGCGCAAAAATTGGGCTTAACCAACACGACGTTTAAAACGGTTCACGGTCTCGATGCGCCGGGTCAGTTCAGTACCGCCCGCGACATGGCGCTGCTGGGAAAAGCGCTGATTCATGACGTACCGGAAGAATACGCTATTCACAAAGAGAAAGAGTTCACCTTCAATAAGATCCGCCAGCCGAACCGCAACCGCCTGCTGTGGAGCAGCAACGTCAACGTTGACGGAATGAAAACCGGCACCACGGCCGGAGCAGGTTATAACCTGGTGGCTTCTGCAACGCAGGGCGATATGCGCCTGGTGTCAGTCGTGCTGGGCACCAAAACGGACCGTATCCGCTTCAACGAATCAGAAAAACTGCTGACCTGGGGCTTCCGCTTCTTTGAAACGGTCACGCCAATTAAGCCTGATGCAACGTTTGTTAGCCAGCGCGTCTGGTTTGGTGACAAGAGTGAGGTAAATCTGGGCGCTGGCGAGGCCGGTTCAGTCACGATTCCGCGCGGTCAGCTGAAAAACCTGAAAGCCAGCTTCACCCTGACCGACCCGCAGCTCACCGCGCCGCTGAAAAAAGGCCAGGTCGTCGGGACGATTGATTTCCAGCTTAACGGCAAGTCGATTGAACAGCGTCCGCTGATTGTGATGGAAGCGGTGGAAGAGGGCGGTTTCTTCAGCCGGATGTGGGACTTCGTACTGATGAAATTCCACGGCTGGTTTGGCAGCTGGTTTAGCTAAACCTTATGGGTTTTCTCCCTCTCCCTGTGGGAGAGGGTTCCCCAGTAATTTTTAAACTGGAAGCGATTTACGTTTCATCAGGAAAATAAATCTCTTACAGCGATTCCCTGGTCCGGCTGTAAATCGCTGAGGCGTTTCCTGCAGGCCGGGGCGAGGCGCATGGATGCGCCGAGAGGGCGGGCTTTACAGGGACGTTACCTCCGCCCGTACCCGACAAGCCGGAAGGAATAAGCCGAAGGTACCGCGAAGCGGCGATTTACCGCCGGGAGCCCGGGTCGCCAGGGTGGTGGCGACTGAGCCACCCTGGCACGTTCACCGGTCATGTCGTTACAGAGTAGCAAGGAACATAAAGTGAACGGAATGACCACCGGAGTCGTATGCTCCCCCTCACCCCAGCCCTCTCCCTCAAGGGAGAGGGGGTCGTCCGTGCAGACATTATTTTCTGGGGATTCCTCAGCCCTGTGGGAGAGGGCCGGGGTGAGGGCAACAGGCCGCACCCCTCTCAATACATCAGCTTCACCTGCTGCGCCTTCGCGTACGCTACCAGCTCGTCATCCGGCCGACAGTCACTCACAATGGCATCAAACTGTGCCAGCTCGCCCATTCTTGCCGGGCGCACCTTGCCAAACTTGCTGTGATCGACCACCAGCACATGGTGCTGCGCAGCGTTCAGCGCCCAGTGCTTCACCGGCAGCTCTTCCAGGTTAAAGCAGGTTGCCCCCTGACGCACGTTCACGCCCGCCGCAGAATAAAACGCGATGTCCGGGCATAGATTGCTCAGCGTATCCTGAAGATTCAGCGGCTTGAAAATGGCGTTGCTGGCGTGGAATTCGCCCCCGCAGAGGATCACCCGACACTCGGGTTTCTCCTGCAAGGCCAGAAAGGTGTTCAGGGAGTAGCATACGGCGGTAAACGGGATACTGCTGTCGATGGCTTCGATAATCCATGGAGTCGTGGTGCCGCAGTCAAAAAACAGGGTTTGATGCGGCTGCACCAGCGTGGCGGCCAGCCGCGCCGCTTTGCGTTTCTCTTCAACAAGGCGGGTTTTTTGATCGCTTATCAGATAGTGGCTGGCGCTTCGCGGCTCGAGCACAATATACCCGCCCAACAGCACAACGGGCGCGCTGTCGCTGTTCAGGTCACGACGTATGGTCATCTCAGAAACGCCCAGCAGGGCGGCGGCTTCTTTGAGGTGCAGCTTATCGCTGCGCTTCAGCGCCTGCAGCAGCTGAGCAATGCGGTCATCGCGTCGTGTTTCCATATTTCCTCGGGGTATAAAAGTGAGCCCCCGCAGGGCGGGGGCTCAAGTGTAACCTGTCGGACCGGGGTTAGTCACGTACCCAGCCTTTGCGGATCGGGATGGCAAACAGTATGCGATACAGCTGAGACAACCCTTGATACAGCGCCTGACCAAAGAGGCTCCACAGGATAGCCGCGCTTACGCAGCCAATCAGCCCGACCAGGAATCCCCCGACCATATCCAGCGGCCAGTGCACGCCCAGGTAAACGCGAGACCAGGCGATAGCGGCCGCCACGATCATCAGTACCGCGCCGGACCACAGGCGATGCCAGAACAGGAACGCCAGTGCGAAGGTGAAAATCACCGTTCCGTGGTCGCTTGGGAATGAGTCATCCGGGGCGTGGTGCAGGAAGGTGTAGCCGACGTGTTCAACGAAAGGACGATCGTGTGGGAACACGTGGCCCAGCACGTAGCTGGCGAGCACGCTGACGCCGAGCGCCATCGCCATTTTTATGACCAGCTGGCGCTGGGCGCTCACCTGACTGCGCGGTCCCCATAGCCAGAGAATGGCGGCCATGACCGGAACGATGCTAATCAGATCCTTAGCAAGGAAGGTGGCGAGATCAATCATCCACTCCGGCGAGGCGGGAGTCGCGTTGATCAGATAAAACAGTCCGTAGTTGAGATTCTCTAACATAGTGTCGTCACTCTTTCGCAAACCAGGTGGAAACAAGCCCGTAGAGCACCACCTGGGAAAACCAGACCCACCACCCAGCCCACAGGTTGTGAGAGAAGAAATGTGCGCCGCGCATCACCTGGCCGTAGCCCATCGCCAGGCCTACTACCGCACCCAGCACAACAAAGCACCATGCCAGACGGGGACGCTCGCGCCAGAAGGCGAAAAACAGCCCCATCAGCATAAAGCCGCTGGAGGCGTGGCCGCCGGGGAAACAGCGTCCGGGGCCGCTCTCTGCCGGGGCAGAGCTGAACAGGGGATAAGAGACCGCCTTACCGCCGTATTCCACTAAATCCCACGGGCAGCTGTGGTGGCTGATACTTTTAAGCAGGCCAACAACCAGTGCGCCAAGCCCCATCAGCAGTGCAGCCGTCACCAGCCTTGAGTTACGCGTGTAAGCACCATAAAACAGCGCCGCGGCACCCAGCGCGATGGTGATGTACTTCGCCAGCCGGTGGTTCAGCAGATCCAGCAGGTGGTTTTTCTGCAGCGGAAAACTCTGCGTCGCTGCGTCATACCAAAAACCGGTGATCCATTTATCGAGCGTTTCGTCGCGCGATAGCCAGGTAAACAATACGGCGAGGGCTATCAGCACGAAAAGCTGATAACCATAAAAGCGGGCCGGCAAACGGTAAAGGCGTTTTGTCTTATTTGTCGGTAACTTAGATAATTCTGATGGGGGGACGGTGTGTGCCATAGTTTCGTTCGATGACGTGATAATAGGGCTATCATAAATCTGTCAACTTAAGGAAACCTTAAACAACGACGATAAGTGCTTTATTTCTGTTTTTTATGGATTATGTGCTATCTCGGCGTCCGGCAATTTATTACACTCATCGCGATTTTTTCATCATAAAGAGATTGCATGTCAAACCGTTCTTCTTCCGGTAATCGTCTGGGCCGTCAGGCGTTACTGTTTCCTCTGTGTCTGGTGCTCTACGAGTTCTCTACCTATATCGGCAACGACATGATCCAGCCCGGTATGCTGACCGTTGTGGATCAGTTCAACGCGGGTATTGAGTGGGTGCCCACCTCCATGACCGCCTACCTGGCAGGCGGCATGTTTTTGCAGTGGCTGTTAGGGCCGCTGTCGGATCGTATTGGCCGTCGTCCGGTCATGCTGACGGGCGTGGTGTGGTTTATCGTGACCTGCCTCGCCACGCTGCTGGCGCAAAACATTGAGCAGTTCACCCTGCTGCGTTTCCTGCAGGGGGTGAGCCTGTGCTTTATCGGCGCCGTGGGGTATGCCGCCATTCAGGAGTCGTTTGAAGAGGCGGTATGTATCAAAATCACCGCGCTGATGGCGAACGTGGCGCTGATCGCACCGCTGCTGGGGCCGCTGGTGGGGGCTGCCTGGGTGCACGTCGCACCGTGGGAAGGGATGTTTATTCTCTTCGCCGTTCTTGCCGCCATCTCTTTCTTTGGCCTGCACCGCGCGATGCCCGAAACCGCTACCCGCCTGGGTGAAAAACTCTCGTTAAAAGAGCTGGGGCGTGACTATAAGGAAGTCCTGAAAAACGTTCGCTTCGTTGCCGGTGCACTGGCGACGGGCTTTGTGAGCCTGCCGCTGCTGGCATGGATTGCCCAGTCTCCGGTCATTATCATCAGCGGCGAGCAGCTCAGCAGCTACGAGTATGGCCTGCTGCAGGTGCCGATTTTCGGCGCGCTTATCGTCGGGAACCTGGTGCTGGCGCGGCTGACCTCGCGCCGTACCGTGCGCTCGCTGATCGTGATGGGCGGCTGGCCGATTGCGGCTGGGCTGATTGTCGCGGCTGTCGCCACGGTGGCCTCTTCCCACGCCTACCTGTGGATGACAGCAGGGCTGAGCATTTACGCCTTCGGTATTGGCGTCGCGAATGCCGGGCTGGTGCGCCTGACGCTGTTTGCCAGCGAGATGAGTAAAGGCACCGTGTCGGCGGCAATGGGAATGTTACAGATGCTGATTTTTACCGTCGGTATCGAGGTGAGCAAACACGCCTACGCGCTTGGCGGCAACGGGCTGTTCAGCCTGTTCAACCTTGCTAACGGCGTGCTGTGGGTGGGATTAATGGTGGTGTTCCTGAAAGACAAACGCGTCGGAAGCGCACTGCAGCCTTAACCTGTTTATTCCCTCTCCCCGTGGGAGAGGGGCAGAGTGAGGGCACCAGACCGCACGCGGTCAATTAAACGGTGCCTCCCCGTTCAACACCTTCTCAATCACGTTTAAAACGCCTTCCTCGTTATTATGCTGCGCTTCAAAGCGGGCGACGGCTTTGATATGCGGTTTGGCGTTGGCCATCGCAAAGCTAAACCCTGACTGACGCAGCATCTCCACGTCGTTACCGCTGTCGCCAAAGGCCACTACTTCGCCGTCTTCAATGCCCCAGCGTTCCTGCAAAATCCGCAGACCGTTAGCTTTATGTACGCCCGGGATGATCAGGTCAATGCTGCCGTGACCGGTGGTGACGGGCACCATGATGTCGCCCAGCTTTTCATGCAGCAGCGCCTGAATGCGGGGGATCTCATCATCGGAAACGTTCAGGCCGAACTTGAAGAAGATATCGTTCAGGTTGTCGAAATCTTTCACCCTTTCGAGACGGTGATAATATTTTGACGCGATATCGATGAAGATATCGTCATAGGCTTTTAGCGTGTAGGCGCTGCCTTTCCCGCAGGCGATGATCTCAATGCCGGCAACATCGTTTAGCACGGCGGCCACGGTGTCGAAATGTGCTTTCGTCAGCTCGCCGTTGAACACGTCTTCACCGGCATCGACCACCCAGCCGCCGTTTTCGGCCACGAAGGCTATCTCATGCGCGATCTCCGGGAAAAAGGAGATCAGCTGGTAATACTGGTTGCCGCTGGCGACCACGAAGCGAATGCCTTGCTCCTTCATGCGCGCGTACTGCGCCAGAAAACGCTCGCGATTGTAGGTCTTCGCATCGCTCAGAAAGGTGCCATCCATGTCTACTGCAATCAGTTTAACGCTCATATCCCTTCTCCAGTGTCGTTTGTTCTGCTTCCGGTTTTGCCACCGCGCGCGCTACCAGCGCGGCGATAATCACTAACCCTAACACCACCAGCATGGCGCTGCGCAGCCCGTAGTGCTCACCCAGGAACCCGAGCAGCGGTGGCCCAACCAGGAAAGCGAGGTAGCCGGTGGTTGCCACCACGCTGACGCGCGTCGGCGCATCCGGGCCGGTGTCGCTGGCGGCAGAGATGGTGAGCGGGAAGCCGAGCGACGCGCCCAGTCCCCACAGTATCACCGAGACTCCGGCAATCCAGTCCACGTCCACAAAGATGATCATCGCAATACCTAATCCGCCGAGCAGGGCGCTGGCTCGGACGACGGCCACGCGGCTATAGCGGTCGATAAACCAGCCGCCGGTAAAGCGCCCGACGGTCATGCCCAGGGTAAATCCGGCGTAAATCAGCGAGCCGGAGGTGGGGCTAAAGCCGTGACCGTCCACCATCAGCAGCGGAAGCCAGTCGTTAGCAGAGCCTTCGGCGAAGGCCATCGCCAGCACCACCACGCCAATCAGCATCAGCTGCATATCCCGATAGAACGGTAGCCCCTTTTCGGCTGATTTTTGTTCACCAGAGGTATTTTTACCCGTGCCGTCAGGGATCAGTCGGATACCCGTCAGGATAGGGATTATGCACACCAGCGCCGCCAGTAAAATATGCAGGTTGGCCGCAATACCAAACGCCGTCAGGGCCATCCCCACGCCAGCACCTGCCAGCGTGCCGAGGCTGTAAAACCCGTGCATCATCGGCAGCACGGTTTTGTTCATCTCCTGCTCGACGGCGGCCCCTTCGACGTTAATTGCGACTTCAGCCGCACCGAAGCTGCCGCCAAAGACCGTTAGCCCAAGGGCAAACAGAATCGGCGAGGCAAACCACAGGGCCACGCTCAGGACCATCATTCCGAACACCGCGCAGCACATGGTGGTACGGATCACCGCTTTCGTGCCAAAGCGCTTCACCAGCCAGGCGGAGCAGAGAATGCCGCTCATTGAACCTATCGACAGGCCGAACAGCACGATGCCCATCTCCGCCGTGGAGACGGATAAAATATCCCGGATAGCAGGCGTACGCGTTGCCCAGGAGGCCATTAACAGCCCAGGAATAAAGAAGAACATAAACAGCGCCCACATGCGCAGCTGCAGGGTTTTGCGAGGAGAGGTCAGGGTCATTGGGTTCGCACCGGAAGTACAACAATAGCGACAACACTAGCAAGTTTGTGTACATTTGTACATAAACCGAATGAGGAATTTATGAGCAGACCACCGAACGATCCGCACCGGCGGGAAAAGATCCTGCAGGCGACGCTGGACACCATCGCCGAGCACGGTATTCATGCCGTCACGCACCGTAAAATCGCCAGCTGCGCGGGGGTTCCTCTGGGGTCGATGACTTACTATTTCGACGGCAAAGAGCCGCTGCTCGAAGAGGCGTTTACGTGGTTTACGCAGCAGATGTCGCAGCAGTACCGGGATTTCTTCGCGGGGGTAACCGGCCCTGAGATGGCGTGCGAGTCCATCACCAGCCTAATCCACAGCTCAGAAGTCACCACGCCACAAAATATGGAGCTGATGTACCAGCTGTATGCCTTTATGAACCGCAGCGCGGCGCTGAAAACGGTGATGCAGGACTGGATGAAGATGAGCCAGGACACGCTGGAGCAGTGGTTTGATCCGGTAACCGCCCGCGCGCTTGACGCGTTTATCGAAGGGATGACGCTGCATTTTGTCACCGACAGGCAGCCGCTGTCGCGAGAAGAGATTAGGGCAATGGTGGGGCGAATTGCGGGTGAACAAAGGTAATGCCCTGCGCGCTGCGGCAGGGCAATGATATTACTGCTCCTGAATCTTTTTTCCGGTAGCGTCGACGACCGCTTCACCGTCTTCTTTGGTAAACGCCCCTTTTTGCGCGTCGGGTAAGATCTCTAGCACACGCTCAGAAGGACGGCAAAGACGCGTGCCCAATGGCGTAACGACAATGGGACGGTTAATCAGGATCGGGTATTGCAGCATAAAATCGATACGCTGGTCGTCGGTGACGTTATCTTCAGCAAGGCCGAGTTGTTCATAGGGCTCCACGTTTTTGCGCAGCAGGTCCCGCACTGAAATGCCCATATCGGCAATCAGGGTGGTCAGCTTATCGCGCGACGGTGGGGTGTCCAGATAGAGGACAATCTCTGGCTCCGTGCCGCTGTTGCGGATCATCTCCAGCGTGTTGCGCGACGTGCCGCAGGCGGGGTTGTGATAAATGGTGATGTGGCTCATATCAGTGGCTCATTACAGTGTGAGGGAGAGACGTAGCGCCAGCGCGGCGAGCGTCACAAACAGGACCGGCAGCGTCATAATGATGCCTGTCTGGAAATAGTAGCCCCAGGTAATCGTCATGTTTTTCTGCGCCAGCACGTGGAGCCAGAGGAGGGTGGCGAGGCTGCCGATGGGGGTGATTTTCGGCCCCAGATCGCAGCCAATCACGTTGGCGTAAATCATCGCTTCCTTAATCAATCCCGTCGCCGAACTGCCATCAATGGAGAGCGCGCCAATCAGCACCGTGGGCATATTGTTCATTATGGATGACAGAAACGCGGTGATGAACCCGGTTCCCAGCGTGGTGGCCCACAGCCCGTGTCCGGCCAGGCTATCCAGTACGTCTGAGAGATATTCCGTCAGCCCGGCATTACGCAGGCCATACACCACCAGATACATCCCCAGAGAGAAGATAACGATCTGCCACGGCGCGCCGCGCAGCACTTTTCCGGTGTTTATCGCATGTCCGCGTTTTGCGACAGCGAATAAAATCAGCGCGCCGACGGCCGCAATGGCGCTGACCGGAATACCGAGAGGTTCAAGTACGAAGAAACCGACAAGCAGCAGCAGCAGGACGATCCAGCCCGTTCTGAACGTCGGGAGATCGCGAATGGCCCGCGCGGGCTCGCCGAGTTTTGCCAGGTCATATTCCGGGGGGATTTCCTTGCGAAAGAACAGATGCAGCATCACCAGCGTTGCGGCAATCGCGGCGATATCCACCGGGACCATCACCGAGGCGTATTCGCTGAACCCCAGCTTAAAGAAATCTGCCGACACGATGTTGACCAGGTTCGACACAATCAGCGGCAGGCTGGCGGTATCGGCGATAAAACCTGCTGCCATTACAAACGCCAGCGTGGCCTGCTTGCTGAACCCCAGCGCCAGCAGCATGGCGATAACGATAGGCGTCAGGATCAGCGCCGCACCGTCATTGGCAAACAGCGCTGCCACGGCTGCGCCCAGCAGCACGATATACGTAAACAGCAACCGCCCGCGACCGTTTCCCCAGCGGGCAACGTGGAGCGCCGCCCACTCGAAAAAGCCGGACTCATCCAGCAGCAGGCTGATGATGATGACGGCGATGAACGTTGCCGTCGCGTTCCAGACGATATTCCACACGATCGGTATATCGTTAATGTGAATTACGCCGCTGGCCAGCGCCAGCACGGCGCCGATGGTGGCGCTCCAGCCGATACTGAGCCCCCTGGGCTGCCAGATGACCAGTACCAGCGTAAACAGAAAAATAGCCCCTGCCAGAAACATCGCTTACTCCGTTATATCTATTTTTGCGAATGTGTTTTTGTCAGCACGAGCCTGAAAGTCGGTTTTTAAGCTTCATGCGCGTCTCTTCCCGCAGGCAGTTCCAGCTGTTGTCGATTACGGTTGCCGCCCATGCAGGCATGTTGGGAGAGAGACGGTAATGGACCCATTTGCCCTCGCGACGATCGATAACCAGCCCGGACTCGCGCAGCAGCGCCATATGGCGGGAGACTTTCGGCTGCGACTCCGTGGTCGCGGCGCAGAGATCGCAGACGCACAGCTCGCCCGCTTCACGGAGCAGCATGATGATTGAGAGCCGCGTTTCGTCGGAAAGGGTTTTGAAAAGCTGGAGTGGGTGGAGCATGGGGGTTCCTGCAGGTGTAATGATTTATATATGGTTAATCATATATGATTTGGGTATGGCAGAGAAGCGGAGATAAGAGCGAGAGTGTTTAATGCCAGTGAAGCTGAAGTGAATCTGATGCTGCGATATTGCAGTCTACCGTATGGAACAGGGTTGCGCGGCTTTTTCCTAACCCAGCGTCTGAAGGGCATGACAAATGGCGTCAGTGGTACTGATGGCGCAGCGTAATGGCATATCTATTAATCATTGTATTAGCTGAGAAAGCTATCCCAGCATCAAATTCATTGATGCTTTGTCTGTATGAACAGTGGTAACAGGAGGACGTTGTGAACGATTCGTTCATGGAGTCCCTTGTACTGCAGCGCATAGAATTTAAAACCCGTTGGGCCGCTAGCTCAGATTGTAGCGATGACGGCAAGGAGTCGGTGGTCTCGTGATTGTAGGAGCTGACTAACGATCTGCTTACCGTGCTGAATGAATATGGAGTAGGATATGATGAAAGAACGCATTGATGATTTCGCACCATGGGAAACTCCCTCCAGTATGGGATCCTGCGGTTTGAGAGCGCAGTGTAGGTCTGTAGCGCATGGATTCACATGATCCAGAAGGATCGCAACGGATCGGGGGCGTCAGAAATGACGCACTTTCCGGTCCGCCATGTACCTGCATGAAAACTACTACACAAAGCGGGCAGGCGTGGTGGGGATACCTGCGCGCGCTATAGCTCCATACTTCAATCCCAACGTGTTTGAAGCACCTGTAGTGATAGATTGTACTAATTACACACAGAAGGAATATGCTGATGTATGAAGTAATTGATTTTTCTGCACAGGAAATTGAAGTGTTGTTAAATACACCTGAAGATCATTTTAATGATTTTAAAAGTAAGCAAATAGCGCCAAATAAACTACAAGAAACTTTTGTGGCATTTGCCAATGCTGATGGTGGAAATATTTATGTTGGAATAGAGGATGCTACTTCACATAGAGAACGTTTGTCAGGCTTTAATGAACCAGAAGAGGCTAACGCCATAATTGCAATTCTTCTGGAAAATACGAATCCGGCGGTCGAGAATGTTGAAATTGAATATATCAAGACACCTTCAAACGGCTTGATTTTACATATCGATGTGCCAAAAAGTCCAAAAGTACATTACACTGCCTCTGGAGATTGTCATATCAGGGCTAATGCACAAAAGATAAAAATTAAAGGTGAGAGAATTACTCAGCTTTCATATTCAAAGGGTGCTGAGCCTTATGAAAAAAAGGCTGTTGATATGGTAGAAGTACAAGATATTTTGAATAGCGAATATTACATTGATTATCGAGAAAGAATAGGAACTTCACAATCACCTGAAACTTTTTTAAAGAAACAGAGATTATTAACAAAAAAAGATGACGATTTTGTCCCTAACGTTGGTTGTGTCTTACTCTTTGACGAAGAGCCACAAGGTAGTTTAGATACACGATGTGCAGTGAAAGTTTACCGTTTGAGAACTACAGAAACTGAATACAAGCGTGAGCAATTGCAAGAAGACCCTGTGACAATAGATGGCCCATTGGAAATGGTTATTTTAAAGACCATTGATAAAGTTAAGGAGTACGTCGATGGTGCATCATTTAAAGATGGCGATAATTTAGTAAAACTGAGCTATCCAGCAGAAGCCTTAAAGGAAATATTAGTAAATGGAGTTATTCATAGAGATTACAGTCAAAAAGATGATGTACATGTAAAAGTATATGATAATCGTATTGAGGTTCAAAGCCCAGGAAGATTACCTGGATATATGACAATAGAAAACATATATGAAGAACGATTTTCACGTAATCCAAACTTAGTTCGTCTGTTACACAAACTTCCAAATCCTGTAAACCATGATATTGGTGAAGGACTTGACACTGCAAAGAATGAATTACGAAAAGCAGGTCTGGTAGCTCCGGAGTTTGAGGAGCGTGGTAACAATTTTGTTGTGATAATCAAACACCAAACCATAGCCTCTATAGAAGATATTATAATTAAGTATTTTTTAGAAAATCCAGCAGGCCAACTTACGAATAAACTTGTAAGACAGTTAAGTGGTGAGGATGATCTTCAAAAAGTTAAAAAAGCATTACAAAAATTGAGAGAGGAAGGTCACATCAAACCGTTAGATCCTAATGCAAATGCATTCAGATTTAAATATATCAAAGCATAATTAATAAGGTGGGGGAGCCCACCTTTGTTTTAGTTTTTATTTTCTATTTTTAAAGTTGGCAAGATGTGAATGAGATAATATATTCCTTTAACCAACCATTTGTTTTGTGCAATCGTTTTAACAAGGTTAATAATTCGTTTCTGACAAAGGCGCAGCTCGCTTTTCCGACATCCCAACATTACTCGGCATAATCCCGATCATCTGCTGCGGAACAAGGTGTGCTGCCATCATGTCATCCCGGCTCACGTTCTTCATATTAAGAAACTCATCTTTGCCGCAACCTCCTGCATCGGGATTATCCGAATCCCATGCTTTTTGCCGTTCAACGAGTACATATACAGGTTGCGGTCATCGCTTAGCGAATGCTGTTATCGTTTTAAGGTTCTCCGCGGCGTAGGTCATGTACATGATGAATTCCGCATTGCTGTCGATAAAGTAATTTTTGCGGCGGAACAGCATGCCGGATTGATTCAGCAGGGTGGTAGGGATGGCGGACAGGTTTTCCAGTAGACAGTAAATATTCTGGTTCAGGTCTTGCTACCTCAGAAGAAAGATGCTGAGTTGTGGCAACTCATACGGCTGCGTGGGCTTGCCGTACGGAAATATAATGGGTCTCCAGACCTATGACTTCATATGAAAATAGTTGACTAGAATTCAGCTCATGTTAAATATTGATAACTTCTTTCTATTTCTTCACTATTAAACTTAGCGATTTTTTTATTTATATATAAATCAATAAAGATGGCTGAACCTAGCATAAAACAAAATAGTAACGTTAAATAAACAATGGGAATTAAGACCATCAAACTGAGGGCATTTTTATTGACAGCTTTATTTAATTCATCTTTCTTTTTTGATTGTAGCATGTAACTGCAGATGAAATCTTTAGTAGCTGGTTTTATATAATTATTTTTAGCTAAAGCATTTACATCAAGGCATGTATCAGGAGATATATTCCACTGCGGTTTGCTTGGTTTATTCTTGGCTTCATTCACTCTTATCCAAAACGAATCATGTGTCTCTTTATACTTGTAATCAATCCACTGTATTGGCCCTTGAGAAACAATATTCGTGAATTGATATAAACCGACAGTAGATATGGCTATAACTACAAGGCCAAACATGTTGAGGAAAATTTTGTTGTGCTTGGTATGGGACTTTGTGCTTTGTTTGTACTTACACAAGCTAAGTCTGATTAAGGGTTTCGCTATGCCGATTTTGGATACTAAAAAATCCTCTTCAGGATGCGTTTTATTTAACCATAACCAAAAAGAGGAAACCCCACCCGCAAGCCATTTAAATATTAAACCACCAATTGCAGTGGCTAAGAAAGCATTTATTTTATCGAATTCCATTTAGATATCCCTCTCAATTAACTATAGGTGGATGTAAGTAGTAGAGATCAAAAAATAACATATTGTTTTTCAAACATAAATTCACTGATAGTCTGGCACCAAGAACACGCAATTCAGAGAATTGTGCGCCTTATCACCAAAAGGTTCTGCACCAATACCCGCTTTATACAGTTAGGATGCATAAACACGCATTGACTCTCAAGTATTCAGTGAAGCTAAAGAAGGATACAACCAGCGCACTCGTACTAATTGGGGGCATATGTTTGTGATGTCGTCGAAAAAAAAACGTCGCGCCACTTTTTTAGCTTACTGATTCTCATCTACTTGCGCCGGTGTTATTAATCTTCTCCTGAAACCCCGCTCATCAGCAATCTCCATCAATCTTGCCTCCGTAGCAGCCTGACTTCGTATTCCTAAAAGCGTCATTTTAAAGCCATGAGCATTTCCCTGAATGTTTAGTGGTAAGAAAAGCGATGCAATAAGCATATCCTCAAGTTCCCAGGGCGCTTCGACAGGATGCCAGTGAACTTTTGCATTCTTTTCCATCCAGGCGTCAAGCCACTGCTCGCCAGGGTGAGTAAATGTCATTCTGGATCCAGAACCCACGCGGCGCAGGGGAAAGCCACTTAAACCACTCAATAACACACCCAGCGTGCGCCTGAGCGTTGAACCAGCTGCATTGCCGCTGTAATGCGTTTTGATGCGTTTCCTTAAGTTCGAACGGCTGTTAGGTTTCCCTCGCTGATCGGGTGAAATACCAACATACAACAGCGTGTAGTCGTCAGAGATAATGCATCCTTCGGTCGGCACACCTGGAGGGATTTCCTTAAACCACCAAAAATAGACGCCATTTACTGGGGGAACTGGCGATGGTTTGCTCATTACTTCCGTTCTGCTATAGGTTTTCTCAGGATAAAAATCGAACATGCGGCTTTCCTTGCTGACGTTTTTCCTGATTTTATTCTTTTGCTGTCAGGGAGCGATAGTTTTTAGAAGCCATGAAGAAAAAAAGTAAGGGGATATGGTTTTTTTTGTCTGGCGCTGACGCGCAACATCAGAAAGCGTGGCTGTAAGGGATTGATTTTGTGTGTGAGGGAATTTCAGGTAACAAAAAACCCATCAACCTTGAACCAAAACGGCGGGGTTGATGGGCTCCACAAAATGGGGACATCAAAGAAAAGCAGTGGCAATAGTTATGACTGCCCCCTAAGAAAAAAGTTCTGCGCATAACGAAAATTTTTTCTGTCATGCGCAAACTTGAGAGTTATCCGAGTCCGGGCCAGATGATGATAATCAGCGTACCCGCCAGGGTCAGCAGTACGTTGGCGATTGCATAGGTGCCCGCATACCCCAGCGCCGGAATGTTGCTGCGCGCGGTATCGCTGATAATTTCCATGGCAGGCGCGCACGTACGCGCGCCCATCATGGCCCCGAAGAGCAGGGCGCGGTTCATGCGCAGCACGTAGGCGCCGAACAGGAAACAAATCACAACCGGTACCAGGCTGACGATAAGTCCGGAAACCAACATCTGCCAGCCGACGGCACCCAGGCTGTGGCCGATGCCGCTACCGGCGCTTAAGCCGACGCCTGCCATAAAGACCATCAGACCGAACTCTTTTACCATGTTCAGCGCGCCCTGTGGGATATAGCCGAAGGTAGGATGGTTCGCTCGCAGGAAGCCCAGCATGATGCCTGCGAACAGCAGCCCGGCGGCGTTGCCGATGCCAAAGCTAAAGTTGCTGAACTGGAAGGTGATCATCCCGATCATCAGGCCGACGATAAAGAAGGCGCAGAAGGCCAGCAGGTCGGTGACCTGGCTGTGAATAGAGATAAAGCCGATGCGGTCGGCCACGGTTTTCACGCGTCGCGCATCGCCGCTCACCTGCAGCACGTCGCCTTTGTTGAGCACGACGTTATCGTCGATAGGCATCTCAATCTGGCTGCGGATCACGCGGTTGAGGAAGCAGCCGTGGTCGGTCAGCTTTAGCTGCGCCAGACGGCGGCCGACGGCGTTATGGTTTTTCACCACGATCTCTTCGGTGACGATACGCATGTCGAGCAGATCGCGGTCGAACACCTCTTTGCCGTTACGGAAGCTGGGGTCGAGGCGGGCGTGAGCGTCGGGATAACCCACCAGCGCGATGTCGTCGCCCATCTGCAGCACCGCGTCGCCGTCAGGGTTAGCCAGAATGCCGTTGCGGCGAATACGCTCGATGTAGCACCCGGTCTGACGATAAATACCCAGCTCGCGCAGGTTTTTACCGTCCGCCCATGCCACCAGCTCTGGCCCAACGCGGTAGGCGCGGATCACCGGGAGATAGACTTTACGTTTAGAGTCAGTGTCCAGACCGCGCTCGCGGGCAATCGTCTGGGCGCTGGTCTGCAGGTCCTGATGCTGAAGTTTTGGCAGATAGCGCGCGCCAACAATCAGGCTCACCAGACCGATGAGGTAGGTCAGCGCATAGCCCAGGCTCAGGTGGTCGAGTGCGGTAGAGAGTTGCGAACCGGCCATGCCGGAATGGCGCAGCGTATCGCCTGCGCCTACCAGAACCGGCGTGGAGGTCATGGCGCCCGCCAGCATACCGGCCGTTAACCCGATATCCCAGCCAAACAGTTTGCCCAGCCCTAACGCTATGAGCAGGGCGCTGCCGACCATCACCAGCGCCAGCATCAGATAATTTTTGCCGTCGCGGAAGAAAATTGAAAAAAAGTTCGGCCCGGCTTCCACGCCAACACAGAAAATAAACAGCATAAAACCTAAGTTGAGCGCGTCCGTGTTAATGCTGAAATGCTGCTGACCTAATAATAAAGAGACGACTAAAACGCCAATGGAATTACCAAGTTGAACTGAACCCAGGCGCAATTTACCCAGGCAAAGGCCCAGCGCCAGTACCACAAATAATAACAGGATGTAATTCCCATTTAACAAGTCTGCGACGTTTATATTCACGGAGGCTAACTTCTTGTTTACCAGTAAGTTGTTGAATGAATAGATTATTTGGGCTACTGTTTTTCAGGTCAGGGAGAGTCTTCAACACTCTCTGCGTCCTAATAAATTCTCTTAAACAATAGCCGGCGGTTAGTTTAATCGTATTAGCTACCGACAGCTACCTATTATCGCGTCACCGTGTGCGTGCTTTGGCAAGGATTGCCGAAATGCTTTATCTGACTGGGCGTCCAGCGGACGAATGTGTATTTGATAGAGATGAAGTCAGGAGGATAGTGTGAACATTAAGCGAAACTGGGCTGGCGTCGTCAGCTGTTTTTTGCTGTTTACTGTCGTGTGTATGTCGCTCGCTTTTAATGTGAAAGGCGCGTTCAGGGCGTCCGGTCATCCAGAGCTGGGTCTGCTCTTTTTCATTCTGCCCGGTGCGGTCGCCAGCTTTCTCTCCCGTAAAGGGGAGGTGGTGAAGCCGCTGCTGGGTGCGATGCTCGCCGCACCGCTCTGTTTGCTGATGATGCGTTTGATGTATGTCCCGTCGAGAAGCGTCTGGCAGGAGTTGGCGTGGTTGCTGAGCGGGGTATTCTGGTGCGCGCTGGGGGCGCTATGCTTCCTGTTTGTGCGCAGCCTGCTGGACAGGCGCAAACGGCACAAATAAAAACGCCCTCCGGGTGAGGGCGTCCTGGCGTTACTGAGCGGCAAACAGGCCCAGATTTTCTTTGGCGTAGGCTTCGAAATCAGTGCAGCCGCCAATGTGTTTCTGATCGAGGAAGATCTGCGGGACGGTTTCAACCGGTTTACCCACGGTTTTTTCCAGATCCGCTTTGCTGATGCCTTCCGCATGGATGTCCACGTAACGGAAGTTGAAGTCATCACGCTCTTCGGTCAGTTTCTCTGCCAGTTCTTTCGCGCGCACACAGTAAGGGCATCCTGGACGACCAAAAATGACTGCAAACATTACTCTCTCCTCAAAAAACAAGCCTGACGGCGAATAACACGTAGTGTGCACGATAACCTGCCGTCATGGAAAGAAGGTTTCACCTGTCACTTTGATACAGTCAGGCTATGTTTCGCCAATTACACGCCCTGCATCTTTGCCTATACTGGCTGCCATACCGCGTAAAGACTGATGAAGAGAGAATATATGACGCCAACCATTGACCTGCTCCGCTCCCACCGCTCCATTCGCCATTTCACCGGAGAGCCCATTACGCAGGCCCAGCGTGAAGCGATTATCGACAGTGCAAGAGGAACCTCCAGCTCCAGCTTCCTGCAGTGCAGCTCCATTATCCGCATTACCGATCCGGCCATGCGTGAACAGCTGGTGACGCTGACGGGCGGGCAGAAGCACGTTGCTCAGGCCGCCGAATTTTGGGTGTTCTGCGCTGACTTTAATCGCCATCTGCAGATCTGCCCTGAGGCCGAGCTGGGCCTGGCCGAACAGCTGCTGCTGGGCGTGGTGGATACCGCGCTGATGGCGCAAAACGCCTTCACGGCAGCGGAGTCGCTGGGGCTTGGCGGCGTCTACATCGGTGGGCTGCGCAACAACATCGAAAGCGTGACCGAGCTGCTGAAGCTGCCAAAACACGTCCTGCCGCTGTTCGGCCTGTGCCTGGGCTGGCCGGCGGATAACCCGGATCTGAAACCGCGCATTCCTGCCGCGATGCTGGTGCACGAAAACCACTACCAGCCGGTTGACCAGGACGTTCTGAACCAATACGACGAAGAGCTGGCAAACTACTACCTGACGCGCGACAGCAACAACCGTCGCGATACCTGGACCGACCATATCCGTCGCACCATCATCAAAGAAAATCGCCCGTTTATTCTCAATTATCTGCACAAACAGGGCTGGGCGACGCGATAGTTCCTTCTGTATGATACGCAGGCTTTTCCCATGTTTTTAGAGAGGTGCAGGGTGAAAATTGCCATATTGTCCCGGGACGGAACGCTCTATTCATGTAAACGCCTGCGAGAAGCGGCGGCGAAACGCGGGCATCAGATTGAGATCCTCGATCCGATGTCCTGCTATATGAACATCGACCCTGCGGCGTCGTCGATTCATTACAAGGGCCGCAGGCTGCCGCATTTCGATGCGGTGATCCCCCGCATTGGTTCGCAGATTACCTACTACGGCACGGCGGCATTACGTCAGTTCGAAATGCTGGGAAGCTATCCCCTCAATGAGTCCGTCGCCATCTCCCGCGCCCGGGATAAGCTGCGCTCGCTGCAGCTGCTTGCGCGACAGGGGATTGACCTGCCCGTTACCGGTATTGCCCATTCCCCCGACGACACCAGCGATCTCATTGAGATGGTGGGCGGCGCGCCGTTGGTTATCAAGCTGGTGGAAGGAACCCAGGGCATTGGCGTCGTGCTGGCGGAAACGCGCCAGGCGGCTGAGAGCGTGATTGATGCTTTTCGCGGCCTCAACGCCCATATTCTGGTGCAGGAGTACATTGAAGAGGCCAGGGGATGCGATATCCGCTGCTTCGTGGTGGGTGACGAAGTGGTTGCCGCCATTGAGCGCCAGGCGAAAGAGGGCGATTTTCGCTCCAATCTGCACCGGGGCGGCATCGCGCGCATTGCCACTATCAGCGAACGTGAGCGTGAGATCGCCGTGAAAGCGGCGCAGACGCTAGGTCTGGACGTGGCAGGCGTGGATTTGCTGCGCGCCACCCGCGGCCCGCTGGTGATGGAGGTCAACGCCTCGCCGGGGCTGGAAGGTGTGGAAAAGACCACGGGCGTCGATATAGCAGGTAAAATGATCGCATGGATCGAACGTCATGCAACGCCGGGATTCTGCCTGAAAACGGGCGGTTGAATGGATTACAACGTACTTTTTGCGTACCCTATGGGAAGTTTTTATTAAAGAGGCTGCACAGCGATGGATTTACAGGTCGTTCCTACACTGGATACGTTACGTCAATGGCTTGATGATGCCGGTATCACCTTCTTTGAATGCGATTCCTGCCAGGCGCTGCATCTGCCTCATATGCAAAATTTCGACGGTATTTTTGATGCCAAAGTCGATCTGATTAACGACGTCATCCTCTTCTCTGCCCTGGCCGAGGTGAAGCCCTCCGCGCTGCTGGCGCTGGCATCGGATCTGTCGGCCATCAACGCCAGTTCTCTGACCGTGAAGGCATTTCTCGACATACAGGATGATAATCTGCCGAAGCTGGTGGTTTGCCAGTCTTTACTCTCCGGCGCCGGGCTCTCCTTTCAGCAGTTCTCCTCGTTTATGCGCCTGAGCGAAGAGCAAATTTCCATGGTCATGATGGAAGCCAATGCGCATCATCTGCTGTACAGCACGGAAGATGATGCAGAGAATAATGATGCATCTCCCAATTTTCTTCACTAAGCCTGTCTGAGTTTTGCGCAGTCGCTGCCACGGCGGCTGCATAACGCCACTTTTTCTGCTGCTTTTAACCTTTTCTTAAAGAATATTTCACCTCCTCCAGTGCCATTTCGGCTTATCACGTAGACTTAACCTGCATAAAAAATTGATAAAAGGCGTTTTTTCGTCTGGGCTATAGCCGGAGACACGGGCTACAGTTATTCTTGCGGTGCTTACAAAAGCGAGCGGATCCTGCCGGGAAAAGCGGTTTATTTTTATTTCAGGCAGAGCGACAAACTATGCATGATTATTGCATATCTTCAGATTGCACAGTTTTAGTTCGTTTGTTAACGAGCTTTCAGAAGGAATAACGATATGATCGCCTTGAATAAAAAATGGTTATCGGGTCTGGTTGCGGGTGCTCTGATGGCCGTCTCTGCCGGCACGCTCGCTGCGGAACAAAAAACGCTGCACGTTTATAACTGGTCTGACTATATTGCGCCGGACACGGTGGCGAATTTCGAAAAAGAGACCGGGATTAAAGTGGTCTATGACGTGTTCGATTCCAACGAAGTGCTGGAAGGCAAGCTGATGGCCGGCAGCACCGGTTTCGACCTCGTGGTTCCGTCTGCCAGTTTCCTGGAGCGTCAGCTGACCGCGGGCGTCTTCCAGCCGCTGGACAAGAGCAAGTTACCGAACTGGAAAAATCTCGATCCGGAGGTGCTGAAGCTGGTGGCTAAGCACGACCCGGACAACAAATACGCGATGCCTTACCTGTGGGCGACTACCGGTATCGGCTTTAACGTCGACAAAGTGAAAGCGGCGCTGGGCCCGGACGTTAAGCTGGACAGCTGGGACGTCGTGCTGAAGCCGGAAAACCTTGCGAAGCTGAAAAGCTGCGGCGTCTCTTTCCTCGATGCGCCGGAAGAAGTTTTCGCCACCGTGCTTAACTACCTGGGCAAAGATCCGAACAGCAGCAAGGCCGACGACTACACCGGCCCGGCAACCGATCTGCTGCTGAAGCTGCGTCCAAACATTCGCTATTTCCACTCCTCACAGTACATCAACGACCTGGCCAACGGCGACATCTGCGTGGCTATCGGCTGGGCGGGGGACGTCTGGCAGGCGGCTAACCGCGCGAAAGAGGCCAAAAACGGCGTGAACGTTTCTTACTTCATTCCGAAAGAGGGCGCGCTGGCCTTCTTCGACGTCTTCGCGATGCCTGCAGATGCGAAAAACAAAGACGAAGCCTATCAGTTCCTTAACTACCTGATGCGTCCGGACGTGATTGCCCACATCAGCGACCACGTTTACTACGCCAACGGCAATAAGGCGTCCGTGCCGCTGGTAAGCGAAGAGATCCGCAATAACCCGGCGATTTATCCGCCTGCAGATGTGTTTGCCAAGCTGTTCACCCTGAAGGTTCAGGATCCAAAAATTGACCGCGTGCGTACCCGCGCGTGGACAAAGGTGAAAAGCGGTAAGTAAGTTAACGTGAGTCGTAGGCCGGGCAAGCGTTAGCGCCCCCGGCAACAGGCGCACCGTTCTGGTGCGCCTGCACCATGATTTGATCTCTACCGGAGAACACCCCGTGAATGACGCGATCCCCCGCCCGCAGGCGAAAGTCCGTAAAGCGCTGACCCCGCTGCTTGAAATTCGTAACCTCACTAAATCTTTCGACGGCCAGCACGCCGTGGACGACGTCAGCCTGACGATCTACAAAGGCGAAATATTTGCGCTGCTGGGCGCATCCGGCTGTGGCAAATCCACCCTGCTGCGCATGCTGGCGGGCTTTGAACAGCCTACCGCCGGGCAAATTGTGCTGGACGGCGTCGATCTCTCCAGCGTGCCGCCGTATCAGCGTCCGATTAACATGATGTTCCAGTCCTACGCGCTGTTCCCGCACATGACGGTGGAGCAGAACATCGCCTTTGGCCTGAAGCAGGACAAGCTGCCAAAAGCGGAAATCACCGCGCGCGTGGCCGAGATGCTGAGCCTGGTGCACATGCAGGAGTTCGCGAAGCGTAAGCCGCATCAGCTCTCCGGCGGCCAGCGTCAGCGCGTGGCGCTGGCGCGCAGTCTGGCAAAACGCCCTAAGCTGCTGCTGCTCGACGAACCGATGGGGGCGCTGGATAAAAAACTGCGCGACCGCATGCAGCTGGAGGTGGTGGACATCCTTGAGCGCGTGGGCGCGACCTGCGTGATGGTGACGCACGATCAGGAAGAGGCGATGACCATGGCCGGGCGCATTGCGATCATGAATCGAGGTAAGTTCGTGCAGATTGGCGAGCCGGAAGAGATTTACGAGCATCCGACCACCCGCTACAGCGCGGAGTTTATCGGTTCGGTGAACGTCTTCGAAGGGCTGCTGAAAGAGCGCCAGGAAGACGGGCTGGTGATTGAATCTCCGGGGCTGGTACACCCGCTGAAGGTCGACTCGGATAACTCCGTCGTAGACAACGTGCCGGTTTATGTTGCCCTGCGCCCGGAAAAAATCATGCTCTGCGATGAGCCGCCCGCCGACGGCTACAACTTTGCCGTCGGGGAAGTGGTGCACATTGCCTATCTGGGCGATCTCTCTATCTATCACGTGCGCTTGAAAAGCGGACAGATGCTCAGCGCCCAGCTGCAGAATGAACATCGCTATCGCAAGGGACAGCCGACCTGGGGCGACGAAGTGCGCCTGTGCTGGGACGCCGACAGCTGCGTCGTACTGACGGTATAAGGAGCGGACAATGAGTACACTTGAACCGCCAGCCCGCGTTAAAAAGCCGGGCGGTTTTGCGCACTGGCTGGCGCGAATGCAGATGGCGCACGGCCGCAAGCTGGTCATCGCCATGCCGTATATCTGGCTGATCCTGCTGTTCCTGCTGCCGTTCCTGATCGTCTTTAAGATCAGCCTGGCGGAGATGGCGCGGGCGATCCCGCCCTATACCAACCTGCTGGACTGGGCCGACGGGCAGCTGACGCTCACCCTTAATCTGGGCAATTTCCTGCAGCTCACCGACGATCCGCTCTATTTCGAAGCCTATTTGCAGTCACTGCAGGTGGCGGCGATCTCGACGATCTGCTGTCTGCTGATGGGCTATCCGCTCGCGTGGGCGGTGGCGCACAGCAAGCCATCAACGCGCAATATCCTGCTGCTGCTGGTGATACTGCCCTCGTGGACGTCGTTCCTGATCCGCGTGTATGCGTGGATGGGGATCCTGAAGAATAACGGCGTGCTGAATAACTTTCTGATGTGGCTGGGGGTTATCGACCAGCCGCTGACCATTCTGCACACCAACCTTGCGGTCTACATCGGCATTGTTTATGCCTACCTGCCGTTTATGGTGCTGCCGATATACACGGCGCTGACGCGCATCGACTACTCGCTGGTGGAAGCCTCGCTGGATCTCGGCGCGCGCCCGCTGAAGACCTTCTTTAGCGTCATTGTGCCGCTGACCAAAGGCGGGATTATCGCCGGGTCGATGCTGGTCTTTATCCCGGCAGTGGGAGAGTTCGTTATCCCGGAACTGCTCGGCGGCCCGGACAGCATTATGATTGGCCGCGTGCTGTGGCAGGAGTTCTTCAATAACCGCGACTGGCCGGTAGCCTCGGCGGTAGCGATCGTCATGCTCCTGCTGCTGATCGTGCCGATCATGTGGTTCCACAAGCATCAGCAGAAACAGATGGGAGACCACGGATGAACAACTTACCGGTAGTGCGCTCCCCGTGGCGAATTCTGATCCTGGTGCTTGGCTTTACCTTCCTGTACGCGCCAATGCTGATGCTGGTCATCTACTCGTTCAACAGTTCTAAGCTGGTGACCGTCTGGGCGGGCTGGTCAACGCGCTGGTACCGGGAGCTGTTCCACGACGATGCGATGATGAGCGCGGTGGGCTTAAGCCTGACGATTGCCGCGCTGGCGGCGACGATGGCCTGCATCCTGGGCACCATCGCCGCGCTGGTGATGGTGCGCTTCGGGCGTTTTCGCGGCTCAACCGGTTTTGCCTTTATGATCACCGCCCCGCTGGTGATGCCGGACGTGATCACCGGCCTGTCGCTGCTGCTGCTGTTCGTGGCGCTGGCGCACGCCATCGGCTGGCCAGCGGACCGCGGCATGTTGACCATCTGGCTGGCGCACGTGACGTTCTGTACGGCCTACGTGGCGGTGGTGATCTCCTCGCGCCTGCGCGAGCTGGACCGCTCCATTGAAGAGGCGGCGATGGATCTCGGCGCGACGCCGCTGAAGGTCTTCTTCATCATCACTCTGCCGATGATTATGCCGGCGGTGATCTCCGGCTGGCTGCTGGCGTTTACGCTCTCGCTGGACGATCTGGTTATCGCCAGCTTTGTCTCGGGGCCGGGCGCGACGACGCTGCCGATGCTGGTCTTCTCCAGCGTGCGCATGGGGGTGAACCCGGAGATTAACGCCCTGGCCTCGATCATCCTTGGCGTGGTCGGAATTGTCGGATTTATCGCCTGGTATTTGATGGCGCGCGCGGAAAAACAGCGCGTGCGTGATATCCAGCGTGCAAGACGCGGCTGAAGCATTTAAAATTTCCAGTGAAGTGCCGCGCATGACGCGGCACTGTTTTTCAGGGAAGTAAAACATTGGGATTCTTTCAAAAAACACGTCATACGCACGCTCGTCCGAACGTTCCTGCGCTGGTGCAGGTGGCGGCGCTCGCCATTATTATGATCCGCTGTCTTGACGTGCTGATGATCCTCAACACGCTGGGGGCGCGCGGCATCGGTGAATTTATTCATCGCAGTGTCCAAACGTGGAACCTGACGCTGGTCTTTATGAGCAGCCTGGTGCTGGTGTTTATCGAGATTTACTGCGCGTTCTCGCTGGTGAAAGGGCGCAACTGGGCGCGCTGGCTTTATCTGCTGACGCAGGTGACGGCCGCCAGCTATCTGTGGGCCGCCTCGCTGGGCTACGGCTACCCGGAGCTGTTCAGCATTCCCGGCGAGTCACGACGCGAGATTTTCCATTCGCTGGTGATGCAAAAGCTGCCGGACATTCTGGTGCTCTGCCTGCTTTATATCCCGGGGTCCAGCAGACGGTTCTTCCGCCTGCAATAATGTGTATAATCGCAGCCCTCGTTTTCCTTAAGGTTTGCATATGCAGTGCGCACTCTATGACGCCGGTCGCTGCCGCTCCTGTCAGTGGATAGAGCAGCCGGTCTCTCAACAACTCACCGCCAAAATGACCGACCTGCAGCAGCTGCTTGCTGAACACGCGGTGGGCGAATGGTGCGCACCCGTGAGCGGCCCGGAGCAGGGCTTTCGTAATAAAGCCAAAATGGTGGTCAGCGGCAGCGTTGAAAAACCGCTGCTGGGAATGCTGCACCGCGACGGCACGCCGGAAGATTTAACCGGCTGCCCGCTCTATCCCGCGTCGTTTGAGCCGGTCTTTGCCGCGCTTAAGCCGTTCATCGCCCGCGCGGGGCTAACGCCCTATAACGTCGACCGCAGGCGCGGCGAGCTGAAATACCTTCTGCTGACCGAAAGCCAGAAAGAGGGCGGCATGATGCTGCGCTTCGTGCTGCGCTCGGAAGCCAAGCTGGAACAGCTGCGTGCGGCGCTGCCGTGGCTGCAGGAACAGCTGCCGCAGCTTAAGGTCATTACCGCAAATATTCAGCCGGTGCATATGGCGATCATGGAGGGGGAGAAAGAGATTTTCTTCACCGAACAGCACGCGCTGGCCGAAAACTTCAACGACGTGCCGCTGTGGATCCGCCCGCAAAGCTTCTTCCAGACTAACCCGACCGTGGCAAGCAGCCTGTACGCCACCGCGCGGGACTGGGTGCGCGCGTTAAATATTCAGCATATGTGGGATCTCTTCTGCGGCGTGGGCGGTTTTGGCCTGCACTGCGCGACGCCAGAGATGCAGCTCACCGGCATTGAGATCTCCGCCGAGGCTATTGCCTGCGCGAAACAGTCCGCCGCCGAGCTGGGATTAACGAATCTGCACTTCCAGGCGCTGGACTCCACGCAGTTCGCCACCGGGCAGGGCAACGTGCCGGAGCTGGTGCTGGTCAACCCGCCGCGTCGCGGCATTGGCAAAGCGCTGTGCGACTACCTGTGCCAGATGGCACCGGAATACATCGTCTACTCCAGCTGTAATGCGCAGACCATGGCGAAAGACATAGCTCTCCTGCCTGGCTACCGCATTGAACGCGTTCAGCTTTTCGATATGTTCCCGCATACCGCGCATTATGAAGTGTTGACGTTGTTAATCCGTAGGCCGGGTAAGGCGTAGCCGCCACCCGGCATGAACCCCGCACAATGTTCAACAAAATGTGAACTCTTCCCCCGCTCGAAATCAGGTAAGCTTAGGTCATAAGAAATGATTGAAGGCTTACCCATGAAGCAGATCCTGCTGGTGGAAGACGACCACGATATCGCGGCGCTTCTGCGACTCAATTTAGAAGACGAAGGCTACAGCATTACTCACGAACCCGACGGGGCTAAGGCGTTACAGCGCCTGGAAGCTCAGCCGTGGGACGCGGTGATCCTCGACCTGATGCTGCCCAACGTAGACGGGCTGGAAATTTGCCGCCGCATTCGCCAGATGACGCGCTACCTGCCGGTGATTATCATCAGCGCGCGCAGCAGCGAAACCGACCGCATCACCGGGCTGGAAACCGGCGCCGATGACTACCTCGCCAAGCCGTTTTCGGTGCAGGAGCTGATCGCGCGCATTAAGGCGCTGTTCCGCCGCCAGCAGGCGATGGGGCAGGCGCAAACCTCAGGGCTGATCCAGGCGCATGGCCTGACCATCGATCCCCTGGCCCGCGCGGTACGTCTTAACGGTCAGGACGTCGATCTCACCCCGCGCGAATTCGAACTGCTGTACTTCTTCGCCCGCCATCCCGGCGAGGTCTTCTCGCGCCTGGCCCTGCTGGAGCAGGTCTGGGGATATCAGCACGAGGGCTACGAGCACACCGTCAATACCCACATTAACCGCCTTCGCATCAAGATTGAAAAAGATGCCGCAGAGCCGGAGATTATTCGCACCGTCTGGGGCAAAGGCTATAAATTTGCGGAGCCACATCATGATGCGCCGCTTTAGCCTCAGCCAGCGGCTGACGCTGCTGTTTATCCTTCTGATGATGCTCTGCGCCACCGTTGCCTGCGCGGTGCAGCTCTACAGCAGCATGCAGTACGGTAACGCGATGGTGCAGCGTCTGTCCGGGGGGCTGGCGCAGCAGATTGTCCAGCGCGAGCCGATTCTGGACGCCCAGGGCAGAGTCGATCGCAGCGCGCTTAAGCCGCTGTTCGATCGGCTGATGACCTTTAATCCGAGCGTTGAGCTGTACGTGGTTTCCCCGGACGGCGAAATCCTTGCCGATGCCGCGCCGCCGGGGCATATCCAGCGGCAAAAGATCGACCTCGCGCCGGTGCAGACCTTCCTGAGCGGCACCGCCATACCGATACTGGGCGACGATCCGCGCAGTCAGAATAAAAAGGTCTTCAGCGCCACGCCGCTGCGCGTTGACGGCGAGCTAAAGGGCTATTTATACATTATCCTGCAGGGGGAAGAGTCCAATGCGCTGGCGGAGATGGCCTGGCACAAAGCGCTCTGGAGCACGGTGCTGTGGTCTCTGCTGTGGGTCGCGCTGTTTGGCCTGCTGGCGGGATTGCTGATCTGGTACTGGGTGACGCGCCCGGTGAAACACCTGACGGTGGAGGTTGCCGGGCTGGAACAGGACAGCATGAGCGCCATTAAGCTGCTGGCTGCCGAGCCGCTGGAGCCCGCCGTCAATGACGAAGTGGCCATCCTGCGCAACAGTTTTATCGAGCTGGCACGCAAAATCGCCTCGCAGTGGGATCAGCTTTCCGACAGCGACCGCCAGCGCCGGGAGTTTATCGCCAATATTTCACACGATTTGCGCACGCCGCTGACCTCGCTGCTGGGGTATCTGGAAACCCTGTCTCTGAAATCCGCCACGCTGACGCCGCAGGAGCATCAGCAGTATCTCGCTACCGCGCTGCGTCAGGGGCAAAAGGTGCGGCACCTGTCGCAGCAGCTGTTTGAGCTGGCGCGTCTTGAGTACGGCGGCATCAAGCCGCAGCGCGAGCGTTTCGCGATGGGGGAGTTGATTTCCGACGTGGCGCAGAAGTTTGAGCTCACCGCCCGCACGCGAGAGCTGAACCTGCATATTGATGTCCCCGGGCCGCTGCCGCTGGTAAACGCCGATGTATCGATGATTGAACGCGTGGTGACGAACCTGCTGGATAACGCGATACGCCATACGCCAACGGGCGGGGAGATTCGTCTGGCGGTGTGGCAGGAAAATGAACAGATGCAGGTTGAGGTGGCCGACAGCGGAACAGGGGTAGAGGCGACGCTGCGCGACGATCTTTTCCAGCGGCCTTCGGCGCTGAATACCCAGGCATCGCGGGAAAATCGCGGCGGGTTGGGGCTGTTAATCGTGAAACGGATGCTGGAGCTGCACGGCGGGGGGATCAGGCTGATGGATTCGGTGAGCGGGGCGCGGTTCAGGTTCTTTGTGCCGCTATGAGAGAGTGCCGGGTGGCGCTGCGCTTACCCGGCCTACAACTCCCCCCGTAGGCCGGGTAAGGCGAAGCCGTCACCCGGCAAAAACCATTACTGCGGGAACCACTGATCGCTAATTTTCTGATACGTACCGTCGGCTTTAATCGCCTTCAGCGCGCCGTTCAGTTTTTCCAGCAGGGCTTTATTATCCGGACGTACCGCGATCCCCAGGCCCGTGCCGAAGTACTGCGGGTCGGTCACCTTCTCGGTCGCGGTTCCCAGCTGCGGGTTGGTTTTCAGCCACTCGTTCACCACGGCGGTATCGCCAAATACGCCGTCGATACGGCCATTTTTCAGGTCGATAATCGCGTTCTGGTAGCTGTCATAGGCCACTGTTTTCACTTCAGGATGTTTGTCCTGCAGGTATTTCTGGTGCGTGGTGCCGTTTTCCATCCCGATGCGTTTGCCTTTCAGCTGGTCAAAGGCGGTGTAGGCCCCTTTCTTCGCAATCACCACCGCAGAGTTCGCGTAGTACGGGTCGGTGAAGGAGACCTGCTTGCTCCGCTCAGGCGTGATGTCCATACCGGAAATCACCGCGTCGTATTTTTTGAATTTCAGCGACGGGATCAGGCTGTCAAACGCGTGGTTGGTAAAAGTACAGTCGGCCTGCATCTGTTTGCACAGGGCTTTCGCCAGGTCGATATCAAAACCGACGATCTGGTTGCTGGCATCCAGCGATTCAAAAGGCGGATAGGTGGCCGAAACGCCGAAATTGATTTTGTCTGCGGCGGATGCGCCAGCGGCGAAGGTTGCCAGTAATGCGGCCAAAACTAACTTTTTCATTGTCATACTCCCGTCTGTAAGTCTTATGAATAAACAATGCCAGTTATTGAATTTATATGCAATATAAATGATTAAATATTATGTTGATAGCAAAAAAAAACGGATAACCAAAAGGTTATCCGCAAGAGATATTCACATTTATGCACACTGTAGGTCGGGTAAGGCGCAGCCGTCACCCGACTAGTTTCTACGCTCAAACGCCAGCGCTTTGCGTTCTATCAGACGCATCATCAGCGTCAGCAGACCGTTGACCACCAGATACACCAGACCCGCCGCGCCAAACACCATGACGTCGTAAGTGCGTCCGTAGAGCAGCTGCCCGTGGCCCATCACTTCCATCAGGGTGATGGTGTAGGCCAGAGAGGTACTCTTGAACACCAGCACCACCTCGTTGGAATACGAGGAGAGCGCGCGCTTAAAGGCGTACGGCAGCAAAATTGCCAGCGTGTCTTTCTTGCTCATGCCCAGCGCCCCGCAGGACTGCCATTGCCCTTCCGGGATGGCGCGGATCGCACCAAAGAACAGCTGGGTGGTGTAGGCCGCACTGTTCAGGGAGAGCGCAATCAGGGCGCACAGCCACGGCTCTGAGAGCAGATGCCAGATTACCGGATACTCCTGCAGCGACGGGAACTGGCCCGGGCCGTAGTAAATCAGGAAGATCTGCACCAGCAGCGGCGTACCGGTAAAGAGGGTGATGTAGACGCGTACAATCCACACCAGCACCGGCGTTTTCAGCGTCAGGATGATGGTGAAGATCAGGGCCAGGATCAGCGCCACAACGATGGACGCCACGGTCAGCGTCAGGCTGGTGTGCAGCCCTTTCATCAGCTCGGGTAAATAATCAAGCATCAGCCCGGTCTCCGTTCAAAACGCGTTGCGCGCAGGTCGATGCGTTTGAGGATGTACTGACTCAGCAACGTGATCACCAGGTAGATAGCCGCCGCCACGATGTACCAGGTAAAAGGCTCCTGGGTACGGGTGGCGATACTTTTGGTCTGCAGCATTAAATCGTTCACGCTGATGAGGCTCACCAGCGCGGTATCTTTCAGCAGCACCAGCCACTGGTTGCCCAGCCCCGGCAGCGCGTGACGCCACATCTGCGGCATTACCAGGCGGAAGAAGATGGCCGCTTTCGACATGCCGAGCGCCTGGCCGGACTCCCACTGCCCCTGCGGAACGGCCTTCAGCGCGCCGCGCAGGGTCTGCGAGGCGTAGGCGGAATAGAGCAGGGAGAGGGCAATCACGCCGCACAGGAACGGGCTGACGTCGAAGTTTTCAATCTGCATCTGCACCGGGATCTGCGCAAATCCGAGATTAATCGTGAAGCCGTCCGATAGCGTCAGCAGCAGCTGCGAGGAGCCGAAATAGATAAACAGGACCACCAGAATTTCCGGTAGCCCACGCAGCACGGTCACCAGCGCGGAGCCTGTCCAGGCGACGGGGAACCATTTAGCCGATTCCCACACCGCAAAGAACATCGCCAGCACGAGGCCGATAATCAGTGCACAAACGGCAAGGCCGACGGTCATACCGGCGGCGCTTGCTAAAGGAAAAATTTCATTCATCAGGAATTACTTCTGGAACCATTTTTGGTAGATGGCTTCGTAGGTGCCGTCTTTCTTCACTTTTTCCAGCGCGGCGTTAAATTTCTGCTGCAGTTCGGTGTTGCCCTGACGCACGGCGATGCCCAGACCGGTACCGAAATAGGCTTTATCGGTCACTTTGTCGCCTACTGGCGCCAGCTTGTCGTTGGCTTTCAGCCATTCCGTGACCACCGCGGTATCGCCAAACACGCCGTCGATACGGCCGTTCTGCAGATCCAGCTTCGCGTTCTGGTAGCTGTCATACGGAACGGTAGTGATTTCCGGGTGTTTATCCATGATGAACTTCTGGTGCGTGGTGCCGTTCTGCACGCCAACCTTCTTGCCTTTCAGCTGATCGATAGAGGTGAATTTACCTTTCTGACCGATGAACAGGGCGGAGTTGTCGTAGTAAGGGGTAGAGAACAGCACCTGCTTTTCACGCTCAGGGGTGATGTCCATACCGGCCATTACGGCGTCGATGCGGCGGAACTTCAGGCTTGGGATCAGGCTGTCGAACGCCTGGTTGCTGAAGGTACAGGTTGCGTCGATCTCTTTACACAGGGCGTTCGCCAGGTCTACGTCGAAGCCAACAATCTTGTTGTTCGCATCGATGGATTCAAACGGAGGATAAGACGCTTCGGTGGCGAAACGAATGGTCTGGGCTGCGGTAGCGGAAAGGCTGACGCTAGCAAGCAGCGCGGCAATCAATACTTTTTTCATTATCATTTTCCCTAACACATCAGTGAGATAAGTAATTTTTAAAGGCATCGGTTTGCGGGTTGGTGAAGCAGCTCGCGTCCCCTTGCTCAACGATATACCCGTTTTCCATGTAGACCACGCGGCTGGCGGTTTTGCGCGCCACTTCCACCTCGTGGGTCACGATGACCTGGGTAATGTTGGTTTCCGCCAGCTCGCGAATGATGCTCACGATCTGGGCGGTGATTTCCGGATCCAGCGCCGCGGTTGGCTCGTCAAACAGCAGCACCGCAGGCTCCATCATCAGCGCACGGGCAATCGCCACGCGCTGCTGCTGACCGCCGGAGAGGTGTAAAGGATAGCGATCGCTGTACGGCTTGAGGCGCAGACGTTCCAGCAATTTTTCGGCGCGCGCCATGGCCTGGCCTTTGCTTAAACCGAGCACGCGACACGGCGCTTCAATCAGGTTTTGCAGAACGGTCAGGTGCGGCCAGAGATTATATTGTTGAAACACCATGCCCACGTTTTGACGCAGTTCACGAATCGCTTTATCAGAAGGGGTTTTCGCGAAATCAAAATGGTTACCGGCAATCGCCAGCGTACCCGAGCGGGGCATTTCAAGCAGGTTAAGGACACGCAGAAGGGAGCTTTTGCCTGCGCCGCTTGGGCCAAGCAAAACCAGCGTTTCGCCCTCTGGGCAGTTCAGCGTGATGTCGAACAGCGCCTGGTGTGCGCCGTAGAAGCAGTTAATGCCGTTTAGTTTAATACTCATCGGGGCAGTCTTTACTCATCCAGGCAATCTATAGCAATTGAGGCCGCAGATAGTACCGTTGACAGAATAGTTATGCAATATTTCTGCGTTAAAAGTTAAATATAACCCGCGTTTCCTCTTAAACATAGCACAAAATAGCGAAGGCCAATGTCGGCGAGAATAAATGTCGGCATTCCGTCAGAAATGCCGGACATTTTACGGGGTTAACATTTATTTAACGGATGAGTTAACGGTTCTCAATCGACTGGCGCAGCGTGCCTGCCGGGGCATGAACGCTGCCCCCGATGTAGCGAACGTCGTCAATCGCCCAGCACTGGCCTTCGCGGATCATCAGCACTTCATCCTGCCAGGACTGGGTGCCCTGAGTCAGCTTCACGCGCAGCGGGATATTTCGCGCATCGGTGTTTGGGATGGTTGACGCGCTCGCGACCTCGGCGCCGTCGGGCAGCGTTGCGCGGCTGGAGAACGGGTCGGATTTAAGCAGCGCGTTATGCTGCGGATCGCGGGCCGCATCGCCCAGCAGCTTAGCCAGACCGTCGCTCAGGTAAGGACGCAGGGCGGTGATGTCATTACCGCGATGCTGAATGCGATAATCATAGAACTGTTGCGCCACGGTATCCGGGCCGCCGTCAATACAAGGGCCGCTGCGTGTACCGATATCCTTAAAGGCTGGCGTGACCGGGGTGGTGCACGCGCTGAGCACCAGCGCGCAAGGCACTAAAAGCGTTAAAGCAGAGTAGCGCATGTTGATTTCCTTATTTATTAACTATCCTTTCAATCATAGCGTAACGAACCGATAATGCTGAGGGTAAGGCATTGAACGCTAAAGAAGGAGAGAAAGTATGCAGTTTTCAACCACCCCAACCCTGGAAGGGCAACCCATTACCGAGTACTGCGGCGTCGTGACCGGCGAAGCGATCCTGGGCGCCAATATTTTCCGCGACTTTTTTGCCGGGATTCGCGACATCGTCGGCGGGCGCTCAGGTTCGTATGAAAAAGAGCTGCGCAAGGCGCGCGAAATTGCCTTTAAAGAGCTGGGCGAACAGGCTAAAGCGCTGGGCGCAGATGCCGTTGTGGGCATTGATATCGACTACGAAACGGTCGGTAAAGACGCCAGTATGCTGATGGTGAGCGTTAGCGGCACGGCGGTGAAAACCCGTCGATGAAGCGTTCGTTTTCAACACTCCTGCTGGCGCTCTTGCTGGCAGGGTGCGCCGCGGAAAAGGGCATTGTTGATAAAGGTGCCTACGAGCTGGATACCCGTCACCAGGCGCAGGCGGCCTACCCGCGTATAAAGGTTCTGGTAATTCACTACACCGCCGATGATTTCGACAGCTCGCTGGCAACCCTGACGGACAAAAACGTCAGCTCTCATTATCTCATACCGGCAATTCCTCCTTCTCCTGACGGCAAACCGCGTATCTGGCAGCTGGTGCCTGAGAGCGAACTGGCGTGGCACGCCGGGATCAGCTTCTGGCGCGGCACCAACCGTATCAATGATACGTCTGTTGGGATCGAGCTGGAAAATCGCGGCTGGCAAAAGGAGAATGGCGTGAAGTCATTCGTCCCCTTCGAGCCTGCGCAAATTGCAGCGCTTATCCCGCTCGCCAGAGACATTATTACCCGCTATGACATCAAGCCGCAGAACGTAGTGGCGCATTCCGACATTGCTCCGCAGCGTAAAGACGACCCCGGCCCGCTGTTTCCGTGGCAGGCGCTGGCGCAGCAGGGGATAGGAGCCTGGCCTGATGCTGAACGCGTGAGTTTCTATATCAATGGACGTCCACGCTATCAGGAAGTGGAGCGCGCGGCCTTGCTCGATTTGCTGGCGCGTTATGGGTACGAGATCCCGGACAACGCGACGGAGCAACAGCAGAGAAGGGTGATTACCGCCTTCCAGATGCATTTCCGGCCCGCGTTATGGAACGGCGTCGCGGATGTGGAAACCATGGCGATCGCAGAGGCGCTTTTAGAGAAATACGGGCAGGGGTGATCCTTCGGATACCCCCGAATGAGTATATTTCCCCTGTTTTACTTGAGATTAATCTTAAGTACAAACACAATTCATTTTTAGTTAATTGACTTAAAATTATCCGGATTTAAGATAGACACATAGCTTGCTAATCAATGAAGCAAATAAATTTATAACACTCTTCTTTTACGTTTCTCTTTACTATTTCCATCAGGAAAATATTTAGGGGTTCAGGCCTTTCTCGCCTAAATTCCGGCAATTACATTTATCATCTTAAATCGGGTATAACAATGTTAAGCATCTACGGTAAAAAATTACGTCCGCAAAATGAAATGAATGCGATTATTTCTGCGACCTCCGGGTTTGAAGAGAAAACCTTAAAAAAATGGCAGAAAATATCGACCATTGATTCTCAGTATATTCATGTTATCGTCAGCGGTGAAGTTGAGTTCCGCCGCGAGTCGGACGAACTCTGTATGTTCACCACGCAGGGGGCGTGTATTTTTGGCCTCTCTTCTATGTATTACCAGTCGACCCATATGTACGGCCTCGTTCGCGGCAATACCGTGGTGCGCTCGATAAAAAAAGAGACCTTCGCCCAACTGATGACTGAGAAAAACCTCTGGCCTGAACTGACCAAAGTGCTTTCCTGGTATATTTGCATGCTGAGCAAGCGTGACGATGTGCTCGTTGCCCGCAGCGCCTATTCCGTTGTTCGCGAGTTTTTATACGAGATTAATGAACTCATTGTTCAACATCAACGTGATATCAACATTTACGATTATATTCAGGAATACACTAACCTGGCTCGCAGTACCATTATTAAAATCCTTTCTGACCTTAAAAAAGGTCAATATATTGTGGTGGAGAAAGGTCGGCTTCTTAATCTCACCGCGTTGCCAGAGAAATATTGATTACTCTCGCCGGTCTCCTTTGACAGTTGAAGGAGAACGCATATTCTCTTTATGTAACATACCTCCCTGCGAATTATCCTGCGTTTCGTCTACCGGCGGCGCGGGAATTTTCCCTTGCGAATAATCCTGCTCCTGTTCTTTTAACGCCTGCTTAAACAATTCCGTTAACGAGGAAGCGTCATGACCTGCGCTGGCGAGGGCATCATCATGCGCCTCGGTGCCGGGTAAGGTATCCCGAGAGGTATCGCGTGGAGCAGCACCGTCCGGCGCCTGCTGCCAGTCGGCATCATCGCTGTTAATCAGCAGATCCTGCATGGCAGGGACATCGGCTTGCACCGGTACGGGTTTCGGGTGCGGGTGTGGGAACGGTTTACTCACGTACACATAATGCATATCCGAAAGCTGCGTGTCTGGTTTGGCGACGCTCGCTTTTACCGGTTCTGGCGCCGGGTGGCGCAGATTCCAGTAAATATGCGCGTACAGCCCCGCCATCAACATGACGCAAAGTCCCAGCATACCTAAAAGGGTGCTACCGAATACTTTTCTCAGGCTGGGGAAACGGTACGAAAACCAGACCGCCTCCCCGGTAGCGTAGCTGCGCTGGGCCGCAAGACAGATAGTAGACATCAGGAATGCTTCTCCTGCTTTTTCACGTCCGGTGCTGGACGGGAGGCCTGGATCAATACGCCTGGCGTAGAATTGGTTTCACGCATGAGCTGCATCAACGTATCTTCACCCGGAATACCATCCACATGCAGATGCATTTTTTGCTGGAACTCGCGCGTTCGCTTCATCATTTCTGCCGTCCAGGCATGAGAATGGGTTTCAGGCTGGGCCAGCGCCTGGCTTAACTGCTGATCGAGCCAGCCCAGGTCTTTCGCATCGCTGGCGGCGCTAATAGAGTCTTTGCCGTCCGGCGTCAGACGGTGTAATTGGGTGTAGTTGCCGGTTGCATGCTGGTTAAACCAGCTGCGGCTCACCTGCCAGGTGCGGTTGTTCATCAGCAGGTCGAGAGAGGTCTCGCCGACGCGGGCGACCACGGCATAGTTGAGGTGGTTACCGGTTTTCAGTTCACTGACCCACGGATAGCCTTCCTGCGCCAGCGCATCCGGCGAGGCGTTCCCCTGTTTACACATCAGGTTCACCTTCGCGGCATTCTGACACAGGGCATCTTCCGCCGACGCGTCATACCCCCACATCTGATAAAGCTGGTGCATGGCGTCCGGCTGATTGACGACCTCATTGTCGATAACCGGCACGACGGGTGCCTGAACCTTTGGCGTCTGGTGTTGCCAGCTGACGGGAACCGGAAGTTGAATGGGCAGCCTTGTATTTACCGCAGCGGTAAAGTACCAGCCGCAGGCAGCGAACAGCACAGAAGCGAATAATCCCACGGTAGCCAGGCGCTTGCCGTGTTTTTTCGCGGGCAGCGTCTCGCCAGCCGCCAGGCGTAAATGACGCGGGCTGACCTGTCCTGCCCGTTCCGTCCAGGCGGCCAGCAGCGACAGGTGCGCCAGTTCATTCAGCCTGCTGATATTCCCTTTGGTCAGCGCATGCATCTTGCGCACGCGCGACGGCGTTAACGGCGAAGTATCGCACCCGTGCTCTTCACACTGCGCCTGCACATAGCCGAGAAATTCACGGCAGGTCAGCGGGCGCAAAGCGTGATGAGTATGAATATATTCGCGCAGTTCCGGCTGCTGCATCAGCACGGCTTCCTGAGCGGCGGCGCCCGTCAGCACCACGGATAAGGGGAAATCCAGCTCCTGGGCGCGCGTGAGCAACATGCCCAGCAGTTCCCGGCAGCTCTCTTTCATTGCTTCGCAGTGGGCAATGATCAGAATTTTGGCTTTTGCTTTCCGTGAGGACGGTTCCTCCTGCCACTGACGCAGCACGGCATCCACCGCCTGAATACGGTTCTTGCTCTCTTTTGCTCCCGGGCTGAGCTTGTACAGCAGGCTACTGGCACTCAGTTTTGGAAACGCGTTGATGGCAAGAACGGAACTGTTGCCGGGTTTCAGCCCATCGCTGAACTGGGCCAGTAGATGAGCATCGTCGCCAAAGAGCCCCATCATTCCCGCCCGTTGGGTTTTCTCTTTCAGCAGGTTGAACACGTCCTGATGATAAGGCACCAGAAAATCCCCGGATAAACGGGTGACTTTCCGAAAGGGCGGATTTTTAAAATTAAAGTGGCTCTGATACATAACGACTTACCGTCTCTGATTAGGAATAGCAACAGGACGTGAAGGTAAGGGAAGTGTCTGGAGTGGTCAATTTGCAGACAGGGTAAAAATAACCTGTGGGCAAGGCTTAACATCAGGGTTTTATACGGTCAATATTTTTCTTTATGAAAGTTAACGGCAAAGTCAGTGGTCGACTTTGTGGCAGATAATTACTATTTCATCACATATTGGCGCAGTACGACGCTGCTTATTTTCGCTTAGCTAAAGGCCAGATGAAAAATGAGGTTCTCATTTCTGTCACGGTGGATAACGCCTTGTATTATGTTTGTGCTGTTAATTTTTTGCGGCCAGCAGGGCTATCTCACGTTAAAAGAGTATAAAAAAGTTACCAATAAATTGGCTAATTCTGATGAGCAGCCGCTGAAAGCGCGTCGCGATGAAAAGAATTTTACGCTTTTTACGGCGGCGGTACGCCAGGATAACGTTCCAAAGGCGGTTAAAGCCCCGCTGGCAGCGGAGATAGAAGGGATCGTAAGGAGTGACGACGCCTGGCTCTCCTTTGCCGTTATCAAAACGCCGGGTGGCCAGCAGAGCTATCGCGAAGGCGAACCGCTGACCGGCTTTAACGACGCATTTATTCAGGAAATTAACAAAGACAATGTGGTGGTTAATTATGAAGGTGCTACGCAGGTACTGGCGTTAAAAGATCCGGCTTATTTTAAGGGCGGCGTAGGCAGCGGTCCGGTAACCAAATCGACGAAAGATGCCGGCGCGGACGGTTTGCATCTGGATGATTATCTGGTGTTAAAACCCTTAATCGAAAAAGGCCAGCTGGAAGGCTACAACATTAATCCAAGGAACGCCTCCCCCTTTTACAGCCACTCCGGGCTACAAAAAGGGGATGTGGCTGTAAAAGTGAATTCTGTCGATATGACCAATGCAGGTGATGCCAAAAACGTTATTGCCAACTGGTCAAAAATGAAAGAAGCGGAGGTCGTCGTCAGACGTCACGCTCACCTTGAAAATATTCGGGTTAATGTTCTAAACAATTAACAAGTGTACAGACATGAAGAAATTTCCCTGGGCGTGCGTGGCGCTGACCGCATTGTCGTTATATTCGAGTTCGCTGCTTGCAGCCAACTTTAGCGCGAGCTTTAAAAATACCGATATCCGCGAGTTTATCGATACGGTAGGCCGCAACCTTAACAAAACCATCCTCGTCGACCCGTCCGTTCAGGGTTCAGTGTCGGTACGAACCTACAACGTGCTAACGGAAGATGAGTATTACCAGTTCTTCCTGAGCGTGCTGGATCTGTACGGCCTGTCGGTGATCCCGATGGATAACGGCATGGTGAAAGTGGTGCGCTCGAGCGTGGCACGCACCGCGGGCGCGCCGCTGGCCGACAGCAAAAACCCGGGCAAGGGCGATGAGATCATCACCCGCGTGGTGCGCATGGAAAACGTGCCGGTGCGCGAGCTGGCCCCGCTGCTGCGTCAGCTCAACGATGCCACCGGCATCGGTAACGTGGTGCATTTCGAGCCGTCCAACGTGCTGCTGCTAACCGGGAAAGCCTCGGTGGTGAACCGCCTCGTGGATCTGGTGCAGCGCGTCGATAAAGACGGTATCCAGCGCCGCGAAATCGTGCCGCTGCGCTTTGCCTCGGCTAAAGATCTCTCCGACATGTTGAACAACCTCAACAATGAAGAGCAGAAGGGGCAAAACGCGCCGCAGCTGGCGACCAAAGTGGTAGCGGATGACGAAACCAACAGCCTGGTGATCAGCGGTTCGGAAGATGCGCGCATGCGTACCCGGTCTCTTATCCATCAGCTGGATCGCGAGCAGAATAACGAGGGCAACACCCGCGTCTTCTACCTCAAATATGCCAGCGCCACCAAGGTGGTGCCGGTGCTGACCGGGATTGGCGAACAGCTGAAGGACAAGGCCGGTACGCCGAAGGCGAAAACCACCACCGCCTCCAGCGATCTGAACATTACCGCCGACGAGTCAACCAACTCGCTGGTGATCACCGCCCAGCCTAACGTGATGAACTCCCTGGAGAAGGTGATCGACAAGCTCGACATCCGTCGTCCGCAGGTGCTGGTGGAGGCGATCATTGCCGAAGTGCAGGACGGCAACGGTCTGGATCTCGGCGTACAGTGGACCGGCAAGCACGGCGGCGTGCAGTTCGGCTCGACCGGCCTGCCCATCAGCCAGGTGAAGAGTGGCGTCATAAAAGGCGCCAGCTTCACGGGTATGGCGACCGGCTTCTTTAACGGTGATTTTGGCGCGCTGATGACCGCCCTCTCCACCGGGGCGAAAAACGACATTCTCTCCACGCCAAGCGTCGTGACCCTGGATAACAAAGAGGCCTCGTTCAACGTCGGTCAGGACGTGCCGGTGCTCTCCGGCTCCCAGACCACCAGCGGCGATAACGTCTTCAACTCTGTTGAGCGTAAGACCGTCGGTACCAAGCTGAAAATTGTGCCGCAGATTAACGACGGCGACATGATCCACCTGAAAATCGAGCAGGAAGTCTCCAGCGTGGATAACAGCGCGACGGAAGACGCCAGCCTCGGCCCAACCTTTAACACCCGCACCATCAACAACGAAGTGATGGTGCACAGCGGGCAGACGGTCGTACTCGGCGGCCTGATGGAAAACGTCACCAAGCAGTCGGTGTCCAAAGTGCCGCTGCTTGGCGATATTCCGCTGGTCGGCCAGCTGTTCCGCTACACCTCGCAGGATACGTCCAAGCGCAATCTGATGGTGTTTATCCATACCACCGTCCTGCGCGACGACGACAACTACAGCGCGGCCTCGAAAGAGAAATATGACCAGATCCGCGCCCGCCAGCAGCAGCGCGTGGAAGAGAAAAAGCTCGGGATTATTGAGCCAGCGGATAACGCGGTACTGCCCGCGTTTCCCGTCGACGCCAGCGCCGCACCGGTGAAAACCAGCGCATCGCGTAATCCGTTCAAACACTAAGGCGGAGGGGGCAACGTGGACGAACTGAGTAAAGCGCTGTGCGGCAGCAGCTACGCGAAAGATAACGGCGTGCTGTTTTATAACAATGACGTCTATATCCGTGATGACACCCCGGCGGCGGCACTGCTGGAGATCCGCCGGGTGCTGGGACGCGCGTTCGTCCCGGTCACCCTGGCGCCGGAAGCCTTCGATGAGATGCTGGCTAAAATCTGGCAGCAGAACAGCGGCGTGTCGCAGCAGCTGGTAGACGACATGGACGCGGATATCGACCTGATGGCGTTAACCGAGGAGATCCCGGATAACGAGGATCTGCTCGATAACGACGAAAACTCCCCGGTGATCCGCCTGATCAACGCCATTCTCGGCGAGGCGGTGAAAGACGGCGCCTCGGATATTCATATCGAAACCTTCGAGCGCACCCTGAGCATTCGCTTTCGCGTCGACGGCGTGCTGCGCCCGGTGCTGCAGCCGGCGCGTAAGCTCGCGCCGCTGCTGGTGTCGCGCATCAAGGTGATGTCAAAACTCGACATCGCTGAGAAACGCCTGCCGCAGGATGGCCGTATCTCCCTGCGCATTGGCCGCAAGGCCATCGACGTGCGCGTGTCGACCATTCCGTCCCAGTACGGCGAGCGCGTGGTGATGCGCCTGCTCGATAAAAGTAATCTCAAGCCCGACATCAACAGGCTGGGCCTGATTGATGATGAGCTGGAGAAGTTAAAAGGGCTGATTGACCGCCCGCACGGCATTATCCTGGTCACCGGGCCAACGGGCTCCGGTAAAAGTACCACCCTGTACGCCATTCTCTCGGCGCTGAACGGCCATGAACGCAACATCCTGACCGTTGAAGACCCGATTGAATACGAGCTGGAAGGGGTGGGGCAGACGCAGGTTAACCCGCGCGTGGACATGACCTTTGCCCGCGGGCTGCGCGCCATTCTGCGTCAGGACCCGGACGTGGTGATGATCGGGGAAATTCGCGACGGCGAAACCGCGCAAATTGCGGTGCAGGCCTCGCTCACCGGTCACCTGGTCATGTCTACGCTGCACACCAACAGCGCCGCAGGGGCGATTACCCGCCTGCGGGATATGGGGCTGGAGTCGTTTTTAATCGGTTCATCGTTGCTCGGTGTCATTGCCCAGCGTCTGGTGCGTCGGCTGTGTACCTACTGCCGGACCACCAGTCCGCTGGACGCCAATGAGAAAGCGCTGTTCAGCTTTATGGACGCGCCGCCTAAGGCGATTTACCGCGCGGTGGGCTGCGAGCACTGCCGCCAGAGCGGCTATCAGGGCCGCGCCGGTATTCATGAATTTCTGGTTGTGGACAGCACCATGCGCCGCGCCATTCATGAAGACAAAGACGAAATGTCCATCGAAACGCAGCTGTTTAAGCAGGCCTATAGCCTGCGCGAAAACGGGCTGCTGAAGGTGATTAGCGGCGTAACCTCTCTGGAAGAGGTGATGCGCGTCACCGCCGAGCGTGGGGGAGAGGAATAATGGCCTTCTACGCCTGGACGGCGACGGATGCGGCGGGGAAAACCCGGCGGGGCACGCTGCAGGCCGAAGGGCAAAAGCAGGTTCGCCAGATGCTGCGCGAGCAAAAGCTGATGCCCGTCAGCATCAGCGAAACCCGCGAGGCGGCGGCGTCCGGGAAAGCGAAAACAGGGGTAAAGCTTTCCACGCCGGTGCTGTCGATGTTTACCCGTCAGCTCTCCACGCTCATCAACGCCGCGCTGCCGCTGGAGAGCGCCCTTAAAGCGATTTCGAAGCAGACGGAAGACAAAAAGCTGGCGGCGATGGTGGTGGAAATTCGTGACAAGGTGGTGGAAGGACACACGCTGTTCGACGCCTTCAGCCAGTTTCCGCGCACCTTCGACAAGCTCTACTGCACGCTGGTGATGGCCGGAGAAAAGACCGGCCACCTGGGCGACGTGCTGGAGAAGCTGGCGGAGTACAACGAGCAGCGCCAGAAGATGAAAAGCAAGCTGACGCAGGCGATGGTCTACCCCATTACCCTGACCGTGGTGGCCATCGCGGTCATCAGCATTCTGCTGGTGGCGGTGGTGCCGCAGGTGATCGAGCAGTTCACCCACATGAAGCAGCAGCTGCCGATCACCACCCGCACGCTGATTGCGGTGAGCGATTTCCTGCAGGCGTACGGCATCTATCTTGCGGGCGGCCTGGCGGGTGGCGTTATCGGTTTCAAAACCTGGGTACGCAACGTGAAGAACCGTTTTCGCTGGAACCGCTGGCTGGTGAACGGAGCGCCGATTAAAAAGCTGGTGTGTGCCATCAACAGCGCCCGCTATATCCGCACCCTGAGCATCCTGCAGGCCAGCAGCGTGCCGCTGCTGGAGGGGATGTATATCGCCATGGACGGTATCGAAAACCTCTACGCCCGGCAGGTGCTGGAGCAGGCGGCGGATACCGTACGCCAGGGCGCCACGCTCTATGCCGCGCTGGAGCAGGCGAAATTATTTCCACCCACCATGCTGTATATGATTGCCTCCGGCGAAGAGAGCGGGGAATTAGGCAATTTGATGGACCGCGCCGCGGAAAACCAGGAATCGGCACTGCAGCACCGCATTACCTTAACGCTGTCGGTATTTGAACCGGCGCTGGTGGTAACCATGGCGACGATTGTTTTATTCATCGTCATGTCAATATTACAACCGCTTCTGCAACTTAATAATATGGTAGGTTAAATTATGGCTATAAAAAGAAAACACCTGGCTCGCCAGGCGGGCTTCACGTTGCTCGAATTAATGGTGGTCATTGTTATTCTCGGCGTTTTAGCGAGTATGGTGGTGCCAAACTTAATGGGCAATAAAGAAAAAGCGGATACGCAAAAAGCAACCAGCGATATTGTCGCGCTTGAGGGTTCGCTGGATATGTACAAGCTGGATAACCACCGCTACCCGACGACCGAGCAGGGGATGCAGGCGCTGGTAAACAAGCCTGAAATCGCGCCTGTCCCGAGCGGCTACCGCGCCGACGGCTATATTCGCCGCCTGCCGCAGGATCCGTGGGGCGGAGATTACATCCTGGTCAGCCCGGGCGAACACGGTGCCATAGACGTCTTCTCTGCCGGTCCGGACGGCGAAGCCAATACCGCCGACGATATTACGAACTGGTCTCTGGATAAGAAAGAGAAATAATGAAACGTCAACGCGGCTTCACGCTGCTGGAAATTATTCTGGCGCTGGTGATATTTGCCAGCTGCGCCATGATGGTGGTGTCAACAATACCCTCACGCAGCGGTGCGGATATATTTGGCCAGCAGTTAAAAGCCCTCGTTGATTATGGTTCTGACCGCGCGGTGATGGACGGCAATATCGTCGGGCTGGTGTTGACGACGGATAAATACCAGCTGGTGACGCTCGAAGATAAAAACGGCGAGCGCCAGTGGGTGCCGTTATCCGCCGGGCGAATTACCACTCACGGTGATTTCCCGGAACGGATGCACGTTTCGCTCTCGCCCCAGCGCCTCGCCGCCACGGTAACGTCCGACCCGCAGGTGCTCTTTTTACCTGATGGCGAAATCAGCCGCTTCACGCTGGCGCTGCAAAGCGATGGCAAACAGCACCATTTCCGCGTGGTGTCGCAAGGCGCGGCCCCGGTATCGGTAGAAAACGATGGCTAACGGCAACAAAAAGCAAGCGGGGATGACGCTGCTGGAGGTGATGGTCGCGCTGGTCATCTTCTCCACCGCCGCGCTGGCGTTGATGAACTCGGTCTCCCTGAACGTGCGTTTTACCCACGGGCTGGGCGATACGCTGCAGGCGAGCTGGGTGGCCGAGAACCAGCTGGCGGAAGCACAGCTTGGCAAAAATGACTTCCCCGACGCCGAAGAGCGGGGGAGCGAAATCATGGGCGGGCGCAGCTGGAACTGGCGCAAGCAGCGCGTCAAAACGGCAGATAGCGGCAGGGCGAATGCGATTCGCGTGTATGCGGAAGGCGACGACAGCCAGCCGGTTATCTCGCTGCAGATCGCTCCGCCGGGAGAGAACAGGTGAAAAGCATACGACGCCAGCGCGGCTTTACCCTGCTGGAGATCATGATTGCGCTGACCATCTTTGCGGTAATCAGCACGCTGGCCTGGCAAATTCTGGACGGGGCGATGCGGACCAGTTCAGCAACCGATGTCAGTGCGGCAAAGCTTAATCAGCTTCAGCGCGCCTGGAACCTGATGGAGCGTGATTTTTATCAGCTGCAGGCGCGCGCGCCGCGCAACGAGCCGGATCGGTTTCGTGAAGCCGATGATGCCGTAGAAATGACCACGCTGAACGGCGTGAGCGGAACCGTTCAGCTGGAGCGCGTGCGCTGGCGGCTGGTGGAGGGACGTCTGTACCGTGACGTCTGGCCGGTGATTGACGGCCCGGCTAACGCTAAGCCTGATGAAGTGCCGATTGTCAGCGGGGTGAAGTCTCTGCAGTGGCGCTTTTACCGTCAGGGCTGGCAGAAAAGCTGGCGCGATCCGGCCCACCTGCCGGACGGCGTGGAGCTGACGCTGACCATGGAAAACGGCGATACCTGGCGCTGGGTTTTTACCACGCCGGGGGATCTGCCTGAATCCACTGCTCCCGCGCCTGCAACCGCACCGGAAGCACAACCATGAACGCGTTACGCAAACAGAAAGGCGTTGCCCTGTTGGTAGTGCTGATCCTGCTGGTGATGATGTCGGCGCTGGCCGCCAAAATCAGCCAGCAGTTTTGCCGCAACCTGCAGAAAACCCATTATCAGGTGAGCCAGCAGCAGCTGCGCTGGGCGATGCAGGCCCAGGAGAAGGTAGTGAAGGACAGGCTACAAACCGACGCCAGCGGTGAAAGCAAAGCGCTCAACCCGGAGGGCGACTGGCATCAGCCGCTGGAAACCCGCGGTGAAGACTACACGGTGGTGAGCCAGGCAGAAGACGCGCAGGACTGCTTTAACGTCAACAACCTGCTGGCTACCAACAACATTGCCCAGGATCCCAACGCGCCTGCCGTGCCGGAGAAACCGCGTAAGGAACAGATTGTTGAGCAGATCCTGACGGAGAGCGGCCTCAGCCAGACCGCGGCGGAAGAGGTTTATGTCCAGCTGGTTGATTACCTCGATGGCGACAGTACGACGGCCAAAGAGGGGGCAGAGACGGACGCCTGGGCAGGCACTGTTCCCGCCCGACAGCCAGCCAACCAGATGATGCGCACCATTGCAGAGATAAAGCTCCTGCCCGCGTTTCCGGCTGCCGCTTACCCGAAGGTAAGCAAGCTGCTGTGCGCGCTGCCGGACTCTGCCAGCAAGGTGGATGTGAACACCCTTAAGCCGGAGCAGGCCGCCTTACTGGCCGCCCTGTTCCCCGGAAAACTCAATGAAGATGATGCCCTTCGCCTGATTGAATCGCGTCCTGAAAACGGCTGGGAAAGTATGGAGACCTTCAGTAAAACGCTGGAGCAGACCTTCCCGCAGTTAAAGGACGATCTCCCGCAGGTGGCTGAGCAACTCTCCATTAACAGCCGGTATTTCCGCGTGAACTATACCGGCAACACCGATGAATTAACGCTTCGCGTGGTGAGCCAGCTTCAGGTCAATAACGAAGCCGGTGAGATCGTGACGTGGCAACGTCGTTACCGAATGATTGAATAAGAAAAGTAGAACGCTATGAAACAGGTCCTTTTTGTTCGTCCCGACAGCCGCGAGGGCGGGAAAATAATGTGGTGTGAGTCCGGCAGCCAGCATGCTGAAGTGCTGGAGAGCCTGGACGCGCTGGCGGATCACCCGCTGGCCGCACGCGTCTGCTTACTGCTGCCTGCCAGCAATATGATCTTCCGCCATTTTACCTTGCCGAAAAAAGTGGTCTCTCAGGCGACGGCGTTCTCGTGGATGGCGGAAGAGACGCTGATTGGCGACGTAGATAACCTTCACTGGACGGTGCTTCACAAAAAAGGGGCGGAAGTTGACGCGGTGGCCATCGACGGCGATTGCCTGCGCGAGTGGTTAAACCGCTGTCTGGAGGCCGGATTAAAGGTCATTCAGGCCCTGCCGGATGCGTGGCTGCTCCCGGTGACGGCGGGCGGGAGCACGCTTGTCGCTCAGGGTGACACCTACTGGCTGCGCCTGTCGCCTCATACCGCCGGAGAGATGGAGGCCAGCCTGCTGCCGCTGCTGATGACAAAAGCCGGTGAGGGGGACGTGTGCTGCTACGGCGACAGGCCCGACGGCGTTAACGTAGACGTTCTGCACCCCTGGCAGCATCCGCTGGTGCTGATCCAGCCGCAATGGCAAGCCAGCCGCGTGAATCTTCTGCACGGTGAGTTCAGCCCCAAGGCCCGGAATGGCCGGGCAGCAAAGCGTGTAAAAGTCGCGATGGCGGTAGCCGGCGCGCTGTCGCTCGGCCTGCTGCTGGGGCCGCGTCTTGCGATGGCCTGGATGCTGGTGCAGCAGGAGAACCTGGTTCAGCAGGAAATTATGCAGGTGTACCAGCATCACTTCCCCAGCATGCGCCAGCAGACCAACATCAAATACCATTTTGGTCAGAATATTAAAAAACAGAGTAAAGGCGTGTTCCTTCAGCTTGATGACCTTGAGAAAGCACGGCAGGCAGTACCGGCAATGGAAATCGAACTGCTGGAATACGATGCCCAACAAAACACCCTGACGCTGAGCGTCAGCGCGCAAAGCCAGCCTGCACTGCAGACATTTATTCAACAGGCCAGTGAGAGTTTCGATTTTACCTTACAGCCGGTTTCAACAGCCGCACCCTATACCGCCATGATCGCAGGGAAACATAAATGAAAGAGCGAATAGCGCAGCTGAAATCGCGTTATCAGAATTACAGCGCCCGGGAAAAAGTCATTTTAAAAATATGTGTCGTCGCCCTTCTGGGGGCCGCCGTTTATTACGCCGCTGTTATCCCCCTGGATAATATGATTGCGAACAGTAAATCAACCCTGAACAGACAAAAAGAGACGCTTAGCTGGATGCGAACTGAAATAGATAAAAATCATTTGCAGGTTCAGAGGGTAACAACCAATAACCCACGTACGGTTGTTGAGAATAGCGCGCACGAAATTAATCTGTCGCTGAACGATGTGCGTCAGGATGGACAAACCCTGTCGTTCGTAGTGAACCGCATTAACGTCTACGAATTAAAAAGCTGGCTGCGAGAAATCAATCAGACCTCCGGTATCAGGCTACAGAAGATGAACCTCACACCGGTCGACCATCTTAGCGATGTGAAGGCGGAAGTTCAGCTCGCCTGGGGCAAAAACGCATGAACACCTTCGCGCTGATGCGGGAGGTCTACCCGGTGGGGTTCCCGGTGATGAGCGCGATACTGGGCGGCATTGTCGGCAGTTTTTTCGGGGTTGTCGTCGAGCGCGTGCCGGGCATGGTGAGGGAGGAAGAAGGCTGCGGCAATTTGCTCTTCCCGGCCTCCCGCTGCCCGGTCTGCCAGCACTCGCTTGCCGTGTGGGAGAATATTCCGCTGCTCAGCTGGCTGTTATTACGCGGACGCTGCAGCCAGTGCAACACGGCGATCCCGCTGCGGATATTTTTAATCGAACTTTTGTCTTCGCTGTTTTTTGGCATGACCGCCTGGTGCATGCCAAACGTGCAGGCGTTGTTCTCTCTGTGGCTGCTGGCCGTCTTTTTATTGCCATTAACGATAATTGACTGGCGGCATCAGCTGCTGCCGGACTGTCTGACGCAGCCCCTGCTGTGGGCGGGATTGTTGCTCCACGCGTTTGACCATAACCTGCCGTTACGCGATGCGCTGATGGGGGCGGTGGCGGGGTATTTATCGCTCTGGCTGCTCTACTGGGCATTTCGCCTCACCACCGGGCGTGAAGGGCTGGGATACGGTGATTTTAAGCTGCTGGCGGCACTCGGAGCCTGGTGCGGCTGGCAGGCGCTGCCCACCATCGAATTAGCCGCCGCGCTAAGCGGGATTATTGGATATTTTGCTTTATATAATTTGAATAAAAATAACCTCGCTATTTCTTTCGGACCTTATCTCTCATTTGCTGGAATAGCGGTGTTTATTGGTCAGCAGTTTGCTTTCCTCTTTTAAATATTCAGGTCAAGATTTTTTATCAATTTTTTCGACGGTGGAAGAGAAGGACGCCTCTTTACGCTCAGTGTATCGTAGGGGATATAAGCTACACGGGATTCAGGCTTGTATCTTTTTATGGAGGAATACAACGCAGCAAAACTTATTTGTTATGGCTTTCAGGTTGATTAAATACGCACTCAGCGAATAAACGCCATGCTCTCATGGAAGGCATGGGTTATTAATGTTACGAATAAATTTATCAGGAAATAAAAATGAAATTTATGAAGCCTAAATATCTGGCGCTTTTTGTTGCGGCTGCAACAAGCTCAGTATTTGCAGCGGCACCGGGTACGCCTTCTATTACGACGGGCAATGATAAATTTGCGCTGGTAGAAGTGGATCAGGCAGCGCAGGACTACAACAACCTTATCAAAGTGCACAAAGATGGCGTGGACGTGAAGGTTGAGTGGAGCGTCTGGAGCGGCGACGCGCCAACCTCTGCAAAAGTCCTGCTGGACGGCCAGACCGTCTGGACCGGCGCGGGCAGCGCCGCAGGTTCGGCGACCTTCAAAGTGAAAAAAGGCGGCCGTTACCAGGAGCAGGTGGAGCTTTGCAACGACAGCGGCTGCGCCAAAAGCGCCAGCAAGCTGATCATCGTTGCGGATACAGACGGTAGCCATCTGCTGCCGCTGAGCACGCCGCTGCTGGAAAACAACAAAGCGTTCACCCAGCACACCGATAAAGTCGTCGGGGCCTATTTCCCTGAGTGGGGCGTGTACGACCGTAACTTCTCTGCGGATAAAATCCCAGTAGCGAACATGAACCACCTGCTGTACGGCTTCATTCCAATCTGTGGCGGCGACGGCATCAACGACAGCGCCAAAGCTTCCGGCGCGCTGGAATCCCTGAAGCGCGCGTGCGAAGGTCGTCAGGATTACACCGTAGCTATTCATGACCCGTGGGCGGCGCTGCAGAAGCCCCAACAGGGCGTGACCGGCTGGGACGAGCCGTATAAAGGCAACTACGGCCAGCTGATGGCGATGAAAAAAGCCCATCCTGACCTGAAAATTCTGCCATCCGTTGGCGGCTGGACGCTGTCCGACCCGTTCTTCCAGATGGATAACAAAGTCCTGCGCGATCGCTTCGTGGCCTCCGTGAAAGACTTCCTGACCACCTGGAAAGTGTTCGACGGCGTGGATATCGACTGGGAATTCCCTGGCGGCGGCGGTGAGAACGCCAAACTGGGTAACCCGCAGACCGATAAAGCGACCTACACCGTGCTGATGCACGACCTGCGCCAGATGCTGAACGAGCTCTCCGCTGAAACGGGCCGTACCTACGAGCTGACCACCGCCATCGGCGCGGGCAAAGATAAGATCGAAGACGTGGACTACAACACCGCGCAGCAGTACATCGACCATATCTTCCTGATGAGCTACGACTTCTACGGCGGGTGGAGCAATACCGACCTCGGCCACCAGACCGCGCTGTACGGTGCGTCCTGGAAACCGGATACCAACTACACCACTGATAACGCGGTGAAAGCGATGCTGGAGCAGGGCGTTAAGCCTGGCAAGATCGTGGTAGGCGCGGGCATGTACGGCCGCGGCTGGACCGGCGTTCACGGCTATACGGGCGATAACCCGTTCACCGGCACCGCGACGGGTCCTATCAAAGGCACATGGGAAAACGGCATCGTTGACTACCGTCAGATTGTGGACCAGATGCTGGGCAAACCGGGCTGGGAATACAAATACGACGAAGCCGCTGAAGCGCCGTACCTGTTCAACAAGTCTACCGGCGAGCTGGTGACGTACGATAACGCCCGCTCCGTGATGGCCAAAGGCAAATACGTCCTGAACAAAAACCTCGGCGGTCTGTTTGCATGGTCTATCGAGTCCGATAACGGCGATATCCTGAACGCCATGAACGAAGGCCTGCTCGGCGGCAGCTCAACGCCGGTGGAACCGGTGGTAACCAACCATGCGCCAGTGGCAACGGCAGTCGATCAGAGCGTGACCGGTCCGGCGACCGTGACCCTGGACGGTTCTGCTTCCAGCGACCAGGACGGCGATGCGCTGACCTACAAATGGACCCAGGTTTCCGGTTCAACCGTAACCATCGCCAACAGCACCAGCGCGAAAGCGAGCATCAATCTGCCTGCAGTGACCAGCAATCAGACCCTGGCATTCCGTCTGACCGTAACCGACGCGAAGGGCCTGAGTAATGCGATTGACGTTCAGGTGGTGAACAAAGCGCCGAAAGCCAACCAGGCGCCGGCGATCAACGCCATGGACGCCGTGACCGTTGTCTCCGGTGAAACGATCTCCCTGCATGCGCAGGCAACCGATCCTGACGGCGACGCGCTGACCTACAGCTGGAGCGTACCGGCAGACATGAACGCAACGGGCACCGACACGGCTAACGTTCGCATTACTGCGCCAGAGGTCAACAATGCCTCTTCCTACACCCTGAGCGTTGTCGTGACCGACGGCAAAACCAGCGTGCAGTCTAACGTGCAGGTAACGGTAAATCCTAAACCAGCAGACGTAACACCGCCTGCAGATGAGGTGACCCCACCATCTGATGAAGTGACTCCTCCATCTGACGAGGTTACACCGCCATCTGACGAAGGCACGGCAACCGGCAGCTGCGACGCGCCTGTCGATGCTAACGCCAGCAAATACGCTGCGTGGGATTCCAGCAAAGTCTACAACAGTGGCGATAGCGTAAGCTTCGACCATCTGGTGTGGAAAGCGAAGTACTGGACGCAGGGTAACCAGCCTGGCTTCGGTGCCGAAGCATGGGAACTGGTGAGCAACGTCAAGATGAACTGGCGTTCTGACCTGGTTTACAACGGCGGCGAAACCACTACCTACGAAGGTAACGTATACCGCGCGAAATGGTGGACCCGCGGCGATAAGCCTGGTAACAGCGACGTATGGGTGAAAGAAGGCGCAGCAGCAGACTGCAAATAATCTCACCCGTTGAATACTCCCCCCTTTGGGGGAGTATTCACTCTTCATTTTACAGGATGTAGGCAAGGAGAAATAACCGAAACCGTCAGCAGGTCAAAATGAAAAAATTAATGTTGTTGTTGTTGGTAATAAGCCAAAGCGCCCTGGCAAACTGTTGGGATAACGCCGCGCACTATTATCATGTCGACCCCTATTTATTGTATGCCATTGCTAACGTTGAATCCGGCATGAACCCGTATGCGGTGGGGCAAAACCACGATGGCACGCGTGATGTCGGGCTGATGCAGATTAACAGCTCGCATTTTAGCGAGCTTGAAAGCAGAGGTATCGACGAATATCGACTGATGACCGAGCCGTGTACCTCCATCATGGTCGGCGCTTCAATCCTCTCGGGAATGATTAAAGTCTATGGCTATAACTGGGAGGCCGTCGGCGCGTATAACGCCGGGTTGAAAAAAGAGAATTATCCGCAGCGAATGATTTACGCCCACAAGGTCTGGAAAAAATATCAGCAGCTAAAAGTCGCCGCGCGTTATTAAGGTTTTTTATTTTTGAAGAATTCCCGAGGGTGTTCTTCGAAAAGTGAAAACAGCGTTCTGTGGCTTATTGATTAACGCATTAATACATAAGCCGGGATGTAGAGTTAACGTCAATTAACAGGAAATGGTACGGCGCAGTTGTAGGCCCGGTAAGGCGAAGCCGCCACCGGGCAAAAAGGTTAACGATGAAGCTTCCCGTGATCCCGCAGCCACGCCGCCGTGCGCACAATCCCTTCATCCAGCGTCACAACCGGCTTATACCCCAGCTCGTTCTCCGCCCGCGAAATATCCAGCGTAAAATCAAAGTTGAGTTTCGATACCCCATAATGCGTCAGCGCAGGCTCTTTGGCCGATTTGCTGCCAAAACGCTCCATGCTGCGGGCGATCATATCCAGCATTGGGTACGGAACTGAACGGATGCGGCAGTCGATCTGCAGCTCGTCAATTAAGCGCTGAACAATGCTGCGAAGCCGGCAGGGTTCGCCGTTGGTGATGTTGTAGGCGCGACCGGAAATGAGCTTGTCGCAGTCCGGCTGGCTCGCCAGCCACATCGCATGCACGGCGTTCTCGTAGTACGTCATATCCACCATCGCCTCACCGCCGCGCGGCAGCAGGACGCTGCCATAGTGGTGCATCATCTGCGCCAGGCGGGGGATAAACACTTTGTCATGTGCACCGAACAGCCCCTGAGGGCGTAACACGGTAAATCGCGTGTGCGGGTTGGACTGCGCCAGCAGGTCAATCACCTCTTCGCTGGCCGCCTTGCTGCGGGCAAACTCGCAGGCGAAGCGCGCAGGACGAAAATCTTCCCTAACGTCGCGATGGTGGTGATAGTCGAAATAGAGTGACGGGGAGGAGATATGAACAAAGTTACGCACGCCCCAGGCAACCGCCCATTCGCCCAGACGGCGCGTGGCGCGCACGTTGGCGAGGTCAAAGGCTTCCTGGGTTCCCCACGGAGAGGTAAAGCTGGAGCAGTGCCACAGCGTATCGATACCGGCGAGCATCACCTTAGCCTGAGAAGAGACCAGCTCCGTCAGGTCAGCATGGATGAACTCTGCGCCCATTTTTTGCAGCAGCTTACCCATCGCCTCGTTGCGACCGGTGGCCCTGACGCTGATGCCTTTGTTGCGCAGAAACTCGACCGCATTTCGGCCTAAGCCGCTGGTCGCCCCGGTAACCAGTACCTTCATATCAATCCACTGTGTTGAAAAAGAATTTCGTGCGCATTCTTTCGTGAATTACGGCGCTATGCAATGGGAAAGGTGAAAGAATAAGAGTTTTATTTAGATATTTTCCGTCTTTTGTTCTGCCCGCTGCGCAATACGTTTTGCCATTCCGCGGAAGATAAACAGGTGCGCGGGGATCATCAACAGCCAGTAGAACAGACCGGGCATTCCGTGCGGATGCCACCAGGCACGCACGTCCAGTTCCCGGTGGTCACCTTTGTCCTTCAACGTGAAGCAAAGCCGACCCAGCCCCGGCGCTTTCATGCCGAACAGCAGCGCCAGCTGTCTCTCTGGCTCAACGATGATCACCTTCCAGCTGTCGACCGTATCGCCCACGTTCAGATACGGAGCGGCAGGGCGACCTTTTGCCAGACGATGTCCTACCAGCAGATCCATCGCGCCGCGCGTTTGCCAGAGAATATTGCCGAAGAAATAGCCATCTTTGCCGCCGATCTGATTCACAACCGCCCACAGATCCGCAAGGCTGGCGGAGGTTTTCACCGTGCAGCCTGCCTGTTTCGGGTAGTAGCCGTACTCGGGCCGCCAGCGGGCAAAGGCCTGCGCGTCGTAGCCCCAGTCGCTGGAGTTCACCAGCTTCTCTTCTTCCTTCAGCGTATTGCGAACCGCGTCGTCGAAGCGGATCAAATCTTGCGGGATCAGCGCGCGCAGTTGGCGATCGTCCGCCAGCAGATCGTGCTTCAACCCCTGGATCAGCGCTTTTGCGGTGGTCGGCGGGACTGACGTAATGACGTTTAAAAACCACACCGAGATCCAGCGGGTTGGAAAGGGGATGGGAACCAGCCAGCGTCTCCGGCCGCTCACGCGCATAAAATGTTCAAACTGCTCCTGATAGCTCAACACGTCCGGGCCAGCGGCTTCCAGCACGCGGTGCTGGTCGGTAGGGTGATCCAGCAGCGCAACCAGATAGTGGAGTAAGTTCTCCAGCGCAATCGGCGTCGTGCGTGAGCGCACCCAGCGCGGCGGCGTAAGCACCGGCAGGTTATAAACCATATCGCGCATCACTTCGAAGGCCGCAGAACCGGCCCCGACGATGATCCCGGCGCGCAGTTCGGTGACCGGAATATTCGCGCCGCGCAGGGTCTCCGCCGTCAGCTGGCGGGCGCGCAGGTGATCGGACTGTTCGCTTTCGGGTGCCTGCAGGGAGCTTAAAAAAATCACCTGTTTCACCGGCGTTTGCAGCAGGGCATCGCGGACGTTCATCGCCACCTGACGCTCGTGGGCGATAAAATCCCCGCCTTCGCCCATGCTGTGCACCAGGTAGTAAAGCGTGTCGACCCCTTCCAGCAGCGCGGGCAGCTCCTTCGGCCAGTTGAGATCGACGCTGTGACAGGTCACGCCGGGCAAATTTTGTTTTTGCAGGCGATCCGTGCTGCGTGCCGCTGCCAGCACCCGGTGCCCCTGCTGGCTGAGAGCAGTCGTCAGATGCTGACCGATATACCCGCTGGCGCCGAGCACCAGAATTCGTTGCGGCACGTTATGCTCCTTAACGCTGTAAAAACGCCTGCCAGTGTTTCACCACGTCTGCCAGCTGCTCGCGGCTTACGTCAAGATGCATGACCAGACGCACGACGGGAGAGGCGTTGATCAGCACGCCATGTGCTTTCATAAAGTCCCCCAGCGCGGCGGCGCGCTCGTCGCCCACGCGCACGAACAGCATATTGGTGTCGTGACGCATCACGTCTGCGCCGATTTCGCGCAGCTGTGCTGCCATCCACGCGGCGTTGTCGTGATCGTCCTTCAGGCGCGCCACGTTGTTTTTCAGGGCATACAGCCCCGCCGCCGCCAGAATACCGGCCTGACGCATGCCGCCGCCGGTCATTTTACGCCAGCGGTTAGCGCGCTTGATGTAGTCTGCGTTACCGACCAGCAGCGAGCCGACCGGCGTGCCCAGACCTTTAGAGAGGCAAATGGTGAACGAGTCGCAGTATTGCGTGACGTCCTTCAGCTCGCAGCCGTACGCCACCACGGCGTTAAAAATGCGTGCGCCGTCAACGTGCAGGCCGAGCCCGCGCTCGCGGGTAAAGTCCCACGCGGCTTTGAGGTATTCGCGCGGCAGCACTTTACCGTTATGGGTGTTTTCGAGGCTGAGCAGCTTAGTGCGGGCGAAATGAATATCGTCGGCCTTGATTTTGGCCGCCACCTTATCGAGCGGCAGTGAGCCGTCCGGCGCGGCGTCAATCGGCTGCGGCTGAATGCTGCCGAGCACCGCCGCGCCGCCTGCTTCATACAGGTAGTTATGCGCGCCCTGGCCGACAATGTACTCTTCCCCGCGCTCGCAGTGGCTGAGCAGCGCCACCAGGTTAGCCTGCGTGCCGGTCGGCAGGAACAGGGCTGCTTCCTTGCCGCTCAGCTCTGCCGCATAGCGCTGCAGTTCGTTGACCGTCGGGTCATCGCCGTAGACGTCGTCCCCGACCGGGGCGGCCATCATCTCTTCGAGCATGGCGCGGCTCGGGCGGGTTACGGTATCACTGCGTAAATCAATCATGTCATATCCTTATACGCTTCACCCTTCACGCCGCCTCTGCGTTGGCTTCGCCCTCAAACCCCAGTCACATAGTTATCTATGCTCCTGGGGATTTTCGGGCTTGCCGCCTTGATGCGACATGAATGGTTTTGCGTATGACTTTAAAAGGATATTTTTACCTGAGCCAGTTGGTTTTTGCCAGTTCGATCACTTCGTCACCGCGCCCGCTGATGATGGCGCGCAGCATATACAGGCTAAAGCCTTTGGCCTGCTCCAGCTTGATCTGCGGTGGGATCGCCAGCTCCTCTTTGGCAACCACCACATCCACCAGCACCGGACCGTCGATGGAGAAGGCGCGCTGCAGGGCTTCATCCACCTCTGAGGCTTTCTCCACGCGAATGCCGGTGATGCCGCAGGCCTCGGCGATGCGCGCGAAGTTGGTGTCGTGCAGCTCGGTGCCGTCCGTCAGGTAGCCGCCGGCCTTCATCTCCATTGCCACGAAGCCCAGCACGCTGTTGTTAAAGACCACGATTTTTAGCGGGAGCTTCATCTGCACCACCGAGAGAAAATCCCCCATCAGCATGCTGAAGCCGCCGTCGCCGCACATCGCCACCACCTGACGCTCCGGTGCGGTCGCTTTCGCGCCCAGCGCCTGCGGCATGGCGTTCGCCATCGAGCCGTGGTTGAACGAGCCGAGCAGTCGGCGTTTGCCGTTCATCTTCAAATAGCGCGCCGCCCAGACGGTTGGCGTGCCGACGTCGCAGGTGAAGATGGCGTCGTCGTCGGCAAAGTGGCTGATTTGCTGCGCCAGGTACTGCGGGTGAATGGCTTTGTCGCTCGGTTTGGCAAGGTCGTCCAGCCCCTTGCGCGCGTCGCGATAGTCGCTCAACGCCTTATCAAGGAACTTGCGGTCCGTTTTTTCTTCCAGCAGCGGCAGAAGGGCGGCGAGGGTTGATTTAATGTCGCCAATCAGCGCCATATCGACCTTACTGTGCGCCCCGATGCTGGCCGGGTTGATATCAATCTGAATGATTTTGGCATCCGCCGGGTAGAACGGGCGGTACGGGAACTGGGTGCCGAGCAGGATCAGCGTGTCGGCGTTCATCATAGTGTGGAAGCCGGAAGAAAAACCGATCAGCCCGGTCATGCCCACGTCGTACGGGTTGTCGTACTCGACGTGCTCTTTGCCGCGCAGGGCGTGGACAATCGGCGCTTTCAGCTTCCCGGCAAATTCGACCAGCTCTTTATGCGCGCCCGCGCAGCCGCTGCCGCACATCAGGGCGATATTGCTGGAGTAGCGCAGCAGCTGCGCCAGCTTTTTCAGCTCCTCTTCCGCAGGCGTCACGACGGGCTGCGGGGCGTGATACCAGTGGGTGCTGGCCCCTTCAGGCGCAGCCTTGAGCGCGACGTCGCCGGGGATAACGACAACCGAAACTCCGCGGTTCAGCACGGCTTTGCGCATGGCAATCGCCAGCACCTGCGGGATCTGCTCAGGGGATGAAACCAGCTCGCAGTAGTGGCTGCATTCACGGAACAGCTCCTGAGGATGCGTCTCCTGAAAATAGCCGCTGCCGATTTCTGACGAGGGAATGTGCGCCGCGATGGCCAGCACGGGGACGTGGTTACGGTGACAGTCGAACAGACCGTTAATTAAATGCAGGTTTCCCGGCCCGCAGGAGCCGGCGCAAACGGCCAGCTCGCCCGTGAGCTGCGCTTCGGCGCCCGCGGCGAACGCGGCGACTTCTTCATGGCGGGTGGGCATCCATTCGATGGTTTTCATCTTATTGAGGCTATCGCTCAGTCCATTCAGCGAGTCGCCCGTGACGCCCCAGATACGTTTTACGCCAGCCTGTTCGAGGGTTTTTGCTATGTATGCAGCCACGGTTTGTTTCATGGGTGTCCTTCTCCTTTTTGTGATATCGCTTACAAGCTTAGAAGAAAGTCTGCGTATTGCCCGCCAAATCCCCCCAATTAAAAGGTGCTTTTCACGCGCAATTATTCGGCATAATCTGGTGATACCTCGGGTGAAAACAGGAATCATTTCAAATGGTTAAATCATTGTTAATTGCTGTTAATGAAAAGCTAACATGCGACGATCTTGGCAAACTCTTGTTACGACTTGCCGTCGGCGGGCTGATGCTTTTTCACGGTTTGCATAAGTTATTTGGCGGAGTGGGGTTTATCAGCGGCATGCTGGTGGAAAAGGGACTGCCGGGGTTTATCGCCTATGGCGTGCTGATTGGTGAAGTGGTCGCGCCGATCCTGATTATTATCGGGCTCTTTACGCGTCCGGCCGCGCTGGTGCTGGCCTTTACGATGATTGTGGCATGGCTGATGGTCGGAACGGGCAAAACCTTTGCGCTCGATGCCGTGGGCGCATGGGCGATTGAAAGCCTGGTGTACTTCTTTATCGGCGCGCTGGCAGTGGCGTTTTTAGGGGCAGGGCGGTTTGCGGTAGGGAAAGATCCGGCGTGGCGGTGAGGATAACAAAAGCCCGGTGGCGCTAGCGCTTACCGGGCCTACGAAGAGCCAACACGTATCAGGTAGGCCGGGTAAACGCAGTGCCACCCGGCAAAGAAGGGGGCACCGCAGCGGATTACGCCAGCACCAGATCCCCCTGCGGATGACACGAGCACGCCAGTACATAGCCTTCGGCAATTTCCGCGTCGGACAGCGTCATGGTGCTGGTGACCGTATACTCACCGGAAACCACCTTCGTCTTGCAGCAGCCGCACACGCCGGCACGACACGCTGCCACCACCGGCACCTTGTTGCTTTCCAGCGCTTCCAGCAGCGTGGTACCCACGCGGCCAAAAAAGGTCTGCGCGGGCTGCAGCTTAGTGAACTGAATTCCGCTGGTTGCCGCTTCCGCCACAGGCGTGAAGAACTGCTCTTTGAAGAAGCGGGTTACGCCCAGCGCCTTCACTTCCTTTTCCACGATTTCCATGTACGGCGCCGGGCCGCAGGTCATCACGGTGCGGTTCGCCATATCCGGCACGCTTTGCAGCAGCTCGCGGCTCAGACGACCGGCGACGAAACCGTGCGTCGCGTTGTTTTCCGCTACCAGCGTCACCGGATAATTGCGCCACTCATCGGCAAAAATCACATCCTCGGGTGAACGTACGCTGAAAATCACCTGCACGTCGGCCTGCGGACGGTTTTTTGCCAGCCAGCGGCGCATCGACATCACCGGCGTCACGCCGCAGCCCGCCGCCAGCAGCAGGAATTTATCCTCTGCCTTGTCGTCACAGGTGAATTCACCCTGCGCGTCGGACAGCCAGATGTAGTCGCCGCGCTTCACGTCGCGGGTCAGCCACTGAGAGCCCGCGCCGTCATCAATGCGGCGGATGGTCAGCGTAATGTACTCGCTCACGCCCGGCGTTGAGGAGATCGTGTAGGCGCGCAGGGTGTCCGCAGAATTGCGGACGCTGACCAGCGCATACTGACCTGCACGGTACGGATAGTAGTCGTGGCACAGCAGCGACAGCGTCCACACATCCGGTGTCTCCTGATGGATGTGATGAACCTGCATCCGCCACGGGCATTGTGAGGTTGGCATGGTCATGAATCTCTCCTTACGCGCTCAGCAGCTGCTTCATATCGTCTTCTACATTCGTTACTGAACGCAGGCCGAATTTCTCGTTCAGCACCGCCAGCAGGTCTGGCGTCAGGAAGCCTGGCGCGGTCGGGCCGGTCACGATATTGGTGACGCCGAGAGAGAGCAGGGTCAGCAGGATGACAATCGCTTTCTGTTCAAACCAGGAGAGCACCAGCGACAGCGGCAGATCGTTCACGCCGCAGCCCAGTTTCTCCGCCAGCGTGACCGCCAGAATAATGGCAGAGTACGCATCGTTACACTGACCCGCATCCACCAGGCGCGGCAGGCCTTCGATGTTGCCGAAGTCCAGCTTGTTGAAACGGTATTTACCACACGCCAGGGTCAGGATCAGGCAGTCTTCAGGAACGCTGGTGGCGAAATCGGTGAAGTAGTTACGCTCACCGCGCGCGCCGTCACAGCCGCCGATCAGGAAGATGTGGCGCAGTTTTTCGCGGCTCACCAGGTCAATCAGGGAATCGGCGGCGCCCAGCAGGGTTTCGCGACCAAAGCCGACGGTGATCAGGTGTTCGATTTCGCTGTACGGGAAGCCCGCCATCTGCTGCGCCTGGGCGATTACCGGACCGAAGTCGTCACCTTCGAGGTGGCTCACGCCCGGCCAGCCGACAATGCTGCGGGTCCAGATGCGGTCGTCATACGCGCCGACGGTTGGGTCGATGATGCAGTTGGAGGTCATCACGATTGGGCCAGGGAAGCGGGCGAATTCAACCTGCTGGTTCTGCCAGCCGCTGCCGTAGTTACCAACCAGATGCTTAAATTTACGCAGCTCCGGGTAGCCGTGCGCGGGCAGCATTTCACCGTGGGTATAGACGTTAACGCCGGTCCCTTCGGTCTGCTTCAGCAGGTTGTAGAGATCTTTAAGATCGTGACCGGAAATCAGGATGCACTTGCCTTCGGTCGATTTCACGTTGACCTGAGTCGGCGTCGGGTGGCCGTAGGTGCTGGTTTCACCGGCATCCAGAATGCTCATCACGCGGAAGTTCATCTGGCCGATCTCCATTGAACACTCCAGCAGCGCGTTCATATCGGAAGGCCATGTGCCCAGCCATGCCATGATTTTATGGTACTGGGCGTAGATATCGTTGTCGTACTGACCGAGGACGTGCGCGTGTTCCATATAGGCCGCCGCACCTTTCAGGCCGTACAGGCACAGCAGGCGCAGGCCGAGAATGTTCTCGCCAATCGCCGCTTTGTCTTTGTTCGGAGTAAATTCTGCCGCCTGACGCTGCAGGTCGCCCAGATCGTCGCTCACCAGCTGGAGTTCCGACATAGGATTCTCAACGCGGGCGTTCGCATCGGCATTCAGACACTGTGCTTTCAGGGCTTCACGCAGGGCAATCGCCTCGCGGGCATAGCCGACAATGCGAGGAGAGTCGAAGTTAACGTTGGTCAGCGTAGAGAAAAATGCGCGCGGGGCGAAGCTGTCTACGTAGTGGTCAACAATGCCGTATTCGCGGGCCTTAAATGCCCATGCGGATAGCCCCTGCAGGGCCGCAATCAGCAGATCCTGCAGGTCTGACGTTTCTGCGGTTTTACCGCACATACCCTGCGCGTAGGAGCAGCCATTGCCTGCCGGAGTACGGATGGTTTGTTCACATTGCACACAAAACATAATCACACCTGTTAAAGTTATATTTGATATACATGTTTAAGGTTATGCCTGTGCCGGAACGGAGAAAAGGTCTTTCTTCTACAAAATAGAGGGATATTGATTTAGCGCAATTTTGGCGGCAGGGTTGCTACCGCCAGAGGAGTATCAGGCAGAGAATAAGGCCATCAGGATGGGAACCAGCAGGCTCAAAATAAAGCCGTGTACGATGGCGGCGGGCACCAGCTCAATGCCGCCGGAGCGTTGCAATACCGGCAGGGTAAAGTCCATCGAGGTGGCACCACATAAGCCCAGCGCGGTGGAGCGGCTACGGCGCACCAGCCCCGGGATCAGCATGATGGCAATCAGCTCGCGCGCCAGATCGTTAAAGAAAGCGGCGCTGCCAATCACCGGACCGAAGGACTCGGTCAGCAGGATCCCGGAAAGTGAATACCAGCCGAAGCCGGAGGCCATCGCCAGGCCGGTTTTCAGCGGCAGGTCGAGAATAAAGGCGTTAATGACCCCCGCGACCATTGAGCTGGCGACCACCACAACCGCTACCATCATCCCGCGACGGTTGAGAACAATCTGTTTCAGGGTCATGCCGTTATTTCGCAGCTGGATACCAATCAGGAACAGCAGGAATATCAGGGTATATTCACTGGCTTCGGTCGCGTGCTGTAAAAATGAAAAACCGGTCAGGCCCAGAAGAAAACCGAGTACCACGACGCCGCAGAGTTTTAATGATTCCAGCGCCATTGCAATACGGGAAGGCAGTTTTTCCTGATGGTGCTTATTTTTCCAGGGAATAGTGCGCTCAAGCCAGAAGAGGGCCGCAATATTGCACAGCATAATAACCACGATGGTGACGGCAGAATAATGCAGTATCGATAATAAATTCGCCGCCAGGTTATCAAGGAATGCCAGGCTAATCCCCATAAAGAAAAGAATGACGTAAACAATCCAGCTGAGAAAATGATTGATAAGTCTTAATGCGGATTCACGGTGCAGCGGAATGAGGTAGCCCACGATCAGGGGCAGCAGAATGATGAGGAGTCCTGAAAACATGAACAGCCGGTCCTTTTGAGTATCTGTTAAGCGCCAGTGACACTACCCAATAAAGGCTGTTCAGTAAAGGGGCAAAAGAAAGCCGGGTGGCGGCTACGCCTTACCCGGCCTGTATGTGCGGCCTGTTGCCCTCACCCTGGCCCTCTCCCACGGGGAGAGGGAGGGAAAGATTAATCGCGTTTTTCCAGCAGGGTGCGATACAGCACGCCACCGAGAATACCGCCGATAATTGGCATTACCCAGAACAGCCACAGCTGCTCAAGCGCCCAGCCGCCCTGGAAGATGGCCACCGCGGTGCTGCGCGCCGGGTTAACGGAGGTGTTAGTTACCGGGATAGAGATCAGGTGAATCAGCGTCAGCGCCAGACCAATGGCAATAGGGGCGAAACCTGCCGGTGCGTGTTTGTCGGTCGCGCCGTGGATCACCAGCAGGAAGCCTGCAGTCAGCACGATTTCAATGACGATAGCAGACAGCATGGAGTAGCCGCCCGGTGAGTGTTCACCGAAACCGTTTGAGGCAAATCCGCTGGCCGCGGCGTCAAAGCCGGCTTTGCCGCTGGCAATAACGTACAGTACGGCCGCTGCAATAATGCCGCCAATAACCTGCGCAATAATATAGCCCAGCACGTCTTTTACCGGGAAACGACCGCCGGCCCATAATCCCAGGGTTACCGCCGGGTTAAAATGACCGCCGGAAATATGACCCACAGCAAATGCCATGGTTAATACGGTTAAACCGAAAGCCAGTGCGACGCCGACGAAACCGATCCCTAACTCCGGGAACGCTGCTGCCAGAACTGCGCTGCCGCAGCCGCCAAACACCAGCCAAAATGTACCGAAACATTCTGCCGCTAATTTTCTAAACATAACCACCTCAGTAATAAACTTCCGCACGTTTTCCCGCGCACGGGTATATCGCCATAAAGGGATGACGACTCAAAGAGCCATTATTTTGAAACCAACAACATCCCTTCGCCACTTAAATAAATTCGTAAAATTTGATTTAAGGCAATGTGATGTCAATCCTTGTTCAAACTGGAGGTGAATAGAGCATAGTCCAATTTGCGGGCGGTAGTATCTTGTGCCAAAAGCACTATTTCAAATGAAACTTGACTGGCAAATTCTGAATTTTTCGGGCGTCCTCGAAATAATCACCGTGTGTTGCGGTGTCCAGCCGGGCTTCCTGCCGCTATACTGCTGATAACTTGAAGGAAAAAGTGGTCATTTCTCGGGGGATGTATGCTTCTCGAACGTGTGGAAATTGTCGGGTTTCGCGGTATCAACCGCCTGTCGCTGCAGCTTGAGCAAAATAACGTTCTGATCGGGGAAAACGCATGGGGTAAATCCAGCCTGCTGGACGCGCTGACCCTGCTGCTTTCCCCTGAAGATGACTTGTACCACTTCGTTCATGATGACTTCTGGTTTCCGCCGGGCGACGTTGCCGGGCGTGAAAAACACCTGCACATTATTTTGACTTTCCGGGAGTCCGAGCCTGGCCGCCACCGCGTGCGCCGGTTCCGCCCAATGTCACCCTGCTGGGTGCCTTGTGATGATGATTATCACCGTATCTTCTACCGCCTCGAAGGTGAGATGGCAGAGAATGATGGCGTGCTCACCCTGCGTGAGTTCCTTGACGAGAAAGGTAACCCTCTCTCGCTGGATAATATTGACGAACTGGCCCGTCATTTGATTCGCCTGTCGCCCGTCCTGCGCTTGCGCGATGCGCGCTTTATGCGCCGGATCCGCAACGGTACCGTACCGAATATGCCTGACGTCGAAGTCACCGCCCGCGAGCTGGATTTCCTTGCGCGCGAACTGGTGTCACGCCCGCAGAACCTGACGGACGGGCAGATCCGTCAGGGGCTGTCTGCCATGGTACAGCTGCTGGAACACTACTTTTCCGAGCAGGGCACGGGGCAGTCACGTCATCGCCTGATGCGCCGCCGTTCTCACGATGAACAGCGAAGCTGGCGCTACCTCGATATCATTAACCGCATGATCGACCGCCCCGGTGGGCGCACCCATCGGGTGATACTGCTTGGGTTGTTCTCTACGCTACTGCAGGCTAAAGGCACCGTTCGGCTGGATCGCGATGCGCGGCCGCTGCTGCTGGTGGAAGACCCTGAAACGCGACTGCACCCGATCATGCTCTCTGTGGCGTGGCAGCTGCTCAATCTTCTGCCGCTCCAGCGCATCACCACCACCAACTCAGGCGAGCTGCTATCGCTCACGCCGGTGGAATACGTCTGCCGTCTGGTGCGTGAATCCTCGCGCGTAACGGCTTACCGGCTCGGGCCGGGCGGGCTGAATGCGGAAGACAGCCGCCGCATCGCGTTTCATATTCGCTTTAACCGCGCCTCGTCGCTGTTTGCCCGCTGCTGGCTGCTGGTGGAGGGGGAAACCGAGACATGGGTTATCAACGAGCTGGCGCGCCAGTGTGGTCATCACTTTGATGCGGAGGGCATTAAGGTTATTGAGTTTGCCCAGTCGGGCTTGAAGCCGCTGATCAAATTCGCCCGCAGAATGGGGATCCAATGGCATGTGCTGGTGGATGGCGATGAGGCGGGAAAAAAGTATGCCGCGACCGTACGCAGCTTAATCAACAATGACCGGGAAGAGGAGCGCGAGCACCTGACAATACTGCCTGCCATGGACATGGAACACTTTATGTATCGTCAGGGCTTTGATGATGTCTTTCATCGCGTGGCGATGATCCCGGTTGATGTGCCCATGAACATGCGCCGGGTGATCGCCAAAGCCATTCATCGTTCGTCAAAACCGGATCTGGCCATCGAAGTGGCGACGGAAGCGGGAAGGCGAGGCGTTGAGTCAGTGCCGGGGCTGCTGCGCAAAATGTTCTCCCGCGTGCTCTGGCTGGCGCGCGGGAGAGCCGATTAGCTTCGGGTTGCCAGCGAAACCTGTTCAATCAGGCTGTCCAGCAGCACGTAGCGGCGGCGGTATTCGGCGCGTTTTTTACTCGCAATCTCTTCCATCGGTTTGCGCGGCATGACCAACGGCAGCGCGAAGTTGCCGTTATCCTGCTTTTGCCCGCCAATCGAGAGCCAGAAGCTGTCGTAATCCGCCAGCAGCGTTCCTTCTTTTTTCTTGCGGTAACGCCAGCTGCGGTAGATATGGGTCGCGTTACTCACCGCGAGGATCTGTTCGACCGGGAATGCGGCGCCCAGCGTCATCGCGGCCTCCACCAGCAGACGTTTCGGAAACAGGCCGTAGCACGCTTTGGTCGCGCCCTGAATGAGCTCATGGGGGACATGCGCTTTCGCGCCCTGTAACCCGCCGATAAAAAGGGTGAGCTTGCCTTCGAACGTGCACAGCGTGAAGGTCATTTCAGCCAGCGCTGTGCCCTGGCGATCGCAGAAGACGAGGGTCGCTTCACCCTCTTTATCCATAAACGCATCGGCACACAGGCGAACGGTAAATTGCTGTTCATCTTTGCCGGTTAGGGTCAGCAGCGTCATGCCTTGTTTTGACAGATAACCGTTCAGGAGCGTGGCCGGCAGTTTGCGGCTCAGCGTCCGATAATGGCAGTCAAGTGATTCCAGTGCACTCTGGCGGGACATATTCACCGTCAGCCATGGTCGGTGCAGACGGCACGGTAAACCCGGCTGTACCTGCAGCATTTGCATCAGGCGTGGTTGTTTTGCCAGGCTTGCAAGCAGGCGCGCTGTGCTCACTGGTGCGGCCAGCGAGCGTAACATGAACTTACGTCGATAGGCGGGGTTTTGCCATGCCAGCCCGGGCGTGATGGCACCGGATGCCAGGCTTTTAAAAAGCTGCCAGCCGGATTTAGGCAGCGGTAGTTGCGAATAAGGTGTATCGACGATAGAAGACATGTTAGATCCTGCTCCTTGTGGAAGATCGTCATTTCAGCAGGCGTATTGTCAACGTCATGTAAATAAAGAGGGGCTATTCCAGAAATCAGGGGTTTCGTTGAGGAGTGGTTTAGATAGAATCAACACTTATGATTGCCAGAACATTTATTTGGAATATTTATGAACCTTAAGGGAAAACGCAGAAAGCTGTTTCTGCTGCTGGCGGTGGTCGTATTAGTCGGCGGTTACTGGCTCTGGCAGGTGCTCAACGCGCCCGTGCCACAGTATCAAACGCTGATCGTTCGCCCCGGCGAGCTCCAGCAAAACGTGCTGGCAACGGGCAAACTCGATGCCCTGCGCAAGGTGGACGTGGGGGCGCAGGTGAGCGGCCAGCTGAAAACGCTGTCGGTCGAGATTGGCGACAAGGTCAAAAAAGGGCAGCTGCTCGGGGTTATCGATCCTGAACAGGCTGAAAACCAGATCCGCGAAGTGGAAGCAACGCTCATGGAGCTGCGCGCCCAGCGCGCGCAGGCGCAGGCGGAGCGTAATCTCGCTCAGGTGACGCTGACGCGCCAGCAGGCGCTGGCCAAAACCCAGGCAATCTCGAAGCAGGATCTGGATACCGCCACAACGGAGCTGGCGGTAAAACAGGCGCAGATCGGCACCATCGACGCGCAAATCAAGCGTAACCAGGCCTCGCTCGATACGGCTAAAACCAACCTCGACTATACAAAAATCGTTGCGCCGATGGCAGGGGAAGTGACTCAGATCACCACGCTGCAGGGCCAGACGGTGATAGCCGCGCAGCAGGCACCAAACATCCTGACGCTGGCGGACATGAGCACCATGCTGGTGAAAGCGCAGGTCTCGGAGGCGGATGTCATTCACCTCAAGCCGGGGCAGAACGCCTGGTTTACCGTACTCGGCGATCCGCAGACCCGCTATGAAGGCGTGCTGAAAGATATTCTGCCGACGCCGGAAAAAGTGAACGATGCCATTTTCTACTATGCCCGCTTCGAAGTACCCAACCCGCAGGGCGTGCTGCGTCTGGACATGACCGCGCAGGTGCACATTCAGCTGACCGGCGTGAAAAACGTGCTGACCGTTCCGCTCTCGGCGCTGGGTGAGTCCGCTGGCGACAGCCGCTATAAGGTCAAGGTGCTGCGCAACGGCGAAACGCGCGAGCGTGAAGTGGTGATTGGCGCGCGCAACGACACCGACGTGGTGGTGGTGAAAGGGCTGGAAGAGGGTGAGGAGGTTGTCACCAGCGAAAGCCTGCCCGGAGCCGCTAAATGACCGCCCTGCTGGAGCTGAATGACATACGTCGCAGCTATCCGTCGGGTGACGGCCCGGTGGAGGTGCTAAAGGGCATCTCCCTGCGCGTGGAAGCCGGCGAGATGGTGGCGATTGTCGGGGCCTCAGGCTCCGGTAAATCGACGCTGATGAATATTCTGGGCTGTCTGGATAAACCCACCAGCGGCACCTACCGGGTGGCGGGAACGGATATTTCGACGCTGGACAGCGACGCGCTGGCAAAGCTGCGCCGGGAACATTTCGGCTTTATCTTCCAGCGTTATCATCTGCTCTCGCACCTGAGCGCGGCGCAAAACGTGGAAGTGCCCGCGGTCTATGCGGGCGTGGAGCGGAAAAAGCGGCTTGAACGCGCGAAGGCGCTGCTAACGCGCCTTGGGCTGGCGGAGCGGGTGGATTATCAGCCGTCGCAGCTTTCCGGTGGCCAGCAGCAGCGCGTGAGTATTGCCCGCGCGCTGATGAACGGCGGGCAGGTGATCCTCGCGGACGAACCGACCGGGGCGCTGGACAGCCATTCCGGCGAAGAGGTGATGGCAATCCTTCACCAGCTGCGCGACCAGGGGCATACGGTGATCATCGTCACCCACGACCCGCAGGTAGCGGCGCAGGCCGAGCGCATTATCGAGATCCACGACGGCGAGCTGGTCAGCAACCCGCCGCCGCGCCAGTCCAGAGCGGCGGCACCGAAAGAGGCGCTACCCGCATCGACCGGCTGGGGGCAATTCTCAAGCGGCTTTCGTGAAGCGCTGACCATGGCCTGGCTGGCGATGGCCGCCAATAAAATGCGCACCCTGCTGACCATGCTCGGCATCATCATCGGTATTGCCTCGGTGGTGTCAATTGTGGTGGTGGGAGACGCGGCGAAACAGCTGGTGCTGGCAGATATTCGCGCCATTGGCACCAACACCATTGACGTCTATCCCGGCAAAGACTTTGGCGATGATGAACCGCAGTACCAGCAGGCGCTGAAATACGATGATCTGGTCGCCATTCAGCGGCAGCCGTGGGTGAACTCCGCCACGCCTGCGGTTTCGCAAAACCTGCGTTTGCGCTACGGCAATATTGATGTGGCAGCCAGCGCCAACGGCGTGAGCGGCGATTACTTCAACGTCTACGGAATGACCTTCAGCGAAGGGGCTACATTTAACGCCGAGCAGCTGGCGGGCAGGGCGCAGGTTGTGGTGTTAGACATCAACTCGCGCAGGCAGCTTTTCCCGAATAAGACGAACGTGGTAGGCGAAGTGATCCTCGTGGGCAACATGCCTGCTACGGTCATCGGCGTGGCGGAAGAGAAACAGTCGATGTTTGGCAGCAGCAAGATCCTGCGCGTCTGGCTGCCGTACACCACCATTTCCGGGCGCATTATGGGGCAGTCCTGGCTCAACTCTATCACCGTACGCGTGAAAGAGGGCTACGACAGCGCCATGGCAGAGCAGCAGCTTGAGCGGCTGTTGACCCTGCGCCACGGGAAGAAGGATTTCTTCACCTGGAACATGGACGGCCTCTTGAAAACGGCGGAAAAGACCACACGTACTCTTCAGATGTTCCTGACGCTGGTGGCGGTGATTTCGCTGGTTGTTGGCGGCATCGGGGTAATGAATATCATGCTGGTGTCGGTCACGGAGCGCACGCGGGAAATTGGTATTCGCATGGCGGTGGGTGCCAGAGCCAGCGATGTGCTGCAGCAGTTTCTGATTGAGGCGGTGCTGGTGTGTCTGGTGGGCGGTGCGATGGGCATTGCGCTCTCCATGATGATCGCCTTTGCGCTTCAGCTCTTTTTACCGGGCTGGGAGATCGGCTTCTCGCCGGTGGCGATCCTTACGGCATTCCTGTGTTCGACCTTCACCGGCATTTTGTTTGGCTGGTTGCCGGCACGCAATGCGGCGCGGCTGGATCCGGTGGATGCGCTGGCGCGCGAATAGGCTGAAAATAAAAATGCCAGCCGATCGGGCTGGCATTTTGCCTGCGGGGTGTACACAATGAATCAGAGAGCTATGCAACCGCTTCCGCTTCAACGGGGACGATGAGACTGGCATGATTGCCTTTTGGCCCCTGGTGTACATCGAACCGGACGGATTGCCCGGCTTTGAGCGTCCTGTAACCATCCATCTGAATGGTGGAATAGTGAGCGAAGATATCCTCGCCGCCGCCTTCAGGGCAGATGAAGCCAAACCCTTTGGCGTTGTTGAACCACTTAACAGTACCCATTTCCATGCTTCGACATCCTTCGTAAATCTTATAAATTAAGATGGAATGAACCGGTGGTGGAGTGGGGGCTGTTCAAAACCTCGCCAACTCACGCTTGTACAATTTAGATAAACGAAAGAAGCCGTCAAGCGTTTGGCACCGGAGTTGGGACAATAATCAACCAAAATTTGAAGCAGTTAACGCTATTGCAACAGTTTGTGACAGACATCGCGGATGACAGTAATAGATGATTGTTATCTAACATCTGAGGTAGATTCATAGTGATTATGCAAAATGGGTAAGAGTAACGACTGGCTGGATTTTGACCAGCTGGCGGAAGAAAAAGTGCGCGACGCGCTAAAACCGCCATCTATGTATAAAGTTATGTTAATGAACGATGACTACACGCCGATGGAATTTGTTATTGACGTGCTACAAAAGTTCTTTTCTTATGATGTAGAACGTGCAACGCAACTGATGCTTACCGTTCATTATCGAGGCAAAGCGATCTGCGGCATCTTTACTGCCGAAGTCGCGGAAACCAAAGTGGCGATGGTGAACGACTATGCAAGGGAGAACGAGCATCCGTTGCTGTGTACGCTGGAAAAGGCCTGAAAAGGCATAAAATTGGGGGAGGTGCCTATGCTCAATCAAGAACTGGAACTCAGTTTAAACATGGCTTTCGCCAGAGCGCGTGAGCACCGACATGAGTTTATGACCGTCGAGCACTTGCTGCTCGCACTGCTTAGCAACCCATCTGCCCGCGAAGCGCTGGAAGCCTGCTCCGTGGATCTGGTGGCGCTACGTCAGGAACTCGAAGCCTTCATCGAACAAACCACACCGGTGCTGCCAGCCAGTGAAGAAGAGCGCGACACGCAGCCGACGCTCAGCTTCCAGCGCGTGCTGCAGCGCGCGGTCTTCCACGTCCAGTCTTCCGGGCGTAGCGAAGTGACTGGCGCAAATGTCCTTGTCGCCATCTTCAGCGAGCAGGAGTCACAGGCTGCCTACCTGCTGCGTAAACACGAAGTCAGCCGACTCGACGTGGTTAACTTTATCTCTCACGGAACGCGCAAAGACGAGCCTAACCAGCCGTCCGATCCCGGCAGTCAGGTCAACAACAATGAAGAGCAAGCAGGCGGGGAGGATCGTATGGAAAACTTCACCACCAATCTTAACCAGCTTGCTCGCGTTGGCGGTATCGACCCGCTGATTGGCCGCGATAAAGAGCTGGAGCGCGCGATCCAGGTGCTGTGCCGTCGCCGCAAGAACAACCCGCTGCTGGTGGGTGAGTCTGGCGTGGGTAAAACCGCGATTGCCGAAGGCCTTGCCTGGCGTATTGTGCAGGGCGACGTGCCGGAAGTAATTGCCGACTGCACCATCTACTCGCTGGACATCGGCTCGCTGCTGGCGGGCACGAAATACCGCGGTGATTTTGAAAAACGCTTCAAGGCGCTGTTAAAACAGCTGGAGCAGGACACCAGCAGCATTCTGTTTATCGATGAGATCCACACCATCATCGGCGCGGGTGCCGCCTCCGGTGGCCAGGTGGATGCCGCTAACCTGATCAAACCGCTGCTCTCCAGCGGCAAGATCCGCGTGATGGGCTCCACGACCTACCAGGAGTTCAGCAACATTTTCGAGAAAGACCGCGCGCTGGCGCGTCGCTTCCAGAAAATTGACGTGACCGAGCCGTCCGTTGACGAAACGGTGCAGATCATCAACGGCCTGAAGACCAAGTACGAAGCGCACCACGACGTGCGTTACACCGCGAAGGCGGTACGTGCGGCGGTGGAGCTGGCGGTGAAATACATCAACGACCGTCATCTGCCGGACAAGGCGATTGACGTGATTGATGAAGCGGGCGCGCGTGCGCGACTGATGCCGGCCAGCAAGCGTAAGAAAACCGTTAACGTGGCGGATATTGAATCCGTGGTGGCCCGCATTGCGCGTATCCCTGAGAAGAGCGTTTCTCAGAGCGACCGCGACACGCTGCGCACCCTCGGCAATCGCCTGAAAATGCTGGTCTTTGGTCAGGATAAAGCCATTGAGGCCTTAACCGAAGCGATCAAGATGGCCCGCGCCGGCCTGGGGCATGACCACAAGCCTGTCGGTTCCTTCCTGTTCGCCGGCCCGACCGGCGTGGGGAAAACCGAGGTGACGGTTCAGCTCTCGAAAGCGCTGGGCATTGAGCTGCTGCGCTTTGATATGTCCGAGTACATGGAGCGTCACACCGTCAGTCGTTTGATTGGTGCGCCTCCGGGATACGTGGGCTTTGATCAGGGCGGCCTGCTCACCGACGCGGTGATCAAGCATCCGCACGCGGTGCTGCTGCTCGATGAAATCGAGAAGGCGCACCCGGACGTGTTCAACATCCTGCTGCAGGTGATGGACAACGGGACGCTGACCGACAACAACGGGCGCAAGGCGGACTTCCGCAACGTGGTGCTGGTGATGACCACCAACGCCGGGGTACGTGAAACCGAGCGTAAATCCATCGGCCTGATCCACCAGGATAACAGCACCGATGCGATGGAGGAGATCAAGAAGATCTTCACGCCGGAGTTCCGTAACCGTCTGGACAACATTATCTGGTTCGATCACCTGTCTACCGAGGTGATCCATCAGGTAGTGGACAAGTTCATCGTCGAGCTGCAGGTTCAGCTGGATCAGAAAGGCGTATCGCTGGAAGTGAGCCAGGAGGCCCGCAACTGGCTGGCTGAGAAAGGTTACGACCGTGCGATGGGTGCCCGTCCGATGGCGCGTGTAATTCAGGATAACCTGAAGAAACCGCTGGCGAACGAGCTGCTGTTTGGCTCGCTGGTGGACGGCGGCCAGGTGACCGTGGCGCTGGATCAGGCGAAGAACGAACTGACGTACGATTTCCAGAGCGCGGCGAAGCACAAGCCGGAAGCTGCTCACTGAGTGAGTTGAACGTTACTGTAAAACCGGGCATTTGCCCGGTTTTTTTATGCCTGCCAGGGTAAAAGCAAAACGACAACAGTGTTGTTGTTTTTAGTGTTTTCTCCCTCTCCCTGTGGGAGAGGGATCCCCACAAAATAATGTCTGCACGGACGACCCCCTCTCCCTTGAGGGAGAGGGCTGGGGTGAGGGATCCCCACAAAATAATGTCTGCACGGACGACCCCCTCTCCCTTGAGGGAGAGGGCTGGGGTGAGGGATCCCCACAAAATAATGTCTGCACGGACGACCCCCTCTCCCTGTGGGAGAGGGCTGGGGTGAGGGCAACAGACCGCAATGAAATTTTGCGAGGCGCTTTCCAGTTTCGCACGATGATGATTGCTGGATAAATCCACAGTAATAAAATGGCGGCGCACCTGCAAAATCAGGTGCCGGGATTGGCGTCCTGAAAGTGTGTGAGCAGCAGTAATGCTGCAGGCTTCGTTCGCCCTAAGGAAAAGGGTATAATTCTGCATCTGGCGGGCGAATCGGAAGCTTCTTTTGAAGCACCAGTAGCACACACACTGGTACGCCAATTCCTTTTCGTCCGCCGCCAGCAAATTGGCGTTTCCTGCGGTGGTAAATTCAAAGTGTGTGAAGGAATTACCCAATGAATACAGAAAACAATTTCGCCCATTTATACACCGAACTCTCCCTCAACCCCGATCTCCCAACCCTGGCCGAGCGCTGCAAGCTGCTCACCGAAATCCTGCTGGATTGCAAATTACTCCCGCAAACGCAGCCCGTTTGCCGTTGTCTCGGAGCCTGGCTGGAAGAAGTAAAATCCGGCCTCACAGAATCAATGCGTGATTTTCAGGTGGTGGAATTTGAGGACGAAGCGGAACAACCGCGACAAAAAGAGTGGTTGCTGGAAGATACAGAAACGAAATGCGACTACTGCCGGGCGTTAAACCATGTCCTGCTGGTATCGCATTTTGACCGCGATATGCTGCCGCACCTGACGGGATTACTGCATGACCTGACGCATTCAATGGCGGCAGACTTGGTTGAACCTCGTCGTGAAAATACCGTGATCCATATTATTTCTTGAGTGCGGTTTGCAGTGTCGGAGAAGTTTCTCCGACACTTTGTCCGTGGGCCCTTTTTTTTGGCATGTTTTTAACTCATTGATTTATATTGTACGTAGGTATGTGCCGGAAAAAAGGGTTTGAGCGGCGGAAGTTGATTATTTTCTTTTTGAACAATAAGATGGCGACGTTTCCTTTCAGTTCACTGCCGTACAGGCAGCTTAGAAAATAACGTGTCCCGCCCGCTGAAAAACCAGTTTGTTCACTGCCGTACAGGCAGCTTAGAAATGGGCCCGCTGAAAGCGGCTGGGAGCATAAAAGTTCACTGCCGTACAGGCAGCTTAGAAAGCGTTCACTCCCACGGCAAGACGCAAGCGGAGGTTCACTGCCGTACAGGCAGCTTAGAAAGCACACCAGTACGAAAACCACTACGAAACAGCAGTTCACTGCCGTACAGGCAGCTTAGAAATGAAAACCATGCTGGCGATAAAAGAGATACTCGTTCACTGCCGTACAGGCAGCTTAGAAAGTCTTGGAACCATTGCGCCAGGAGGTTGATAGGTTCACTGCCGTACAGGCAGCTTAGAAACTTGTCCGGTAGCGGCCTTGAAGTAATCCGAGGTTCACTGCCGTACAGGCAGCTTAGAAAATTCCATCATCGCCATGATATCCTCCCTGGTGGTTCACTGCCGTACAGGCAGCTTAGAAAAGTAAGCCGCTCAGCCATGATGTTGTGTGGCTGTTCACTGCCGTACAGGCAGCTTAGAAATATGAAAAAGGGCGGCGCTTGCCACCCTTCTGGGTTCACTGCCGTACAGGCAGCTTAGAAAGCTGACGGGGCAAGCCCCAGCATAGTGCAGATGTTCACTGCCGTACAGGCAGCTTAGAAACGATTGATTTACATCTAGGTGATGACATTATCGTTCACTGCCGTACAGGCAGCTTAGAATAGTAAGCGACGGCAGCACCGTTCTTGTTAATTGTTCACTGCCGTACAGGCAGCTTAGAAACGAAGATGTCCGCGCCGAGATTCAGGCAAAAAGTTCACTGCCGTACAGGCAGCTTAGAAATGAAAAAGCAGGAGTCTCTCGAAAAAGAGATTGTTCACTGCCGTACAGGCAGCTTAGAAAGATGGCGCGTGACCTTTGGCTGCTATATTTTTGTTCACTGCCGTACAGGCAGCTTAGAAAAGATAGTTGAGTCTCGGCGCATGGATAAACAAGTTCACTGCCGTACAGGCAGCTTAGAAATCCTTTCGCTCCAGTGTATATATAAATATATAGTTCACTGCCGTACAGGCAGCTTAGAAAAAGGGCTACAACTACGTCTTTACGGGTAGTGAGTTCACTGCCGTACAGGCAGCTTAGAAAAAGCGCCAGAACTCCAGAACCTCCAGGGCTCAGTTCACTGCCGTACAGGCAGCTTAGAAATTCGGTGATTGAGAAAATGGCTTTCTTGCGCCGTTCACTGCCGTACAGGCAGCTTAGAAAAGACCGAGCTTTTCCGACGTTTCAGCGTTCATGTTCACTGCCGTACAGGCAGCTTAGAAAGCGAAAGTCATTGAGCAGTTGGATCAGGTCGGCGTTCACTGCCGTACAGGCAGCTTAGAAACTTCGCGAGAAACGATGTCTGGTTCTCTGAGAGGTTCACTGCCGTACAGGCAGCTTAGAAATTAATCGAGCTTTCCCACGTTTTGTTTTCTACGTTCACTGCCGTACAGGCAGCTTAGAAAGGGAAAACGAAAGAGCAGATGAATGCGATATTGTTCACTGCCGTACAGGCAGCTTAGAAAATGACCACGGCAACGACCTTCAGCAGCGCCAAAGTTCACTGCCGTACAGGCAGCTTAGAAATTGGTCACTTTGGTAGGCTTGGACTTGGTCTTGTTCACTGCCGTACAGGCAGCTTAGAAAGAATCCAGCAATCATGACAGCGTACCGGCTGCGTTCACTGCCGTACAGGCAGCTTAGAAAATCAACAACAAGCGTAGACATTAAGAGCGTAAGTTCACTGCCGTACAGGCAGCTTAGAAAACATTTGCAGCCCCAGCCGTTCGGCGTCATATGTTCACTGCCGTACAGGCAGCTTAGAAAAGCTCGATATAAACGCCCTTATAGAGACACACGTTCACTGCCGTACAGGCAGCTTAGAAACGAATCGCTGGCGCAAAAGAGGCGAAAATTTCGTTCACTGCCGTACAGGCAGCTTAGAAAATGTTTTGTGACGCTGTGGATGTAATCACCTGGTTCACTGCCGTACAGGCAGCTTAGAAAGTGCATCCTCACTTTGTATTGCTTTCATACCAGTTCACTGCCGTACAGGCAGCTTAGAAAGCATAGAACCTACTATCAGCCGCTGCGCGTGTGTTCACTGCCGTACAGGCAGCTTAGAAAAGCCTCAATACCCTTCGCGACGAACTGATTGAGTTCACTGCCGTACAGGCAGCTTAGAAAGGTTGCCGTTACAGTTCCAAAAAATTACACGCGTTCACTGCCGTACAGGCAGCTTAGAAACGGCAGCGGGGCGTCATCGGTCAGGTCAGGAAGGTTCACTGCCGTACAGGCAGCTTAGAAAAAGCGCGTGGGGCCAGGGTAGCGCCAGCCGTTGTTCACTGCCGTACAGGCAGCTTAGAAACGCATCAGGCCAATCAGAAAACTGAGTTACCCGTTCACTGCCGTACAGGCAGCTTAGAAACGAATCCGAAAGAGAACACCGCACAGACCACGGTTCACTGCCGTACAGGCAGCTTAGAAATCAGTAGTTGTTGGCGCTTTTGGTTTCTCCGGTGTTCACTGCCGTACAGGCAGCTTAGAAATGCTGTTCGACTTTCAAATCGGCGGTTATTTCGTTCACTGCCGTACAGGCAGCTTAGAAATAGCGGCGCTCACTGCCCCGCAGCCGCTGACCGTTCACTGCCGTACAGGCAGCTTAGAAATGTCGGCACGGTCAATCGTGGTGGTCTGCCGTGGTTCACTGCCGTACAGGCAGCTTAGAAATGCGAAGGTGTCAAAGCTGGTGCAGGTATTCAGTTCACTGCCGTACAGGCAGCTTAGAAATTTGACGCCGGGGCATGGTCGATGGTTATCCAGTTCACTGCCGTACAGGCAGCTTAGAAAGAATTAAACTCTTATGAACTGAACGGCGTTAAGTTCACTGCCGTACAGGCAGCTTAGAAAGTTAAAGTGGGCCGCGCTGACAACCCTGACGGGTTCACTGCCGTACAGGCAGCTTAGAAATTCGGGCTTAAGCGGATCGCCGTTCGGCTTGCGTTCACTGCCGTACAGGCAGCTTAGAAAAACGGCGTTGCTGTAGCGCGTGATCAGTATGCGTTCACTGCCGTACAGGCAGCTTAGAAAGCCTGCTCAAATACAGTGCGCATGCGCACCTGGTTCACTGCCGTACAGGCAGCTTAGAAAAAGCGATTAACCGCGGGGCCAGGGAAGGAACCGTTCACTGCCGTACAGGCAGCTTAGAAAAGGCGATGTTGTTTATTGTGACCCGCCCTACAGTTCACTGCCGTACAGCCAGCTTAGAAAAAACTGTCCAGAGTCAGGGATGAGTAACCCGTGTTAACTGCCGTACAGGCAGCTTAGAAATCCGCATGGCCGCCGCTTGTCATACGGCCGCTGTTCACTGCCGTACAGGCAGCTTAGAAAAACCGCGATATAGTGCCCAAGCAGCGTAATTGGTTCACTGCCGTACAGGCAGCTTAGAAAGATTATCACGTAACAGCAAAGGACCGGGAAGCGTTCACTGCCGTACAGGCAGCTTAGAAATCAATGTACCCGGCAGTGCCGCAGGAGCTGCGCGTTCACTGCCGTACAGGCAGCTTAGAAAGTGACTAAAATCGCTTTGACCGTCATACGCCGGTTCACTGCCGTACAGGCAGCTTAGAAATGAATAATCGTCCACGCTTCCGACGGATAGTGCGTTCACTGCCGTACAGGCAGCTTAGAAATACGGCAAATGGTTTTTTTTTTGACTAATTCGGCGTTCACTGCCGCACAGGCAGCACAACTAAAACAACCCTCTGTAATATTCATCTTACCTATTTAAAAAATAACACCATCAAACCTGTACTCTCTATTTTTCAAAATAAATAAAAAAGCCATTCATATGCAAATTATATTTTCACGAATATATTACCAGCAAAAATAATACATTAAATGCAAAGGTGATTTTTCACCTCATTATCACAGTGATTACTATTCGTTTGATACCCGTCAAATTTGTTTTCATCTTATCTTCGATAACATACCGCGCATTCAACGCCCTGGAATAAAGGCCCTTGCCATGTCCGTAAAAAGCATCACTCCAACAGACTTAAAAACCATCCTTCACTCCAGACGCGCCAACATCTATTACTTAGAGAAATGTCGTGTTCAGGTAAACGGTGGACGCGTTGAATATGTTACTCAGGAAGGTAAAGAGTCATTCTACTGGAATATTCCCATCGCCAACACGACGGCGGTGATGCTGGGAATGGGAACGTCCGTTTCTCAAATGGCAATGCGGGAATTTGCGCGGGCAGGGGTGATGGTCGGCTTTTGCGGTACGGACGGTACGCCGCTTTATTCTGGAAATGAAGTGGATATTGACGTCTCCTGGCTTTGCCCTCAAAGCGAATATCGCCCGACGGGATATTTGCAAAACTGGGTATCTTTCTGGTTTAACGAAGAAAAACGTTTGCAGGCAGCAAAGCAATTCCAGTGTATTCGTTTAAAGCAAATCGAAATACAGTGGGCAGGCCTGCGAATGCAGCGAGAAACCGCCTTTCAGCCAGACAAAGAAGCATTGAAAAATATTCTTGAGCGAGCGCGACAAGGCATGGAAAACGCCCACGACCACACCTCATTAATGCTCCAGGAAGCACAGCTCACGAAATCCCTCTACAAACTGGCAAGCCAGACGGTAGGTTACGGCAGCTTTACCCGCGCTAAACGGGGCGGCGGGGCGGACGCGGCCAACCGCTTTCTCGATCAGGGCAACTATCTTGCCTACGGGCTGGCGGCGATTGCAGCCTGGGTAACCGGCATCCCTCACGGTCTGGCAGTGATGCACGGTAAAACCCGGCGAGGTGGGCTGGTTTTTGATATTGCGGATTTAATGAAAGATGCACTGGTCATGCCACAGGCTTTTATCGCTGCGATGGAAGGGGAAGATAATCAGCAGTTTCGCCATCGCTGTATTAGCGTTTTTCAGCAGGCAGAGGCACTGGACGTGATGATTACCACGTTGCAGGAAACCTCACAGGCTCTGGCGGAAAGCGCATCATGAATGTGCTGATTATCTCCCGCTGTACCAAAAATGCCCGTGAAGAAAGCTGTCGCATCATCGATCAGTTTGCTGAACGCACGGGCGATGCCGCCTGGCAGACCATCATCACGCTTGATGGTGTCACCACGCTCAGAAAGCTACTGCGCAAAACGGCGCGGCGTAATACGGCCGTGGTCTGCCATTGGTTGAAAAAAAGCGGGCAGACAGAGCTGCTGTGGATTGTCGGGAATCTTCGCCGTTTTAATGGTCAGGGGCGTGTCCCCACCAATCGCACCACGAAAAATCTTCTGAAGAATGGGACAGAACACCTGTGGAACAGTGCCGAAAGTATCGCGTTGCTGGCCGCCATTGCCGGGCTGTTTCACGATTTTGGTAAAGCGGGAATGTGCTTCCAGCAAACGCTGCGGGGTAAGAGCAAACATATCTGCCAGCCATATCGGCATGAATGGATCTCGGTTCGTCTGTTTCAGGCCTTTGTGGGAGAACAAACGGACGCACAGTGGCTGGCATCCCTTCAGCAGCTTAAAGCCAGTGATGAAAAGATCATGCTAAAAATGCTGACGATGGATATGCCAGACAAGAGCAATAGTCCGTTGAGAGATTTACCCCCTCTGGCGAAGGTGGTGGCATGGCTGATGTTATCGCACCATCGTTTACCGCAGTCACACTCGGCGATCCCTCAGCTGATGTATTGCGCAAGCTGGATTGACCGGCAATTGAATGCAGACTGGAACTCCCTGAACCATATATCCACTGACAAGCACACCTGGACAGAGCGAGACAGAAAAAACGTCTGGAAATTCCCCCACGGCACGCCGCTGAAAAGTAAAACGTGGCGCGAGAAAGCCAGGCAGATTGGCAAACGTCTCAGGAACTTGCCTTCGCTCCTTCATTACGGATCGCTGGATAATCTCTTCACCCTCCATCTTGCGCGTCTGTCGCTGATGCTGGCCGATCACGTTTACTCATCTCAGCCTGCATTTTCAGGATGGCAGGATGATGCCGTTCAGACCTGGGCCAATAGCGATCGACGGACAGGCCAGCTTAACCAAAAGCTCGATGAACATAATGTCGGCGTGGCGCACCATGCCTTGCTGATGGGCCGCTCCCTTCCCACATTACGCCGTACGTTGCCCGCTATCGCCCGGCATAAAACGTTTCGTGAGCGGGCGAAAGATACGCGCTTTCACTGGCAGAACAAGGCCTGGGACGTAGCCTCTTCCCTGCGGGAAAAAAGTGCCGAGCAGGGCTTTTTCGGGATCAATATGGCGTCAACCGGCTGCGGTAAGACCTTTGCCAACGCCAGAATTATGTATGCCCTGGCGGATGAACAGGAGGGTTGTCGCTTTAGCGTGGCGCTGGGGTTGCGTACCCTCACGCTCCAGACGGGCCAGGCTTTGCAGTCGCGACTGGGGCTGGACGACGACACGCTGGCGGTGGTGACCGGCGCAGCGGCGGTGCGGGAGTTGTATCAGGGTAATGACGCAAAAGACACCAGCAGTGCCAGTGACGAAGCCTTCTTTTCCAGCCATCACTATGTGCATTATGAAGGTGCAACGGGCAGCGGTATCGCGCAGCAGTGGCTGGGGAAAGAACCCGCTCTTAATCGGCTGGTCAGCGCACCGGTGCTGGTCACGACCGTCGATCACTTGATGCCAGCAACCGAAGGCGTGCGCGGTGGCAGGCAAATCCCCGCTATGCTGCGCCTGCTGACCAGCGATCTGGTCCTTGATGAGCCTGATGATTTTGACGTTGATGATTTGCACGCCCTGTGTCGGTTGGTGAACTGGGCGGGGATGCTTGGTTCACGCGTGCTGCTTTCATCCGCAACGCTCCCCCCAGCCTTAACGGAAGCGCTGTTTGAAGCCTATCGGGAAGGACGAAAAGCCTGGCAGGCCGCATGCGGTATCTCTGAAAGCCCCCTGAATATTTGTTGTGCGTGGTTTGATGAATATGGGGCGCAGCCGCTGGATGTGATCGACGATGCTCAATTTCGTCAGGCGCATGGCGATTTTGTCAGGCAGCGGATTAAACGTCTGCCAGGCCAGCCACGGCTTCGCCTGGGAAAGCTAGCGGCTGTTGAACCGCAGTCAGTCAGCCATGCAGACGTGTTGTCGGCGGTGGCCGATACGCTTCACCGAAATATGCTTGAGCTACATCAGCACCACCACAGCACGCATTCAGGTGGCAAAACGGTGTCGTTTGGTCTGGTACGCATGGCCAATATCAATCCGCTGGTTGCCGTGGCACAAACCCTGCTGGCTTTACCCTCGCCTGAAAATTACCGTATCCATTATTGCGTTTATCACAGTCAGCACCCGCTGGCAGTGCGTGCAGCAATTGAAAAACGGCTGGATAGCGCGTTTACCCGGCATGACCCGGAACAAATCTGGCTGCTACCTGAAGTACAGCAGGCGCTTGCCTCTTCGGAACAGCATCACCTTTTTGTCGTGCTCGGTACCTCCGTTCTGGAGGTCGGGAGAGATTTTGATGCCGATTGGGGGATTATCGAGCCAAGTTCGATGCGCTCGCTTATCCAGTTTGCGGGGCGTATTCAGCGGCATCGTCAGATCGTTCCTGAGAGCGAAAATCTGGTGATCCTGGAACGCAACGTGCGCGCGCTTCGCGGGGAAAATATCGCCTACTGCCGACCCGGTTTTGAAAATGAGCATCATCTTCTGCCTAACCACGATCTCCATGAACTGCTCAGCGAAGAGGGCTATCGCACGCTGAATGCGATCCCGCGCATCGTTGAAAATCTGCCCGGTAATGCCCTGGCGGCGCTTGAGCATGCACGGTTGCGGGACGCGCTGCTGGACGGTGGCGATCGGTCAGATGCTGTAGCCGCGTCGTGGTGGCGACTGCCGCTTACGTGGAACGGTGAGTTGCAGCGGCGGACGCCTTTTCGCCGCGCTTCACCGCAGGAAACTTTCTTTTTGAGTATGGAAGAGGAAGGCGATGAACCTGAGTTTTGCCTGATGCAGGAAAACGGGGTGTTAAAACCTGCGGGAGGATTTTGCGAACAGGCGTTATCCACGGCAGACGGCGTAGAGCCGTGGATCGCAATTGATTATGCCGAGCTATTACAGGCGCTGGCCGAGACGAAGCAGATTGAGATGGCTGTTGTGTCGCGACGGTATGGTGAAATTACGTTAAGAGTCAGCAGCGAGGAGGAAACAGAGCAATGGCTGTATCACCCGATATTGGGAGTGTTTCGCGCCCTTTGAGAAGGGCGCGAGCTGCTTGTACAGCAGTAATAAATAAATGATAAGGAAATCATATATTTCTAAGCTGGCTAAACGACAGTTATGGGTGATTGTATTTTTTTCGAGATTGTTTGACAACTTTAAATATTAAAAGAAAACGAAATTATATAGGTATGGATGAAGCTTTTGAAATAGAGTACTTTATTTTCATCTTAGATAAAGGAATATTTCATGGCGATTATTGTTAATAAGTTTTTATTTGTCATGGTTATAATTATGCTTTTTTTATACTCAAAGAATTTATACTGATTATAAAATCTAGCTTTTTATTTCTGTTGTTTATAGATGCAATAAACTAAGGTGATTTATGAAGGAAGGAGATTTATTCTCATTTCTTTCAACTTACATTGCCAGGCGACGGCAAACAAAGCTGGAAGCATTTGATAAAGGGGCCGCAAAGCGTAGCGAGGAAGATAGCGCAACGCTTGCGGCAGAACGTCGGGAGCTGGAGCTTCGCTATGAACCGAAAGCATGGCTGACGGATGCGGCGAGGCGAGCCGGACAAATTAACCTCGTGACCCACGCAGCGAAATTTACCCACGGGGATTCAAAAAGTAGCAGTATTTTCAGCGAGGCAGTGGCGCAGGAAGGGTATCTCAGCAGCGCAGCGTTGTCAGGTCTGGAACCGGATGCGGTCGGTAACGCTGCGGTTCTGGATGTGGCAAAACTATTGCAGACACGCGCCGAAGGGGGCGATTCTCTGTTGGCTAGCCTGAAGCGTGGCGACCACAGTGCGCTGGCCGCTTTTACCGACGACGTTGTTCAGCTGAATGAGTGGGTTGCAGGATTTACTCATGCCTTTACGCCCGGAGAACCGGCCTCGCACAAGCTGGCGAAGCAGGGATATTTTCCCGTCGGTGACGATTACCATCTGATAAGCCCGCTGTTTGCCACTTCACTTGCTCACGCCATGCATCAAAAAATGGTCAGCCTGCGTTTCGGCGATGACGTTAAAGCCATCTGGAAAGCGCGTCGCGATAAAACCTGGCATCCCACTCCGCTGACGCTGTTCCCCGATTCCGCAGAAATGCACTTCGGCGGAACGAAACCGCAAAACATTTCATATCTCAACAGCGTACGCGGGGGGCGTCTCTGGCTACTCTCCTGCCAGCCGCCACAGTGGAAACGCGTAGAAAAGCCACCAACGACTCTACGATCTATTTTCACGTCGGGCGGCCAGTTTGATCGTCGCGCGAACAGTACTCTTCAATTGCTTGTTTCCTTACTGACGAAAACCGGCGATTACACCAGTTTCCGCATCCGTGATGCACGTGATGGCTATATCAATACGCTGATCGATCTGCTGTTTGACGTGGTGGCACAACTTCAGCAAGAAATCTGGCAAAACTGGACGCTTAACTGCCCGGATCTTAAACCGCATCAGCAGCTCTGGCTCGATCCCTGGCGCACACAAACAGACGACGCTTTCCGTCTTGAGCGGGATAAAGACGACTGGCAGACAAGCGTCGCGGAGGATTTCGCCCTGTGGCTGAACGCGAGAATGCGCAAGGCGTTGCCTGACTTAGGGGCAGTAGAAAAACGAGAATGGGAAACCCGCGAGCGTTTACGCACCAACCTCCGCGAGATGGAAAAAATCATTCAGGAGGCGCTGAAATGAGCACATTGATCCTGCTTCGCCGTATTAGGGTAGAAAACGCCAATGCCGTTGCTGGCCTGACGTACGGCTTCCCTGCCATTACCCATTTTCTGGGGTTTACCCACGCGCTGTCGCGCATACTGACGGAAACTCAGGGATTAAAACTTGATGGCTGTGCCGTCGTGAGCCATGAGCAGCAGATTCATGCTCATACATCCGGCCGCGATTATCAATTTGCCCTGACCCGCAATCCGCTAACCCGTGAAGCTAAAACCGCCTCCTTTAATGAAGAGGGGCGCATGCATATGACGGTTTCGCTGCTGCTCGAGTGTCACGGGGAAATCCCCAACGGTGAATACGGGCAGCGTGACCTGGCAGCTTACCTTTCTCAGGTGTGCCCGACCCTGCGAATGGCGGGGGGAATCATCGTCGATATCCAGAATATTTCGGTTATGGCGATGCCTGCCAGCGTTCAGGAAATGGGCCGATTACAGTGGCAACTGATGCCGGGCTTTGCTTTACGCGATCGCAGTAGCTGGCTGGGCGATCATCATCAAACGCTTCTTGAACACGATCCCAACGCCACGCTGCTTGACGCCTGGCTGGATTTTGCCGCACTGAAAATGCAGGCCGCAACGCCGGAGGAGGGCGATATCCAGGAAGGCGACCCGGCCAGGTGGCATTACGTTCCTAAACCCAATCCCGGTTATCTGGTGCCATTAATGACGGGCTACCAGCGCATCTCCGAATTGTTCGCTCCGGGTGTAGTGGCAAATGCGCGCGATACGGAAACGCCCTTCGCGTATACGGAAGCGGTGTATGGCGTGGGCGAGTGGTGCGGTCTGCACCGGATTCGGTCACTGGAAGAGATCTTCTGGCGTTATCACACAACAGAAACTGGCTACTACTGTCAGGGCGCGGGCGCGCCGGTGACATCTGAACATTTAAATTAAAAAGGATTGATCTATGGCAAAGGCACCAACTGCCGTCAAAACGGCGTCTGTACTGGCATTTGAACGTAAACTGGCAACGTCTGATGCGGTGATGTATGCCGGATGCTGGCAGGGCGACCAGTGGCAACCGATCCGTATTCAGGAAAAAGCAGTACGTGGAACCATTTCGAACCGACTGAAAAATGCGCTTACCAACGATCCGGCAAAACTGGATGCTGAGATCCAAAAAGCCAACCTCCAGCGTGTGGATGTGGCGGCACTGCCTGCCGATGCAGACACCCTGAAAGTGAAATTTACCCTGCGCGTGCTGGGTAATTTGTCGACACCTTCTGTGTGTAATGACCGTATCTATCAGGATGAACTTCAGCGGGTCATTGACGGCTACATCAGTGAGCACGGTTTTGCAGAACTGGCGCGCCGCTACGCAACCAATCTGGCGAACGGGCGTTTTTTATGGCGTAACCGCGTCGGCGCTGAAAAAATTATCGTGAACGTGACGGGCAGTAAAGCGTGGATGTTTGATGCGCATCGTTATGCACTGAGAGATTTTTCTACCCGTGATGAGCAACTCGACACGCTGGCGCAGGAAATCGAAAAAGGGCTTAGCGGTGACGGGTTTGTGCTGCTGAACGTCGAAGCGCAGGTACTCCTTGGCGAAGGGCAGGAGATTTTCCCTTCACAGGAACTGGTGCTGGACAGCAACAGCAGCAAGAGCCGCCTGCTGTATCAGGTGGATAATGTTGCCGGTGTGCACTCGCAGAAAATCGGCAATGCCATTCGAACGATTGATACCTGGCATCCTCAGGTTGATGCGCTTGGCGCTATCGCCGTTGAGCCGTACGGTTCAGTCACCAGCCGTGGTGTGGCCTGCCGCCAGCCCAAAGAGAAGTTGGATTTTTACACGTTGCTTGATAACTGGGTAACGAAAGGCCAAAAGCCGGACGTTGAACAGCAACATTACGTGATGGCCGTCCTGATCCGCGGCGGCGTCTTCGGTGAGAAGGGCGAGTAAGGAGGCGATATGGATCACTATCTTGAGATCCGCGTGCTGCCCGATCCGGAGTTCAGCGAGGAGATGCTGCTGGCTGCGCTGGTGGCTAAACTGCACCGTGCGCTGGGACAGAGAGGCAAGGGTGATATTGGTGCCAGCTTTCCAGCACATGGCATAAAGCCGGGGGCAATTTTACGCCTGCACGGGGATCTGCAGGCTCTGCAGGAACTTGAATCATCAGTATGGCGTAAAGGCCTGGGTGACTACTGTCAGTTCACGGAAATAAAGCCCGTACCTGAGGTGAGTACCTGGCGTTGCGTGTCACGTGTTCAGGTTAAAAGCAGCGCGCAGCGGCTGATGCGACGTTCGGTGAAGAAGGGTTGGGTGACGGAAGAGGAAGCGCAACAACGCATATTGACGATGGAGGAGGCGAGGACTGATTTACCCTGGCTCAATTTGCGCAGCCTCTCTACGGGTCAGTCGTTCAGGCTCTTTATTCGTCACGGCGAGTTGCTCTCTGCACCTGTTGACGGGGCGTTTTCGACGTATGGGCTAAGTGCGACGGCGACGATCCCCTGGTTCTGAGACATAACGGCCGCATCAGCGTTCAGGGTGCGGTTTTTTCTCCCAGGCGGGTATCAAAAATAAAAGGAAGTTGCTTAACGGAGGCCAGCGCCTGATGAAACGCCGGATGTAACGGATTCAGTATGGCGTTGTTTTCATAGGGGATAATACAGGACGGGAGGATTAACGCGAGCGCATTACTGGAGTGCAACCAGCCCGTGCCCAAATCCATTGTCGATACCGGAGCCGGGTTCTCCTGCCAGTCTTCAGGTAACCACGCTTTATCCAGGTCATCAATCTGGTCATTCGGGATATCAATGCTGAACAGCTGGTACTGATTCAGGACCGTGTCTTTTTTAACGTGAACCAGGATTTCGAGCGATGCCAGCGAAATGGACTTGGAAACGTACACGGCAGGATGGCCTTTATGATTCCAGCGGCCGCCATACTGGTTTGCACCGCTTCCACTCCACGCTTCGCTGGCATAACGCCCTGTCACCAGTCGATAAAAAATCATGCAAACACTCCGTGTTCCAGACGACCAATCAGGTCGGTCACTTCCAGTGCACCGGTTTCTGTCGCAATCAGGTCGACGGGGGCAACATTGCCCAGCCCGCGGACTGGAGATTGCAGCCAGTTCCACGCATCATCTTTACTACCAAAATAATCAACGGCAGCGTCCAGTACCCGAACGAAACGCGCCACGCGCTCACTTTCATCGGGTGTTAACGTCCGGCCCGCACTTTTGCGGCGCGCAACGTTGCGCTCGTTAATTCCCGTTACGCGCAAAATGTCCGCCTTCGACATTTCCGTCCATTCATGGATGTTGTCGAGCACGCTGACGGGTAAGCCCTGATTGAGAAATTCAATCAGCCGCATACCTCTGTTTGCCGGTAAACCCGCATAGCGCCAGAGCGCGTTATCTGCCAGTTTCTGAGCGGGGATCCATGTTCTCATGTCACCTCCTGAGTAATGTCATTTGTCATGGTTAAGTATAGCCATTTGTCTGAGTGGGTGGAATGGGTATTTTTTGCGCTGGGTGACGTAAGAGAATGCCTTTGTTTAACCCTAATTCTGGAGTGATTTTTAATGGATTGATTTTAAATGAAATTATTAATGCTGCGAGAAATAGGGTTAGCGTTGGATATTTAGCTTTTTTTGCATGTAAATCATGATGGTGTGGAGATATGATTTCAGTTCACTGCCGTACAGGCAGCTTAGAAATGGCGCGAATGGCTGATGCGCTATCGAGTGATGTTCACTGCCGTACAGGCAGCTTAGAAAACGAACGGAAGCCAGTAATTAGTATTTTCCGCGGTTCACTGCCGTACAGGCAGCTTAGAAAGACAACGACGGGTATGCCGAACTTCTCGGCGAGTTCACTGCCGTACAGGCAGCTTAGAAATATGAAGACGCGGTAGCCGGTGGTATGGGCTGGTTCACTGCCGTACAGGCAGCTTAGAAATTGTTATATACCGCATCCGGTGCCTGAGGGCTGTTCACTGCCGTACTGGCAGCTCAGAAAAATAGAAAATACGGCCTTAGGTCTTCCATGCTTAACTGCCGTACAGGCAGTTTGGAACGGCTATCTAAAACGCTTAAATAATCTACTGCACATTCGTAGCCCCGGTAAGCGAAGCGCCACCGGGGAAATCTGCGGCACAAAAAAATAAGGCCGGGAATAATCCCGGCCTTATTTAATATTCATCTGCCATTACAGGCGAAAACAATTAGCGACTACGGAAGACAATGCGGCCTTTGCTCAGGTCGTACGGGGTCAGTTCAACAGTCACTTTGTCGCCCGTTAAAATGCGGATGTAGTTTTTGCGCATTTTACCGGAGATGTGCGCAGTTACCACGTGACCGTTTTCGAGCTCTACGCGAAACATGGTATTAGGCAACGTATCAAGTACGGTACCCTGCATTTCAATATTGTCTTCTTTGGCCATCTAATCCTCTGGGGTATCACTACCAAGTTTTGAACCGGCAAGATAATGCCGAAATTCATCAATTAAGTAAAGAATTGCGCGATTAAAACGCAGCAAAACAGTTTCAGCGCATTGCCCAAGCGTCACGGTACAACCGAACAGGAAGCGCATTCGTAAAGGGGAGACAACAGGATAAACGTCAGGACGTTATCTGAAGCGGGGGTCCCAAACGGCGGCGGGGCAACAGGCAGAAGCTACTCTGCGGCGTAATTATAACACCCTCATAAAAAATATGCGGAAAACATTTAGGCATTAGGCAGAAAGAGCGTACGAGGCACCCAGAAGTCGCGCGGGAGCTTCTCCTGGCGGCAATTATCGAGGTGCTCAATGTAGTGGCGACGGGAAATTTCGACGGCGCCGAGGGAGGCAGTGTGCTCATTGAGCACCTGGCAGTCCATCAGCTGTCCGCCGCGATGCGCAAACTCCTGGCAGAAAACCAGCAGCGCACTTTTTGAGGCGTTAGCGGCGCGGGAGAACATCGACTCCCCGCAAAACAGCGTTCCTTGCGCCACGCCATACATACCGCCGACAAGTTCGCCGCCGTCCCACACTTCAATGGAATGCGCGTAGCCAAGCTCGTGCAGCTGGTGGTAGGCGGTGATGATATCGCGGGTGATCCATGTTCCTTCGTGACGGTCTTCAGCGCAGCCTTCAATGACCTGACCAAAGGCGTGGTTCAGCGTCACGCGGTAAGGTGATTTGGCATGGAAACGCTTCATGCTGCGGCTGACATGAAATTGTGCTGGCCACAGCACGGCGCGCGGGTCGGGCGACCACCATAAAATCGGATCGCCGGGTGAAAACCAGGGAAAAATCCCACGCTGATAGGCCATCAACAGACGAGCCGGGCTGAGATCGCCGCCGAGCGCCAGCAACCCATTTGGTTCACGCAGCGCCCCCTCCGGGGAAGGGAACGCAATATTATGACGAGACAGCTGGACCAGGCGCATGACAACAGAACTCCAATACGCGAGTGAGGATCGGTACTAATATAGCCTACAGACGCTGTTTAAACTGGTAGTAGCGACCCTGTTTCGCCAACAATTCTGCGTGATTACCTTGCTCAATAATGTGTCCGTTGTCCATCACAATTATCCGATCGAAACTCGCCAGCCCGCGCAGGCGGTGCGTGACCATCAGCACCGTTTTGCCGGCCATAACGGTAGCCAGTAAATCCAGAATTTGGCTTTCGGTCGTGGCGTCCAGCCCTTCGGTTGGCTCGTCGAGCAGCATCAGCGGCGCATCGTGAAGCAGCGCGCGCGCAATCGCCAGCCGGCGCAGTTCGCCGCCGGAGAGCTGACGACCGCCTTCACCCAGCCAGCTGTTTAACCCTTCGTCCTCAAGCAGCTTGTGCAGACCGACCTGTTCGAGCGTCGTGCACAGGGCGTCGTCAGAGGCATCGGGTGCCGCCAGCAGCAGGTTATCGCGCAGGGTAGCGCTAAACAGATGCACCCGCTGTGGAACCACGCTGACGGTTTTACGTAAGGCCTGCTCGCCGAAGTCAGCCAGCTTTACATCGTTAAACTGGATCTGGCCTTGCTGCGGATCCCAGGCGCGCGTCAAAAGCTGCAGAAGCGTTGACTTACCGCAGCCGGTACGACCCAGGATCGCAATACGCTGACCCGCGCTAACCGAGAGGTTGATCCCTTCCAGCGCGTTCTGCCCCTGCTTGTCGTAGGCAAACGTGACGTCGTGAAGCGTCAGTGCAACCTGCGCTGGAACCGATGTCTGGCTAGCGGTGAACGTCACCTCGGGTTCCTGCTCGGCAATTTCCGTGATGCGCAGGGCAGAGGCAATAACCTGTCCAAGATGCTGGAAGGATCCCGTCACGGGTGCCAGCGCTTCAAAGGCCGCCAGCGCGCAGAAAACAAAGAGTGCAATCAGCGGGCCTGGCTGCAGGTTAGCACCCACGCCGCCGGAGGCCATCCACAGCATCGCGATAACCGCCACGCCACCGATGAGCATCATCAGCGCCTGAGAGAAGGCCGTCAGTTCAGACTGTCGGCGCTGCGCCTCGTGCCAGTTTAGCTCCGTGCTCTCCATCCGTGCGCGGTAGCGCCTGCTGGCGCCAAAGAGAGTCAGCTCTGCCTGCCCCTGCAGCCAGGAGGTCAGCTGCTGACGATATTCCCCGCGCAGGCGCGTCAGGTTTTCGCCGGTGGATTTACCGGCGCGATAGAATAGCGGCGGCAGGATCATCAACGTTAGCAGCATAATGCCACCGAGCGTCAGCGCGATCGGGACATCCAGAACGCACAGCCCCAGCGTCACCACGACGATCACCACGAAGGCACCGACAATCGGCGATATCACGCGCAGATAGAGGTGGTCCAGCGTATCGACATCCGCCACGACGCGGTTGAGCAATTCTCCCTGGCGAAAACGCGCCAGCCCGGCAGGGGAGAGAGGCAGTAGCTTGCTAAAGGTGTAAATACGCAGGTGCTGCAGCACGCGGAAGGTTGCATCGTGGCTGACCAGGCGCTCGAAGTAGCGCCCGGCAGTACGGGTGATGGCCGTGCCACGCACGCCCGCAGCGGGCAGCATATAGTTGAAGCTGTAGAGCCCTGCGAAGCCAGCGGCAGCAGAGGCCGACAGGAACCAGCCTGAGAGCGTAAGCAGGCCGATGCTTGCCAGCAGGGTAATGATTGCCAGCACGATGCCCAGCGTCAGCATCCATTTGTGGCGTTTATAGAGCGCAAGATAGGGGAGCAGGGCGCGCATCAGATGTCCTCCTGACGATTCGCCAGCAGAGAGGCAAATGGCCCCTTCGCGGCAACGAGTGAGGCGTAATCGCCTTGCTCAACGATGTGACCGTTTTCCATCACCCAGATTTGATCCCACTCGGCTATGCCTTCCAGCTGATGGGTAACCATCAGCGTGGTCTGCTGCCGTGAGGCGGCGTTAAGCGCCTCCATCACGCGCTGCTCGCTGTGTGCGTCCAGGCTGGCCGCAGGCTCATCAAGCAGCATAAGCTGACACGGGTTAAGCAGCGCGCGCGCAACGGCAACGCGCTGAGCCTGCCCGACGGAGAGCCCGGCAGACTGGTCACCGACGACCGTATCGACGCCCTGCGCAAGCAGCGGAAGAAACTCGCTGACCCAGGCGCGATCGAGCACGGACTGGAGCTCATCTTCACGCGCATCCGGACGTGCAAGCAGCACGTTCTCGCGCAGCGTGGATGCCGGAAGCTGTGGGTTTTGCCCAACCCAGCTCAGCTGTTTACGCCAGGCGTCAGGGTCAAGATCGCGCAGTTCGGTTTTATTGATCCGCAGCGAGCCGGTATAGGCCATAAAGCCGGAGAGCGCATTCAGGAGGGAACTTTTCCCTGAACCGCTGGTGCCGACCAGCACCACGCGTTGTCCGGCTGGCAGGGTAAAGTTCAGCGGGCCTGCCAGCACTTTGCCTTCGGGCGACAGGATAGAAAAATCCTGCGCTTCAAGTGTCACCGGCTCTTTCGCATTCAGCGTGGCTTCACCACGCTCCGGGTGCGCCAGCGGCGTCTCCAGGAAGGTTTTCAGGCTGTCGGCGGCACCAATGGCCTGCGCTTTGGCATGATAAAACGTGCCGAGATCGCGAAGCGGCTGGAAAAATTCCGGGGCCAGGATCAGCGCCAGAAAACCGGCTGAAAGGGTAACGGCTGTCCCGTAGTGGCCGAAATCCAGCGCGCCGAGGTAGGAGAAGCCAAAGTAAACGGCCACCAGCGCAATCGACAACGACGTAAAGAATTCAAGCACGCCGGACGACAGAAACGCCAGACGCAGCACTTCCATGGTGCGCTGACGGAAGTCCTGCGATGCCTTGCGAATATTTTCGGTTTCGGCTTCCCCGCGTCCAAAAATACGCAAGGTTTCCATCCCGCGCAGACGGTCAAGGAAATGGCCGCTCAGGCGACCCAGCGCCAGGAAGTTACGCCGGTTGGCATCCGCGGCGCCCATTCCTACCATCGCCATAAACAGCGGGATCAGCGGGGCGGTGCCGAGCAAGATCAGCGCGGCAACCCAGTTGATCGGAAAAATGACGATCACAATCAGCAGCGGCACGAAAACAGCCAGCGCCATCTGCGGCAGGTAGCGGGCATAGTAGTCGTGCATGTCGTCGATCTGCTCAAGAATTAGCGTTGCCCAGCTACCGGCAGGCTTGCCCTGGATCCACGCGGGACCGGCGTCCTGAAGACGGTCCAGTACCTGTCGACGGATCTCATAGCGAATATGCTGTCCGGCGTGAAAACCGACGCGTTCACGCAGCCACACCACCCAGGCGCGCAGGACAAAGATCAGAACCAAAACGACAAAAGGCAGCAGAAGCGCCTCGCGCGGGATGTTCTCCATGATCATATGGTTAAGAATGCGGGCCAGCAGCCATGCCTGGGCAACAATCAACAAACCGCTGATAAACCCCAAAAGACGGGAAATCATAAGCCAGCGGCGGGAAATAACGCTTTGCTGTTTTAGCCAGCGTGTTAACTCTTGTTGACGGGTTTTTTCCATTGCGTACTTTGCAGGTGACGTTATAAGAAATTAGACAACTGCATGTTACACGCCGGAAAAAATAAAGGCGACCTGTGGCCGCCTTTATTTACGTTTGTTACTGACTTGTAAAGATTATTTGCCTGTTTCAGCCAGCCCGTCCAGGTAGCGCTCCGCATCCAGCGCGGCCATACAGCCGGTGCCCGCAGAGGTGATCGCCTGACGATAAATATGGTCCATCACGTCACCCGCCGCGAATACGCCCGGGATGCTGGTCTGGGTCGCGTTGCCGTGAATGCCGGACTGCACTTTGATGTAGCCGTTTTCCAGCTCAAGCTGACCGTCGAAGATAGCGGTGTTCGGGCTGTGACCGATTGCCACGAACAGGCCAGCCACTTCCAGCGACTCCACGTTGTCGGTGTTCTGCGTGTCGCGCAGGCGCAGGCCGGCAACGCCCATCTGGTCGCCGGTAACTTCTTCCAGCGTACGGTGGGTGTGCAGCACGATGTTGCCGCTCGCCACTTTATCCATCAGGCGTTTGATCAGGATTTTTTCGGCGCGGAAGGTATCGCGACGGTGGATCAGGTGCACTTCGGAGGCGATGTTGGCCAGATAAAGCGCTTCTTCCACCGCGGTGTTGCCGCCGCCGATCACCGCGACTTTCTGGTTGCGATAGAAGAAACCGTCGCAGGTGGCGCAGGCAGACACGCCGCGGCCTTTAAACGCTTCTTCTGACGGCAGGCCAAGATAACGGGCCGACGCGCCGGTGGCGATAATCAACGCGTCACAGGTGTATTCACCGCTGTCGCCCGTCAGACGGAACGGACGGTTCTGCAGATCGACCTTGTTAATGTGGTCGAACAGAATTTCGGTTTCGAATTTGGCGGCATGCTCGTGCATGCGTTCCATCAGCAGCGGCCCGGTCAGGTCGTTCGGGTCGCCTGGCCAGTTTTCGACTTCGGTGGTGGTGGTCAGCTGACCGCCTTTTTCCATGCCGGTGATAAGTACCGGGTGCAGGTTAGCGCGTGCAGCATAGACCGCTGCGGTATATCCCGCAGGTCCAGAACCAAGGATTAGCAGCTTACTGTGTTTAGCCGTGCCCATGAGATCCCCATTGTTGTTGGCAGACATTTGGCTGGATTGTAGGGAATTTGTTGCCGTAAAAAAAGAGCGCAGAAATTTTGATATCGATATGTGCGATAGGTACGGACGATAAATTGAGCGCTATAACATAACGCTTTCTACTGAAATCCGGTTGTTTATAAGGCAATAAAATGATGATTAATACCCTACCGTAATGAATATCCGGCATGTTGTACTAAAAATCGATGTTTTGCTTTGACAATCCCCTGCGCTTTTGCGAAAACATTCAAGGAAGAAAAAAAACCGCATTACTCGTGTGCCGCATAGGCATGCACGTAAATGCCATTTTTACCGGGTCAGTGAAATCTACGCATGGCGTGGACAGACGCCATACGTGATGTCGGTGACTGCCTTAAGGCAACGGTCTTCTTAACAAACAGAACCCGAATCCACATCGCGTCTAACACATAACCAGGCGATGTGATGAATAACGGGTACAGGCTCTGAACAGTGATGTGCACAGGGTCCAGGCAGGAGTAGGGAAGGAATACAGAGAGACAATAATAATGGTAGATAGCAAGAAGCGCCCTGGCAAAGATCTCGACCGTATCGATCGTAACATTCTTAATGAATTGCAAAAGGATGGGCGTATTTCCAACGTCGAGCTTTCAAAACGTGTGGGACTTTCCCCGACGCCGTGCCTTGAGCGCGTGCGCCGACTGGAAAGACAGGGTTTTATTCAGGGCTATACGGCTCTGCTTAACCCGCATTATCTGGATGCCTCACTTCTGGTATTTGTTGAGATTACTCTGAATCGTGGTGCGCCGGATGTGTTTGAACAATTCAACTCCGCTGTACAAAAACTTGAAGAAATTCAAGAGTGTCATCTGGTTTCCGGTGATTTCGACTACCTGTTGAAAACCCGCGTGCCGGACATGTCCGCCTACCGTAAGCTGCTGGGTGAAACCTTGCTGCGTCTGCCAGGCGTGAATGACACCCGTACCTACGTGGTGATGGAAGAGGTCAAACAGAGCAATCGTCTGGTTATTAAGACGCGCTAACACGGAACAGGTGCAAAATCAGTGTAGTTTGATTACACTCCTGTTAATCCATACAGCAACAGTGCCGGGGAGCCCCGGCACTGTTGTCCGTTTTAGCAAACAGGCAGGACATGCCTGATACCTGGAGAGCCTTTCTTGAGCCAGGAATATACCGAAGACAAAGAAGTCACATTATCGAAGCTAAGCAGCGGACGTCGTCTCCTTGAGGCGTTACTGATTGTTATTGCCCTTTTTGCCGTTTGGCTGATGGTCGCCTTACTCAGTTTCAACCCCTCAGATCCCAGCTGGTCACAAACCGCGTGGCATGAGCCTATCCATAATTTAGGCGGCGTTCCCGGCGCCTGGCTTGCGGACACTCTCTTTTTCATATTCGGTGTGATGGCCTACACCATACCCGTCATTATCATTGGCGGATGCTGGTTTGCCTGGTGTCATCGCCAGAATGATGACTACATCGATTATTTCGCGGTTTCGCTTCGCCTGATTGGCGCGCTGGCCCTGATCCTGACCTCCTGCGGGCTGGCGGCCATCAACGCCGATGATATCTGGTACTTCGCCTCCGGCGGCGTAATCGGTAGCCTGCTGAGTTCCGCCCTGCAGCCAATGCTTCACAGCAGCGGCGGTACGCTAACGTTGCTCTGTATCTGGGCGGCAGGTCTGACGCTGTTTACCGGCTGGTCGTGGGTCAGTATTGCCGAGAAGATCGGCAGCTTTATTCTCACTGTTCTGACGTTTGCCAGCAATCGTACCCGTCGTGACGATACGTGGGTCGATGAAGACGAATACGAAGACGAGTATGAAGAAGACGACGATGCCCCGGTGCAGCGCCGTGAATCTCGTCGTGCACGAATTATGCGTGGCGCGCTGGCACGTCGTCAGCGCGTCGCCGAGAAATTTGCCAATCCGCTTGGCCGTAAAACCGATGCGGCGCTCTTCTCCGGAAAACGCATGGATGAAGACGAGCAGGTTGAATACAGCGCGGCGGGTGCCGCCGTCGATCCTGACGACGTTCTCTTCTCCGGCAACCGCGCGATGCCGGGTGATTTTGACGAGTACGATCCGCTGTTAAACGGCCATTCGGTTACCGAACCGGTTGCCGCTGCCGCTGCCGCAACCACGGCAGCGCAGGCTTATGCTGCGCCTGTTGAAGCGGTAACGCCATCTGCGCCAGTTCCTGCCCCGGAATCCGTTATCCAGCAGCCTCAGGTTGACTGGCAGACGGCGCCGGGCGTCCATACGCCGGAGCCGGTGATTGCACCGGAGCCGGAAAGCTATATCCCCGTCCAGGAAGAGCAGTGGCAGCAGCCGTATCAGCCGGAGCCTGTATATGAACCGCAGGGATATCCGCACTATGAGCAGCCTGTCGCGCAGCCGTATCAGGAGTATGTGCCTGAACCGGTAGAACCCGCGCAGCCATACGTAGAGCCTGAACCTGAAGTGGTGGAAGAGGTGAAACCGTCTCGTCCGCCGATGTACTATTTTGAAGAAGTAGAAGAGCGCCGTGCCCGCGAGCGCGAGCAGTTGGCGGCCTGGTATCAGCCCGTGCCTGAACCGGCGCAAGAACCTGCGGCCAGAACGCCTTCTGTTTCCGTACCGCCTGTCGACCCCATTGCCCCTGTTGCACCCGTGGCTGAAAGCGTGAAGCAAGCCACTGCCGCAGCCGCCGCTGCTGCACCTGTGTTTAGCCTTGCTACGGGCGGAGCACCGCGTCCGCAGGTGAAAGAGGGCATTGGTCCACAGCTGCCGCGCCCTAACCGCGTACGTGTGCCAACGCGCCGCGAGCTTGCGTCCTATGGCATCAAGCTGCCTTCTCAGCGTATGGCTGAGGAAAAAGCGCGTGAATCCGATTACGAAGACGATGCTGATGAACTGCAGCAGGATGAGCTGGCCCGCCAGTTCGCCGCGACGCAGCACCAGCGCTACGGTGAAGAGTATCAGCACGACGAACGCGTTCAGGAAGACGAAGATGACGCTGCGGAAGCAGAACTCGCGCGCCAGTTCGCCGCCACGCAGCAGCAGCGCTATTCCGGTGAACAGCCAACAGGCGCGAACCCGTTCTCGCTGACGGATTTTGAATTCTCACCGATGAAAGATCTGGTGGATGATGGCCCAAGCGAACCGCTATTCACCCCGAGCGTGATGCCGGAAGCTGAACCGGTGCGACAGCAGCCAGCGCCGCAGGCGTATGCGCAGCCGCAACAGCAGCCTGCTCCGCATGCGTATGCGCAACCGCAGCAGCAGCCAGCGCCTCAGGCCTATGCGCAGCCGCAGCAACCAGCCCAGCATGCACCGCAGTTCCAGCAGCCCGCCCCCCAGCCGCAGGAGAGCCTGATCCACCCGCTGCTGATGCGTAACGGGGACAGTCGTCCACTTCAGCGCCCGAGCACGCCGCTGCCGTCACTGGATCTGTTGACGCCGCCGCCGTCTGAAGTAGAGCCGGTTGATACCTTCGCGCTTGAACAAATGGCCCGTCTGGTTGAGGCCCGTCTGGCAGACTTCCGCATTAAGGCGGATGTCGTGAACTACTCTCCTGGCCCGGTGATCACCCGATTCGAGCTGAACCTGGCGCCGGGCGTAAAAGCCGCGCGTATTTCTAACCTGTCCCGTGACCTGGCGCGCTCTCTGTCGACCGTGGCGGTGCGCGTGGTGGAAGTCATTCCAGGCAAGCCGTACGTTGGCCTGGAGCTGCCGAACAAGAAGCGTCAGACCGTCTACCTGCGTGAAGTGCTGGATAACACCAAGTTCCGCGATAACCCATCCCCGCTGACCGTGGTGTTGGGTAAAGATATCGCGGGCGATCCGGTGGTGGCAGATCTCGCGAAAATGCCTCACCTGCTGGTCGCGGGTACGACCGGCTCCGGTAAGTCGGTCGGCGTGAACGCCATGATCCTCAGCATGCTCTACAAAGCGCAGCCCGAGGACGTGCGTTTCATCATGATCGATCCGAAAATGCTCGAGCTGTCGGTCTATGAAGGCATTCCGCATCTGCTCACCGAAGTGGTGACGGATATGAAAGATGCCGCCAACGCCCTGCGCTGGAGCGTTAACGAGATGGAGCGCCGCTACAAGCTGATGTCCGCACTGGGCGTGCGTAACCTGGCCGGTTATAACGAAAAAATCGCTGAGGCGATGCGTATGGGACGTCCGATTCCGGATCCATACTGGAAGCCGGGTGACAGCATGGATGCCCAGCATCCGGTGCTGGAAAAACTGCCTTATATCGTTGTGCTGGTGGATGAATTCGCTGACCTGATGATGACCGTCGGTAAAAAAGTCGAAGAGCTGATCGCTCGTCTGGCACAGAAAGCGCGTGCAGCGGGTATTCACCTTGTACTGGCGACTCAGCGACCGTCCGTGGACGTGATCACCGGTCTGATTAAGGCCAACATCCCGACCCGCATTGCGTTTACCGTATCAAGCAAAATTGACTCCCGTACCATTCTTGACCAGGGCGGCGCTGAGTCGCTGTTGGGGATGGGCGATATGTTGTACTCCGGCCCGAACTCGACCTCTCCGGTGCGTGTCCACGGCGCGTTCGTTCGCGATGAAGAAGTTCATGCGGTGGTGCAGGACTGGAAAGCACGCGGTCGTCCACAATATGTTGACGGTATTACGTCTGAAAGCGAGAGCGAAGGTGGTGGTGGCGGCTTTGACGGCGGCGAAGAGCTGGATCCGTTGTTCGATCAGGCGGTTAACTTCGTTACTGAAAAACGTAAAGCGTCCATCTCTGGGGTACAGCGTCAGTTCCGTATCGGCTATAACCGTGCGGCGCGTATTATCGAACAGATGGAAGCCCAGGGCATCGTGAGCGAGCAGGGGCATAACGGTAACCGTGAAGTGCTGGCGCCGCCACCGTTTGAATGACCTTTCAGCGATTGCAAAGATGGGTAAATCAACCAAAATTAAGCATTTTCTTCTGTCGCCTGCCTGCGGGCAGGTCCAGAATAGAAGACGGAACCCCCATAACGGGAAGACGTATTTTAAGGAATAACAATGAAAAAAATCGCCATCGCCTGTGCATTACTCACCAGTTTTGTCGCCAGCAGCGTCTGGGCTGATGCGGCCAGCGACCTTAAAAGCCGCCTGGATAAGGTCAGCAGCTTCCACGCCAGCTTCACGCAAAAAGTGACAGACGGCAGCGGCAATGCCGTGCAGGAAGGTCAGGGTGATTTGTGGGTGAAACGCCCGAATCTGTTCAACTGGCATATGACCCAGCCGGATGAAAGTATTCTGGTGTCTGACGGTAAAACCCTGTGGTTCTTCAACCCGTTTGTTGAGCAGGCAACGGCCACCTGGCTGAAAGATGCGACCAGCAACACGCCGTTTATGCTGATTGCCCGCAACCAGTCCAGCGACTGGCAGCAGTACAACATCAAGCAGAACGGTGATGAATTTGTGCTGACGCCGAAAGGCAGCAACGGCAACCTGAAGCAGTTCACCATCAACGTGAGCAGCAACGGTACGATCAATCAATTCGGTGCGGTTGAGCAGGACGACCAGCGCAGCAGCTACCAGCTGAAAACGCAGCAAAACGGTTCTGTCGATGCATCGAAATTCACCTTTACCCCGCCGCAGGGCGTAACGGTGGATGACCAACGTAATAAGTAAGAGGCATGAGTGGGCAACCTGTCGCTCGATTTTTCAGATAATGCGTTTCAACCTCTGGCCGCCCGCATGCGGCCAGAAAATTTAGCGCAGTACATCGGCCAGCAGCACCTGCTGGCTGCGGGAAAACCGTTGCCGCGCGCTATTGAAGCCGGCCATCTGCACTCGATGATCCTCTGGGGGCCGCCGGGAACCGGTAAAACCACCCTGGCTGAAGTGATCGCCCGCTATGCAAACGCTGATGTTGAACGTATTTCTGCAGTCACCTCGGGCGTAAAGGAGATCCGCGAAGCCATCGAGCGCGCGCGGCAAAACCGTAACGCCGGGCGCCGCACAATCCTCTTTGTGGACGAAGTCCACCGCTTCAACAAGAGCCAGCAGGATGCCTTCCTGCCGCACATCGAAGATGGCACGATTTTCTTCATCGGCGCCACCACTGAAAACCCGTCATTTGAACTGAATTCGGCGCTGCTCTCCCGCGCGCGCGTTTACCTGCTTAAGTCGCTGACGACAGAGGATATCGAAAAGGTCCTCACCCAGGCGATGGACGATAAAGCCCGTGGTTACGGTGGACAGGATATCGTTCTGCCGGATGAGACGCGTCTCGCCATTGCTCAACTGGTCAACGGCGATGCGCGCCGGGCTCTGAATACGCTGGAAATGATGGCCGACATGGCCGAAATGGATGCTTCCGGAAAGCGGGTGCTGAAGCCTGAACTGCTTACCGAAATAGCCGGCGAGCGCAGCGCCCGTTTTGATAATAAAGGCGACCGTTTTTACGACCTGATTTCGGCGCTGCATAAATCCGTCCGCGGCAGCTCGCCGGATGCCGCGCTCTACTGGTACGCGCGCATCATCACCGCGGGTGGCGATCCTTTATACGTCGCGCGTCGCTGTCTGGCGATTGCGTCAGAAGATGTGGGTAATGCCGACCCGCGCGCCATGCAGGTGGCTATCTCCGCCTGGGACTGCTTTACCCGCGTCGGGCCTGCGGAAGGCGAGCGCGCCATTGCGCAGGCAATCGTCTACCTGGCCTGCGCGCCGAAAAGTAATGCGGTGTATACCGCCTTCAAAGCGGCAATGTCCGATGCGCGTGAACGTCCGGATTATGATGTCCCGGTACACCTGCGCAACGCGCCAACCAAACTGATGAAAGAGATGGGCTATGGGCAGGAGTACCGCTACGCCCACGACGAGCCCAACGCCTACGCCGCCGGGGAGGAATATTTCCCGCAGGAGATGGCACAAACCCGCTATTATCACCCTACAAACAGAGGTCTTGAGGGTAAGATTGGCGAAAAGCTCGCCTGGCTTGCCGGACAGGATCAAAATAGCCCTATAAAACGCTACCGTTAGCGCTATCGTTGCGGTAATGTTGGCGTAGTATCCCTGTGACCGCAGGCTGTGGTCACTTTTTCCTATTTTAATTCGATAAGCACAGGATAAGCATGCTCGATCCCAATCTGCTGCGTAATGAGCCAGACGCAGTCGCTGAAAAACTGGCACGCCGGGGCTTTAAGCTGGATGTAGATAAGCTGCGCGCTCTTGAAGAGCGTCGTAAAGTTCTGCAGGTACAAACTGAAAATCTGCAGGCAGAGCGTAACTCTCGATCGAAGTCCATCGGCCAGGCGAAAGCGCGCGGGGAAGACATTGAGCCATTACGCCTGGAAGTGAACAAACTGGGTGAAGAGCTGGATCAGGCGAAAGCTGAACTGGACGTTCTTCAGGCCGAAATTCGTGATATCGCCCTGGCTATCCCGAACATTCCTGACGACAGCGTGCCTGTCGGCAAAGATGAAAACGACAACGTTGAAGTGAAACGCTGGGGAACGCCTCGCGAGTTCGACTTCGAGGTTCGCGATCACGTGACCCTGGGCGAAATGCACGCGGGCCTGGATTTTGCGGCTGCGGTTAAGCTGACCGGTTCTCGCTTTGTAGTGATGAAGGGCCAGATTGCCCATCTGCACCGCGCGCTGGCGCAGTTCATGCTTGATCTGCACACCGAGCAGCACGGCTACAGCGAAACCTACGTTCCGTATCTGGTTAACCACGATACGCTGTACGGTACCGGCCAGCTGCCAAAATTTGCCGGCGATCTGTTCCACACCCGTCCGCTGGACGAGGAAGCAGACAGCAGCAACTACGCGCTGATCCCAACCGCAGAAGTGCCGCTGACCAACCTCGTGCGTGATGAGATCATCGACGAAGACGACCTGCCAATCAAACTGACTGCACACTCTCCGTGCTTCCGTTCAGAAGCCGGTTCTTACGGTCGTGACACCCGCGGTCTGATCCGTATGCACCAGTTCGACAAGGTAGAGATGGTGCAGATCGTCCGTCCTGAAGAGTCTATGGACGCGCTTGAAGAGATGACCGGTCATGCTGAGAAAGTGCTGGAGCTGCTGGGCCTGCCGTACCGCCGTATGGCGCTGTGCACCGGCGACATGGGCTTCGGTGCCTGCAAAACCTTCGACCTTGAAGTCTGGGTTCCTGCGCAGAACACCTACCGTGAAATCTCCTCCTGCTCCAACGTCTGGGATTTCCAGGCGCGTCGTATGCAGGCGCGTTGCCGCAGCAAATCTGACAAGAAGACCCGTCTGGTTCATACCCTGAACGGTTCTGGTCTGGCTGTCGGCCGTACGCTGGTTGCCGTGCTGGAAAACTACCAGCAGGCTGACGGGCGTATTGAGATCCCTGAAGTGCTGCGCCCTTACATGAAAGGTCAGCAGTTCATCGGCTAATTATTTGCTCTAAGACAAAAAAGCGCCTCAGGGCGCTTTTTTTATGCCTCTGATTTGATACGAAGCAATAACCCCTCCCTCTAAAGTAGTAATACTCCTCCGAACGAAAGTCAGCATAAAACACTGATAACCAAAAATATCGTTATACATAAAACTATATAGCGGTCTATGCCGCCCTGTATTTCTTTGTGAGCAACCAAAGTGAGTCTCTATGAAAATCAAAGCGCCTGATGCGTTAATGGCTGCCGAGGTCACTCGCCGTGGGTTGATGAAAACCACGGCTATTGGCGGCCTGGCTGTTGCCGGTAGCGCCTTCACGCTCCCTTTTTCCCGGCTGGCGTCGGCGGCAGATGCACTGTCTCCGGCTACGGCCCCGGAAAAAGTGGTCTGGAGTGCCTGTACCGTTAACTGCGGGAGTCGTTGTCCACTGCGCATGCATGTGGTGGATGGGGAAATCAAATATGTCGAAACCGACAACACCGGGGACGATAACTACGAAGGGTTACATCAGGTTCGCGCCTGCCTGCGCGGGCGCTCAATGCGCCGCCGCGTCTATAACCCGGACCGCCTGAAGTATCCGATGAAGCGCGTGGGTAAGCGTGGGGAAGGGAAGTTCGAGCGCATCAGCTGGGACGAAGCCTACGATATTATCGCCACCAATATGCAGCGCCTGATAAAAGACTACGGCAACGAATCCATCTACCTGAACTACGGCACCGGGACGCTTGGTGGCACCCTGACGCGCTCGTGGCCGCCGGGAAAAACGCTGGTTGCGCGCCTGATGAACTGCTGCGGCGGTTATCTCAATCACTATGGTGACTACTCTTCCGCACAGATTGCCGCGGGCCTGAACTATACCTACGGCGGCTGGGCAGACGGCAACAGCCCGTCCGACATCGAAAACAGTAAACTGGTGGTGCTGTTCGGTAACAACCCGGGCGAAACGCGCATGAGCGGCGGCGGGGTAACCTACTACCTCGAACAGGCTCGCGCCAAATCCAACGCCCGCATGATCATCGTCGATCCGCGCTATACCGATACCGGCGCCGGGCGTGAAGACGAGTGGATCCCAATCCGTCCCGGGACGGACGCCGCGCTCGTCAGCGCTCTGGCGTGGGTGATGATCACCGAGAACCTCGTCGATCAGCCGTTCCTTGATAAGTACTGCGTCGGCTATGACGAGAAAACCCTGCCGGCCAGCGCGCCGGCTAACGGTCACTACAAAGCCTATATTCTCGGTCAGGGCAGCGACGGCGTAGCGAAAACGCCGGAGTGGGCATCGACTATCACCGGTATTCCGGTCGAGCGTATTGTCCAGCTGGCCCGCGAAATCGGCTCGGCGAAACCCGCCTATATCAGCCAGGGCTGGGGACCGCAGCGTCATGCAAACGGCGAGATTGCGACCCGTGCTATCTCAATGCTTTCCATACTGACCGGCAACGTCGGTGTTCACGGTGGTAACTCCGGCGCGCGCGAAGGCTCGTATGAAGTGCCGTTTGAACGTATGCCGACGCTGGATAACCCGGTTCAAACCAGCATCTCCATGTTTATGTGGACGGATGCGATTGAACGCGGCCCGGAAATGACCGCGCTGCGCGACGGCGTGCGCGGCAAAGACAAGCTGGACGTGCCGATTAAGATGATCTGGAACTATGCCGGGAACTGTCTTATCAACCAGCATTCCGAAATCAACCGCACACATGACATCCTCCAGGATGACAAGAAGTGCGAGATGATTGTGGTCATCGACTGTCACATGACCTCGTCGGCGAAATATGCCGATATCCTGCTGCCGGACTGCACCGCCTCTGAGCAGATGGACTTCGCCCTGGACGCTTCCTGCGGGAATATGTCCTACGTGATCTTTACCGACCAGGCCATTAAGCCGCGCTTCGAGTGTAAAACCATCTATGAGATGACCTCTGAGCTGGCGAAACGCCTTGGCGTCGAGCAGCAGTTCACCGAGGGGCGGACTCAGGAAGGGTGGATGCGTCATCTGCATGAACTCTCCCGCAAAGCGGTTCCGGACCTGCCGGACTTCGACACCTTCCGCAAACAGGGCATGTACAAACAGCGCGATCCGGAAGGCCATCACGTGGCGTACAAATCGTTCCGTGAGGATCCGCAGGCCAATCCGTTAACCACGCCGTCGGGCAAGATTGAGATCTACTCCGAAGAGCTGGCGAAAATCGCCTCGACGTGGGAGCTGCCGGAAGGGGACGTTATCGATCCGCTGCCAATCTATACGCCTGGTTTCGAAAACTATAACGATCCGCTGACGGCGAAGTTCCCGCTGCAGCTGACCGGTTTCCACTATAAAGCGCGCGTGCACTCGACCTACGGCAACGTTGACGTACTGAAAGCGGCGTGCCGTCAGGAGATGTGGATCAACCCGATGGATGCAAAAGCGCGTGGCATCAGCAACGGTGACCGCGTACGTATCTTCAACGGTCGTGGTGAGGTGCACATTGAAGCAAAAGTTACACCGCGCATGATGCCTGGCGTTGTCGCGCTGGGGGAAGGGGCCTGGTATAACCCGGATGCAAACCGCATCGACCAGGCAGGCAGTATCAACGTACTGACCACGCAGCGCCCGTCGCCTCTGGCGAAAGGCAACCCGTCCCACACGAACCTCGTTCAGGTCGAAAAGGTGTAAGGAGTAACCGATGACAACCCAGTATGGATTTTTTATTGATTCCAGCCGTTGCACCGGGTGTAAAACCTGTGAGCTGGCCTGCAAGGACTATAAAGACTTAACGCCGGACGTCAGCTTCCGTCGTATTTACGAATACGCGGGCGGCGACTGGCAGGAGGACAACGGCGTCTGGCATCAAAACGTCTTTGCCTATTACCTGTCAATTGCCTGTAACCACTGCGAAGACCCGGCCTGTACCAAGGTCTGCCCGAGCGGAGCGATGCACAAGCGCGAAGACGGCTTTGTGGTGGTGGACGAAGACGTCTGCATCGGCTGTCGATACTGCCATATGGCCTGCCCGTACGGCGCACCGCAGTACAACGAAGCCAAAGGCCATATGACCAAGTGCGACGGCTGCCACAGCCGCGTCGCTGACGGCAAAAAACCAATCTGCGTTGAGTCCTGCCCGCTGCGCGCGCTGGACTTCGGGCCGATTGACGAGCTGCGTAAAAAACACGGTCAGCTTGCGGCCGTTGCGCCGCTGCCGTCCGCGCACTTCACGAAGCCGAGTATTGTGATTAAACCTAACGCTAATAGCCGCCCGACAGGGGATACCACCGGCTATCTGGCAAACCCGAAGGAGGTGTGAGATGGGAAGTGGATGGCATGAATGGCCGCTGATGATCTTCACGGTCTTTGGGCAGTGCGTTGCGGGTGGTTTTATCGTGCTCGCGCTGGCGTTGTTAAAAGGTAATCTGAATGCCGAACAGCAGCAGCGCGTCGTGTTGAGCATGTTTGGCCTGTGGGTGCTGATGGGGATTGGCTTTGTGGCCTCTACGCTGCACCTCGGTTCGCCTATGCGTGCGTTTAACTCCCTGAACCGCGTGGGAGCTTCGTCACTGAGTAACGAAATTGCCAGCGGTGCAATCTTCTTTGCCATTGGTGGTCTGGGCTGGCTGCTGGCTGCGATGAAGAAATTGCCTGCGCCTTTACGTAGCCTGTGGCTGATTGTGACCATGGTGCTGGGCGTGGTGTTCGTGTGGATGATGGTGCGCGTCTATAACACCATCGATACCGTTCCAACCTGGTACAGCGTCTGGACACCATTGAGCTTCTTCCTGACGATGTTTATCGGTGGGCCGCTGCTGGGTTACCTGCTGCTGCGCGCGGGCGGCGTTGATGGCTGGGCGATGCGTCTGCTGCCAGCCGTCTCTCTGCTGGCGCTGGTGGTAAGCGCGATGGTTGCCCTGATGCAGGGCGCTGAACTGGCAACTATCCATAGCTCAATTCAGCAGGCGTCCGCCCTGGTGCCGAATTACGGCTCGCTCATGGCCTGGCGTATCGTTCTGCTGGTGGCGGCGCTGGTATTCTGGATAGCGCCTCAGGTCAAAGGCTATCAGCCTGCGCTGCCGTTACTGTCACTGGCCTTTGTGCTGGTGCTGGCAGGGGAATTAATCGGTCGTGGCGTGTTTTACGGTTTGCATATGACCGTTGGTATGGCTATCGCCAGCTAAAACTTTTTTTCGTTATATAAAGCCGGGCCTTAGCGCCCGGCTTTTCATTTTTGAATCATGAAATTTTTCGACTGTCGTCTGGCTTTAATTTTAAGCATTAATAAATAAAAACAATCACATGATAATTATCGATAGCAGGCATTGCATTAGCAGGATGAGTTTTTTAAATCGATAAGGGTCTTATTGTGCGCGTTGCCTAAACAGGTGGATTGACTTTGTTTTTGCCAGTGGCATGATGCGCACGAAATCTGAACTTCCTCACGGTTTTTAATCCATGACCACCTATACCCGGCCAGTGCTCCTGTTGCTCTGTGGCCTGCTTCTGCTGACCCTGGCGATCGCCGTGTTAAACACGCTCGTCCCGCTGTGGCTCGCCCATGAAAACTTACCGACCTGGCAGGTGGGTATGGTTAGCTCATCCTTTTTTACGGGCAATCTTCTGGGCACGTTATTAACGGGCAGCCTTATTAAACGCTTTGGTTTTAACCGTAGCTATTATCTGGCGTCGCTTATTTTTGCCGTTGGGTGTGCAGGGCTTGGCCTGATGGTCGGCTTCTGGAGCTGGATGGTCTGGCGCTTTATAGCGGGCGTAGGCTGCGCGATGATCTGGGTGGTGGTCGAAAGTGCCCTGATGTGCAGCGGCACCTCGCGAAACCGTGGACGTCTGCTGGCCGCGTACATGATGGTTTATTACGTCGGTACCGTGCTTGGGCAGTTGATGGTCAGTAAATTTCCGACAGACCTGATGAGCGTGCTGCCGTGGGTAACGGGGATGGTACTGGCCGCAATTCTGCCGCTGCTCTTTACGCGCATTGTGAATCAGTCCAGCGAGCATCAGGAAGCGACGCACGTCTGGCCGATGCTGAGGCTGCGTCAGGCGCGTCTGGGGGTGAATGGCTGCATCATTTCCGGCATTGTACTGGGCTCGCTCTATGGCCTGATGCCGCTCTACCTTAACCATCAGGGCGTGAGTGATTCCGGGATTGGCTTCTGGATGGCGGTGATGGTTAGCGCCGGGATCGTTGGCCAGTGGCCAATTGGCCGCCTGGCGGATCGTTTTGGTCGCCTGCTGGTGCTGCGCGTTCAGGTTTTCGTGGTCATCATGGGATGTCTTGCGATGCTCAGCAATGCCGCAATGGCACCCGCCCTGTTTATTCTGGGTGCGGCGGGCTTTACGCTCTATCCCGTTGCGATGGCCTGGGCCTGTGAGAAAGTGGAGCACCATCAGCTGGTGGCGATGAACCAGGCGCTGCTGCTGAGTTATACCATCGGCAGCCTGCTGGGGCCGACCTTTACCTCCGTGTTGATGCAGAACTATTCCGACAACCTGCTGTTTATCATGATCGCCAGCGTGTCGTTTATTTATCTGTTGATGCTGCTGCGCAAAGCAGGGGAACACCCTACACCTGTGGCCCACGCCTGATTAAATAAAAGCCTGTCGATGACAGGCTTTTTTGTCCCCATCACATCTAAGAGTTTTACTTATTGTTTGTTTATTGCCCCAGGTGATAATTCAATTGAGTTCTATCATCAAAAGGCAGCCATCATGTCATTACGTCGTTTTTTCACTACCGCGCTGGCAGTAGTGTTGTCTTTAACGTTTGCAACCGCGCCGGTCATGGCTAACCCAGGCAACGGCCATGGCAACGGTGGCGGACAGGGTAATAACGGCAGCCATGGGAACGGAAATTCCGGCAACCACGGTAATAAACAAAACAGTGGGAATTCCAGCCCCGGTAATCCGCATAAAAGCGTGAAGGATGACGTTGATGCGCGCGTGAGTTTTGACCACGCCCGCCACCTGGCGTTAAATTACGGATTAACGGGATATGATTCACTGCCGCCGGGAATTGCAAAAAATCTCGCTCGTGGTAAACCGCTCCCTCCGGGGATTGCCAAAAAAACCGTACCGGCATCCATGTTAGGCCAGCTACCTTCCTATCCCGGCTATGAATGGCGGGTCGTCGGCGACGATCTGGTCTTAATTGCGCTTAGCACTGCGATAGTCACCGCCATTATTAACGGCGTTTTCAAATAGAATAAAAAAAGCCCGGTGTCATCACCGGGCTTTTTATTAATACATGACCTTGTGCCCGTACTGTTCGAGAATGCCTTTTACGCGCTCCATCGTCTCTTTCTTCGGCGGCTTCACGCCATCAAGCTTGTACTCTTCGCCCATCGCCACCCATTTATGCTTACCCAGCTCGTGATAGGGCAGAAGCTCAATTTTCTCGACGTTGCCCATGTCTCGGGTAAATTCGCCCAGGCGGTGTGCGGAGTCATCATCATCAGACCAGCCCGGCACAACCACATAGCGGATCCAGGTTTTGATGCCTTTGTCGGCGATGTATTTGGCAAACTCCAGCGTACGGTGGTTGGAAACACCGACCAGATTCTGGTGGATCTCATCGTTCATCTGTTTGAGATCGAGCATCACCAGGTCGGTTACCTCGAGCAGTTCGTCGATGACCGGATCGTAGCGACGCACAAAGCCGTTGGTGTCGAGACAGGTATGAATACCTTCCTTGCGGCAGGCGCGGAACCAGTCGCGCACAAACTCAGCCTGAAGAATAGCCTCACCACCTGACGCGGTTACGCCACCGCCGGATGCGTTCATAAAGTGGCGGTATGTCACCACCTCTTTCATCAATTCTTCAACGGTCACTTCTTTACCGCCGTGCGTATCCCAGGTGTCACGGTTGTGGCAGTACAGGCAGCGCATCAGGCAGCCCTGGAAGAAGGTAATAAAACGGATCCCCGGGCCATCGACGGTGCCACAGGATTCAAAGGAGTGAATGCGACCAATAATTGACATTGCGGTGATATCTCCGAATTTGGCCCATCCGGGGCCTATGTTGGTGCACAGCTCAAAGGCTATGTCGAGTCTGTTTTGGCTGTTATCCATTAAGTATAGATAGCGGACAAAAGAGACTGAGGTGGAGAGGGTGTTAAAAAGGCCCCACTTGCGTGGAGCCTTTATTGTACGCCTTTTAACGCGTGATTTCAGTCAATTCCAGTTAGATGGACTGAGTGAAAGTACGGGTGATAACGTCCTGCTGCTGTTCTTTAGTCAGGGAGTTAAAGCGTACTGCGTAGCCAGATACACGGATGGTCAGCTGAGGATATTTCTCAGGATGTTCCATCGCGTCGAGCAGCATTTCACGGTTCATCACGTTCACGTTCAGGTGCTGACCACCTTCGATGGACGCTTCGTGGTGGAAGTAACCATCCATCAGACCCGCGAGGTTAGTTTTACGCACTTCATCGTCTTTACCCAGCGCGTTTGGCACGATTGAGAAGGTGTAAGAGATACCATCTTTAGCGTAAGCAAACGGCAGTTTAGCAACGGAGGTCAGAGAGGCAACAGCACCTTTCTGGTCACGACCGTGCATTGGGTTAGCACCTGGGCCGAATGGCGCGCCAGCACGACGACCGTCTGGGGTGTTACCGGTTTTCTTACCATACACAACGTTAGAGGTGATGGTCAGAACAGACTGAGTCGGGATAGCGTTACGGTAGGTAGTGAGTTTCTGAATTTTCTTCATGAAACGTTCTACCAGGTCAACCGCCATGTCATCAACGCGAGAGTCGTTGTTACCAAACTGCGGGTATTCGCCTTCGATTTCGAAGTCTACAGCCAGGCCGTCTTCGTCACGAATAGGTTTAACTTTCGCATATTTGATTGCAGACAGGGAGTCAGCAGCAACGGACAGACCTGCGATACCACATGCCATGGTGCGAACCACGTCACGGTCGTGCAGCGCCATCAGAGAAGCTTCGTAGCTGTACTTGTCATGCATGTAGTGGATAACGTTCAGTGCAGTCACGTACTGTTTAGCCAGCCAGTCCATGAAGTGATCCATGCGGTCCATGACTTCGTCGAAGTTCAGGACGTCGCCTTTGATCGGCTCAGATTTAGGACCAACCTGCATTTTCAGTTTTTCATCAACGCCGCCGTTGATTGCGTACAGCATGGTTTTCGCCAGGTTTGCACGCGCACCGAAGAACTGCATTTGTTTACCAACGATCATTGGGCTTACGCAGCAAGCGATAGCGTAATCGTCGTTGTTGAAGTCCGGACGCATCAGGTCATCGTTCTCATACTGCAGAGAAGAGGTATCGATGGACACTTTAGCGGCGAATTTCTTGAAGTTCAGAGGCAGTTTTTCAGACCACAGAACGGTGATGTTCGGCTCCGGAGAAGGACCCATGGTGTACAGGGTGTTCAGGAAGCGGAAGCTGTTTTTGGTCACCAGAGTACGGCCATCAACGCCCATACCACCGATAGATTCTGTTGCCCAGATTGGGTCACCAGAGAACAGTTCATCGTATTCAGGGGTACGCAGGAAGCGAACCATACGCAGTTTCATGACCAGGTGGTCAATCATTTCCTGTGCGTCTTGCTCGGTGATTTTGCCTGCTTTGATATCACGTTCAATGTACGCATCCAGGAAGGTGGATACGCGACCGAAGGACATTGCTGCACCATTCTGAGACTTAACAGCGGCCAGGTAGCCGAAGTAGGTCCACTGGATAGCTTCCTGAGCATTGGTCGCAGGACCAGAGATATCGCAGCCATATTTAGCAGCCATCTCTTTGATCTGACCCAGCGCACGGTGCTGTTCAGCGATCTCTTCACGCAGACGGATAGTCGCTTCCAGGTTTACGCCGTTTTCCAGGTCAGACTGCAGGGATACGAACTGTGCGTATTTGTCTTTCAGCAGGTAGTCGATACCGTACAGTGCAACACGACGGTAGTCACCGATGATACGGCCACGGCCATACGCATCTGGCAGACCGGTCAGAACGCCAGACTTACGGCAGTTCAGAATGTCTTTGGTGTAAACATCGAATACGCCCTGGTTGTGGGTTTTGCGGTATTCGGTGAAGATTTTTTTCAGCATTGGGTCCAGCTCGCGGTTATACGCTTTGCAGGAACCTTCTACCATTTTGATGCCACCGAACGGGATGATTGCGCGTTTCAGTGGTGCTTCAGTCTGCAGACCAACGATTTTCTCAAGGGCTTTGTTGATGTAGCCAGCATCATGAGAAGTGATAGTGGACGCAACGGAGGTGTCAAAATCAACTGGCGCGTGAGTGCGGTTTTCCAGTTTAACGCCTTCCATTACGTTGTCCCACAGCTTGGTGGTCGCTTCAGTTGCGCCAGCCAGGAAGGATTCGTCACCTTCATACGGGGTATAGTTTTTCTGAATGAAGTCACGTACGTTTACTTCATTCTGCCAGTCACCTTTCGCAAAACCTTCCCAGGCTGTGGCTAACTTTTCATTAAGCTCGGACATGTAACACCTACCTTCTTAAGTGGATTTTTTATTTACTGCCTGAGACGACCATTAATGATGGTTGTCGCCACGCAGGTAAATGACCCAGTATGTCAACCCAACTAACAGACCCCCACCGATAATGTTCCCGATAGTGACGGGGATCAGGTTATCAGTAATGAAATTCATGATAGTCAGGTGAGAGAAACTTTCCGGGGTTGAACCAACTGCAGTCCAGAACTCCGGGCTCGCAAAGTTGCGGATAACAATCCCCATCGGGATCATAAACATATTCGCGATACTGTGCTCAAAGCCGCTGGCCACAAACATCGCAACCGGCAGAACCATAATCATGGCTTTGTCCATCAGGCTACGACCAGAGTAGCTCATCCAGACCGCCAGGCAGACCATCAGGTTCGCGAGGATGCCAAGAGCAACGGCTTCGATAAATGTATGGTGCATTTTGTGGTCAGCGGTTTGCAGGACGTTAAGCCCCCATCCGCCGTTGGCGGTCATGTACTCGCCAGAGAGCCACATTAACAAAACAAAGAGCAGACAGCCAATCAGGTTACCAACATAGACGTTAAGCCAGTTGCGTGCCAGTTGACCCCAGGTAATTCTTCCGCTGGCTTTCGCCACAACAATCAACACTGTTGATGTGAAGAGGTCGGCGCCGCAAATGACGCAAAGAATCAGACCCAGTGAGAAGCAAACGCCGCCAATCAGTTTCGCGATGCCGAAAGGCATTCCGGCAGTGCCTGTCGTGGCAGTGATGTAGAAGACGAAAGCGATGGAGATGAACACCCCAGCCGTGATGGCCAGAAAGAACGTCGTCATCGGGTGTTTCGTTGCTTTGTAGACACCCGCTTCTTCGGCAACTTTAGCCATCGCAGCGGGGAGTAATAGATCAAAAGGGTTGTCAGCTTTCACACTAACTCTCTCTTTATTAAGTCGGCGACGAGATACTAACAAAGCATTATAGAAGAGAAATTGATGTAGATCATATCTCGCCTGGCTTATAGGCCCGCAATGTGTATGGTTTTACAGCAATTGCGGAGTAAGTGTTTGATTATCCGTATAAAAATAAATTTTAAAAGTTATTAAAAGAGTTGAATTATTTCTTAGGGCCTCCTTTAAAACAGTTAATTAAAATGGAGTATTTACCATAATAAGTAACACTAAAGCGCAGGTAAGTATTTTTATATTTACCCGTATTTAACTTAATTATTACAATCGAGCGTCATTGCCGAAAAAAATAAAAAAAAGGGGCAATAAAATTGCCCCGTAATATAGCTCAGCTGATTGAATACGCCTACAGCTGATAATGTTATATGCGGTTATTTTGACCAGTAAGCCGCTTTAGCCTTCTGCAATTTTTCATACGCCTTCAGCAGCGACTGATGCGCCGGGAAGGCCTTCAGATCGCTATCAACAGCCTGCAGGCCATAGAACGGCTCTTCACCGCTCAGTGCTGCGCTGGCTGCTTCTACGGCGTCGGCGCCATACATGCGTACAAACGCATTCAGGTACTGCAACGGTTCGCGATCGTCTTCCTGCGCGAGCAGCAGCAGGGTTTGCAGGCAGCGGTAATAGTTGGTGCGCTCGGCGGAGAAGACGGACTGGTTAAACTCCATGGTCCATTCCGTCCAGGCCAGAGCCTGATCGAGATCGCCACCCGCGAGGGCCAGCATCGCTTTCAGCTCACCAATACGCAGGGTGTACCAGCCGTTGTCTTTACCTGTCGCCAGGCCAAGCAGTTCGCGCACGCGGGTGAAATCATCGTGGCCTTCTTCGTCCAGCTGGGCGATCAGGTTAAGATAATCTTCTTTCTCCCACTCGCTGCCCGGCAGAGCCAGCAGGGTTTCACGCAGATGTGCGCCCATGCTGTTGTTCGCCAGCCACAGATCTTCCGCCGGATAGATGTCGGACATGCCTGGAACGATAATACGGCATGCGTAGACGCTCAGGTGCTCATAGTCAGCAATGTAGACTTCGCGATCTTCCGCTTTGAAGATAGCCATCAGCGTGGCGAACTCTTCTTCAGTGGTGCCTGAGAAGCTCCAGTCCACGAACGGATAGTCCGCATCCTGCTTGAACATATCCCAGGAGATGGAACCGCTGGAATCGATGAAATGTGTTTCGAGGTTGGTGTGTTCAGCCACTTCTTCGTCATCAAACGTTGGTGGGGTAAACACGTCCAGATCTTTCAGGCTACGGCCTTGCAGCAGCTCGGTGACGGTACGCTCCAGCGCCACGCCGAAGTCCGGGTGCGCGCCGAAGGAGGCGAAGCAGGTTCCGTTAGCCGGGTTGAACAGCACCACGCAAATAACCGGATACTTGCCGCCCAGAGAGCCGTCATAAGCGAAGATAGGGAAACCTTCAGCTTCCAGTTTAGCAATGGATTCCACTACGCCCGGGTAGCGCGCCAGCACGTCGGCCGGAATTTCAGGCAGGCTGATAGACTCGGCAATGATGCGGTTTTTAATGTGGCGTTCGAATACTTCAGACAGACCCTGCACGCGCGCTTCGTTGCGGGTGTTACCAGCAGACATACCGTTAGACACATACAGGTTACCGACGATGTTCATCGGAATATAAACGGTCTGCTCATCGGACTGACGGGTAAACGGCAGGGCGCAGATCCCGCGGTCTTCGTTACCAGACTGCAGGTCGATCAGCATGCTGGCGGTCAGTTCATTCTCCGGATCGTAGAACGCACGCAGGCGCGGATCCAGAATGCCTTCCGGCAGTTCGTCGTCTTCGGTCAGCGGGAACCATTTTTCATTCGGATAGTGAACGAATGGGCCATTAGCAATGGTTTCACCCAGCCAGAAGTCGGCGAAGAAATAGTTGGTCGACAGACGTTCAAAGTACTCACCCAGCGCAGAGGCCAGTGCCGCTTTTTTGGTCGCGCCTTTACCGTTGGTAAAGCAAAGCGCACAGTCTTTATCGCGAATATGCACGGACCAGACGTGAGGCACCGGGTTCAGCCAGGAGGCTTCTTCGATATTAAAGCCCAGGTCGGTCAGTTTCTGCTGGAAGCGAGCGATGGAATCTTCCAGAGCGGCGTCTTTGCCGGGGATAAACGTTTGAGTCATGGCGTTCACTTTTATCGTACGTAAAGCGCGCAATGATACGGGTTTTGCGTGACGGGTGCTATCTTCGGCGAAAATAAATGGCTGGGCTATGCTTAGTGGCAGTAACTGACTGTTAAGGCATAGAAAAATGAAAGCATTTGATCTCCAACGGATGGCGTTTGATAAAGTCCCTCCTGAATTTTTAGGCGAAGTGGCGTTGCGTAGCCTGTATACCTTCGTTTTGGTCTTCCTTTTCCTCAAAATTACCGGGCGTCGTGGCGTTCGGCAGATGTCGCTTTTTGAAGTGTTGATCATCCTGACGCTGGGGTCGGCGGCGGGGGACGTTGCGTTTTACGATGATGTGCCGATGGTGCCGGTGTTTATCGTATTTGTCTCACTGGCATTGCTGTACCGGCTGGTGATGTGGCTAATGTCGAAAAGCGAAAAACTGGAAGATCTTCTTGAAGGGAAGCCGGTGGTGATCGTGGAGGACGGGCAGCTTGCCTGGCAGAATGTAAAAAGTGCCAACATGACCGAGTTTGAGTTCTTTATGGAGCTGCGTCTGAGCAGCGTGGAACAGCTGGGGCAGGTGCGGCTGGCGATTATGGAAACCAATGGGCAAATCAGCGTCTATTACTACGCTGACGACGACGTTAAGCCAGGCCTGTGCATCCTGCCGGATATGTTGATAGAGCGGTTTAGGGTCGTACCGGAAACCGGGGAGTATGCCTGTATAAAATGCAGCCATGTCGTGGGGATGCATGCGGGCGATCATCAATTATGCCCTCGCTGTAAGAATCCAGAATGGACGAAGGTAAGCCGGGCCAAACGTATCACCTGACAGCCATTTTGTCGGTTTTGAGACAGCGAGATGGCAGATTGTTTTGTGTGACGGCGGACACATTTTGCCGGCCATAAGTTTTAGACATTGCGGCGCGTGTCACTGAATGATAAAACCGATATCCACAGTTATAACTTATGGCTTTTAGCGTGGTGAGGGGAAATGGCTCAAGTCTTTAATTTCAGTTCAGGTCCGGCAATGTTACCGGCAGATGTACTCAAACAGGCTCAGCAGGAGCTGTGTGACTGGAACGATCTGGGTACGTCGGTGATGGAAATCAGCCACCGTGGTAAAGAGTTTATTCAGGTGGCGGAAGAGGCAGAAAAGGATTTTCGCGATCTGCTGAACATCCCCTCGAACTACAAAGTATTGTTCTGCCACGGCGGGGGTCGCGGTCAGTTCGCCGGTATCCCGCTGAACCTGCTCGGTGATAAAACCACCGCTGACTACGTTGATGCGGGCTACTGGGCTGCCAGCGCGGTTAAAGAAGCGCACAAATATTGCTCACCAAACGTTATCGACGCCAAAGTGACCGTTGACGGTCTGCGTGCCGTGAAGCCGATGAGCGAGTGGCAGCTTTCTGATAACGCCGCGTATCTCCACTACTGCCCGAATGAAACTATCGACGGCATCGCCATTCACGAAGAACCAGGTTTCGGCGAGAACGTCGTTGTGACAGCGGATCTCTCGTCTACCATTCTGTCCACGCCGCTGGACGTTAGCCGTTACGGCGTAATCTACGCCGGTGCGCAGAAAAATATCGGCCCGGCAGGCCTCACTATCGTCATTGTGCGCGAAGATCTGTTGGGTAAAGCCCATAAGTCTTGCCCGTCAATCCTCGATTACACCGTGCTGAACGATAACGACTCTATGTTCAACACCCCGCCGACGTTTGCTTGGTATCTCTCCGGCCTGGTCTTCAAGTGGCTGAAGCAAAACGGCGGCGTCGCGCAGATGGACAAGGTCAATCAGCAAAAAGCGGACCTGCTGTACGGCGTGATTGATAAGAGTGATTTTTACCGCAACGACGTGGCGAAAGCTAACCGTTCGCGCATGAACGTGCCGTTCCAGCTGGCAGACAGCAGCCTGGATAAAGTCTTCCTGGAGGCGTCGTTCGCCGCTGGCCTGCACGCGCTGAAAGGCCACCGTGTGGTGGGGGGCATGCGTGCTTCCATCTATAACGCCATGCCGCTTGAAGGCGTCAAGGTGTTGACCGATTTCATGATCGACTTCGAACGCCGCCACGGTTAATCGCGCTGTTTTTCACCCCTGCAGCCGCTGCTGCGGGGTTTTTATTATGTTGAGTTGAGAGTTTAGTTTTCATGGAATCCCTGACGTTACAACCTATCGCGCGGGTAGATGGCACCATTAATCTGCCTGGTTCAAAAAGTGTCTCGAACCGCGCTCTGCTGCTGGCAGCTCTGGCAAACGGCACCACTGTCCTCACAAACCTGCTGGACAGCGATGACGTTCGCCATATGCTCAATGCGCTGAAAGCGTTGGGAGTTCACTACACGCTGTCTGCTGACCGTACCCGTTGCGAAGTGATCGGCAACGGCGGTGCATTACAGTGCGCAGAAGCGCTAGAGCTGTTCCTGGGCAACGCGGGAACCGCGATGCGTCCGCTGGCGGCAGCCCTGTGTCTGGGAAGCAATAACATCGTGCTGACCGGCGAACCGCGTATGAAAGAGCGCCCGATTGGCCATCTGGTGGACGCCCTTCGTCAGGGCGGCGCGCAGATTGACTATCTGGAGCAGGAAAATTATCCGCCTCTGCGTCTGCGCGGCGGCTTTACCGGCGGCAGCGTTGAGGTTGACGGCAGCGTCTCCAGCCAGTTCCTGACCGCACTGCTGATGACCGCACCGCTGGCCCCGCAGGATACGGTTATCAGCATCAAGGGCGATCTGGTTTCCAAACCGTACATTGATATCACGCTGCACCTGATGAAAACCTTCGGCGTTGAGGTGGAAAACCAGTCTTATCAGCGCTTCGTGGTACGCGGGGCGCAGCAGTATCAGTCTCCGGGCAGCTACCTGGTTGAGGGCGATGCGTCTTCGGCGTCCTACTTCCTTGCCGCTGGCGCGATTAAAGGCGGCACGGTGAAAGTGACCGGTATCGGCCGCAACAGCGTGCAGGGCGATATCCGCTTTGCCGACGTGCTGGAGAAAATGGGCGCGGTTGTGACCTGGGGCGATGACTTCATCTCCTGTACGCACGGTGAGCTGAATGCCATTGATATGGACATGAACCATATCCCGGATGCGGCGATGACCATCGCCACGGCGGCGCTGTTTGCCAAAGGCACCACCACGCTGCGTAATATCTACAACTGGCGCGTGAAAGAGACGGACCGTCTGTTCGCTATGGCGACCGAGCTGCGCAAAGTGGGTGCAGAGGTAGAAGAGGGCGAAGATTATATTCGCGTGACTCCGCCGGCAAAACTGCAGTTTGCGGAAATCGGAACCTACAACGATCACCGTATGGCGATGTGCTTCTCGCTGGTGGCGCTGTCGGATACGCCTGTCACCATTCTTGACCCGAAATGTACGGCGAAAACCTTCCCGGACTACTTCGAGCAGCTGGCGCGCATTAGCATGCCGGCCTGATAACATCATGCCGCATCGTCGGGTGCGGCATTTCCTTACGCTTCCTGACGATCATTCCCGCCCATTTCTTCTACACTCTGCTTCAATCATTCCGTAATTTGCACGCAAAGGTAACAGTTGCGCACGTTGACGCGTATAATGCGCGGCGTTCATGTTAACGGTATGCCTTAATTAAGGAGAAAAAGATGACGGCAGTTGCCCCGGTAATCACCATTGATGGGCCTAGTGGCGCAGGGAAAGGTACCCTGTGTAAAGCGATGGCAGAAGCATTGCAATGGCATCTTTTAGACTCGGGAGCAATCTATCGCGTGCTGGCTCTGGCTGCGCTGCACCACCACGTGGACGTGGCGTCTGAAGAGGCGCTGGTACCGCTGGCTGCGCATCTGGATGTGCGTTTCGTCTCCACTGACGGCAACCTTGAAGTGATCCTGGAAGGGGAAGACGTGAGCGGCGAGATCCGCACCCAGGACGTGGCTAACGCAGCCTCTCAGGTAGCGGCATTCCCGCGCGTTCGTGAAGCGTTGTTACGCCGACAGCGTGGGTTCCGGGAAGCACCCGGCCTGATCGCCGACGGCCGTGATATGGGCACCGTGGTATTCCCTGATGCACCTGTGAAAATTTTCCTTGACGCCTCTTCGGAAGAACGTGCTCAACGCCGCATGCTTCAGTTGCAGGAAAAGGGGTTTAGTGTTAACTTTGATCGCCTTTTATCCGAGATAAAAGAGCGCGATGACCGCGATCGTAACCGCGCCGTCGCCCCACTTGTTCCTGCAGAAGATGCATTAGTTCTGGATTCAACCAGTTTAACTATTGAGCAAGTGATTGAAAAAGCGCTACAATATGCGCGCCAAAAACTGGCACTCGCGTAATTGCGACCGATTTAGCAGTACCCCCGCTGCAATGGATTGACGGCGGGTATGTGAAACAACCCCATCCGGCACGGAGCCAGGTGGACGTTATATTAACCTGAAGATTAAACATGACTGAATCTTTTGCTCAACTATTTGAAGAATCCTTAAAAACAATCGAAACCCGTCCGGGTTCCATCGTTCGTGGTGTTGTTGTTGCTATCGACAAAGACGTAGTACTGGTTGACGCCGGTCTGAAATCTGAGTCCGCCATTCCGGCAGAGCAGTTCAAAAACGCCCAGGGCGAGCTGGAAATCCAGGTTGGTGACGAAGTTGACGTTGCTCTGGATGCAGTGGAAGACGGCTTCGGTGAAACCCTGCTGTCCCGTGAGAAAGCTAAGCGTCACGAAGCTTGGATCACGCTGGAAAAAGCTTACGAAGAAGCTGAAACTGTAGTCGGTGTTATCAACGGCAAAGTTAAAGGCGGCTTCACTGTTGAGCTGAATGGTATTCGTGCGTTCCTGCCAGGTTCACTGGTAGACGTTCGTCCAGTCCGTGACACCCTGCACCTCGAAGGCAAAGAGCTTGAGTTCAAAGTAATCAAGCTGGACCAGAAGCGTAACAACGTTGTTGTATCCCGTCGTGCCGTTATCGAATCCGAAAACAGCGCAGAACGCGATCAGCTGCTGGAAAACCTGCAGGAAGGCATGGAAGTCAAAGGTATCGTTAAGAACCTCACTGACTACGGCGCATTCGTTGACC